>Ga0207718_100010_pt1 | contig 429841 bp, 428 predicted proteins | sample A23M2SouthBayCA_FD_187749 | JGI IMG/M metagenome (GOLD analysis project Ga0207718, IMG submission 187749) | Aerobic enrichment media microbial communities from Eden Landing Ponds, California, USA - A23 M2 (SPAdes) | ecosystem: Environmental > Aquatic > Marine > Unclassified | place: Emeryville...
TGAGTCCAATTAAACCGCAGGCTCCTCCGGTTGTAGTGCTCCCCCGCCAATTCCTTTAAGTTTCATCCTTGCGGACGTACTTCCCAGGCGGCTCGCTTCGCGGCTTCCCTACGGCACAGCGCAGGCTCGTAGCCTGCGCCACACCTAGCGAGCATCGTTTACAGCTAGGACTACCCGGGTATCTAATCCGGTTCGAGACCCTAGCTTTCGTCCCTGACCGTCGGGTCCATCCTCTCGAGGCGCTTTCGCCACCGGTGGTCCGTCCAGGATTACGGGATTTCACTCCTACCCCGGACGTACCCCTCGAGTCCTCTGGCCCCAAGCCAGACAGTTTCCGCTGGACGCCCACGTGTTGGGCACGTGGATTTCCCAACGGACTTGTCCGGCCGGCTACGGACGCTTTAGGCCCAATAACATCGGCCATCACTCGTGCTGCCGGTATTACCGCGGCGGCTGGCACCGGTCTTGCCCAGCACTTGTTCCTGTACCACCTTACGGTGCAGAAAAGCGAGGACTGTATGCCCTCGCACTCGGAGTCCCCCTATCGCACTGTCGTGCAGTGTAAAGGTTTCGCGCCTGCTGCGCCCCGTAGGGCCCGGTATCTTGTCTCAGATACCGTCTCCGGGCTCTCACTCTCATGACCCGTACCGATTATGGGCACGGTGGGCCGTTACCCCACCGTCTACCTAATCGGCCGCAGCCACATCCTACGGCGCCGGAGCGTTTCCAGCTCTCGCCACTCCAGGCTGAGAGCCGTATCCGGAATTAGCCTCAGTTTCCCGAGGTTATTCCGGTCCGTAGGGTAGTTTGGCCACGTGTTACTGAGCTATTTGCCACGAGTATGAACTCGTGCGACTAGCATGGCTAAATCGGACTCCGATAGCAATGGCCTCCGGCAGGATCAACCGGAATGTCCCCTGTCTGAGACAGGGGGGTTAGGCGGGACACACACGAATATGTGTGTGCTATCGAAGATCGGGGACACTCGACCGACCGAGTGTCACCGAACTACCAGGGCTAACATCAGATCCCATCTGTACGGCGGACCGCAGGGGTGGAATCCTCATTTCCTTCGGACCAAATCGTAGGACAGGAAGGGGGATAAACCCTTCGAGTCCCGTTCGGGTCCGAGTGCGGCGCCCGTCGGAATCTCGCTCCGACGGGGCCTCGTTCGCATTCAACCCGAGTGCCCTGTTTCACTTAAGGGCATCGGATCGCGTTCGGCCGGAATCGCGTCCCGGCGGCGTGTTCGATCACCATCACGTTCCCCGCTGGGCACTTAATGGCGAGCGACTGCGAACGGGTCTGGCGGGGTCGTCCCCCGTCGCGCCGCGTCGCATCAGAGCCGATGAGGGTGTTGCGTATAAGGCCGTCGAACCGCCGGCACTTCGGGAAAGAACCTCACGCGTGACGGTGTGGCGTGGCAGGAGGGCGGCCTGTCATCCCACGCGCGTGCGTGCGGTCTGGCCGAATGGGAGCCACGCACCTGGACGTACACCGCTGTGGGGGTTATGTCCTGCGGGTCGCCCGACGCGCAGCGGGCCGCGGCGGGTCGACGGCCGCACCGCTCGTCGGTTCGTGCGTCAAAATGGTCGTAGTCTGCCGGGTCGGCACTAGATGTCGTCGAGGTGCTCGACGCCCTGTTTGGAGACGTTGCCCTTCGTAATGTCGCCGGGCATCCAGTTGGGCTTGTCGTCGGGCGCCTCCTCCTCCCAGGCCCAGCCCTCGTAGACGTGGACCTTGTGGGTGCCCTTCTCCCGAAGCCGGATCGGTTCGGGATCGGCGGCGTCCTCCGAGGACGCCGGATCCAGCCGTCTTGCGGCCTTCAATGCTGCCTGTCGGGGTGTCCCACCCGAGAAGACGCTCGTCTCGTCACCATCTTCCGTGCGAAGCGCGAAGTTGCGCTTGTCGTTGTCGCGTGCCATGGTTTTCACCGCTCCATGTCAAGTCAGCACATGACCCGTTATAAAAATACCCCACAAATCGACCGCCGTGAGGTGGTGTAGTTATAAATGCGGCGTCGATCTCGTCGCAGAGCGGGACCCCCGACCGGCTGTAACCGCCGGCATGTCGCCCGCTACCGCCCCGACGGCGGCGTCACGTAGCACGGTAGACTTAAGTATATCCTCCGGCGAAGCCCCTCATAGGATACCGCGATGGTCCGGAAGAAGAAGCTCAGCCCGAGTGGCGCGAAAGACGAGGACGGCGAGTACCACAACGTGCACATCAACCTCCACGAAGACGAGCTCGCCGTCGCTGGACTGGAGATCGGGGACGAGGTCTTCGTGCGCGTCCGCGACAACAAGATCATCATCCAGAAGGCCGACCCCGAAGAGGTCGAGCACGAGTTCTGATTGGCCACCCGTCCCGGCCGCTCCCTCGGACATCGCGCTATGACATCACTCTACGACGTCGCCAAGCCGCTCCTTTTTCGCCTCCCGGCCGAAACCGCCCACCACCTGGTGACGGGCGGCCTCGCCGCCGCGCAGCGCACGCCTCTCCGTCGGGCGATGGCGAGCCGGTACGTCGTCGACGATCCCCGACTCGAAACCGACCTCTGGGGGCAGCGGTTCCCCAACCCGGTCGGGGTAGCCGCCGGGTTCGACAAGAACGCACGCGTCGTCCCGGCACTGGCCGCGCTGGGCTTCGGGTTCGTCGAGGTCGGTGGCGTCACCGCCGAGCCGCAGGCCGGCAACGCGCGACCGCGCATATTCCGCCTCCGGAAAGACGAGGCCATCGTCAACCGCATGGGCCTCAACAACGATGGGGCCGCCGCCGTCGGCCAGCGCCTCGCGACCCTCGACGTCGACGTCCCGGTGGGCGTCAACGTCGCCAAGAGCGAGCAGGTCGACCCGGCGGACGCCCCCGCCGACTACCGCCGGACGTACGAGCAGGTGGCTGACGGTGCCGACTTCACCGTCGTCAACGTCTCCTGCCCGAACTCCCAGGGCTTCGAGGAACTCCAGAACCGCGACGCGATGGCCGAGATCTTCGCGACGCTGACCGACGCCGGCGCGGACCCACTCCTGGTCAAGCTCTCGCCGGACCTCCCCGAGCCGGCCGCCACGGACGCCCTGGAGTTGGTCGACGAGTACGGCCTCGACGGCGTCGTGGCGACGAACACGACCACGGAGCGCCCGGCCTCGCTACGCTCGCCAAACCGCTCGGAGGCGGGCGGCCTCTCCGGCACCCCCATCGAGGCGCGGGCGACGGAGATGGTCGAGTTCGCCGCCGAGCGGGTAGACGTGCCCGTGATCGGCGTCGGCGGCGTCTCGACGGCCGCGGACGCCTACCGGAAGATACGCGCGGGCGCGAGCGCGATCCAACTCTACACGGGACTCGTCTACCGCGGGCCGGGGATCGCCCGGGAGATCAATCGCGGGCTGCTCGACCTGCTGGACCGGGACGGCTTCGATTCGGTCGCGGACGCCGTCGGCGCAGACCTGGACTGACGGCGGTCCGAACCGCGCGACGATCCCGCCCTGAACCATTATTGTCGCCGCTCGCCAAGGGGTGGCACACGCACCCATGCCCCTCCACGAGCACGGCGAGCGGCCCTACGACTGGGTGGGCGATCTCGCCGGCCGCCGCGCGGCGCTGACCCCCGACCGCGTGGGGCTCGTCGACGCTGACACCGGCCGGGAGTTCACTTACGCCGACCTCGACGACCGCGCCACCCGCACAGCCAGGCTCCTCCGTGACCGGGGCGTCGGCGCGGGCGACCGCGTCGCGGTCGTCTCGCGCAACCGGCCGGAACTGGTCGACCTCTACTTCGCGACCGGGAAGATCGGGGCCGTCCTCACTCCGCTGTCCCACCGGCTCGCCCCGAGGGAGACGGGCGACCTCCTGTCGACCGTCGAGCCGAGCCTCCTCGTCGTCGAGGCCCCCTTCGCGGACGACGTCGCCACGGCCATCGACGGCCGGGACGACCTGGTCGACGTGCCGGTGCTCGGCCTCGCCGACGATGGCGAGGCGTCCGGGGGTCCCCGCGGTTGGCCGCGATTCGGGGCCGAGCAGCCGGGGGACGACGCCCCCGTCGAGACCGCGTCGGTCGCCCTGTCGGACCCGCACCTCTTCCTCCACACCGGCGGGTCGACGGGGCTGCCGAAGGAGGTCGTCCTCCCCCACGGCTCGATCGCATGGAACGCCTTCACGACGATCACGTCCTGGGGCCTGCGGCCCGACGACGTGACGCCACTGGTCTTCCCGATGTTCCACACCGGCGGGTGGAACGTCCTGACGGTCCCGTTCTTCCACCTGGGCGCGACGGTCGTGATCGCCCGGGAGTTCGACCCGGCGCAGGTCCTCGCGACCGTCGAGGCCCGCGACGCGACGGTCCTCGTGGCGGTCCCCGCCGTCCTCCGGTTCATGGCCGAGGCCGACGAGTGGGACGCGACGGACCTCTCGTCGCTCCGCTTCGCCAAGAGCGGCGGCGGGCCGTGCCGCGACGCTGTCATCGAGGCCTGGAGCGAGCGCGGCGTCGACCTCTCGCAGGGCTACGGCCTGACCGAGTGTGGCCCCAACAACTTCGCCATGCCCGCGGGCTTCCCCCGGGAGAAGACTGCGACCATCGGGAAGCCGGGCCTCTACGTCGACGCGCGCGTCGTCGACGAGGACGGCGACCCACTCCCGCAGGGCGAGGTCGGCGAGCTGGAACTCGCCAGCCCGCACGCCGCGGACCGGTACTGGCGAAACGAGGCGGAGACGGCGGACGCCTTCGGCGGCGGGTGGGTCTCGACGGGCGACCTCGCGCGCGTGGACGCGGACGGGTACTACCGCATCGAGGGACGCAAGAAGAACATGTTCGTCTCGGGCGGCGAGAACGTCTTCCCCCCGGCGGTCGAGGACGTCGTCGCCACCCATCCATCGGTGGACGACGTCGTCGTGATCCCCGTGCCCGACGAGACCTGGGGCGAGGTCGGCACGGCCGTCCTCGAGGGCGACGAGTCGCTCACGATCGAAGCGCTGCGGGCGTTCTGCGACGGGAAGCTCGCCCCCTACGAGATTCCCCGGCACCTCGCGTTCGTCGACGAACTGCCGACGAGCGGCCCGGACAAGGTCGACCGGGAGGCAGTGAAACGACGGTTCGGTGGCGGCGGTGACGACACCGGACGTCAGTGATCGACGCGACTCGCTCGGTCTGCCAGCGCGGCGACCGCGACGCGAACGCCCGTCCCGACGGTCCAGCCGACCGTCCCGAGGAGGAGAGTCAGCACGGCCAGGTAGGCCAGTCCGTCGAGCTGGAGGAGGGCGACGAGTCGCTCGGCGAGCGTGCGCCCCGACAGGCCAAACAGGTAGTGGTCCACTGCGGAGCCGAGGAGCGCCCCGTACACGGCGAGCCAGGCCAGCACCAGCCCGCGCCGCCGGGAGGCCAGCACGCCAGCGGCGACGAGTCCGGCGACGGCCGCGTCGCCGGGGAGGAAGACGACGCCACCGGCCACGGCGAAAACGCCGAGGGCGTACGCGACAAGCGTCGTCAGGCCGACGGCCGCCACGAACAGCAGGTCCAGGGCCAGCGTGGACCGGGACCGGGTCCGGCCGAGGAGGAGCGACCGTGGAGACGGGACCATGCGGTCCCTGGCACCGCCCGACCCATAGCTGTGGGGGCGGTCGGGCGAGCGAGTCCGAGGGCCGTCAACCGGGGCGTCGCGGGCTGTCGACGGCGTCGACGGACGTGAGGACCGCCAGGGACGCGCCGGCGACGATGCTGACCACCATCCGGAAAGCGAGACGGGGCCGGTCGCCAGGGGGCTCACCCGACGGCAGGAGATCCCAGAGCGCGGCAGATACCGCCGCCGAGTGGAGGGCTTTTGTGCCGCGAGGCACAGGATCGAGGTGATGAGTCGGCCACGCATCGCCCTGCTGAACGCGGCCCACGACGGGGACCACACCCGGCGGAACTTCCGCCGAGAGGTGGACGCGGACCTCGTCGAGTACCGGACCACCGAGCGCGACCTCCCCGAGACGTTCGCGTTCGACGGCTGTCTTGTCACCGGCTCGCGGGCCTCGGTCTACTGGGACGAGCCCTGGATCGCCGACCTGAAGGCGTGGGTCGGCGACGCGATCGACCACGGGCTGCCGTTCCTGGGCGTGTGTTACGGCCACCAGCTCCTCGCGGACGTCCTCGGCGGCACCGTCGAACCGATGGGCGAGTACGAGATCGGGTACCGGACCGTCGAGCAGGACGGGTCCAGTCGCCTCCTCGACGGCGTCGACCCCGAGTTCACGGCCTTCACGACGCACTCCGACCACGTAGCGGAACTGCCGCCCGGCGCCGAGGTCCTCGCCACGAACGACTACGGGATCCACGGCTTCCGGCAGGGCGACGTCTGGGCCGTCCAGTTCCATCCCGAGTACGACCTGGAGACCGCGGCGCAGATCACCCGGGGCAAGGACCTGTCCGCGGAGCGCATCGAGCGCGTCCTCGCGGGCATCACCCCCGAGAACTACGGGGCGGCCTGCCAGGCCAAACAGCTGTTCGACAACTTCGTCGACCTCGTGGCGGAGCGACGCGCCGAGACCGGCGGACGCACGGCCGCGGGCGACTGAACTCCCGGTCGACCACGTTCCCTTACCGCGCGAGAATCGCGAACGCGAGCGGTCCGGACGCGAACAGACCGAGGATCGCCAGCAGTGGGGAGAAGACGAAGACGACCAGCTGGATGGCGACGATGGTACCGATGGCGACCAGCTTCTGGGCGAGCGACAGCATCGTTCCGGGAACGTTATGCCGAGGTGTAAAGAGTGTACCTGCATCGGAGACATGCTGGGGTGGTACCGGCGGCTGCCCGCACGGGTGCGGGGGTGGATCCCCTCCGTCGCGTTCGCCGCGGTAGTGACGCTGCTCACGGGCGTCCTCGGCCTGGCTGTCGGAGCGGCGTCGGCGCCGGCCACGTCGATCGCCATCCGGCCGCCCGGGTCGGCCGCGCCGGACCTGTCGGCCGTCGACCTGTTCGTCCACAACGCCGGGATCGCGGTGCGGTCGGCACTGGGTATCCTGACGGGCGGCGTCTACACGACGTACGTCCTCCTGGTGAACGGGTTCGTTCTGGGGGCGACCCTGGCGGACGCGGCCGACGTGCTCGGGTGGGGCCGGGCGGTGCTGGCGATCGCACCCCACGGCGTCCTCGAGATTCCGGCGATCTGGCTGTCCGGCGCCATCGGGCTCCGGTGGCTGGCCTTCGTCTGGAAGGTGGGCTCCGGCGACCGCGACCGGGTCCCCGGTCCGTGGCTCCTCCTGGAGTCTCTCGCGCTGACCGGGCTGGCCCTCCTTCTGCTGTTCGTCGCTGCCCTCGTCGAGGCGACCGTGAGCGTCCACCTGGTCTAGCGTCGCGACCGGTCTCTCGACCTGACCGCTGTCACCAGACCGAGGTGGACCCCGGACCGGTGGACGGCCACCAGCAGGACCACGGCGACGAGGATGCCGCCGGCCTGGGCGGGCGTCGAGAGGAGGCCCAGCGAAACTATGAGGGTCGTCGCGCACGCGGGCGCATGAACGAGGTCGGTCGCGAGCATGCCTGCCGTGGTCAGGACGGTCGCGACGACGCCGCTCGCGGCGACGGTCAGAGCGGCCGTCGAGCCGGGTGCGAGGTGGCCGGTGACGGCGACCGCGGGGTCGAAGGTGGCGACGGCGAGCAGTCCAGCCGCCACGCCGACGGCGTGGCCGCCGATTACCCGGCGCGGTGAACAGGTGGGGGCGTCCGGTCGGGTCGCCAGCACGTACGCGGTGGGGCCGAGGCTCGGGAAGACGAACGGGAACCCGGTGAGCCAGGCCAGGACGCCGGGGACGGACACGAGCATGCCCGCTTCGGCGGCCTGCCTAGCCGTCTCGCGCATACTCGGACGGAACGACCAGCGGTGAAAACCCCGGCGGTTTCGCCAGGTCCGCGGACCTCGCCTCGGCCGGTGTGCCTACTCGGTCCCCTCGACGTCGACGTCTTCTGCGACGTCGCGGAGCCACTCCGTGTCTGCCAGCTCCTCCATCTGCTCCCGGAAGTGGGGCTTGCAGACGCCGACCGTGATTCCGTCTTTCTCGACGGCGATGTCGGCCTCGCTGTCGCAGAAGTGACACTGCATACGACACGCTAGGGCCGACGACCATTGAAGGCTGCGAAGGGGGCCGTCCCTGCACCTTTCTTCGGCGGGCGCCCCTACTCGGGCGTCGACAGGCGTGCCCGGACCCGATTCCACTCTCCCGCGGAGAGACCCGCCCGTCCGAGGGTCGCCCCGTGTGCGTCACTTCCGCCCGTGACGAGGAGGCCGTGGCGCTCGATGGCAGCCGCAACGGGGGCGGTCTCGGGATCGTCCGCGTAGGGGTAGTGCAGTTCGACCGCGTCCAGCCCCCCGACCAGTGCGAGCGCCGCCGCAGGGTCGTCGTATCGCAACGGATGAGCCAGGCCAACGAGGTCGCAGGCCTCGGCCAGCAGGGCCCGGCCCCGCTCGAAGCCGGGGACCTCGCGAGCGACGTACAGGGGCCCGTCGTCGCCGATCAGGTCGTCGAAGACGCCCTGGACCGAGTAGTCGGTCTCGGGGTGGGCCGCGACGGCCCTGGCCAGGTCGGGCCGGCCGAAGCCCGGTTCGACGGTGGCGTCGAGGTCGACGCCCAGGTGGGCCTCGACTTTCCCGAGGAGGGCCCGGCCGCGCTCGACGCGGTCGGTCTGGAGGCGGTCCAGTTCGTCGACCAGCGCCGCCGTCGGGTGGACGCCGTACCCCAGCAAGTCCACGAGACCCGCCTCGCTCTCGACGCGCAGTTCGACGCCGTGGACGACCGCGACGCCGTCGCGGTCGACGACGGGCGCGTCCAGGTCCGGGTGGAGGCGGTCGTGGTCCGTGACGGCGACGGCCGCCAGGTCGGCGTCGCGGGCGGCGTCGACGACTCCCTTGAGCGAGAGGACGCCGTCGGAGTTCGTCGTGTGGACGTGCAGGTCCGCGACGACCATGTCCGGACGACGCGGGGCCGAGCCTTCGGGGTTCCGGTCGCCGCGGGCCCGACCGACTGCGTCCGGGTCGTCCCTGTCCCTAATACACACTAGACCGTCCTTGGCGAGTCCACGATCATAAATAGTGAAGGTTTATGGTGATCGACCGTCCTCACCCGGACATGAAGCTCGCAGGTTCGCTCGAGGACCCGTTCGACGCACACACGTTCCCGACGACGACGTCGGAACTGATCGACGACCACGGCGACGTGGAACTGGCGCTGCCCAACGGCGCGGTCACGCTCGGCGACGCGCTGGCCCACCTGCCCGAGGAGCGGCTGGCGTCCAAGGAGGAGGCGCGGCTCACAGCCTACGCCGCGCTCGGCGACGAGGCCATCGGGCGGAAGGGGTACAGCGACCGCGACCCGACCGGCTTCGGCGAGCACGGCCACCAGCCGGTCTCGCTCTAGTCCTTCTCCAGGAAGTCGGGCAGTTCGACCGCCTCCGACCGGTCCATCTCCGGTCGGTCGAGGGCCTCGATCTTCGCGATCGCGTCGGGCAGCCCCTGCTTCCCGCCGGTCGGGACGTCCTCGGGGTCGACCACCACCGTCTCCCCCTCGACGAGCTCCGACCAGACCGCCGTGTCTTCGTCGCTCTCGGGTGACGCCGACAGGGCCTCGGTCTTGCCCTCGTCGAAGGCGAGGTCGACCACGCTCTTCGCGTAGGGCGTGTCCATCTCCGCGCGGATGGCCTCCAGTTCGTCGGGGTGGTACTCGTCCAGCGAGGCCGCCACGCCGAGTGCGTAGGCGCGCTCGATCGCCTCGTCCGGATCGAGGTCGGTCCAGTCCGTTCCGAAGGCCCGCTCGTAGCGGCTCATGCTATCCCTGGACCTTCCGGTCGGGGAAGACGCGCAGGCCCTGGTCCGAGAAGGAGATCTCCCGGATGTCACAGTCGATGGCCGTGCCGCGCATCTTGATGACCTGGATGCCCCGCGTCATGCCGCTGGCGTCGAGGAAGTTGTGGAAGAAGACGACGCCGTGGGCCAGGTAGTGCTCGTCGGAGTAGCTGGTCGGGTCGGTCATCTCGGAGATCAGGAGGATGGTGGCGTCCGTCTGCTTGAGCGCCGAGAGGAATCCCGTGATCTCGTCGTCCATGTCCGCGAAGAAGTGCTGGAGGAGCATCGTCGAGTCGATGACCGCCCGGTCGACGTCGTTCTGCTCGATGAACGCGACGAGCCGGTTCGTCAGCCCCCCGTCCGTCCCGAACTGCGTGATAGTCCGCTTGCCGTTCTCGGTGACGAGGTTGAGGAACTGCACGGCGTCGGACTGGAGGGCCCGGTCGAAGCCGAAGTCGTAGCCGGCCATGTCCTTCGACAGTTCGGATTTCGTCTCGTGCATCGTCACGTACAGGCAGTTGTCGCCTTCCTTCGCGCCCTGGGTGATGAACTGCGAACAGTAGGTCGTCTTGCCGCTCCCGGGCGGACCGGAGACGACGTAGAGCCGCTGGTCCAGCAACCCCCCCTCGACGAGATCGTCGAATCCAGGGACGCCGCTCGAAACGCGCATGCACGTACGTGGTCAGTACCCGGTATAGACCTTTGCGCTGCGTTCTCAGGGCTGATAATCGTCCCCGGCCCTGGTCCGCGAGACCGCTGTCGCCAGGGCCCCAGCACCGGAGTCGTCGAACCTGAGGGGGCGTCGCCACCAGGGACCGCGCCCCGAGTCGCTGGAGTGGTCGGTCACCAGGAATCCGGCGTCGGTGCCCCCGGAGGGCCGGCTCAGCGGGACGGCCCGGTCGTACAGCGCAGAGCCGTCCGGATCGCCGGCCAGGAGGACGCGGGCGTCCATCGTCTCGCGCTTCAGGTGGGCGTTGGAGGCGAAGCGGTCGCGCTCGGCCGCGGACAGCGAGTCGCGGCCCGCGGGTGCGAGTGGGTCCCCGGCGAGTTCGAAGTGGCCGATCAGGAACGCGCCCCACTCGGTCGGCAGGCCCGCTGCCGGCGTCTCGACCGACAGCGTCGCGTAGAAGTATACGCGGTCACCCGCCGCGAGGTCGGCCAGCGGTCGTGCTTTGACGCCGTGTGGATCGCCGTAGGTGTAACCGGTGCCGTGGGGATACTCGCCGAACTCGGGATCCAGGTGGACCGGCCGGTCGTGGACCGACGCGGGGACCGTCGCGTCGAGGCGTGGCGCGAGGTCGCCGTACGTCGGCACCGGCTCACGGGTTGGCTCCGGCTCGGGGATGGGGAGGAAGGTGAAGGTACCGTCCGCGTGGATCGGGCCGCGAAATCCCGGCTCGTTCGTGTTCGCGCCGACGTTGATCGCGACGGCCCGTGCTGCTGTCACGTGCGGTCTCCCCCGGAACCGCCGTCAGTGGATCTGTTCGCCGCACTCGCGACAGAACCGGTACGTGGCGTCGGCCGCGTTGGACGTCCCACAGTGCTGGCAGGCGACGGTGGCGTCGTCGGTGCCGTCGCTGCCCGCAGCCGCCCGCGCCACGCCCGAGTCCCCGCCGCTCGGCGTCGTGGTCTCGCTCTGGGGAACGTCGCGCCGGAAGCGCCGGTAGAGGAGCACCTGGAGGAGCGCGAACCCCACGAGGTAGGCCGCGAGCCAGACCCACGGGTCCATAGTGTGCGATAAGGTGTCACAGTACTTGGATCTTCCGTCGGACCCGGCGACGGCTCCCCGACGGTCGAACTCACGCGTCCGGCGGCGACAGGTCGCGACCGAACTCGTCGAAGGTGTCCAGGCCCTCGGGCAGGTCGTACTCGAGCTGTCGCTCCTCGCGGCGGTCGACGTTGGCGTCGTCAAGGGGGTCGGCGACCGACTCCCAGCCGGGCTTGATCGAGATGGACTTCGCGGGCGTGCCGGCGGCGATGTGGTGGGCGGGCACGTCCGAGCCCGCGATGGACTTGGCCGCGAGAACCGAATTCTCGCCGATGCGGACGCCCGCGCGGACCATCGAGTCGTAGGTGACGCGGGCGTCGTCCTCGACGATCGTGTGGTAGTTGTCGACGGCCGTCTGGTCGACGACGTCGTGGTCGTGGCTGTAGACGTGGGCGTCGTCGGAGATGGAGACGCGGTCGCCGATGGTCAGTTTCCCCCGGTCGTCGAGGTGGACGTCGTCGTGGATCACGACGTTGTCGCCGAGTTCGACGTTGTGGCCGTAGGTCATCGTGATGCCCTTGAAGAAGCGACAGTTCTCCCCGCACTCGGCGAAGAGGTGGTCGGCGAGCATCTGTCGGAACTCGAGGGCGAACGCGACGTTGTCGGCCATCGGCGTCGCGTCGAACTGCCGCCAGAGCCACTGGAGGTACTTCGACTCCTGGAAGTCCGCGTCCTGGGCTTCGACCTCCGCGTAGTATTCGCTCTCCAGGGTCGCGTTGCAGGGGTCGTAGCCCTGCAGGCGGACGCGCTCGGCGGGCGTCACCTCGCCGCCCGACTGCCAGCGCTCGTAGGCGTCCCGATCGCCGAAGAGGTCGACGAGGACGTCGGTGACGACGTCGCAGGTTTCCTCGTCGCTCGCCAGCCGCTCGTCGACCTCGGTGACGAACTCGTCGACGCCAGCGGCGGCGCCCAGCGGTAGCGAGACGTGGCGCTTGGTCATACCGCGTCCCTTGCCGGGCGCGGACAAAGGGGTTTCCGTTACACCGGTGTAACCCCCGTTCCGGCCACACCGGCACCACCGACCGGCGGGATTTATGCCCGCACCGGGGCATCCAGGGCTAGATGAGCGGAGCGGCGGGCGGCGTCCGTGCGGCGCTCTGGAGCAGCCGCGAGGGGCGGCTGCGCGCGCCCTGGCGACTCGGTCTCGGCGGGGCCGCCGTCGTCGCACTGGGCAACGTCGTCGGCGCGGCGGCCGTCGCAGCCGGCCAGTTCGGCGCGTGGCTCCCCCCGCTTCTCCGGGCCTGCTGGGCCGTCGTCGTCGCTGCGCTGGCACTCGCCGCCACCGTCGGCGGGACCTGCTGGATCGTCAGGATTGTGGACGGTCGCCACCTCGCCGACGTCGGTCTGGCGTGGACGGCGACCTGGCGGCGGGAAGCCGCAGTCGGTGCGGCCGTCGGTGCCACGATGGCGGCGGCCGTCGTGGCCGTGGCCATCGGCCTGGGACTCGGAACGGTGACCGGCGCGCTGACGAACCGGGCGGGGACCTTCGCACTCACCGCGGAACACCCGCTTGTCAACGCGAGCTTCTGGCTCGTCGTGTTCCTCGGAGTCGGGCTCGTCGAGGAGGTGCTGCTCCGCGGATTCGTCCTCGTCAACGTCGCCGAGGGCGTTCGCGGGCGGACGGCGGACGCGACGACGGCGACCCTCGTCGGCGCCCTCGCCAGCGCCGCGGTCGGCGGACTCGTCTACGTCGTCAACCCCGAGCCGACGGTCCTGGGCATCGCGAACGTGGTCGCGCTCGGGCTCCTCCTCGCACTGACGGTCGCGGTGACCGGCCGCATCGCGCTCGCGGTGGGCGTCCACGTCGCGTGGTACGCGACCCTCGGCGTCGGTTTCGGCGTTCCCGTCGGCGGCCTCGACACCGGCGTGGCCGTCGTCGACGTCGAACTGTCCGGCCCGGCGGTCCTGACGGGCGGGGCGGTCGGCCCGTCCGGTGGCCTGCTCGCGGCGACGGGGCTGGTCGTCGGCGCCGTTAGCCTCGGGTGGTGGCTGCTCGGCCGCACCGAGGGCTTCGACGTGGACGAGACCATCGCGACGCCGGACCTCCGGGCGAGACGACCCCCCTGGCGTCGCGGCAGGTGAGGGGCGCCTCGACGGTGGTCACTCGGGCTTCAGACCGCCTTCCTGGATGCGCATGACCGCCTCGCCGTCGGGGAGGTTCGGCGCGTCGACCAGCCGGACGATGCGCTTGTCGCCCTTGGACTTGCGGAGGTAGAGCCGGAACGTCGAGGTGTGCCCGAGGATGTTCCCGCCGATGGGCTGCGTCGGGTCACCGAAGAACGAGTCGGGGTTCGAGGCGACCTGGTTGGTGACGACGACGGCGGTGTTGTTGAGGTCCCCGACGCGCATCAGGTCGTGGAGGTGCTTGTTGAGCTTCTGCTGGCGGTCGGCCAGTTCGCCCCGGCCGACGTACTCGGCGCGGAAGTGGGCCGTCAGCGAGTCCACGCAGAGCAGACGGACCGGGAACTCGTCGTCCTGCGAGTCGCTGGCCAGTTCCTGGGCCTTCTCGGCCAGGAGGATCTGGTGGTTCGAGTTGAAGGCCTTCGCGACGTGGATGTTGTCGAGGAAGGCCGCCGTCAGGTCCTCGAGCAGGTCGTCGTCCGCGGGGTCTGCGTCCTCGTCCTCGCCGACGACGCCGTGTGTCTGCATCGCGGCGGCGATGGCCTCGTCGGGGAGGCCGCGGACCATCTGGTCGATCCGCTCGGGGCGGAAGGTGTCCTCGGAGTCGACGAAGATGGCGCTGCCCTCGAGCCCGCCGTGTTCCTCGGGAAGCTGGACGGTGACCGCCAGTTCGTGGGTCACCTGTGACTTGCCGGCCCCGAACTCGCCGTAGACCTCCGTGATGGACTGGGTCTCGACGCCGCCACCCAGGAGCTCGTCGACCGCCTCGACCCCCCACGTGAGCTTGCCGATCTGCTCGCGGCGCTCCAGGACGTCGGCGCCGGTCTCGAAGCCACCGATGTCGGCCTCGTCGCGGGCGGCGTTGATGATGTCGGCGGCGCTGGACTCGCCGATGTCCGCCGTGTTCGAGAGTTCGCCGGGGCTCGCGACCGCGATCCCCTGGTAGGAGTCGAAGCCGTTCTCCTGCAGTTTCTCCGCTGTCGCCGGGCCCACGCCCGGCAGGTCTTCGAGGTCTTGCGTCGCTGCCATGGACGGCCCTTCTGCCCCGCCCCACATAAAGGGTCGTTTACAGGGAACTGGAAGTGTAATCGGGAGACAGTGGCGTGACGGATTCATCAAACATCCGAATGTTCAAGGGAGATTGGGAGTCGGTGAGCGTGCGGCGTGGTGGCGACCGCGCACCGTCAGTGACCTGGATCGTGCCAGTGCCGGCGGTCGGCGCCGTCGGCGTCCCGGAAGGGCGGGGGGAGGTCCGACGGCGAGTCGCTGCCCAGGAGGGCGGCGCCGAGCCATCGGCCGGTGTGCCAGCCGAGCGTCTCGGTGTCGAGGTCGTGGACCGTGATGCTGAGGCCGGTGTAGACCTCGAGTGCGGGGTCGGCGTCGGTGTCGAGGCCACGCCGCTGGCCACAGGAGCCCGACCCGTCCAGGCAGGACAGATCGTCGACCGCCCGGATCGTCACGTCGGCGGCCGCCGCGGTGGAGACCCGGCGGATGCTGACGTCGCGGGTGAGGGAGCCGTCGGCCCCGCGCTCGTAGTAGTCGAGGGCGTGGTCGACCTGACGGCGGACGTCACCACGCGGGGCGCCGAAGGAGTCGTAATCGACGTGCACCTGGACGCTGGTGTCCCGCCAGGGGACGTCACGCTCGGTCGCGTTCGGTTCGGCGAGACGCGTCGTGGGGATGGTCGCGTCCATGATCTCCGTCGGCGCGTCGCCGTGCGAGCGGCCGTAGACGTGACCGAACTCGTGTTTCAGGACGTGGAGGGTCGTGTCGTCGGTGAACCCACCCCGGATGCGGACGCGCTCGTCGGCGTCGGCCAGGTTCGACGGGTCGAGTACGGGCGCACACCCGAGGAGCGATCCGGGGTCGTCGTGACCGCCGCAGGACTTCACCCGGTCCACGAACGCGACGGTCACGTCCGCGTCGGGATCGTCGACGAGCCGCCAGTCGGCGGTGTAGTTGCCCCAGCGGTCGTCGTTCGCTGCCCACCATCGGAGGGTCTCGGCCACCAGCGGCTCGAACTCGCGATCCGGTGCCACCTCGTTCTCGACGGTGACAGTGACCGGGTCGCTCCCCGGCCACGGGGTGGCGAAGGGCGTCTCCGGGAGGGACGGGTCGGCCGGGGATCCCTCGGTTCCGGCGAGACGGCTCAGCCCGGCCGTCGTCGCGGCCCTGAACCCCACGTCGGTCAACCCCTGACTGATCGTCACCCGCGCGGGTCCGGTCGCGCGAGCGGAACCGGCGTCCCGTGCGCAGAACGGCACGGGGTCACCGGCCCCGGACTCACACGTGACCCTCTCGTCGGCGAACCGGACGACAGCGTCCGGCTGGACCCCCATCGGTCCGAGGCCGAGGGGCGACTGTCCGGCGGTCACCGTCTCCGGGACGACGACGAACGGGCGCCCGTCGGACCCGTTCTCGATGGTCGCGACGGCCCGCTGGACGTAGGCCGTCGCCGCACCGGCGTCTGTCTCGGTTTCGATCGCGAGAATGAGCGGGCGCGGCCCGGTCGGTTCCTCGGTGTCGGCACCTGACGGATTTGCAACAGTCGTCTGTACCTCGCTCACGTCGCTATCGTGGGCGGTCCGTGGCTCACCACCAACCGACCCGACGCAGCCAGCAACCAACAGGCACGTCGCGAGCAAGGCGATTCCGACGCGATACTGCATTCGATAGAACCGGTACGTACGTGGGTGGTAAAATCTGCCGGTTCATGAAGCGTTCGTTACCATAACGTAGTTTAGCAATTCTACCCGGGTCGATGCCGAATTATTTTCAGTTAGATATTAGATTGAAACTTTTGTGTGATAGCTGGACGTGGGACGCAGGCGCTCTGCCCCCAGTTCGACGTGAGGTGCGGTTGGGGCACAGAATCGAGTCGGTGAGGTCCGGGCGGACGGCGTCCGGTGACGGGCCGACCGCGAGACGGGCGACTTAACCGCCGGAGCCGCTTATCTGGGGGCGATGAGTCGCTCCGGGGCGTTCTGTCCACGATGTGGGTCGTCGATCGGCAGTGGCGACGCCGACGGGGACAGGCCGCCCGCCCCGGACGGCCCGCTCTGTGCGGACTGTTACTTCGACGACTTCGACCTCGTCGACGCCCCGGAGCGCGTCGAGATCCAGGTCTGCTCGCGGTGTGGCGCGGTCCGGCGCGGCAACCGCTGGGTCGACGTCGGCGCCGACGACTACACCGACGTCGCCATCGACGCCGTGACCGAGGTCCTGGGCGTCCACGTCGAGGCGACGGACGTCGCCTGGGACGTGGCCCCCGAGCAGGTCGACCAGACCACGATCCGGATGCACTGTACCTTCTCCGGCCTCGTCGAGGGGACGCCCGTCACCGAGGCGGTCACGGTGCCCGTCAAGATCGGGCGCGGGACCTGCACGCGCTGTGGCCGCATCGCCGGGGGCTCCTACGCCAGCGTGGTCCAGGTGCGTGCAACGGGCGATCGGGCGCCGGCCGAGGACGAGACGGACCGCGCGACCGCAATCGCCCACGAGGTCGTCGCCGACATGGAGGCGACGGGCGACCGCGACGCCTTCGTCACAGAGGTCTCCGAGGTCCCGGAGGGCCTGAACCTGAAGGTCTCGACCAACAAGATCGGCATGAAGGTCGCCCGCCGGATCGTCGACGAACTCGGTGGGAGCTACTCGGACTCGGAGACGCTCGTGACCGAGGACGAGGACGGCAACGAGGTCTACCGCGTCACCTACGCCGTCCGCCTGCCGGCCTACCGCCCTGGCGAGGTGATCGACCCGGCGGACGACGATGGGCCCGTCCTCGTCCGGAGCGTCCAGGGCAACCTCAAGGGGGTCCGCCTGGCAACGGGCGAGCGCTACGAGGCCAGCTTCGAGGCGGGTGACGCCCCGGACGCCCGGCGCTTGGGCGACCGGACGGACGCCGAAGCGACCACCCTCGTCGCCGTCGAGGACGAGCGCGCCGTCCAGGTGCTGGACCCGGAGACCTACGAGTCAAAGACGGTCCCCCGGCCGGACTACCTCGACCCCGACGCCGACGAGGTGCCGGTGTTGAAGAGCCGCGCCGGCCTCCACGTCCTGCCCGACGACGGGAACTGAGCCACGAGAAGGCCACGAAGACACTTACCGGGGCGGGACGAACTACCGCTCATGTCCAGCGCGTCCCGCCAGTTCGACGTCATCGTCCAGTTCCTCGTCGGTCTCGTCGTGATCACGGCCATGTTCGTCGGCGGTGGGGCGGGTGCCGTCGTCGTCGGGAGCCTCGGCTTTCCCTACGCCGACGTGGTGGGCGTCTTCCTCGGGAGCCTCCTCGTCTTTCTCGCGGTCGCAGCGCTGTCCGCCCGGGACGACGCAGGTCGGTCGGAGCGGATCTTCGGCGGTGACGACTAGAGAGACATAAGCCCGACGAGGTCCTGCCACCCACAACGAGATGCCCGCGGACGAACTGGCCGCCGTCGTCGAGAAACCGTGCGCCGAGGCGGCCATCGGCGCGCTCCGGGCCGAGGGCGTCTACGACGACGCCCGGTCCGTCTACGAGTGTGGCGACGAAACGGTCGCCATCCCCGTCACGCGCCCCCCGGAGGCGACCGACGTGATCGAGGTGGTCCGGGATGCCGGCGAGCGCCGCCTGCGCACCCTCGAGGACCACCTTCGGGAGCGGGGCTGGACCGACGACGAGATCGAACGGGCCCCTGGCTCGTGGGCCGTCGTCGGCAGCGTCGTCCTCGTTGACCTCGGCGACGCACCGCGGCCCGGCGACGTGGGTGACGCCCTGCTGGCGCTCCACGGTCAGGCAGATACCGTCCTGGCGCGAGAGGGGATCGCCGGGGCGCACCGCGAGCCCGCGGTCTCCGTCGTCGCCGGCGAGGGAGACACGGAGACCGTCCACGTCGAGCACGGGACGACGTACGCGCTGGACCTCGCCGAGGTGATGTTCTCGCCGGGCAACAAGGCCGAGCGAGCGCGGATGGGCGACACTGTCGGAGAGGACGAGCGCGTCCTCGACGCCTTCGCCGGCGTCGGCTACTTCGCGCTCCCGATGGCCCGGGCCGGCGCGGAAGTCACGGCCGTCGAGCGCAACCCCGTGGCCTTCGAGTACCTGCTGGAGAACGCCGTCCGCAACGGCGTCCAGGACCGGCTCCACGCCTACCGGGGCGACAATCGGGAGGTGGTGCCGGAACTGGTCGCGGACGGCGAGGGCTTCGAGCGCGCGGTGCTGGGATACTACGACGTCGCCGAGCGGGCCTCGGCGGACGACCAGACGGCCGCTGGCCAGTCCTGGGAGTACCTCGACGCGCTCCTCCCGGCCGTCGAGACAGGCGGCGTCGTCCACCTGCACGAGGCGACGCCAGCGGCGCTGGTGCCCGATCGGCCCGTGGATCGGCTGACCGACGCCGCTGAGGACCTGGGCCGGTCGGTCGAGGTGCTCGACGTCCGGAAGGTGAAGGGCTACAGCGAGGGCGTCGCCCACGTCGTCGTGGACGCGCGACTGGACTGACGTGAGCGTGGTCCGTGGCGCACGAAACGCCTATCAGCCCGAAGCGTCATCCGGGCGTATGGACCGCCAGCAGATCATGGCCATCGTCTTCGTCCTGTTGATGGTCGGCTCCTCGATCGCCTACGGGGTTGCCTCGTTCCTCTGAGGGGACGCCCCCGGCCTAGTCCCAGACGTCGGTGAGCGGGTGGTCTCGGGCCGCGTCCTGGCCCGAGGTGCCCGCGTCGCCCGTACTGGTCGTCCCGCGGCCACCGCTCCCGCCACCCGTCCTGGCCGAGCGCCCGACCGATCCCGCCGTCTCGTCGATCCCCCGGAGCGCCGCCTGGGGGTCGAATTCGGGCAGGTCCGGCCGTGAGAGGCGGTCGACCTGGTCGCGGAACCACTCGGGCGTGTCGCCCGTCGCGCGGTCGAAGACGTCGAGCAGCGACGAGTCGGCGAGATAGGTCGAGCCGTGGTCCTCGGGGGACCGGACGAGCCGACCGCAGGCCTGGATGATCGTCCGGAGGGCCGATCGGAAGTACCAGCCCCACTGGCCGTCCTCCAGCCGGCGGGCGACCCGCGAGTCTCTGGTATTCGGATACGGCGCCTTGCAGAGGACCTGCCAGCGACACAGGTCGCCCTCCAGGTCCAGGGCCTCCTCCATCTTGACGGAGAGGAAGACGTCGGGGTCGTCGCTGCGCTTCCAGGCGGCCAGCTGGCCGTCGCGGTCGGCCGTCTCGTGGCTCCGGACGCGGGCGTCGACGCCGAAGTCCGCGAGGTGGTCGGCCAGGCGGTCCTTGATCGCGTAGGAGTGACAGTGCACCAGGCCCTTCTCGTCGGGATGCTCGGCCATGAGCCGGACGAGCAGGCGCGCGATGGCCGGGATCGTCTCGTCGCGGTGCTCGTAGGTCATCTTCCCCTGGGTCACGTCGAACAGCGGCCGGTGAGCGACGGGGAAGGTGTGGGGCACCTCGACGAGTGCCACGCGGTCGGGGTCGAGCCCGACGCCCGCACAGAAGGCGTCCTTGTTGAGGATGGTCGCCGACAGGAGCGCGAAGCGCTGGCCGCGGTCCCAGACGGTGTGGTTCAGGTACCGTTCCGGATTGAGTGGCTTGATCGTCACGCGCGAGCCCCCGCCGTCGGGCTGATCGACGACCCACGTCGTCGGGCTCTCGGGGTTCCGGTAGTCCTCTGCGAACCACTGGAGGTCGCCGCGGAGTTCCTGGAGGCGGTCCCGCGCGGCCACGTCCGCTGCGGAGAGTTCCGGCGTGCCGCGGAGGGTCTCGAGCTGACGGTCGCAGGCCGCAGCGAGGCGGTCCGCGTAGGTCACGGCGTCCTCCAGGTCCGAGATTTCGGGTGGCGTGACCTCGTCCCAGACGGGGACGGTGTCTGGCCCGAGGTCGACCGTCGCGTACATCTCCGCCCAGGCCCCGAGGCCGTGGGCCTCGTCTATGACGCACACGTCACGCTGGCCGAAGACGTCGGACCCGGCGGTCTGCATGAAGTAGGCGAGCGTCATCGCCGCGATGGAGCGGTTGGCGGCGATCTCGCGGTCGGAGAAGTACGGACAGCGGTGCTTGACCTGACAGTCGAAGTCCGTCTCGCGGACGCAGGGCGCCCGGTTGACGGGCGTGTCGGTCTCGCCGGGCAGGATGCACTTGTAGTTGCCCTTGCCGCGGACGATCGAGAGGTCGTCCAGGAGGGGGTCCGCGGCGACGTCGTCCAGCTGGGAAACCTGGGGCGTCGTGTAGTAGGCGCCGATGGGCTTCGTCGGGTCGTCGACGTTGGCCTGGCGCGCACAGCCCGCGATCGCCCGCGCGAGCAGCGACTTCCCGCTGCCCGTCGGCGCGCGCACGAGGATGACGTCGTTGCCGGCCTCGAAGGCCGCCCGGATGTCGTCCAGCGCCTGCTCCTGGGCGCCGCGGTAGTCGGGGGCAGGAAAGGCGTCGTGAATGCGGGACGGGTCCACGATGCAAGGGGCGGCGGCATCCGTGATAAGCTTCCGGATGCCGGGTCGAGAGACGTCAGCGCGGCGGCAAGTCGTCGACGTCCGCGGCGGTGACCTCGCGGTCGTCGGGGAGGCGCTCGACGCACTCGAAACAGAGGAAGTGCTCGGTGCCGTCTGCCAGCTCCAGGGTCACGCCGCCAGTGGAGCGCTTCTCCCTGGTCCAGAGGTTGGCGATGCCGCCGGCGATGGACACGCTCTCGCCGCACCCGTCGCAGGGCTGGCTGGCCATGCGGGAGCCAGGGTGCCGGCGGTCATAAGCCCGTCCCCCGACGCGGCCGTGCGCGTCGACCCCCAACAGCGTGGGGACCACGTTTACGGTCGCCGTCCCTGAAGGAGGCCCATGCGCGTACTCGTGACCGGTGCGACGGGGTTCGTGGGAAGTCGACTGGTGCCCGCCCTCCTGTCCGCTGGGCACGACGTCGTCGCGATGACGCGCGACCCGGCGTCCTACGACGGGCCGGCCGGCGTCGACGTCCGCGGCGGCGACCTGCTCGATCCTGACACGCTCGACGGCGTCTTCGAGGGGATCGACGCCGCGTACTACCTCGTCCACTCGATGGGCAGCGGAAGCGACTTCGCGGAGCGCGACCGCCGGGCGGCACGAGTCTTCGCCGACGCCGCCGGCGCGGCTGGCGTCGAGCGCGTGGTCTACCTCGCGGGTCTCGGCGAGGAGGGCGACGACCTCTCGGCGCACCTCCGGTCGCGCCGCGAGGTCGAGCGAGTCCTCGCGGAGGGGGACTACGGCCTGACGACGCTCAGAGCGGCGATCATCGTCGGCGAGGGGAGCGCGAGCTTCGACACCATCGTCCAGCTCGTCAAGCGGCTCCCGGTCATGGTGACGCCGCGCTGGCTCAGAACGCCGTGTCAGCCAATCGCCGTCGCCGACGTGGTCGCCTACCTCGTCGGGGTGCTCGACGCGCCCCAGACCGCCGATGAGACGTTCGAGATCGGCGGCCCGGACGTACTCAGCTACGGGGAGATGCTCCGGGAGACGGCGCGGGCCATGGGCCAGCGGCCGCCGACGATCCTCGCCGTGCCCGTCCTGACGCCCCGCCTCTCGGCCTACTGGGTCGGCCTCGTCACGGACGTCGACTTTCGCGTCGCGCGAGAGTTGATCGAGGGGCTGAAAAACCCCGTCGTGGTGACGGACGACAGCATCACCGAGCACGTGACCGTCGAGCCGACGCCGTTTCGGGAGGCGGTCCGGCGGGCTGTCGGGAGCCGATCGTGAGGGCGACCGTGGAAGGCGAGGCGGACGAACCCGCCCACGCCTGGGTCTACGAGACCATCGTCGAGGCGGTCCCGGGCGTGCGCGTCTCGACGCGCGTTGCCCTCGCCACCCAGTTCCTCGGCTTCGAGGTGGCGATACTCGTCCTGGCGTGGCTCTACGGACTGCCGGTCGAGGGCGTGGTCGCCGGGACGGTGGCCGTGGTCGTCGCCAGCGCCGGCAGTGCGGCGATGACGACCATCGCCGGGGCCGTCCGGTCGGCCGACGCCCCCCTGGCCTACCGGCGGGCGCTCTTCGGCACGCGGATCGAGGTCGTCCTGGGGCTGCTGGCCTTCGTCGGCCTCCTGACCTACCTCTTCGTGGTCGACCCCCGGACACCGCCGGGCCTGCTCGTCTCCCTGCTGGGCGAGTCGCCGCCCGCACCGGCGGTCTACGTCCTCCTCCTCGTGCTCTGGGACGTCTGCTATCGGATCGGCGCGGCGTGGTGGGCGAGCGTGACGGCGCTCTGGCGGTCGGTCAGGTGGGACCTCGACGGCGACGCCGCCGCGGCGCTCCGGCGTGCAGACCTGGCGACGCTGGCCTTCGGGCTCCTGCAACTGGCGCTCGTCCCGTTCGTCCTCGCACAGCCGTTCCTGCTCGTGGCGGTCGTCGGACACGTCGCCGCGGTCGTGGTCGTCACTACGGCGGCGTTGGCGGTGCAGAACGAGTGAGTCTCAGTCCGTCTGCATCTCCTTGAACTGGGTCAGGAGGTCCTCTGTGGATTCGCCGGTGTCGTACTCGACGCTTCCCTCGTACTCGGTGCGCTCGTCGTCGAAGTCGGTATCGACGGACGAGTTCTTCCGTTCACGACGTTCGTGTTCCTCGTCGTCGTAAGCTCCCATCGACATTGTGAACCACACTCATAGTTGCCAGTTAGTCCCTATCAATGTAACGCCGATATTTGCCGTCGATGATCGCGTGTAACGATGCCGGTATCAGGCAGTTTGAGGAGTCACGCCGGCAGACGGCGTTCCGACCTGCTCCGGACGACAGAAGTGGAGTGGCACGCGCGCGTTCGTTCGGTGGTTGCCACCTGGGTCCCGGCAGGGGCGCGACGCCAGTCAGTCCCCCGTCAGGTCGAGCGTCGCGACGCGGTCCCAGACCGTCTCGTCGACGACTGCCACCTCGCTCCCCGCGAAGACGTAGAGGTAGTCGTCGACGTAGCGGGCCCGCTCGGGTGCGCCGGTCGTCTCGATCCGGTCTTCGACGGCGAGACTGCCGTTCGTGTAGTCCATCACGACGCCCGCCCGGCCCGTGGGCAGGAAGAACACGCCGTGGCGCCGGTCGATCGTGAAGGCGTGGTGGGACTGCGAGACGGCGGACCACCGGGCGTCGAGCACGTGATCGTCGGCGATCTCGGGGTCGTCCGGGTTCGAGACGTCGAACAGGACGGCCTTCACGCGGCCGTTCTCCTCGCCGATGCCCAGGACGTGGTCGTCGTCGACGGGGTGGAGGTACGAGGAGAAGCCCGGCAGCCGGAGGGTGCCGCGCTCGACGGGGTCCGTTGGGTCCGAGAGGTCGACGACGTGCAGCGGATCGACCTGGCGGAAGGTCACGACGTAGGCCGTCTCGCCGACGTACCGGACCGCGTAGACCTCCTGGCCGGTCCCCATGTCCGTCTCGCTGCCGATGACCGACAGGGAGTCGGCCTCCAGAACGTAGAGGTCGTTGACGCTCTGGGCGGTGCCGGCACCGGGCACGGTCGTGGCGATCCGGAGCGTGCCCTCGTATTCGCTCAGGGAGAACTGATTGAGCGGGCGGCCGGGGACGGTGCCCGTGTCCTCGACGGTCAGCGAGTTCTCGGTCGCGCCGATCCGGACGACGCCGGTCTCCGTGAGGTCACGCTGGTGGTCGGCGACGTAGGCGGACGCCCCGTCGGAGAGGTCGCGCTGGACGTCGCGGCGCTCGTCCGCCGGGAGCGAGTCGAGCCACTGCCGAACCGTCCGTGAGAGTTCGCGCCGCATCGAGGACTCGCTGATGTCGTAGGAGCGCAGTTCGGCGATGCGCTCCTCGACGTGCGCTGGGGTCCGGTCGAACTCCTCGGTGAGGAAGTCCGCCATGAGCGTGGCGCGGCTCGTCCGCGAGGTGTAGGTGACGTACAGCGAGTCCTCGGACATGTAGACCGCCGTGTCGCGGCCGGTCCCGACGAAGCTGACCGAGTCGCGGACCTCGCCGTCCGCCGCGTCGAGGACGAACGCCGAGTAGGTCGCGTCGACGGAGATCTGCGCGTCGGGCCGGAAGACGTCGCCACAGGGGATCGCGGCGTCGGCCCCGAGCGGCTCGATCGGACAGGGCGAGCCGCCGACGTGCGTCTGCGTCACGAGGTAGACCGTGCCGTTGCGCTCGCGGGCGGTCACGAGCCGGTCGTCGAGGGGACGACTCCAGACCTGCTCCGGGTCCGTCGGGTCGGACACGTCGTAGCCCCGGATCTGCCCGTCGCCGAGGACGAGGACGCGATCCCCGTCCTGGAGGAGCTGACCGTTCGCGTCGATTTCCGCGACGGCCTGCGGGTCGGCGGGCTCGCCGACGTCGATCACCTGCGTCTCGGACGGGGGCGCTGGCGGCTCGACGGGGTGGTCGTCGGGGAACTGGCCGTCGACGGGGCGCGGGTGGTACCGCTGCGGGCCGGGCGCGTAGTAGAAGTGCGCGCCGTCGGTCTTGACGCGGTCCGGCTCGTCGAGGGACGCCACCTGGACGTTGGTCTCGCCGACGCGGTCGGGCCCGTCGCCGGACGAGTCGGCAGCCGGGGCCTCCGTCTGGGCCTCCGTCATCGTCGGCTGGGCCGTTTCGGGCGCCTCCTCGGCGACGTCACCCTCGGCGCGGGTGGGGGCGCCGCCACCGTCGCCGCCAGCGCCGCTCGCGGCGCCGCGGAACGCGATGCCGTCCCCCATCGCGCGGCCGCGCTCCACGTACCGTTCGAACGCGCTCTCGTTGCCGAACTGGTCGACGCTCGCCACGTCGCCGTCCCCGGAATCGGTGCGCGGGCCGGTGGCGTCGGCACCCGGGGCGGCGGGGCCGATGGCGGCCACGGTTAGCCCGGCGCCCACGAGCGACCCCACCAGGAGAGTCGCGATCACGATCGCCGTCACGGATCGGTCTGCTGCCATGGGAGTCCGTGGCTGCCCCACTACTGATAACGTACCGAAGGCTCAAACGGGCTTTTGAGTCACGGAGCGGCGGGAACCAGGGGCCGAGCCGGGCGGAAGTGGTATGCGTCTCGCGTCCCTACGCCCCGGCAGTGGCTGGTCCGATACGTTTCCGGCACTCGCCGGAGTCCTGGCATCTCGATCGCGTCGAGGGCGCCCTCCACAGCCCCCTCGACCAGCAGTTCGGTGCGACGCTGTCTGCGCCGTGGTTCAGTCCGCCGCCCGGCTACGAGGCCCGGCGGCTGGAGATGGACAACGGCGACCTCGCGCTCTTCGTCTGGAGCGACAGCGAGGCTTTCTGGCTCGGCAACACGGAGACGCCGAGCGTCCTCTGGCGGACGGACAAGGTGACCTTCGCGGAGGCACCCTACGGCGTGACGCGCTGGGCCGAGCGCGAACTCCTCGCGGAACTCCACGAGGCCGAAGACTGGCTCGCCGACTACGAGCACGTCTCCTGGTTCTTCCTCCCGGTCTTTCACTCGAAGGACGGCGCCGACACGACGCGGAGCTTCTTCCGCGACCACGCGGCGGGCTTCCCCGACGCCGACCGCGCAGACGGGCTCGCCTTCTTCGAGGACCTCCTCTCGACGGGGATCCTCGACGATCACCGCTTCACGATGGCGGCCAAGCTCGGGACGAGCCAGGGCAAGGACCTCGTCCGGATGCGGGCCACGATGGCGGAGTTCAACGCCGCGAAGCTCCTGGCCGATGCCGGGCACGACTTCGTCCCCGAGGTCGAGGTCGACTCCGGGCACGCGCTCGACTACCGCGTGCCGGCCCGGGACGCCCTCGTCGAGGTGACGCGGCCCGAGCCGCCGAGCCGACGGCGCGCGGGGACGCCCGCTGCGGCCCTGCGCGAGACGGTCAACGGCAAGACCACGGACCAGCTCCGGGACAACCCCGACGCGCTGCTCCTCGTCGACGCCACGTCCTTCCCGGACGACGCCTGGCAGGCCATCCGCGACGGCCGGCCCGCCGTGGGCCACCGCCCAGCCGTCGTCTACCGGTTCCGGCCCGACGGGCGCGTCGAGGGCTATTCGAGCGGCGACGTGCCCCTCGACCTCGGTTCCCTCACGGCGTCGGCGATGCAGCACTGACGGAGTGTTCTGCGACGATGGACGCGTAATCGCGGGACCTACCTTTAAGCCCCGCCGGCGGAATCACCGTCCAACGCGACGATTCGATGACGCGGATCCTGCACACGGCCGACGTCCACCTCGCACCCGACGCCCCGGACCGACTGGCGGCGCTGTCGGCCGTCCTCGGCGAGGCCGACGAGGCCGACGCCGACGCGGTCACCATCGGTGGTGACTGCTTCGACAGCGCCGAGGCCGCCGACGCGCTCCGTGGCGAGGTCCGGTCGCTCTTCGCCGACCGCGACTATCCCGTCGTCCTCATCCCCGGCAACCACGACGTCGACGCCTTCGGGGCCGACCTCTTCTTCGGCGAGGCCGTCACCGCCGCCACCGCCGAGCCCTTCGACCACCACGTCGTCGGTGACGCACGGCTCACGACCCTGCCCTACACCCCGAAACTCGACGACGAGACGCTCCTCGCGCTCGCGGACCGCGACCCCTTCGACGGACCGGAGTGTCTCCTGCTGCACTGTAGCCTCGAAGCACCCGTCGACGCGACGGCTGGCGACGAGGGGGGCGTGCGCTACTGCCCCGTGACGCGCGCCGAACTCGACGAACTCGGGTTCGACTACTACCTGGCCGGCCACTTCCACTCGCAACACCACCTGGCCCTCCCGGGCGGTGGGCGGTTCGTCTACCCCGGGTCGCCGGCGTCCGTGACCCGGACGGAGCAGGGGCCGCGCTCGGCGGTACTCGTGGACGTCGACGGGCCTGGCGACGGGCACCTGGAACGGCGGCGGCTGGACACCCACCACTACGACGACCTCGCGCTGACGGTCGCTCCTGGCGAGGAGGACGCCGTCGTGGACCGCGTGGGGGAGCGCGTCGAGGCGTGGGCCGACCGGGACGTTACAGCAGAGATCACCGTCGACGGGTTCGTCGACTGGGACGAGTCAACCTTCGACGCGGCCCTCTCGGACGCGGCGGGGGACGTGCCCTGCGAGAACCGGACGCGGACGCTCGCACACCTCCGTAGCCACCCACTCTTCGAGGACGTCCGGGCGGAACTGGCTGCGCGCGACGAGCCACAGAGCGTGTCGCTCGACGGCACCGACGAGCACGGCGACGACTTCCTGGCCGACGTCGAGAGCGAACTCCTGGCGGCGTTCTCCCGGCTCCAGGCGGCGGGTGAGCTCTAGTGCGCATCGAGTCCATCCAGCTCGACCGGTACGGGCCCCTGGCGGGGTTCGACCACGAGCCGACCGGCGGGCTGGAGGTGCTCTACGGCCCCAACGAGGCCGGAAAGACGCTGTTGCTCGAGGGAGTCTGTCGGCTCCTGGCACCGGAGAGCGGGGCCCTGTTCGGTGCCACCGAGCGCGTCGAGCGGGACCCGGTGGGAGCGATCGGGGTGCGGCGCGACGGCGAGCGCCTGTGCGTGGCGGGCGACGGCGGGCTGGACGACGACCACCTGACGGCACGCCACCTGCGAAACGTCTTCGTCATCCGGGACAGCGACCTCCGGCTGGCCGACGAGCACGCCTTCTACGACTCCGTCACCGAGCAGATCGGTGACCTGCACACCGGCGAGCTGGACGCCCTGGCGGAGATCCTGAAGGAGCGCGGACGGCTGACGGACCAGACGCTCTCCCTGTCGACCGCGGCCGACCACGACGAGGCGGGCGACGTGCGCGACGAGGCGGCGGCGCTGGCCGCGGAGATCCGGACCTACGTCGCAGACGCACGCGAGACGGGCATCGAGGAGACGGAGCGGCGGCGGATCCGGGTCGCGCGCGACCTGCGGCGGGTTCGCGACGAACTGGCGCGACAGGACCGCGCGGAGACGCTGCACGACCACCGGGAGCTGTCGGGCCACCTCGACACCTACCGGGAGGCGGTCGAGTCGCTGGCGACTGCGGCAGTCAGCGCCGACGAACGCGACCACCTCCAGGGGCTCCAACAGGAGCGGCGAGACGCCGAGCGCGAGGTGGCGGCCCTGGAGGACGAACTGGAGGGGACGCGCGCCGAGCGCCAGGCCGAGCGCGAGCGGCTCCGAGAGCTGGAGAGCGAACTGGAGGGGTACCGTGCCCGGGAGTCCACGGTCGAGGAGGTCCGCGATCAGCTGGCGACCCTCGACGACGAGGGGGCGAGCGCCAACCCGGAGCGACTCGGCAGGTTCACGGCGGCGATGGGGGTCGCCGGCGTCCTCGGTGGGGGGATCGCCGCGGGCCTGGGTTCGCGCGTCGTGGGCGTCACCGCGCTGCTGGTCGGCCTCGTCGCCACTGGTGGCTGGCTCTGGCTCTACCGTCGGCGGGCGGGCAGGGAGCGCGAGCGGGCCGCCGTCGTCGCTGCGGCCCAGACCGCCGCACTCGACGTGGACGGGATCGGTGACGTCCGGGCGGCCGTGGAGTCATTCGAGGAGACGCTACGCCGGCTGGACCGCGAACGCGAGGTCACGGCCCGGCGCGTCGACGACCTCGACGAGGCCGTCGCCGACCTGACGGACGACCGCGACGGGGCACGGGAGCGGGCGCAAGCCGCCGCCGCGGAGGTCGAGGCGATCCTCGACGACGCCGACGTGGCCGACGTCACGGCCTACGAGGCGGCCGTCGCCGAGCTACAGGAACTCGCAGGTGAGCGCGACCGGGCTGCGGCGGTCCTGGAGAGTCGCCTGGCACCGGCCGTCGATGACGCCACGCCCGGAGAACGCATCGCGGCCTGGGAGGACGCCATCGCTGACCTCGTCGCGGACGTCGACGCCGACGGGGTCGATCCCGAGGACTACGACCCCGAGCGGGCGGACGACCTGGTGGCCGAACGCGACGACCTGGCCGCCGAGGCGGAATCGCTGGCGGCGACCCTCGAGGCGCACGAGGCGCGACTCGACGAGTTCGCAGACCGGGCGCGAGCCCTCCGCGCCGAGCCGTTCCTCGACCGCCGCATCGACCTGTCGGCTCGGTCAATCGACGGGCTGGAGGCCCTCGCGGCCGACTGCGAGGCGCTCGTGGAGACGGTCGAGCGCGAGGCCGACGTCGCCCGGGAGGCCGTCGACGTGCTCGACGCCGTCCGCGCCGACGAGGAGGCGAAGATCGCCGCGCTGTTCGGCGACGACGGCCGGGCCGGTGAGGTCCTCGCGGCGATCACCGACGGCCGCTACACCGACGTGCGCTACGACGCCGACGACCGGACGCTCCGTGTCCGGCGGCAGGACGGCGAGTGGGTCGAGCCATCCGAACTCAGCCACGGGACCGTCGAACAGCTGTATCTCGCGGTGCGGGTCGCACTGGGCGAGGAGTTGCTGGGGCACGACCCCGGCTTCTTCCTGCTCGACGACGCCTTCCTGCCGGCGGACGGGGAGCGCCTCGAGCGAGGGTTCGGCGTCCTCGACCGGCTGGCCGACGCCGGCTGGCAGCTCATCTACCTCACCGCGAAACCGGAGGTCGGCGAGGGCATGGTCGACACCTACGACCTGCCCGTCCGGACGCTCGACGGGCCGCTCTGAGAGTGTCAGTGCCGCGGGGCGACCGGGGGCAAGAGTGAAGCCTCGTGGTCCGAAACCGGGTCGGACAGGATGCACGGGGACGAGAACGTCAGGCGGTGGGTCCTGGTCGTCGCGGGCCTCTCGATCCTCGGGGTGCTCACGGTGGCCGGCGCGACCCACTACCTGGGCGGCGGTGGGCCGGGTGGGCCCGGCGGGGACGCCATCCGGACGGTCCAGCCGGTCCCCAACGGGAGCGAGCTGTGGCCGTACACGAGTAAGGCGGAGCACTTCGCCAGCCGGACGCTGGCGGTGAACGTGATCGCCGTCGGTCCGGGCGAGCACGTCCGGCAGGAGTTCCGCCGCCAGGTCGAGGCCAACTGGACGACGCGGGTCTACCAGGACCCGTCCGCCAACGCGACGCGGGCCGGCAACGGGACGACGCAGAACGCCACCGAGCGCGTCCTCGAGGTCGTCGACCAGGAGGTCGTCTGGCTACCCGCCCACGGCGCGACGCGGTACACCTACGTCCGGTCCGTCGACGGCGAGGGCCGATGGCTGACCGAGAGCTACCAGCTGTACGACGGCTCGTACCTCGGGACGCGCCACCACGTCCGGGCCTACGACTCGCCGGCCGACCAGTGGACGGCGATGCAGGGCCACCGGGAGTACTGGGACTGGTTTCGCCTGCGCCACACGGTCACCAGCATCGCCGACACCCAGCGGTACGTCGACGCCCAGTTCCTCGACGACGAGCGGGTCGAGCGCATCTACAAGGTCCACCTGGGCAACGGCGCCAGCCAGGACGGCAACGGGTGGGCGACGGTCCTCGAGTTCGCTGCCCTCTGTGGCTTGCTCCTGGGCGCGGGCCGGGCGGGGCGACTGGACCGGCTGGCAGGGCAGGTCCGCGCGGCCGTGTCGGGCGATAGAGCGGAGTCGGGCGCCCGAATCGGCGTGCTGCTCGTGGCGCTGGCCGGCGTCTACCTCGCGGTCCGCGTCGGCGGCGTGGCCCTCGAACGCCAGTTCGCGGGCGTCTCGCCGAAGGTGATCGCGGCCGCGCTCTACCCGGTCCTCGCGCTCGGCCTCCCGACCGTGGCCTACCTCCTCTCGCGGCGCCTGCAGCCGGAGGACGCCTTCGTCGGCGCCGTCACGGGGGTCGTGACGGGCTTCGTCGTCGAGTACGGCTACCTCGGCCTCGACGTGATCCCCGTGGCGTTGCTCCTCCACCGGGTGGCACTGCTGCTCTCGCTCGGACTGATCGCGGCGTCCGGGGCGCTGTCCTCGCGGGCCGTCGAGGGCTGGACGGGGCTGCTCGGCCTCGGCGTCGCTGGGTGGGTCGTCGCTCTCGGGCTTCCCCTGATCGGACTCGTCTGATCGGGGCGTCGCCGTCTTGGGATTCTGGCGGCGTGTGGTTCTGCGAGCATCAAGATTATGTGCGCCAACTGCCAACGAAGGGAAAGATCGCCGCATGAGCGACTCGTCCGATCGGGGTGGGACGGGACCGACGCGTCGCCACCTCCTCGCGGCCGGTGCCGGCAGCACTCTGGCTCTGGCGAGCGGGTGCCTCCAGCGCGTCAGGACGCTCGTCGACCGGCCCGCCCGCGATCAGCTCTCCCTCCGGATCAAGACGCTGCCGGCCGACGCCGACGAACCGGGGACGCGCATCGCGCGCTTCCTCGCCGACCGGCTGGAGGCCGTCGGCGTCGACGCCGAAATCACGCTCCTCCGCGAGGACGAACTCCGGCGTGACGTCCTCACCAAGGGCGAGTTCGCGCTCTACGTGTACCGGATGCCCCTCGGCGCGGACCCGGACTTCCTGCGCCCGCGGCTGCACTCCGTGTTCAAAGGCGAGTCGGGGTGGCAGAACCCCTTCGGACTGACGGACATCGACCTCGACTCGCTCTTAGAGGAGCAGCGCCAGACCGGCTCCGGGGCCCGGCGCGCGGTCGTCGACGACGTCCTGGCCGACGTCGCGCGACTCCAGCCGTTCGTCCCGGTGGCCGTGCCAGACGAGATCAGCGCGACGCGCGACGACCGGTTCACGAACTGGCGGCCGAACGGCCTCGATTCGACGACCGGCTACCTCAGACTCGACGCACAGGCCGACGACCTGGCCGAGGAACTCGTCGTCGTCGCAACGGACCCCCGCACCACCCAGAACCTCAACCCCATCGCCGCCGAATTCCGCGACCGCGGGACCGTCACGGGGCTCGTCTACGAGCCGCTGGGCCGGCGCATCGGCGGGCGCGTCAGGCCCTGGCTCGCCGAGGACTGGGAGTGGGAGACGACGGCCGGCTCGACGAGTGTCCGCGTCGAACTCCGCGAGGACAGTGCCTGGCACGACGGCGAGGCGCTGACCGCGAGCGACGTCGCCTTCACGTACCGCTTCATGAGCGACACGACGCTCGGCCAGCGGGAGGCGACGGTGCCGGCGCCACGGTACCGGGGTCGCACGTCGCTGGTCGAGGACGCGGTGGCGACCGGGGACACCGTCGTCCGAATCGACGTCGGCGAGACGACTCCCGAAGTCGGGGCGCGGGCGCTGACGGTCCCGATCCTCCCCGAGCACGTCTGGCGCGAGAAGTCGAGCGAGGCCGAACTGGCCGGCGTCGGGGTCAACGACCGCGTCACCGAGGCACTCGTCTGGGAGAACCCGCAGCCGGTCGGCAGCGGCCCGCTGGCCTTCGACAGTCGCCCCAACCAGGGAACGCTGCTCCTGGAGCGCAACGACGACCACTTCCTCCACCGGGCCGGGTCCCCGGCGCCGACCGACGCGCTCTACGGCGGCGCCGACTACCAGCACCTCCGGATCAGGGTCGCGCCGTCGAGCACCGCCGCAGTCCAGCTGGTCGTCGACGACGCCGCCGACGCGACCGTCCCCGGGACCGACCCCGACGTCGTCCCGCAGATCGGCCAGGCCAGCGAGGTGACGCTCCGCGTCGGGCGGTCGCCCTGGCTGTACCACGTCGGCTTCGACACCGGCATGGAGCCCCTCGGAAACCCCCACGTCCGCCGGGCGATCGCCCGGTTGCTGGACAAGGCCTGGATCGTCGACGAGGTCCTGGACGGCTACGGCCAGCCGGCGCCGACGCCACTCGCCGGCACCCCCTGGGTGTCCGACGCCCTGGCCTGGGACGGCCAGGACCCGGAGGTCCCGTTCGTCGGCAGCGACGGCGACCTCGACGTGACCGAGGCGCGGGAGCTGTTCCGGGACATCGGCTTCCAGTACGAGGACGACCGCCTGCTCAACCGATGACGCTCGTCGCCCTCCTCACCCGGATCGGCCTCATCATCGGCACCCTGCTCGGGGTCTCGACGCTCGCCATCGTCGGGATCCCGCGGCTCCGACGACTCCGCCGCACCGGTCGCTCGCGACTGTGGCGCGCCCTCCCCTACCTCGTCCTCCTCGGCACCGTCTTGCTCGTGAACAACCAAACCCGCGAGTTCGTCCCGGAGGTCTCGTGGTTCCTCGGTCTCGACATCACGGGTGCGATCTACGACGTGGAGGGGACCTTCGTCGCCTGGGTCCAGGGGTTCGCCACGCCGGAGCTGACGGCCTTCTTCTCGTTCGTCTACATCTACGGGTACGTCCTGCTGCTGACCTTCCCCATCGTCGCGTACCTGGCGCTCGACGACCAGCGTCCCCTCCGGGAGGCCTGCCTCGCCTACTCCTACAACTACGTCCTCGGCCTCGTGCTCTACACGGTCTTCATCGCCTACGGCCCGCGCAACCTCATCCCCGAGGCCGTCGACTCGCTGATGTACACCAACTGGCCCGAGTCGCAGCTCCTGACCAGCCAGATCAACACGAACACCAACGTCTTCCCCTCGCTACACGCCTCCCTGTCGGTCACGGTCGCCCTGCTCGCCGTCAGGACGCGCCGGTCGTACCCCGCCTGGCTCTACCTCGCCGTCGCCCTCGCGCTGTGTGTCGTGACCTCGACGATGTACCTGGGGATCCACTGGGGCGTGGACGTGCTGGCTGGCGCCACGCTTGGCGCGGTGAGCGTGGTCGCCGCCCGGGAGGTCGACGTGGTCGCACTCGTCCAGGCCCGCACCGACGGCCGCATCGCGCGCCGGGGCGAGGCACTCTGGGAGCGCGTCCGGCGGTCCCGGCGATAGTGAGCGTGGCCCGTCACCGCTCGTCGGAATCGTCGTCCGGCGGACGCCGCGAGAGGCGGTCGAACCGTGTCTGGGCTCGCTCGCGCCGGTCGCGCGTCTCGCCGGGCAAATACTCGATGTGGGCCACGTCGCCGTCCTCGATCGTCACCGCGAAGACGGCGTCCGGCCGTCGCCCGGGTCCCGGGAGGTCGTCTCGCTCGACGAGGACGTCGTCGACCGTCTCGCCCCCGGACTCCAGCAGCAACACCGCGAGATCCTCGTCGGACTGGGTCACCTCGACTCGGTCGAGGACCGCGGCGTAGGTGCCGTCGGCGACCATCAGTACGCCTCCTCGAGGACGCGGTCGCCCGCGTCGGTCGTGACGAGTACGGTGTCACCGTCGTTGTTCCAGATCGGGCGTTCGGACCCCCAGTAGCGGTCCGTGCTGGTGTCGGTGCCGTCGCCAGTGTGCAGCGTCATCCGCTCGCCTGGAGCCAACCGGACGCCGGACGGGACCGTGTAGGTGTGCCCGGCAGCGTCGGCGACCTGCCACCCCGAGAGGTCCAGGGGCTCGTCCGCGGCGTTCTCGAAGACGAGGTACTCGTCGGTCAGGTTCTCGTACTCGTCACCAGCGGCGTCGGCGTGGACGGCGACGAGCCGCAGCGGACTGTCGCCACTCCCGCCGCCAGCCTGCGTGGTCGCTGGCGTCGTCACGGTCTCGGTCGCCGCTGCCGTTGGCGTCGAAGCCCCATCCGTGGCGGTGGACGCGTCGGTCGCGGTCGCTCGACGCCCGTCGACGGCGAACTGCGTCCGCTTCACCGGCGCGACTTGCGAACCGGGGTCGATCGGGTCCCCCTCGCGCAGTCGAGCGGGGTTCGAGGGCGCGGACTGCTGGGTCGCGACCATCACTGTCCCTCCGTCGGTCGTCACGACGACGTCGCCGTGGGTCGCCGTCCAGTACGTCCGGATACTCCGGTTGGCGAGGCGGTGCAGGACCTCCTCGTGGGGGTGACCGTACGGGGAGTCGTAGCCGCTGGAGATCACCGCGAGGCGGGGCCGCGTGGCGTCGAGGAGCGCGACGCCCGTCGACGTGTTGCTCCCGTGGTGGCCGGCCTGCAGGACCGTGGCGTCGAGCGTCTCGTTGGCTGCGTCGTGGAGAAACGCCTCCTCCGCTCTCCCTGCGTCGCCGGTGAACAGGACGGTGGCGGTCCCGTAGGTCGCCGACAGGACGAGGCTGTTCTCGTTGCGGTCGCCGCCGGCCAGCGTCGCGTTTGGTGGGGCGAGCACGTCGAGCGCGATACTCTCCGTCGGCAGCGAGTCGCCCCGGCGTGCCCGGTACAGGGTGACGTTGTGGGCATCGACGGCGTCCAGGTACGCCTCGTCGGTCAGCGTGCTGGCCGCGATGCCCGGGTCGTAGATCGCCCCGACGCCGTCAGCCTCCGTCTCGAAGTACTCGACGACCGCCGCGTGACCGCCGATGTGGTCCGCGTCCGCGTGGGACGTCACCAGATAGTCCAGCCGCGTGACGTTCTGGGTGCGGAGGTAGTCGAGCACGTGCTCGCCGTCGTCCCGGTAGTCACCCGTGTCGATCAGTACCGTCTCGTTCGTCGGCGTGACGAGCAGCGTCGCCGCCCCCTGGCCCACGTGAATGTAGTGGACTTCGAGCGTCCCGTTGGCGACGGTCGGCCCTCCCTGGCCGGCGTCCGTCGGTGGTGCCGCGGACTGACCGCCCGTCGCCACGAGGAGGCCGCCGCTCCCGACGGCCAGCAGGGCGAGACCGAGGACGAGGACGACGAGACGGCGGTTCATTGACCCAGCATCCCCCGGGTAGTACGGTCCCGAGCCCAAATGAGCGAAGTCGCCAGACGATCACCGATTCGGGACGCGTGGTCTGCAGACACACCGTGCTCGGCCACGCCTTCGGGTCAGTTCCGCCGGAGCCACTGGCCGGGGGATGGATCACTCCGGATCCTCGTGGGCACCAACTGGTTTTATGCCCCCGCTGAGTCCACACTGCCCCATGAACCGGGAGCAAGCGTTCCTTCTCGTGCTCCTCGTCCTGACGGCAGTGGCGAGTTTCCTGGTCCTGCTCCCCTTCCTGCAGTTCGTCCTCGCGGCCGTGCTCCTCGGCTACGTCCTGCGGCCGGTCCACTGCCGACTCGCGCCACACCTCGGCGGGCGGCCGGCGGCGGTCACCACCATTGCCGGTGCCGCCGTGATCCTCGTCCTCCCCCTCGCGTACGTGAGTTACGTGGTCTACCGGGACGCGACGGCGCTCGCGCGGGGCGAGACGGGTCTCGACCTCCAGCAGATCGAGATCGAACTGGAGGCGCTGACCGGACAAGACGTCACCTTCGCCGAGACGACGAACGACGTCGCCGCCCTGCTCGGGGACTTCCTCGCCGGCAACGCCACGGAGATCGTCTCCTACGTCACCTTCCTCCTGCTCGGGATCGCCCTCGCCCTGTTCCTCGTCTACTACGTCCTCGTCGACGGGCCCGACTTCGTCCAGTGGGCCGTCCAGACCGCCCCGCTCGACGACGCCGTCGCCCACCAGCTCGTGATTCGGCTTGACCGGATGGCCTGGGGCGTCGTCGCCGGCCACATCTTCGTGGGCCTCGTCCAGGGCGTCGTCGGCGGCGTCGGTCTCTGGATCGCGGGCATCCCGAAGGCCGTCTTCTGGGCCGTCGTCATGGCGATCACGGCGCTCCTTCCCGTGATCGGTGCCTTCCTCGTCTGGGGACCCGCTGTCGGCTACCTCTTCCTCGTGGGTCACTACGAGATGGCGGCGTTCCTCTTCGTCTGGGGCCTGATCGGGGTGAGCCTGATCGACAACTTCCTGCGGTCGATCGTCATCGACCAGTCCGCGGACGTCAACCCCGGCGTCATCCTCATCGGCGTCGTCGGCGGCATCTACACCTTCGGCGCCGTCGGCCTGTTCGTCGGCCCGCTCGTGATCGGGCTCCTGGCGGCCATGGTCCGGGCCTTCGACGATCACTACGACGCCCTCGCCCGGGAGACCCCGCCGCCGCCCGTCCCCGACGACGGGCGACTGAGCTGGCTGAAGACCCATCCCGCGGCGACGCAAGAGGATTACGGCGGGCACGCGAGTCCCGAAGAGGAGTGATCGCCCGAGGCGAATGGCCCGCATCCCAACCGCCGCCGAACGCAAGGCATCTATCACTCCCGAACCGACAACGGCGTAGAGACAGATGAGCGACGAGACGACGCCATCCTTCCCGCTCTCCGACAGGCAGCTCCGACTGGTCTACGTCGCCGGGATCGCGCTCAACGTGGTTGCACTGGCGAGCGTCGCGAGCGAAGGCAGGTGGCTCCTCGCCGGGACGTTCGGCGTCATCATCGGCTACCTGGTGATTCGCTACAGGTGGATCGGCTCGACGTGAGTGACCGATCAGTAGCCGACACCGATCTGCGTGTGGATCGTCTCGTCCTCTTCGAGTTCGTCGGCGAACGCGATGGCAAAGTCCTCCATGGAGACGTGACTCTCGCCGTCGGCCGAGACGACGAGTTCGCCGTTCGCGGTTCGGTACTCGCCGGTCCGCTCGCCCGGTTCGATCTGTGCCGCCGGCGCGACGTACGACCAGCGGAGATCGTCGGCGTCGCGAATGATCTCGAGGGCGTCGATGTGGGCTTGCGCGATGGGGACCAGTTCGTCCGGGAACTCCTCGGTCTCGATGAGACGCGTCTCCGGGCCGACGCTCAGTCCGCCCGCACCGCCCGTCCACGCGAGGCGGTCGACGTCAGTCTCCCGGAGTCCCCCGATCACTGACTCCGCCATCTCGACGAGGACGTCGGGGTCCTCGTCCTCCGACGGCCCGAGGGCAGACGCGACGGCGTCGTGGTCGGAGGCGAGGTCGGCGACCACCTCCGGGTCCGTGGCGTTCCCGGCGACCGCCTCGAATGCGGGGTCGTCGATTCCGTCGACGTCGCCGCTTCTGGAGACGCCGGTTACCTCGTGGTCGCGGTCGAGGAGTTCGGTCGCGATTCGTCGGCCGATACGTCCGCTCGCACCGAGTAGGAGTACGTTCATGGTCGAAAGTAGGTGTTCGCGCGGTCGTCGAGCGATGCGCAACCGCGTGTTCCAAGTGCGGTCACGTCATCATACCAGGTATTCAAACGTGACCTTGATATAGTTCAGCGAACGACTGTATGACCAGGTCACATCGATGTCATCGCACCGGTCGCTGGAGGAGAAGTACGCGGCGTGCCCGGTGATCAAGACGCTCGAGGAGGTCGGGTCGCGATGGCGGATGACGGTCATCCACGTGCTCCGGGAGGGCGAGCTCCGGTTCAACGAACTCAAGCGGGCGACCGGTGCGAACTCCCAGACCTTGTCCCGCGTCCTCGACGACCTGGACGAGAAGGGGTACCTCGACCGGCGGGTCGACGAGGACAGCCCGGTCGCCGTCTACTACTCGCTGACGTCGAAGGGCGAGGAACTCCTCGCGGCGTTCGACGAGATCCACAGGTGGGGTGAGAAGTGGGTAGTCGAAGACGACTGACGGTGGACGGGACGTTCGGCGTGGAACTGGCCCGTTGCGCGGGTCGCTCACCTCGTTCGATCGGTGCGGTGGCCGGCTGGTCGAACGATGCCCGTCGGGTTTCACCGAGGTAGCATCGACTCGGCGGAGAGATGACCCGAAGAGAATCGCAGAAGCCTAGGCCGGGATTTGAACCCGGGCTCTCGTCCTTACCAAGGACGCGCTTTACCGCTAAGCTACCCAGGCGCGCATCCATCGCTAACCCGGACGCGTCTTTAGCCGTTACGGTTTACTGGTCCCCGACGGTGGTCACGCCCTCGGTCCCCCCGCTCTCCGCGGCGACCGTCGCCAGCGTGTCCAGGTCGGCGTGCTCGGTGAAGAAGACCTCCGCGACTGGAAACGGTGATTCTGCCAGCTCGGAGGCGTACTCCCGCAGGCGCGGCGTCGCGGTCCCACCGGCCACGGTCGCGCCAGCGATGACGGCAAGCTCCAGTACGTCGGCCTCCAGGTTCCGGTCCAGACTGGCGTCGTCGGTCTCGCGGCGGACGGTCTGGTCGCGGCCGAAGGCCCGCACGACGCCGACCGCGGCGTCCGCGGCCTCCGTGCGGGCGAGCAGGTAGAAACCACGGGCCACGAGCACGTCGGCGGCGAGGATCGAGAGGTCGGCCTCGTCGCGGTCGCCGGTCACCCAGGGTTCGGTCTGGGCGAGGTCGCGGGTCAGGCGGAGGCCGTCGTAGATCAGCTGGACGCCGGCGGCGCGGGTGGCGACGGTCTCGGTCAGGGCGCCGTCGCCGTCGGCGATGGGGCTTGACCCCTCGGCGACCGCGCGGACGCCGTGAAGCGTTAGCACCCCCGGCACGGTCGACCCGGCGTCCACGTGGTCTTCGATTGCCTCCCTGAGTCGGACCGGCTCGACGTCCTCGATCGCCTCCAGGGCGGCGCGCCGGACCGCCACGGCGTCCTCCATTGCGTCGAGATTGCGACGGGAAAGCCAAAGACCTTTGGAAAGGCCACGAACCACGGGGTATGATTCGCTCGGCCGCGGACGGACGCGTCCGCGTGGTGACGGTCGACCGACCCGAGCGGCGCAACGCGCTGACCACCGAGGGCCTGTACGACCTGGCCGACGCCGTCCTCGACGCCGACGCCCCCGTCCTCGCCCTCGAGGGCGCTGGATCGGCCTTCTGTGCCGGTGCAGACCTCGACCTGGTGGCCGACCTCGACCGGCAGCGCGCCTACGAGTTCGCCCGGCGGGGACAGCGGGTGGCACGCGCCATCGCGGAGTACGACGGCGCGACGGTCGCCTGCGTGGACGGCGCGGCCCGCGGCGGCGGCGTCGAACTCGCCCTCGCCTGCGACGTGCGCGTGGCGACCCCCGACGCGACGTTCGCCGAGTCTGGAGTCGGCCACGGCCTGTTTGGCGCCTGGGGTGGGACGGCGCGACTGCCGGAGATCGTCGGCACGGGCGTCGCCCAGGACATCGCCCTCTCTGGCCGGGTGCTTGACGCGCCGGAAGCCCTGCGGATGGGGCTGGTCAGCCGGGTCGTCGACGAGCCACGCGAAGTTGCCCGGGAGATCGCTGCTCACGACGCCGAGGCGGTGCGCACAATTTCGGCGCTCGTGCGCGACCGCTCGCCGCTGGACCTCGCCGAAGAGCAGGAAGCCAAGGCCTTCGCGCGGTTGATCGACGGCTTCGACCCCTCGAAGCGAAAGGGCTGAGTGGGACCACTCCCAACGGAGGGCAGATGCCCGAGTGCTCGTACTGCGACGCCACCTTCGACGACGAGGAGGCGTTGCTCCGCCACATGGGAGAGCGCCACGAGGGGGAACTCGGCACGATCGATCGGCGACGCGTCAGCGACCTCGACGGTACAGACGGCAGCGGCGTGCCGACCGGTCCGCTGATTCTGGGCGGCGTGATCGTCTTCGCCGCAGTCGTCGTGGTCTACGTCCTCTTCTTCGTTGGCGGAGGGACCGGGGCCGAGGCCTCGGCGGAACCGGGCGATCTCCGAAGCGCCCACGAACACGGCACCCTCGAGATGGTCGTCCTCGGTGAACGGGTCGACTTCAGCCAGTCGCAGTACCAGGTTGCCGCGGATCGGTTCCACTTCGAGAGTGGCAACGGCGAGATCTGGCACACGCACGCGACCGGTGTCACGCTCGAGTGGGGCATGAACACGCTCCCCGGAATCTCGGTGAGCGAGGGCAGCGTCACCTACCAGGGGACGACCTACAGCGACAGCGATCCCGAGTACGACGTCACGATCCAGGTGAGCGGGGAGCCCGTCGACCCGAGTAGCTACGTCCTCCAGGGGTCGACCGAGGTGCCGCCGCCTGACAGCGCCGACCACGTCCAAATCGTCGTCGAGCGGGCGAACGGCACCAACTGACGGCCCTCAGAACAGCGGTTCGGGCTCCGGTGGGGTCCGTCGCTTGTGCTCGCTCCGTTCGTACATGGCTCGCACCCGATCGACGAGAGATTCGTCGACGCCGATCGTCCGCGCCGTCGCCGCGGGGGAGAGGTGACCGTCGACGTGCAGCGCCAGGATGGAGTCGAGCGTCTCGTAGTCCATGCCCAGTTCGCCAGCGTCGGTCTGGTCGGCCCACAGCTCCGCGCTAGCGGGCTTCTCGACGATGTCTTCGGGAATCCCGACGTGGGACGCGAGCTGACGGACCTGGGCCTTGTACAGGTTCGCGATCGGATGGCAGTCGACGGCGCCGTCCCCGTACTTCGTGAAGTATCCGACCAGCGCCTCCGAGCGATTTCCGGTCCCGAGGACCATGGCGCGCTTCCGGTTCGCGGCGAAGTACGTCAGCACGGCCCGGACCCTCGCTCGGCAGTTCCCGACGGCGGTCTGGAGGGTCTCGTCGTCGTAGGGCCCAGGGTCGACGTCAGGAGTGAGCGCGAGGATCTCGTCGACGATTGGCTCGATACCGACCACGTCGTAGTCGATCTCCAGCAACTCCGCGGCGACGCGCTCGGCGTCGCTCATGTTCTCCGCCCGATTGACCTCGCTCGGCATGACGAGGCCGTAGACAGACTCGCGGCCGAGCGCCTCGACGGCGAGGTGGGCGGTGAGCGTGCTGTCGATGCCGCCAGAGAGGCCGATGACGACGTCGTCGACTCCGGCGGCGTCGGTCTGGGCCTCGATGAAGGCGGTGACGTGCTCCCGGGTGGCCTCGAGTTCGGCGTCCGAGAGCGAGAGGTTCAGGGGGCGCTCTGCCTGCGCGATCTCCGACATGGGCGCGAGTTTGGCCTCGGTGGTAAAATAGCCACGCCATCCGGGCGCAGGAGTAGACGCGCGTCAAATTCCCGGAAGCGCTACGTTGAAGTGCGGCGCGGGGCGATTTTCCATTGCGCCACTGCGCCGGTGGTCTAGTGGTAGGACATGAGCTTCCCAAGCTCATAGCCCGGGTTCAATTCCCGGCCGGCGCATCGCACCCGTTCAGTTCTCGTCGCCCTCAGGCGTCCGCGGTTACCACGAAGTACCCCAGCGCCCCGTCCGTCACGAGTTCGTGCATCGCGGTCGACGCCCGGAGCGCGTCGACCTGGCGCTCCGAGAAGTAGCCGATCGAGGTCAGAACGCCCCCCAGGGGCGTGACGAAACGGGCGAAGCGGCGACGGCGCTTCGTCGAGGGGCGGATACCGTCGGTCCCGTCGCGGACCTCGACGGTCTCGAAGCCCGCGTCGGCGAGTGCCGACTCCAGGTCGTCGATCGACCCGACGCGCGTTCCCAGGCCCTCGTCGATCGTGTCGAGGCGCTCGCGGTCCTCGGGGGAAAGATCAGCGTCCCTCGTGAACAGGTCCGCGATCACGACGCGGCCGTCGGGGACGAGGACGCGCTTCGCCTGGCCGAGCGCCGTCGGCAGGTCGTCGGAGTGCGAGAGGGCTTCGAGCGCCCAGTAGACGTCCATCGAGGCGTCCTCGACCGTGGCGAGGTCGTGGAGGTCGTCCTGCGCGAATGTGGTCGACGCCTCGACGCCGTGCTCACTGGCGTACTCGCGAGCGACGGCGAGTTGCGACTCGCCGACGTCGATCCCGTGGACGGTCGCACCGAGCACGTTCGCGAGGAAGACCGAGCCCTCGCCGGCGCCACAGCCGACGTTCAGGACGCGGTCGCCAGCTTCGACGCCGGCGGCGTCGGCGAGGACGCGGATGGTGTTGACGGCGGCCTCGCCGGGGTCGTCGTGGTCGGCGTCGTAGTACGCGAGGTGGAGGCTACGGTGCCCGCGTCGCTCCCACTCCATCTCGTAGGTGTCGAGGAGGTCGTCGTAGATGGCCGCGACCTCGTCGGTGTCGAGCCGCCGTGAGTCCATTGACCCTGCTTGGCGGGCCGCGTCGAAAAGGCTTGGTTTGCAGGGCCTGCGACTCCCCTTCAAGGTTTATTGCCGTGACGCCCGGATCGACCGACACATGCCCTCCAGCCCAGGAACCGACGGAGTCGGGCCCGGGCAGGCCAACCTCGCCATCGAGAGCGACGGCCTGACGAAGCGCTACGGCGACGTCGACGCCGTCGTCGACCTCGACCTCGCCATCGACCACGGGCAGATCTACGGCTTCCTCGGCCCCAACGGGTCCGGCAAGACCACGACGATGCGGCTCCTGACGACGCTCCTGCGCCCGACCGCTGGCCAGGCGCGGATCGACGGCGTGCCGGTCACCGACCGGCCCCGGGCGATCCAGCGGCTCGGCTACCTGCCGGAGGAGCCGCCGATCTTCGACGAACTGACCGGCCGCGAGCAACTGCGGTACGTCGCCGACCTCTCGGACGTCCCCGCCGGCGTCGCCGACGAGCGCATCCAGGACTACTTCGAGCGGTTCGACCTCGCGGACGACGCCGACCGGCGGATCGAGTCCTACTCGAAGGGGATGCGCCAGAAACTCGGCATCGTCCAGGCCGTCCTCGACGAACCCCCGGTCGTTCTGCTCGACGAACCGACGAGCGGGCTGGACCCACGGGCGGCCCGCGCCGTCAAGGATCTGATCGGCGACCTGGCCGACCGCGAGACGACCATCTTCCTCTCGACGCACATCCTCCCCGTCGTCGACGAACTCGCGGACGTGGTCGGCGTGCTCAGCGACGGTCGGATGGTCGCCGAGGGCGACCCCGCCGACCTCACGAGTCGCGCCGAGGAGGGGGCCTCCAGCACCCTGGAGGACGTCTTCCTCGAGGTGACGGCCAGTCACGAGGGAGCAGAGGGCGACGGCACTGCACCCGAGGCAGGGACGGGCAGGTGAGGTGGCCGAGGTGAGTCCGGACCGACCGCGTGCCGACGGCGGGCTGACCCGGAGCGGGAGCTGGATTTCCAAGAGCGGGACCGTCGCACGCGTGCACCTGCGGCGGGTCCTGCGCCAGCAGGTCGCGAGCACCTGGAAGGTCGTCATCCTGGTCGTCCTCGTCGGGCTGTTCGGCCTGTTCACCCTCGGCGGGGCCTGGCTCGTCTACACGCTGGGTGGGGCGCTCGCGTCGGGAGACCTGCGCGCCAGCGGCCAGATGACCCTGCTCCGGGGCGTCGCCGCCACGGTCTGGGTCGGACTGACCGCGATGGTGACGGTTCGCGCAGCGGGGAACCGGGGGAGCCGCGAGGCCACGGGCGGGCTGCTCTGGGTCGCGGAGACGCGCGTCATCGCGGCCGGCCTCGCCCTGGCAGAAGTCGCCGCGGTCCTCCTGTGGATCTTCCTGCCGGCACTCGTCCTGAGCGTGGCCTTCTCGCTGGGCGTCGGGAGTCCGGTGCCGGTCGCGACGGTCGCTCTGACGACGCTGCTGCTCGCCATCACGAGCGTCGCCGTGGGCTACCCCCTGGGCGTCGGGGTCCGCCACGTCCTGACGCGGTTCCCGTTCGTCAAGCGCTACCGGACGGCGCTGGTCGTCCTCGGCTTCCTCGCGTACTTCGCCGCGATCAGCACCGGGCTCCTGAACCGGATCGTCGGCGCGCTCGTCGACCCGCTCGCCCTGACGCCGATGGGCTGGTTCGCCGACCTGGCGCTGCTCGGGGCGCCGGGCATCGACGCCTCGCCGCTCCTCGCGGTCCTGTCGCTCGCGGCCGTCGCCGTCGCCGCCCCCGCCGTCGTCGCCACGACCTGGGTGGCGAACCGCCACTGGTTCGCCGATCCGGTGCTGGCCGAGAGCGAGGACGGAGACGAGGAAGCGAACGTGTCGCTCCGGGATCGGATCGTCGGACCGACCTCGCGCAGACGCACGGTCTCCTCGCGGCCGCGCATCGGGCGGTTCCTGGCCCGCTGGACCGGACGGCCGACCGCGGCGCTCGTGACGGGTGCCTACCGCCGGGCCTACCGCGCGCCAGCGAAGTTGCTCTACGCGGCGATGCCGCTGTTCTTCCTGATCGGGTACGTCCCGGACGTCGTCGGCGGTGGCGGAATCCCACCGTTCGCCCCGGTCCTCTTGCTGTTGATCGTGACCTGGGGTGCGGGCGTGGCCTTCGTCCTGAACCCCCTCGGCGACCAGGGGAACGTCCTCCCGGCGACCATCCTCTCGGGGGTGTCGGGCCGGGCGTTCGTCGGCGCGCACGTCCTGGCCACGCTCCTGCTCGTCGTCCCCCTCGGCGTCGTCGTCCCCGGCGCGGCCGCGGTCGCGAGTCCGCTCGATGCCGAGGCGACCCTCCGCCTCGTGGCGGCGAGTCCGGTCGTCGTCACGCTCGGCAGCCTCACCGGCGTGGGCGTTGGGATGGCAGCCCCGCGGTTCAGTAGCGTCCGGGTCTCCGGGTCGACGCGCGTCGTCGTCCCGAGCAAGGTGGCCTTCGCCGGCTACTCGGTCTACCTCGTTGCGACGGCGATGTCGGGGTTGCTCGTGGTCAGGGAGGGCGCTCGCCAGGTCGTCGCGCTCCTCCTGACCGCCCTGTTGCCCGTCTCGGTCGCGCCGGGGTCGGTGCTGGCGGTGGCTGCCCTCCTGCTCGTCGTCCTCCTCGCGACGCCGGTCGCTGCGTACCGGTACGCGGTCCGTCGGTTCGAGACCGTCACGCTGGAGTCCGCCGGGGCGTGATCGGCGGCCGTCGGCCGGATGCGATGGGAAGATTTGTACCCGGTCACCGCCTACCCACGAGCGAATACGATGGAGGAACCGCTCTGGATCGACGCCCACGCGCCCGACCTCGGTGACCTCCCCCAGGAGTCGGTCCGCGAGCACCTCGAGCGCGCGATCACGGAGCCGATGAACCTCGTCCTCCACGGGCCGAAGGGCGCCGGCAAGACCGCCGCTGCTCGGGCACTCTCGCGCGAGACCCACGCCAACCCCGACAGCGACCTGCTGGAGATCAACGTCGCCGACTTCTTCGACCGGACGAAGTCGGAGATCCGCGACGACCCGCGCTTCGAGCACTTCCTCCAGGGCCAGACGGAGTTCTCGAAGCAGTTCCGCCGGGCCGGCGACAAGGCGAACAAGTACAAGCGCGACTGGTCGAAGCGGGACATGCTCGCCCACGTCATCAAGGAGATGGCGGGCTACGAGGCCACGAGCGGCGACTTCAAGACGATCCTGCTGGACAACGCCGAGGCCATGCGCGAGGACTTCCAGCAGTCGCTCCGGCGGATCATGGAGCAGTACTACGAGACGACGCAGTTCGTGATCGGGACGCGCCAGCCCTCGGCGCTGATCGCACCGATCCGGTCGCGCTGCTTCCCGATCCCCGTCCGCGCCCCGACCCAGGCCGAGATCGTCGACGTCCTCGAACCGATCGTCGAGGCCGAGGACGCCGAGTACGACGACGAGGGCCTGGAGTACGTCGCTGGCGCGGCCGGGGGCGATCTCCGCGAGGCGATCCTCAGCGCCCAGACGACCGCCGAGAGCGAGGGCGAGATCACGATGAACGCCGCCTACGAGACGCTGTCGGCGATCGACGCCGACGAGCGGGTCGGGGAGATGCTGGCCGCCGCCGAGGCCGGCGAGTTCACCGACGCCCGCTCGACGCTCGACGACCTCCTCATCGACGAGGGGTACAGCGGCCAGGAGGTCCTCACGGACGTGCTGCGGGTCGCGCGCTCGCGGTACTCCGGCGACCGTCTGGCCGCCGTTCACCGGCTCGCCGGCGAAGTCGACCTCGACTTGAGCGAGGGCACCAGCGACCGGATCCACCTCTCGCATCTCCTGGCGGAGCTGGGCGCGGGCGGATCGCTGGCGGACGCCTGAATGGAGTCAGGCCGGTCGCGTGCCGCGGCGCAGTTCCATCGCCGCGCCGAAGTCGCTCCGCGAGATGGCGCCGACGGTCTCGCCACCGTCCTCGACCAGCGCGACCTCGCTGTTGGCGCGGTTCAGTTCGACGAGCGCCGGGAAGGCCCCCAGGTCGGCGTCCAGACGCGGCAGGTCCCGCGTCACGAGGTCGTCGACGGTCGTGGTGTGGTAGTCCGCGGGGTCGACGGCCCGGAGTGCGCTCGCGGTGACGACGCCGACGACTGTGTCGCCGTCGCGGACGAGCAGGTCGGTCCGCCGTTCGGCCAGGAGACGGTCGAGCAGGGCGTCTGCGGTGTCGTCGACGGAGACGCTCTCGTCGCGCGTCGCCAGCGACCGGACGGTGATGCCCTCGAGGAGGTCCTCGAGCATCACGGTCCGGGACTCGGAGGTGGCCGCGGTGTAGATGAACAGGCCGACGAGGATCATGATGATCTGGAAGGAGAAGACGCCGAGCAGGACGAACAGGAGCGCGAAGGCGGAGCCGACGCGGGCCGCGATGCGCGTCGCGCTCGCGTAGGACCGAGTGCGCGCGAGGAGTGCCCGGAGGACGCGCCCGCCGTCCATCGGGAACGCCGGGAGCAGATTGAAAGCGGCCAGGACGACGTTCAGGATCGCGAGGAAGCCGAAGGTGAAGACGACGAGCGGGAGCGAGGCGGGGACGACCTGGAGAGCGCCCGCGAAGACGCCGGCGAGGAGGACGCTCGTGACCGGGCCCGCGAGCGCGATCCAGAACTCCCGCGTCCACTCCTTCGGCATGGTCTCGAAGCTGGCGAGACCGCCGAGCAGCCAGAGCGTGATCGACTCGGTCTTGATCCCGTAGCGCATCGCCGTCCACGAGTGGCCGAGTTCGTGGATGGCGACCGAGACGAACAGGCCGATCGCCCCCACGATCCCGATGGTCCACGAGCGCGCGCCGACCTGGAACGTCGCCGGGTCGAGCGAGCCCGGCCAGATCGCGTTGATCGTGTCCGTGTAGACGCCGATCTGTGCCCCGCTGCCGAGGAGCCAGGCCAGGATCGGCAGGAACACCAGGAGCGAGACGTTCAGACGGATCGGAATGTCCCAGATCCGGCCGAGTGTGAAGTTCCGCATAGTCAGGGATGCAGGGCGGCGGAGGGTTATAGGCAGCGCTGCGAGTGGTGGCGATGCTCGTGGCGGGGGCGTGGTCCGCTGCTCACGGCTCCCTGTGGTCGCCGTTCGCTAGTCAGCGGCCTCCTTCCGGTCGGCCGCTCTCCTCACGGCTCCCTGTGGTCGCCGTTCGCTAGTCAGCGGCCTCCTTCCGGTCGGTCCTCTGCTCGCGGGCACAGGTGGCCTCGCTCCGCTCGGCCACCCGCTTTCCGCTGGCAGATATCGAGACTCTCGCTACGCTCGAGTCTCGCTGCTCACGGCTCACTTCGTTCACCGTTCGCCAAAACGAGGCCTCGCTTCGCTCGGCCTCGCTCTCGAAATCCTTTTACGCCACTCGCGGGGACATAGACCCAACGAACCATGGACATCGACATCATCGAAGAGGACGACAATCCGATGTTGCACCGGAGTGACGTCCGCTTCGAGGTCAGTCACGAGGAGGCCACCCCCTCCAGACTCTCCGTTCGTGACTCCCTCGCGGCGATGCTCAACAAGGACGCAGAAGAGGTCGTGGTCCACGAACTCGACACCAAGTTCGGGATGCGCAAGACCGTCGGCTACGCCAAGGTCTACGAGACACCCGAGCACGCCCAGGACGTCGAGCAGGACCACATGCTCGAACGGAACAAGATCGTCGTCGACGGCGAGGGCGAACCCGAGGCCGAGAGCGACGACGAGGAGGCCGAGGGCGACGAGGCAGAGGCGGAGGAGGCCTAGATGCCCCGCCACGAGATCTACGGCGAGGACGGCGAGGCCGACCGCGAACTGTGCCCGCGCTGTGGCGACTCCTTCCTCGCGGACCACGGCGACCGCCAGCACTGCGGCAAGTGCGGGTACACCGAGTGGGAGTAGGGCCGCGAGGCGGCAATGCGCGTCCTCGGCATCGAAGGCACCGCCTGGGCCGCCAGCGCCGCCGTCTTCGACGCCGACACTGACGAGGTCGCCATCGAGACCGAGGCCTACGAACCCGAGAGCGGCGGTATCCACCCGCGCGAGGCTGCAGAGCACATGGCCGAGCACCTCCCCTCGGTCGCCGAGCGTGCCCTGGCGACGGCCCGCGAGTGGGCAGAGGGGGAGGAGCCACCGGTCGACGCGGTCGCCTTCTCGCGCGGCCCCGGCCTCGGACCCTGCCTCCGCCTGGCCGCCACGACCGCCCGGAGCGTGGCCCAGCGACTGGACGTCCCGCTCGTCGGCGTCAACCACATGGTCGCGCACCTGGAGATCGGGCGGCACCTGTCGGGGTTTTCCGACCCCGTCTGCCTGAACGCCAGCGGCGCGAACGCGCACGTCCTCGCCCTCCGGAACGGTCGCTACCGCGTCCTGGGGGAGACGATGGACACCGGCGTCGGCAACGCCATCGACAAGTTCACCCGGCACCTCGACTGGTCCCACCCCGGCGGTCCCAAGGTCGAGGAGGCGGCGAGAGATGGCGAGTACGTCGAACTTCCCTACGTCGTCAAGGGCATGGACTTCTCCTTCGCGGGCATCACGAGCGCCGCGAAGGACGCTGTCGACGACGGGGTGCCGGTCGCGGACGTCTGCAGTGGCCTCCAGGAGACGGTCTTCGCCATGCTGACGGAGGTCGCGGAACGCGCGCTCTCGCTGACGGACGCCGACGAACTCGTCCTCGGTGGCGGCGTCGGCCAGAACGAGCGCCTCCGCGAGATGCTCGCCGGAATGTGCGAGGGGCGCGGTGCCGACTTCTACGCCCCCGAGGCCCGCTTTCTCCGGGACAACGCCGGCATGATCGCCGTCCTCGGTGCGACGATGTACGCCGCCGGCGAGACGGTCGCCGTCGCGGACTCGGCCATCGACGCCGACTTCCGCCCCGACCAGGTCCCCGTCACCTGGCGGAACGATCGGCCCGAACGGCGGCGGTCGAGTGCCAGCGAGGCCGCCGTCCAGGGCGCCGAGGCGACGGTTTCCTTCGAAGGTGACAGCGTGGTGAAGGAGCGCCATCCACGGACCTACCGCCACCCGGACCTCGACGCGCGCCTCCGGCGCCAGCGCACGCGCCAGGAGGCGCGCCTGCTGAGCGAGGCCCGGCGCGAGGGCGTCCCGACGCCCGTGATCCGCGACGTCGATCCGCGAGAGGGGGTGCTGGTGATGCAGCGCGTCGGAACCGCCGACCTGCGGGATTCCCTGGACGCGGAGGCGGTCCGGGCGGTCGCGCGCCACCTCGCGACGATCCACGGGGCGGGCTTCGTCCACGGCGACCCGACGACGCGCAACGTTCGCGTCGGCGACGACGGGCGGATTGCGCTGCTGGACTTCGGCCTCGGCTACTACTCCCACGACCCGGAGGACCACGCGATGGACCTCCACGTCCTCGCCCAGAGCCTCGACGGGACGACCGACGACGCCGACGCACTCCGCGAGGCCGCGGTGGCGGCGTACCGCGAGGTGGGCGAGGCGGCGGTGCTCGACCGACTCCGGGAGATCGAGGGACGCGGGCGCTATCGGTAAGGCGGCCGTACCGTGGCAGCCAGCTGGCCGGCACCCGATACCGGCCGGGGGAAACCATGAAGGGCTCGGCCGACCAATTTCGTGGCATGGCCGACAAACCCGCCTCTGGCGAGCTCTTCGGCGTCCCGTACAACTTCGAGCGACCGAGTCTCCGCCGGCTGCTGTCCTCGTACTGGCAGCCCGGCGAGGGCATGCTCGTGAAGAAGCCATTCGGCATCGGGTACACGCTGAACCTCGCCAACTGGCGGTCCTGGATCGTCGTCGCCATCGTCGGCGCGCTGCTGTACCAGGAGCACTCCGGCGGGAGCGAGGACGAGTTCGACGACGACTTCGACGGCGACGACGGCGAACCCGTCGAAGTCGTCGTCGACTGACCCCCCGGTCGTCCGATCGACGCCGATAACTGCCGGCCGCTCGCAGCGGCCCCATGGTCACCTTCGTCACGACGAACGCGGGCAAGGTTCGCGAGGCCCGCGCCTACCTCGACGCACCCGTCGAGCAGCGCGCCTTCGACTACCCCGAAGTCCAGGCCGACGACCTCGCGACCGTCGCCGCCCAGGGCGCCCGCGCCGCCTACCGCGAACTGGGCGAACCGGTGTTCGTCGACGACTCCGGCCTCACCATCGACGCGCTCGATGGCTTTCCCGGCCCCTACTCCTCTTACGTCGAGGACACCCTCGGCGTCGAGCGGGTCTGGAGACTCACAGAGTGCGAGGACGACCGGAGCGCCGCCTTCCGGGGCGTGATCGCCTACTGCGACGGCGAGCCCTTCGAGGCGTCGCCGGAGCCGGTCGACAGCGAGCGGCGCGGGCAGGACCAGGGCGCCGACGAGCGGGGCAGCGCGACGACGGACGACCAGGTGGTCGACGAGGACGCACTCCCCGTCAAGCTGTTCGAGGGCGTCGTGCCCGGGACCATCGTCGCGCCGCGCGGAGCGGGCGGCTTCGGCTTCGACCCCATCTTCGAGTACGACGGGACGACCTTCGCGGAGATGGACACCGACCGAAAGAACAGCGTCTCTCACCGCGGCCGCGCACTCGCGCGCTTCGCCGAGTGGTACGCCGAGGCCGACCGGTAGGGGCGGCGCCGGGCACGGCCAGCGGTCCCGCCCTCACGCCCGCGGGTCGCAGTCCGGCCCCGGATAGGCGTCGTCGTGCGTGGCCTCGTAGAGGCTCGCCGCGTCGAAGAGCCGGGCGAAGGCGTCGGGCGACCGCACGCTGACCGCGACGTGCTCCTGCAAGTGGACGTTCGCCTGCACCGACCCGAGTCCCTCGTCGAACGTCAGCAGGTGTGCGGCGTTTCCTACGTAGGCAGAGGCGAGCGCCGGGTGGTCGCCCGCCGTCTGCTCGACGGCCTCGGCGGTGTCGTCGATCTGCTCGCGCCAGGCGGCGGCCAGGTCGGGGTCTGCCAGGGCGCCGATCACGGCCTCCGCATCGTCGCGGAGCGTGTGACTGGCGACGAGCGTCGTCCAGGAGTGCCGTCGAACGTGGTCGAGCGCCTCGCGGGCGGCGCCGCCGACGAGGAGGTCCGCCGCGAGGACGTCGGCGTCGGCGACGACGCGGGTGGGGTCGGCGGTCGGGCGCTGCCGATCGGTCGGGGGGTCGGGGTCGCGCTCACTCATCGGAGTTGTCCTCCCCGGCCCGCCGGTCGGCGAGCGTCGCGCGGACGGCCGCGAGGTCGACGTCGTAGCCCTCGGCCCGTTCGAACAGCGCCGCCCAGGTCATGCTCGACGGGACGTGGTGCTCGCTGAAAAGTCCCCCGTGACGCCAGTCACACGGGCGTCTGACGCGGATTTAAGTGTGATCCAGGGGTCGTACCGAGCGGGCGCGCACCTGGTTTGACGGCCTCAAACTCCCATCCTCCCACGGCGCGCCCGGACACCTGATCCCACCTCTTTCACTGCGTGTCCGGATCCGAGGGAATCCGGACACTTCACTCGTCTCGACTGCCTAGGCAGCGGCTTCCTCGCCGCGGAGGTGTTCCCGGATCGTCTCCAGGGCGGTCGGGTCCGCCATGACGGCGAGGTGGTCGCCGGCCTCGATGATCGTCCGCGGGAGCGGGATCGTCATGGGCTCGTCGGCGCTGCTGTGGGCGTAGATGCGGGCCTCGCCGGGAAGGTCGAGTTCGACGACGCGCGCACCGATCGCGGGCGACCCCTCGGGTATCTCGACGCTCGCGACCGAGAGGTGCTCGGTGAGGTCGGCGACCACGTTGAAGTCGCCACCCAGGAGCGCCGTCTTCGCCCCGGCCGCGCCGACGCGCTCGGGGTAGACGATCTCGTCGACGTCCTCGACGTAGCGGTCGTACAGTTCCTCGCTGAAGTCCTCGTTGACCCTGAGCACGGTCCGGCAGCCGTGGTTCTTGGCGACGACGCAGGCCGAGAAGTTGATGTGGAGGTCGCCGGTCATCCCGCCGACGGCGTCGGCGTCGTCCAGCCCCGCTTCCTCAAGGACGGCCTCGTCGCCACCGTCGCCGTCGACGACGGTGAAGCCCTCCTCGCGGGCGCGATCGACCTTTCCGGGATCCTTCTCGACGAGGACGACGTCGTGGCCCTCGGTCTGGAGGACCCGCGCGACGCGCATCCCGACCCGGCCGAAGCCGACGATGACGAACTTCATGCACGAGCGGTACGTGCCGCGTTGCCAAAACACTAGGCCCGCCGGCTCCGGCCGGGTCAGACCCCGCCCACGGCCATCAGGAACAGCGCAGTCGCGATGACGGCGAACAGGGCGCCGACCCCCGCCTTGATGGTGTCGGTGTCGAGCGCGGCGGAGACGTACGGCGCGATCTGACCGCCGAGGGTGGTGGCCGGGACGGTCCAGACCACCATCTCCCAGGGCGTCGTCGCCAGGTCCATCGCGTGGCCACCGACCAGGCCCCCGCCGAAGACGTGGACGACCGAGGCGAGGACGGCGGTCGTCGCGACGACGACGTGGTTCGTCCCGATGGCGACGCGGACGGGGACCTCCGTCCGGAGCATCGAGATGATGCCCAGTTCACCGATGCCGAAGCCGGCCAGGCCCTGGAAGGTCCCGCCGACGCTGTAGTTGGCGAACCGTTCGACGTAGCCGCCGTGGGAGTAGCGGTAGTCGTTGCCCGAGCGGTCGACGCGCGTGACGGTCCCCTCGGTCTTCTCGACGCCGGCCGGGCCAAGTTTGCCGTCGTCGTCGGGCATCTCGGGGTCGGTGCCCCCGTCGGTGGAGACGGCGTCCGCCTCGCCGGGGTCCTCGTGGCCGAGGTCGGCGGTGAACAGCAAGTACGACGAGGTGAGCAGGGCGAGACCGAGGAGGCCGTGAAAGAGCGGTTCGGGGACGACGAACGACAGGAGCGCTCCGCCGACGACGAAGGGGACGGCGCCGGCGAGCAGCGAGAGGCCGAGCCGGCGGTCGACCAGCCCGTACTGGATGAACGCGAGTGCCGAACTCGAGAGGCCGAAGGACTCGCTGATCAGCCCGATCTTGACGAGGGTCTGGGGCTGGAGTTCGTAGGCCAGGAGCGGGAAGACGAAGATGAGAAAGGGCACGAAGATGGCCGAGCCGCTGATCCCGACGGTGTTGACGATGGTCGCACCGATCAGGAAGGGGACGAACAGCCACCAGTACTCGAGCCAGAAACCGACCCCTGCGTCGGCCGGCGTCGGCGCGAGCGTGACGACCCCGAGGACGAACGCCAGGGGCGCCGCGAACACTACCACGTGCTGGTACCTGAGGAACGTCTTCTGGAGCCTGCGCGAGGCGGCCGTCATTGCCGTTGGGCCGCATTTGGACAAGGGCTACAAGTGTATTTTCGTCTCGACCAATTGCGGTAATCGTTCACTCGAAATGTCGCGATTCCGGCCAGTACCGTCGTAGCAGTCCGCTCGCGGCCCGTTAGCGTCCCGGGAGATCCCTAATATTTATTGATTGGGGCGTGGTACACACTACCGTAATGAGTCATCCAGGAGGGACCGGGCCGACGGGGGAACCGCCAGCCGCGCCCGACCGTGGCAGCAGCGTCGACGCCGCCCCGACGGACGGACTCGTCTCCCGGGCCCTCGCCGGCCTCCGGACGCACGTCCGGACGTGGCCACGCCGGTACGTCGAGATGCGCGTCGACGCCCGGAGCGGTCCTCGGGACTGAGCGACCGCGATCCAGTTCTCGTCCGTCGCGTCACCGCGAGCGGCGCGTCTCCACTCCGCCGATCCGAAACCCCCTTCGCGGTCGCCCCCACAGGCAGTGAGTATGCGCGTGACCTTCCTCGGGACGAGCGGGGCCGTCCCCACGGCCGAGCGCAACCCCAGCGCCGTCGCCGTCGAGCGTGAGGGCGACCGGTTCCTGTTCGACTGCGGCGAGGGCACGCAGCGCCAGATGATGCGCTACCGAACGGGCTTCGACGTGGACCACGTCTTCCTCACGCACACCCACGGCGACCACACCCTGGGCCTGCCGGGGCTGCTCCAGACGCTCGACTTCAACGAGCGCGACGCCCCACTGGCCATCCACGGCCCGTCGGGCACCCGGCGCGAGATCGAAGGCCTCGTCTCGGTCACCGGCGACCGTCCCAGCTTCCCCGTCCGGGTCACGCAGGTCGACCCCGGCGACGTCGTCCTCGACCACGAGGACTACGAGGTCCGGGCCGTCGACGTCGACCACCGCTGTGCGGCCGTCGGGTACGCGCTCGTCGAGGACGACCGCAAGGGCCGCTTCGACCGCGAGAAAGCCGAGGAGGAACTCGGCATTCCACCGGGGCCGAAGTACTCGAAGCTCCACGCGGGCGAGCCGGTCGAACACCAGGGCCGGACGGTCGAGCCGGACGAGGTCGTCGGCCCGCCCCGCCCCGGCCGCCGGCTGGTCTACACCGGCGACACGCGCCCGTGCCAGAGCGTCGTCGACGCCGCGAGCGCGGCCGACCTGCTGATCCACGACGGGAGCTTCGCCGAGGACCTGGCCGACCGTGCGGTCGAAACCGCCCACTCGACCGCCCGCGAGGCCGCCACGGTCGCGCGGGAGGCGGCCGTGCGCCGCCTGGCGCTCACCCACGTCTCCTCGCGCTATCCCGGCGACGCGCGCGAACTCCGCGAGGAGGCCGACGCGGTCTTCGAGGGCGAACTCTGCGTCGTCGCGGAGGACGGCCTCCAGATAGACGTCCCCTTCCCCGACTCGGGCGACGCGGCACGTCTCGACCGTGCCTAGTGGGACAACCACGGCGCGCCACTCGCACTCACACCACCCCAAGAGCCTTTCTGCCGCGCGGTGAGTCCACCGACCGTGACCGACTTTCACCTCGTGGACGTGTTCGCGACGGAGCGCTACGCCGGCAATCAGTTGGCGGTCGTCGAGAGCCGTGGCGACCTCGACGACGAGACGATGCAAGCTGTCGCCAGCGAGATGGACTTCTCCGAGACGACCTTCGTGGAGAGCGAGGTCGGCACCGCCGACCTCGGCGGAGCGGGGCCGACCGAGTCGGCCCCGCGAAGCGACCCCCCTACGGCCCGCGTCCGAATCTTCACCCCCGAGGCCGAGATTCCCTTCGCGGGCCACCCGACGCTCGGGACGGCCCACGTGATCCGCGAGCAACTCCTCGACGGTCGTCCGGACGCGGTCGTGCTCGACCTGAACGTCGGCGAGGTCCCCGTCGAGGCCCGGACCGTCGACGGCAGGGAGACCCTCTGGATGACCCAGCAGCCCCCCGCGTTCGGCGAGACGGTCGCTCACGACGAGCTGGCTGACGTCCTGTCGCTGTCCCTCGACGAGCTCGACGGCGCCTGGCCGGTCCAGGTCGTCTCGACCGGTCTCCCGACGATCGTCGTGCCCCTCACCGACCAGGAGGCCCTCACGAGCGCCGAGATCGACCGCGCCGCCTACGACGCGGTCACGGGCGACCGCGACGCGAAGAACGTCCTCGCGTTCAGTGCCGATCCCCGCGACGACCGCAACGACCTCGCCGTCCGCGTCTTCGCGCCGTTCTATGGCGTGCCCGAGGACCCGGCGACAGGCTCGTCGAACGGCTGTCTGGCGGCCTACCTGGCCCGCCACGCCTACCTCGGGAGCGGCGCCGTGGACGTCCGCGTCGAGCAGGGCTACGAGATGGGGCGACCCTCACTGTTGCACCTCTCGGCCGTCGATCGTGGCGAGGACGTGCGCGTCGAGGTCGGCGGGAGCGTCGTGCCCGTGGCCCGCGGGGAGTTGGTGTAAGCGGGCGGCCTGGACGCTGGGGATCGCCGCCGAGCACGGCGCCCGAGCGCCAGTCACACCAGCGCCTGGCCGGACGGGCCGTTCTCCTTGTCCGGCTGGACGTATGATTGGATTTTTTACTCTATCGGTGAGGACGAAGGGTCAATGAGTGTGGCGGAGCCGATAGCGACGTTCACGAGAGATGGAAAGCCGGCGGCGCTCAAATCGTCGTTGCTGGTGCTGTTCTTCGGCCCGATAGCCGTGTTCATGGGCGGGAGGATCGCAGCGACGATCGGGACCAGCGTCCAGGTCGCCCAGGTCGCAGGGACCATCGTCCCCACCGGTCTGGTCGTGATGGTGGGCTATTACTTCGGCAGCCGTGGAACGGTGACGATCTACGAAGATCGAATCAGTACCGACCACCGGTCGGTCTCCGACGAGGAGGTCGCGGTTGCAGTTCGGGAGGAGCACGTCTCCGATCGGGTGTTCGGCACCGCGACGTTCAGACTGTTCGTCCCGGACGCGACGAGCGTGACGCTCCGGAGCGTCGAGGAGCCGGACGAGGTCGGCCGACTCCTCGCGAACAATCTGAACAGACCGTCCCGGCAGGTCGCGAACGCACCAGCTACGCGAGACGACGGGAGCGAGGGACCCGAGTACATCGAGGACCGGTGGCAGTTCTGGGACTACTGGCGTGCCGACGAGCCGCTGCCCGACACCGCCGTCGTCCGTCTGGAGGATCTCAAGCGAGTGATGGACGTCAGCGCGCTCGAGGTAAACCGGATCGACGGCGTGGACATGCGCGACGCCGACGGGCTCAGCGACGTCCAGACGGACGACGTGACGGCCAGTTCCACGCCACACCACAACCCCTAGGCGTCGGCAGCCCTCCTGGGAGTCCGGCAACGGCGGCGTCGGTTTCGCTTCGCGAGTGGGATGTCTTGCGGCTGGTCCTGCGACCGGTCACCCCGCGAGCGCAGGTGCGGCGACGGCCGCTCCGCCGAGCAGAACCCGGTCTGCGCCGTGCATTTATGCCCGACGACCCCCTACGAATAGCAAGGTGAACACGCGGACGAGCGCACTCGAAGCGACGATTTTCGGGGTCGACGTCCAGAGCGGTGACGTCCGGGGGGACGCCCCGTCCTACGCCCTCGTGGTCCTCGACGACGAGGGTATCGAGCGCGACGTGGTCACGGGCCGGAAGCTCCAGCGTCGCATCGCGAGCGAGGAACCGGCCATCGTCGCGACGGACAACATGTACGAACTCGCCGCGGACAAGGACGCCATGATCCACTTCCTCGGCGAACTCCCCCACGAGACGCGACTCGTGCAGGTCACCGGCGACGAGCAGCCCGAACCCCTCTCGCGGGTCGCCAAGCGCCACGGCGTCCCCTACGGCAAGGACCCGATGCAGGAGGCCGAAGCGGCCGCACGCCTCGCGGCCGCCAGCGTCGGCTACGAGGTGGCCGCCTTCGAGGACACGACCGCGGTCAAGGTCTCCCGCGGACGCTCGACGGGCAAGGGTGGCTGGAGCGAGGACCGCTTCACCCGCCGGATCCACGGCGCAGTTAAGCGCCGGGCCCGCGAAATCGAGTCGACGCTCGACGGCACGGACCTCCCCTACGAGACGGAGGTCACCGAGAAGTACGGCGGCTACGCCAACGCCGTCTTCACCGTCGAGGCACGGCCGGAGGACATCCCCGTCACCACGGGTCGGTCCGGCGACGTGCGGGTCGAGATGGAGCGCGAGCGGACCGACGGCATCGAGTTTCGGCCCCTCGCCAAGCGCCGGGATCCGGTCGTCGTGGGCGTCGATCCCGGGACCACCACGGCCGTCGCCATCGTCGGGCTCGACGGGCGGTTGCTGGACGTCACGAGCAGCCGGACCGTCGACACGGCGGGCGTGGTCGAGTGGATCATCGAGCGCGGCCGGCCCGTGATCGTGGCCGCGGACGTGACGCCGATGCCAGAGACCGTCGAGAAACTCCGGCGGAGTTTCGAGGGCGCGGGCTGGACGCCCGACAGCGACCTCCCCGTCGACGAGAAGCTCCACCGGACGCGCGGGGTGAGCTACGAGGACGACCACCAGCGCGACGCAGCGGCGGCGGCCCTCTCGGCCTACGACGACCACGCCGACCAGTTCGAGCGCGTCGCGGCGAAGACGCCCGCCGACGCCGACCTGGGCACCGTCCTGAGTCGCGTCCTCGTCGAGGAGACCTCCGTGGAGGCGGTTCTGGACGCGCTCGGCGGCGACGAGGACGGCGAGGGCGCTGCCGGAGGCGCCGACGAGACACCCCAGCACGAGCCCTCGCCGGAGCGGCGGCGGATCCGCCAGTTGGAGTCGCAGGTCGACCGCCTCACGGACCACGTCGAGACGCTGAACGAGACCGTGGCGACCAAGGAGGACCGCGTCACCGAACTGGAGGGCGAACTCCGGGACGCGCGGCGCGAAGAGCGCCGGGAGGCGCGGACGCGGCGGGCCGTCCAACGCCTGGAGCGGGAGAACGACCGTCTCGAACGCGAGCGCGACGAGGCCCGCGAGCGCGTCGCGGACCTGGAGGACACGCTGGAGCGACTGAAGTCCCTCTGGAAGCTCGACCATTCGAACTTCGCCGACGTGGCCGAGTCGCGCTCCGGTCTGGTCCCGGTCAAGGTCGTCGAGCAGTTCACCACCGACGCCATCGCGGACGCCCAGGAGCGCTTCGGCCTGGCGGCCGACGACGTGATCCTGCTCCGGGACGCCAGCGGCGCCGGGCGCTCGACCGCGGAGCGACTCGCCGACGTCGATCCCAAGGTCGTCCTCCGGAACGGGAACCTCTCCGACGTGGCCGACGAGGTGCTCTTCGACGCGGACGTCCCCGTCGCCCCCGCTGCCCTCGTGGAGGTGCAGGAGATCGACGAGCTGGCCGTCGCCAGGGAGTCAGAGGTCGAGGACGCGATCGGCGACTGGGAAGAACGGGCGGCAGAGCGCGAGCGGGAGCGCCAGGCCGAACTGGTCGACCAGGTCATTAGCGAGCACCGCGCCGAGCGGCCGAGCGACGGGTGAAATCGGCGCCCCCCGCGAGGCCGTCTCAGGCCTCGGGGCCCTCGGCGACGTCGAGCGTCGCCGACGTGGAACCGTCGGGCGACTCCCACACCATCCGGAGGACGTAGTCGGGGCCGGTGACGCCGACCGTCACGCTGTCACCCGCCGTGACCGCCGGGACGCCGTCGACGTCGCCGCTGGTCGACCCCGCCCACTCCCCGGGGGCGGTCATGTCCGCTCCCTCGGCAGCACCGATGCCCTGGCCCCGAACCGCGAGGGCGTCGGCCCGGACGTGGTCGCCACCGGCGTGCGTGACGGTGACCAGCCCCGCCTGGGCGTCGTACTCGACCTCGAAGACGGCCTGGGGCGGGACGGGCTCCTGGCTGCTGCCCAGGCCGAGGACGAACGACGTGAGGACGGCCACGAGCAACAGCGGAACCACCTCGCTGTCGCTCGCCGAGAGCGTCACGCTCGCACCGGAACGCGACACCTCCGTGGCCGCCAGGAGCGAGCGCATCTCCCCGACCATCGGTCGCTGGGCGTTCGCCTGCGAGAGTTGCTGGCGGGCCTGCGCCAGGAGCGTCTCCAGGGCCGACTGCAGGGCCGAGGCGTCGTCGGCCGACCCCGTCTCCAGCGTCAGGTACGAGCGACGGGACCCCCCGTCGACGACGTAGGCCCCGTAGCCGTGGGTGAGCGACTGGAAGACCGCCGGGTCGACCCCGCCGACGGTGGTAGTCCCCTGCCCGACGTCGTCGGGCGCCTCGAAGGCGAGGCGGAGCGCGCCGTCGCTCGCCGCCTCGAGGCCGGCCTGCAGATCGCCGCCGACCGCCGCGGCGTCGCCGGCCGCCACGTCCACCGCGGACTCGACGGCCGACCGCTGGCCGACGGCGACGGTTCCGTCGGCGAGTTCGGCGATCAGGCCGTCGGTCGCGACCACCACGTCGTGGCCGTTGTAGGTCTCCGTGCCCGGTTCGACCCCGGAGTCGTTCAGTGCGCCCCGAACGTCCGCGAGCGACCAGTCGCTCCAGAGGACCGCGCCGGCGGGCGTCGACGGCTCGTAGCCGCCGAAGCCGACGGCGCCGGAGACGTCGCGGGGGTCGAGCCCGACGGTCTCCTCGACCTGGTCGAGGGCCTCACTGACGGAAGCGGGGCCACCGGCGGGCGTCGTGGCCGAGGCGCCGCCGAACTGGTCGAGGAAGTCGTTGATCGAGGTGCGGAGCGCCTCGTCCGCGAGCAGGGCGGAGACGTCCGCGTGGACGGCGTACCGCGAGCCGTCTGGGACGACGGTCGCCGGCTGGAGGCCGGAGCCGCCGTCGTCGCCACCGCCGAGACAGCCCGCGAGTGCGGTCGCGCCGAGGGCCGCACCGGCCTGGAGGAGTCGTCGTCTGGTCGGGGAGGGCTCGTGCATGAAGGCAACTGGCTCGCTGCTGGGCAAAGTTCTGTCGGTCGGTTGGCAGCACCTGGTCAGGGCATGCCGCCGCCCATCCCCAGCGAGGAGATGACGTTGCGGATGAGGCCGTAGACGACGAAGCCGAGTCCGGCGACGGTCAGCGCGATGCCGCCGGCGATCACCAGATTCTGCCACGCGATGACGGCGATCCCGAGGGCGAGCACCAGCACCCCGAAGGCGCCGACGGGGCCGAGTTTGCCGAACATACGCCCTCCTGCCGGGCCCGCAGGCATAAGCCTCCCCTTTCGTCTCACACTCCTGGAACCGGGCGCGGACCCGGACCAGGGCGCCGTTCCGAGGGTACAAACCTTAAACCGTCTGCCCGTCGAATGGGACCCATGAGCGACAACGAGGGGCGGACGGACCTCCGCATGCCCGAGGAGGACGAGGTCTTCGCCGTCGTTCAGGACATGCTGGGGGCGAACAGGGTCGAGGTACGGTGCATGGACGGCGTGACACGAACCGCACGGATCCCGGGGAAGATGCAAAAGCGCATCTGGATTCGCGAGGACGACGTCGTCCTCGTCGAGCCCTGGGACTGGCAGGACGAGAAGGCAGACATCACGTGGCGCTACGAGAAACAGGAGGCCGACCAGTTGCGCGAGGAGGGACACATCCAGGAGTGAGCCGGGTGACCGCATGAGTCGCGCCCCCGTCGTCTCCAGCCAGCCCGTCAGCACGCGCCGACGTGGACCACCTTCTCCGGGGAGTCACTGACGCATGCCCGAGTTCGGACTGCTCGACACGGACGACGTCGACTCCCCCGGCGACGAGTGGGAGGAGGTCGACGTCAGCGACACCGAGGCCGACCGCATCGCGCGCGAGCGCGACCGCGAGTTCTCCGAGTTCCGCGAGCGCATCACGGACGCCGACCAGTTCAAACTGGAGGAGTCGGTCTTCGACGAGGCGACCTACGGCGCCCTGTACAAACTGGTCCAGGACGGCTACGTCGACGCCTTCGGCGGCCCCCTCTCGACGGGCAAGGAGGCGAACGTCTACCAGGCCCTCGGCGGGACGGGCGCCGCGGACGTGCTGGCCGAGTCCGGCCTCGAGTCGACCGCGGACCGCCCGGAGGTCGCAGTCAAGGTCTACCGGATCAACGCGTCGAACTTCCGGGACATGCGCGACTACCTGGAGGGCGACCCGCGCTTCGAGGGCATCGGCTCCGACAAGGGCGCCGTCGTCAAGGCGTGGGTCCGCAAGGAGTACAGCAACCTCGGGCGCGCCCGCGAGGCGGGCGTCCGGGTCCCCGTCCCCATCGCCGCGGAGCGCAACGTCCTGATCATGGAGTACATCGGCGCGGAGTCGGGCCGGGCCAAGCGCCTCACCGAGGTCGAGGTCCAGAACCCCGAGACCGCCTTCGAGGTCGTCCGGGAGTACATGCGTCGGCTCTACGGCGCCGGGCTGATCCACGGCGACCTCTCGGAGTTCAACCTCGTCGTTCACGAGGGTGAACTCGTCGTCATCGACCTCGGCCAGGCCGTCACGGTCCACCACCCCAACGCCGAGGACTTCCTCCAGCGGGACTGTGAGAACGTGGCGAACTTCTTCCAGCGACAGGGCGTCGAGACGACGGCCGACGACCTGCGGGCGTTCGTGACCGAAAGCGAGGACGTGGCCAGCGACGAGTAGCGCCGCTCGCTCGCGCGTGCGCCGCGTCGAGCGGCCCGGCAGGCGCCGGGGCGGGCCCGGTCCCGCTCGCACCGCGGCCGCTGTCGTGGCTCCCACCACGGCTCTCCCCCCAGGGACCAAACGTGGGCGGCCACAGCGCGCCGACCGCCCGGTGGATCCGACCGGTGACCGACGCGCCTCTCAGTTGGTCGTCGTCGGTGATCAACCTGGACGCTACGCAGTTAGTGAGGGAAGCCAAACGTTGATTAGGTCAGTGACACCTCTTCCCCCATGAACGAGGTGTCGCAGACGGGGGCGCCGGTCCGCCTCCTCGGCCAGCTCGTCGACGCCGTCGAGGACGTCGTCTACGTCGTCGACGCTGACGACCGGGTCGTCTGGCTGAACGAGGCCGGCCGGGAGCGGCTCGGGTACGACGTGGCGGACATCGACGACCTGACGCCGGGGGACCTGCTGCCTCCCGCGGAGCGCGAGCGGCTGCTGGGCGGCGACGGCGCGATGGTCGACCTGCCTGATCGAACCCGCGAGATGGAGCTCGCCACCGCCGACGGCGAGTTGCTCCCCCACGAGGTGCGCGGGGTGACGATGACCGACACCGCGAGCGGCGAGCGCCACCGGGTCGGCATCGCGCGGGACGTCAGCGAGCGACTCGCACGAGAGCGCGAACTCGAGCGCTACGAGACCATCGTCGAGAGCGTCAGCGACGGGGTCTACGCGCTGGACGAGGACCTCCGGTTCTCGTACGTCAACGACGCCCTGTGTTCGATGGTCGGGCGCGACCGGGGGGACCTGCTGGGGGCCGACGCACGGGAGTTCCTGGACGAGGACGACCGCGCCCTCGCCGCGCACGTACGCGAGCAGACCGTCTCGAAGGGTCAGGAGACGGGGCAGATCGACGCGACCCTGGCGGTGCCGGACGGCGAACCCCGCGAACTCCAGGCCCGGTACGGATTGCTCGGCGAGCCCACCGACGGGGAGTTTCCCGGCAGCGCGGGCGTCATCAGGGACGTCACCGAGGACAAGCGCCGCGAGGCGGAACTCGCCCACCAGCGAGCGCTCCTCCAGGGCATCCTCAACACCATGCCAGACGTCGTCTTCGCCTTCGATCCGGAGGGGAACTCGCTGGCCAGCGAGTTCCTCCTCGACGAGTTCCTGGGCTACAGCGCCGAGGAGATCGCGAACATCGACCCGCTGGCGCTGGTGCCACCCGACGAGCGCGACGCGATGGCCGAACTGTTGGCCCGCGCACTCGAAGACGGGGAGACGTTCAGCCGCGAGTCGGCACTCCTGACCAAGGACGGTACCCGCATCCCCTACGAGTTCCGCGGAGCGCGCCTCACCGACGAGGACGGCGAGACCATCGGCATCGTCGGGACGGGGCGGAACATCACCGAGCGCCTCGAGCGCGAGCGCGCACTCGAGCAGCGCCGGGACGAACTGGCGACGCTCAACCGGATCAACGAACTCCTGCTCGACATCACCCGGGAACTCGTCGAGGCGCCGGACCGCCGCGCCTTGGAGCGGACGGTCTGTGAACGCCTCGCCAGTTCGGCCCTGTACCGGTTCGCGTGGATCGGCGAGCGCGAACTCGACGGCGACGGCCTGGCCTACCGCGTCAGCGCGGGTGCCGACGAGGGGTACGTGGCCGACCTGACGATCGAGCCAGACGACGCCACGGGCGACCAGGGGCCGGCGACGACGGCCCTGCGGACCGGGTCGGTCCAGGTCGTCAACGTGGACGACGACGGCGTCGAGCCCTGGCGAGCGGCCGCCGAGGCGCGCGACGTCCGCTCCGTCGCCGCCGTCCCGCTCTCCCACGGCGAGACCGTCTACGGCGTCCTGGCGGTCTACGCGACCCGACCCGACGCCTTCAGCGAGCGCGAGCAGGCCGGCTTCCGGGTCCTCGGCGAGACGATCGGCTTCGTCATCAACGCCGTCAAACGCCGGAAACTGCTCTTCGCCGACCGGGTCACGGAACTCGAGTTCGAGGTCGGCGCGGAGGGAGGTCTGCTCAGGCAGGTCGCCGCGGGGGCCGACGCCGAGGTGACCCTCTCGGGATTCGTCCAGGCCGGGGATCGGTGGCTCGCCTACCTCGACGTGGCGACCCCGTCCGCGGACCGGGTCGGCGATGCGGTGGCGGCCATCGACCGCGTCCTCGACGCCCGCGTCGTCTCGACGGGGACGGACGCGGTCAGGGTCGAGGTGGCCATCGAGGGATCGCCGCTGCTCGACGCCACGGCGTCGGTCGGCGCCACGGTCGCCGGAGGGTCGGCGACGCCCGGCGAGACGCGCCTCACCATCGACGTGCCGGGCGACGCGAACGTCCGCGAGACGGTCGAGTTGCTCGTCGACCGACTGCCGGACGCGACGCTCGTCGCCCAGCGCGAGCGCGACCGCCAGCCGGACTGGCCGGGCGCCCCCGGCGGCCCGGTCGAGCGCATGACCGAGCGCCAGCGCGAGGCCCTCCAGGTGGCCTACCGCGCTGGCTATTACGGCTGGCCACGGGAGAGCACGGCCGAGGAGATCGCCGAGACGCTCGACATCGCGCCCGCGACGCTCCACGCCCACCTCCGCAAGGCCGAGGCCACGGTCTTGGGCGAGGCCGTCGAGGACAGCTGACCGGGGAGTCAGAACCCGGAGAGGGGCAGCTCACGTCGGCCAGGACGTCCGTCCGCGGCCTGCCCTCGTGGGCTGGAACTGGATCGTCGTTCGCCACCTGCGTCGCGTGGTCGGGTGGTGAGATCACGCCACCCGTGAGGCGAGGCAGTGAGCGAGGGCGCCCGCGCGGGCAGGTGTCGTGCAAGCGGGTGGCGACGGGCGTCAGGACTCGATCTCGGCGCGGAGGTCGTCGAGTTCCGTCCGGAGCGTCTCGATTTCGTCGCGCTGGTCCGCGAGGGTCGATTCGAGGTCGTCGATCCGATCGTCTTTCTCCTCGACCTCCTCGGAGAGGGCCTGGATCGCGGCGAAGGCGACGCCGTCGGCGTCGACGGTGCCGATCCTGCCGTCGTCGTCGCCCAGGCCGAAGGCCGCGGAGAAGTCCTCGGCCATCGGGCCCATGTGTCGGACGTCCTCGCCCTCGGCGTCGTAGTTCCAGGTGGCAATCTCGAGGTCGGCCACGCCATCGAGGACGGTCTCGGCGTCGACGGGGTCGACGTTCGACTTCAGCGCCCGCGAGGACGCGGAACTCCACGACCCCGACCCCGAGGGAAGCTCCACGCCGGTCGTCGCACTTTGGTTCGTATACAAGTAGACCCCGCCGGCGGCCGACACGGCGAATTCGTTCGGGTTCAGCGAGGTGAGGCCGCCACTGGACGTATCAGACCAGATGAACGAGCCCTCGTGGTCCGCGGAGGCGTTCGTCCCCGCGGCGAAGGCGTTCGGCGCGGAGGCGCTGCACCCAGTGCCACCCGCAACGGTCGCGTGCTGGCCGCTAGCCGTATTGTCCTGTCCACCGCCGACGGTGGCGTAGTCACCACTGGCTTCGTTGTTGTCGCCACCGGGGACCGTCGACATGGTTCCGCTGGCCCGGTTGCTGGCCCCGCCGCCGACCGCCGCGTTGCCGCCGGTGGCCGCGTTGCCGTTACCGCCGACCACGACAGACTGCAGGCCGGACACCGCGTTGCCGACGCCACCGGCGATCACCGACTGGCCGCCCGTGACCCGGTTGCCCTTGCCGCCGCCGACGGTGCTCGAGGAGGCGGTGACCTCGTTGGGAGCGGAACTCGTCCCACCGCCGGCGATGGTGGCAGCGCTCACGCCGGAGCCGACGTTGTTGCTCGCGTGGCCAGCGACGAGGTTGCCGGCCGCACCGCTCGAGGACGGCGTCGAGTACCGAGACTCAGCGAGTGTCGCGTTCCAGTTGCCGCCGTCACCCTCGTAGACGATGCCGGTGTCCGTCGCGAGGAACTTCGCCCCTTGCTTGGGCGTGTAGTTACTCTTGTTCGAGTCGGTGTCGCGGAGCTCGATGTCCGTGTCGTACTGTTCGAAGTTGTCGTTCAGGGGCTGGTGCCAGTTCTGGTCGCCCTTGTTCGGTACGTTGTAGCCGTGGTTCGGTGTCTGTGGCATGTCTCCGTTCCTCCGTGTGTCTGGCTACGTGGTTCCCCCGTAGGGCCCCTCGCCGTAGCCGACCTCGCCGAAGTCGTCGTTCGTCGACCCGGTACTCGTGGGTGTCGTCGACTGCGTCTGCGTGGTGCTTCCCCCGCCGCCACTGGTGGTGCTCGTGGACGGCGGCTGAGTCTGTGTGGTACTGCCCCCGCCCGTCCCGGCCTGGGTGTCGGTGGATCCGACGCTGGTCGTCGCGGTTGGGGCCTGCGTGGTCGTCAGCGTCCCGCCGTAGCCGACGTCGGTCGCCGTCGGCGTGTCAGCAGCATCGTTCGGGCCTACCGTCCCGCCGTCCGGACTGTCGTCGCCACCGGTGAGGACACCGATGCCGGCGACCACGGCTGCGACCGAGACCGTCCCGCCGATGACCAGCCTGCGTCGCGACACCGGAAGTCCGCTGTCGTCTGTCACGTGCGACTCGCCCCGTGCGCCCGAAAAGCGGGGCCCCGGACCGCGACCGCGGGACGGGACCCAACCCCTCGGAAACCGTCCGCCTGCCTGGTTTCCATGCGAAGCGGAAATGTAATCCAACTATATTACTCTTGGCGCTAACTGGATGGTGTCCGGCCACGATCGGTGCCGGAGTGACGGTGGGTCGAGAACCACGACAGCGCGGGTCCCGGCGCCAGCGAGAGGGGGTCACCGTTGCCTCCCGCGCCGGCAACTCCCACTAGCTTCGGACGGCCGAGGCGGGTGTCCTCGGGGACGCCGTCGCCGGGACGGCGACCCGCTACGGCCAGGTCCCCTCGCCCGACACTTTGAAAGCGCCGAACCGCGTAGGTCAGGGCATATTATGCAGCACGTGAAGATTCCGCAGGACCGCGTCGGGGTGCTGATCGGTGCCGGCGGGGAGACCATGCGCGAGATCGAGGAGCGCGCCGAGGTCCGTCTCGACATCGACAGCGAGGAGGGACAGGTCCGCGTCGAGTCGGTGGGTGATCCCGTGATCGGCCTGAAGGGGCCGGACATCGTCAAGGCCATCGGCCGCGGGTTCGCCCCGGAGGACGCCCTCCGGCTCCTCGACGACGACATGATGCTCTTCGACGTGATCGACATCGGCGCCGCCGCCCGCAACAAGAACGACCTCCAGCGCCACAAGGGCCGCCTCATCGGCGAGGGCGGTCGGACCCGGGAACTGATGGAGGAACTCACCGGCGCCTCCGTCGTCATCTACGGGTCGACTCTGGGCGTCATCGGCGGGCCCCAGCAGGTCGAGGCCGTCCGCGAGGCCGCGGAGATGATCCTCGACGGTGCGCCCCACGGCGCCGTCTACTCCTTCCTCGAGCGCAAGCGCAACGAACTCAAGCACAAGGGGATGGAGTACCACCAGTTCACCGGATAGCGCGCCCGAGACACCGGCGCCGCGCGGTGTCCGGCAGTCACAACCCCCAAATAGAGTCACTTGCTAGCGGGTGCAGGCACGGTCATGCATGCGCTCCCCAGGGCGCGGACCGTCGGCCCGGCCGCGGTCGGTGCGGTCGGGGTGGCGGCCTTCGCCTTCCAGTCGTATCACCTCCTGCTGGAGCGAGCGGTCCACGCCCTGGCGATCGGCGTCCTGGTGCCGATGGTGCTCTCGATCCTCCTGATCGCCGCCGCCGTCTGGCTGTCCCGGAGCGACCTCGACGGCCCGCGTCGCGTCCGGGTGGCCGGCTGGATGGGCATCGGCCTCGTCGCGGGGCTGGCGTTCGGATATCCCGTGATCCCGTACCAGGCGGCCCACGGCATCGGCCTGGTCGACGTGTCCTTCATGGTCGTCAACTGGCTGACGGTCGGTGCCCTCGGGGGCGTCGTCGTGGGGTTCTACGACGCCCGCCAGCGGCGGTACCGGGCCGCCCTGGAGGACGAGCGCGTGGAACTCGAGCGCGAGAACGAGCGCCTCCAGACCTTCGCGAGCATCCTCTCGCACGACCTGCGGAACCCGCTCAACGTCGCCACGGCCCGGACTCGACTGGCGCGGGAGACGGGGGATTCGTCCCACCTCGAGCAGGTCGCGGACGCCCACGAGCGGATGGCCGACATCGTCGACGACGTGCTGACGATGGCCCGCCAGGGCGGCGCCATCGAGGAGCACGACGTCGAGACTGTCTCGCTGGCCGACCTCTGTCACTCGTGCTGGGCGACCATCGAGACCGGTGACGCGACGCTCACCGTCGAGAGCGACCTCGGCTTCCGCGCGGACGAGAGCCGGGTGCGACACGTCCTCGAGAACCTGTTTCGCAACGCCCTCGACCACGCCGAGGGGGCGGTGGAGCTGCGCGTCGGCGCCACCGCCGAGGGGGAGGGCTTCTACGTCGAGGACGACGGGCCCGGCATCCCCGCAGACCAACGCGACGAGGTCTTCGAGCCGGGCTTCACGACGGACGCTGCGGGGACCGGCTACGGCCTGTACATCGTCGAGACCATCGCCGGGGCCCACGGCTGGGACGTGGCCGTCACCGACGCCCCGGACGGCGGGACGCGGTTCGTCGTCTCCGGCGTCGACACGACCGGGCAGTGACCGGCGCGCCGCCACGTATATCCACGCGCTCCCCGACGCCAGGTCATGGAACGACTCGACCTCTCACAGCCCCTCGAATCGGGGATGCCCGTCTACCCGGGAAGCGACCCCGTCCGGATCGAGCAGGCGAACACGATCCCCTCGGGTGGGTCCCGCGTCTCCTCGCTCGACTTCGAGACCCACGTGGGCACCCACGTCGACGCCCCGAGTCACATGCTCGCCGAGGGGCGGACGGTGACGGACTTCGACCTCGCCGACTTCGCCTTCGACGCGCGACTGGTCGACTGCACCGGACTGGTACCCCGGAGGGCCATCGGCGTCGAGGCGATGCCCGACGCCGTCGGCACCGATGTCGACCTCCTCGTCGTCCGTACCGGCTGGGAGCACCACTGGGGGACCGAGCGCTATCGCGACCACCCATACCTCTCTGTCGAGGCCGCGGCCTGGTGTGCCGAGCGGGACCTGAGCGTCGGCTTGGACACTTTCAGCCCGGACCCGACGCCGAGTGCGGACCCCGAGCGCGAGGGGACCGACGAACCGACCGACCAGCCAGCCCACGACGAACTGCTCGCGGCCGACTGTCGCATCGTCGAGAACCTCCGGGGGCTGGACGCGGTGCCCGAACGGTTCTGCCTCGAGGCCTACCCGCTCCGGCTGACGGGGGCGGACGGGAGTCCGGTGCGGACCGTGGCCTGCCTGGAGGAGTGAGCGCGGTTCTGTGGCCGCTGCCCGCCGGCCGCGCTCACGGCTGCACGCGGCCGAACTCGAGGACGAACGTCGCCCCCTCGTTCTCGTTGTCATCCACCCAGACGTCGCCACCGTAGGCAGCGAGCATCGAGTCGACGAAGAAGAGGCCGAACCCGGAGCCGGTCCGCTTGACGTGGCCGGCCTCGTTCCGCCGGAAGATGGCCTCCTTGTCCTCGTCGGCGACGCCGGTACCGTCGTCAGCGACGCGCACCCGGACGGCCGCCAGGTCCACGTCGACGGTCACGGCGAGGGGAGGTCCGTCGCGTCGTTGTAGTCGACGGCGGTTGTCAGGACGGTCCCGACGACGTCGCCAAGCATGTGCTCGAAGGAGCGAGCGACGTCTGGCTCGTCGTCGACGATGAGTACCGTCGCCCCCCCTAGCTGTTCCATCCTCTTCCAGATGCGGAATAGTCACGAAAAGCGTTCGGGCCCGGGTATCGCCTCCGAGAACCACGGCCCGGGTGGCGGTCGTAAAAACGCCGCATGTGGGACACTCACATAGTGAGAGCCGGGCCCCCGTCTCGCGGTCCGGATGTCCCCATCCGAATGTTTTATATAGAATCACAATCAATCATTCTCTGACTATGGCTCAGCAGATGGGTAACCAGCCCCTCATCGTACTCTCCGAGGAGTCCCAGCGGACCTCGGGCAAGGACGCACAGTCCATGAACATCACGGCCGGGAAGGCCGTGGCCGAGTCCGTCCGGACCACACTCGGCCCGAAAGGGATGGACAAGATGCTCGTCGACTCGACGGGCAGCGTCGTCGTCACGAACGACGGCGTCACCATCCTCGACGAGATGGACATCGAGCACCCGGCCGCGAACATGATCGTCGAGGTCGCCCAGACCCAGGAGGACGAGGTGGGCGACGGCACGACGACCGCCGTCGTCATCGCCGGCGAACTCCTCTCGAAGGCCGAGGACCTGCTCGACCAGGACATCCACGCCACGATCCTGGCCCAGGGGTACCGCCAGGCCGCAGAGCAGGCGAAGGAGATCCTGGGGGACATGGCCATCGAGGTCAGCGAGGACGACCAGGAGACGCTCGAGCACGTCGCCGCGACGGCCATGACGGGCAAGGGCGCCGAGAGCGCGAAGGACGTCCTCTCCTCGCTCGTCGTCGACGCCGTCCGCTCGGTCGCCGACGAGGAGGGCATCGACACGGACAACGTCCAGGTCGAGACCGTCGTCGGTGGCTCCATCGACGAGTCCCAGCTCGTCGAGGGCGTCATCATCGACAAGGAGCGCGTCCACGACAACATGCCCCAGCTGCGTGAGGACGCCAAGATCGCCCTGCTCGACACCCCCATCGAGGTGCCCGAGACCGAGCTGGACACCGAGGTCAACGTGTCCGACCCCGACCAGCTCCAGGAGTTCCTCGACCAGGAGGAGAAGCAGCTCCGCGAGATGGTCGACGACATCGTCGACGCCGGCGCCGACGTCGTCTTCTGCCAGAAGGGCATCGACGACATGGCCCAGCACTACCTCGCCCAGGAGGGCATCCTCGCCGTGCGCCGCGCGAAGAAGTCCGACATGAAGGCGCTGGCCCGCGCGACGGGCGGCCGCGTCGTCTCGAACATCTCGGACGTCACCGCAGACGACCTCGGCTTCGCCGGCTCCGTCGCGGAGAAGGAGCTGGCCGGCGACGAGAAGATCTACGTCGAGGACGTCGAGGACGCCCGCGCGGTCACGCTGATCCTGCGCGGCGGCACCGAGCACGTCGTCGACGAGGTCGAGCGCGCCATCGAGGACGCGCTGGGCGTCGTCAGCGCCACGCTGGAGGACGGGCAGGTCCTGCCCGGCGGTGGCGCGCCCGAGACCGAGCTCTCGCTGCGCCTGCGCGACTTCGCCGACTCCGTCGGCGGCCGCGAGCAGCTCGCCATCGAGGCCTTCGCGGACGCCATCGACGTGATCCCACGCACCCTCGCCGAGAACGCCGGGCTCGACCCCATCGACTCGCTGGTCGAGCTCCGCAGCGCCCACGACGCGGGCGACAACACCATCGGCCTCAACGCCTACAACGGCGAGGTCGAGGACCTCTCCGACGAGGCAGTCGAACCCCTGCGCGTCAAGACGCAGGCCGTCGAGAGCGCCACCGAGGCAGCGGTCATGATCCTCCGCATCGACGACGTCATCGCCGCTGGCGACCTGAAGGGTGGCCAGGGCGACGACGACGAGGAGGAAGGCCCGCCCGGCGGTGGCGGCATGGGCGGCGGCATGGGCGGCATGGGCGGTATGGGCGGCATGGGTGGCATGGGCGGCGCGATGTGACGTAGGCGCTCGAGCCACACCACCCCCAGACCCGTCGTCGTACCGCGTCCGATCGCACGTCCGTTTTCTTTCGCAGTTCGCCCGGGAGCGCCCGCTGTGGGGCGTTCTTCCGCAAACCTGGCCTGACCGCTAGAGGCGTCACTGCCCCCCGACCGCAGTCGGTCAGCCCTCGACGGTCGCGAGCGACCGGACGCTCCCGCTCGCCATCCGACGCGGATCGAGGGGCATCGCACCGCCGGCGTGGTCTTGGTAGACCGAATCGTCCCTCACCGTCGCCGTGACCGCTAGGTCTCCAGTCCGTGCGCTGCCTCCAGCAACGCCACGAACCGCGCGACGAACCGCGTCGCGGGCGCCCCGTCGACCACGTCGTGGTCGAACGTCACCGTGAGGTGGAGGAACTCGCGATTCTCCAGGTCCCCGTCGACGAGCCGCGGCTTCGCACTGATCCCGCCGACGGTCGCCTGCACGGTGTAGTTCGTCGGGCTGATCGCCCAGCCGCCACCGCGGCCGAACATCCCCACGGACGTGACGGCGACGGTTCCCGCCATCTCCTTCCAGCGTCGCGGGAACCACTGCGGGAGGCGCCAGACCAGCCGCCGGAGGACGCCAGGGAGGCGCAGCCCCAGTCGCTCCCACCGCGAGAGGTCCGTCGGATCCGCGGATCGCTGTGCGGCCCGAATCTCGTCGTGGATCGAGCGCAGCGAGCGGTCGTTCGCGCCGCGGACGACGTGGGGGACGCCGAGCGTCTCGCCGCGGACCGTCGTCTCGACGAGGACGTTCACGTCGACGGTCTCGAACGTGTGCACCCGCCCCCGCCAGTCCCGGTACGCGTTGACGTGAGGGTGGTCGTCGACGGCCGCGGCGAGGCAGGACGCGACGAAGGCGGTGAACGACAAGCGGTCGCCGGTCTCGTCCTCGATGGCCTGGATGCGCTCTCTGGCGTGTGTGACGTCGGCCGCCACGAGCCCGTGAACGTTGCTTCGCCGCCCGGCAGTACGCACGTAGTCGACCGTCATTCGACGGCGAGGCGAGAGGGGGTGGACCTGGTCGCCGTGGGTGGGCATACCAGTCGTCCGTCGCGAGGGACCATACTCGTTGGCGCCACGACGACGGTCGGGGTCGGGCGCCGCGCGCCGGCTTAGTCCTCGGGCCGCGCGACGCCGGTGATCTCGAACCGGGTCCCGCCCTCGGCACTCGCCGTCACGTCGATGTCCCAGCCGTGGGTGTCGACGACCTCCTCGACGATCGAGAGCCCGAAGCCCGATCCCCGCTCGGCCGTCGAGTAGCCGACGGCGAACACCGAATCGCGGACGTCCGGGTCGATCCCCGGCCCGTCGTCCGCCACGTAGAAGCCGTCGGGCAGGTCACCGAGTCTGATGGTCACGTCCTCGCCGCCGTGTTCGACGGCGTTGCGAAAGAGGTTCTCCAGGAGTTGCTGGAGGCGGCTCCGGTCGGCGCTGATCGTGCGGTCCGTGTCCGTCACGAGCGTGGCCTCTGCGGTCGCGACGTTGTGCCAGCAGGCGCGGGCGGTCGTGTCGAGGGCGACCGGTTCGGGGTGGCTGGCACGGTCTCCCTCCCGGGCGAGAGCCAGGAGGTCGTCGATCAGGGTACTCATGCGCTCGTGGGCCTGGCGGATGTCGTCGACGCGGTCGCTCTCGAACTCCTCGGCGAGGAGGTCGAGGTGGCCGCTGGCGACGTTGAGCGGATTGCGCAGGTCGTGGGAGACGACGCTCGCGAACTCCTCCAGTCGGTCGTTCTGTCGCGAGAGTTCGTCTTCGCGCAGGCGGAGCTGTTCGGTCCGGTCGAGCTGGTTCAGGGCGGTCGCGACGTTTCCAGCCAGGATCTCGCCGAGGACGAGGTCCTCCTGGTCGAAGGCCGCCGGCGTCGGCGATCCCGCGAGCAGGATGCCGTAGTCGCCGAGCGGGAGGTGAAGTTCGCTCCGGATGGGCGTCTCGGGGTTGTGGACGGCGGGGTGGTCCCGGATGTCGTCCAGGGCGAGCGACTCGCCGTCCTGGAAGGCGCGCCAGGCGATGCTGTCGTCACTCGAGAACGTGGGCGCCGGTCCGACGAGGGTTGCGACCCGGTCCGTCTCGGCCACCGGGACGAGCGCGTCCCGGTCATCGTCGTAGAGGTGGATCGCGTTCGCCTCGAGGTCGAGGATGTCCCTGGCGGCGCTGACACCGAGTTCGGCCACCCCCTCTGGGGACTCCGCCGTGAGGAGGTCCCGGGTCACCTCGTTGAGCGCCTGGAGACGGTCTTCGCGGGAGGCCTGCTCCGTCCTGTCGCGGTAGACCCAGAGGTGGCCCGCGCCGTCCGGCAGTTCGATGGGGCGATAGCTGCGGGCGAGCGTCCCGCCGTCGGCCAGCGTGAACTCCTCGCCGTCCACCGGGCGCTGTTCCTCGACGCGGGCGTTGGTCCGCTCGACGAACGTCGCCGGCTCCTCGAACATATCACCGACCTGCGCTGCCAGTCGCTCACAGTCGGCACCCACCACCTCCGAGGGCGTTCCCGGCATGTCGAACAGCTCGAAGAGCCGCTGATTGACCATCAGGACGTTCCGCGAGGCGTCCTCGGCGATCACGCCGACGGGGAGGGTATCGAACAGCGTGGAGAGCACCGCGTTCGTCTGTTCGAGTTCGCGCCGCTGGGCTCGCCGGTCCGTGATGTCCTGGAACTGCGAGAAGATGGCGACGACGTCCCCCGCGTCGTCCGTGACGACGCGGTTGTGCCACTCGCAGACGATCGTCTCCCCGTCTTTCGTGACCGCCTCCTCGACGCGGTTGTACCCGCCCTCGTCGGAGAGGAGGGCCTCGACCACGGTGGTGAGGCGGTCCCGGTCCGCGTCGGCGATGAGGGTCTCCCAGGAGCGACCCACCAGATCTGCCTCGCTGTATCCGAGGATGTCCGCCGCGGCGTCGTTGATTCTGACGACGCGGAAGTCCTCGTCCCACTCGATCACGCCGAGCGGGGACTGCTCGAAGAACATCGAGAGGCGTTCCTGGCTGGCCTCGAGGGCGCGCGTCGAGCGGTACTGTGTGACCGCGTTCGCGATCCGATTGGCGAGGACGGTGTACTGACTCGTCCCGGTCTCCTTCTGGAGGTAGTCCGTGACGCCGGCGGAGATCGCCTCGCTGGCGACCACCTCCGACCCTTTGCCGGTGAAGAGGATGAACGGGAGGTCAGGGTAGTCGGCCCGCACCCGGTCGAGGAACTCGACCCCGGTCAGGCCGGGCATGTCGTAGTCGGAGACGATGCAGTCCAGGTCGGCCGTCTCGAGCCGAGACAGTCCCGCGTCGACGCTCGTCTCGGTCTCGACCGAAAAGCGGTCGTCGGCGCGCTCCAGAGAGGCCGCGGTCAGTGCCGCGAGGTCGGGATCGTCGTCGACGAGGAGAACCCGAACCTCCGCCGGTGAACTCTGCACGCTGGTCGCTCCTGTCGACCGTCAGTAGCGCTGGCGAACGTATTAACCTGGTGCGCACCTGTTAGCCAGTCGACTGGAAGCGGTGAGAGACCGTTCGGACCCCGGCAGACCGGCAGATCACGCCCTGGTCTTCCCCGGGCCGCCCCCCCCCGAGGTCGCGAGTGCAGGCAGGTGAACGGGCGGGGTCGGCTCCCCGCGCCGACCGCCGGTCGTGTGCCCCACCGACCCAGACGCGCGGTCCCTTTTCCGGTGGCCCAATCAGGTGATCCATGGTCTCGAGGCGCGCGGTGCTCGCTGGCGCCCTCTCCCTCGCCGTGCTGGCCGTCGCCGGGGCAGCGCTCACGCAGCCGACGCCGCCGTACGAGCCGCCGCTCGACGACGGCGAGCGCATCGTCGACGCACACGCGGCTCGGCTGGCGAACGCGTCGGGGTTCACCTACGAGTCGCGCACCCGGCTCACCGTCAACGGGAGCGTTCGAACCAACCGGACGGAGACGGCGCTGTTCGACCAAGTGTCGGGCGCGTCCCTCGTCGACCACCGGAGTCCCCGGTTCGGTCGGACGAGGATCTACGACGACGGCGCCGGGAGCAGTGTCCAGCGGCTGGATGCCCCGGACGGCGGCGTCCGGTACGGCCGGCCCCTGGACCTCTCGTCGATGCAGCGGTTCCGGCGGGCCGGGCTCGCACCGCTGCTCACGGACGTCGACTACGACTACGTGGGGCCGACGCGACTGGACGGCGTGCGGGTCCACGAGTACGCCGCGACGGAGCTGGACCAGGCCAGCGACTTCTTCGATGGCGTCCGCGAGAACTCGAGCGCCATCAGGTCGGTCGACCTGCGGGTGTACGTGTCGAACGAACGCGTAATCAGGCGGCTGGAGATTTCGCTCGTCCGTCGCGGCGACGACGGGTCGCGGACGCTCGACTCCGCGATCGCGTACCGTGACGTGGGCGAAACGACGGTCACCGCCCCCGACTGGGTCGACGAGGCGCGAAACCGGACGGCGCCGGCGCGCTGAGAATTGGTCCCCCGGAGGCGTGCCGCCCGTACTCGAGCGGTTGCGCTCCTGACAGCCGGAAGGTGTTCGGCACGCGAGCCGAACGCGACCGCCGCCGAGGACCAGCGAGCGGAGCCGGTGGCCCTACCGCTCCTCGATCGGCGTCCACGTCCGTCCGAGGTCGCCGACGTACTCCGCCCGCGGCCGCACGAGCCGGTTGTCGTCCAGTTGCTCCAGCGCGTGGGCCATCCAGCCACCCACGCGCGCGACGGCGAAAGAGGCGGTGAACAGGTCCCTCGGGACGCCGACGCCGTTGAGCAGGGCGGCGGTGTAGAACTCGACGTTGGTCTGGAGGGTGCGGTTCGGGTGCTCCTCCGCGAGGGCCTCGACGGCCACGTCCTCGAACTCCTGGATGGTCTCGAAGAACTCCGCGTCCCGGTCCTCGTAGAAGGACTCTGCGGCGGTCTGGAGCACCGCGGCGCGCGGGTCGCGGACGCGGTAGACGCGGTGGCCGAAGCCCATGAGGCGCTCGCCCGCGTCGAGGGCGTCCTGGACCCAGCCCTCGGGGTCGCCCTGCTCGTGGATCTCTCTGAGCATGTCGAGCACCGGGCCGGGGGCACCGCCGTGGAGGGGGCCCTTCAGCGTGCCGACAGCAGCGGTGGCGGCACTCACGACGTCCGACTCCGTCGAGACGACAACGCGGGCGGTGAACGTCGAGGCGTTCAGACCGTGGTCGACGACGGTGTTGAGGTAGGTCTCGACGCCGCGAGCCTGGGCCTCGCTCGGTTCCTCACCGGTCAGCATGTAGAGGTAGTTCGCGGCGTGGCGGAGGTCCGCGCGGGGCTCGACGGCGTCCTTTCCCTGGCGGTAGCGCCAGTAGGCGGCGACGATGGTCGGGAAGACGGCGACGACGCGTCGGGCGTCGGTCTCGGGGTCGCCGTCCTCGCTGCCGAGGGTCGCCGCGGCGGCACCCATCCGGAGCGCGTCCATGGCGGGCTTGCCCTCCTCGGCGGCGCGTTCGAGGACCGCGAGCACTTCGTCCGAGACCTCCCGGCGGGCGGCCAGGTCGTCGCGGAACGAGTCCAGTTCGTCGGCGTCGGGAAGCCGGTCGGTGAGCAGCAGAAAGAGGGTCTCCTCGTAGCTGGCTGCCGTCGCCAGCTCGTCGACGGAGTAGCCGCCGATGGTCAGGTCACCCGTCTCACCGTCGATGCGGCTCAGCCGCGTCTCCGCGACCGCGATCCCCTCCAGACCCCTGTGGATCTCGGAGTCGTCCATTTCGCTCGGAGTTCGACGAGACGGGTGTTAGCTCTTTTCAAACGTGGCCGGCCCCCACGCCTCGACCGCCGGCTCAGTCGTCGACGGAAGGGTCCCCGACGTCGGGGCCAGGGGTGGGCTGGTCGGTCAGGTCGGCGTCGCGCCAGGTCCCCCGGCGGAACCAGAGGAACGCGAGGAGGGCCGCGACGACGTTCGATATCGGGAAGGCCAGCCAGATGCCGACCGGCGTCGCCTCGGCCAGGTACGGCACCCAGTCGGGGAGGGAGCCCTGCGAGCCGACGACGGCCAGCGGGAAGCGGATCACCGCGAGCATCGTGATCGAGATGGCCGCCGCGGACAGCGTCCGGCCGGCGCCGCGGAATCCCCCGCTGTACGCGCGGACGACGCCGATGAACCCGAAGGTCGGCGCGACGATCCGCAGGAAGCGGGCGCCCTCCGCGACGACGGCGGGATCGTCGTTGAACACGCGCATGATCGACGGGGCGAGCGCGAAGATGAGGACGCCGAGGACCGCCAGCACGGCGAAGGACGCCTTCGCGGCGAAGTGGTTGGCTTTCGCGGCACGGTCGGGCTTGCCGGCCCCGATGTTCTGGCCGGTCATCGTCTCGACGCCGCGGTCGACGGCGATGGCCGGCATGAAGATCAGGGAGAAGACCCGGACGCCCACGCCGAAGGCCGCCTCGACGGCGACCGAGAAGACCGCGACGACGACCAGCAGGAGGTTCACGGAGACGGCCCGGCCCGTGCCCTCGATGGAGGCGGGAATCCCCAGCCGCAGCAGTCGCGGGACGAATGCCGGGTCGGGGACCATGTCCCTGACCGAGATCGCGATGCCGCGGGTCCCGGCGAGCATGATGGCCATGCCGACCACCATCGCCAGGCCGCGGGCGAAGACCGTAGCGATCGCCGCGCCCTGGACGCCGAGCGCGGGGAAGAGCCACCAGCCGAAGATCAGGAACGGGTCGAGGACGACGTTGAGGACGACCGTCCCGAGCATGACGAGCATGGGCGTCACGGTGTCCCCGGCCCCGCGCATCAGCGCGATGAACACGAAGAAGCCGAACATGAAGGGCAGGCCCAGCGCGATGACCTCCATGTAGGCCGTCGCTTCGGTGAGGACCTCGCCGGTGGCGCCGATCAGCGTGAGGAACTCCTCGACGTAGAGATATCCGAGTCCGCCCAGGAGGATCGAGAAGACGAACGCGTAGGTGACCGTCTGGGAGGCGGCGTAGGCGGCTTCCTCGGGCTTGTCGGCGCCCGTGTACTGGGCGACGAGGACGCTCCCCGCGACGGAGACGCCCATGCCCAGCGAGATGAGGAGAAAGACCATCGGGAAGCCGAAGGTGATCGCCGCGAGCGCGACTTTGCTCAGTTGCCCGAGCCAGAAGGTGTCCGCCAGGTTGTAGGCGACCTGGAGGAGGTTCGTGACGATGATCGGGAGCGACAGGAAGAAGAGCGGCCACGCGATCGACCCCTCCGTCAGCTCCAGCTCGTCGGGCCCCTTGAACAGGTCGCGCACCCGGGTCCGCTCGCTCATCGGTCCTCCCCGTCGCTGCCGGCACCGTCCGGGTCGGTCGCGACCCGGTCCTCGACGTGGGTTCGGAGGAGGGCCCGGGTCTCGTCGGGGGACTGACCGACGGAGACCTGGCGCACCTGGTTCCCGCCGATCACGGTGGCGACGAACTGCGCCGTCGACCCGGGGTCGACGTCCGCGCGGAAGACGCCCGTCTCGACGCCGTCGGCCACGATTCCGGCCACCAGCGAGCGAAAGCCCTCGTCGGTCTGCTGGATGTGGTCGCGAAACCCGGGCTCGTGGGGCGCCTGGGCCTTCAGTTCCAGGAGCGTCCGCTGGAAGTCACGCTGGTCGGCCTCGCCGGGCGGCGAGAGGGCGGCGTCGAACACGGCAGACAGCCGCTCCCGTGGATCGGCCGCCGGGTCGTCGGCCGCCCGGACTCTGGTCAGGAAGCGCTCGGAGATGTAGGCCCCGAAGGCAGACAGCAACCCGCGCTTGCTGTCGTAGTGGTAGTGGAGGGCCGCCTTGCTCACGGGCGCCTCGTCGGCGATGTCCTGCATGGTGAGGTCGGCGTAGCCGTGGGCACAGAGCGCCCGGTAGGTAGCGCGCATGATGTCCTCCCGGGGTTCCGGCCCGTCGTCGGGCGTGTGTGTCGCGGGGTCGGGACTGGAGGGGTCGGGAACCATCGACGTGAGTGGAACTGACTGACTGGTCAGTCAAAAGGGTGTCGAATCCGGTGGACCGGGGTATGAGGACCCGTACCACCAGTCGAGGACGACTAGTCGCGGTGGCCGTCGCGCACCACGACGAGCGCCTCGTGGAGGTCGCGGGCGGTGTCGTAGCGCTCGAACTTCTCCGTCGCCGTCGCGCGGCGGACGACCTCGTCGACGGCCGCCGGCAGGCGTGGCTCGACGCGCGAGGGGCGGGGCAGCGGGTCGTCGGCCGTGACGCGCTCTGCGATGGATTCGGCGGGCCCCGCGACCGGGGCGACGCCGGTGAACAGCCGGAAGCAGACCGCGCCGAGGCCGTAGACGTCCGTCGCCCGGTCGACGATGCCGCGGTCGGACTCGAAGAACTCGGGGGCGGCGTAGCGCGGGTCGAGGACGGCCGCCGGGTCCTCGTAGCGGCGATACACGTCGACGAGGCCGGGGTTGTGGAGGGCGGGCCGCGGCGGGCCGCCCGTGCCGAGCGTGAAGACGACGTTCCCCGGGTCGATCCCGGCGTGGACGACGCCGCGGTCGTGGAGGGCGGCCAGCGCCGCCGAGAGGTGGGTCGCCTGGCGGAGTGCCCGGGTGACCGAGGGCGTGTCGCGGCCCCTGAGGGTCGGTCCGGTGCTCGCCGTGGCGACCCAGGGCCGGTCGGCGTCGCCCCGGTCGGCCACGGGGACGACGCCGTCGAGGTCCCCGAGCGACGCCCACCGTCGCAACTGGCGGGCGAGAGCCCCCTCGAAGCCAGCCTCGTCTCCCGCCGGCTCCCGGAAGGCCCGGACGTCGACGCGACGGGAGGTGCCGTCGATGGTGGCCCGGAGTCGGCGTTCGGTGCCGAAGCGCCGGTCCAGCGCGGGCCCGACGTGCGCCACGCGACCGAGGGCCGACGCGTCGCGGATCGCGGCCGTCACCGGGCAGGACTCGTCCAGGGCGTGCGTGGCCGCGCCGCGGCTCCCCTCCAGCGGTCGGCCGTCGCCAGCACCCCTGTCCGGGCGGGTCCGGGTGCGATCGACGGGCCTGCGCGCGCCGCCGAGTGGGTCCCGCCCCGTCCGACGCCCGCCGTCGGGGCGGAGGGGGCGGTCGTCGACCCGATCCCCCGCGTCGGTCCCGTCCGCCGGGTCGTCGCCGGCCCCGGGCACGTCGCTGCTCATACCCCCACCTCGTCAGTGACCCCCAAGAATCCACGTCAGACGCGCGTCACGCGGCCGTCCGCGACAAGTGCGTCGGCCCGGGCTGGGCCCTCCGTCTCACTCGCCCTCGAGTTCGAGTTCGAACTGCTCGTGTTCCTTCGCGGCGTTGAGGACGACGCTGGTGTTGGACTCGTTGATCGCCGGGTCGTTGAGCAATTCCTTGATCTGCGCGTTCATGTCGTCGGTGTCGACGAACTTGCCGACGGCGACGATGTCGTGGTCGCCCGTGACCTCGTAGACGCTAACCATCTGCTTGTGGGCCGACAGCGACTCCGTCACGTCGACGAGTTCGCTCCCCTCGACCTTGAGCTGGAGGATGGCCGTCACGTCGTAGCCGAGCTTCCCGTAGTCGACTTTCGGCGTGTAGCCCCGGATGATGCCCTGCTCCTCCAGGTCCGAGAGGTGGTTCGAGACGGTGGTGACCGACACGTCGAGGTCCTCCGCGAGACTCCGCAGGCTGGCCCGCCCGTCGCCGAGGAGTGCATTCACCAACTTTCGGTCGAGATTTTCGTACGTCATCGTTTTCGCAAACGAACCCACCACATTAGAATTTTACGAATATGCAATTCAGTCGCTGAATGGCAAGGATTGCGCAAAATGGGAGGGTTTTAGTGATCTCAGTGCACCCTCACACGTGTCGAAAGATGACAAGCGATAATCTCACTGACGAGGCGGAGGCCGTCCTCGACGAGATCGACGAGCGGGGCGTAGACTTTCTCAGGCTCCAGTTCACGGACATCCTGGGAACGGTGAAGAACGTCTCCATCCCGGCAGAACAGGCAGAGAAAGCGTTCACGGAGGGCATCTACTTCGACGGGTCCTCCATCGACGGGTTCGTCCGCATTCAGGAGTCGGACATGCGACTGGACCCGGACCCCTCGACCTTCGCCCTCCTCCCGTGGCGCAACAGCCCGGAGGTCACGAGTGCCCGGCTGATCTGTGACGTGATGGACACGTCCAGCGGCCAGCCATTCAGCGGCGACCCGCGTGGCGTCCTCAAGCGCGCCATCGCCCGCGCCAACGACATGGGCTACGAGATCAACGCCGGTCCGGAGCCGGAGTTCTTCCTGTTCGAGGAGCGCGAGGACGGCGGCCTGCCCGACAAGCACTCGGACAACGGCGGCTACTTCGACCTCGCACCGAAGGACCTCGCGAGCGACGTCCGCGGCGACATCATCTACGGGCTCGAGGAGATGGGCTTCAAGGTCGAGTCCAGCCACCACGAGGTCGCAGAGAGCCAGCACGAGATCTCCTTCAAGTACGACGACGCGCTCTCGACGGCCGACAACATCGCGACGTTCCGCGCGGTCGTCCGCGCCATCGCGGCCGAACACGACCTGCACGCCACGTTCATGCCAAAGCCCATCGCCCGGATCAACGGCTCTGGCATGCACACGCACCTCTCGCTGTTCACCGAGGACGGCGAGAATGCCTTCCACGACGAGGACGACGAGTTCAACCTCAGCGAGACGGCCCACCAGTTCGTCGCGGGCATCCTGGAGCACGCCCCGGCCATCACGGCCGTCGCCAACCCCACGGTGAACTCCTACAAGCGCCTCGTCCCCGGCTACGAGGCCCCGGTCTACGTCGCCTGGAGCGACGTCAACCGCTCGGCGCTCATCCGCAAGCCCGCCGCGCGTGCCCCGGCGGCCAGCCGCGTCGAACTGCGCTCGCCCGACCCGTCGTGTAACCCCTACCTCGCCCTCGCCGCGATGATCCACGCCGGCCTGGACGGCATCGAGAACGACCTCGACTGCCCGGATCCGGTCCGCGAGAACATCTACGACTTCGACGAGGCGAAACGCGAGGAGTACGGCATCGACACGCTCCCCGAGAACCTCGGGCAGGCCATCGACGCCCTCGAAGCCGACGAGGCGATCATGGACGCGCTGGGCGCCCACGTCTCCGAGAAGTTCGTCGAGGCCAAGCGCCAGGAGTACAAGGAGTACCTCGTCGAGGTCTCCGAGTGGGAGAAAGAGCGCTACCTCGAGAAGTTCTAGCGCCTACCGCCTCTTTTCGCCGGCCCACGGCGTCGCTGGCAGTCCGATGGCGAGCAGGCTCCCGCCCAGCGCCGCGGCGCCCACGCTCGGCGTCAGCCACCCGACCCAGGCCAGCGCCGGCGCGGCGAGCAGACTCGCGGCGCCGACGATCCAGACGGCCACGACCTCGCGCGTCGGCTCACGCTCGGCCGGCTGCCCACCCACCGCGAGTCCCCAGCCGGCTGCCAGCGCACCGACGGTCGCACCCAGCAGCGCCGCCGTCTCCACGAAGAGCGGCGCGACGAGGACGCTGGCGGCAGTACCGAACCCGGCGGCCACGAAGACGTGCCAGGGGCGAGCGTCGAGACCGATCACCAGCGCAGCGAGGACGAACCCGACGGCTGCGCCGACGACGACGTCCCCGAGGTAGTGGACGCCGAGTGCCAGACGGGTGAACGAGACGAGCGCGACGAGCCCCAGCGCGACCCAGCGCCGGCGAGCGCGCCAGGTCCCGCGGGCCGAGAGCGCGACGACGCCGTACACCGCCGCCGTGCCGACGGCGTGGCCGCTCGGGAAGGCGTGGCCGGTCCCCGTCGCCGCCGCCCCGTAGAGGGGGCCGAGGGGGCCGGGTAGCGAGAACGCCGCCCGCCCGGCGCCGACGGGTCGTGGGAGGCCGAACGCAGCCTTCAGGAGGTGGGTCGTGGCGAAGGCCAGCAGCGCGACGGCGACGAGGCGCAGGCCCTGGCGCCGGTCCCAGTCGGCGAGCGGGAGGCGGTCGGGGAACCAGTAGGCGACCAGCGCCACCATCGTCAGAAACCAGACGTCGCCGAGTTGCGTGAGTAGCGCCAGCAGCGGCTCTACGGGGTGAAAGAGGTCGGCCAGGGGCTCCATCACGCCGACTCCGCGGCTCATCGGAGGTTGCGAATGCGGTCCACGACGCGGCCGGGCACGCCGAGGGCCGTCCCCGCCAGGCCGACGAGGACCATCAGCGTGTACAGGCCCAGCGTCGAGAGCCAGACGACGATCATCGCGAGGATCGCCCAGCCGCCGGCGAGGAAGTAGAAGGCCCCGAGCGTCATGACCGTGCCGTAGAGCAGGACGAGGTAGGGGCCCCAGCCCCGGGCGTGCCCGCGGCGCTGGCGCCAGCGGACGTACTGCCGGAGGTCGCCCTCGAGTTCCTCACGGTTGCGGGTCTTGGACTCGAGGTCCGCCGCGAGGGCGTCCAGGTCGTCGCGGAGGTCGGCCACCTCCTGGGGGCTGACCTCCCGGGTGTCGACGCTCTCGACCGGCGGCGTGTCGTCCGCGCTCGTCGCGTCGTCCTCGGCGTCGCCCATGGGTTGCCGTTGGCCACCGTCTCGCAGCGCCACCTGTTGTAGTTGCCGGTCCCGGACGGGTGTGGCGAGGACGGCGTTGCAGATGGCGCCGACCAGAACCAGCAGGCCGCCCGCGTAGAACCAGGTCAGGACGAGCAGGACCCCGCCCAGGAGGCCGTACAGCTGGTAGGACCCGGCGTAGGTCGCGTAGACGGAGAATCCCCAGGCGAGGACCGTCCACCCCAGGCCCGCCAGCAGGGCGCCCGGCAGCGCCTCGCGCAGTGAGACCGGCTGGCCGGGAAAAACGTAGTACAGCGGGAGGAAGGCCAGCGGGAGCACCAGTAGCGTCGCGACGGGGCCGACGACGGCACCCACCCCGGGCAGGACCCGTGGCAGGAGCGCGACGGCGAGGGTCGACGCCGCGACGGCGACGGCTACCGCACCGAGGACGAGCACGGCGTCCCGGAGCTGCTGGGGGAGCGACCCCCTGTCCCGGTTGCCGTAGATCCGCGAGAAGGCGACGTCGAGGGCGCGAAATACCTTCAGGCCGCTCCAGCACAGAACCGCGAGACCCACGACCGTCGCCGCCCCGCGGCCCGCACCGCTCGTGAGCGCCGATTCCAGCAGCGTCGCCGCCTCGGGGGTCGCGAACCCCCTGACGCCGTCCCGGACGGCCGCGGCCAGGGACGGGCCGCCGAAGGCCGACGCAGCTGCGAGCGCCAGGACGACGAGGGGCACCGTCGAGACGAAGGCGTAGTAGGCGAACGCCGCCGCGAGGAGCGTGAGCTGCTCGTCGCGTGCGACGACCACCACCCGGCGACCCACGGCCGCGAGCGAGGAGATGCGTGACACACACGGTACTGCGGCAGGCGCACCCAAATAGGCGACGCCGCTCGAAAGCCATTAGACGGCGGCGCCCGACGCCAGAGACGTGACGCGCGCTCACGACCGCTCCCTCCAGGCGACTACCGTGCTCCTCGTGGCCAGCGTCGTCCTCATCGTCCCCTCGCTCGTCGGCCTCGCCGCCTCGCTCCCCCTCCTCGTGGCGTTCGCCGTCCTCGGCGGCGCCCTGTTCGCGGTCCGCGACCCGCTCGCCAGTGCGGTGTCGGTCCCGACGATGTCGGTCGGGCCGGTACTCCGCGTGACCTGGGTCGGGCCGGTGGTCGCCGGTCTGATCGTCCTCGTCGCTCTCGACGCCACGCCGGACGAACTCCAGGCCCTCGGCGGCCTCTGTGGCCTCGTGGCCATGGCCAACTACTTCCTCCGCCCGGTCTACGGCGTGGTGATATCCCTCGGGCGGTCGGTCGGCCGCACGCTCGGCTAGTCCTCGCGAGGGGCTGCACCGCTCTCATCCCCTCACTCCGACGTGGTCGCCGCGCGGATGTCGGTCACGTCGGCGGTCGTCTTGAACGTCGTCCCGCCGTAGTGGGTTCGGGAGGCCCGAAAGCCGGCGTCGCGAAGCGCGTCGAGGAACTCGTCCATCGGCCCGGCCGAGCGCCCCCACCGCTTGCACAGTCGGTGCTGGTCGTAGTGGGTCGGCACCGCGAGTTCGGCCCCGAGCGTCTCCAGGAGGTCCAGGGCCGTCTCGGCGGTGCCGAACGCCTCGTCGACGTGGTCGGCGACCCGTGCCAGGAAGTCCGCGTCTGCCGTCTCGGCCAGCCAGATGGGGCCCGCCGTCTGGATCCCCTCGTCGCACTCGGGACACCACTCGGGCGGGTCGGCAATGAGACCCGACTGGGCCGCCCGGTAGAGGCAGTGCTCGCAGTGGTGCACGTAGCCGAGGTCCTCGACCGCGTCGTTGGCCGCACCGGCCCCCCGCTCCAGTTCGAGGTAGGTCCGGACGTAGTGGTTCGTCGCGTGTGTACAGAGCGGCCGGGCGGCCACGTCGTACCGGGCAGCGGTCCGGACGAGGGCCGACAGCAGGACGCGCACGCCCATTTCCGCGTGGTACTCCGTGTTCCGCGGGACCGTCGAGTACCGCCGGACGCCCGGCATGAAGTGCGCGCCACACAGGGGCGCGGTGTCCGTCGCGGTGACACAGAGCAGGTCCCGCGTCCCCTGGATGGCCGCGTCCGCGAAGGGGATCGGCGTTCCGAAGGGGTCCAGGTCCACGACGTCGAAGACGTCCTCGTGCAGCAGGGCGTTGACGTCCCGCTGGACGACTGTACCCTCGAGGGCATTGGCCGCGAGGTTGTCCTCGCACAGTGCGACGGCGTCGGGGTCGACGTCACAGCAGGTCACGTCCCAGCCGTCGGCGGCGGCACGGACGCCCCGGATACCCGTCGCTGCCGTCGCGTCGAGGTAGGAGGTGGCGCGGTCCTCGCGCTCGCGGTAGGCCCGACAGACCGCGACGGTGAGGTCCCGGTTGAGTTCCTGGACCGGGTTGAAGAAGACGGCCTCGCCGGCGCCCGCGTCTGGCTGCTCGGGTGCCTCGATCTCGACGCCGCCCTCTGCGACTCGCATACAGGTCGCTGGGGACCCCGTGGCGAAAAGCCATGCGCTCCGGCGGTGGCGGCCGCAGCCGAGACGTGGACACCCCCGCACGAGTCGTCGGACGCCCGTCACGCTCACCCCACCGCGGCCGTCGGCTCACGGCGGGCCCGGCCGCGTCCGTACCCTGTCAGCGACGCGGGCGAGGCAAGTCTGGCCGTCGTGGGCAGGTGACGGCCCGTCCCGCCCCGCCCACCGGTGTTGTTTTGTCGGGGGGTCGCCAAGTCTCGGGCGTGACGGCGGTCGACGAGTGGGAATCCGACCTCTCGGACGCGGGTGAACTCACCCCGGCGATAGTCGACCGCATCACGCGCATCCACGGCGACCGGGGCCAGCGCGCCATCGAGGCCGTCGGCGAGGAGCGGGTCAAGGAGTACCGCGACTTCGTCGTGGTCGTGGGCCACGAGGACGAGTACGTCGTGGAGGGCGACGGCTGCACCTGCAAGGACGCGGAGTTCAACCTCGACGCCGCCGATCCCGACCAGCTGTGCTGGCACGCGCTCGCCGCGAAGATCGCCACGGCCATCGACGCCACCGACGAGCACGACATGTGGTACTCGGACGTCCGCGAGTTCCTCTAACACGGCCGTCTGGACGGCCGACGCCGGACGCTCCACCACGTCGGCCGGTCCGGTGACGCGGCGACCGCAGTGCGCCCGTCGTACGCCTTCTCCCGGCAGTTCGACGACCGCGGTCCTTTTGAGGGCACTCCTCGTACCTGGCCTGTATGGACGTACTGACGCTGGGCCCGACCGGGACCTACTCCCACCGGGCTGCGGGGGCCATCGCGGCCGACGACGAGATCGCCTTCACGGAGTCGGTCACGGCCATCATCGAGGCCGTGGCCGGTGAGGGGCACAGTCCCTCGGGCACCCGGCCGGAGTCCGGCGACGGCCGGGAGTACGACCGCGGCGTCGTCCCGGTCGAGAACAGCATCGAGGGGAGCGTCACCGAATCCCTCGACGCCTTCGCCGACCACGACGTGGCCGTCGTCCGCGAGATCATCACGCCGATCCGCCACGCGCTGCTGGCCCAGACCGAGGACTTCGAGACCGTGGCCAGCCACGCGCAGGCGCTGGCCCAGTGTCGAGGCTACCTGGAGGAGCACTATCCCGACGCCGGCGTCGAGGCCGTCGCCAGCACGGCCCGCGGGGTCGAGCGCGCCCGCGAGGATCCGTCGATCGCCGCCATCGGCCACCCCGCCAACGCCGAGGACGGGACGACGCTGTCCGTCCTCGCCGAGGACATTCAGGATCGGACCTCCAACGCGACGCGCTTCCTCGTCGTCGCGGCCCCCGAGGAGCGCAGCGAGGCCGGCAGCAAGACCTCCATCATCGTCTACCCGAACGTCGACTACCCCGGACTGTTGCTCGAACTGCTCGAGCCCTTCGCCGAGCGCGACATCAACATGACCCGCCTGGAGTCACGCCCCAGCGGCGAGCGCCTGGGCGACTACGTCTTCCACATCGACATCGCCGCCGGCCTCTACGAGGACCGCACCCAGGCGGCCCTGGCCGACGTCGAGGCCATCGCCGAGGACGGCTGGGTCCGGCGGCTGGGCTCCTACGACAGCGAGACGGTCGTGTAGGCTCCCGTGGCGAAGATGGTCTTAAACCTGCGGCGACCCAAGGGGAGAGTATGAGCCGAAACGACCCGTTCGGCGAGATCGAGCGGCTGTTCGACCAGTTCGGCCTCGACCTGGAAGGGGGCGGCGTGGCGGTGGACGTCTTCGACGCGGGCGACGCCGTCGAGGTGACGGCAGACCTGCCGGGCTACGAGACCGACGACATCGACGTCCAGTTGCAGGACGGGCGGCGTCTGACCATCACCGCCGAGGCCAAGAGCGAGAGCGAACGCGAGGAGGGGCGGTACGTCACCCGCGAACGCCGTCGGCAGTCGACCAGCCGGACCGTCCGGCTCCCGGAGGCCGTCGACGAGTCCGGGACGGAGGCGACGTACACCAACGGCGTCCTGACCGTTCGCCTCCCGAAGGCGGAACACGGCGAGGGCACGGACATCCCCGTCAGCTGAGGCGCGGACCGTCCGTCACTCGGCATGGGAACGCATTTTGCCGACCCGAGTGTCCACCAGGTATGCCGCTGTCGCCCGGCGACCCCGTCCCGCAGGTCACCGCGACCACCCAGGACGGCGACCGCATCACGGTCGAGTTCGTGGCGCCGACGGTGCTGTTTTTCTACCCCGAGGACGGGACGTCCGGCTGTACGACGGAGGTCAGCCAGTTCCAGAGCCAACTCCCCGCCTACCGCGAGGCCGGCGTCGACCTCTACGGCATCTCGACCGACGACGCCGACGCCCACGCCGACTTCGCGGCCCGCGAGGGCATCGAGTTCGACCTGCTGGCGGACCCCGACGGCAACGTCGCCGACGCCTTCGAGGTGGACCGGCGGGACGACGGACGTCCGGCTCGGACGACGTTCGTCTGTGCCGGGCGCCAGGTCTGCGGGCTCTACGAGGGCGTCCGACCGGACGGACACGCGCGCAACGTCCTCCGTGACATGCTCGACGTCGGCCTGATCAGCCCGCCCGAGTGAGACCGGCGGTGCCCGCGAACTGGCGCGGTCAGCAGTCGCCGACCTCGAAGGAGTAGACGTGAGTGCGATCGCCGTCGGGCACGACGAGCAGGTCGGTGCCGTCGCCGGTCTGGCCGTGGTAGTACCGTTCGGCCGCGTAGGTCGAGCGCACGTCGATGGTCTCGCCACGGAAACGGATCCGTTCGTACTTTTCGGGCACCAGGGTGACGGTGCTCGCCCACTCGAAGCGGTCTGCGAGGAATCCTTCGAAGGTCTGCAGCCGGAGATCGTCGGGGACGCCGTCGACCGTGTAGTGTTCGCGAAGGGGTATCCCGTAGTGGTACTCGCCGGCTGTGCCGTTGCGGTCGTAGTAGGGACACCCGGGCGAACGCGGCCCGTAGACGATCGTGCCGTTGGCGTCACGCGGAGTGACAGCGTGCGATGATCCCGTCCCACCCGGGGCCTGGAGGCAGCCGGCGACGGCCGCCAGCACGACGAGGGCCGTGAGGAGCCTGGGGACGCGCACGCCCGGCCCTGGCTGCCTGTCCGGTAAGTATCTTGTCGCCGCCTGGCACCGACCGGGGTCGTGACTGTCCCGTTCGGAGTCGCGGTCGGCCCGGCCGTACGCGCGAGAGGGCTACGCTGCAGCCGGTCGCTACTCGATGTGGATGGCGGGTCGACCGGGCTTCGCCGTCCCCACGAGGTCGTCGGGCGCGTCCTCGGCGGCCAGGATCGCCACGTCGGCGTCGAACTCCCGCTCGATGAGCCACCGGGCGCGTTCGAGCGCCGCGAGTTCGCCCTCGGGCGAGAGCTGGTCGTCGAGGTGGCCCTGCCCGGCGAGTTCCTTCGCGTAGTCGGCGGCGGCCTCGCCGTGGCGCTGGAGGTCCTCGTTCTGCATGACCGTCGGCACGACGTTCCCGTCGGCCTCGCGGGCGATGGCCAGGACCTCGTGCTTCCACGTCGGCGCGACGGCGACCTCGACGCGCTCGGGGTCGTCGATGCCCGCCACGTCGACGATGTCGCGCACGTCCTCGCGGGTGTTCTCGATCAGGCGGCGCTCGACGTCGTAGTCGGCCGGCTTCTCTGCGGTCGGCCAGTCGGCCTCGGCGACGAGGCCGTCGCAATCGAGCAGTGCCCAGACCTCCTCGGCGACGTGGGGGGCGACGGGGGCGAGTAGCGTCGCCGTGACGGTCAGCCCGCGTTCGAAGGTCGCCTCGGCTGGATCGGTGTGCTCGCGGTACTGTCGAAGCAGGGAGACGAGGTCGCGGACGGCCTGGAGCGCGTGGTTGAACCGGAACTCCTCGAACTCCGTCGTCGCCGTGGCCGCGGTGGCGTCGACCTCCCTGGCGACGTACTCTGCGACCCCGCCCGACTCGTCGCTCGTCTGGATCGACCCGTCGGCGTACTCCTCCGCCAGCGTGTAGACGTTCTGGAGGAAGTTGTGGGCCCCGCGGACGCCCTCCTCCGTCCAGTCGAAGTCCTTCTCGGGCTGGGCGGCGCTCATCATGAAGAAGCGCGCCGTGTCCGCGCCGTACTCGTCGACGATCCGCTGGGGCGAGACGACGTTACCCTTCGACTTCGACATCTTCGTCCCCTCCAGGAGGACCATGCCCTGGTTCGTGAGGTTCTCGAAGGGCTCGCGAACCCCGTCGAGGAAGTCCAGGTCGTCGAGCACCTTCGTGAAGAAGCGGGCGTAGAGCAGGTGCATCACCGCGTGCTCGATGCCCCCGACGTACTGGTCGACGGGCATCCAGTCCGTCGCGCGCTCGGCGTCGAAGGGCGCGTCGGCCAGGTCCGGCGAGACGTAGCGCAGGAAGTACCACGACGAGTCGACGAAGGTGTCCATCGTGTCCGTCTCGCGGACCGCCGGGGCCCCGCAGTCCGGACAGTCGACGTGCTTCCAGTCCTCGGCGGCGTCGAGCGGGTTCCCCGTCGTGTGGACGAACTCGGGCAGTTCGACGGGCAGATCGTCCGCCGGGACGGGGACGAAGCCACAGTCGTCGCACTCGACCATCGGGATGGGCGTCCCCCAGTAGCGCTGCCGAGATATCAGCCAGTCGCGCAGGCGGAACTCGATCCGGTGCTCGCCGTCGAACTCCTCGACGAAGCGCTCGCGGGCCTCCGCGCTCTCCAGCCCGTCGAACTCGCCGCTGTTGACCAGGATCCCGTCCTCGGGGTAGGCCGCCTCCTGGACGTCGACGTCCTCGGGGTCCACCTCGGCGTCGGGCGCCGGCTCGACGACCTGCTCGATGGGAACGTCGTGTGCTGTCGCGAAGGCGTGGTCGCGCTCGTCGTGGGCCGGGACGGCGTAGAGCGCGCCCGTGCCGACGTCCTCGAGGACGTAGTCCGCGACGTAGACCGGGATCTCCTCGCCGGTCGCGGGGTTGGTGGCGTACTCGCCGGTGAAGACGCCGGAGGTCTCGTCCAGGTCGTCCTCGTCGGCGTGTTCGGCCGCCTGAATGTACTCGGCGACTTCCTCGTCGTCCTCGGCCAGTCTCTGTGCGACCTCGTGGCCGGGAGCCAGCGAGAAGAACGTCGCGCCGTGGATGGTGTCGAGCCGCGTCGTGAAGATCTCGACGCTGTCCCCGGTCGTCAGTTCGAACTTCACGCTGTCCCCCTCCTGACGCCCGATCCAGTTGCGCTGCATCTCCCGGACGTTGGCCGGCCAGCCGTCCAGGTCGTCAAGCGCCTCGATCAGTTCGTCGGCGTAGTCGGTGATCGTGAAGACCCACTGGTCGAGTTCGCGGGACTCGACGGGCGTCTCACACCGCCAGCAGACCTCGTCCTCACCTTCGACCTGCTCGTCGGCCAGGACGGTCTCGCAGGAGGGACACCAGTTGATCTCCTCGGCGCGGCGGTCGACCAGGCCCGCCTCGCGGAAGCGCTGGAAGAGCCACTGGTTCCACCGGTAGTACTCGGGCTCGCAGGTGGTGACCTCGCGCTCCCAGTCGTAGCCAAAGCCCATGGCCTTCATCTGCTCTTTCATCGTCTCGATGCAGGACATGGTCCAGTCGTGAGGGTTGGTGTCCCGTTCCTCCGCGGCGTTCTCGGCGGGCAGGCCGAAGGAGTCCCAGCCCATCGGGTGGAGGACGCTCTCGCCGCGCATGCGCTCGAAGCGGGCGAAGGCGTCCGTGATGGTGTAGTTGCGGACGTGGCCCATGTGGAGGTTCCCGGAGGTGTAGGGGAACATCGCGAGGACGTACGAGGGATCGGTCTCGTCGTCCGCGATGCGGAAGACGTCTGCGTCCTCCCACGCGCGTTGCCACCTGGGTTCGACCTCGCCGTGGTCGAATCCCCGCTCGCGCTGCTCGCCAGTCCCGGCTGTCATGTTGTCTCTCATTTGGCGGTCGGACCGTGCTATACCTTTCCATTCCCGTGACTGCGAAATTCGCGAGTGGTGGATCGTTGGGTGATGGCGAGTCTCGACCGATCCGGCCCTTACGTGTCGGTACCCACGAGGGCAAATTCGGTCCCGCGCTCCGAATCACTGGCGCTCTCGTACATCACGTGCGAGGCTGCGACGTCCTGGATCGCCAGGCCGGTCGAGTCGAAGACCGTCACGCCCTCCTGCACCGCCGCGACCTGGCCGGCCACCACCTCACCCAGCTCGGCGTAGATATCATCGTCGTCGAGCACGCCCTGACTCCAGGGGACGTTGATCTCGCCGGAGTGGGTACACTGGGCGTAGTCGTCGATGACGATGGTCGCGTCGGTCAACACCTCGTCGGCGATTTCGTGTTTCCCCTCGGCGTCCGCGCCCATCGCGTTGACGTGCGTGTCCGGGCCGACGGAGTGGACGATCGGGTCGCGAACCGGCGTCGTCGTCGAGACCACGTCGCAGGCGGCCGCCTCCTCGATGCTGCCGCGAACCACATCGTAGTCGGTACTGTAGCGCGCCTCGAAGTCCGCCAGCGCGTCCGCGTCTCGGTCCGCGACGACGACGCGGCGGACGTCCCGCACCTCCGCGATGGCCTCCAGCTGTGTGTGGGACTGGACCCCCGCACCCACGAGGCCCAGGGAGTCAGCGTCCGCGCGGGCGAAGTGGTCCGTCGCGACGGCCGCCGCGGCGCCGGTCCGCAGGCGCGTCAGCGTCGTGCCGTCCAGAATGGCGAGCGGGAGTGCGGTCTCGGGATCGGAGTAGATCATGGTGCCCATGACCGTCGGGAGGTCGTGGCGGTCGGGGTTCTGGGGGTGGGAGTTGACCCACTTCACGCCCGCGCCCTCCCAGGCCTCGCCCGGGCCCTCGGTCGCGTCGATGTAGGCCGGCATCGAGCGGAAGTCGCCGTCGTACTGTGGGAGGTCGACGTAGGACTTGGCGGGCATCTGGGCGTCGCCGCGGGTGTAGGCGGCGAAGGCTCCCGCCACCGCGTCGATGATCGCTGGGAGGTCGGCGCTCGCGGCGACGTCGTCCGGGCCCAGGAGCAGGGTATCCATGCCCGATTCTGGCACGTGACTGCACTTAGTTCATGCTGGGAGGTGCCCCGCTCCGGTCACTCGTCCCCGCCGTTCTCGTCCTGGCGGCGTTCGACCTGCGCCGCCAGCCGCTCGACGTCGTGCTCGACGCGGTCGAGTCGCTCCTCGACACCCCGATCCGAGCGACCGCGGAGGAAGAGGTAGCCGACCGCGCCGAGAACGGCCACCAGGAGGACGACGAACAGGAGGAAGATCATACCGATGACGAGCAGTTCGGGACCGCCGGGGAGCTGGAGGGGTACCATCGGTCCCGACGTGGCGTTGCGGTGGCATATGCGTTTGGCCGGACCGCCTACCGACGAGCGGGTGCGTCCTTCCGGTCCACCAGTTCCGCCCACTCGTAGCTCCGCCCGCAGGACTCGCAGTACGCCGTCTCGCGTTCGACGGCGGGCTGGAGCCGGACGTGGCCCCGGGGGCACGTGACCCGCCAGTCCTCCGCGAGGGTCGCGCGGTCGATCATCGGTCCGTCCGGCGGACGTGCCAGGCCGGTTCACCGCCGGTCGCGTACCGCGAGACTGCGAGCGATTCGGTGCGGACGAGGCGGTTGGTCGCCGCGGCCGCCTCGCCGGGGTCGAGGCGCGTCACGCTCGTCAGGTCCGAGAGCGTGACGACGCCCGAGTCGGCCACGAGGGTGCGGAGCGCGTTGAAGGCGATCCGGACGGCGGCGTCGGTGGGCTGGCATGGGTCGTTTGACGAGTCGACCGCGGGTCTCGGTGCCGTTGCGGTGGGTGCCATGACCCGTGCTACGGACGAGTGGGACAAGGCCCTGGTCGGGGCGGTTCCGGAAGGGCCGAAAGTGTCTCAGGGGAAGGTGTCACGGGAGCGAGGGTCTCGGACGACGCTTGCGAAGTCGGTTCGTGAAATCGACGATCAAAGCCTGGTGAAAATCTAAGAGGTGGAGGAGGGATCACGTTGAGGGTATGGGTCTGTTCGACTGGTTCCGCAGTTCCAGTTTGAAGTGGAAATGTGATAGGTGCGGGAAGACGCACTAGTCAAATCCAGAAGAGTGCTCGAACTGTGGCCATACTGTCCGTACCCACCACCGATCCTAGAGAGTGGCCGCGAATCGACGAAAACAGAGATATTCTGCAAACAGGCGGTAGCCCGAGTCAGAGGGTCGACGCCGTCGTTCTGCGCTGACGGTCGCTGTGAAATCTCGCTTCGCCAGACCTCACATAGCGCCGCCCATTCCGCCCATGCCACCCATGCCGCCGGGGGCACCACCGGGACCGCCGGGCCCCTCGTCACCGTCGCCCTCGGTGGACAGGTCGCCGGCAGAGATGATGTCGTCGATTTTCAGGACCAGGTTCGCCGCCTCGGAGGCGGAGGCCATCGCCTGGCGCTTCGCGTGGGCGGGTTCGACGATGCCCGCCTCGAAGGTGTCCTCGACGTCACCGGTGAGGACGTTCAGGCCCGCGCGCACGTCGCCGCCCTCGTGGGCCGAGCGCAGGTCGACCAGCGAGTCGATGGAGTCGAGGCCGGCGTTCTCGGCCAGGGCGCGCGGGACGACCTCGAGGGCGTCCGCGTAGGCCTCGATCGCCAGTTGCTCGCGGCCGCTGACGGAGTCGGCGTAGTCGCGCAGGTGACTGGCGACCTCGACCTCGGGGGCGCCGCCACCGGGCAGGACCGTCCCCTCGGCGATGGTGTCAGCGACGACGGCCAGGGCGTCCTGGATGCCGCGCTCGATCTCGTCGACGACGTGCTCGGTCGAACCGCGCAGGAGCAGGGTGACGCCGTGGGAGTGTTCGTCCAGCCCCTCGACGTAGGTCAGGTCCTCGTCCTCGTCGTACTCGACGTTCGCGCTTCCGAGGTCGGCGGCCTCGGCGGAGTCGAGGTCGGAGACGATGTTCGCGCCCATGACGTCCGTCAGGAACTCGAGGTCGGACTTCTTGACGCGCTGGGCGGCGAAGATGCCGCGCTTGGCCAGGTAGTGCTCGGCCATGTCGTCGATGCCCTTCTGGCAGAAGACGACGTCGGCGCCGAGGTCGTCGATGCGATCGACCATCTCCTCGAGCTGGGCCTCCTCCTGCTCGATGAACTGCTGGAGCTGGCTCGGGTCGGAGACGCTGATCTCGGAGTCGACCTCCGTCTCCTCGACCTCGATGGGCGAGTCGAGCAGGAGGACGTCGGCGTCGTCGACCTGCGTCGGCATGTTCTCGTGGAGCGGGGGCTTCTTGACGAGACAGCCCTCGAACAGTTCGGACTCGCCGGCGGTCCGCCCCGTCTGCGTCTCGACCTTCAGGTAGGCGACGTCGGCGACGTAGGAGCCGTCGTCGGCCTCGACGGTGACGGCGCGGACGCCGTCGACCACGACGTCGGCCAGGACGTCCTTGTGCTGTTCCGCACCCTTGCCCGTCATCGACGTGATCGCGACCTTCCGCAGGAGATCGCGGTCGTCTCGGTCGACGTCGATGGCGATGTCGTCGATCGCGGAGCGGGCCTCCTCCGAGGCCATCGTGAAGCCCTTGATGATGGCCGTCGGGTGGATGTCCTGGTCGAGCAGGTCTTCGGCGGCCCCCAGCAGTTCACCCGCGACGGCGACGGCCGTCGTGGTGCCGTCGCCCGCCTCCTCCTCCTGGGTCTGGGCGACCTCGACGATCATCTCCGCCGTCGGGTTGTCGATGTCCATCTCGTCCAGGATGGTCACGCCGTCGTTCGTGACGGTGATGTCCCCGATGGAGTTGACGAGCATCTTGTCCATGCCTTTCGGGCCGAGTGTCGACCGTACCGACTCGGCGACCGCACGCGCAGCGGCGATGTTGTGCTCCTGCGCGCTCTTGTCCTTCATGCGTTGGGCGTCCTCGCCCAGAATGATCATGGGCTGGCCCTGCATTCGCTGCTGGCTCATAGTCAACTGAAGGTATGAATGTGATTCTATATAAATGGTTGGGGTTGACGGTCCGGCCGCGTGCCTCCGTGTACCCCGGCCGTACTGCGGTATCACGGGGGAACCGGGTAGAAACGGGTGGAACGGCCCTCGACCTTCGAGCCAGCGACCCCACTACTTCACCTATTTATGTTTGGTGGTGCGGGCGTCCCGGACGGTGTTGCGAGCGTCCGTCGACCGGTCTGGGTATCGGAGCGAAGAGGCGGACCATCACGGACGAGGCCGACAGTAGCTGTAGGCCCACAAGCGAGACGGAGGGCGGTTATCAACACGATACCGCGCATCACCGGTAGCGAGCGCGACCGGTTGGCCGGCTTCGTAGCCGTGGCCGACGTCGAGGGCATCCAAGCGGCAGTCGAGGAAACGCGGCGCACATTCGACGCAGTCCGCCGGGACCAGGGAGAGCGCTGATTGTTGCAGACACCAGGTTTCGACGCACGACCCGATTCGGTTCACAACTGTCGTGCGAGATACAGCGGATGATTGCAGCAGGTGCTTCGGCTCTCGAAAGGGCGATCTGTTCCCACAGCTCGCCCCAAAACGCGCGTCGTGCACGTTGTCGATCGGCCTCGCTAGCGCGAACGGGCGACGTGTGAGACCGTTTTCGCCACTATCACTCGCACGCTCGGCGACGCACCGCGTGCGCGATTTTCACAGTTTCGCGAACTCGTCTCGCCGTGAGCAGCGTACGAGAGCAAGCAGTGAAACAGTGAAATCGAGCCACGTCTGGCGATTCATCGCGGCCGATATTTCTGACTTGCAATGACAAGGCGAAGACTGCCCCCACTTGCACTCCTTTCCTGACCTGGCATGTTTTACCAAGACAGCGAGCTACAATACCCGGTCGAAGTCGAAGAGCCGAACCCGCTGTTTGCGAAAATGCTCCAGCAAGCCATCGGCGGGCTCGAAGGCGAGATGCGGGTCGCCATGCAGTACTTCTTCCAGGCAGCGGCGGTTCCGGACGAGTATGCGCAGTACCGGGAGGCGCTCCGTGACACGGCCGCCGAGGAACTCGGTCACATCGAGATGCTCGCGACTGCGGTCAGGAAGAACCTCCAGGGCGCACCGACGTCGTTCGCGGACGCCGGGGACGGCCAGGACTTCGCCGCCCTCGCTGGTCTTCAGCCCCGCCAGTTTCTCTCCTCGGGCCTGAACGCCATGCCCATGGATTCGAACGGCGTACCGTTCGATGGGAGCTACATCGTCGCGACCGGAAATCTGGCCTCCGACATGTACGCCAACATTACGGCCGAATCGGGCGGACGGCTCCTGGCAACGCGCCTCTACGAGATGACGGACGACCCGGGGATGAAAGACATGCTCGCGTACCTCATCGCGCGCGACACGATGCACCAGAACCAGTGGGTCGCTATTCTCGAGGATCTCGGCGACTCCGAGGACGCCTTCGACGTGCACCCTATCCCCGACAGTTTCCCGAACGACGCCGAAAATCAGGAGTTCAACTACGATTTCATGTCGACGAACACTGCGGCCGAAAGCGACCCGGCGAGGCCTGGACGACCGGTGAGTCCCCCGATGGCGAGGGCGAGTTCTCCTTCATCAATCAGATCGAACTCGACGGCCAGGAAATCAGCATCCCCACGCCCGATCCGAGCACCTACAATAGCCCGAAACCTGCAGACGACAGCTGACGGCGGTAGCGAGGCCCGGGCGCATATCGCTTCGACCAAATCCGAATCGGAGACGGATCAGGGACTGCATCGCGCCCTGGATTCAGCACGGCAACTGAACCCTATCACCGCGTGAGGGTTTCAACAAGGCCAAAGCGCTCTTCGAGCGAGCCGATGCCGTATCCAACGTCCAGAATTCGGTCGTCAGCGGCGACGAATTGTGTCACGTACCGGCCTCCCGTTGCATAACGGCAGTCCCGAACTCGCTCTCGCGGAATCGAATACAACTCTCGACATTGATCGTGTGTATGGAACCTCCGATTGGATGTACTAACTAATTCGCTGGCGAACTGACGGTGGACTAGTCGGCAGCCTGTTCCGCCTGTCGTGTCTGTTCCACTTGCAGCGGATCGGCCGTCGATGTCGCCGTGACTAGGCGCAAGACCTGTCCCGCATTCGTGAGGAGTTTGTTCTCCGCCTTCCGGAGGTGTTCTTCGTACGTCGAACGAGCGACGGCTGTCTGATCGGCCAAGTCTCGAAGCGAGGTCTTCCGAGGTTGCTCGTAGTACCCACTTTCCAGTGCCAATTGGAGTGCTGCTAACTGCCGGTCAGTGATATTTTCGAACAGTTGATTTGCTGGAGCCAGCATACTGTGGGGGATCTGCTTCTCCGAAATGGACGTTTTCGAGAGCAGCTCGATCTCTCTGTCGGATCGCAGATCACCGAGCAGGTCTCTAACGTCTTCACTGTCGAACGCGACCACTGTGTAGTGCTCCCAGCCCTGGCGGTAGATCGTCGGCGACTGATACAGACAGTTGTGTTCCTCGAAACGGTCGATAATCGACTGTTCAAGTGAACAGAGGCAGGACTGCGTGACGACGTGATACCCGTCGTCGTCCGTCGATTCGTGCAGAACGGTTCCGAGTTGATCGATGTCGGTACGCAACTCGTCAGTCGGTGTCGCGTCTGCTGTGATTTCCAGCACTTGGCAGTCGCTCAGCGGCCACTCGCGGATAGTCAAGTCCGGGTGTCGTTCCGAGATCTCCCGGTACGGACACTCGTGTCTGACCCGGATCGAGGCCTCGTACAGACTCATACCAGCAACGTTGGTCTGGACAGAATTAACGGTGCCGGTCATGTCCGGCAGGGCCTATAAGCAAATGTGCCTGCTTTTCGGGACTACCTATGCAGGAGATGACGCCGGAAGAACTCAGTGAACTGTTACACAACGGTGACGGAGGGCCGCTGGTTCTCGACATTCGCCACGAAGAAGATTTCGAGAACTGGCAGATTCCCGGCAGTGTCAACGTAGACGTATACGACGAATTGACCGAAGATGGAGACCGAGCGACGGAGGCTCTCTCGGACCTCCCCCGTGAGGAACAGGTCGTCACCGTCTGTGCCGCAGGGGTCGTCTCGCAGACCGCAACGGAAGTCCTTCGAGAACTGGACTACGACGCGGTGACGCTCACAGACGGGATGACCGGCTGGAGTCGAGTGCACCGGAATGCACCCGTGACTGCTGACCTCGACGGGACGCTCGTTCAGGTCGCACGTCCGGGCAAGGGCTGCCTCTCGCACGTCCTACTTTCGGGCGGTGACGCCGCCGTTTTCGACCCGTCACACTACCTCGAGGAGTACGAGGCGATTCTCGACGAGTACGACGCCGAGGTCGTCGGCGTCTTCGATACTCACGCCCACGCTGACCACGTCTCCGGCGCTGCGGAACTCGCCGACCGACACGGCGTCCCCTACTACCTCCACCCGAACGACGCGCTCGCCATCGACGCGACGCCGGTTGCGGATGGACAGACCGTCGCTATCGGCAGTCTCGATATCGAGGTCATCCACACGCCGGGACACAGCGAGGGGAGCGTCTCGTTCGATATTGACGGTGTGGCGCTGATTACGGGTGACACGCTCTTCCACGAGAGCGTGGGCCGGGTCGAACTAGGTGTCGAAGCGGGCATCGAAGATTCAAACGCCGAGCAGAACGCTACGACGCTCTACGAGAGTCTCCAGCGGCTGGTGGACCGGCCAGACGACGTGCTGGTTCTGCCGGCACACGATCCGGGGTCGCCCGAACCGCCGGTGACCGCGACCCTCACCGAGGTCAGGGAACGCAATGATGACCTCGGATGTAGCCGCGAGGAGTTCGTCCGCGAACTCGCTTCCGACATCCCGGATCACCCGCCGAACTTCGAGCGCGTCAAGCGGACGAACGTGGGGCAGGAATCGGTTCCGACCGACGAGTTGGCTGAACTAGAACTGGGTCCGAACAACTGCGCAGCAGAGTGATCTATGAGTACGGCAACTGACTTACGACAGGGAATCCGTGAGCACCTCGGACAGTTCTCACTGCACGTCCTGCTGGTGTTTGCGACCGGCCTAACCATCGGGTCCGAACGGACCGTCGTCCCCGTTCTGGGAGAAGAGGTCCTCGGCGTCACGTCGTTCCTCGTTATTGGCTCGTTCGTCGTCTCGTTCGGGATCGTGAAGTCGATCCTCAATCTCTACGCCGGTAAATGGGGTGAAGAGTATGGCCGCAAGCCAGTACTCGTCGCCGGGTGGGCGACGGCACTCCCCCTGCCGATCATCCTGATCGTCGCTCCGAGTTGGGGCTGGATCACCGTCGGGAACGTTCTGCTGGGGGTCAACCAGGCGTTGACGTGGAGTATGGCGATCAACGCGAAAATCGACCTCGCAGGGCCTGAGCAGCGTGGCCTTGCGGTCGGCATCGACGAATCGTTCGGATACACTGGCGTCGCTGTCGGTGCGTGGCTCACTGGCGTCATCGCCGGTCAGTGGAATCTCCGTCCCGAGCCGTTCTACTTCCTCGCAGTGGTCGTCGTGCTGGCGTTCCTCGTCTCGATCTTTCTGATAAAAGAGACCGTCCAGTACGCCCAGGCCGAAGGTGACGACGACCACCACGACGCGAACCTGCCGTTCAACGAGGTGCTGAAGCGAGCGACCTACGGTGACAGGACGCTGTTCGCTGCGGCTCAGGCTGGCCACATCGAGAACTTCGTGGACACGCTGTTCTGGATCGCAGTCCCGCTGTATCTGGTAAGCCAGGGTCTCGGTATCGCGGCAGTCGGTGTCGTCGTCGGCGCCCACAGCGCGATGTACTTCCTCCAGATTGCGACTGGTGGCCTTGCTGACCGTATTGGTCGCCGACCGCCCGTCATCTGGGGGATGTTCCTCGCAGGAGCCGGCGTCCTCGGCTTGGTACTCGTCGAGGGGTACCTCGCGTGGGCTATCTTGGCCGCTATCTCCGGTCTTGGCATGGCGTTACTGTATCCGAACCTGATGACTGTTCCGAGCGACGCCGCTCACCCGTCGTGGCGGTCGGCAGGAATGGGCGTCTATCGGATGTGGCGCGATTCCGGCTACGCCGTCGGTGCGATCCTGATCGGACTCTCGATGGAGTTCGTGAATGCGGAAGCCGCGTTCTACGTGATTGCATTCCTGATGTTCGTCTCTGGCGCAGTCGTGTATGTCTGGATGGAAGAGACTCACCCCGACTTCGGCACACACGAGCCGCCTGCACCTGCGACGGAGCAACCGGCCACAACGGTTGCTCAAGACTAGTTCAGCATACATTCTGTTGGCGGTAGCGACCGTATCAGTCGTCTTCTTCGCCCCAGTACGGGCACTAGTACAGGGTGCTCTCTGCTGAATAAGCGCTGTGTATGCAGCATCGAGAACTCTCAGTTTGCTATGGGTAACTGGACGACGAAGATCGATCCGTCAGGGTCGGTGTCTTCCACCCAGACCCGACCATCGTACTGATCGACCAGCTCTTGTACGAGGTACAATCCAATTCCGGTCCCTGGACTGTCCAGTCCCTTGTCACCTTTCCCGAAAACGGAGGTTTTCTGCTCGTCCGGTATCCCAGGTCCGTTATCTGCTACTCGTATCTCGACCACTTCGGTCCCAACCACCCAATCCAGCGTTACGATTGGCGTGTCTTCGTCCGTGTGTTGGATCGCGTTATTGAGGATGTTCCTGAAGACGGATCCGAGCAGTTCGTTGGCTCGCACGTCCACATCGGGGATCTCGGAGTCCGTCTCAAACTCGGCATCCGGGTAGTATTCTCGTGCGATCTCGATCTCTGTTGATAAGATCGACCGGACTGACGTGGGCCCAACCTCCGGGGATCCATCACTCCCTAGTGTTTCGACGAATTCCCGTGCGCTTTTTGTCAACTCGAGAATATGCGCGCCGCTATCCTGGATCTTTCGGAGGTCGTCTTCGCCTTCGGGTCCAATATTGTCTTCAAGGGCCTCCGACCACCCGAGGATGATGGCCATGTCGTTGCGGATGTCGTGGCGTACGATGCGGTTCAGTGCTTCCAGTTGTTCATTTTTCTCTTCTAACGCCTGCTCGAACTCCTTGCGCTCCTCGATGGACCGGGAGGTGATTACGTAGCCATCTAGCTGGGTGTCTGTCCGATTCGTAGCGGTGGACTCCAGCCAGACCCACGATCCGTCTTTGTGCCGATACCGGAATTCAGCACGATCGGTCACGAGGCCTGGAGAGCCGATCAGCTTCTCGAACGTCTCTACGACGTGCGGACGGTCATCGGGATGGATGTGCTCGAACGTGTTTTGGCCCACGAGTTCGTCGGGATCGTACCCAAGAATGCGTTCTATCGAGGGGCTTTCGTACTGAACAACTCCCTCCTCATCTACCACAGTGATGATGTCCGAGGAGTGTTCTATGAGAGTACGAAGCTGACTCCCACTTTCGATGGTCACGTTCTCGGAGATACTCACTGGATGCATTTAGTTGCGGAGGGTGTTTCAACGACAGAGACAACCAGTGGTGTAAACGCGCCGCGTATTCAGCATGGCCTCGACAAACTATCTGTGAATGGAGTTCTGAACGGCACTCCTGGCCATTCTGCAGCGGTCGCTCTGCTTCTATAAGACGATCGAGGGGGACGTTGGCGAGCAGCCCCCGCTTCCGACCGTCCCGCCGGAAGACATTGCTGTTTCGAACGTGGTCGGAAAGGACCCGCTGTGTCTATCAATTGATGCGGGTCAAAATATAATATCGACGCCAGGACTGGACGATGTACCCAAGGTTTATCTCCACACCATTTATAGTATAAGTCATCACTACATGGTGACTCACCCGACCAAACAACTCGAAACTTTGAGAAATAAGGTCGAGAGCGGCGAACGAGGCGGGTCTGCAGAGGACCGTGAACGGCTGCTCGACTTCCTCGATGCGATGCGGCTGTTGGGGTCGCAGTACTCGGACCAGCGGCGTGAGAAGCTGCTCAGACACTGCACGATCATGGCGGAGGAGGTCGGTGGCCTCGCCGACGCGCTTGAGGACCGGGAGGCTGCCGAGGAGATCGTTCTCTGGATCAATCGGACCTACGACAACGAGGAGACGAACAAGGACTACCGCAACGCGCTCCGGACGTTCGGGGCTCGGTTGGCCAACGATGGGGAAGTTCCGGAGAGCCTGGAGTGGATCCCGACGACCACGAGCCCGAACTACAAGCCCAAGCCCGATCCCGGCGACATGCTCGACTGGGAGGACGACGTCCGGCCGATGATCGACGAGACGATGAACGCCCGCGACGCCGCCCTGCTCGCCGTCGCCTGGGACTCGGGTGCTCGGTCGGGTGAGCTCCAGGAGCTCACGGTGGGCGACGTCACCGACCACAAACACGGCCACCAGATCACCGTCGACGGGAAGCAGGGCCAGCGCTCGGTCCTGCTCATTACGGCGACCCCGTTCCTCAATCGTTGGCTCTCGGACCATCCACGGAAGGACGAGGACCACGCGCCGCTCTGGTGTAAGCTCAACAGTGGCGAGGAGATTTCCTACCAGATGTTCCGGAAGATTCCGCGCGAAGCTGCCGAGCGGGCCGGTGTGTCGAAGCCGGTTACTTTCACCAACTTCCGAAAATCCTCGGCCAGTCATCTCGCCAGCCAGGGAGTCAACCAGGCCGTCCTCGAAGACCACCACGGGTGGACCACGGGGAGCAAGGCCGCCAGTAGGTACATCTCGGTCTTCGCGGAGGCGAGCGACCGGGAAGTCGCTCGTGCCCACGGGATGGAGGTCGAGGACGAGGAGCCGGACCGGATTGCCGCGGTAGTCTGTGACCGCTGTGGCGAGCGGACGCCGGCCGATGAGGAGTTCTGTATCTGGTGCCACCAGGCACTCAACCACGGGGCAGTCACCGAGATCGAAGAGATCCAGGGGAAGAAGCGGCGTGAACTCATGCGACTCGGGAAGGACAATCCCGAACTGCTCGATAGCTTGGAGGAAATGGAACCGGTCATCGAGGCGTTCGGTGGGGATCTAGAGGTCGTGGATAGAGCCCGGCGGTTCGTCGAGCAAGCGAACGATTGAGTCCGTTATTCCGGCTGGTCCTTTCGAGCGGCTTTCTCGAGCTCTCGCCGAACCTTCTCTATGTCGGGATCCTCGCCGTATTCGACGAGTGCCGCAAGGGCGAGTGACCGGACAAAATCGTCGTTGCCGTGTTTGACGATTCGCACGAGGGTATCGCGATTGTTTCGGACGTATTCATCCGGGTCGATGGCCTGTGCTTTGGCCATCTCAGAGGACCCCCGTCTTGGCAAAAAGATCCCTATTGATCGGGGTTTCGAGAGAGTCCCTACCTCGAAATTCCGTAGTAGGATATTGCCGAATGACACCAGTCAGGCTCGTCGAGTTCGACTTGCGCATATCTTGGTGATGCTGTAGGTTCGAAAACCTCGTCTGTGCTGGAAGCAGGCCCTCACGTCTTGCTCGAGTCCGAGCGGTGGTGTCGATAAACCGTGTCATCTCCGTGCTCCGTACTCTATACTTGGTCCGACATCGACAAATCTATTTCGAGTGAAAATACACAAGTATTTAGGATGTTTTAGACTAAGCATGGCGGACGAATCGGACTCGGGATATGGTGAACTGTTCTCGGGAGTAGAGGGGCCAAAGGACTCGGAAGATGATAGTGGTGGTCTGCAATTTTCTCCCGAAGATAGGCCACGGGGAATTCTCTCGCCAACGGACCGTGAATACCTCTGCGGGCTCAAAGAATACGCCCAGCCCCAGACCGACGCCAATCGGCGACAGGACATTCGTGAGCGTGTCAAGAACGGGTTGAAGGACTTCACGCTGCTTTGGCTGCTCTTGGAGCGAAGCGAGCGAGAGAAGGTATTCGATGAACTGGGAGAGGAGGAGACTGAGGAGGTAATCGAGTCCATGATAGCGTTTGCTCATCTTGGGCTCGACCGGGTCAGGGCACGCATGGAAGAGCGGATGCAACACGGACTGCTTGGGGCAGAGAACGTCGATAAACTCTTCCGGTCGGCTGGGAGGGCGACGGACGTGGATGTCTCGATCGATATCGATTATAACCCGGACATCGAGAAGCTCTACGAGCGATTTGAGAAAGGCAGCGATCTCACGGATGCAGAAGTTGGATTTCTTGTTCGATCTGGACGGTTGGCAAGCGGCGATATCGAAAAGCTCCAGGGCTCCAAAACGCGGTTTCCAAGGGTCTATGCAGGAAAGAATACTCGTGCTTGAGTGGATCTCTGATGAAATCTTAAGAATTATGCGATAATTGATAGACTGCTTCGACATAACTCTCGATTTTCTGACCTTATTGAGAGCCTTAGAATCTGATAAAAGTGATGTGCTGAGTATAGAGGTTGTATCCAGCGTACGGGTTCACGGCATTGACGTTACTGCGTTTGGATGTAGCTGCCTCAGGGCTAGCGTCGTTGACAGAAGGTTGGCCAACCAGATGATATCCCCGTCGATTTATTTCCGCTGAAGGAGTTCTGTCCAACATGCCAGATCCTTACGAAGTGAGAATACCACTTCGGACAGAAGGGATTTCCCTCCCTGAAATTGATTTCGACGGGCTAGAAATGCGAGAGACCTCTCGGAGTCAACGAGAGGATCGACGGAAAGGAGACAAAGAATTCGAACTCGTCGCTAGTTTCGAGGCAGAACCCGGGGATCGTGAGGAGAAGAAAACGGAAATGCACGAGCGAGCGCAGAAACTCGCCCAGATCATCAGTTTCCTCACGAGCCGCGGCGTGGTGGCGGAGACACCACTAAAGACGTACCGAGCTGATAAGCGAGTCCAGCTCACCAAGGAATCCGGCACAACTGTTATCCCTAGCGGCTGGGACGGCTTCTTCGTCGATCTTTTCGAGGCCCTGGAGGGTACCGACGAAATTGGTGAAGAAGTAATACGCGCGCTCCGATGGTACGCAGCCGGAATGGCATCCGAACACCATACAGACCGATTTCTCATGTTCTGGTTGGCACTGGAAATCCAGGCTGAACCTCAGGAAAAATCACCAGAAAAAATCGACCGCGACGTTGAGGATCCAGTCGAACAGGCCATGCAAGCCGTGCGCGACGAAATTGAGTCGAACTACATCAAGGGCCGCGTCAACGGATTTATCGCAGAACGGATACGAGACGAGTCGATTCCCGAGGCAGTTGCACGGGAAATACGGGAGACGCTCGGTGAGGACCACTCCAGTGTACATGACGGATTAGCGGGCGAGATGAAATCCTTCCAAAAGGATCGAAGCAATCTGGTTCACGATGGCGTACCGATTGACGACGTGAAGGACAAAGCGGGCACCTTGGAGTCCCACAATCGCCTCCTGTTGAAACGGAAGCTCGATCCAATCTTTACTGGAGAGTACGATTCAGGAATGTTCCCGGATGCGACCGCCGTACCGCGTGTGGAGGCTCTACAGATTATTCTGGCCGAACATCCAGGCGGGTTGACGGAAGATGGACTCCGCAAGGAAGCGTTCGCTGCAACCCGGGACTTCGAGAAAGCGGCGCAGATTGTCGGGTTGACTGCACCGATTCACGATTTGGAGAACATGGGAGTTGTTGAAGAGGAGCACGATGGAGAAACCATATACAAACTGGCTGATGACGGGCCGATGTTCGAATGCCCGGTGTGCGGCGACGAGTTTGAAACATTGTTCGTCCTTACTAGACACCTCACAGATGCCGACGCCGAGGAAGGCGACGAAGGAATGGAATATCATTGGGGCGAGCACGGAGAGTGGAGAGCTGGTCACGGGATGGCTGAAGATCGGCGTGAGATGCGAGAAGTGGAGTCTTGGACCCACGAACGACGGGAGGAACTGATGGTAGACGATACTAAGTAAAATATCAGACATTTCGAGGCAGCATAGAGAATGATTCGCGCGATTCATCTAGCAAGGCAGAACAAATACCAATATAATCCATTAACTCCCTCGTCGGTCGACATGAGGCTCAACTGTACAACTCTTTCTCCTTTCCCCCATCGAGAACGACTCCTCGTGAAGAGCTCTATGACACCCTCAAGAGGACGTGTAGGCGTCGTTCGATAGTTTTGCCGCCCGAAGGTACTCAGGCGGTTGTAGAAAGAGTCGACTATCCCAGAATCGTCACTCGAACGACCCATGCAGTGGAACTGACCCCCCTCTTAGGGCGTCCCACACTTTGGCTTCGGTTTCGGCTGTATCAGCGCCACTCCCACCGTATTCTGTGAGGATGTCGTCGATGTCGCGGAGGTCCGTTGGGTGGAACTGCGCACCTTCTCGTCTGCCGAACACCAGCCTGACGAGGTACCGCCGCCCGTTGCATAGGTCACACGACCGGCGGGCCATCCTGAATTCGTTACCCGTCAGTGTAACCTTGAAGCGGCCATCAGGCCTGCTACCGAGTGACTTGACCTCCACCCGACGCATCCACTCCGGGTCCCACTCACTGGCCTCGTACTCGGATCCGTAATGCCCGCCGAACGGATCGATATAATCGAATCCAGGCCCCTTCTCTTCAGAGACATCGACGAGCATCCGAAACCACTTTCGTCGCTTCTTCCAATTTTCGTCCGCATCACACAGGTGATCTCGGAGCTTCTCAAACGCGAAGTTCCCTGAGAAATCGGAGACGGCATCCACAGAAGCGAAGACATCGGCCGTCTGCTGCAACCGCCACTGATCGGGCTCGTGGCACTCATCCCGCCAGTCTCTGACCGACTTGATGATTCGCGGCTGCGCTGGCCCAGCTGTTTGGAATTCCTCCCAAGCGTTCTCGATGCAGAACAACTCCCCCGTGCGTCCGTCGGCGCCGGTGAACTCTTCTTTGATAGCGCCATGCGACGAGCCAGTACTTACTGCCGGAAACTCAACCTCGCTTCCTGACGATTCAGGGGATATCTGTGCCTCGCTGATGACTTCGCCGCTGTCGAAGTCCCGTTCTTTATTTGTTCGCCCACGCTGGTTCTCCCGCCGGGTTAATTGTTCAGATGGGCTCAGCATTGCCTTGACAGCGGGCAGCACCGCCGCCATGTCTCCATCCTCGAAGCGGTCGCACAGCCGCCACTCCGCGAGCGACATGCCGACTAGATGTTCTGCTTCGGCATGTTCGTCCCCACACCAATCCGAGAACTGACGGTGGAGATTCTCCGGAAATCTGTCCGCGCGTATGGGTGGGTTCTCGACATCCGATAGCAGGGCGAAGACGGCGACCGGAAGCGAGTGATCGCCATCCACCGTTCTGCGGACTGCTGCTGGAAACACAAGCTCGATCGGATCGAGCGGTGACGGACTGAGCGTGTCGATTTTGCCGCGGACGGTCGCCGCATGGTTTCGGATATCGCTCTCGTCGTTGTGTGATTCGAGCAGGCTGTAGAACTCCTCGACGAGCGCGATTGCTGTGAGGTACTCACCGAGAGTATTGGCGTCGAACTGTCCCCAGTTATCGAGATCCAGCTCATTCCCCACCTCGTTAACCGCTGTTAGTCCTGCAGCAACATCGGGCACACTTCCGGCGAACAGGTCGACCAGTGTTGCAACGGCGGCACGATTGTTCCGCTCGAAGGCGATGTAAATCGACGCGCGAAGACAGGCTCCTGCCTGGTCTACCTCCAGCGGACCACTAGTCAGATCAGAAATGTAGCCTGCTACAATGTCGGTGTGCGTTCTGTTCTTTACGACCGTCTCTAGATCACCGTGGTGGTCATCCACGGTATCGTCATCATCTGGCACCTCGAACGCGTAGTCATCTGCTGAGTGGTTCCGGTCCGACAGTACCCCCGACACCCCGGCAGCGAGTACCGGTAATGTCGACCGCAGCAGCCGTTGGAGTTCGTTCCGTTTGATGTCACCAAGGTCGAATGACTCGCGCGTCTCGCGATACCGCTCCAGACCGGGGTCCGCCCGCAACACCACCTCGAATTTGTCCTTCACAGCCTCATTCTCGACGATATCCACGAGTGCGTCGACGGCGTGGTGCGGCTCGGCGTCTCTGACGATCTCCTCATCGACCAGAGCGATGCCGAATGCTTCAGTTTCGATACAGTCACCCGACTGACGAACCCACTTGACCGAGGAGACGTCGCCCACGTTCCCGTCGACTTCGTGCGATGAAATACTATAGACGTGCTCGGCTGCGGTATGCAACCGCTTCTCGATGCGTTGAACACGCTCGCGTGAACTCTCGGTCGCTTCGACTGCATATGCAGCAGCCAGGTCTGCGACACGCTTCCCCAGGGCCTCGCTCATCTCCTGGTGATGTGTCCCCGCGATATCGCCCGATACAGTGGGGCGTATCGGGACATCCCTGGCCTCAATACCGAATTCGACCGCGTCGACGCCGTCCGTCCTGTCGGCGAGAACGTTAGCGATAGGCCCCGGATTGGTGGTCGGCAGTTTTGCGAACCGCTCGCCACGGGCCTGCAATTGCTCTTCAGCATATCCCGGTAATGCCTCACGATAAACCGTCGCATCGGCTGTGTTGCTCACACCGACCCTGATGGTGTCTGTCGCGTTCCCCTCGTCGACGATCAGTTGTGTCCCGGTGTGGTAAATATCGCGGCGAATCCAATGTCTTGCGATGTCCTCATTGGACACCGTATCGGGCGCATTTTCTGGTCTGAACCGCCGGAGCAGTTTGAACGCATCATCGCGAACGAGGCCGTACCAGTTGCCACCAGGATGTGCGGAATCGCCCGTATACTTCTCCAGGAGGGCGTCGAGCCGTTCGGCAGCACCGGCAGGTGAGAGTTCCGAGATGGAGATGGCCAGCCACGTCTGCAGGTCGCCCTCCGGAACGACCCTCGAAAATGACAGTGAATCTCCCGCGTCTTCGAATTCTGATTGCCAGGTCTCCGCGATTGCATCTAGGTCGATTTGTTCCAGGGCACTGATCCGATGACCGTCGACGAGAGACGTGGCGGGTAGGCACGCTGGTTGCTCCTCCGCTTGGTCATCCGTAGCGGAATCTGCGGCGGGCCAGATTGATGTCTCACGAAGCTGCAAAACTCCAAGACTGGGAATAAGGTCCCTCGGAGATTTCACCTGATGCTTGTTACCGAATGCACCGCCACAGGCCCAGCCGGTGGGAAACAATCGATCGGATAATTCCGGCCAGAGTAGGAGCACGGCGTTCCGGAATGACTGGGCCGTTTCAAATGTATCGTCCGACGGCGGATTGGAAAATCGCCACCATAGTGGAATCACGACGGGCCTGTATCCATGTGACGCTGCCTCGACCGACCACTCGTCGTAGGCCTGGATAGCGGATTCCTGGCAGTCCGATGCATGGTTTACCACGAATGCCGGGTGATTGTGCGCCCGTCTGCAGACGTCGGCGTATCGGTCGAGTTCCGCACGCGTCGGGGATACCGGGAGCCCATCGCCAGCTGTATTGGGGAGTGAACCATCGGATAACTGTTGGGCCTCGTCGAGAAAGAGCGCCCGTGGTCGACGGTCGCTGGATTGCGTCGTATCGACCGGATTCAGCCACGCCCACTCTATGCGCGGGCCAACCTGCAAACCGAGATGAAGCAGGAAGTTGATCGTCCATACCCAATCTTCCCCCTCAGCATCATCGGAATCTGGCGACCCACTGCGTGACAAACCGAGGTGGTCCTGCAGCTCTGTTGGTGGAGCAAGTTCGGGTGTCGCGTCATCGCGGATTGTGGCGGCACAGTCGATCGCCGCTGCCCACCGCCGGAGATCGTCTGCAGCGCCGGTTTCGCCGACCCGTTTCTCCTCGAAAGGGTCGTCGGCGTCGGCCTGATCAAGATGGGTTGCGGCGGCACTGAATTTTGCTGCCCAGTCTTGTCCGAAAGCGACCTGGTCAGCGTGCTTCCAGTCCCCATCACTGGTAGGGACCTCGATACGTTTGATGTACAGTTGGAACAGGTAGTTGTCGTCGGAGATGGACTCGAAATTCTCCCCTTGTAGCAGATTACCGATTCCGGCTGAGTCCACCGACTCGGTGAACCGCTTGTGATAGTGCCATCCCTGGTACGGGATCGGTACGAACAGGTCGGCGCTCAGGTCCTGACGCCCACGGTTGATCTGCGTGTAGGCAGAATAGAGATACTCATGGGGACGGTCATCCTTACTGTCGACAGGAAGGGTACCTTCGCCGTAGCCACCGAGTTCGGCAGCCACGCGTTGATAAATATCGGTGTCCCGCTCGAATTGGGTCGTTCCCCACTCGTCAGCATTGGCATCGAGTGCCGCCGACCAGCTCTCCTCGTAGGGGACGAGATAGACCTCGAATGGTTGGGGTGGCGGTCCGATGTTCCGCTGGGTCTCACTGGAGACCTCGCGGAAGACGATCCGATTCCGTTCGAGTTTCGATTCGCTGGTCCGGTCGATGGCCCGGACCAGTCGACCGATCGATTCGGTGGATTCCGAAGCGGTCGAAGCGGATGTCTCGGAGGGGGTGTCGCCCACCTGCTCCCCGGAATAGTCCAGCGCTGGAATCAGGGGGATGTGACGCTTCCCCAGTTCTCTGGCAGGGCCCGAATCGTCGTCGGGCAACCGATTGATGACCGTCTCGAAGTACGCCCTGGCGGTCGACGCCTCAACTCTGAGGGCGATATCCAGAGTGCCGTTCCCGGAAACACCATTGACCCCCCAAATGTCGTCGAGTACTGAAATGAAGTCCGCCTTTCCATCGGCGTGGTCACCGCCCGGAACGCGATCGAGAAGTCTCGTTAGCTCGATCCGTTCTGCGGCATCGTGGAACCGGTCAGCTTTCAGGACCCCCTGGTCCTCAACACTCTGCAGCCAGTGGCTCCCGTTGGCCACAACCTCCTGCGCCGGCAGCCGACGGTGTTCATTGCGACCCTGGGTCACGAGATACTCCCGAGGAGGGTCGAATGCGTCTAGGCGGTATCCTGAAACTTCGAGCAGCACCTCGCCAGGTGTTGCAGAACCCCCGCCGAACGTAGGGACACAATTTGTCCGGGACAGTTCGGTGCATACGCTGTCAACGAACTCCGAAACGTAGCCGTTTCTGCTGGTGGGTTCCCGGTCTCCAGCCCGCAGTGGCATGACCAGCCAGGGAAGCCACGGCCGGAGTGCCGACTCGCTGTTGACGATATGCGCAATCGTCTCGATGAGGAACTCCTTGAGCGCGCCGTCTGCGAGGAGCGCCGCATTCTTCTCGTCGTCGCTGTCCAGACTCTGCCGGTCCCTCTGGACCTCGAACGGCGCATGGAGGATAAACGGGAACGGCGTGGTCTCGTCTTTAATCGGATAGTATAGATGGAGGGGGTGCGGGCCCGGCCGCCAGTCCTCGCGTTCCTCTGGTTCCTCTAGGAGGAGGCGCAAGCGATTGTCCTCGTCGTCATCGGCTGCGGCGTGCTCCCACTCCGACGTGTAGAGGTGGAACTCCGCGGTGGCCGCTGTTAAGGTAGTAGAAGCGGGCCTCTCGTCATGAATCACGGTTAGCCGACGGAGTTGCAAGTCACGGCCGGAATCAGAGTTGTCGACGGTCGAATCCCGGTGTTTGCAGCGGAATCGTTCGCTGGAGATTACCTTCTTCTCAGTGCCATCACCGAGGAGAATGAGGTTGATCGTTTCGATCTCCCCGAGCAGGACGAGGACCTCCCGAGAGATGGTCTCCTTGCATTCGTCCCAGATCTCCTGTCTCCGGTCTGCGGAAGATCGAACAGACGAGGCCGCTTGCCGCCACCTCTCGACAGGAAGATCAAGCTCCGCTCCAGCGTCGCCGAATGTCTTGCCGAACAGTTCGAGCAGTTGCGTTCGGGCGTCATCCTCGTATTCGACACTGACGACGGTGGTGTACTGTTCTTCCTGTAATCTGCCGGCCAGGTTGTCATCGTGCGATATTGTTCCCTCGTGCTGGCCGAGGAGCGTGCGGACGATCGGATCGTCACTGGTCCCGTCTCTGAGCAGCGGATATTTGAAGACCGAGAGCTCCGGAAGCTCGCCGATGACATCTCCCGGACTCGGCGGACCAACGTTCGACATGCTCTCCATGATAGCTTCGGCGTCTGGCCAATCATCGTTAGCCCTTAATACGGTGCTCTCAGCACTCGCAGTGTCCATCTCTTCGACCACCTGCTCCAGGCAGTCAGCGTACTGATCCAGGTGGTCGGTATCCGACCCCGAAGGAGTGACTCTGTCGAGAAGTTTTGGGTCTCTGGACGCTAGGATATCTGAGTACCGACGCGTCAGCATCGCCCAGGGATGAGCAGTGCTGAACTCGACCGACACGGTCTCCTCGGACCCATCCCGCGGAATGGTCGAGTGGACACCGAACCGTTCCCCAAGCGCCAGGATAGAGCGCATGCCGACGCCCTTCTCGCCGATTGTTTCATCGTTTTCCTTGCCCATGCCCAAGCGCCGGACGCGCCTAAGCACCTCCTGCTTGTCGAGATGAAACGGCTCGCCGGTGTTTGCCACGTAGAGCCTCTCGGGACCAACTACGACTGCGACAGAGCCATTCCGACCGTCGCTGTCATTATCGGTCGAAGCGTTCCTGATCGCGTCCCGTGCGTTCTGGACGAGCTCGAGGACAGTCCGGTTATCGTGGGCCTCCGCCGTGACCTCTGAACCAGTCGCCAGTTCTTTTTCGTCGTACCAGTTGTTACTGTTGAGGAGTTTTTCCGAGAGCGGTATGTAACATTGCTCCTCGATATTTTGGCGGATATTTCCCCGAATACCATCAGCAGTAGAGCCAACCGAATCTCGTTCAATCGACATATTCCTTCCCCTTGAATGACGGCGGCTTAATTCTTATGTCGCACAGGTAACTGTAGGTGATTGCTTGAGCCTGGTCAGCTTGAGTACCACAGGCTGATTCGAGGGTTCATTCTATGCTAGTGCCCAAAAGATGGGAAAGGGGCTAACATGGAATCAAATCCAAGGATTATCCATGACATCGATACGAACGGATTCCGCTCTCCTAGTTTCGATTCGAGATTTCCTTCGCGCTAACTATACTATCGATGACCGACTCATTGAGAATATGCCGGACTACATCGGCCCGGGCGTCACAAAGCTTCGCAAGAGTTCCAGGGGCGACGTTGTGACGCTTCTGGTCGGTATTTCTAGCGACCGTGACGAGTTTGTTACCCAGCTGGAAGAGGCTGGTGCGACGGTGAACGCAAAAATCGGCCAAGCCGCGCTACGGGTTACTGCTTCCCAGTCGGATATAGACTGTCTCAGTGAACTTGAGGGACTGAAATCGCTCGAGATTGAGCAGGAAGATGTCCGGAGACTTGACGAGGGATACGAGTCATCCCGCCAGCGAGTAACTCGATCGTAGCTTTCTGACGAGTTCATCTCGGCAGAAGGTACTATGTCAACTCCAGAAAGCCTCGATTCGGCCGTCGATCTCCGACAGAACCTCAGACAATACGTCTTTCCAGTTCCGAGTAAACGATCGGTTCGTACCGGGAGTGGCCGCGTCAGGCAGCGGATGGTAATGATCTCTCGTATTGTGATCGTTCGGATGCCGGTCCCAACGACACCGTCGCTCTTCTCCACTCGCCCAGTTCTCCTGGTAGTGGATGCTAAAATCGTCGTTCTTGTACCACGTGATCTGAAGCGTCGAGTCCTCGACGGAAGCGGGGTAAAACCCCGGATCATAGATACAAACGAGTGAGTCCGGGGCGTAGCTCGGTCGCCACTCGACGTCTGCAAACCGATTGCTCCTCTGAAGATATTTCCGCATGTCGTCGAGGACATCGAAATCGATCGGCGCGGAATCCCGAGAACTACCTGCCATCGATCAGCACCACTATGCCGGTCGTTTTCGCGCGGAGTCTCCATCGGAATCGCCGCCCGAACTATCGAGATACCGATCCTGTTCTCGGTCCAGCGCGTCCTCGAGGAGGTTCCGTCGGGCGAGGAGCGTTTTCCAGCGAGAGACGTCCTCCCAGACACCTTCGACGTCAACGTCCTGCTCTCGCGCTGTCGTGACAATGTCGATCTGGTCGGGCTCCCCAACATCGTACCGCTCGCTGAACTCGTCGAGTTCGTCGAGGACGTCCTGGAGACGTTCGACGATTTCGGTGTCCCGGTAGTTGCTTCGGATTCTGTCGACGCGACGCCAGTAGAGATACGACTGGTTCGTCTCGTACTGCTCGGGGTCCTCGGATACCTGGCGGACGAGACCGATCGTCTCGAACCACCGCATGTATTCCCGGGCGGAGTCCGGGCCTCTGCCGGCCCACTCTGCAATCTCGATGATTGGTGTCGGTTCATGGAGCTGCATGGCAACCGAAAGAAAGTCGTCCCTCGTTCGGTCGCCCGTGAGGAGTTCGTCTGGATCTTCGAGTGCCTCGAATTCCGGCTTATCTTCGTCCGTAGCACACGCTTTATCTGGGGGAGTTTCCATTTTCGGTAATCTCCTTGATAGAGTCGCGACGTGTGCGGGTTTGCTGACTTCGGTATGTCCTTACGATGTCTATCGGCATATATCTGCCCCTAACGATATATTCCGGTTGCTAGTTTTGAGAGGCCGAGCTTTGGGTCCAACTCGGTGAATCTACTCTGGATTCGGGAGCTTGTGCCAACTGTCCCGAAATTCAGCCAGCCTCCGATTGATAGACTTCATATCTTCGCGGCTAGTCTCTTCGGGGTTGTCCAGAATACGCAAGAAGCGTTGATTGTCACTTTTGTCAGGATTATTAAATGCGGACTTGTTACGAGGGGGTAACGACTCTACGTCGTCTTTATCGAACACAAAATACTCCGCCGCTGAGTAGTCATTCGGGAATTTCACACAGATTAGATAATCTAGTTTTTCCGGTTTCACCCGATCGAATATGTATACACCGCCAAGGCGGGAATCCCAGGTTGCTGATTTAACCTCGACACCTTCCCCACCGCGCAGAAGTATGTCGACGTCGTTTTGGCGAGACTCAAGGGAAGGTGAGCAACCGTATTCGGAAAGCCGGTCCATCACTAACCATTCCCCCATAATGGACGTGAATTGAGTTTCTGGGACTGGAACTGAATTCTTTCTTAGAAAAAGGGTGAGTTCTCTTAGCCGATTTGCAGCCTGTTTATATTCGGTCACGGTCCAACCATTTTCGCGTCCATCAGGAAAACACTACGGATAAGTGATGGTATTTCTATAATTCTACGATATTACAAATTTTCTTAGCCCGTCCTCTATACCCCGGTGATACTCTGCCTTCGGGATTTGCGACCCGCGACAGTTCCCACTCATGTGCCCCAGCGGCAACACGTGGGTCTCGACAATTCCTGACGCCTCGTAGACGTGCCCATGAACATCGAGGATGCTATCGCTAACCGGCCCATCCCCGAGCGAATCTATGTCGAACTTCTCCATCAGCGTGGTCCAGGCCCGCTTGCCGAAGGCAAAGATGAGATCCGGCTCTAGGTACTCCAGCTCCTCGCTGAGGGACGAGTAGAAGGACGTGTTGATATCGCCAGCTGACGCGTTCGCGCCACGGTACTTAATCACGTCGGCCATGTAGAAGTCGTCGAAAAAGCCACCGGAGAGAAGGTACTGCCACCACGGCTCCTCCAGCTCGATCAATCCATTGTCCACACAGGCTTCGAGAAATTCGCTGGTAAAGTCGGTATAGCCACGTTTGGCTAACCACCGAGCACCAAATCGCCGATCGATCTGGACGGCGTCGTAGGGATCGTAGCCCGGGGCGAGGTCGACATAGTCGGCCACCTCCATGATGACGTGCTCGCCCGGGATGCCGGGATCCTCGAGGAGGAACATGAACCGGGGATCGTCTGTCTTCCAGTCGTGGTAGTACGTGTAGGTGAGTTTCCGAATGACGTAGTCCGGGACGTCGGTCATGTCGTAATCCCGGAGGCGCTCCCGGACGGCCTCCCGGGCCGACTCTTGCTGTTGCTGGAGTTGGAGTCGGTCGGGCTCCTCGATCCGTTTGACGAAGGACGTGTCCATTGCTGCCGGTTTGTGAGTCAGGAAAACTAAAGGCTCGGTCGGGAGGCTGGCTCGGGACGAGGGTCGGGGCAAAAGATCCGGCGAAGACTCGGATCTGATCGTGGCCGTCAAGAGAGGAGGATGTCCGGGTCACATAGTCGAGTCATGGACCGGGTTTCGAATCCCAACCAGAGTCGCAGATGGCAGCAATATCATGGGCTATGGTCGTAGTCGGCCCTGTCCAAACCACATTGACTTGACATGTAATAGGATGAAACTGCCGGCCAACTGGAGTTGCGTATGGAATTGACCCCCGAGAGATTAAGGAATTCGTGAGATCCCTAATACAAGCTCCCTATTAGGATTAGACAGATAGCTAAGCCGGTCACAACAAAATTGGCTGCTAAGAATTTTCTTTTGGAGTCGTTTATGCGTTCATTTTTCCTACAAGATATGGTGTATAGTTCGAGGAAATCTTCGTTGAAACCAGATTTGCTCTTCTGTACTTTTGAATATATTTGTCCCGGATGTTGAAGCGGTCGTGAATATTTTCCCCAAAACCGATGTCCAAACACAATACTGGTGAAGGATAAAAGCGCGGAGAGTAGCAATATTATCTGAGCCAACAACTGGCATTGTCCACTGCTTACATCCGGAAGAGCAGAGACAACAGAAAATAGTAGAGCATTTAAAGCAAGCAGGCCACTTATTTTTGCATCAATTGCGGACCTTCGGCCTTCTTCATCATCATATCGTCTTCGAATTTCATCAAGAGAGTTGCCGAGTGATTCAGAATCGCCGATACTTGGAATTTCGGCATCAGATAGGTCTTCCCCCATCCAACTCACATCTTAAATGTTTCTCCACAATTCCTGCACTGTACCCATTCCAAATTCTCTGATAGCTCTTTCAATATTAGTCCTTCATCAGAACCGCACTCTGGACAGTGCTTTGGGTCAACTGTTCGCATAGTGTACCTTAGGTAGTAATAGATATTCAATGCAAGGTTTGCTCACTGCCTCTACTATTCTGACTGTAGTGGGGTCCAAATGTATCAATCGCTGATGGTTGCATCAGTACCTCGAAATCAGCAATATAGGGCATTCCACAACCGGCTCGAATAGTCGGACCAGGGCCGGGACGAAGACCGGGACCGAAGTCGGATCGAGACCCCAGTGGAAGAGCCGGGGTATGAACTGGATTCAGAGGCGGATCGAGGCCGGGAGCAGGGCCGGGAGCGGGGTCGGGAACAGGGTCGGGAGCGAGGCCGGGAGCGGGGTTGGGGCTAGGGGCAGAACTGTGAAGATAAAATCGCTACAGGACGTGGACGTCAAGGGGGTATGCAAAAGGGTTGGAAATCAAGATCCGGTTAGTCGGGAGGGTGGGTCGGGAGGCAGGCCCGGGAGATGGGTCGGGGCGACTGGCCGGCGGATGGCTCGATTCAAGTCAACCTCGGCAAGACCGGACAACAACCCGGTCGCATAGCCGGGACCAACGGCCGGGTGAGGTTCTCGCAAAATGTCACAGACGGCGGCGTCCCCATAGTCTATAGCCATAGTCCGCTGTCGGGGTGGTCCCTCCTGGCTCGATGGTGCGGACTGAGCCCGGGTCTTCGGCCGGGAGGAATGCCGGGTCGAGGCCCGGTCCAAAAGCCGATGAGTGTGGTGGAATCAAACGCGGATCTGGGTCGGGAGTCAAGCCGGCTACGAAGGCGGAAACTATCAAGGTCAAATCGCTAAAGGAGGAGCTCGTGAAAGGGTGATACATAGAGGCAGGTAGTCGAGACCAGAGTACGTGGGAGTAACCAAGAGGGCAGGTCGGGAGGAAATCCGGGAGTTGGGTAGGGAATCAGATTTTCGAATGACACCAAACGGAGGTCAATGCTCGTCGCTCTGGACCGGCCGAGCGTCGGAGGGTCGGGAACGAGAGCCGGATTCCTAACCGAGTAACAGTTCGGGTAACCGAACAATGCAGACTCCAGATTGAATAACCAGATCAACGGTCCGGGTCAATGGTTAGCCCGCCTTCCTAATTCGATTTTCTAACGGCTTCTCAATCGTGTTATCACTCTGCAGGCGACATTCGCTCAAGTACGGAATCTAGAATGGAAACAGTCGCGTACCGATGAAGGGGTTCATTTTCGTTCCCACATTGCGAGCTCATCAAACATGCCGGACATCCATCGTCACGACCACAGTCACAATCGTCAACCCGTTCCCGCGTTCTGGTAGCCACTTTTTCGAAGTGATCGAATATACTGTGAGCGAAACCAACCCCACCCTCAACGGCGTCGTGGATAAACCAGACCGGCGAACGGACTTCTGGGTGCATGGGCGTGCTCAGGCCGCCCATGTCGGAGTTGTCTAAGCGGAGTTCCAGTGGCGACATCTTGATCATGCCATGTTCGGCCCCGTGCAGCCCTCCGCCCATAGTGTACTCCTGGTCACCAATGACGGCCTCCTCCGGCGCTTCCAGCATCGAGTCCGCGGGGATATCGGCCATCACTCGCTCGAGGATATCTTCGGGGAGCTTGACCCACATGAGCTGAGTCCGGAGCGTGATTGGCTCCAACCCGGTCGGCTCCGGCGGTCCAACTGGTGTTCCGTCAATAATGTCGATCCGTTTGAAAGAGTGGTAGTGGACGTCGACGGTCCCCATACCCTTGTAGAGGCCGTACCCGTCCCCGAGGTCGATACTCTCCTGAATCTCAAGGTCGTGGATTTGCTTGTCGTTGAGCGTTTTCGTGTATTCGCGGGTCGAGACCTGCTGAACCTCAACATACGGGCGCGGCGTGTCTTCTACCACGTTTGTGACTTCGTACTGCTGTCCGTCATAGAGATTCAGGGCGCCCGGGTGGTAGTCGCGATAGACACGATCCTTGTCTAGAGGTTCCATGTCGATATCGCCGTTCGTACACCGAACGTCGTACTGTTCGTCCGTCGAGGTGTACATGGAGATGTCGGACTGGGGGCGGGGCGCCCCATCGTGCTGAGCGCCACGATCGAGGTCGCCGACCATCTGTCCGGCATCGCACCACATCTCAACTGCACGCTCGAGGCGATCGCCAGGGCCGAACCACTCCGAATCTTCCCGAGTTAGCGGTCGCTCTGCAGCCGCACAGAGGAGGTGCTTGGCGTAGACAGCGTGGTTCGAGAGGTCGATGACAGCATCCTCGACGTTGTCCTCCAAGAGGTAGCCTGGATGGTCGAGGATGTACTGATCGATGGCATCACCGCGCGGGATAAACACCGAGAGTGAATCCGATGTCCCACGCCCGGCCCGGCCGATCTGCTGCCAGAACGACTGCCGGGTCCCGGGGTAGCCCGACAGGACTGTCGCGTCGACGGAACCAATATCGATGCCGAGTTCAAGTGCATTCGTCGAAAATACGGCGTCCAACTCACCGCTCTTTAGATTGTGCTCGATCGACCGGCGTTTCTGCTTACTCAGGCCGGCGTGATACGGTTTGGTCTCCAAATACCCATCTGTTGTATACCCGCTGGCGGCGTCACTGGCCTGCTTGGAGCCGATTTCTGTTTCCTGACGAGATCGTGTAAACGTGAGCGTCTGGATGTCATTGAGCCCTAAATGCGTGGTCACCTCGGCCGCCTCTTCGTTCGCCCCCTTTCGCATGGCTGGGATGATCTCGTCGTCGGTCATCCCCGCCAGCGCATCTTCCCCATCCTTGACCGGCGGCTGCCAGAAGGCGATCTCTCGGCGTCCGCGTGGGCTGCCATCGGAGTCAATCACGGAGAACTCGGCGCCTGTCAGCGTCTCGGAATGGGCCGCAGGGTTCCCGATCGTTGCGGTTGAACAGACGATCTGAGGATCGGCACCGTAATATTCCAGAATCCGTCGCAGCCGGCGGACCGTCCACGCGACGTGCATCCCGTGGATGCCCGTATAGGTGTGGCTCTCATCGATAACCAGAAGATCACAGTTTCGGTAGATATCACGCCACTTCATGTGGTCGTTGAGGTAGGCGTTGATCCCAGCAAAGTTCGAGATCAGCACGTCAGCACGTTCGCGGATGACCGGTTTTCGCTCGGATGGCGTGTCACCATCGTACTTTTCGGCCATTGCATCGACACCGAGATCGTCCAAAAGGTCGTTGATGGCCTTTTCTTGGTCGCCGCTCAGCGCCTTCGTCGGGTATAGGAAGAGTGCGCGAGCGTCGGGATTCCGTTGCTTCAGCAGGCTGAAGAACAGCGTGTAGATCCACGTCTTCCCCGAAGACGTTGATGTCGCGACGGTCACGTTCTCACCGGCACGCAGCCGCTCAATCGCCTCAGCCTGGTGAGAGTAAAGATCGTTTTCGAGGAAGTCCGCAAGCTCGTCAGGGAGTACGCTTTCAGCATCGACGTATTCGCCACCGAGAGACTCCTGTGTTCGCGTTTCTTCGAGTTGATCCTCGTACCCGGGATAGGATCGACGAAGCCGCTCCGGATCAAGCAGTGCGTCTCGCGTCGGTGTGGGGGTTCCGTCGCTCATCTCAGAAGTCTCCGAGTGTACCTTGTGACGTGGTAGTCGAAGTCGTAGGTTCGCCACCACCACGTCCCGCAGTTCGGGAGGCGTTATCGATTGCGTCGTAAACCCGGGCGAGGGCTCGAACGTCGTCCTCGCAGTACGCCTCGTGGCGCTCCCAGTCTAACTCCGTTTCCTCACACGGGTTAGCCATCCATTGCTGGAACAGTCGACCGACCGCGGCACCAGATAGGCCCGTGTCGTCGCCTTCCCAGCCAAGAGCCGAAGCGACATCCTCGAGTTTATTCGTACGGCCTGGGAGGGTAGCCTGGTCTTCCTGGGTTGCCCAAAAGAGGGGGTCGAACATCCAGGTGTTCTGCCAGTCCTTCAGGTACCCAGAACAATGCTGGTTGATGTGTTCCTCAAGGATGGGGAAGTCAAAGCCAATGCCATTGTAGGCGACGACCGGGCGGTTTGGTACGTTGGCCGTCAGCCAGGACATAAACGCTTCAACCGCTTTGCCCGGCTCCTCGGGATCGCGAGCGAGAAATGACATGTAGGTCTCCTCGCCCTGCCGATCGAGAGCGCCTATGAGCCACACCATCGTCGGGTTAAGACCGTCAGTCTCAATGTCGATGAAGATGGGTTCGGTGGAGGGGAAACCCTCGTCGCCGTGGCGCCGCACCTCGCCCTCGACGGTAGCCACCGCACTATCGATAACTGTCTCGGCCAACGATCGACCAAATCCGGATAGCTCCTTCACCTCGAATATCTCGGCGTCGGCCAGTTCCTCTCGGGTCTTCATCCCGTTCTCTCGGAGAGTGTCCGCTCGCGACTGGCCAACCTGATGGACTCCACGGAGCCCGAGCTTGTCCGGGGCGATAGTGCGTGTCGAGATAACGCCATCTGCAAAGAGTTGAAGGCTGGCGATCTCAGATTGACCCTGCCCGAGGCGTTCGTTCTCTCCGGGCATCACCCCTTGGACGCTAAGACTGCCCCACTCGTTCCAATAATCGGGGTTCGCCGCGGCAGTGAGATGTGAGTAAGAGCCCTCGATGTCGTCTACCGGCAACGCAGACGTATATTCATCGCCACCCTCCAGGCGTGCCTCAAGATTTGTCAGATCCATCTGGACGGAGAGAAGATCCGACAGGAGGTACGTCTCGCTTCCTGTATCGATCTCCCCATCTCGTTCGAGTTTGGGGAGCTTCTCCAGGTCGTCCGGATGTGTCACGTGGACGAGGTCGACCGAGCCCGATGAATGGATAGGCGTAGTTTCACGCGGCATGCCACCCGTCACGACGACAGGAATGTCGGCATTTGACGTTTGTTTGACGTGAAGTTCGTGGTGCGGTTCGGGAACGGCGACGACATCCGGCGAGAAGAACTTCAAAGAGTCCCCCATCTGGTAGTCCCCCATCTGAGACAGGGCGACCGCAGAATACACAGTCAAATTCAGTGGGGCGGACATTTCCAGGTAGCTCTGTTATTGCGGATGGTAGTATTTCAATCATAGTTCTGTGTAGTGAAAGTGAAAATGCGGTTTTTGCCGTCTGACCGAACCTCTCTGGAGAGCAGCTTGCTTTCGTATTCACTGTTCTCGCTTCAACTATTACCATGCTCTGACTAGTCGCACCCCATCAGAATGTTAATTAGTATCGCACTCCAGTTGCGTTTAAATGAAGTTTGGAAGACAAGACCCAGGCTACGATCGGATCGCCACCCTTGATATTGAAACAACCCATTTCAAACCGACAAAAGGAGAAATCATCTCGGTCGGTGTCGGCTTCCACGAGCGGGGGGAGCCAGGTCAGTCCGCAACTTTCGATACCTTCCACCGGAATGGAGAAGGGGAAGCAACGACGATTCAGCGTGCGGTGAATAAAATGTCGGAATACGATGCTGATGGCCTTGTCACATATAATGGAAAGGACTTCGATCTTGAGTTTATCGCCGGAAGACTTGATCTGCTCGGGGAGACGATAGAACAGCCAGAGATTGTAACGGAGGATGACAAGCACATCGATCTCTATGTAGAGCGGAAGCGACGAGCTGATCGTGAGAATGTAAAGTGGCCGAGCCTCGAAGAGTGTCTCGACTCATACGGATTTCCATGCCCTGTAACAAAATGGGATGATGATGTAATAACAAATAGCCGGTTTGGCGAGGAAATCGGGCCGGCATACCTAGACGCTCTTCGTGAAAACTCTCAGCATGCTTCTGCTCTGCAGGAAGCCATAAATCATTATCTCACGACCGATCTTGAAGCGAACATTGCTCTCTATTATGCCGACATCGGTGAGAATTATTCCCCCCATCTACTCGAAACCGAGCAAGAATTCTAAATCAGTTGCACGGGCAGAATGCGAAATACCTCAATAGGGGAAGCTACTCCGAGCCCCTGACAAAACACTCTAACCTCCGCACAACCCCACTTGAGAATCGGCTTTAATACAGTGGACGGGCTCAAATTGACGCCGATCCCATCACCGGACATTGGTATGCTCCATGAGGGTATGCGGTTTCAAATGTGTATGTACTCGATGCCGAGTTGGCAAAGCTTCATATCCCTATATTAAATGCAACTAGAGCATGGGAATCTCGGACACGGAAATTTTGGCTCGTATGCAACAACTGACCGGTCCAGAATTTGAGCACTTTATTGCAAAGCTGTGGGATCGTCGAGGGTTCGATACAGCTGTAACAGCTACAAGTGGTGATCGAGGAATCGATGTTATCGCTGAGCGGGAGGTTCCCTATCCGGAGAAAACTCTAATTCAGACGAAAAGGTACTCTGATGGTAACAAGGTTAAAAGCAGAGAGATCCAGCAATATCATTCGATCCGAGACCAGCGGGATAACGTCGATAAAGTCATCGTGGTTACCACAAGCAGATTTTCTGGGCCCGCAGTTGAATTGGCAGAAGATCTCAACGTGAAATACATCAACGGGAATTCACTGGCTGATATGATTCGAGAGATGGGTGCTGAAGACCTCGTAAAAGAGTATACCTCGCCCCCATCGGACGCTGAAAAGGCTCCGAGTAGCAGTCTCGATTCGCCGTCTCAAGGTCAAACAAACCAAGAAGTCGAACCTGTACCCTCCGACGAAAGCGATGGATTGGCTGCAGAATTGACCGGGTTACGCTGGGTCGAGGCCGAGGTTACACAGAACAGTGGAGGAATAATTTCTACCGGTAATAAGGCACCTTTCGCTGGATATATTGCTACGTTCAGGCTGTTCGGAAGGGATCAAGAATGGAACTCACTCATAGAATTCCCAGAAGAAGTTTCCCTAGTTACTAGGAGTGGAGAGCAGTACCACCCACTGACATTGCCTTCAAATGCCGTCCCGAGTGGGTGGCAAACTCACGCATCAACCAGCCCCACGGGAAGGGCAAAGAATGTTGAAATACCTAAGAATTCTCGGTGTGATTACTTCGCAGCTTTCAGTGTGCCGAGAAGTACCGAGATAGATGAGATCAGAATTAGCAGATATGATATAAGCATTGGACTGAATGATGAGATGAGTTCACAAATGAGGAATTTGCCACTCGACATAGACGAACTAGCTTGATCAATGTCTCCGATATATGTTGATCGAAAAATCTTTGTGCCGCAACGCTGTAGAGTATAGTACCGATAAAGCCGTGAGAGGGCGATGACCTCGCATAGGTGGGAAAACCACCTCGTCTGTTAGACCCCACCAGGGTACTAATTTCATATGCTGGTGGGGAAACAGGCTGGCGAGTGGGAGGCCAATCACGGTCCGGTGCTTTGCACCTCTAGGAAGTGCTCTAGCTGAACGAGGGAATTGTATTTACAGTCGGTCAGGTCCTCCTCGTAAAGGTACCCCTCCCAGTTGGTTTCCTTTTTGAAGTCCTCAGCAATTGCTCCAGCGAGACAATCGGCAGTCTGTATCCCGGGCTCTTGCCTGGAACCTGTGTAGTGGACCGAAGCGGTGGGGAGGAACGCTTGGACGTGGTCTGCAACCGCTTGAGACTGTGTCTTAGCACTGACTCGGTCATGTTGAAAAATTGGGTCACGACGCTCCTCCAGCGCATCAAGCTCGAACATTATCTCTCCGTACGCGTACCCTGTGAGGGCGAGGTCCCAGTCTGGGTCAAGTGAGATATCCTGTTGATAGAGGACATATGTGTTAGAGAGCGACTCAAGGTTTTCCCGAGTGAAGGTGGCATACCCGAATTCAAGCGGGTCCCGTTCGGCAAGGCAATCGAAGAAACGCCGTTTCTGTACGTCCTTCATGTCGTTCCACCTTGCTTCAGGGATGTCCTCCACCTGTCTGACCGCCTTCTTTGCGCATTTGCCGGCCGCTAGACGATCTCCACGGACAACGCCAACGACCACGACCTCACAATGACCGTTGAGAAGGCCTTTGAAGTGGCCGGACACGTCCCCGAAGTACTCCATTCGCTGAAGGCTGTACTGGCTACCCTTATATAATTCGCGCTTGGCTAGATATTACCCAAATCAGCTCATAGAGCATATAATTGGCCACCGTTGATACTGATATTCGCAACTAATGGTTCCAATTCACCTTGACTTCCTTGCTACCAGCTGTGCTCACCCTTCCATCGCTGATATTCTTTTGTGGATAGAAGACGGCTGCACTGGTCACAGTAATGTAGATCTCGACCGTCTGATCGTTCCTCAATCGTCACGTCCGTCGATCCAGATACTGTTCGACAGTTTGAACATCTATTTCTGTTCCTCTCTTGCTTCCGAAGATCTCGAGCATCGTCAAGATGCTTCATCATGTCCTGAACTTTCGAGTCAGCCTCTTCCGAATTCTTGCGTGTATCCTGCTCGCGAGAAGTGGAGTTCTCAGATTCTTCGATCATCTCGACATCGAGAACCTTTACGTCCAAAACCGTCTGCCCCTGGACCTCTAAAGTCTCCGTAATTTCGGCCTTCAAGATGCAAATGTCTCCTGGAGAAAGATTGTGATTATCGGGGAGTGTATAAGAGGCGACTCTTGCGTCCTCAGCGAAATCCAAGATGAATTCAGCACGTTGGTCTTCGAGGATTCTGACGGGTAGCTCACCTACATTACCCTGCGTATTTAGCCAACCCCAGTCAGACATTAAAAATCTCGTAGCAGTGAGACATCATAATTTATTCCCCGCACAGTATATTCGTTGGCCGGATTTGTTTAAAGCGCCTTGAACTGCGGGCCATCTCTGGAGAAGCCGTCCTTCTCTTGGCTGGACCGTACACTATGCAGCGGTTCCGCCATAGAATGCTTCTGCCTGAGCCACAATCGGATCAACCAGAGATTCGTGTTTGTACAGGCTGAGACCGTTGTTCCGTAGAACTGCCTTGACTTCGGTTTTGATCTCTGCCCTGATCTTCTCCCTGTTGGTCCAATCGACCTCAGTACTATCTTTCAGATTCTTTTTGAGTTCCCGAGCAATATTTTTCAAAGTCGCATCGGCGATCTCGGTGTCTGTATTCGCAGAAATAGCGTCGTAGAAGGCAAGCTCCTCATCACTCAGATCAAGTTGTTCTTGCCGATCGTCCGTCTCCTGAATCTCTTCGGCATACCCCTTCAGCTCCTCAATAACCTCCTGAGTGGAAAGGAAGTTATTGTTGTACTCCTCGATAGTCTCTTCTAGCTCTTCCTCGAAAGACTCGTACTTGGCTAGGTTACCCTTCTTACGAGTGGAGATCTCGTTGCGTATCAACTGCTCAAGCATTTTAACCTGCAAATTCTCGAACTCAACCTCTTCAACGTCGGACATAAACTTATCCCCCAGAATCGGCTTTTCTTCCTCCCAAGTATCGAATCCAGATAGCTCGACCATGTCCTCTATACCGACACCCTCTGCAACTAGTTCCTTCATCGCAGAATCAAGCTCCTCAACATCTTGGTCCCCACCAGGATTCTCCATGCTCTTGATACTGTCAAGAACCCCCTCAAAGAACACCATGTCCTGCCGAATTTCGTTGGAAGCGGGATGCGGAGAAACAAGCGAGAAGGCCTTTTTTAGCTCCTTCATGGCCTCCTTGAACTTCTGCTCCCGTTCTTCAGTGACCAAGACCTCGTTCTGCGCCTTGTGAATCAAGCGCTGACGCTCCAACTGGTCCAGCTCCGGCCAATCGCTATAATCAACTTGGTCGAAAAAGCCAGCGACCTTGGAGTGTTTCTGATGCATGACCTCGACAGCCTCCTCAAGATCAAGCATCGCGGTCTCCTGAATCTCAGTCGTGTATTTATCCAGAGCATGCTTCAGGTTCTCTGCGATACCCATGTAGTCAACGATCAGGCCACCTGGTTTGTCCTTGTAGACACGGTTGACTCTGCCAATTGCCTGAAGCAGGTTGTGATTCTTCATCGGTTTATCGATGTACATGGTGTGGAGACACGGAACGTCAAATCCAGTCAGCCACTTATCGCAGACAACAGCTAGTTTGAGCGGATTTTCATCGTCTTTGAACCTGCGCTTCAGATCTTCGTTATCATCTGGGTCGTCGATATAATCTTCAGGCCCGGAGATGACGACTTCCACTTCCGGAGCCTCAGGGATCTCCGCGATAGCTTCTTTGTAGTTGACAGCTGCTTCACGGCTAATAGCGACGACCATCCCCTTTCCTTCGATTTCCCGGTTGTTGAAGTGCTCGACAATGTCTTCCGCAATTTGCCGGGTGCGCTCATCACTGTTCTCGATTATACGGCGAAGACTGGTCCACCGCTTCGTCATCTCATCCCGCAAATCATCCGACTTCGACTCCATCAGCTCCTGAAAGTGCTTCCCGATCTGAGGATCGTTGATCTGAAGTTTAGCTAGACGGCTCTCATAGTATATCGGAACTGTAGAACCGTCCTTCTGCGACTGGTCGATAGTATACTGGCTGATGTAACCTCCAAACGTATTGGTGGTCGAACGATCTTCCTTCTCGATAGGCGTAGCCGTGAAGCCTAGATACGAAGCGTTTGGTAGAGCTCTGCGGACGTTGGCGGCTAGTTCCTTGTATTGTGTACGGTGTGCCTCATCCGCAACTACGATCATATTCTGACGGTCGTTGACCTCTGGATAGAGCGCTTCCTCATCGGTCGTCTGGAACTTCTGAACTGTAGCGAAAATTATACCGCCAGACTCGCGGTCGAGACGTTCCCGAAGTTCCGTTCTGTTATCCTCATCTGCCCACTCTGCAGGCAGACCATGCTTCTTGAACTCCTTGTATAACTGCTCGTCCAGGTCGTTACGGTCAGTTAGAAATACGAGAGTCGGATTACGCGCCTCGTCTGTCTGCCGAACTTTGTGTGCGTAGAAAACCATCGAGAGCGATTTCCCCGAACCCTGAGTATGCCAGACAACACCGATTCGATTATCATCCGGATTTGGGACGGTCTCTTTGCTACTCTCGATTGCGCGGTTGACCGCGTAGAACTGGTGGTAGGCAGCAAGCTTCTTACTCAACTCTCCACCTTCATCGGAATACAAAACGAAGTTCTTGATCAGATCCAGAACTCTCTCCGGGTCAAAAGCTCCTCTAATCAGTACCTCAGAAGGCGGATACTCATCAGTCGCATCCTCCTCTTCATCAATATATCTCCAGGGAGAGAACCACTCCCAGCCAGCACTCATACACCCAAGCCTGGCATTGCTCATATCCATCACCCCGATCAGCTCATTGTAATGGAAGAGATCGGGGATATCGTCGACGTACCGATCCGTGACTTGCTTGTAGGCCTTCCCGATAGAGGCGTTCGGATCGGTCGGGTTCTTCATTTCGAGAACCCCAATCGGAAGTCCATTGATGAAAATTACAATATCCGGTCTTCTCTCCGGATTATCCCCGAACTGAATCGTGACCTGATTGGAGACCAAGAAATCGTTGTTATCAGGTTCCTCAAAGTCGATGACGTCGACAAAGTCGCCCTTGGTCTCATCGTTCTCCTCGTACTCAACCTGGATGCCCTGAGTCAGGTTGTCGTGAAAGTTCTTGTTGTTCTTCAGAAGCCGAGTAGAATTGTACCCGAGAAGCTGGGAGATTGCGTCTTCGATAGCCTCGTCTGGCAGAGAGGGATTGAATTCACGCAGCTTTTTCTCAAGACGACCGCGTAGAACTACGTCAGAAAGCGACTCCCTTTCAGGGTCCTCACTGTTTGGCCCTAGCTCAGAACCAGGCTTGTATTTGTATCCGATGTCCTGGAAAGCCTGTAGGGCCGGTTTCTCCGACAACTCCATCTCATTCAAAGACATATCCTATCAGGCCTCGCTATCAACCTCTAAATCATCAAGACTAATGTCATTAACCCTGACCTCACCCGACATAAGCTTCGGAAGCAGTGTATCACGGATATTTTCCAGTATTTCATTCTCAACCATATTTGAGTGTTTTAAACCAATAAGATCCGATACTATATTCGTGAATTCATCTATTTTTGACTGGGGCGGCATTGCCAACTTAAATGAGTTCACACTATCCAATTTGAGATGATAAACTGTAGTTCCTGAAGAGTGTGATTCACTGTAACTGCGGAATCGATCACTCTTCATCAGAGCGTATAGGAACTCTTCTGTGAGTCTTTCACTTGAGGGATCAATCTGGCAAACATCCTGAGACATTATGATTCTTGGATATTCATCAAAAAGGGGCGGAACAAGGGAGGGACTGCCGATAAGTTCTCCATCCATCGTTTGCTCTGTGATCGCTATAACTAAATCCCCCTCATTTACTATATATCGTTCTTTAATTTCCTCCTTTGTATAGTACTTCAAGCCATCCTCGTTAAACCCACCACCTTCTCTCACATTTTGTAAGTTGATCATAGGATAGTTATCTGGCTCTTCATTCTCCTTATCCAAATGATCACTCGTATAGGAGTACCCTCTCTTTAGATTGACATAGTTGCCTAATTCAACAACCTCAAAGCTTTCTGGAATTTCTCCCACTTCAGAATCTTTGAAATCGTTGAATGGGCCATACTCTATAAACCAATGTCTAAAGATAGTCTGAATCAACCCCTCTAAAATATCATCGACATCCTGATTTATCCTTATCTTTTTGTCAATGCTAAAAAGTACCTCAACTATTTTCCTTTGAATTTCTTTCGGCGGTACAGGAACTCTGACCTTCTTGAGATCAGACTGTGCAATCCCAGAAACTGCGGTCTGTCTTATTATTTCATAAATTCTTCCTCGTCCGAGAGGAGACTTAAAGAAATAGTACATATATTTCGGTAGGACTCGATCGGTATCTGGCCTAGCACGAATGATTGATGACTCAGGGACTAGGGGCTCTTCCAAACCAGATACAACAGAACACTTTCCAGATCCCTCCCTCACGTATGACCTACGAGCGAAAAGAAGATCTCCTTTTTGCAACCCGTGTTTTTTCAATTCTTTTTCAGAGAGCTCCAATCTATCCATTTTCTCTTGATTTATTATGAATTCACTGGAAAATAACTCCCCCATTTTTACTATTTGATTCCCACTTCCATAGAAATCCTTCTTTTTATAAATTCCATTTCGCATACTCTCCATTAGATCTGCAAAATCTACCTCGTCCCAATTAGATTCAACCTTAGTAATTTCCCCTTCAAATTCCTCGATTTCCGACTGTTCTGAAGTCAAAATCCTACCTCCTGTAGATGTTCGTCAATTTTCTTTTGTAGGTCCTTTGACTCCCTGAATTTCTCTCTCAGGTCTGTTGAAAGTCGATCCATCTTCTTCTCAAATGGCTCTTCCTCTTCATTATCTTGCTTAAATCCGATATATCGACCTGGAGAGACAATATATCTATTATCTGCTATTCCATCTATAGTCGAGACTTTGCAAAATCCTTCTTGGTCTTGGTACTCCCCAGCATCATTTTCACCTCGATAGGCTCTAACAGTATCAGCGATTCTATCTATGTGATCGTTGGTTAGTCTATTCTGAGTTCGTTCAACACTCTCATATAAGTCCCTAGCGTCGATAAAAAGAGTCTCTCCTTGTCGATCCCTATATCGGTCTTTACCTTTTCCTTTGCTAAGTACAAATATACAGGCAGGAATACTGGTAGTATAGAAGAGCTGAGGAGGAAGAGATATCACGGCATCAAGTAGATCGTCTTCAATAATACCTTGCCGAATCTCACCCTCCTTATTTTGGGCCGACATGGCGCCGTTGGCCATCACGGTTGCAGCCATTCCTGTGTCGTTAAGATGATGGATCATGTGCTGAATGAAGGCAAAGTTGGCATTGTTGGAAGGCGGCATTCCGTATTTGAAGCGAGGATCATCGTCTGCTATCTGGTCCTTGCCCCATTCGCTCATGTTAAATGGAGGATTCGTGAGGATATAGTCTGCTTCGAGGCCTTTGTGTTGGTCGTTAAGGATGCTGTCTCCTTGTTTGATGTTTCCGTCTAGTCCTCGGAGGTAGAGGTTCATTTTGGAGATTTGGAGGGTGCTTTCCTTTATTTCCTGACCGTAGATAGAGATCTTGTCGGTGTCGCCACCGTGACTTTCAATGAATTTCTGACTCTGTACAAACATTCCTCCTGAGCCGCTGAATGGGTCGAAAATCCTGCCCTCATAGGGTTCGAGGATTTCGACCATGAGTTCGACAACACTCTTCGGTGTGTAGAATTCGCCTCCTTTCTGGCCGCCTTCCATTGCGAACTGCTTGATGAAGTATTCGTAGATACGGCCGAAGATATCTTCATCCTCATCTCCATTCCCTGCTTCCATATCGAGGTCAGCAAAGAGATTGATGAGGCCTTCTAGGGCGTCTGAGGAGTTGTCTGAGAGAGAAGAGCGTGAATATCCCTTAGGCAGAATTCCTTTGAGGCGCGGGTTTTCTTCCTCGATTGCCCTCATTCCGTCGTCGATTTTCTTTCCGATTTGAGGGTCGGTGGCGTTATCAACGAAGTACTGCCAACGAGCTTCTTCGGGAAGGTAGAAGACGTTCTCTCGCTTGTATTCGTCCTTGTCTGTCAGGATATACTCTATTTCTTGCTCGTCTTCCGTGTAGTAGCGGGAGTCAGGATCGCGGGTTTTCTCTTCGAGTTCCTCTTTGCGGGCTTCGAAGGAGTCGGACATACTCTTGAGGAAGAGAAGTCCGAGTGCGAAGTCCTTGTATTCGGAAGGGTCGACTGGTCCTCGAAGTTTTTCGGCGGTTTCCCAGAGTTTCTTTTCAAGTTCGCCGTTAGAATTTCCCGCAATAGCCATACGTAGTAGTGCCAAGGATACTCTGATAATACTTGTGTTGGACCGACAGAGCCACTGTGGTACTCAACCCAGGGCCTGAATTTCGGTTTTTAGATGATCGGAAGACTGCTGAGCTATATCTTCACTGATAGTACCACTGATAATCGCCTTCCCACTATTGAAGACCAGCATAACTGTCCCTATATCCGGAGGACGATAGATGACGCCTGGGAACTGTTCAGGTTCGTACTCCACATTCTCAAGGCCGAGGTGAATCGCTAAGGCCTCAAGTTGTATGTCTGAATTGAAGTCTTCTAGAAAGACTGCGTTGTTCCGATGGAAATCAACTTCATCTAACTCAAGGCCTATCTGCTGAAGCGCCTGGAGAAGCTGGTCTCTCGCTTTGAATAGAGCTTCTCGGGTTTCAGTACCTCTGATCTGGAAGGTCCCGGTTCTGTAGAGGGTGAGAGCAGGCCCACCTTCCTCAAGGCGGATAGTTGTCATAGAATCGCCGTGGAAGTTAGCCTCAATATCAAAACTGTCGAACAAGGCGTCGACAACCGCGGATAGATCTAGCTCCCTTCCTAACTCACCGCTACCCATCGTGCTCACGATATGCATCTAATTATATGGTAGAGAAGCTGAGGCCCCATTAGTCCACCTAACCTTCTGTACCACACCTGGAATTTAGTAATTCACGGAGTCAGTCAGACATGGATTGGCCGGTTAGTACGGCTATTATCCGCCATAATGAGGTCGCCTCGCTCCCCCCACAATTTATTGTTTCGATTGTGGTAGGAGCATATCCTTTGTGTATTTTAAATAGTGTGGCGTAAAACCTTAATTTATACGCCAGGACTGGGATTTGAACCCAGAATCCCGAAAGGGAACACGCTTTCCAGGCGTGCGCCTTACCGTTCGGCCATCCTGGCTCGGTCCGGTGGTAGCCGGCAGGTCCGCTTAAGCCTGTTCGTTGCCCGGCGGCAACCGGGGACCGACGACGTGGGCCGTGAGTCCGGCGACGACGGCGACCAACAGGGCCACGCCGGCCTTCACGAGGAGGGTGACGCCCGCGTCGCCGAGCAGTTCGTAGCCCTGGATCAACACCAGGAACGCCAGGGCACCGACGACGCCCCACAGAACGCTCTCGCGAGTGGTCGAGGAGACCATCAGCGGGCGCCGATCGCCTCTATCTCGACGTCCACGCCAGCCGGGAGGTCCGCTGCTTCGATCGCGCTACGTGCGGGCGGGTCGTCGTCGAAGAACGTCTCGTATGCGGCGTTCATCGCGTCGAAGTCGTCGATGTCGGTCAGGTAGACCGTCACCTTCACCGCGTCGTCGAGGCCGGAGCCACCGGCCTCCAGCACGGCGGCGACGTTCTCCAGGGCCTGCTCGGTCTGGACGTCGACGTCTGCCCCGTCGAGCAGGTCGCCCTCGGGCGTGGCGGGGACCTGTCCGGCGGTGAAGACGAGGTCGTCGGTCGCGGTCCCCTGGCTGTAGGCGCCGATGGCTGCGGGCGCGTCGTCTGTGCTGACGGTGTCTCGCATACCTCAACTGGAGACGCAGCGGACAAGAATCCCGCGACCGGGCGATCAGGTCAGCACCTCGATGGGGTAGCCAGCCGCCTCCAGCGCATCGATCAGTCTAGCGACGTGCTCCGGGCCGCGCGTCTCCAGGTCCAGTTCGACCTCCGCGTCGTCCATGGCGACGTCCCGCGAGGTCCGGTCGTGCTGGATGGCGTAGATGTTCGCGCGCTGCTCCGAGATGATGGAGACGAAGTCCATGAGCGTCCCCGGCCGATCCTCCAGGACGGTCCGCAGGCGAAGGTACCGCCCCGTCGCGGCGAGGCCTCGCACGACGAGCGTCGTCAGCATGTTCATGTCGACGTTGCCACCCGAGAGGACCGGCACGATCGTCTCGTCGTCCTCGTACTCGAACGCGTCCTCCAGCAGCGCGGCGAGGGGGACCGCACCCGCGCCCTCCACGAGGGTCTTCGCCCGTTCGAGGAGGAGCGTCAGCGCCACGGCGATGTCGTCGTCGCTCACGGTCACCACCTCGTCGACGCGCTCCCGGATGACGGCGAACGGTTTGTCGCCCACGCGGCGCGTCGCGATGCCGTCCGCGATGGTGTCCACCCCCGCGCGCTCGACGATCTCACCCCTCCGCAGTGACTCGGCAGCGCTCGCGGCGCCCTCGGCCTGGACCCCGATCACCCGCACGTCCGAACGCGTTCCCGTGAGGGCAGTCGCGATCCCCGCGATGAGTCCACCCCCACCGATGGGGACGACGACAGTCTCGACATCGGGCAGGTCGTCGAGGATCTCCAGGCCGATGGTGCCCTGGCCGGCCATGACCTGTTCGTCGTCGAAGGCGTGGAGGTAGTACCGGCCCTGCTCGCGTTCGATCTCGTGGGCCCGGTCCGCTGCCGCGTCGTAGTCGACGCCGTGCAGCTCGACCTCGGCCCCGTAGTGGCGCGTCGCCTCGACCTTCGAGATGGGCGCGTCCTCGGGCATGACGACGAGGGCGTCGACGCCGATCCGCGAGGCCGCGAGGGCGACGCCCTGGGCGTGGTTCCCGGCGCTGGCCGTCACGACGCCCGACTCGCGCTGGCTCTCCGAGAGGGTCGCGATGCGGTTGGTCGCACCCCGGATCTTGAACGCGCCCGTCCGCTGGAAGGTCTCCAGTTTGAGGTGGACGTCCGCGCCCGTCATCGCGGAGAAGGTGTGAGAGTGATCGAGTGGGGTGTGGCGAGACGTCTCGGCGACGCGGTCGCGCGCGTCGCGGACGTCCTGCAGATCGAGCATGGGCGACGGTACGGGCCCGGGGGATTCAAAGTGGTGGGCTGGCTCGCGGTTGTCCGGCCGTCCGCGCCGTGGAGCCACCGGAGGCGGGTTCGACGGAGGTCGCCGACCCGAACCCGACCGGGCTAGACCCGGCGCAGCGGCTCGCGGAGCGGTCCGGTTTCACCACTGCCAGGCGCTCCCCCGGACACAGTCGGCAATCGAACGACGGCGAGCATCGAAAAACGCTCGCAGGGGAGCGCGTGACAGCAGTCGCGACTGCACTCGCTGCCAGCAGGGTCCCGCACTTAACGGTTCGTCAGACGAGCGGGACGCGAGGGAGCCTGCAGCCCCCGTTTTCGGACGCTCGTCTGACGAGCGGCAAACGAGTGTCGCCGAGCCAATCGGTCCCCGCGGGCTCACTCCCGGGTCGCGTCCTCGCGCGCGACGCGCACGCCGGCCGACTCGACGTGCGATCTGACGCACGCTGGAAACGCCGCGTCGCCCGGCCAGTCCACGTCGACGCCGAGGCGGTCCGGGTCGCCGACGTACGTTTCGACGGTGCCGTCGCCGTCGACCAGCGGGACCGAGAGTCGCACGTACAGTCCGTCTGCCACGCCCTCGTACCGGTCTATGGCGTCGAGGTGGTCGGTCGCCAGGAGGCGGCCGTCCGTCTCGCCGCCGGGGGCCAGCGTCGGGTACCGGCCGTCGACCCTGTGGAGTCCCCGGAGCGTCGCGGGGCCGCGGTACTCGACGGTCGGCAAGACGGACGCAGCAGTCTCGCGGTCGGTCAGGGTGCCGTAGACGAAAACGAGTGGCATCGGACGGGGGCGATCGGGGCGGGTCGGGGAGCAGCCGCCCTAGCGTTCGTCGATCGGCGGAACGTCGCGGGGGCTCGGGCCGGTGTAGCGACCGCGGGGGCGAATGAGGCGGTTCTCGGCCTGGTACTCGAGGACGTGACCGATCCAGCCGCCGGCGCGGGACATCGCGAAGATGGGCGTGTACGTGTCCGCGGAGATGCCGAGCTTGTGGTAGACGGCGCCGGAGTAGAAGTCGACGTTCGGGGCGATGCCCTTCTCGATCAGATTCTTCTCCTCGACGAGGTAGTTCTCGATGGTCGAGGTGTACCTCAGCATCTGGTCGTCGCCGTCGGCCTCGCTGAGGTCCGAGAGCTTCGCCTCGAGGATCTTGGCGCGGGGATCCTTGGTCTTGTAGACGCGGTGGCCCCAGCCGGGGATGCGGGCGTCGTTCGCGACCTGCTGCTCGATCCACTCCTGGGCCGTCAGGTCGCTCTCCTCGATCTCCAGCAGCGTCTCGATGACGTCCTGGTTGGCGCCGCCGTGCAGCGAGCCAGAGAGGGCACCGATGCCGCCGGTCACGGCGGAATACAGGTCCGCGAGCGTCGAGCCGATGACCATGGCGGTGAACGTCGAGGCGTTGAGCCCGTGGTCCGCGTGGAGGATGAGCGCCATGTCGAAGGTCTCCGCGGCGACGTCGTCGGGCTCCGCGCCCGTCAGCATGTAGAGGAAGTTCGCGGCGTAGCCGAGGTCCTCGCGCGGTTCGACGGGGTCCTCGCCGCGGCGGAGGCGGTCGTAGTTGGCGAGGACGGTCGGGATCTTCGCGACGATGCGCCGGCCCTTGCGACGGGCGGCCGCCAGGTCCTCGGGCTCGGCGTCGGCCTCCGGTTCGTCCGTGGAGAGCATCGAGACGCCGGTGCGCAGCGCGGCCATCGGCGATTCGCCGGCCTCTCCGAGGGCCGCGAGGGTGTCGAAGACGCGGTCGTCGACGGCGCGCTCCGCGGCCATCGCGTCCGCGAAGTCGGCCAGTTCGTCGCTGTCGGGGAGGTCCCCGTGCCAGAGGAGGTAGAGGACCTCCTCGTAGGTGGTCTCGCGGGCCAGATCCTCGATGTCGTACCCGCGGTAGACGAGGCGTCCAGCCTCGCCGTCGATGTCGCTCATCTCCGACTCGGCGACGAGCACACCTTCGAGCCCCTTCTGCAGTTCGTCGGCCATACCCAGCCTTTTCGAACTGCCGGGAAAAAACATTACCATTCGTCCTCGGGGGCGATCCGTCGAACCGGTAGGAAACTGGTCGAACGATTTTCAACTCGGTCACGAGTGGGCGTTCGGTCAGACGTACGTTCAGTAGTTCGACGGTCGTCGAAGTCGACAGCGAGACCGGGGCCGGGCAACGCTTTTGACGGGGCGGTGCGCACGCCCGCACATGCCTGCGGACGAGGTGGCCTACGAGCCGGTCAGCGTCAAGGAGGTGCTGGCCGAGATGAAGGACACGGCGGAGCTACTCATCGACCTCTCCTACTCGGCCGTGTTGCTGGGCAGCGACGAGGTCGCCGCCGAGGTCCTCGAACTGGAGGCGAAGATGGACGTCCTCCAGCTCCAGGCCCGCATGAGCATCCTGCTCGCAGCCCGGAGCCCCGACGACGCCGAGGCGCTCGCGCCGGTGCTGGGCGTCGTGGGTGCCGCCGAGAAGATCTCCGACGCCGCCGGGGACATCGCCAAGGTCGTCCTGGAGGACATCGGTCTCCCCGACGCCATGCGGGCTGCCCTCCCCGAGGCCGTCGAGACGCTCGTCCGCGCGGAAGTTGCCCCGGACTCGCCGCTGAGCGAGGCGACGCTCGGCGACCTGAACCTGGAGACGGACACGGGCGTGCGCGCGCTGGCGATCCGGCGCGGCGGCGACTGGCTGTTCAACCCCGACCGCGAAACGACACTCCAGTCCGGCGACGTGGTCCTCCTCCGTGGCCCCCAGGAGGGCATCAGCGGGGTCTACGCCGACGCGACGGGCGAGGCCTACGTGCCGCCGGACCCGCCCGAGGCAGAGGGCTCGGACCTCGAGCGGGCCGTCGACTCCATCGTCCTGATGAAGGACATGGGCGAACTGGCCGTCGACCTCGCCTACGGCGCCATCCTGTTCGACTCGGACGAACTCGCCGAGGAGGTCATGGAACTCGAGGCGGAGGTCGACGCCCTCCAGTCGCGCTTCGAGGCCTGGACCCTCCGCGCCGCGGGCCGCGCCGACGACCCGGTCTCCCTCCGGGGCCTCGTGCACCTCGCCCAGAGCATCGAGGTCATCTCGGACGCCGCCCTGGAGATCAGCGAGGGGGTCCTGCGGGGCCTCGGCACCCACCCCGTCGTCCGCGAGGCCGTCTACGAGAGCGACGAAGTCCTCACCCGCCGGACGGTCGAGGCGGGCAGTCGCCTCGACGGCACGACGCTGGGCGACGAGGCCGTCAAGACCGAGACCGGGATGCGCGTCATCGCCGTCCACCGGGCGGAGGACGGCGAGCGCGCGGTGGCCGAGGGTGCCGAGGACTGGGTGGTCTCGCCCGGCCCCGAGACCACGCTGGGCGCGGGTGACGTCCTCATCGCCAAGGGCACCCGCGACGGGGCCGAGCGCCTGGCCGCGCTGGCCGCGCCGTAGCGTCCTCAGTCTGCTGGCTCGAAGGCCGGGTCGGGGTTCGCCGGCACCGCGTCGTCCGGGACGTGCCGGAGTCGCCGGCAGGCCACCGTCCAGCCGACGCCGAGACCGGCCGCGAGGGCGACCAGCGCGGTCCGGCCGGGGCCGAGGGCGACGACGGCCGCGAGGCCGACGGGCGGTGCGACGCCCACGGCGAGGAGCGCCTCGTCCGGCCCCCCACCGAGGGTGGCGAGCAACGCGACGAGCGTCTCGCCGCCGACCAGTGCCAGCGCGCCGACGAGGAACAGCCGGGCGACGCCGACGTCGACGGGTCTGCCGACGTCGCCGAGGAGCGCGAGGAGGTCGAAGGCGACGATGTTCGCCACGACGAGTGCGCCACCGAGGGCGGCGAGGCCGGCCGCGGCCACGACCGGTCGCAACCGCGCGGTTCGCTTGACGCGGGTGTGGACCGCCCAGACGCCGAGCGGCGACAGCAGGGCGGCCCACGGCGTCGCGGCGTCGGCGAGGGTGGCCCACGGCTGACCCGGGCCGAGTGCGAGGCCGACGGCGGCCGCGAGCCAGGCGAGTCCTGCCACGAGACCGCCGGTCGCGCTCCAGCGGACGATCGACCCGGGGTGGACCGCCAGGCGGAGGACCCGCCGGCCCACGAGGATCGCCAGGGCGAGCATCCCGCTCGTGACGAAGACGACGAACGTCAGGAGGGGATAGTACGCCAGCGGAAAGTCGGTCTGTCCGCCGGAGACCACCACGACGAAGAAGACGGCGACGGCGACCGCGAAGACAGCCGCGAAGGCGACTGCGCGTCTGGCGTGGCGCCGGACTTCCAGGGCCTCGACGAGGGCCGCCCGCGAGGAGTGTGGCGCCTCGGCGTCACCGGCGGGTGCGTCGGCGGCGTCCGCGGCCGCCCCCGTCGAGCCGTCGTCGGCCTGGCTAGACACGGCGGCCGTTCGGCCAGGCGAGGCAAAGTCGCGTCGGTTCGAGCCCGCCCGAACCCAGGACGTCACAGCCTGCGAGGCTCGAAGCGGCGCACGCCCGGACGGTCGTCCGCCGGTTCGGTCCGAACGGCCCGGTATCGAACCGCTAAAGACCGTGGGGGCGTCCACTACCCCTAATGACCACGCTCGGTACGGCCGAGGCAGCCCCCGGGGAGATGGCCACGGGCCGCCTCGAGGTCGGGGAGGCCCGCGACGGCACCACCGTCGGGCTCCCCGTCGCCGTCGTCAACGGGGCCCGCGAGGGCGACACCCTCTACCTCCAGGCCGTCAGCGACGGCGACGAACTCAACGGAGTCGGCGTCCTGGGCCGCGCCCTGCCCGAGATCGAGCCCGCCGAGTTGCGCGGGACGATCCTCGTCGTCGGGATCGTCAACGTCTACGGCTACCTCACCGCCGAGCACCGGAACCCCATCGACGACACGAAGATCAACCGCGCGTACCCCGGTGACGCGACGGGGACCTCCTCCGAGCGCATCGCCGCGGCGACCTTCGAGGCGGCGACGCGGGCCGACCTCGCGATCGACCTCCACCAGGGTTCGACCTCCCGAATGATCGAGGAGGTCCGGGTCCGCTGCGGGAAGCGCCACGCGCGCCACGACGAGTGCCTCGAACTGGCCCGCGTCTTCGGCTGTGGCCACATCCTGGACCGGAAGGGTCCCGACGGCCAGCTCGCCCGCGTCGCCCCGGACGAGGGGATCCCGACCATCGACCCCGAACTCGGTGCCGCCGTGGGCTGGGACGAAGAGAGTATCCAGGCCGGCGTCGCGGGCGTCTTCAACGTCCTCCGGCACTACGACTTCCTGGCCGGCGACACCGCCGTCGAGCCCCAGACGCGTGCCAGCGGCTTCGAGCAGTACGGGTCCCCGGCGGGCGGCCTCGTCCACTTCCGCGTCGACCTCGGCGACCACGTCACCGCCGACCAGCCGCTCTTCGACGTCTGTGACGTCTTCGGCCAGACGAAGGCCACCGTTCGCGCCGACTCCGAGGGCGTCTTCTGGCGGACGCGCCGCCTGCCCTCCGTCGCCACCGGCGAGTACGTCTGTAGCGTCGGGACGGACCTCGATACGGTCTGACGCGGCGGTTCGTCAGCGCTCCGGATGCGTCGGCGCGTCGAAGCCGCCCCTGACGAGCGGCTTCGCCACGTGCCGCCGGGCACACGGCGGCGCCTCGTACCAGCCCGGGGTCAGGTCCCGGTCGATCGGTACCGACACCGGCCCGTCGGCGCTCGTCTTGCAGTCCCGACAGCGATAGCCCTGGTCGCGCCCTGCGGAGGTCATCGACCGGCCACACCGCGGACAGTCCGGCGTGGCCTCGGTCGTCGTGACGCGGTCGCGGAGCGCGAACTTCTCCAGCTTGAGCGTCCCGTCTGCCACCTCGCCACAGACCGTGACCCGGTCGCCCGCACGCAGGTCCCTGACCCGGTCCCGGAAGCGCTTCGTGGGCTCGAAGGCGACGCAGTCGAGGGCCGATCCGTTCTCGCCCACCGCGAAGAAGACGTGGCCGCCCTCGCGGGTCTCGGGCGCGGCCGTCACGTCGGCGGTCAGCCGGTAGGATCGGCCCGGTTGGACCGAACCGGGATCCGCGACCTCGCGCAGGTGGGCGTCGGTCCCCTGATTCGTGACGAAGACGGCCCGGTCGGCGACGGACTCGCCCTCGATGTGCCCGGCGACCGCCCGGACCGCCTCCGGATCGTCGCCACGAACCGCGTGGAGAATCGGGCAGGGCGTCCGCGGGACGCAGACGGCGCGGTCCTCGACCCGGTCTACGGTGTCCCAGACTGTGGGGTAGCCCGACTCTGCAGCGGCGACGACCGAGGCGCGGTCGACCGCCCGGTCGGTTCCCCAGCGGTCGCGCTCGCGGTAGGAGATACACTCGTAGGTCCACTCGTCGAAGGCCGACCAGGCGCCGACGGCCGCCAGCGCACCGATCAGGCCGCGGCCGTTGCCGGCGGTGACCGTCTCGACGCCGAGTTCGCCGGCCAGGTCGCGGGCCTCGCTGCGGTCCAGCAGATCGCGGACGGCTCGCTCCGCGAAGTCGGCAGCGGCCGTGGGTACCTCGTCGGGGTCGCAGTCGGCGACGACCCCTCCCGGGTTGGTTCGCGGGTCGTCGGTCCGGGCAGCGTCGAGTTCGTCGGCGAGGACGTCGAGGGCCCGGCCGGGATCGGCGTCGGTGTGGACCGCCAGCGCGGCGTTGCCACGGGTCTTGTGCTCGACGGCGGGGTTACACCGGACGAGGAGGCGACGCTCGACGGTCGCGCCGCTGACCTCGAGGGCCGCAGCGATCCTCGCAGCGACGTAGGTCGTACAGAGGCCCGCGTCCCGCGAGTCCGTGTCGTCGAGACCGATGACCGTCACTGGCCCCGCGTTGGGGCCCAGAGACCGTTAACTGTCCGGGTCCGGGGCCGGCGGAGTCAGGAGACGACGTGTCTCGTCACCGTCGCGGTCCCGTCTGGCGAGAGGGCGATCTCGTAGTGGTCGGCGCTCCCGACGGTGCCGTTCCAGGCCGGCTCGCCGTCGATCGACACGACGATCGTCCCTGCCGGGTCGAACGCGGTGACGGTCGCCCGGTCGCCCGCTGTCATGGTCAGCGTTTGTGAGGCCTGCAGCGTCCGATTCCCGTCCTCGTAGGGGTACTGTCGCACCGTGGCGGTCAGGTTCCCCATCGCGGTAAACAGCAGGCGGTCGCCCGGCGCCACGCCGGTCTGCCACTCGGTCGTCGGCGCTGCGTCGGTGGACTCGGGCGCGGTCGGCTCCGGCTCGGTCGTGGGAGTGGGCTGGCCGTCCGGCCCGTCCCCAGCAGGGGTCCCGAGACAGCCGGCGCTCGCGAGGAGCAGTCCGGCCACCAGGACCGTCAGTAGAGGGCGGCGCATACGCGAGGGGGTTCCCGGAGGTGCGGCATGTGTCTGGTGAAATCGGGTGCCGTCGGGCTACTGGTCCGAGCGCCGATACGAGCGTGAAATCACCGGACATCGGGCCCACAGACGCCAAAACGCATATATGCGGTCAACTGCTTGTGTCCGAACGAGAACAGTATGTCACGTCAGGCGCTGGTGGGCAACGTCACCGCCATGCTCGAGGACGCGGGATTCACCGTGAGCGAGCGGTGTGCGATCCGGCCCAAGAGCTTCGACGTCGCCGCGCGCCGGGGCGAGGACGTACTCCTGCTGAAGATCCTCGGGAACATCGACGCCTTCGACGGCTCGACCGGCGCGGAGATGCGCCGCCTGGGGACCTACCTCCGGGCGACGCCGATGGTCGTCGGCCTGCGCACGCGCGACGAGGACCTCAAGCCCGGCGTGGTCTACTTCCGCCACGGCGTGCCCGTCCTGTCGCCGGACACGGCGATGGACCTCTTCGTCGAGGAGGTCCCGCCGCTGATCTACGCCGCCCCTGGCGGCCTGTACGTCAACATCGACAGCGAGGTCCTGGCCGACGCCCGGCAGGACCGCGACTGGTCGCTCGGTCGGCTGGCGAAGGAACTGGGCGTCTCCCGGCGGACCGTCTCGAAGTACGAGGACGGCATGGACGCGAGCGTCGAGGTCGCGGCCGAACTCGACGAACTCTTCGACGCGCCGCTGACCTCGCCCGTGAACGTCCTCGACGACGCGGAAGAAGTCCGCGAGGGGGAGGACACCCCCGAGGACCCCGACGTCGACCCCGACGACCAGTCCATCGTGACGGTCATGACGCGGGTCGGCTACGAGGTCCACCCGACCGACCGCGCGCCGTTCAAGACGGTCAGCGAGGACGAGCGCCGCGCCGAGCAGGTCCTGACCGGCCACTCCACGTTCACGGAGGCCGCCCAGAAGCGCGCGCGGATCATGTCCTCGGTCGGCAAGGTCACGCGGACCACCTCGGTCTACGTCGTCGACGAGGCCAAGACGGAGGCCGTCGACAACACCGCCATCATCGAGGAGGCGGAGATGGCGGACATCGAGGACCGGATCGACCTGCGGGACCTCATCGCCGAGCGCGTCGAGGAGAATCCGGCCTGAGTCGCCAGCGGTAGCGGGTCGTCCCCCGGGTCAGTACGAGTAGCCGTCGTCCTGCTCTTCGCCCTGGAGCGCCGGGTCCTGCTGCTCGTTGGCCGGCGTGTTGAAGGCGGTGTCCGAGAGTTCGTCCGTCTCGTCGTCGGTCGTCTCGTAGGCCGAGATGCCGAGTGTGAGGAGTTCCTCGACGGCTTTGTCTCGGTTCAGAAAGTCGCCCTGGTCGATCAGGCGCTGTATCTCGCTCTCCGTCTGGTCCGGTAGTGATACTTTGAGACGGCTCACGACCCCCCGTTTGACACCGAGACGTATAAGTGCTGATGGGCGGGACGGGCCGACCACCGATTCCGCCCACCGACGGAATCAGGCGTAGGTTTCTTCGAGGTAGGCGACGATGTCGTCGCTCTCGGCCATGCCGTCGACGCCGTTCTCGGGGTCGACGAGGACCGGCACGCCGGTCTGGCCGCTGATCGCCTCGACCTCGGTCCGCTCGTCGTGGCTCGCCGGCACCAGGTGTGACTCGTAGTCCAGGTCGAGTTCGTCGAGCTTCGTCGTGACCTTCGCGCAGTACGGGCAGCCCTCGAGTTCGTACAGTTCCAGGTTCGCCATCACCCCAGCGTAGCCGTCCCGGGACCAAGAACGCGACGGTGGCCGTGCGCAGGACGCACACGGGCGGGAGCGAGCGGCGAGGGGTCAGTCGCCGGACTCCGGCAGGTCGGCGTCGGCGAGCAGTTCCGAGGCGGTGACGAGCGCCTCCAGGTCGACGTCGTACTCGGCCATCGCCTCGGCCGCCCCCTCCTCGCGGTCGACCACGACGAGGACGCGGTTCACCGTCGCCCCCGCGTCGCGGAGCGCCTCGACCGCGTCGACGGCGCTCTGGCCCGTCGTCGCGATGTCCTCGACGACGACCACCTCGCCGCCCTCGGGGAGCGTCCCCTCGATGCGGTTGCCGGTCCCGTACTCCTTGGTCGACTTCCGGACGATGACGTAGGGGCGGTCGGCGGCGAGGCTGGTGGCGGTGACGAGGGGCACCGCGCCGAGCGCGACCCCGGCGAGGGTCTCGTCGCCGAGTCGCTCGGCGAAGGCCTCGGCGATCAGGTCGAGACAGTGGGGGTCGGTCTCGAAGACGTACTTGTCGACGTAGTACTGGCTCGTGCCGCCGTGAGAGAGTTCGAACTCCCCGAACCGGACGGCCTCGGTGTCGCGCAACGCCGCGATCAGCCCCTCGTTCGTCATTCGTCTCGGCGTGACGGCAGCGCCGGTAAAGGGCTTGCCGGTACCGCGCCGGCGACGATGGATCGGTGGGCAGCGGGTAGTGCACCCGACGAGGGCGGCCAGCGCAGCCCCGGACTGTCGGTCGAGCGGGTCGCACGCGCCCGGCAGGGCTGCGCTCTGCCCGGCCTCGCGCTGGACGGAGGCCACACGGCGCCACGCGCTCGTGCGAACGCGATCCGTCGAGCGGAATCACTATGGGAGCACAGTCCCCACCCTCCCACGATGCACGGGTTCGGGTCGAGTGGCGTCCGCGGCGTGGCGTTCCAGGAGCTCTCGCCGGCGGACGCGCTGGCCATCGCGAGCGCGGCCGCGAGCGTCCTCGACCCCCACCGCGTCGCCGTCGCGCGCGACACGCGGCTCACCGGCGGTGCCATCGCCGACGCCGTCGCCAGCGGGCTGGCGAGCGCTGGCGCCGACGTCGACCGCCTCGGAATCCTCCCGACGCCCGGCCTCCAGGTCTACTGCGAGGAGGAGGGCGTCCCGGGGGTCATGGTCACCGCCTCGCACAACCCACCCGAATACAACGGGATCAAGCTGGTCGGCGCCGACGGCGTCGAACTCGACCGCGAGACCCTCGACGCGGTCGAGCGCGCCCTGGCCGACCGCCCGTCACCCGTCGCCTGGGACGAGACGGGCCACTCGCGGACCGTCGAGGGCGCCGACCGGCGCTACCGCGAGCAGTTGCTCGCTGCCGTCGACCGGGCGGCCATCGAGGACGCGGACCTGACCGTCGCGCTGGACCCCGGTCACGGTGCGGGCGCGCTCACGAGCCCCGAGTTCTTCCGGGAGCTGGGCTGTGGCGTCCGGACGATCAACGCCCAGCCGGACGGGCGGTTCCCCGGCCGCGATCCCGAACCGATCGCCGCCAACCTCGGCGACCTCCGGCGACTCGTCCGGACCTCCGACGCTGACCTGGGCGTCGCCCACGACGGCGACGCCGACCGCGCCATCTTCGTCGACGAGCGCGGCGAGCACGTCGAGGGCGGCGCGGCACTCGCGGCCCTGGCGGCGGCGGTGGTCGAGCGCGACGACGTCGTGGTCTCGGCGGTCAACGCGACCCAGCGCCTCGTCGACGTCTGCGAGACCGCCGGCGCGACGCTCGTGTTGACCCCCATCGGGAGCACGAACATCATCGGCGCCATCGGCGAGTACCGCGGCGCGGGCGACCACGTCCCCGTCGCCGGCGAGGGCAACGGCGGCATCCTCTTTCCCGACTACCGCGTCGCGCGCGACGGGGCCTACACCGCCGCGCGATTCTGCGAACTCGTGGCGGAGCGGCCCGCGAGCGAGGTTCTCGAACCCTACGGCGGCTACGCGAACCTCCGGCGCGACGTTCCCTACGAGAGCGGCGCCGAGCGCGAGGCCATGCTCGCCGCCATCGAGCGGGCGGCCGCCGACGCCGACGCGGCGCTCGACCGAACTGACGGCGCCAGGCTCGACTACGGGGACGCCTGGGTGCTGGCCCGGCCGAGTGGGACCGAGCCGGTCGTGCGCATCTACGCCGAGGCCCGCGACGAGAGCCGGGCTCGCGAACTCGCCGACTGGCTGGAGGGCGTCGTGACGGACGCCGTCGAGGCCTGACTACCGGTCCGGGTGCGTCTCCAGGGCCTCTGTCAGGCGTTCGCGCTCCGCCCGCAGGTCCTCGAGTTCCGCCGCGACCGCTCCGGAGACGAGGCGCTCGCGCTCCGCGTCGGTCAGGTCCGCCCGCGCGACGGCGGCGGTCCGGAGTCGCTCGTAGTCGCACTCGTCGGGGAGGCGCTCGACCGGGCGGAGGTCCGCGACGACCCCGGGAGCGAAGCGGTTGACGGCGGCGGTCAGTTCGCGGGCCCGCCAGCGCAGGCGGGCTGCGCTCGGCGGCGGCCACCCGACGGTCAGCGGGTCGGCGTCGAGCCGACGGAGGTACGTCGTGCTCGGTCGGACCGCGGTCTTGAGCGCGCCCGGGTCGGCGACGTAGTGATCGAGCTTCGAGCGGGAGTACTCGGCGTAGTCCAGGAGCCGGGAGACGGGCTCCGTGCCGGCCTCGGCGTCGCGCACGTAGGCCGCAAGCTCCGCCGGCGGCGACTCGAAGGGGACGAGCGGAAAGCGATCGACGGCCGACAGGAAGTCGAAGACCTCGCGGGCGGACGACTCGCGCGTGAAGGTCTCGAAGGCCTCGGCGACGCGCTCGTCGTACGTCTCGATTGGGTCGCGCAGGCGCTCGACCGGGGCGTCGAGGTCCGCCTCCCCGAGTTCCTGGAGGCGTTCGAGGTCGCCGATGCGCTCGCGGACGTCCGCGCGCCGGTGTCGGACGGCGTTGCGCGCGGCGCGGTAGCGGTCCAGGGCGTCGTCGCGCTCGTCGAGGCGCGCGGCGAGGTCGGCCACCGGTTCGAGGTCCGACCGGACCTGTTCGAAGTCCGACTCCGTGAGGCGCCGTTGCTGGAGGTGTTCGTCGGCCGCCTCGAAGGTCTCCCGGAGGAGGACGTCCTCGTGGAGGCGCTCGACGAAGTCCGCGACCTGGCTCTGAAACTCGATGAACGTCTGGAAGTCGCCGTCGCCGGTCGCGGGCTCCTCGTAGCGGTCGAGCAGGGCCGTGAACTCCTGGTGGGCGTCGGCCAGGCGCTCCAGTTCGGCCTCGCCGAAGTCCGCCACCCGCTCCTCGGCCCGCTCGAGGGCCTCGGCGGCCGCCGACAGGTCGGCCACCGGGTCGTCGTCCCCACCGGCCCGGGCCGTCGCGTTATTCGTAGACATCGTCGGGATCGAAGACGCGGTCCGCCACTGTCTCGCCGTCGATGGTGCGGTAGAAGCACGTCTCGTAGCCGGTGTGGCACGCCCCGCCCGCCTGGTCGACCAGGTAGAGGACGGCGTCGCCGTCGCAGTCGACGCGGATCTCCTCGATCGTCTGGGTGTGGCCGCTGGTCGCCCCCTTCTCCCAGAGTTCCTCGCGGCTGCGCGAGTAGTAGTGGGCCCTGCCGGTCTCGCGCGACCGGTCGACGGCCGCCTCGCTCACGTAGGCGAGCATCAGCACCTCGCCCGAGGTCGCGTCCTGGGCGACCGCCGGGAGGAGGTCGTTGTCGTCGAAGGCGAGTTCAGGGGCGGCCTCGCTCATGCCGCAAGGGTGGCGGGTGGGACGAATAGGTCTTGTCCCTCTCGGGTCGTCGCGCGAGAGCGGGGGGTGGCCGACCACTCACCGCAGTCCGAGGAGTCCGAGCAGGCCGAACAGGACGTCGCCGTAGGTGAACGCGATCACCAGCCCGACGAACAGCGGCACGAGGAACGGGATCCCCGGCGAAATCCAGACCACGTCGTCTGCGACCAGCGCGTCGAGACCGTCCCGGAGCGTCGCCGCGTCGGTCCCGTAGGCGTCGCCCTCGATCGAGTCCAGGAACGCCTGCGCGCCCCAGGGGTCCACTAGGTCGGTGGCGTCGTCGGCAGCCTGTGCCGCGGCCTGGACCGCCCCGTCCCCGGCGGTCGAATCGGCGTCGCCGGGCGTCGTCCCACCGTCCGTCACGATGGCGCCGTCACCCGGGTCGCGGAACTCGGACGGCAGCGAGTCGGGGTCGCGGTAGGTCCCGGGGTCCCCCCGGAGGTCCGCGAGCGAGACGTCCCGCCAGGCGAGGTACATCCGGAGAGCGTCGAGGTCCAGGCCGCGGAGCGAGACGTACGAGCGGATGCCCGACGGCGACAGGTCGGCCAGGAGCGAGCGGTCGGGGAAGTGCAGGAGGGAGCCGTACTCCGACGTCGCCTGCGCGGGCCGGATCGGTTTGGCGACGAACATCGCCGGCGAGACGTGTCCCCGGACGGCGTTTCTGCTTCCGAGGACGAACGGGTAGGCCAGACCGGCGAGGACGGTGTTCGAGAGGACCGTCAGCGAGAAGACGCCCAGCGTGGTGACGACGACGGGCATCGTCTGGAGGGGGAGGCCGAGGTCACCGACGGCGTAGGCGGGGTAGGTCGGGAGCAGCACGGCGACGACGATGAACGCCTTGGCGTCGGCGCCGCCGAAGCCCCCGATGCGCCAGAAGAAGTACGAGAGGGGGGCGACGAAGCCCAGGCTGAGACCGACGCGGATGGCGAACGCGCGCTGCTCCCAGGGGCGGGCCCCGCCGGTGAAGACGGTGACGGCCTCCCAGGCGAGGAGCACGAGGGCCAGGCCGACGAGCGGGAGCCAGGTCCGGTTGGGAACGCGACGCGTCTCGACGTCGCGCCAAGCAACGTAGGCAAAGAAGGGAATCGCGAGCAGGCGAAGCAGATCCGGAACGCTGGCGAACACGGCCCCCTCTGGGGGCCCCCGGGTGTTAGTGGTTCCGGCTGGTCGGAAATCGGGCGACGGCGATCGGCCGCCGGCTCGGGCCTCAGATGACGCGGTTCTGGAGGTAGTCGAGGTGCTTTGCGTTGTACACGATCTTGACCGTGTCGCCGGCCGGCGAGCCGATGCAGGTCAGGCGCACGTTCTTCTCCTCGACCTCCTCGTCGCTGAGGATCTGCTGCATGTCCATGTCGATGTCGCCCTCGAGGACGATGGCGGCGCAGTTCGCACACGCGCCGGCCCGACACGAGAACGGCCAGTCGAAGCCCTGGGCCTCGGCGGCCTCCAGGATGTACTCGCCCTCGTTGACGTCGAGGGAGCCGTAGTCTTCGTCGTCGAGGCCGGCTGCTTCGGCCTTGTCGAACAAATCGTCTCCGTAGAGGTCCCAGCCCTGGTCGTCTACCACTTCGTAGTTGAGGTACTCGACGGTTGGCATCGTCCCTCGGTTTGCTCGCCGCACAAATAGACGTTGTTGTTCGCGTGATGTGGAGGATAAAATCATGAGGGACCGGCAACGCGGCGGTGATTCGCCGGACTGCACCGGAATTCGACGCCATCTCCGTCGTCAGTCCCGGCAGGATGCCGCGTCACTGCCCCTGGGGAGGGGGGCGCCCGGCGACTCACTCCGAGTCGTCGGTCGGTTCCTCGGCCCCCTCCGGCACGCGGTCGCGTTGCTCGGCCGCCGTCTCCGCCGCCTCCGTCGCGGTCTCTTTGGCCGTCTCCGTCGTCGACTTCGCCTCGGCGGCCCGTTCCTTAGCCTCGTCCACCCGTTCGGTCGCGTCCTCGGGGACGGCGTCGGGGTCGACTGCGTCGCCGTCGGGGGAGTCGTCGGCCCCACCTTCCGGGACGACCGACTCCACCTCGGTGGCCGCCGTCTCGACGTCGTCGGCCGCAGATTCCAGTTCTTCGGCGGTCTCCGCGACGTCCGTCGCCGCCGTCTCCAGTTCGGCTGCGGTCTCGGCGACCTCTTTCGTCCCACGCTCGTAGGCCCGCGCGAGGACGACCGCCTCGACCACGCCGGCGAGGACGAACAGGGCGAGTGCGACGGCGCCAGCCGCCCAGAGTACGTCCGCGACGCCACTTCCCACTGGGACGACCTCGAAGACGACGAGCGCGTTCGCGACGCCGAGGACGACGGTCACGGCGACGATGGCCCGGACGAACTGCCGGTACAACGTGGCCGTCGGGCCGAGGAGGAGCCGCTCCAGCCAGGCGCCGAGTCGCGACAGTGGACCGGAAGACATGGAGTGATCCACACCCCGTCGGCTGAAAAGGGTTCCCCACGGGACGGGTGGGGAACCGTCACGCTTTCGAAGCGTCGTCCCGCAGAGTCGCCCATGTTCCCGGACTTCGAGGTGATTCCCGCCGTGGACATGCAGGACGGCCAGGTCGTCCAGCTCGTCGGCGGGGAGCGCGGCACGGGGCGGACCTACGGCGAGCCCGTCGCCGCGGCCGAGCGCTGGGTGGAAGCGGGGGCCGAGACGCTCCACCTCGTCGACCTCGACGGGGCCTTCGAGGGCCAGCGCCAGAACGCCGAGGCCATCGACGCCATACTCGAGGCGGTCGACGTCCCCGTCCAGCTCGGCGGCGGCATCCGGACCGTGCCCGACGCCCTGAACCTGGTCGAACGCGGCGTCGAGCGGGTCATCCTCGGCACCGCCGCCGTCGAGCGCCCGGAGATCGTCGAGGAGATCAGCCGGGTCCACGCCGGCACCGTGGTCGTGGGCCTGGACGCGAAGGGCGGCGAAGTGGTCGTGTCGGGGTGGACCGAGGGAACCGGCCTGGACCCCGCCGAGGCGGCCGGGCGCTACGCCGACCTCGGCGCCGGCGCGATCCTCTTTACGGACGTGGACGTCGAGGGCCAGATGGCGGGCGTCAGGACCGAGCAGGTCGAACGCGTGGTCGAGGGCGTCGACGTGCCGGTCATCGCCAGTGGTGGCGTCGCGACGCTCGACGACGTGCGTGCCCTGAAGGAAGCGGGTGCCGCGGCCGTCGTCGTCGGGAGCGCCCTCTACGAGGGGCAGTTCACGCTCGCCGAGGCGCAGGCCGCGGTGGCCGAGGCCGACTAGTGCTTCGTGGCCGGACCGACGGGGCCGACGAACTGCGGCAGGATCAGCGCGTATGCGCCGCCGCCGACGAGCAGCGCGCCGACCGGTGCCGTTCGCGCCGAGTTGAACAGCAGGAACCCGGCGAGCATGACCATGACCGCGATCGATTCGAGCTTCTTCGACATACCAACGACCAGTGTGATTCTATCGCATATACCCCCGGCAGACTCGCGTCACACGGCCGTCAGACGCCGGTTTTCTGCAATTGCGCTCGTGTGAAATCAGATTTACTCGGGCATTAATCGAACCGGCGGTCGGTGGTCGACACATCTGTAGGGCGCTGCAGATGCGAGAGCATCCGCGGTGGCGCGCGCCGTCGAGGCGCTGAGGCCCGGACGGGCCGAAGTGGTGAGACTGCGCCGTGCGAGGGATGAGCACCGCAGCGAACGGAGTGAGCGAGGAGCGCAGTCGGTTGGGGAGGTGTGTGGTGCTGACAGTGTTGCCTGGTGGACTGAAAGGGCGAGGCTCGGTGGCGGGCACTGAGCGGCCCCTATCCGAACGCAGTGAGGATATGTCGCTCAGTGCCCGCGAGCGGGCCGAGGGCTTTCGAAAGTCGACGACAGAGACTGAAACGGTCCATAGCGAGCGGGCCGAGGGCTTTCCAGCAGTGACCAAGTGCAGCAGCACCAGTCCACGCGACAGCCGCAGAAAGACCACGGGACAGTCGCAATCGCCTTGTACACGGAGTGACAGAGGGGAGGTATGACGGACCGAACGGCGGCGGTACGGCGAGAGACCGCCGAGACGGACGTCGAGGTCACCCTCGATGTGGACGGCGACGGCGAGTCAACGGTGGACACGGGGCTCCCGTTCCTCGACCACATGCTCGACGCGCTCGCCACGCACGGCCTCTTCGACCTGACCGTCACCTGTGACGGCGACCTGGACGTCGACGCCCACCACAGCGTCGAGGACGTCGCCATCACCCTCGGCCAGGCGCTGGACGAGGCCCTCGGCGAGCGCCGCGGCATCGTCCGCTACGCCGACCGGACGGTCCCGATGGACGAGGCCCGCGCCACCGTCGTCGTCGACGTGAGCGGCCGCCCGTACTTCGTCTTCGAGGGCGCGTTCAGCGAGGAGACGGTCGGCGGCATGGCCAGCTACATGGCCCAGCACTTCCTGCGGTCGGTGGCGACCAACGCCGGCCTGACGCTCCACGCCGAGGTCCGGGGCGAGAACGCCCACCACGAGGTCGAGGCGCTGTTCAAGGGCCTCGCGCGGGCGCTCGACGACGCGACCCGAATCGACGAGCGCCGTGGCGGGGCGACGCCGAGCACGAAGGGCGACCTCTGAGAGCGGCCTGTCGGGTCGGCCGTCCCCCGCCGGGGCCGAACGCCTTTGACCCCGGCATCCCTCCGCTCCAGCATGTTCGACGAGATCATGGAGAAGTTCGCGGACTCGCCCAGCCAGCAGCGGGTGATCCGCCTCCTGCTCGAACGGGGCTTCTCCGTCAACGACGACGGCCGGGTGGTCTCGGGGGGCATCGAGATCCCCAACACCGGCATCGCCCGGGAGGTCGAGGTCGACCGCCGGGTCGTCGACGCGACGACGAGCGCGATCCTCGACGACGACGAACTGCGGCCCATCTTCCAGAACATCTCCGCGATCCCGAGCCTCATGGACCTCGCGCCGGTCCTCGACCTGACCGTCCTCACCGTCGCGGTCCGCGACGCCGAGGAGTCTGGCATCGTTTCCACGGTCACGAGCGCGATTGCCGACGAGGGCATCACGATCCGGCAGGTCATCAGCGAGGACCCGGAGTTCACCGACGAGCCGGTCCTCTACGTCATCACGGACAGCGAGATACCGGGGTCGCTGCTCAACGTGATCCGCGACATGCCTTTCGTCCGGCGGATCGAACTCGAGTGAATCGCCCGGCCGCGGCCCGGATCAGGAGCAATCGAACTCGAAGCGGGCGCCCCCGTCGGCGCTCTCGGTCGCGGTGACCGTCCAGCCGTGGGCGTCGGCGATTTCGTCGACGATGGCGAGACCGAGGCCAGTCCCGCGGTCAGCCGTCGAGAAGCCGCTCTCGAAGACGGCCTCGCGGTCGGCCGCCGGGATGCCGGGGCCGTCGTCGGCGACGTAGAAGCCGGTGGGCGTCTCGCCGAGGGTCACCGTGACGGCCTCGCCGCCGTGGGTCACCGCGTTGCGAAAGAGGTTCTCCAGGAGTTCCCTGAGTCGGGACTCGTCGGCCTCGACCTCGGCGTCCGCCGCGACGACGAGGTCGGCGTCGGCGGTGCCGACCGTGCCCCAGGCGCTCCAGGCGGCGTCGGCGATGGAGACGGTGACTGTCTCGACCGGCGTCGTCCCGTGGCGCGCGATGGCGAGCAGGCCGTCGACCAGTTCCTCCATGCGCTCGACGGCCCGCCGGGCGCGCTCGACGTGGTCGTCGTCGGCCTCGGTCAGTTCCAGGGACGACCCGAGGACGGAGAGGGGGCTGCGGAGGTCGTGGGAGACGATGCTGGCGAAGCGGTCCAGGCGCTCGTTCTGGCGCTCGAGTTCGCGCTCGCGCTCCTTGAGTTCCGTCACGTCCGAGAGGACGATCTGCCCCGCCGGCTCGCCCTCGAAGGTCGCGGGCAGGCCGGAGAAGACGACGTGGAGCGTCTCGCCGTCGGCCGTGAGCAGGCGTCGTTCGACGCCCTCCAGGGGCGTCCCCTCCTCGACGACCGTCGTGACGACGTCCGCGCCGTCGTCGCGGTCGTCGGGGTGGATGAACTCCCGGCCAGGCTGCCCGATCAGGGCGGCCGGCGAGGCCACGCCGTGGAGGTCGGCCGCGGCCTGGTTCGCGTAGACCAGGATCCCGTCGCCGTCGAAGATGACGATCGGGGCCGGAGAGAACTCGAGGAGGCGCCGGTAGCGCTCCTCGCTGTCCGTGGGTCGGTCGGACCCGGAATCGGATCGCAGAGATGCGACCAGGTACCGCTCGCCGTCGCGTTCCTCCCGGGCGAGCGCCACCTCGACCGGGACCGTCCGTCCGTCCGGACACTCCGCGAAGACGCTTCCGTCCCCACCGATCCGGCGGGCGTCCGCCGGCCACCCGTCCGTCAGACTGCCGTGGTCGGCGTCGCCGACTGTCCGGACGACGTCCGCGAGGTCCATGCCGACCAGGTCCGGCGCGTCACAGTTCAGGAGACGCTCGACGCCCTCGTTCGCATCCCGGATCGTTCCGGTCTCGTCGGCGAGGAGCATCGGGTCGGGCGCGAGTTCGAGGAGGCCCGTGGTCGAGTCCATCGATACCGTATCATCGATACGACCAGGCTCCAAAATATTTTCGATTGGTGCAGGCGAGCGGCCCTGGAGGGCCGGAATTCGTCGGACTCGGGCGGTGGAGCTATTGCCGTTCGCGCGAGCAGTGGGTGCATGGACACCCGTGTGTTCCTCCGCGTCGAGGGGGCGGCGCTGGGGCTGGCAGGGGCCGGTGGATATTTCGCCCTCGTGGGCGATCCGCTCCTGTTCGTCCTCCTCGTCCTCCTGCCCGACGTCTCGATCGCCGGCTACCTCGCGGGCCGTCGGGTCGGCAGCCTCGCGTACAACGTCGTCCACGGGCTGACCCTCCCCGTCGCGCTCCTGGCCTGGGGCCTGTGGGCCGGCCACCCCCTCGCGACGGCCGGCGGCCTCGTCTGGGTGGCCCACGTCGGCGCCGACCGGGCGATGGGGCTCGGGCTGAAGTACGACGACGCGCCGTTCCGGGAGACGCACCTCCAGCGGATCTGAGCGGCGAACCCGAAGCCATACGCGAACACGCGCCCAAGGACGGGCCGTGACCGAGACGTTCCGGACCGTGGCCGGTCGCGGAAGGGGTCGCTTCGAGGTGCGCGGGTCGGAGTTCGTGGGCCACGTCGCGCCGGCCCGGACCATCGACGAGGCCGAGGCGTTCGTCGACGAGGTCCGGGCGGCCCACGCCGACGCCACCCACAACGTCCCCGCCTACCGCGTCCGGGCCGACCCGCTCCGGGAGTGGTCGAGCGACGCCGACGAGCCCTCGGGGTCGGCCGGCAAGCCAGCCCTGAACGTCCTCCAGGGCGAGGACGTCGAGAACGTCGTCGCCGTCGTGACCCGCTACTACGGCGGGACGAATCTCGGTGTCGGGGGACTCGCGCGGGCCTACGGGAAGGGGGTCAAGGTCGCGCTCGACGACGCCGGAATCGTCGCGGAGCGCCCCAGCGAGACCTTCACCGTCGCCGTCGACTACGACGACTCCGGGACCGTCCGGGGCATCCTGGAGAGTGTCGATTGCGAGTTCGACGCGGACTACGCCGAGCGCGTGACCTTCGCGTGCCGCGTCGCCACCGACGACGGGTCCTCCCTCCGGGACCGCATCCGGAGTGCGACGAGCGGTCGCGCGTCGGTCGACGACATCGACGAGTCCTAGACGCGCCCGGCCGACGGCCGGCGATGCCGTCGGTTCGACGACCGTCGGATTTCGCCTGGAATTCGTCTGACGGTTCCCGTGGAAGATTCGTTCGAGTGGACGACGATGCTGTCTACGTCCACCGGTTTCCACCTGAAATGGGAGGGGGTCGGTTCCGTCGAAATCCCGCGCGGCATCCGGTCGCGGGTTCCACCCGATACGGCGGTCAACGTCCCGATGCGGCGGCCTCCGAATCGCTCGCCACCGTCTTCTCAGTGGTCGACGCCTAGCTCGTCGAGCAGGGTGACCGCGGCGTCGTGAGAGGACCCCGGGCCACGGCCCGTGACCAGGTCGCCGTCGACCCGGACCGAGGTGTCGGCGTCGAGTTCGGCGTCCCAGTCGGCGCCGGCGGCCCTCACCTCGTCCTCGACCCAGTAGGGCAGTTTCCGGCCGTCCGGCATCAGGTCCTGCTCGTCGACGATGCCCTCCTCCCACTCGTTGGGGAAGCCCGTCACCGAGCGGCCCGCGACGAGGAAGTCGCCGTTCGAGTCGCGGGTGAACGCCAGCAGGCCGACGGCGTGACAGACCACGAGGGCCGTCGCGTCGCCCTCCTCGACGGCGGTCCGGAGCGCGTTGCGCGCGTGGCGGTCCTGGTTGATGTCCCACTCCGTCCCGTGGCCGCCGGGGAACACCACGGCGTCGTACTCGCTCGGGTCGACGTCCGCGAGCGCCGTCGGATCGTTCAGGCGGTCGTCGGACTCGTGGACCTCGCGGACGTGCTCGGCAGTCTCCTCGCCGACGTTCTCCGGGTCGACGGATCGCTCGTCGATCACCGGCGGGTCGCCCGACGGCGTTGCGACGTCGATCTCGACGCCCGCGTCCGACAGCGTCGTCAGCGGTTCGACGCACTCCTCGCCCCAGTACCCTTCCTGACTCACGATGAACAGCGCGTCTGTCATTGCGGTCCAGGGTTCGGCCCCGAGACGCAAAAATCCCCGACGCCGCCCACCCGGCGGACGGACGCCGGGCATCGGGTCGCCCCTAGAACTACTGTCCCGGCCTCCGAGGAGGGCGATATGCGCGAGGTGACGGCGGAGCGATTCGTGGCCGCGACAAGCTCCGAACTCGACGGAGCGCTCTCGCCGCGGGCCGTCCTCGAGTACGAGGGGACCTTCAGCGTCGAGGACGTGACCGAGACCGAGGACGGCTGGACCGTCACGGCCCGCGCGCCCGGAATGACGGTGACCTTCGACTTCACGGAGCGCGACCGGGGCGTCCACTACGTCCAGCGCGGCGACGCCGGTCCCTTCGACGCCATGGAGACGACGATCACGTACGAGCGCGAGCGCGAGGGGTCGGTCGTCACCGCGCGGTCGGCCGTGTCGCTCGGGCTGCCCGTGGCGGCCGTGAGCGATCGGATCGCGGCCTGGAAGCGGCGAGGCGAGTTGCGGCGGGCGCTCGACGAACTCGCGGCCGACGTCGAGTGACGGCGAGGGCGCCGGCGCGGGCGTGCGACACTCGCACACGACCGGGGTGGCTTTTCCGCGCTCCGTGACACAGAGAGCCACATGGGACTGTTCGCCACGATCTCGGAGGTCTTCGCCGGGTCGTCGTCCGCCACGACGACCGACGATTCGAAAGGTGCCTACTGGTGTCACGACTGCCAGGAGCGGATCCGCGACGTAGACGTCGCTGGCGAGGAGCCGCCGGACTGCCCGTCCTGCGGGGACGCCATGGAGTTCGAGCGGTCGACGGGGACCGCCAGCTGTGCCTGCTAGCGGGTCACGAGGTAGGTGACCACCATCAGCCCGATCGTGCCGACGACGAACCGACCGAGCGTCAGCTCCCCGGCACCGACGAATTCGAGGCCCCAGAGGATCAGAGCCGCGAAGCTCGCCGACAGGACGAGGTTCATCACGAAGTGGACGCGAGGGTCGCCCCGAGACGCCATCGGCTCGGCCTGTGACCGCACGGCCCTTAACTTCCCGTGGTAGATGTCCCCACACACTTTTTGAGGGGGGCGGCACAAGCGGCGCACATGACCCTGGCGGAACGGATCGCGGCCTATCGCGAGGTGTTGGCAGAGTGGTTGCACGGGCTCTACCACGGCATGATCGAGCACCCGGCGACCGAGAAGATCGAGAAGGAGGCCGAGGACCTGGCGGACGCGTTCATGCTCGCGTGCTTCCCGGACGCGTTCGGCATTCCGAGCCCGGTGTCGTACTACACCGCCGAGCTACTCCCTTACCTCGGCGACGAGTACGAGGCCTGGCAGCGCCGCATGTGGGACCGGGACTCGCTCGTCGAACGCAAGGGCCAACAGTACCACTTCTGATGGCCCGGTTCGCCTTCTTCGGCGGCAAGGGCGGCGTCGGCAAGACGACCGTCTCTGCGGCCTACGCCCTGAAGTGTGCGACCGCCGGGCTGGAGACGCTCGTCGTCTCGACGGACCCGGCCCACAGCACCTCCGACGTGTTCGACCAGCAGTTCTCTGACGAGCCGGAACCGGTGGCGGACCACGACGGCCTCCACGCCATGGAGATCGACCCCGACCAGGAGGTCGAGGACCACCTCGGCGAACTGCGCCGCCAGCTGGGCGAGCAGCTCAGCCCCGCGATGGTCAACGAGGTCTCGATGCAACTGGAGATGGCCCACCAGACGCCGGGGGCCTACGAGGCGGCCCTCTTCGACCGGTTCATCGACGTGATGCGGGACGCAGACGACTTCGATCGGGTGGTCTTCGACACCGCACCGACCGCCGGGACCCTCCGACTCCTCTCGCTGCCCGAGTTCCTCCAGCGCTGGATCGAAGGACTGCTGGAGAAACGCGAGAAGAGCATCGACTACTTCGAGCGGGCCGCCCTGGGCGAGGAGCGAGTGCGCCGCATGCAGGAGGCCGACCCGATCATCGCCCGACTGACGGAGCGCAAGGAGCGCTTCGAGTTCGCCGGCCAGGCGCTCCGCGAGGACGCGGCCTTCCACCTCGTCTGCAACCCCGACCAGCTCTCGATCCGGGAGACTCGCCGGACGATAGAGACGCTCGAAGCGGCCAACCTCCCCCTCAAGGGCATCGTAGTCAATCGGCTCACCCCCGAGCCGGAGGAGGACGAAGAGGGACGCGGAGCGCGCTACCTCCGCGACCGCGTCGCGACCGAGCGGGAGCGACTTCGGGAGATCCGCGACTTCGAGGCCCCCGTCGTGGCCGAGATAGAGACGCGCTCCAGCGAGGTGGTGGGCTCGCTGCTGGCCGACGTGGCGGACGAACTGGCCATCGAACCCACGGCCCGGCCCTGATGTTGTCGCAGGCCTACGAGGGAATTAGCTTACATCCGCGTCGTTCGAACTGTCGGACGGCCCAACAGGCTCACCAAGTATCAGGAATACATGATTACGTTTAATAAGGTGGTACCTCTGTATCTCCACTGTGGTAAGCCATGGCAGGGGTAATATGGATCGTCGCGCTGGTGCTACTCACGTTCAGTGTCGCGTACATCGGGTACGGTCGATACCTCGCTCAGTTCGTGGAACTGGAAGGGGACCGTGAGACACCGGCGCACAAGTACGACGACGGACAAGAATACGTACCGGCGAAGAAACCGGTACTGTTGGGGCATCACTACTCGAGTATCGCGGGCGGGGCACCGATCGTCGGGCCGATAACGGCCGGAATCGTCTGGGGTTGGGTGCCGGCCCTCCTGTGGGTCGCGATCGGCAATCCGTTGCTCGGTGCCGTCCACGACTTCACCTCGCTGTCGAGCAGCCTCAGACACGAGGGGAAGTCGATCGGGTACATCATCGGTCAGTACGTGGGCAATCGCGGGAAAAACATGCTCCTGTGGTTCGCCTTCCTGCTGATCATACTCGTCGTGGCGGTGTTCGCGCTGGTGATCGGGCTGGTGTTCGACGCGTACCCGCAGGCGGCCACTGCGAGCCTGATATACGTCGGGCTGGCCATCCTGTTCGGGTTCTGGCTGTACCAGCTGAACCTCCCGTTCTCGGTCGGGACCGTGCTGTTCGTCGCCGGCGTGTTCGCCTCGGTCTGGGTCGGCACCCAGTTCCCGGTCGCGATCACGCCCGGTGACTACCCGACGGGGACGATGACGTTGCTGGGGTCCGACGCGTTCTTCCCGGCACTGCTGGGGAGTACGAACATCGGTGCCTGGGTGCTGGTGGTCCTGGTGTACGGGGGCATCGCGAGCATCCTCCCGGTCTGGATGCTGCTCCAGCCCCGGGACTACCTCTCGTCGTTCCTGCTGTACGCAGGCGTCGGCGGGACGCTGCTGGCAGTGATCGTCGGGACGTTCATCACCGGGATGAACGTGCCCGCGGGCGCCATCGATACCGCGGCGAGCTTCGAGATACAGATGGGAGCCTTCTACGGCTTCTTCGGCGGTGGCGGACCCGTCGCGGATAGCCTCCCGCTGATGCCGCTGTTCCCGCTGTTGTTCGTCACAATCGCGTGTGGGACGATCAGCGGATTCCACTCGCTGGTCTCCTCGGGCACGACGGCGAAGCAGCTCGACAAGGAGACCGACGCGAAGCTCATCGGCTACGGCGGCATGCTCGGTGAGGGGCTGCTCGCGTCCGTCGCCCTCGCGACCGTCGCGGTGGTCGCGATCCCGGCGTCCACGGGCGGTATCGGGCTCGCGCTGCCCAACTTCGCGACCGGCGGCGGCGCGATCCTGACGGCGCTCGGCCTCCCGTTCCAGCTCGCGTCCGTCTTCATGGCGCTCGTCCTGTCGAGCTTCCTGTTGACGAGCATGGACACGGCCGCGCGGCTCGGCCGGTACATGATGGAGGAACTGGTCGGGACGCCCGAGACCACCATCCAGGAGTACGCGGCCAACCGCTACGTGAACACGAGCGTCATCGTGGTCGTCGCGTTCTTCCTGCTCGGCTCGGGTCGCTGGGCCGACCTGTGGACGCTGTTCGGCGGTGCGAACCAGCTGCTGGCCGCGATGGCACTGCTGACCGTGACGGTCTGGCTCGCCAACTGGGACCAGACCAAGCAGCTCGTCTCCACGGGCGTGCCGATGGCGCTGATGACTGTCATCACCGTCTGTGGTCTCCTGTGGGTCGTGCTCTACCAGGTGGTCGCTGGCCGTCTGCTCGGCATGACCACCGACCCGGCGACCAGCCTGCTCGGTCAGGCCGCCGGCGTCGCCCAGGCACTCATCGGGCTCGTCCTGGTCGGCCTGGCGATCTCGCTGGTCTGGATGGGCTACAAGAACATTCAGAACGTCCGGGGCCTCGGTAGCGGGCGGACCGTGTCGCCAGAACCCGGCGACGACTAGAGCTGGAACCGGCGGGCGATCAGGCCCAGCAAACCCGGTTCCTCGCGTTCGATCGGGTCCCACGTCGTGAAGGCCTCGGTGACGTCCGCGGCCTCGTTCGCGACGATTTCTTCGCGCGACGGCGCGACCACGACCACGTTCACCTCGTAGTGGCCGTTGAAGCCGTACTTCAGCAGCGTCCGCTCGTCCAGGCCCGCGACCTGGTCGCGGACGTCGTCCGGGACCTCGGGAGCGACGAGCGCGAACGTGAACTCCGTGCTGTAGTGTTCCTCGTGGGGATCCACCAGGTCGTCGGCCAGGTCGTGGCCGAGGGCCACCAGGTCGTCGACGGTCGCCGCGTCCACGCGGTCGGCCCGTCTGACGTAGAGGTGTTCGTAGGACTCGTGGTGGGCGAAGGAGAGCGCCGGGTGGAAGAAGTGCTTCTGGCTGTGGAGTTCCATCTCCCCGTAGAGGGGGAACCGGTAGCCCCCGACCCGGTAGTCGCGTTCCAGATCGTAGTTGACCGCGAGGCGGTCGGCCACGCGGTCGAGGTAGTCGTCCTCCCAGACCGGTCGATCCAGTCCGTCGGCCCCGTCCGTCGGTTCGTCCGGTTCCGCGGGTGGGTCCGGACGCGCGTCGGCCTCCCCGTCGCCGTCGGCCTGACTCATGCCATCACCTCTCACGCGCCGAACCGTTAAGGTTCTGGACCGCCGAGTGGCTGGTAGTGAGAAGGTATGTCCGGGAACGGACGCGAGGCGTGTGGACGGTGCAGCATGTCGACGGCGGTAGAGATAGCCGAGGACCGCGAGGACGGGGAGGGGTACGACCCCTACGCGGGCGAGCGGATCGAACTCCCCGAGTCGAACGTCCGGGCCGTCGCGAAGCCGGCCGTCTGGCTCGGCCGGGCGAAACGCCGCCTCGACGAGGCGGCGACGCGGCTCGTCTACGGACGCTGAACGGCTCGCGCGAGGTGCCGACCTGTCGAGCGCCGAGCCGGCAGGAAAAGGTATATCAGGGCGGCAGATAGGTAGGCACCACACCGATGGAGGAGAGCGTCTCCGGATTCAAACGCCGCGGCGGCTGGGTCGACGTTGTCGAGCACGGCGAGCGACTGGTCCGGGCGTTGCAGTCCCTCCGGGAGGAGGGCATCCCCGTCGACGAGCAGGACCTCGCGGAGTTCGACGACTGGCGGCCCAAGACCCACGAGCGACTGGACGAGGACGTCAACGAGAAGACCGCAGAGCAGGCGAGCGTCGAGCGGGGGCAGGGCGAGAAGGCGGGCAAGAAACCCGACGACGACCTGCAGACGGCCGGTGAGAAGCTCGCGGAGTCCTACGAGCACCTGGACGACCCGGACGCGGCCGTCGACAAGTGGGGCGAGAGCATCGACTACGTGGCCCGGGCCGCCGACTCCGCGAGCCGCAAGGCGATCCGGAAGGTCGAGGACGCCGTCTACAAGAACGTCATGACCCAGATCGCCCCGTACTACTTCGACAACGAGCTGATCTCCGCGAACCTCCGGCGGGTGGGCGGCGACGAGGACCCGACCTACGTCTTCGAGGTCAACGTCAACGACGACGACCTGAAGATCCGCGTCTCGAACGAACTGGCCGACCTCGAGGCGAGCGTCGAGCGCTGGCACGTCGAGACCGAGAAGGAGACGGAGACGGTCGAGGCGGCGGAGGGCGTCGAGACCACCAGCCGGGAGCGGGAGGCAAACGGGCACGACGTCGACGGCAACACGACCTGACGCGGGGCCTCGTTCGAGCCGGTAGGCTAATACGCCGGCCCCCAGTAGCGCGCCCAAATGGCGGCGACCACGGCCCTGACCACCCTGCTCGTCGCCGGCTTCGCGAGTCTCTTCATGGCCTGGTCGATCGGCGCGGGCTCCTCCGGGTCGACGCCCTTCGCGCCCGCCGTCGGCGCGAACGCCATCTCGATCATGCGGGCGGGCTTCCTCGTCGGCATCCTCGGCCTCCTCGGCGCGGTCCTCCAGGGGGCGAACGTCACCAACGCCGTGGGCCGGGAGTTGATCCTCGGCGTGTCGCTGACGCCGACGGCGGCCACCGTCGGCCTCCTGACGGCCGCCGTCCTCGTCGCCGTCGGCGTCTTCGCGGGCTACCCCATCGCGACGGCCTTCACCGTCACCGGCGCCGTGATCGGCGTCGGCCTCGCCATCGGCGGCGCGCCGGCCTGGGGCAAGTACCAGCAGATCGCGACGCTGTGGGTGCTGACTCCGTTCGTCGGCGGCGGCATCGCCTACGGGACCGCCCGCCTCCTTCGCCACGAGCGGTCCAGGGAGGCACTGCTGGTCCCCCTCCTGGCCGGCGTCGTCGGCCTCGTCCTGGCGAACGTGCGCTTCGTCTTCCTCGGCCCGCCGGACGTCCAGGCCTCGCTCGCGGAGGTGGCTGTCCTCCGCGTCGGCGGCGGCCTCCTCACGCACGCTGGCGTCACCCTCGCCGTCGCGGCCCTGGTGGGTCTGGTCGTCGCCTGGGACGTCCGGCGGGACGTGGCGGCCGGCCAGCGCCACTTCCTCCTGGCCCTGGGGGCGCTCGTCGCGTTCTCGGCCGGGGGCAGCCAGGTCGGCCTGGCACTCGGGCCCCTCGTCCCGCTGCTGGAGGACTTCCAGTTGCCCCTCCTCGCGTTGCTGTTCGGTGGGGGACTCGGGCTGCTGATCGGATCGTGGACCGGCGCGCCCCGGATGATCAAGGCCCTCTCGCAGGACTACTCGGCGCTCGGCCCGCGGCGGTCCATCGCCGCGCTGATCCCCTCCTTCGCCATCGCGCAGGCCGCCGTCTTCTTCGGCATTCCCGTCTCGTTCAACGAGATCATCGTGTCCGCCATCGTGGGAAGCGGTGCCGCGGCGGGCGGTGGCGACGTCTCCGGCGCGAAGATGGGCTACACCGTCCTCGCGTGGATCGGGTCGCTGGCACTCGCGATGGCGGTCGGCTACGTCGCCGTGCTCGCGGTCGGGAGCGTCCTCTGAAGCGGCGTCACTCGGTGCGGGCCTCGCCCACGTCCGGCGACTCCTCGGTCGTGCCGGGGTCGTAGGACTCCAGGCCGGTGATGCGGGCCTTCAGGATGCGCGTGTTCTCGACCTGCTCGACGCGGATGTCGAGGCCGTCGTACTCGATGACCTCCCCGGACTCGACGAGGCGGCCGGCGCGGTTGAAGATGAAGCCGGCGATGGTCTCGAACTCCTCGCCCTCGGGGAGGTCGATGCCCAGCGCCTCGTTGACCTCGTCGACGTTGACCTCGCCCTTGACGACGGCGGTGTCGTCGTCCAGCCGGTCGATGGGCAGTTCCTCCTCGCCCTCCAGGATCTCGCCGACGATCTCCTCGGTGAGGTCCTCCATCGTCACCAGGCCCTCCGTGGTCCCGAACTCGTCGATGACGATGACCATGTGGAGGCGCTCCTCACGCATCTCCGTCAGGAGGTCGTCGACGTTCTTCGACTCGGGGACGTGCAGCGTCGGCTCGATGACGTCCTCCAGGTCGCCGGCGGCCGGCGTCTCGCCGAAAGTGTTGTCCCGGACCAGGTCGCGAATGTGGACGATCCCGATGACGTTGTCGAGGCTGCCTTCGTAGACGGGCAGGCGGGCGTGGCCGCTCTGAACGCAGGTCTCGACGGCCTCGTCGATGGACGCGTCGACGGGCACCGCCGTCATGTCCAGGCGCGGCGTCATGATCTCCTTGGCGATGGTCCGGTTGAACCGGAGGGTGCGCTGGAGCATCTGCCGCTCGTCCTCGTCCAGGACCCCCTCTCGCTCGCCGGTCTCGATGATGTCGCTGATCTCCTGGCGGGTCACGTAGGAGGTCTCGATGGCTGACTGGCCGCCGCTGACGCGGTTGACCGCCCGCGTGAGGAAGTCGAAGAGGATGATGAGCGGCCAGAGGACGTACTCCGCGAGCTTCAGCGGGCGGGCGATCCGGAGGGCCCAGTCCTCGGTGTGGTCGATGGCGTAGGACTTCGGCGCGCTCTCGCCGAACAGGAGGACCAGGGCCGTGATCCCGATGGTCGCGACGACGACCGCGATGGAGCCGCTGCCGATGTAGTAGGTCAGCAGCCCCGTGGCGATCGAGGACATCGCGATGTTGACGAGGTTGTTCCCGACGAGGATGGTGACCAGCAGTCGGTGGGGGTCCTCCTTGAGCTGGAGGAGCGTCTGCGAACCCCGTCGGCCCTCCTCCGCGAGGTTCTCCAGGCGGTGGGACGCCAGCGAGAACATGGCGATCTCGGAGGAGGAGAAGAACGCCGAGAGGGCCAGGAGGACCAGCAGCACGGCTGCACCGGCCCCGAGGAAGGCGGCGTCGGAGACCTGAGCACCGAAGACGTCGACGGTCAGCGCTGTCCGGGACAGGGGCCCGGAAACGACTGGATCGCCCATTTCCGTGCGTCCTTGCCCGGCGTCGGGATTAAGCGTTGTCATGGTGATACAGGCCAGAATCAGTGTGCGGTCCGCGACTCACTGGCTGGCGGCGCGCGCCGGCGACACGCTTACACGGACACTGGCCCTAGTCGGCGGCGTGACCCAGCCACCGATCACGCTCTACCGGCTCCAGGCCTGCCCGTACTGCGAGCGGGTCGTCCGCCGGCTCCAGGACCTCGGCCTGTCGTACCGCTCGGTCTTCGTCGAGCCGATGCACTCCGACCGCGACGTGGTCAAGCGCGTCGCTGGCGTGCGGAGCGTCCCGGTGATCGTTGACGAAACCACCGGCGTGACGATGGCCGAGAGCGCCAACGTCGTCGAGTACCTCGACGCCACCTACGGCGAGGGTGGCGAGGGTGCTGCCTCGGGCGCCAGCGCGACCGCGGGGGGATCGTAGTGGACCTCGAGTTCGACGTCGTCGACCTCGGCCCGACCGACCACGTCGAGGCGGGCGAGCAGGCGCCGGACTTCGAGCGCCCCCTCGTCGACGGCGAGTCCTGGACCGACGCGGCCCTCTCGGACCTGCTCGACCACGGCCCCGTCCTCCTCGTCTGCTACCCCATGGACGGGGCCTTCCCTGCGACGTACGTCTGGAACGAGGTCCGCGACCGCGAGTGGACCGAGCGCGACGTGACCGTCGTCGGGCTCTCCATCTCGACGCCCTACGAGCACAAGACGCTGATCGAGGACCGTGGCATCGAGGACGTGAAGCTCTTCTCGGACCCCGCAAACGGCGTCGCCGAACAGTACGGGATCGTCCACGACCTCGACGGCATGGCCGGGATCAGCGAACCGAGGCCCGCGGTCTTCGCCATCGAACCCGACCGCACCGTCGCCTTCGCCTGGGTGGCCGAGCAGTGGCCGGACTTCCCGGACTACGACGCCGTGGAGAACGCCATCGACACCCTCGCGGGACGGACCACGGCGTAACGATGGAGGCCGGGGCGGACCGGATCGACGAGGACGCGCTCGACCGCGCGGCGAGGGCGGTACGCGACGGCGACCTCGTCGTCTACCCGACGGAGACGGTCTACGGCCTGGGGGCCGACGCCCTCGACGGCGCGGCGGTCGGGCGCGTCTTCGACGCCAAGCGCCGCGACCGCGACCAGCCGATCTCGCTCGCCGTCGCGAGCGTGAGCGAGATCGAGGAGCACGCACACCTCAGCGACACCGAGCGGTCGTTCTGCCGCGCGTTCCTTCCGGGGCCCGTCACCGTCGTCGTCGACGCTCGGGAGACGGTCCCCTCGGAACTCACGGCGGGGCGGCCGCGCGTCGGCGTTCGCGTCCCAGACCAGCCCGTCGCGCGGGCGCTCGCCGAACGCGCCGGCCCCGTCACGGCGACCAGCGCGAACGTCAGCGGGCGGCCGAGCGCGCGGACCGTCGCGGACCTCGACGCGGAGATTCGCGAGGCGGCCAGCGTGGTCCTCGACGGCGGCGAGACGCCCGGCGGCGGCTCGACCGTGGTTGACGTCGCGCGCGGCGAGGTCCACCGGCGTGGCGCGCTCACCGACGAGGTCGAGGCGTGGCTGGCGAGTGAGGGAAGCGGCAACGAGCGCGGAGCGTAGCGGACGCCAGGCTGGCTCACGAGCGCAACCGACCGAGCAGCGACCGCGTCCGGACGCCGCACCGGTCGGTGAACTCGCAGGGGTCGCACTTGACTTTGTCACGCGTGCGCGGCGGCGGTCCGTCGATCGATCGGGCCGTCCGGAGCGCCGCCCGGTAGGCACCCAGCCGACGGGCGTCGACGTCGACGGCCCTGACGAGGCCGTGGGCCGGGTACTCGGCGTAGACGCGCTCGACCGGCGTCTCCCGCTCGTCGGCGAGTGCCCGCGCCGCGGCGACGAGGCGGACGCTCTGGGGGTGCCACACGCCCCGGTCGGGTGGATCACCGGCGAAGACCAGCGACAGCGTGGGGCCGTCGAGGAGCTTGTGGACGACGCCTCGGCAGTCCTCGCCAGACACGAAGACGTCCCTGTCCGCGGGGTCAGCGATGGCGTCCCACGCGTCGAGGCGAGCCCTGGCAGCACCGAGATTCGAGCGGTAGGTCGTGGGCGTGACGGCGATGGGGGCCGAGCGGAGGGCGTCGGCGTCGTCGAGCAGCGTCGGATAGTCGAACGCGAGGTCGCGGACGGCGACCACCGCGGGTGGCGGCGTTCGGTCCCGGTCGGGGTCGCGGCGACGGTAGTAGCACTTCCGGGGACAGTAGGCCGCGGTGGCGACGTCGCGGAACGGGAGCATGGCGGGTCTGGCCGCGCCATCGGTCAAAAAGGTCCGCGCGGCGCCTGGGGACGGGACCGGACGGCTGGCGTCAGAACTGGACGTCGGTCTCGATGTCGTCGGTCGCCTCGTCGAGGCCGTCCTCGTGGGCGCTCGCGGTGAGGCGGACCGCGATGTCGGCGTCGGTCAGAATCTCCTCGAACTCGCTGCGGTAGCGCTGGCTCACGCGCCGGGAGGCGTCCTGGGCGCGGAGGACCTCGGCGGCGCGCTCCGCGGTCGGTTCGTCGTACCCGAGCGTCGCCGCGGCCGCCATCGGGTCGGCACCGTCGGCGACGCGCTCGCGGACGGCCGCGAGGTCGACGTCGTCCGCGTCGTCCTCCCGCAAGAGGTGCAGGTCCGCACGCGCCCGGAAGACCGTCGCGCGCTCCAGATCGAGGTCGACGGCCACCTGCTCGTCGGCCTGGCCGTCGTAGAACCGCCGGACGATCGCCGCGTAGGTCGCCGTGTCGAGGGCGGTCTCGAACGTGAAGCGCTCGCGCATCCGCTCGATGACGTCGACCAGCCGCTCCTCGACGGGTTCGCCGTCGCCCACGAGCGTCCCCCGCTGCTCGGACTGGGACTCCGTGACCGTCTCGTCGCCGGCGACGTCGAGGAAGATGTCCCGGAGTTCCGCTGTCTTGTCGTCCATCGAACTGACACGCACGGCCTGAACGCCAAAAGCCTTGTCCCCTTCCAACGCAGGGGTCCAGCCGCCGAAACGTCAGATAGCTGAAGGAATACTTATGGCCGTTCGCGGTCGGTTCAAATCAAATGCGTCTTCTGCAGGCTGAGGCCGCGACGCGGCCGACATTCTGGGGCATCGGCCCGGTCGAGAAGGCGCTGTTCTACTTCCTGGCCGCACTGAGCACGCTGGTGTTCGCCTACGGGGTCTACGCGCGGGTTCAGCGGTACCGCCGCGGGACCGACGATCCGCTCCCCCGTCTGGACGACCTGTCGGCCCGGATCCGGTCGTCGGCGCGGATCGTCCTCACCAACCAGAAGCAGTTCGACCGCGACCGCGTCGCCGGGATCTGGCACACCTTCGTCTTCTGGGGCTTCCTGACGCTGTTCATCGCGACGGTGATCCTGGCGTTCGACGAGTGGGTCTACCGCACCGGGACCGCGGCCCTGCTCGGTACCCGCCAGTCGTTCTTCCAGGGCGACTTCTACCTCTCGTATTCCTTCGTCGTCGACGCCATGGGCCTCCTGTTCGTCGTCGGCCTGGGTGTCGCCATCTACCGCCGGTACGTCGACCGGACCGAACGCCTCTGGGGCGTCCACACGAGCCTGGAGGACGGCCTGCTCGTCTGGTCGTTGTTCCTGCTGGGCGTCGGCGGCTACCTCACAGAGGGCCTGCGGATCGTCGGGACCGAGTTCCCGGCCCACGAGACCGTCAGCTTCGTCGGCTACTTCGTCGCCCTCGTCGCGTCGACCGCTGGCCTGTCCGCGGACCTCGCCGAGGCGGTCTACCCCGCGCTCTGGTGGTCGCACGCCCTCCTCGCGCTGTGGTTCGTCGCCTGGATCCCCTACGGCAAGCCCTTCCACGTGCTCTCGTCGTTCGCGAACGTCCTGACCCGCGACGAGCAGGCGGGCGTCCGCCTGCCGGGCGTCCCCGCGGACGCCGACCCCGACGACATCGGCCCCTCGGACATCGAGGACTTCTCCTGGAAACAGTTGCTCGACCACGACGCCTGCACGAAGTGCGGCCGGTGCTCGTCGGTCTGTCCCGCGAAGGCCGCCGGGCGCCCGCTCGATCCGCGCGACGTCATCCTCGACCTCAAGGAGTACCGCCAGGACCTGGACGCCGGGCGGACCGACGAGGTGCCCATCGTCGCGGACGGCGGGACGAGCGTCATCGACGCGCGGACCATGGAGTCCTGCCTGTCCTGCATGGCCTGCATGGACGCCTGTCCGGTCGAGATCGAGCACGTCACCCAGTTCACGGAGATGAACCGGCGCCTCACCGAGTCCGGGGAGATGGACCCAAACGTCCAGGATTCCATGATGAACGTCTTCCAGCACGGCAACACGTTCGGCGACCCCGAACGGGAGCGGCCGGACTGGGTCGAGGACCTGGACTTCGAGGTGCCCGACGCCCGGGACGAGCCCGTCGAGTTCCTGTGGTACGTCGGCGACTACCCGAGCTACGACGAGCGCAACCGCGCGGTCGCCCGGTCGCTCGCTCGACTCTTCGAGGCGGCTGGCGTCGACTACGGCATCCTCTACGAGGACGAGCAGACCGCCGGCAACGACGTCCGCCGCGTCGGTGAGGAGGGGCTCTACGAGGTCCTCGTCGAGGACAACGCGGCCGCTATCGACGACTGTGACTACGACACCATCGTCACGACCGACCCCCACGCGTTCAACACCTTCAAGAACGAATACCCGGAGTTCGACGACCCAGACTGGACAGCCGACGACGTCGCCCACTACACCCAGGTCGTCGACGACCTCCTCGCGTCCGGTCGCCTCCAGGTCCCCGCCAGCCTCGCGGAGACCGTCACCTACCACGACCCCTGTCACCTCGGCCGGTACAACGACGTGTACGAGGAACCCCGCGAGGTGATCCGCCAGACCGGGGGCGACCTCCAGGAGATGCCCCGGAACCGAAACGAGAGCTTCTGCTGTGGCGGCGGCGGCGGCGGCCTCTGGATGGACTTCGACGAGGACCCCAAGCCCAGCGAGGAGCGCCTGCGCGAGGCGGTCGAGGACACCGACGGCGAGGCCGTCTCCCGGTTCGTCGTCGCCTGCCCGATGTGCGTGACGATGTTCGAGGACGGGCGGAAGACGGGCGGGTTCGAGGACGACCTCGATATCGTCGACATTACCGAACTGCTCGTCGAGGCCATCGAGGCGGGTGGAGCGACGAGGACCGCCGAGGTCTAGAGCGCGACCGGGTCGAGGCGGTCGACGATCGCCTCGAAGTCGTCGTCAAAGGTGATGACGTGGTCGACGTCGGCTTCCTCGACGGGGGCTCCCGACGCGACCGTCCCGGAGAGCCACTGCTCGATTTCGTCCTCGGACAGTCCCTCCCACTCGTCGCGATACGAGTCGACGACGTCCTCGCGCGACTCGAGTCCACGGTCCACGAGGTGGTCCAGCAGCTCCTGCTGGGTTACCGAACGCCCGGTCTCCAGTTTGATCTCGGCCTGGAGCTGTTCGAGGCGGTCCTTCGCGGACTCGCCGATCTTCACGGACGTGGTCATTGCTACAGAGTGGAACATTCTACGTCAAAAGCCCTCGGCCGAGCAGTCCGGCCTGGAAGCCAGCCGACGCACCGAAGCTCGGTGACCCCATCGAGCCGAGGACCTGCTGTGCCCTGATGGCGGCGACGCCCGCCAGGCCAGACAGGACGCCGAGGGCTACCAGGAAGAGCGCAGGCGAGTTTCAGGCTGTCCGGGGTCGGCAGGACACCGCCAGCACGCCCCGGTGGCGCCGTCCGATCACCCGAGTGGTGGCCCCGCGACCGTGCGGCCGGCGTCGAATCGGCTGGGTGGCGCTGCAGTGAGCGGTCGTCTGTGTGGTCGAGGCGAACACCACGGTTGGGACAGAACGTGTCGGCCGCCTCGACGGCGGCCTCGCACTGGTGACAGGTGGACATGCCCGGGCGTGGCCCGGGGTTCGCTGAGACAGGTACGGCTCAGAGGAATCCGAGCACACCCAGCGTGAGTGCCGCCAGAATCGTCTCGAAGCAGAGCGTCCCGAGCGCCGACAGTGCGACGAAGGTCCGGAGGTCCATCTCGCTCAGGCCGGCGGGGACGGTCAACATGCCGCGGACGAACAGCATGGTGTTGCTGACGGGGACGGCGAGTGGACCCCAGCGGTCGAACCAGGCGTCGAAGTGCTCGAGCTGTGGTTCCGTGACCCCGATCCAGCCGCGCTCGATCACGTACTCGCGGCCGGCGCGCCGGGCCACGAGGAACAGGGCGACCTGCCCGAGCGTGGCGCCGACGACGGCGACGGTGAGGATGGCGGCCAGCCGCCCGGGCCCGTCGCCGAGCACGAGGAGCGCCGCCGGCACGAGGCTCTCGCTCGGGGCGAAGTACAGGAGCATCAGTCCCTCGACGACGAAGACGCCCAGCAGCGCGGCCAGGCCGTACCGCTCCAGCAGGTCCGCGGCCGCCTCTGAGGCGCCGACGGAGACGGACAGCAGCCCCTCCCCGAGGACCACGAAGACGAACGCGGCCGCGAGGGCCGTCAGGCACAGGGCGACCGCCAGGCGCCGGCGCGAGACGCCCAGGAGCCGCCGACCAACGGCGTGCCGAGACACGCCCGAACGGTGGGCCGACTGACGGAAAGCCGTTGTGCCGGCAACGCCGTCGAGACGGGCGACCGCCCAAATTTCACAGGCGAGAATCGGGCTGACGACTTTATGCCGCTGTGTCGTCAACCTCGGAGCCATGCCCCCGGGAGGAGCCGCGCCGACGAACGCCACCGGTGGGGACGTAGCGGGCGAGCCGACGGACGGCGCGGCGTCCTGTTCCCGGGACCCTCGAGTCGCGATCCTCCTCGGCGCCGTCCTCGGAGTCGCTCTCGTCGGCCTGCTGGTGCTGACCGGCGTCGGCGGGGCGACGATCCCGGCGGGGACCCTGCAGCAGGACAACGACACCATCGGGCCGGCAATCGGGAACGCCACGAAGGTCGACGACGTGACCATCGCGGTCGCCATCAGCGACGACGTTGACGTCGACGAGACCACCGTCACCGAGGGCGACTTCCTGCTCAGTTCCGGTCGCCTCGAGAACGTCACCGTCACCGAGGACGGGTCGAACGCGACCGCACGGCTCCACCTGGAAGATCCCGTGAACACCGACGAGGTCAGGGTCTCGGTCCCCGGGGACGCGGTCATCACCGACGTGTCCGGGAAGCCACTCCGGAGCGGCGGTGACGTCACGCGAACGGTGGAGAACATGGACGGGGTCGCCCCGTTCGTCACGGGCTTTCGCGCCGACCCCGGCGCCAACGGTACGGTCGACCTGCGACTCGCACTCGACGACGAACCTGCGGGGGTGACGGTGGCGGTCACCGGTCCCCGGACCGACGAACTGCGCCTCGCGGACTTCGCTGGCGCCCAGGAGAGCGGGCGCTACGTCTACGAGGCGACCTACGAGCCGGGTCGCGACGGCGACTACCGGTTCCGGGTCGTCGACGTCGTGGACGAGAACGGCAACGACGACAACCCACGCGTCGGGTCCCAGGTGACCGTCGACACCACGCCGCCGACGGCGATCGCCGTCGTCGACGTCGGCGCCTCGTCGGGTCGCAACTACACCTTCGACGCCAGCCGGTCGACGGACCTGACCGCCATCTCGAACGTGACGTGGTCGCTCGGCGACGGGACGAACGCCACCGGCGAGCGCGTCACCCACCGATACGACCCCGGCAACTACACGGTCGAGGTGCAGGTGAGCGACGTGCGTGGCAACACTGCGACCGACGACCTGGTCGTCGTCGCTGGCGAGGGCAACGCCAGCGTCGGTCCCGGTGGCCTGCCCCCGGCGAGCGCGACGGTGCGACTCTCCCGCGACAGCGACCCGTCCGCGGCGCTGGTGCGAGTGGCGGGGGCGCTCGACGGGCACCCCGTCGCCGTTCCGGCGGGGAGCGGCCGGAACGTCGCGTCCGCCGGGAACGTCACGCTGGAGCGACTGACCGTGACGCCGGCACGGAACGGCAGCTACCGACTCGGTATCCAGGCCGACCGCGCCGAGGCGTTCGCGGACGCCGCCGCGGCGACAAACGGCACCGCACTCGGCGGCGTCACGGTCGTCCACGAGGTGTCGGACGCGGCGCTCGCGAACGCCACGCTGACCGTGACGGTCGACCGCGCCGCCGTGCGCGAGGCGGGCGAGGGGCCAGCGAACGTGAGTCTCTACCGACGGCACGACGGTGCCTGGGGGACGCTCGAAACCCGGCTCGTCGATCGCAGCAACGCGACGCTGCGCTACCGGGCGACGTCGCCCGGCTTCTCGCGGTTCGCACTGGTCGCCGGCGGCGAGGGGAGTGCGGTCACGCCGACGGCCACGTCCACGCCGGACGCCGCGGACGCCACCGAGACCCGGCCCCGGACGACGGCGACCCCCACCGATAGCAGCGGGTCCGCCGGCGTGGTGGCTGGACTCCTCGGCATCCTGCCGCTGGGTCTGCTCGACCTGCTGGTGCGGTACGTCGGCAGCGTCGTCCTTGCGGGGTTCCTGCTGCTGAAGTCGGTGGCGCTGCTGATGGGGTACTGACCGATCTGGCGGCGACGCGACCGGATCACTCCGAGAGCGGAACGGTCGCAGGCGGGCGGTCGTCGCGATAGACGAGCGTCACCGTGAGTCCGTCGGCGCCGTCGCGGGCGACGCGCACCGCCGCCACGGCGGTCCGGTACTCGCTCCAGTTGTTCCGGTCGGTGGCGACGCACGTCCGCTCCGCGAGGAGGCCGGCCGCGGCGAGCCGGTCGATCTTCCGGTAGGTCGTGGACCGCGGCAGGTCGCAGGCCTCGGCGATCGCCTGGGCACAGCGGGGGCCGTCGTCGACCGCGGCGAGGATGGTCCGGCAGTCCGGGTCGTCGAGGGCCGCGAGGACGGCCTCGCCCTCGATCTCGGGCGCGGGCGGCGACCCGCGGCTCGGCCGATCGGCGTCTGCTGGCAGCGATTCCACGGTTCGTCTCCTGGCACGCCCGGGCACTGAATACAGTCCCGAACACGTTCCCCCGCGAGCCGGAGGCGAACGTCATCGGGACAATCCCCATCGCCGGACGTCGCCTCCGGCGGAGTATGGCCCCCGAACAGCCCACGACGGCCGACCGAACGCTCGACGCCCGGGCGATCGACGGTCCGCCGTTCGACGCCATCACCGACGCCCTGGCCGGCCTGCCCGACGACGAGACGCTGGTCCTCGTCAACAGCTTCGAGCCCGAACCGCTCTACGACGTCCTCGCCGCCCGCGGGTTCGACCACGAGACCACCCAGGTCGGACCGGACGAGTGGCACGTCCACGTCGAACACGCCTGACCGCCGGCCGAACCGGTTCGGCTGTGCCTTCTCGGCCGTGCCGTCCCTCTCGTCGCGTATGGCGAGTGCGACTGACGACATCGAACGCGACGCCGAGCCCGTGACCGACCGCGTGCACGACACCTCCTGGTCGGCGAACCTGGAGAAGCCGATCCACGCCGAGGATCGCGGCCTCGTCCTCGACGGCGCCGTCGAGGCGGTCGAGCACACAGAGCCCGGGAACCACGTCAACCTCGTGACCCACGGCGAGCACGGCCACCCCGAGGACTACCTGTACGACGCGCTGGCCGAGGTCGGCTGGGACCGCGACCTCTCCTGGGAGTACGTCGACCAGTGTGGGTGTGGCGGCCACGTGACCCGCGTCCACGTGGAGTGACCATGGGGCCGCCCGCCGGCGACTTCGACCCGAGCGAGCGCCCGTTCGTCCTCGTCTGGGAGGTGACCCAGGCCTGCGAACTGGCCTGCAAGCACTGCCGCGCCGAGGCCGACCCCGAGCGCCACCCGGACGAACTGACCACCGCCGAGGGGGAGCGACTGCTCGACGAGGCACGCCGGTTCGGCGAGGGACAGCTGGTCGTCCTCTCGGGCGGCGACCCGCTCTCCCGCGACGACGTGCTCGACCTCGTCGCCTACGGCGTCGACCGTGGTCTCCAGATGACCATGACGCCCAGCGGGACGGCCTCGCTCACCGCCGATCGGATCGAGGCACTCGCGGACGCTGGTCTCCGCCGACTCGCGCTGTCGATCGACGGTGGCTCCGCGGCCGCCCACGACGAGTTTCGCCAGGAGCAGGGGAGTTTCGCGGACACCGTCGCCGCGGCGCGCGCCGCGCGCGACGCGGGACTGCCGCTCCAGATCAACACCACCGTCTGTGCCGAAACGGTCGACGAACTGCCCGCGATCCGGGACCTCGTGGCCGACCTCGGCGCCGTCCTCTGGTCGGTGTTCTTCCTCGTGCCCGTCGGCCGGGGGCGCGTCCTCGACGCGGTCGACCCGGCGCGGGCCGAGCGGGTGATGGAGTGGCTCGTGTCGGTCAGCGATGCGGCGCCCTTCGGCGTCAAGACGACCGAGGCGCCCCACTACCGTCGCGTCGCGCTCCAGGCCCGCCGGTCGCCGACGGGCGAGCGTGCGGCGTCGAACGGCGGCGGAGACTCGTCGAGCAGGGGTCCGCCGGACGGCGTTGGGCGGCGGACGGGCATCACGGCCGGCAACGGCTTCGCCTTCGTCAGCCACACCGGCGAGGTCTTCCCCTCCGGCTTCCTGCCACGCTCGGCGGGAAACGTCCGGGAGGACAGCGTCGTCGACCTGTACCGGACCGCGCCCCTGTTCGAGGGGTTGCGAGACCCCGACGCGCTCGCCGGGAAGTGCGGCGCCTGCGAGTTCCGGTACGTCTGTGGTGGCAGTCGGTCGCGGGCGTACGCGGCCACCGGCGACCCGCTCGGCAGCGACCCGCTCTGTGCCTACGTCCCGGAGGGGTACGAGGGTGACCTGCCCTCGGCGTCGGTCTCGGACTGAGTCAGGGGTGCCGTCGGGGCGTCGTCACCGTCCAGCGAGCGCGCGGAGTTGGCCACGACGAGCAGGCTGCTCGTGGCCATCGCGACGGCGGCGAGGAGGGGATTGATCAGGCCGAGCGCGGCCAGCGGGATGGCGACGACGTTGTACAGGAACGCCCACCCGAGGTTCCCGCGGATGCGCCGGCGAGTGGCTGCGGCGATGTCGAAGACGGCGGGCACGTCGCCGAGGTCCGTCACGACGGCGTCGGCCGCGTCGCCCGCGAGCTGGGTCCCGCCGGAGAGCGCGATCCCGACGTCCGCCGCGGCGAGCGCCGGGGCGTCGTTGCTCCCGTCGCCGACCATCGCGACGGTCCCACTCGCGGCGAGTCGCCGGACCGTCGCCTCCTTGCCGTCCGGGGGGACGCCAGCGTACACGTCGTCCACCGCCGGGTGGGCCTCGAACTGGGCGGCGGCACCGGGCTCGTCGCCGGTCAAGACGACCACCCGCGCGTCCGCACCGAGCGCCTCGACGACGCCCGCCCAGTCGGCGCGGGGGCTGTCCCCGACGACGAGACAGCCACGTGCCCGCCCGTCCCAGCCGACGAGGACCGGGACCTGGCCGTCCGCGCGGGCCGCGGCGACGGTCTCCGCGAGGGCGGCTGGGATCGCCACGTCCCGCTCGCGGAGGGAGTCCGGGTGGCCGACGACGACGCGCCGGCCGTCGACGCGCCCGCTGACCCCCCGGCGGTCGCTCTCGAAGTCCGTGACCGCCTGTGGCGTTCCGACGCCCGCGTCGGCGACGGCCGCCGCGATGGGGTGCGTCGAGAGCGACTCGACGGCGCTGGCGCGCCGGCGGAGCGTCGCCTCGTCGCCGTCGGCCACGACCGCCCGCTGGACGGTCATCCCGCCGTCGGTCAGCGTCCCGGTCTTGTCGAGGACGACCGTGTCGACGTCCGTCCCCGTCTCGAAGAGGGCGGGCGTCCCGATCACGACGCCGCGCTCGACGGCGGCGGTCAGCCCTGACGCGACCGCGAGGGGCGTCGCCAGCCCGAGCGCGCAGGGGCAGGAGACCACGAGGACGCCGAGGCCCGTGAGGAGTGCCCCGCGGGGCGTCGCGCCGGACCAGAGCGACCAGCTCACCGCGACGGCGGCCACGAGGAGCACGAGCGGGACGAAGACCGTCGCGAGGCGGTCGGCCAGGCGCTGTGGGCCGGGGCGGGTACTCTGGACGTCCCAGAGCAGGTCGACGAGGCGGTCGAGGGTGCTGGTCGCCCCCGCGTCGGCGGCGACGGTCAGGTGGCCGTCCGTGACGACGATCCCGCCCGGCACGTCGTCGCCCGGGTCGACGGTCTCCGGGCGGGCCTCGCCGGTCACGAGCGAGCGGTCGACCGACGCCCGGCCGTCGACGACGGTGCCGTCGACCGGGATCCGTTCCCCGGCCCGGACGAGCAGTTCGTCGCCCTCGGTCACGGTCTCGACCCCCACGGTCTCGCCGTCCGCGGCGCGCGTCGCCTCGCTGACCTGGAGGTCGGCCAGGTCCGCGATGGCGCCCGCGGCCCGCCGGCGGATGCGGCCCTCGTAGTACGAGCCGATCGAAACCGCCAGCACGACGACGATGCTCACGTCGAAATAGAGGTGGTCGCCGCCCGCGAGGACGGTCCCCGCGCTGTAGCAGTAGGCGGCCAGCGCCGCGATGGCGACGAGGAGGTCGACGTTCGGCTGGCGTGTCCGCAGGCTGACGAGCGCGCCCCGGAGGATGGGGGCCCCCGTGTAGAACAGCACGACCGTGGCGAAGACCCAGAGCTGGGCGTAGAGGTAGAGCGCGTCGAAGGTCCCGAAGGAGACGACCGGGTCCAGTCCGAGGTAGCCCGGGTAGAGAAAGAGGACGTACCAGAGCATCGCCATCATCCCGAAGCCCGCGCCCACGATCAGGCGACCGAGGGTGTCGTCGTCCCCGTTGTCGTCGCCCGCGGCGCGCTCGCGGGCCTCGTAGCCCCAGCGCGAGAAGGTGTCGCGGAGGGCCGCGGGGTCGGTCGCGTCGGGATCGTAGTGGACGCGGAGCGCGCCCGCGGCGTAGCTGGCGTCGGCGTCGACGACGCCGGCCGCGCGGTCGCCCAGCGACTCGAGGTACGTCTCGCAGGTGGCGCAGTGCATCCCCTCGACGGCGAGGTAGGCGGTCTCGGTGCCGGCGGGCGGATCGGGGGCCGGGTCCGGGCCGTCGGCCGCGTCACCGGAGTCAGCCGGCAGGCCGCCCAGTTCCTGGTGGACGGCGCGACAGCCGGAACAGCAGAACGGGCCGGTGCCGTCGGGCCCCACGACGGGCTCGTCGCCCGTCGGCAGGTCACAGAGGGTACAGCGGGTCATGGTGAGCGTGCCCGGTCGCGGCGAGCCGGTCGGTCGGCGCCGGTCGACCGCGGTCAGTGTGCGTGCCCGTTCGCCCGGGTCGCGCGCATCGCCACGACGATGCTGGCGACGATGAGGGTGACGTTCACGGCCGTGACGGCCGCTGCGATGGTGCTCGGGCGAAAGAGCCCGTAGGCCACGACCGGTGCGAGCGCCAGCAGGCCGACGAGCGCGACGACGCGTGGAGCCAGAGCCATACGACGATTGCCGCGTCCAGTATATGAAAGCCTACCCCCGATTCCCAGGTCCTTGAAATGGGCCTGCGCCTTGACGTAGCGTTGCGACGAAGCGCCGACGGACACATGAGTAGCGAGCAAGCGAGTGCCGACGGGACGGCCGACGGTGGCACGGCCGTCGCGGACGGCGGCACGACGACCGACGGCGTGGTACGCGAGATCGGTCACGACGAGTTCGACCCGGTCGGGACGCTGAGCCTGATCCTCGTCTACCTGGCCATTCTGGTCGTGATGTGGATCTTCATGTACTTCGTGGAGTTCCTCGGCAACGGACCAACGGTGGTGGGCTAGCGTGGAAATCCACCGCTACGAGAAGCTGTGGCTGGGGGCGTCGCTCCTGTTGATCGTTACCTTCATCGGGACCATCGTCTTCGGGGCCATCGGCCCTGGCGTCGCGATGGTCGACGCCGAGGGCGGGACCATCACGCCCGACCAGCTCTCCGCGGACGATCGGTTCAGCGATCCCCGCGTCGAGCAGGTCGGCGAGAACGAGTACGAGGTGTACGCGATCGCCCGACAGTTCGCCTTCCAGCCGGACCCCATCGAAGTGCCGGCCGGGAGCACTGTCACCTTCTACATCGCCTCCGCCGACGTCATCCACGGCTTCGAGGTCGCGGGGACGAACCTCAACACGATGGTCATCCCCGGCCAGGTCACCAAGGTCACCGTCGAACTCGACGAGCCCGGGGAGCACGGCATCGTCTGTAACGAGTACTGCGGCGCGGGCCACCACGTCATGGAGGGCAAGCTCAACGTGATTCCGCAGGACGAGTGGGAGGGATCCGACGCATGAGCGAGCTGTTCGTCGACCGGTTCCCGAAGGAGGCCCGCATCGTCCGGCTCGCCTTCGGAAGTGCGTTCCTCGCGCTGGCGGTCGGCGCCCTGATGGGACTGCTCCAGGCGCTCAACCGGACCGGCGCGCTGGACGTCATCTCTGACACGGACTACTACACGGTGCTGACCGCACACGGCGTGCTGCTGGCGCTGATCTTCTCGATCTTCTTCCTGGTCGGGCTATTCACCTGGGCCGTGACCCGGAGTCTCGACCGCGGCCTCCCCGACCACCGTCTGGCGAAACTCTGGTACGGACTGATGGCCGTCGGGACGACGCTGACGAGCATCGCGATCCTGAGCGGGTTCGTCCGCGAGATCCCCATGAGCGCGGACGTCCTGTACACGATGTATGCGCCGCTGCAGGCCCACCCGCTGTTTTACACCGGTCTGGCCATGTTCCTGATCGGGACCTGGATCGCCGGCTTCGACTGGTTCCGGACCTGGTGGAGCTGGCGATCGGACAATCCCGACGAGCGGGTGCCGCTACAGACCTTCATGGTCCTGACGACCACGCTCATGTGGTACATCGGCACGATCGGCCTCGCCGTCGAGGTCGTCGTCTTCCTGCTGCCGTGGTCGCTGGGTATCGTCGACAGCGTCAATCCCCTGTTGACCCGGACGCTGTTCTGGTACTTCGGCCACATGGTCGTCTACTTCTGGCTGATGCCGGCCTACCTGCTGTGGTACACCGTCCTGCCGAAGCTGGCGGGCGGGCGGCTGTTCAGCGACCCCCTCGCGCGGGTCGTGTTCGTCCTCTTCCTGCTCCTGTCGACGCCCGTCGGGGTCCACCACCAGTACCTGGACCCGGGCATCGCGGAGGGCTTCAAGTTCATCGCGATGACGAACACGATGTTCCTGCTGCTGCCCAGCCTGCTGACGGCCTTCACCGTCGTCGCCAGCATGGAACACGGCGCTCGCCAGCGCGGCGGGACGGGCTACCTCGGCTGGCTGCGCGCCCTGCCGTGGCGGAACCCCGCGTTCACCGGCATGGCACTGGCGGGTCTGATGTTCGCCGCCGGCGGCTTCTCCGGCATGATCAACGCCGGGATGAACATCAACTACCTCGTCCACAACACCATCTGGATTCCCGGCCACTTCCACCTCACCGTCGGGACCGCCGCCGCGCTGACGTTCATGGCCGGCACCTACTGGCTGCTCCCGCAGCTGACCGGCCGGAAGATCTACAGCCGGTCGATCGCACTGGGCCAGGTGATCCTCTGGTTCGTCGGCATGACGCTCATGTCGAACGCCATGCACCGCGCCGGCCTCGCCGGCGTGCCCCGGCGGACGGCCGACCCGACCTACTCCGGGTTCGTCTTCGAGACGCCACTGGGCGCCATCAGTGAACTCCGGGCCCAGATTGCTCTCGGCGGCGTCGTGCTGTTCGTCTCTGCCGTGCTGTTCCTGGGGGTTGTCCTCCTCTCGTGGATGGACACCAACGCACCCCGGGCGAGTCATCAGCCGCTGCCGGCGCCGCTGTCCGGCCCGGAGCACTCCCCGCTCGTGCTCGACAACATGAAGCTCTGGGCGGCCATCGCGGTCGTCCTGGTGATCCTCGCCTACTCGCTCCCCTTCGCGGCCATCGTCGGGGAGGGCGGACTGTTCGGAGTGGGCATCGACGCCGCGCAGGCGGCCCTGGCGCCGCTCGGAGGTGGGCTGCCGTGAAGCGGCCCACCCCGGCTGGGTTGCTGATCGGCGCGGCGCTCGCCATCCCGGTCCTCATCGAGGCCCGGACGCTGCTCGTCTGGCTCGGCGTCGACGTGCCGCTGGACGTCTACGCCCCCATCGCGGTCGCGGTCGTCGGACTCGTCGCGGTGGCGCTCTGGACCTTCGGCGAGGGGGGCGGCGACCACGAGGGAAATCCGAGTAGCGCGTAGGGATCGTCCGGCCCGCGGTGACGCGGTCGCCGCCGGCCGAACGTGTTCCCGCAGTCGTTTTGTGCGTGGGACGGCTCCACACACGCATGCACGGACGGAGCGACGGACGGCGGCGACTGCCGTCCGCGACAGCCGTGGCCGACCGACCGCTCGCCACCCGCGGGCACCGATGACAGCGGGGTGTGACCTCTGTGGGTTGCCGACGCCGGACCCACCGGTCACCGACGACGGGCGCGAGGGGACCTTCTGCTGTGAGGGGTGCCTCCAGGTCGCCAGCGTCGTCGACGAGGGCGAGGACCTGGACCCGGCTGCCGTCCGGGAGCGAGCGACCGCAGCCGACGAGGGGGTGGCCGACGACGAGCCCGGCCACGAGGAGGCCTTTCTGGCCGTCGAGGGGATGCACTGCACGACCTGCGAGGCCTTCGTCGCCCTCCAGGGGGAGTCGTGCGAGGGGGTCGAGGCCGTCGACGCGAGCTACGCGACGGACACGGTCCGGGTGACCTACGACCCGGATCGCGTCGACGTCGACGCGCTCCCCGAGACGCTGTCAGGCTACGGCTACACCGCCCGCGAGCGCCGGGCGGCCGCCAGCGCGGACGACGGCGCGACCCGCCAGCGCCTCGGCATCGGGGTCGTGCTCGCCTTCCTCGTCATGCCCTGGTACGTCTTCTTCCTGTACCCGAGCTACGTCGGCATCGAGACGGGCATCCTGAGCGCGGACATGACCACCCAGGCCGGGCTCTACCTCCCGATGGGCATCGTCGCCGTCCTCTCGCTTGGGGTGGTGTTCGTCACCGGCTGGCCCATCCTCCGGGGGGCCGTCGTCAGCCTGCGGACCCGTCGGCCGAACATGGACCTCCTGCTCGCGGTCGCCATCGCCGCCGCCGTCGGCTACAGCCTCGTGGCCCTCGTCTCGGGGAGCGTCCACCTCTACTTCGACGTGGCCATCGCCATCGTCCTCGTCGTGACCGCCGGCGGCTACTACGAGGGCCGTCTCAAGCGCGCGGCGACCGAGCGTCTCGCCGACCTCACGGCCGCGCAGGTGCGCGAGGCGCGCCGGCAGTCGCCCGACGGCGAGACCGAGACGGTCGACGTCGACGACCTGGCGCCCGGCGACGAGGTCCTCGTCCGGCCGGGCGAGCGGGTACCCGTCGACGGGACCGTCAGCGAGGGCACCGCGGCCGTCGACGAGGCCGTCGTCACCGGCGAGTCGCTGCCCGTGACCAAGCGGCCCGGCGACGACGTGGTCGGCGGTGCCGTGGTCACGGACAGCGCCCTGGTCGTCACCGTCGGCGCGGACGGCGAGAGCACGCTCGATCGGATCACGAACGTCCTCTGGGCGGTCCAGAGCGAGCGGCCGGGGGCCCAGCGCCTCGCCGACCGCCTCGCGACGGTCTTCGTCCCCTTCGTGCTCCTCCTGGCGCTGGCCGTCGCCGCGTGGCACCTCGTGGCTGGCGCCCCCCTCTCGGCGGTCGTCCTCGGCGGCCTCACGGTCCTCGTCGCCGCCTGCCCCTGCGCGATGGGGCTGGCGACGCCACTGGCCGTGGCGGCCGGCCTCCGGGACGCCCTCGACCGCGGCCTCGTCGTGACGAGCGCCGCGCTGTTCGAGGCGGCCCCCGACGTGGACTGCGTCGTCTTCGACAAGACCGGGACGCTGACGACCGGCGAGATGACCGTCCACGACGTGGTGGGGGATCGCACCGCCGTCGCCGCCGCGGCGGCCCTCGAACGACGGTCGTCCCACCCGGTCGCCGACGCGGTCGTCGACCACGTGGCCGCCCGGACCGACGGCGGCGCCGTCGCAGACGACGACCCGGGCGAGGCCGACTTTCCCGAGATACCCACGACGGTGTCGAACTTCGAGCGACACCCCGGCGAGGGCATCTCGGGGCTCGTGCCGGTGGGCGGCGACGGGACGGACGGCGAGGAGGTGTCCGTCGTGGTCGGGACGCCGGGGCTGGTCGCGGGGCGCTACGGGGCGCTCCCCGAGGCCCTCGACGCCGCGGTCGCCGACGCTCGCGAGAGTGGCGACGTGCCGGTGGTGGTGGCGTCCGACGGGGCGCCCGCCGCCGTGGTCACGGTCGGGGACCGGGAGCGCGACGAGTGGGCCGGGGTCCTCGCGGCCCTCGACGACCGCGAGGTCTACGTCCTGACCGGCGACGACGAGGCCGCGACGGCGCGCTTCCGCGACCACCCGGCGGTCGACCGGGTCTTCGCCGGCGTGCCGCCGGACGGGAAGGTCGCGACCGTCGAGCGGCTCGGCGCCGACCGGACCGTCGCGATGGTGGGCGACGGAACCAACGACGCCCCGGCGCTCGCGGCGGCAGACGTCGGGATCGCCCTGGAGGGCACGGCGCGGGCGGCGGAAGCCGCCGACGTGGCGGTCGTCGACGGCGATCTCGCGGACGTCCCGGCCGTGATGGGCCTCGCCCGACGGACGCGCCGACGGATCCGCGAGAACGTCGCCTGGGCGCTCTGTTACAACGGCGTCGCGCTCCCGCTCGCGGCCATCGGAGCCCTCAACCCACTGCTGGCGGCGGTCGCGATGGCGGGGAGCAGCGTCCTGGTCGTCACGAACTCGCGTCGGCGGCTCCTGCCCGGTGCCGAGACCGGGAGCGTCGGTGCCGAAGCGACGGACCGGGAGGCGCCGGCGGCCGCCGTCGCCGACTAGCTGCCGGGGATCAGGTCGACCCGACGGGAGTACCGCCGGATGGTGTCGCCGTTCTCGTCGCGCAACTCCACGACGAACTGCTGGTCGCCGGCCGTCTCACTCAGGTCGCCGACGGCGAGGTCGAAGTCGAAGGGCGGCGAGTCGATCCGCTCGATCTCCTGGCCGCCCGAGGTGACGATTACGTGGTCGACGCCCTCCGAACTCGAGAGGTGACAGTGAATCGAGTCGCCGGACTTGGTACACTGGAGCAGGGGATTCACGTCGCTGGTCCCGCTGCCGGACGGAAGCGTGAAGTCGAAGGTCATCACGCCCAGCGGCGCCGTCCCGAGGATCAGGACGATGGTGAAGAAGATCGTGAGGTTGGCCTTCGAGCCGTGGCGGGCGACCCACCCCTTGAGCCCGCTGGCGCCCGAGCGTCTGAGGCGGATGACGAGCGGGACCATGACGAGGTGGGTGAGCGGCCCCCACAGCAGGAGGACGAACCCGTAAGACATGACGTAGTAGAACGGCCACCAGTCGCCGCGGTACGACAGGATGAGATTCGCCCCGACCCAGCTGAACAGGCCGAGAAACAGGAGGGCCCCGCTCTTGAGGAGCCGCCAGACGGTCGTGTTGGCGTAGTAGACGCTCCGGGCGTCGCGCCACATGCCCCGGAGCGTGCGGCGGATCCACTGGGTCGGCGAGCCCGGATGGTCTCCACGAGTCGTCGAGTCTGTCATCGGTCGAACGAGGGGCGGGTCCTGCTTTTATATTGGGCCGATCTGCTCCGGGTCGACCGGGCTCAGAGCCCGACCGACCAGAGCTCCGACAGGAACCACCAGTTGGCGACGTACGAGAGGACGAACACCGCCATGAAGATGAGGACGAAGAAGAACGTCCCCCGCATCTCGTAGGCGTGCAGGGGCTTGCCCTCGTCCTCGGCGCCGCCGTCAGGCACCAGGTCGGCGTTGTCGGCCGGGCTCGTGACGCGGTCGCCCACCAGGAGCGAAGCCACCGCCACGAGCAGGAAGGCCGCGCCCGCCACGATGGCGAGGATCGCGAAGACCCCGAGGATGGCGAACAGCGGCGCGGCCGCCGCGAAGTCGAAGTTCGTCCCCGGGATGTTCTGGACGATCGACACCGTCCGGCGCGGGATGCCGTACAGCAGACCGACGTACATCATCATCAGCACCGCGATGCCCATGGCGCCGGCGTAGAAGTACGGCTGGAGGCTCGCGAGCCGCGGGAAGGCCAGCTGGCGCTTGAACATGGTCCGTATCACGAAGAAGACCAGACCCATGAACGCGAGCGTCGTCCCGACGGCGACGGTCCCGTGGAAGTGCCCGACCGTCGCGAAGTTGTTGTGCCAGGTCATGTTGACCTGCATCTGGCCCATGACGACGCCGGTGATGCCGCCGACGAAGCCAAAGAGGATGATGCTGAAGATGGTCGCCGAGAAGACCGGATTCGTCCACGGCGCGGAGGTGAGCCAGCCGAGCAGGCCGCCGCCCTTGCCGCGCTTGCGCCGCCCGGCCTCGAGGCCGGCGGGGATGGCGAAGGCGTGGATCATGCTCGCGAAGGCCGCCCCGTAGAACGCGTAGGAGGTGTTGAACAGCCGCCAGCCCGACGAGACGACGGGGTCGGACATCAGGTGGTGGGCGGCCCCGAGGTTGATGAAGAACAGGTAGAGGATGAAGGCCGTCCGCGAGACCTTCTGGCTGACCACCTCGGCGCCGCCGACGACGTGGGTCAGGAAGTACCAGACCGTGACCATCGCGGCCAGGTTGATCTGCTGGGAGCCGTGGCCGATGGTCCAGTACATCTGGCGGTAGAAGGCGGCGTCGACCGAGCCGAGGACGTCGATGCGCCAGAGCAGGGCGTACACGAACGCGATCAGGCCACCAACGAGCGCCTCGAAGGCGATGATCGACGTGATGAAGGCGCCGAACGCGACCAGCGGGAGCGAGCGACTCGGGAACTCCCGGCGCTCGCGCCAGAGGGTCAGGAAGAACGGCAGCGCGGCGACGACTGCCCCGAGGATGAACACGACGACGCCGGCGTAGAACGCCGGCGGCGACTCCAGTGGCACGTACCCCGTCAGCAGCGGTGCGTTCTCGTTGGGGAAGCCACCGGCCGTGAACACGGAGACGTTGATGACGAGCGCGCCGACGACCATCAGCACCCAGCCGGCCTTGGCCGCGATCGTCAGCGGCAGTCGCCGGCCGAGGACCATCGGGCCCCCGACGTAGAGGATGGCGATCTCCATGAAGACCATCCAGAAGATGAGCAGGTTCCAGGCGTGCAGCGTCAGGTGCTGGTAGAAGTCGCCCGGCCCGAGCAGGCCGATGACCTCCCAGCGCGTCGTCGCGACCGTGAGCGCGAAGATGCCGCCGATCAGCATCGCGATCACCGCCGTCAGTCCGAAGAGCTTGACGGGCCCCTCGGCGGTCTGGTGGATGTCCAGGCCCGTGACCGAGCAGGTCCGGAAGCCCTCGTCGTCGTAGTCGTCGTCGCTCGTCAGCAGCGTCATAGTTCCTCCACCACCTCGAGGGTCCCGTGCATCGTCCGGTGACCCGTCCCGCAGAACTCGTTACAGACGATGTCGTAGGTCCCGGTCTCGTCGAACTCCATCGGCAGGACCCACTCGTACCCGGGGAGGATCTGGAAGTTCATGTGCTTCGAGAGGCTGTCCCGCGGTCGGATCGAGAAGCCGTGCTGGACGTCGAGGGAACTGAGGTGCATGTCGTACTCCGTCCCCGCCTCCAGCACCACGGGCGTCCCGAGCCACTGCCACTGCAGGCCCGCGATGTAGACGTCGGTGTCCGCGGGGACGATCGCACCGTCGTCCCGCTCGCTCGCGGCGCTCTGGTACTCCGAGATGGCCTGCTGGAACTCCTCCGGCGACGTCTCGAAGGTCTCGCCGATCGGGTTCTGGTCGCCGATGCGGGTGTACGCGCTCATCCACCCGAAGATGAGGATCGACCAGAGGCCGCTGATCCCCAGCCAGAGCGACTCGCGGCGGTTGATCTTCGTGTTCCACCAGTCGTCGTCCGGGGTATCGAGCGGCGACGTCATCAGGCCACCCCCGGGATCGAGACGATGTCGAGCCAGCCCCACAACAGGTAGGAGACGGCCCAGAACAGAACCGCGAGCAGCGCCAGGAGCCATATCCGGTCGTAGAGCCGCTGCATGAACGGCGCGTCCGAGTCCTGCTCTCGTGCCATGATGTAGGGACACGTTAGCATCCCGGGTGCCGAATAGGTACGGGGACACATGTTCGGTTTCTTTATATATGCCCCCGACATGGCGGGAGTGCCAACGATGCCGCCACCCGAGACGGCACAGCGACCCCGGCCGCGGCCAGCTGAATATATTCGGTGACAGGTCCAGGGTCGCTGGCGCCGTCGGCTCGACCATGAGCGCCATCCCCGGCAGCCTCCACACCGACGAGGGGCCGCCCATGACCGTGCCGCTCCGGCACTTCCTCGTCGGTCTCTGCTTCCTGCTCGCCGGTCTCGGTGTCGGCCTCGCACTCGCGGCCGGCGTCGTACCCGGTCGGGCCCGCCTCGCCCACGTTCACCTCCTGCTCGCCGGCTGGATCGGCGTCACGATCATGGGGGCGATGACGCAGTTCGTCCCCGTCTGGTCGGGCACAGCCCTGTACTCGCGGCGGCTCGCGAGCCTTCAGCTCGCGCTGGTCGCCCTCGGTCTGGCTGGCTTCGCCACGGCGATGGTCCTCGGCGCGACCGCGGCGCTCGTGGGCTTTGGCTCGCTGCTCGCCGTCGGCTTCCTCACCTTCGTCTACAACGTCGGGCGGACGCTCGCGGGCCTCGACGAGTACGACGTGACCGAGCGGCACTTCCTCGGCGCCCTCGCCGCCTTTCTGGCGCTCGCGCCGCTCGGCGTCCTGCTGGCCCTCGACGTTGCGTCGGGGGTCCTCGCTGGGCTGGCCCTGGACCACGCCGGTCTGCGTGGCGCCCACGCGACCATCGCCGTCTTCGGGGCCGTCGTCACGACGGTCTACGGCGCACTCTACCAGCTGGCGACGATGTTCACGGGGACGACGCTCGGCCCGCTCGACCACCGACTCCGCCTCGTCGAGGAGGTGACCCACCCGGTGGGCGTCGCCCTCCTCGCCGCCGGGCGACTGCTCCACGCCCCCTTCCCGGCGCGGCTCGGTGGCGTCCTGCTCGTCGTCGCCGCCCTCGCGGTCGCCGTCGTCCTCGCCCGCCGGCTCTGGACGATCGGCGTCGACTGGACGCCCATGCACACGCGCTACGCCGTCGCGGTCCCGGCGCTCGTCGCCTGGGCGCTCCTCGCGCTCCCGGCCTGGCTGGCGGCCCCGACGGCCGACGCCAGCCTGCTGGGCGCCGCGGGCACCGGCCACCTGCTCCTGCTCGGCTTCGTCGGCTTCGTCGTCCTCGGGACGCTCTACCACGTCGTCCCCTTCGTGGTCTGGGTCCACCGCTACAGCGATCGGGTGGGGCTGGAGCCGGTGCCGATGGTCGACGACCTCTACGACGGCCGGCTGGCCGCCCTCGACGGCGCGCTCCTCAGTGGGGGGACCGCGGTCCTGGTCCTCTCGTCACTCCAGGGGCTGTCGGCGGCCGTCGTCGGCGTCGGCGGCGCGCTCGTCTTCGGCGGCGCCGCCGTCTTCTGCGCGAACGTCGTCCTGGTCCTCCGCCGGCACAGCCCCCACGGGCTGGACTACCTCCTGCTCGGCGCAGCGGCCACGCTCCCGGCAGTCGTGGCTCGGCGCGTCGGACTCGTCGGGGAGAAGCAGTGAGAGAGGGGTCAGTCCTCGGCCGCCTCGGCCCCCGGCACGACGCCCGTCTCACGGAACTGTGTCGCCAGGCGTGTCAGGCGGCCGTTGATCTCGGCGGCGCGGTGGTGGGAGTCGTCCACCCGGACCCGGACCAGATCGTACTCGTGGCGGTCGAGCGCGCCATTCCACGCCCGGAAGGCCCCGGTCGCGAGGGTGTCACTCTGCGGGCAGAAGGGGGTCGTCGGCGTGAACTCGGCGCGGAGGACGGCCGCATCGGCGGGCTCCACCCCGTAGCGGAACCCCGCGTCCGGGTGACGGTGGTCGAGGTTCAGCCGCGCGAGGTTGTAGCCGAAGGTCACGTCGTAGACGCCGCGGCGCTCGAACAGGTCGCGCGTCAGGCGGTGGAACGCGGCGTGCTCGCGCCCGTCGAGGACACTCGTGTCGGCCAGGAACGACCCCGGTTCCGGGCAGTGTTCGGGGACGAACTCGTCGTCGGCGTCGAAGCCGCCGTCGGTGGCCTGCGAGCCGAAGGGGCTGGGGATGCCTGTCATGCACACCGGTACACGCCGGACCGCCACGGCCCTCCCGCCGAGCATGTTCGGTCCGGCGATCCCACGCCACGCGGCGTCGGGCACGAGGGTCAGTCGGCGGTCGCGATGACGACGAGGGCGGTAGCGGGCTCGCGGGCCGTCGGCGCTACCTCGCGGTCGCCGGAGAAGCGCAGCACCTCGCCGGCGGCCACCTCGTGGGCGTCGCCGTCCAGCACGACGTCGAGGCGGCCGTCGAGGACGTGGAGCAAGACCGTCGTCCCGGGGTGGCGGTGGGCCGCGACGCCCTCGTCGGCGTCGAGGGTCAGGCGGACGACGCGTGGCTCGCCCTCGAAGAGTTGGGCGTGCGGGCTGCCGTCGGGGTCGTCGATGGCGGTGAGCGTCGGCATGGGTGTGGCGCGGGCCGTTCGGGCCCGACGTGGCCGCCTTCGGGCCGGGGGACCCTGTATCCCCAGGGGAACTGGTTCGGACGTGGGAGCGGCGATGGCTGGGCGACCCGAACCGGTTCGTCCCAAGGGTCAGGGGGTCCCGGCGGCAACGACCGCCCATGCCAGCCGCGACACTGGACCTGCGCGACGTCCCGCCCGCCGAGCGCCACCCCATGATCCACGAGGCCTTCGACGACATCGAGAGCGGCGAAGCGCTCCGGATCGTGAACGACCACGATCCGAAGCCGCTGTTCTACGAGTTCCAGGCCGAGGTCGACGACTTCGACGCCGAGGGCTACCGCGTCGAGGAGCGCGGCCCCGGGGAGTTCGTCGCCGACCTGCCCAAGCAGGACTAGCGCGGACTGCCCCCAATCGCCGGGACGACCGCGGCCGTCGCTGGCGAGAGCGTCGAGGCCGGAGCAAGCCCTACCTTCTACTGTCCGCCGGCCGAACCGACGCGACGATGCCACCGGACGCTGGAAGCGACGTCGACGTGACCGACCAGGACCACAGCGAGATCGGCGCCGGGATGCTCCGCGAGGAGATGGGGCCGAGTTCCGCCCTCGCCCACCTCTACCGCGGCGAGATCCACCGGATGAGGTTCTGGCGCGAGCGCCTCGACCAGACCACCTACTGGGCGGTCGTGGTCATGAGCGCGACGCTGACCTGGACATTCGCCAGCCGGAACAACCCCCACTACGTCCTCCTGCTGGGGACGGTGGCCGTCGCCACGTTCCTGGCGATCGAGGCGCGGCGCTTCCAGGGGTACGACGTCTGGCGTGGACGGGTCCGGACCCTCCAGAAGAACGTCTTCGCCTACGGACTCGACCCGTCGGCCGGCCTGCCCGACCCCGAGTGGCGCCGGACCCTGGGCGAGGACTACCGCCAGCCGACGATCAAGATCTCGACCGAGGAGGCCGTCGCACACCGCCTCCGGCGGGTCTACCTCGTCTTGCTCACCATCGTCGTCGGGGCCTGGACGGTCCGAATCGCCGCGTTCTCCGCCCGGCCCTGGCCGGCGAGCGCCGCAATCGGTCAGGTCCCCGGCCTCGTCGTGACCGCGATCGTGGTCGGATTCTACCTCGGCTGTCTCGTCGTCGCTTTCCGGCCGCGCACCTGGCACGTCGACGACGAACTCATGTCCCAGTCAGTCGGCCGTCACCGCTGAACGGGCCCTCTGCGCCCGACGCGCCGTCCCGATTCACTCGAAGAGGTCGCGGACCGTCGCCGCCGCCCGCTCGCGGTCGTCCTCGGCCCGGAGCGAGCGACGCGGGCCGGCCAGCAGACGCGTCACCAGTCGGTCGGCGAGTCGGGCGAGCGCGGCGCGCTCCGCGTCCGTCAGGTCGAGGTCGTCGCTGGCCCGGGCCAGTTGCGTCTCGCGGACGCGACAGCCGTGCCGTCGGAGCAGGGCACGCGCGGCGGCCGTGCGCCGTTCCTCCCCCGTCACCTCGCTCGCCGAGCGAGACGGCCGGTCCGCGGATCCCGCCTCCGTCACGGCTCCCAGATCGCCGTGACGACGCGGTCGCCGTCCTCCACGGTCTCGTAGGCGTAGCCACGGTCCGCCAGCTTCGGGTAGAGGTGCTGGGGGACGCGGTCGTTCACCTGGACCAGGACGGTACCGTCCAGGTCTGGGAGCGTCTCGAGGGTCTCGGTGAGGGGGGCCGGCGGACCCAGCGCGCGAACGTCGAGCGTCTCGGTGCCCCGGTCGAGCGGTGCGTCGGTCTCGGCCGCCAGACTGGTGGTCGCCTCGTCGGGCATGTGGAGGGACTAGCCACACGGCGGCCTGGGCGTAGCCCCGAACGGGTTCGGCACGCGGGCGCGTCAGGGTGCGGCGTCGGGTTCCACCAGCCCGTCGACCAGCCCAGAGACGCTGGCCTCGCCGACGTGTGCCGGGTCCGTCGCCGGGTAGAGGTCCGTCGAGAGGTAGCGCTCGCCGAGGTCGGGGAGCACCGTCACGACGAGGTCGTCGGGATTCGCCGTCGCGATCTGCACGCCGGCCTCGACGGCGGCGCCCGAGGAGATGCCCGCCAGGACCCCGGCCCGGCGGGCGAGCTGCCGGCTCCGCGCGACGGCGTCGTCCCGTTCGACGGCGATCACGTCGTCGAGCAGCTCCGTGCGGAGGACGTTCGGGACGAACCCGGCACCGATGCCCTGGATGCCGTGGGAACCGGGATCGCCGCCCGAGAGGACCGCCGACTCGGCCGGTTCGACCGCGACGAGGTCGAGGTCGGCCTCGACGTCTGTTTTCAGGTAGGTTCCAACGCCGGTGATCGTCCCGCCCGTGCCGACGCCGGCCACGACCGCGTCGACGTCGCCGTCGGTGGCCGCCCAGATCTCTGGCCCGGTGGTCTCCCGGTGAATCCCCGGGTTGGCCGGATTGCCGAACTGCTGGGGGACGTAGCTATTCGGGATCCGGTCGGCGACGTCCTCGGCGGCGCCGATGGCACCGTCCATGCCGTCGGCGCCGTCGGTCAGGACGACCGCGGCCCCGAGTGCCGACATGAGCCGGACGCGCTCCTCGCTCATCGAGTCCGGCATCACCAGGATCAGGTCCTGGTCGCGCGCGGCACAGGCGAAGGCCAGGCCGATCCCGGTGTTGCCGCTCGTCGGCTCGACCACCGTCGTGTCCGCGTCGACGTGGCCGGCCCGCTCGGCGTGGTCGAGCATGGCCACCCCGATCCGGTCCTTGACCGAGTTGGCGGGATTGAACGACTCCAGCTTCGCCACGAGGTTGTCGGCGAAGCCCCCCAGCCTGAGCAGTGGGGTCTCGCCGATCAGCTCCGTGGCGTCGTCTGCGACGTGCATCGGCGGTCCTAGGGGGCACGGGCGGGCAACCCTTCGCCCGCGATGCTGGGGGCCTTTTCGGGGACGCCTCAGTCTGCGCCGGGGACGTCGGTCGCGTCGACGCCCGCCGGGTCGTCGCTCGCCGCGTACGCGGAGTAGGTCATCACGGCGAAGCCGATGGCGGTGCAGACGGCCTGGACGGCGACGCCGACCGCGAGCGCGACGCCGAACACCTGGTGGAGCGCGCCACCAGCGAGCGCTCCCAGGGTGATCAGGCCGATACCGACGGCCAGCGCGCGGAGCGCAGGCGACCCGGTCCGGCGGTACGCCCGGGCGGCCAGGAGCGTCAGGACGCTCCCCAGGACGACGGTCACCGTCTTGGCCGCCACCAGGACGAGCGTCGAGAGTGTCGCTGTCACGAATTGTCCTCCTCGTCTATTGCTTTCGCACGCGCGGTGAAAACACGAACAGCCCGTTTCCACCAGGCGAGAACGCGGGGCCAGAATGCGGTATTTAAACCCCGAGCCGAACCAGTTTGTTCCGTCCCCCGCCGGGCGGGAATCTGCGCAGCGGGTTTATATACTGGAGCGACAGAACCAGTTTCTTGAGGCCTGAGAAGGGCGTTCCCGGTTTATGGGTGCTCTCCTGCAAGACCTACCTGTACCGAGGTGACCACTCATGTTCGAAACGTCACGACGGCGGATGTTACAGGCGCTCGGCGTCGGCGGTGCGGTGTCCCTGGCCGGCTGTCCGGCCGACGCACCCCAGAACGGCGCGGTCGAGGAGGCGGCAGCGACCGACTCCCCGCAGGCGGCCCAGGTCGACGTGGACACGGTCGCGGCCGATCCGCGGGACGTCCCCGACCCGATCGACCGCGATGAGCCAGCCACGATCCAGCAGACCCTGCGAACCGAGGAGATGACCGCCGAGATCGAGCCCGGCGTCACCTTCGACTACATGACCTTCAACGGGCAGATCCCGGGGCCGATGGTCCGCGCCCGCGTGGGCGACACCATCGAGCTGACCTTCGAGAACGCCCCCGACAACAACATGCCCCACAACGTGGACTTCCACGCCATCTACGGGACGGGCGGCGGGTCGGTGGCGACCACGGCTGCGCCCGGCGGCGACAACGCGATGCGGTTCTCGCCGCAGTACCCCGGCGCGTTCATCTACCACTGTGCCGTCCCGAACCTGGACTACCACATCAGCGCCGGGATGTTCGGGATGATCGTCGTCGAGCCGGAGGGCGGGCTCCCCGACGTCGACCAGGAGCTCTACTTCGGCCAGCACGAGCTGTACACCAACAAGGACACCGGCGAGGAGGGCCACCACGGCTTCGACATGGACGCCATGGCCGCCGAGGACCCGACCTACGTCCTGCTCAACGGCGAGAAGTACGCCTGGGCGGCGGCCGCCCAGGGGCCGGTCGAGGTGAACCAGGGCGACTCCGTCCGGGTGTTCATGGTCACGGGCGGCCCGAACTACTCCAGCAACTTCCACCCCATCGGGAACGTCTGGAGCCGGGCCTACCGCGACGGCGGCATCCCCGACGACGGCGACGTGGCCGCGTACGCGGACAAGAACATCCAGACGATGAAGGTCCCGCCGGGGAGCTGTATGATCGGGGAGATGGAGACGCCGGTCCCCTCCCGGATCAAGCTGGTCGACCACGCGCTCAGCCGCGTCGCCCGGAAGGGCCTGCTCGCGGAGGTCGACGTCCTCGGCGACGAGGACGAGGCCATCTTCGACCCCGACTGGAACGGCTCCAGTCACGAGGGGCCGATCTACGAGTAGGGCGCCTGGCCCATCCCGCCGCGACGTTCCCGGTTCCACTCGTTTCCTCGCGGTCGAATCAGTGTTCGCAGTCGGTAGTACGGGTGCAGTCCTCGGAGAGACCATCTCCGGTGCGACGGGCGACGCTGAGAGGAGTCACGTGCTTCGCGCAGCGGAGGGACGCGGGACGGAGGGCGTGGTGAGTCGTGACCGGTGCAGGCGCACGTGGCCGGACAGGTGCTGTGATCGGTTCGGTCAGTGACTGACGAGGACGACTGCAACACCCGCGAACAGGAGTCCTGCGACTCTCGTCGTGGTGACTTCGTCTCCGAGGACTGCCATCCCGATGAGCGCTGCGACGACGAAATACATGGCACCGAGCGTCGAGACGACGGTCGTCGAGCCAGTGGCGAGACCGAGGTACATCGAGACGAAGCCGATGCCGGCGAACAGTCCAGCCAGGCCAGCGAGGAGACCGCCGCGAGGCGTGATTGCCAGCGAGGCGTCCGTCACGAGAACGAACCCGACCGCGAGGAGGGTCGCGACCAGATACGATACTGCGGCAGCCGTCTTCGGGTCCATGGACTCCGAAGCAGCGTTCCCCAGGACTATCCAGATCCCCCACGAGACCATCGTCAGCGACCCGAACGCCACGGCCGGATGTACCTCTGGGACTCCCATCGGTGCGTACGTTCCCACCCCGTGAGGGTAAAAGACCCTGCTCGTGACGGGTGGTATCGCCCTGACGGGAACGACCGTCCGTGGCCGACTCGCGCGTCGTCTGCAGCACAGCCGCGACGAGCGATCCGTCATCTGTAAGTTCGGGCGTGTTGCAGAGGGCGTATCGCCCGTTCAGAGCGGGTTCGGCCTGTGGTCTTTCGTACCGTACTGGTACCGGTGTGCGTCCTGGGCACTCACCGACGCTGTGGGTCGGTTCACGTGGCGTCTGACTCCTCGGTCTCCTCGGTGAGATTGAGCCCCGCGACGAGGCGGGCGGTGATGAGCTGTTCGACGATGTCGAGGAGCTGGTCGTCGTCGGACGTGTAGTCTGCAAAGATCCCGAGCGAGATTTCGCCGCCCGCAACGTCGTGGTGGCCACCGCCACTCCCGACGTCCTCGAACGCCTCGTGCAGGACGTTCCCGACGTGGACTCGTGGGTCGGGCGACCTGGCGCTGATGTGGATAGCGTCGTTGACGAGTCCGAAGACGATGGCCGTCTCGACGCCCTCCAGGCGGACGAGGTAATCGACGGCCTGGGGGAGGGCATCTCGTTCGGTCGTCCGGCCGACGTGAGAGATGAGCACGGCTCCGTTCGTCCGTCGGTTGTCGATAGCACTCGAGATGGCGTCGAGCGTTCCGCCCGTGACCGAGGGCGTCGAGAGTTGCCGCAGCATCTCCTGGTCCGCGTGGTCGTGGAGGTATCCGGCCGCCTCGTATTCGGCGGGGGTCGCTCCGCGGAGGAAGTCGAGCGTGTCCGACCGGATGGCAAACAGGAGTGCCGTCGCAAGGTCCGTATCGAGGTCGATGTCGAGGGCGCGGACGTACTCGGTCAGAATCGTCGCCGCGGCCCCGAGTTCCTCGCGATGGTCGACGAACCGGGCCTCGATGTCTTCGGCAGGGTGGTGGTCGATGACGATGTCGACCGGCGTGTCCGCGGGAACCTGGTTGTTCTCGCCCGGGATCGAGTGGTCGACGAACGCCAGCAACGAGTCCGCTGGCCGATCCTGGACGCTGGCGGCTTCGAACGGTTTGAGGTCGATGTCCAGGAGATTGACGAACGCCCGGTTCTGCTGGTGAGAAATGTCGCCGCTGTAGAGGATCTGCCGTTCGTCGATGTCGGCGTCAGCCGAGATTCGGCCCAGTGCGAGCGCGCTCGCGAGACAATCGGGGTCGGGATTGTTGTGACAGACGATGTTGATGTCGCTGCCCTCGGTGAGCAGGTCGTGGAGGTGTTGGGGCGAACTCATTCACTTCCCCTCTCTATGACCTCTACACAGTTAGGAATACAGGCTATCGGTCGCTCGTGGGCTGTGTCTCACGCGTACGAGAGTTGCTCCAATGGTGTGAGATGCGCGCTCCGTCTCTCGGGGTAAATCGACGCTCCCGGAGGGGACGACACACCCGACAGGTCTCTCCTGAAGTGGTGGAGCGGTCGAGGAACCATTCCCTCACTCCGTGAGACGAGGCGGTTCACCGGCGGAGGAACGAGCCGAGGATGCCGACCGGTCGGCGGGACACGTTCCCGTCTGGCAACAAACGCCCTTCACAGCTTTGTGTCCCGGAGTCGAATGGATGCCACATGCCCGAAGACGTCCTCTTCAAATCGGAACAGCGCATGAGTCGAGCGGAGATCGCGTCGTCCCTCCAGACGGTCGTCGACAAGCTCGACGCCGGTGAAGCGGTCACACTCCAGGCCGGCGGTGACACCGTGACGCTCGACCCGCCCGCCCAGCCGACGTTCGAGGTGAAAGCCGAACGCGAGGGACCGACCAACGGACCGAAAGAATTGAGTGTCGAGTTCGAGCTCGAATGGCCGGAAGGCGGAGAGGATGGTGGCGAACTCGACATCGGATAATCACCGTTCGGGACGAGGGGCAGCTAGCCGATCGTCTTCCCGCTCTCGAGAGCGGACGTGCGAGATTACCACCCTGTTCCGCACAGCAAAACGTCACTAGTGCCGAAGATGCGCCCTGTATTCAGCACGACCGCTGAACCGTTTCATCGGTTGCCGGTTTCGACGGAACCGAAAAACCGCATCGTCCCGGAAGGGCAATTGCTCCAGTCAGGTCGCCGCGTCGATGGCCTGGTCCAGGTCCGCGACGATGTCGTCCACTGACTCCAGCCCCACCGACAGGCGCACGAGGTCGTCGGTCACGCCGCTGGCCTCCTGCTCCTCGTCGGTCAACTGCTGGTGCGTGGTACTCGCGGGGTGGATGATCAGCGTCTTCGCGTCGCCGACGTTGGCCAGCAGACTCGCCAGTTCGACCTCCTCGCAGACCGCGCGGCCGGCCTCGTAGCCCTGCTCGAGGCCGAAGGTGATCATGCCGCCGTAGCCGCCGTCGAGGTACTCGCTGGCGGTGTCGTGAGTCTCGTGGTCCTCGAGGCCGGGGTAGGTGACCCAGTCGACGGCGGGGTGGTCGTCGAGGTACTCCGCGACGACCATCGCGTTGTCGCTGTGGCGCTCGATGCGCATGGGCAGCGTCTCCAGCTTCTGGAGGGTCACCCAGGCGTCGAAGGGCGCCTGCTGGTTGCCCAGGTCGCGCAGTCCGCGGGTCCGGGCAGCATAGGCGAAGGCCGCGTCGCCGAAGGTCTCCTTGAAGTTCAGGCCGTGGTAGGCGGGGTTGTCGCCGGCGATCTCGGGGTAGTCCTCGGCGGTCCAGTCGAAGCTCCCGCCGTCGATCAGAGCGCCACCGATGGTCGAGCCGGCGCCGTGGATCCACTTCGTCGTCGAGTGCCAGACCAGATCGGCCCCGTGGTCGAGGGGGTTGCAGAGGTGGGGCGTCGCGAAGGTATTGTCCACGAACAGGGGCGCGCCGTGGTCGTGGGCGACGTCGGCGAGGCGCTCGAAGTCAGGCGTGACGAGCGCGGGGTTGCCGATGGTCTCGACGTGGACGTAGGCGGTGTCGTCGTCGATGGCCGCGGCGTAGGCGTCGTAGTCGAGCGTGTCGACGAAGCGCGTCTCGATGCCGCGCCGCGGGGCCGTGTGTGAGAGGTACGTGTAGGTCCCCCCGTACAGCGACGACGAGGAGACGACGTTGTCGCCGTTGCCCGCGAGAATGAAGTTCGCGAGGTCGAAGGCCGCCATGCCGCTGGAGGTCGCGAGGCCCGCGACGCCACCCTCGAGGGTCGCCAGTCGCTCCTCGAGCATCGCGTTCGTCGGATTCATGATGCGCGAGTAGATGTTGCCCGCCTCCTCCAGGGCGAAGAGTGCGGCGGCGTGCTCGGGGTCGTCGAACTCGTACGAGGTCGTCTGGTAGATGGGGGGCGCCCGTGCGCCCGTGGTCGGGTCGGCGTCCTGTCCTGCGTGGATGCTCTCCGTGAAGTCGCGGTCGTCCGTCATCGGTGCCACCAACGAGCGGGGCTGGCTTCAAGGTGTGGCCATACGACGACGGGCACTCACTCCCGCTGGAGCAGGTCCCCGAGCAACTTCGACTGGGCGGCCGCCAGGTGCTCGCTGAAGGTCGACGGCTCGATGTCGAGGGCGGACGCCACTGCGGTCGCGTTGGACTCGCGGGGGTAGTCGAAGTAGCCCATCTCGTAGGCCGTCCCGACGACCTCCCGCTGGCGGTCTGTCAGCCGCCCGAGGTCGACCGGGACGACCGGAGCGTCCCCGTCGTCCGAGCGCGTGCGCACGAGGTACTCCAGACGGACCGGCCCGAAGTCCTCGGAGAGGGTCCCGACCAGCGAGCGGAGTTTCGCCACGTCGGTCGCGTGCACGGTCACGTGGAGCGTCCCGTCCTCGGCGTGGACGTCGGCCACCGGACCGAGGTGGCGTTCGACCGTCTCGCAGAAACAGGGGTCCGTCTCGTCGCGGGTGAACTCGAAGACGGTCAGGTCGTCGTAGGCGAAGACGGGGTCGCTGTCGTCGTCCCCGGGCTCGCCGGTGGTCGAGTACTGCTCGACGGTGCCCTCGCCCGTCTCGGCCCAGCTGACCCCGCGGACCGGTTCGTCGGCCGACGCGGACGCCGACGCGACCGGACAGCCCGCGAGGTCGTCGATGGCCAGTTCGGCTCTGACTCCCGACATGGGTGACAGTTGTCACGCAGCCGGGTTAGAGACGGCGGGCGTTCTCGGCGGGTGAGAACCGGTCCTGTCGGGCGTTCTCAGTCCCCAGGAATCGGTGACAGCCCTTAACCGCGTCCACTTCCAAGGCCAGAGTAGCGCAGGTGAGACCAATGACGGAATACACAGACGTCGACCGTCGTACGGTGATTAGAGGGCTTGGCGGACTCGCAGTAGCAGCGTCCGTCGCCGGGTGTTCGACGAGTGACGGCGGGAGCGGCGGCGACGGTGGCGACGGTGGTAGTGGTGGCGACGGTGACGACGGAAGTGGAAGCGGCGGGAGCGACGGCGGAGACGGTAGCGGGAGCGGTGGCGGCAACGCCGAGGTCGACGACTACCTCTCGGACACGGACAACTACGACAGCATCGAGGACATGACCGGCCAGAGCGAGGTCACCGTCCAGGTCGGGACCGAGGCCAACGGCGGCGCCTTCGGCTTCGGCCCGCCGGCCATCCGCGTCGACTCCGGGACGACGGTCGTCTGGGAGTGGACCGGCGAGGGGTCGACCCACAACGTCGTTCACGAGGACGGCGACTTCTCCAGCGAGATGAGCGCCGAGGCCGGCCACACCTTCGAGCACACCTTCGAGGAGTCCGGCACGTACCTCTACCAGTGTGAACCCCACGTGTCGCTCGGCATGAAGGGCGCGGTCGTCGTCCAGTAAGCGATCGGGGCAGTTTTTCGCGCCGCGTCCAGGCCATCGAGCGCCGCGGCGAGGGCCTCAGGCGATGACGTCCCGCGTCCGGACCGAGACGCCGTCCTCGCCCACGTCGACGGCCGCGTCGAACAGTGACGTGATGCCCTGGACGTGCATCTCGTCGTGGGCCGCCGGGTCGACGTGGTAGTGCGCGCGGGCGTCCGCGGCGTACAGTTGCCCGGTGAGGGCGTGCAGGAACTCGTAGGCCGTCTCGAAGTCGACGTACTGCAGCATCGAGGTCAGTGAGTCGAAACAGACCGCGACCGGGGCCTCCCACTCCGAGAGGACCTGGCCGATCTCGATGCCGAGGCCCGTGAGGTCGCTCGCGGAGCCGACCGACCGGACGTCGGCGTCGTCGCGGTCCACGTCCGCGCCGCCGTCGCCGACGGTGATCACGCCGATCCGGTCCACGTCGTCGTCCGCCACCTGGTCGAGACAGGCGTCCACCTGTCGGGTGTAGGTGACGAAGAGGACCCCCGGGTCGTCGAGGTCGCCGGTCAACAGGTCGGTACACAGGCCGCGGTCCCCGCCCATCGACGGGGCCTTCAGGAGAACGGAGGCGGCGCCGTCGAGGTCGTCGGTGATGTCCGTCATGGCTGCTCGCGTTCGGGAGAGGTAGTGGGTCCCGACGTATACCGCTTTGCGTTGACTCGCCGGACCGAACTCCTCACCGGGAGACCTGTTCGACCTCGAACCGGGTCCCGTCGGCGACGTGGTCGGCGATCCGGTCGTGGGCCGCAGCGGGGCTCTCGGCGAGGACGACGAGCCCCTCGGCCGCCGGGTCGCCCGTGGCCCGGTAGGCGCGCTCCTCGCCGGCGAAGTCGGTCGCGTAGGTCCGCAGGACGCCGCTGACCTCTCGCTCCAGCTCCGGGAGGGACAGCTCCCCCGCCTCGAAGTCGCCGAGGGCGTCTTCGACGTTCCGCAGGGCGGAGATGCGGTCCACGTCAGGCGCCCTCCTGCCGCGGAATCGGCGGCTCGGCCCGGGCACGGCCGTGGCACGCCCCCCGTGAGTGGCTGGCGTCGGTCATTACCGGCCACCAGAGAGGGCACGGAGAAAGGTATGTCGGTGACCCTCCCACCGCCGGCGTCGGCCGTCTGCGAGGGAACGGACCACGTAGTATCCACATCGATACGGTATCGTGCCAGATATTTTGGGTACACACACTTTTACTGTAGTTCGATAAGCGCCCGACAGGATGATCGACCGATTGCGAATCGACTCCTTCGATCTACTGCCGAAGGTGATACTCGCCTTCGTCCTGGTGGCCTCGCTGGTCGCCGTGACGGGGGCCATCGGGTACTCGTCCGTGAGCAGCGTCGACGAGCAGGCCCACCTGATCGCCGAGGACGGGCAGAAGATGGACGCGGCGGCCGAGCTGATTGTCGCCATCGAACAACAGCGGGCGGCCGTCCAGGCAGCCAGGCTCGGCGAGGCCGACGCACGGAGCGAGTACGAGGCGGCAGACGAGGCCTTCGCCGAGCGTGCCCAGCAACTCGAAGCCACGCACCTGACCGACCAGCAGGCCGAGCAGTTCGCCGCCATCAGGGAGCGACACGAGGAGTACAACGCCCTCGGCGAGGAGTTCTTCGCCGCGAAGGCGAGCGGTGACGACGTGGAGGCGGCACAGACGGCGGCAGCGATGGAGAGCCACCTCGAGACGATGGTCGAGGCGGCCCACGCCATCGAGCAGTCGGCACAGGCCGACCTCGACGCCCAGGTCGCGGCCGCGGACAGTACCACGAGCTCCGCACACCTCGAAATCGTGGGGCTGACGGCCGCTGCCTTCGTGGTCGCCGTCGCGATCGGGGTGTTCGTCGCCCGACGCATCACGGCACCCGTCTCGCAGCTGTCCGAGGCGGCGGTCGCCGCCAGCGAGGGTGACCTCGACGTCGAGGTCGACGACCACGTCGAACGCGACGAACTCGGTCGCATGGTCGACGCCTTCAACAGGATGCAGTCGGACCTCCGGGGCGTCTTCGGCGAACTCGACGCCGTCAGCCAGAACCTCCAGACCGGGACCCTGGAGCGGGACGTCGACACGGACTATCCCGGCACCTACGGGGAGCTCATGCGCCGCCTCGACGCCGGGACGACCCAGCTCACCGATAGCTTCGACGAGATCCAGCGCGCGAGCGAGGGGCTCGAATCGGGACGGCTCGACCAGTCCATCGACGCCGACCAGCCGGGGCGGTACGGGACCGTTCTGGAGGGACTCGAAAGCGGTGCGACCCAGCTCGCCACGAGCTTCGACGAGATATCCACCGCCAGCGAGGGCCTCAAGATCGGTCGTCTCGACCAGGACGTCGACACGAACCAGCCCGGGGAGTACGGCGCCGTCCTCCGGGACCTGGCCGAGGGAACGAGTCAGCTCGCGGCCAGTTTCGACGAGATCCAGCGCGCGAGCGAGGGGCTGGCGACCGGCGACCTCGACCGGCACCTCGACGCCGACTACCCGGGCGAGTACGGCGAGGTCCTCGCGGCCCTCGAAGACGGCCTCGCGCAGTTGAACGACGGCCTCCGGACCGTCCAGGGCATCGCGGACGAGGTGGCCGTCTCCAGCGAGGAGGCGGCCACCAGCGCTGAGGAGATCGAACAGGCCAGCGACGAGGTGGCCGAATCCGTCGAGGAGATCGCCCACGGCGCCGAGAGCCAGAGCGAGCAGCTCCAGGAGGTCGCCAGCGAGATGAACGACACGTCCGCGACCGTCGAGGAGGTCGCGGCCTCCGCTGGGCAGGTCGCCGAGACGGCCGCGACCGCCGTCGAACGTAGCGAGCGCGGCCAGACGTCCGCAACGGAGGCGACCGAGGAGATCGCTGCCATCGAGTCGGAGGCCGAGCAGGCCGCCGAGACCGTCGAGACGCTCGACGAGAAGATGGACGAGATCGGAGAGATCGTCGAACTGATCACCGACATCGCCGAGCAGACGAACATGCTCGCCCTCAACGCCTCGATCGAGGCTGCGCGCGCCGGCGAGGCCGGGGAAGGCTTCGCCGTCGTCGCCGACGAGATCAAGGGGCTCGCAGAGGAGGTCGCAGACGCGACGACGGACATCGAACGGCGGATCACGGAGATCCAGTCGACGACCGGTGAGACGGTCGACCGGATGGACCACATGCGAGAGCGGGTCTCGCGCGGCTCCGAGACCATCGAGGACGCGATCGAGATGTTCGACGAGATCGCCGACTCGGTCCGGGCGGCCGAATCGGGCATCCAGGAGATCAGCGACGCGACCGACGACCAGGCCGCCTCCGCGGAGGAGGTCGTCGCGATGGTCGACGAGGTCTCGAGCGTGAGCCAGCAGACCGCCGCGGAGGCCAGCAACGTCTCGGCGGCGACGGAGGAGCAAAGCGCCTCGCTCTCGGAGGTCTCCACGAACGTCCAGCACCTCTCGCAGCTCTCGGAGACCCTCCACGACCAGGTCTCGGCGTTCGACATCCGCGACGACGCGACGGTCGAGGACTCGCCCGCCGACGCGAGTGGTCCGGGTGCGCGGTCGGCGACGACTGACGGGGGCACGCCGCTGAGTTCGCCAGACGACGGTCGCCACTAACCGCGGCCGACGTCGGTGTCGCGGCCTCGGTTACCAGCCCCGCCGTCCGACCCACCCCTGGCCGTGCCGACCCCCGGGAAACAGCCGCACGTGTAGCAGGAGCGTGCCCCCGAGGAGCGCCATCGCGACGCCCACCAGCACGCCCAGGACGTGCGCTTCCGTCACCCACCCCGGCAGGGGGACGACGTGTCTCGCGGACTGCTCGATCGTGGTCAGGACCGGCACCGCGTCGGGGTCCGTCGACTCGGGTGCCGTCTGTGCACTTGCCGACGGACCGCCCACCGGCTCCCCACCAGGGACGACGTCGGCCTCGTAGGGGAGGTTGCGCGTTCGCCAGCGCGCCAGCGTGTGCCCCGAGTCGTTGACCAGCAGCACGCGGTTGTTCCGGCTGTCGGTGATGAGCGTCTCGCCGGTGGGGAGCCGGTCGGCGTCCCGGGGCCAGTCGAAGGCCACCCCCTCGGCGCTCCCGAGCGCCCAGACCACGTGCCACTCGTCGCCCCGGCGAGCCAGTTCGACCACGCGGTCGTTGCCGCTGTCGGCGACCAGGAGCCGGTCCTCGCCGAGCCACTGGGGGTTGTGCTGGTGGGCGAACAGTGCCGGGGAGCCCGCCTCGTTGACCACGTCGACCACGCCGCGTCCCTCCGCGACGACCAGGAGCTGATTCGCGTTGCGCACGCTGACGAGATACCGTCGGTCGCCGATCCGGTCGACGTCGTTGGTGTGCAGCCAGTCCGTCCGCGTCGGATCTGCCGGCGGATCGTAGCGGTCGCTCGCGTTCCAGCGCCAGCGGACGGTCCCGGTGGCCGGGTCGACCCGTCTGAGCGTCTCGCTGTCCATGTCCGCCACGACCACGTCGCCCCCGGGCAGGACCTCGGCGTCGTGCACCTCGCTGTTCGTCGCGGTCCGGACCGGCACAGACCACTCCGTCCCTGGCTCCGGGCCGTCCGGGCCGACGACCCTGAAGCCCGTCCGCGCACACGGCGCGTCGTAGGGTCCACACCGCGGGTCCCCGTCCCGGAAAAAGGCGGCGAGGACCGCCCCGTCGGCCAGCGGGGTGACGTCGAAGTAGCCGGTCGCGGTCGCGTCCGCCCACCTGACGGTGCCGTTCGGGCCGTACTGGACCACGGAGCCGGTCTGGTGGCCGACGACCACGTCGGTCTCGACGGTCCCGGCGGCGTGGCTGCTCGACGAGCCCACCGCCAGCCCGACCGCGACAACCGCACCCACGAGCAGGCCGCCGAAGACGACGAGCGCGACGCCGAGTTCCACGCGGTCCACGGCCCAGACATCGACTGCGAGCCGATAATACGGCGCGACGTTTCGCGCGGTTTCGCGGCCCTTACGCGCGACTTGGCGGATGGTTTCGAGGGCGATAGTCCCGCGTGGCAGCGCTTACCACGGGCGCGCCTCGGGCCCGAGCGGGCAGAACGTGGGCGGCGTGGTGCTCAGGCGGGCCTACCGACGGGTGCCCATCGTCACGTGGTCCGGAGGTGGTCGGTACGGGGCTCGTAGACCTCGCCTTTCTGTTTGAGCTGTTCGATCTCGTGTTCGGCCTTCGCGGTCTCCATGCCTGCCTCCTCGGCGCGCTCGATGACGACGTCGACCGGGGCGCCCTCGTCGTACTCGGTCTCGATGTCCGAGATGAGGCTCTTGAGGCTCTTGATGCGGTCGCGCTGGCTCTTCGAGGTGCCCGTCTCGACGACGTCGGCGTCGAACTCGCCCGTCTCGGGGTCCATGCCGATGTCCTTCAGGGTGGCGTGGGCGATGTCCGTCGCCCGATCGGCGTCCTCCTGCTCGACCGTGTCCGAGAGGCGGACCCGCGCGCTGGCCTCCGCGAGGCGCACCAGCGCCTCCAGTTTCCGGGCCGTGACCGGCACCGGCGCGTCCTCGTCGGCCCCACGTGCCCGGAGGTCGACGTAGAACGACTGGATCGTCTCCTTGGCCGCTTCGGTCATGGTCGGGTAGCAGTTGCGCTTCGCGTAGGCGATGTACTTCCGCAGGAGGTCCGGCTCGATGGTCGGCGCCACGGTGTCGGTCACGTCGGCGACTTCCTCGGCGCTGTAGTTCGAGGCCGTGATCTGCTCCCGGTGCGTGTTGAGTTCGCCCGCGTAGTTCGTCTGAAGGATGTGCTGGGCGAGTTCCGCGTCCTCCTCCTCGTTCGGCTGGTCGGTGACCGTGAAGATCAGATCGAACCGCGAGATGAGCGCCGGTTCGAGGTCGATCTGCTCCCCGATCGGTTCGTACTGGTCGAAGCGGCCGTACTTGGGGTTCGCGGCACCCAGCAGCGAGCAGCGCGACTTGAGCGTGGCGTTGATCCCGGCCTTGGAGACGCTGATCGACTGCTGTTCGAGGGCCTCGTGCATCGCACTCCGGTCCTCGGGGTTCATCTTGTCCAGCTCGTCGACCGCGGCGATGCCCTGGTCGGCCAGCACCAGCGCCCCCGCCTCCAGCGTCCACTGCTGGCCGTCGCCGAAGTCGTCCCGCACGGCCGCGGCCGTCAGCCCCGCCGTCGACGCGCCCTTGCCCGAGGTGTAGACCGAGCGCGGCGCGATGTTCCGGATGTACTGCAGCATCGCGGACTTCCCCGTCCCGGGGTCCCCGATGAGGAGCATGTGGAGGTCGCCGCGAATCCGCGAGTCGTCCGGGAGGTGTTTCGTGACGCCCGAGAACAGCTGGAGGATCATCGCCAGCTTCTGCGTCTCGTACCCGTAGATCGACGGTGCGATGGCGCCGACCATCTTCTGGTAGATGTCGTCCTCGTTCGAGAGCTCGTAGATCGCCTCCTTGTCCGCGTCGTCGATGTCCATCTCCTCGAACTGTTCGTCCTCGATCTGGACGCTCATCCCGTCCATGTAGACGTCGAACATCGCGGACTTCTCGCGGTCGTTGCCCTGCTGGTCGAGCTGGAGGACGCCCGTCACCGTGACGTGGTCGCCCGCGGTCACCGCGCCGGTGATGTCGTCCTCGATGTTGACGTCGATGGCCTGGGGCGTCTCCCCGCCGCGCAGCCCCTCGGGCGACTCCTGGACGCGGATCTTCTGTGCGTCGATGAACTCCGACTGGTCGAAGTTGATGCGGAAGGGGCCCTGGCGCTCGCAGCCCTGGCACTCGTGGGGTTCCTGAAAGTCGCCCGTCGTCTGGGGGATCCTGGTCAGCGTCCCGCAACGCTGGCACTCGAAGGCGGCATTGGTGATCTTCGGCCGGACGTCCGTCGCCTTCCGGACGATGCCCTGGCAGGCGATCAGGCTCCCGCGGTGGTCCGCGCGGATGTCCCGGATCTCCGTCGTCTCGGGGAGGTTCTGCACGCGGACGTGGGCCTGCCCGAGCGAGACGTCGACGGGGAGGTCGTACAGGCGAAGCGCCTCCTCGGCGTACTCCCGGAGCTGGCCCGGCTGGGAGCGGAAGTCGTCGGCCAGGTCGGGGTCGAACTGGTAGAGGTCGTCCCAGTCGATCGTGAGGGACTTCTGCCCCGAGGGATACTGCTGGCCGAGTTCCCCGATCGCCTCCTTGTAGTACTCCCGGTAGAACTCCTGGAAGCGGTCGATGAGTTGCGTGTTCTCGGCGGTCGCCATGCTAGATAGTCCGACCTAGCTCCCCCATACGTTAAGAAGTTTAGCTAGCGGAGTGGAGGTGAAACCAAGGGGGGTCCGCCTGTCTCGTCTGGCGATTGGCAGATGGTGGTCGGACGGTACCCCCGTGTGTTCGTATCCAGAAACAGTCATGTATCCGGAAATGTGAGTCTGGTCGCGTCCGCGCGTGGCAGTGACGACTGTCCGGACGACGGCGACGCCTCAAACAGTGCCAGGTCGTGCTCGCGTCACCAGACGTCGCCGTCCGCGAGCAGACCGGCGCACTCACTCGTTCGAGCATGGGAACGAATCCCCGTGACCGTCCAGGAGTACAGACCAGCGTATCTCGGGGGATATATACTGTTTACCAGTAAAGGTTCGATATTATTGGGGAAGGTAGTCATTGCTAACACATGTCGGAGTTCGTGCGGCAGGATGGGGGCCGACTGGAGCAGCGTTCGCTGGACGACGTCCTCGACGTTCTCAGTCACTACCAGCGGCGGGCAATTGTCGAGCACTGTCGGGAGAGTTCGGGCCACGTCCATGCGATAGAGGACGTGGTCGACCGGCTCCAGGGACTCGAGCGGGAGCGACCGGGGGCCGTGCCCGAAGACGACTCCCTGCTCTCGGGCGTGGTCCACGTCCACGGCCCGAAACTGCAGGACCTGGGTCTCGTCGAGTACGACGTCCGGAGCATGGAGATTCGGTACTATCCAGACGAGACGGTCGAGCAGACGTTGGACGCGATCGAATCGGCCCGTCAGAACATCCAGACGGGGTGACCGCGTGTCGGGGGGCTCGGTGGGGCGGTGACAGTTCGGGAGAATCCGTTCCGTCCCGCGCTGGCGAGGGAGGGGGTATCGACGCGAGTGACCGTCGATCTCAGGGGGCGTCCGTCTCGGCGAGGGTCACCAGTCGACGCCCTCCTGGTCGGCAATCGCAGCGATGGCCGTGTCGCTCGGCCTCGTCGAGGGGTCGCAGCCCGTGGCGGTGTCACATGAAGTCCGCGATCCCGCTCTGCTTGTTGCGGTCGTTCTCGAAGACGCGCTCGATGCTGCGCTCAAGGATCTCCAGCCGTTGCTTCGTGTACTCCCGGGCCCCGAACTCCTCGGCCACGCGCGTGGCGGTCTCCATGTACTTGTTCACCGAGCCCTCGTGGACGGTCAGGTGGACGTCGCCACCGCAGTTGCGACAGACGCCGGTCAGGGGCATCCGGCGGTACTTCGTCCCGCAGTCGTGACACCGCGTCTCCTGGCGGGAGAACGCCCGGAGGTTGCCGATGAGGTCCGGCAGGAAGTGGTACTCGATGATGCGCTCGGCGACGTCGGTCTCGTCGACGGCCCGGATCTTCCGCGAGAGGTTCAACTGGGCGTCCATCTTCTCCTCCATCGACCCGAGGGTCTTGTAGGCCGACAGTGCCGGCCCCGCGGCGATGTTCGAGGTGTCGTGGGTGTGCCGGAAGCCCGTGTACTCGCGGTCGGTGCCGAGCGTCTCCTCCGCGATGGTCACGTCGACGGACTCGGGGTCGGCCATCTCGCGCGTGGCCTCGTAGAACTCCAGGGGATACCGGTCGACGATGTCCATGTTGTGCGCCTCGTCGTCGATTTCCGAGGGGTCGATGCGCGAGGACATGACAAGCGGGGCGTCCATGCGACCGCCGCGCTTGTCGGGGAGGTACAACTTACTGAAGTTGAGGAGTCCGTCCATCAGCAGCATCACACAGTCCTCGTCACCGTCGCACTGGCCGGTATAGAGGTCGTTGGCGACGAGAGTGTGGGTTTCCTCGACAGTGAGACAATACGTGTGTTCCACGTCGCTTTCGACTATTTCGACGTCGGTGACCTCGTCTAGCCACACGTCGCCGCCGTCACCGAACACGCGTTGCGTTCGGGATCCAACGGACTCGATGGCTTCTTCGAGTGTCTCCTGCTTGCGTTCGAGGTCGAACCCGATCACTCGGGCGTATCTGACGGCGTTCTCCGAGGTGAGTTTCAGTACCCAGCTTTCGAACTCGGGGGCCCGTCCGTCGTAGAACTCTGCGACGGCTCCAGTTGTCGGAGAACGGGTCTCCCGATAGCACGTGGCTGCGACGCCGAACCGCTTGAGTGCCGCGAACAGGTCGCGCTTCAGTTCGTCACTCACGGTATGCGCGCGAATTTCGATTCGATCTTTCGCCGCGCTTCCATCGCCGCTGAAGTACGCAGCGAGGAACGCCCGGACCTGCGACCGGGGTCCGGAGAGGATTTCGTCAGGGATTCGCTTCGTTTGGGCCGTGCACCCAGCGGCGAGGACATCAGCAAACAATGTTGCCACGAGCCGACTCGATACCGTTACTTTCCACTCGTTCTCTTCGAAGCCCTCGACCCCGAGAAGCGATTCGAAACTAGTCAAAATATGCTCGCGTGGGAGGCGGTCGGGGGTGCAGATGGTCGTCTGGTAGAAACTGCCCTCCTCGAACCGAGTGAAGCCCTCAGCGGCGTAGTAGCCGAGCAGGCTGGCGAAGTCGTCGTCGATGCAAAGCCACCGCGAGACTTCGGCCGTATCCCTCCGTACAGATAGAGTCAGGTCTCTGGGGAGGCGCTCCAGGAGCGACTCTGAGTCGTACAGTTCGAGCAAGACCGAGGCAGGGACGCTGTCCCTGGAAACCCAGTTGTAGACGGTGGAGTTGCTAACACCGAGGCGGTCCGCGACTGGGTCGAGGTAATTGGGCGAGTCTGTGGCGTCGTCGAAGAGGTCCTTGATGGCTTCGGACCCGATGCCACGAACGACCAGGTCCTCGTTGGGAATTCGATCCGCGTCGAGGAACGCTCGAAGGAGATCGATCTCGGCCGGGTCGCCCTCGAATCGGTACTCCTTCTGCGTTGGAATGAGGTCACCGGTCTCGACCCGTTGAGCCCGTTTCTCGCACACGCCGTCGTCCCAGCAACGCATCGCGTGGTCGGGGGTGACCATCATCGACCGCCCACTGCGTGTTTCGACGCGAACCAAGTGATCCGGTGCAGGGTGTTTCGAGATAGACTCGACTTGAGAGGCGATAGAGTCCCCGGATTCAGACAGCGACGGGACGCGTATCTTCGTCTCGAGGTCGTCGACGACGGTCCCGAAGTCGTCCTCACGAGGGTTTTCGAGACGCTCCTCGACGATCTGCCGGATGGGGCGATAGAGCCAGTCCCCATCTTCGTTCTGAATCCAGAGTTTCGTCTCGGGATGGAAGCAATTCCGGCGCTTCGAGGCGTGAAAATAAGGGTGTGCGTAGCCGACGGCGGCAGTCGTGAACCCCACGACCCGCCCCACGACCGCCGCGCTCGTGTGGGGCGCCATCCCGAATACGAGTTCCCCGACGAGGTCGTCGCGCTCCTCGATGTCGTAGTACGAGTCCAGTCCGTAGTACCGCTCCAGCAGGTCGTCGACGAAGTCGGCGGTCCGCTGGAGGTGTTCTGCAGCGCCCTCCGAGAGGACCACGTCCTGGACCTTCAGCTCCACGAGCTGGTCCTCGTGCTCCAGCGGGTCGCCGTGGATGTCCGTCTCGTACCCGAGTTCGCGGAAGTGGTCGACGGTGACGTCGAGTTCGTCAGGACGGACGGACGTGACGGGCAGGTCGGTCATGTCGTACCGGACCGTGCCGTCCTTGAACGCGCTGACGCCGTGTTTCGCCCGGAGGATGCCCTTCTCCATGGGCTCGGGCGTCTTCTCCCGGGAGGTCAGCCCCTTGACCGCCTTCAGCGCGTCGAAGGCGCTGGCCCGCTCACCCACGCTCGCGAGACTGTCTTCGAGTTCGTCGCCGATGTCGATGACGCGCTCCTCCGTCGGGCGCGCGAGGGTCTCACAGCGCGGGCACTCGGCGCGTCCCGACTCGTCGGGTTCGACCTCGCGCTCGCAGTCGGGGCACTCGTAGACCGAGCGCGTCGTTCCCCCACAGTCGGGACACCGCGCCCGGAAGGTCCGCGTGCCGCAGTCCGTGCAGTCCCGCCGCGCCACCTCGACCGCGACCTCCCCCTTCGTGCCTTCGACGGAATCGCCCTGCTCTCCGGCGTCGAGGACCGAACGCTGGTTCCCGCCGGCTTCGGCGATGGGGAACAGGGTGTGGACCGCCGGGGAGAGTTCGCGCTTCTCAGACTTCTCCGGGCGCCCCATCCGGTTGCCGATCCGGGTCGGTGCGCGCTCGCGGACGGTGAAGGGCGCCACCGCGTTGACGGCCTCGATGGCGTTGTCGCCGTCGTCGTACGTCCGGGCGGCGTCCGAGAGGGCGTCCGCCGACCAGTCCCGTTCGAGGGGGCCGTCCGACGCCCGCTCGAAGCCCAGCGTGGCGACCAGCGGGCGCCAGTCGGGCACCGAGAGGGCGTCCTCGTCCTGCGTGTGCTCGACGAGCAGCGATTCGAGGGTCCGCGTGACGGTCTCCGTCCGGGGGAGGCGAAGCGTGGCGTCCGAGGCGGCTGCGCCGTCGTCGACGACGGCCCCGTCCGCTGCGGCGAGGGTCGCCTCGTCGACGGTGGCGGCGAGCGCGAGGAGGTCGTCGACGGACACGTCGTGCCAGCAGTAGGTGTAGGCGGGGTGGAGCGGGGCGTCGTACTCCTCGGCCCACGCCAGGGCCGTCTCGGCGTCCGGGTCGGCCAGGTCCACGTCGACGCGGTCCCGGAGCGCCTGCGCGGGGCCGCCCGCGTCCTCGAACTCCTGGACCCACCACTCGACCGTGTACGAGGCCGGCGCGAGCGCGTGGTTGTTCTCGACGAACTCGCCGTAGTTGACGAGGTACTCGCCGAGGTCGAGGACCTTCTCGACGCCGTTGCGCAGTTCGAGGGCGACCTCGGGGTCGTCGATGCGCCGGACCTCGCCGGTGACCATCCGGACCGTCGGTCCCTCGATGGAGTCGACGGGGACCACGCCCGCCGCCTTGCCCGGGCGCTCGGTCTTGATCTGCGTGCCCGTCGCGAGGAAGTCGTCGACGAGGTGCATCGTCGCCGGGTGGACGCCAGCCGTCGCGAAGCCGTGGTTGCGGGCGCGGCCGTAGCGGAGCCGGAAGCCGCCAGCCTCGCTCGGGTGCGAGAGGACCGGGCGCCCGGCGATCAAGTCCCGGAGGTATTTCTTCGAGGGCTCGACGCGGGGCGGACCCGCTGGGTCCTCGTCGGCTTCGTCGTCGTCAGCACCATCGCCGGCCGCGGCGTCGTCTCCCGCCACCTCGGCGTCGGCGTCGTCCCCACCGCCTTCGTCGTAATTGCTGTCGATGAGGTCCTGGAGCCAGGGCCAGTCGACCTCGTCCAGACCGCGGGTGTAGCGCTGGATCTTCGGCGCCTTGAGCGCGATGCCCTCCGCGAGGACGAGGCACATCCCCCCGCGGGGCGCGTTGGTGTCGACGCGCTCCAGGTCGCGGTGGCCCGAGACCTCCTCGTCGCCCGTCGCCTCGCCGTCGAGCATGATGGGCATGTTCTCGGCGATGAAGCGGGTCTCGGCCTTCTTCGGGGAGTACTGGAGGCCCGTGTCGTCGTCGTACAGTTCGACCTCCTCGGCGTAGCGGCCCACCTCCTCGTCGCGCGCCTGGTACTCCTCGATGCCGAGCATGGCTCGCGCGTAGTCGGCGACCAGTACCGAGAGGGCCTGGGCGGTCCCGCCCGCCGACCTGATCGGACCCGCGTAGTAGACGTTGACGAACTCCGTGCCGTCGCCGTTCTGCAGGAGTTCGACGCGGTCGATGCCCTCGATGGGGGCCGCGACGACGCCCTCGGTCAGGAGCGCGACGGCGGTCCGGACCGCGCCCTCGATCTTGCCCGCGCGGGAGTCGTAGTCCCCGACGGACCCCTCGACGAAGTCCTCGACGAGTTCCAGGGCCGCCTCCTCGCGGGACATCTCGCCCTCGAGGTCCCGGACGCGCTCGGCGACGCCGTCGATCCCGAGGATGTTCTCGACGCGGTCGGCCATGTCCTTCGCGACGGGAATCTCGACCTCCGTCGCGGGGTCGCCACCGCGCTCTCTGGCCGTCTCAGCCACCTCGAAGGCCCGGTCGAGTTCGTCTTCCAGGCTCTCGAAGTAGCGCGCGTCGACGTCCCTCACCGTCGCACCTCCAGTGCCATCTCAGAGGTCCCAGAGGTCGAGGTCGGTCGTCTCGTCGTGGTGGCGCTCCAGGTGGGTGTCGAACTCGCGGACCCAGAGTTCGCCGGCGAACGTCGTCGCGCTGTCGAGGTGGCCCGAGACGGTGGAGCCGTCCTCGCGCCCGAGCGCGACGTGGGTGTGGGCGAAGCGCTCCCCGTCGAGCCAGGAGACGTTGCCGACGGCGGGGATGACCTCGAAGGGTTCGTCGAACTCGATGGGTTCGTAGACCTGCTCGTCCTGGTCGTAGAACATGAGCCGCGCGTCCTTGACGGCCCCCAGTCCGAGGAAGAACGCGGCGTCGATGTCCTGGTCGTCCGCGAAGTCCTCGATCTGCCCCCGCCAGTCGCGGCCGTGCTCGAGTCGCGCGACGTACTCGCGCCCGGGGTCGACCTGCCGGTAGTCCATGTAACCCACCGTCGAGTGGACACCACAAAACGGTTACCACCTGACGGAGATCGAAGCGGGAGTCCACCGTCGGGGCCGCGACGTCTTGCGGTCAGTTCGGTGACACTGACTGGGCTGCAACCGGCTGTTACACTGGCAACAATAATCCTAACGGTTAATGTACTGCAGTGTGTGTAGGTATGCCATGACGGGGAGCGGGTTATTTCACTTGTCGGTTACGTTCGCCATCGTGACCGGCTCGGCAGCCGGAATTCTGTCGTTACTCTCGTGGGAAGTGTTTCGCCACTCCACGTTCGGCCGGGTGGTTTTCGCGTTCTCGATACTCATGTCCGTGTTCATCCTCTATCACGTCCTCCTCATGGTGGTCCCCGAACCCAGGCTGTTCCTGTCGCTCGTGGAGAGTCTCTTCTACACGGCCCTCGCGGCGTTCGTCGTCTACATGGTACACGTCGAATACCAGCTTGGCGGTGACCGGACGGCGGGCGGGGTGATGCATCGATGGCGGTGACGGACCTGTTGACGTCCTACAATCTCGTGGTCGGCGTCCTCGCGAGCCTCGGCCTCGTCTATCTGCTGTATCTCCAGCGGTTCGTCGTCGAGAATCGGCGATTCCTCCTGATTACCTCCGCAGGTCTGCTGTGCTTCGCCGCCGTCGGACCGCTCGTCGAGCTGTTCGCCGCCCCCTACGTCCACGTCGTCCACGGGATGGCCGCACTCCTCGTCATCTTCGGCCTGTACGACCCCGTGCACAACGACCTTCGCCGGGACGAGTGGGCCTCGTTGCTGGTGAAAGACCCGAGTAACCTCCGGCATCCGGCCGACTGGATGGTCCCCATGGACGACGAGATTCTCACGCTGTTTCGCCGGAAAGACATCGTCCTCACGCCCGTCATCGTCGCGTACAACCTCGACCACAGTCGGGAGGAGGTCAACCGTCGATTGAGCGAACTGTGCGACTGCGGGCTGGTCGAGCGGGTCGAGCGCGGGAAGTACCGCATCACGGCCGTCGGCGAGGAGTACCTGCGCGGGTCGGCGGAATGGACCTGCACCCGCGGAGAGAGCACCGTCCCCGCGGGCCACGACGAGAACGGGGAGCGCCAGTCGGTTCGCTCGGCCCCGTAACGCGGTGACCGGGCGCAATCTTCATGTTCTGGTAGTGAGACGTGTGCACACATGACGGGCATCCCGGGGTTGCAGACCGTTCGGCGGCGGAGCACGCGCTACGGTATCCTCACCGCGGCGGCTGGTCTCGTCCTCCTGGTCGGCCTCAGGGTCTGGGCGAGTCCCATCATTCGAACCGCCACCGGCCGCGGCAGCAACGGTCTCCTCGAGTTCCTCCTGATTCCCGTCTTCCTCGGCGTCGTCCTCGTGGGCGTGTTGCTGTTCCTCTGGGAACCCGACCGTCCGCACGCAGAGACCAGCTAGCCGTCTCCGGCAGCGTCTCGCTGGAGGGGCCCGCCCGGCCAAGGTTTACCCGCGACGAGCGCGCAGGTCCAACCAATGGCCCACCAGCGGCTGCGACTCCTGGCGGGGGCCGTCGCGGCCCTCGCGCTCACCATTGTCGGGTACGAACAGGTCCTCGTCTACCTCGGCACGACCGGCACCCTCCCGCCTGCGCTCCGTGACTCCCCCGTGGCGATGGTCGCCGGTCCCTTCGTCCTCTCGCTGGTGCTGGTCGCCGTCCTCTTCGGCGCGGCCATCCTGCACGCGGAGACGCTCCGCTGAGAAGTGGCGCTCACACGGCGAACGCGTCGACGATGACGACCAGCAGGAGTGTTCCAAGGTAGGCGTTCGAGGCGTGGAAGGCCCGCATTGCCGCGTGGTCGGTCTGCTCGCGGTGTAACCCGACGACGGCGACGAGGAAGACGGCGCCGAAGACCGTCGCCGTGAGGGCGTACACCCAGCCGAGCGTCGTGGTCGTCCCGAGGAGGACGGCCCCGACCATCGTCGCACCCAGGTACAGGGTGAGGTGGCGCCGGGTGACTGCTGCGCCGCGGACGACCGGCAGCATCGGGAGACCGGCGCGGGCGTAGTCGTCGCGGTAGGCGAGCGCGAGATTGTAGAAGTGCGCTGGCGTCCAGAGGAAGATGACCGCACCGAGGACGAACGCCGGGACGCCGACGGTGTTCTCGACGGCGGCCCAGCCGATGAACGCCGGGAAGGCCCCGACTGCCCCGCCGATGACGACGTTCTGGCTGGTGTTGGGCTTCAGGACGAGCGTGTATCCCACGGAGTAAAACAGGATGGCCACGAGACCGAGAACGGCGGCGAGGACGTTGACGAAGGCGACGAAGACCACGACCGACGACACGGCGAGTGCGACGCCGAAGGCGAGCGCCCGCCGGACGGGAATTAGCCCGTCGACGAGTGGCCGGTCGTCCGTGCGCGCCATCTTGCGGTCGAGGTCGCGTTCGAGGACGTGGTTGAACGTCCCGCTCGCACCGATGGCGAGGATGCCGCCGATCGTGGTCGCCACGATGGTGCGAATCTCCAGTGCGGGACCGGCCGCCAGCCCCATCGACGCGAGCGAGACGAGGCTCAGGAGCCACCAGAGCTTGGGCTTGGTCAGGCTGACGTAGCCCCGGAGGCGGGCGCCGAGCGCGGGTGGGTCGGCGCAACGGTCGGTGTCGTCCGTCCCGCTCTCCTCGTCGGGACGCCGGGCCGCCATCGGCCCGTCGTCGACGACCGTCCCCGTCCCTGGGGACTCGAGTTCGTCGCTCGCACCTGCCGTAATGGGGACGCCCGCCCCTTCCAGGTGCCAGAGGAGGGCGAGCACGACGGCCGAGAAGATGGCCAGCGCGACGACGAGGTGGGCACCCGCGAGTGCCGACGAGGCGGTGCCGACGACGGTCAGCGCGCCGATGGCGACCTGCAGGGGGTAGAGTGCGAGGGCCACGCCCAGGCCGAGGCGAACGCGGCGTGCGCCCGCCCGCCTGCGTGCCGTCCAGGCCGTCCCCAGCAGGAGGAGGGCAACGAGGAGTGCGGCGACGCGGTGGCCCCAGGCGGCCAGCGTCGCGGGGTCGGTCGTCCTGGGGAGCCACGCCCCGTCGCAGGCTGGCCACGTCGGACAGGTCCCCGCCCCCTGCAGGAGCGACGTCGTCGCCCCGACGACGATGAGGAAGTACACGCCGACCGCGGAACTCACGAGGAGGGCGGTCAGGAGGCGCTCGTCGGCCGCCGGGGTCGCGCGCTGGTGTGACGTCTCGGGAGACATGGAGGGGCCTCAGGTGCCGACGTAGACAAAGACGAAGATGGCCAGCGAGATGGCGGTCAGGAAGTGCCAGTACGCCTCCGTCGTCCGGACCATCAGGTTGCGCTGGGCGCTGAAGTGACCGCGACCGGCCGCCCGGTAGAGGACGATGCCGAACAACACGAGGCCGGCGAGGAGGTGGGCCGCGTGGAGACCGGTCAGCGCGTAGTAGCTCGCGCCGTAGGCCCCGCTGGTCCAGTGCAGTCCCTCCGCGAGGAGCTGTGACCACTCGTAGGCCAGCGCACCGAGGAAGCCCAGGCCGAGGACGACCGCCGTTGCGTATCCCCGGACGAGTCGGCCCCGGTCTCCCGCGACGATGCCTGTCCGGCCGTACCTCGTCGCGAGGCTGCCGAGGAGCATCAGCCCCGCCATCAGCCCGCCGAGGGCTGTCGTCAGGCCCGGAAAGCCCTCCAGTGGGAAGGGGCCCCTGGTCGCGTCCAGGTAGAACCAGGCCACGAAGAAGCCCGCGAAGACCAGAATCTCGCTGAATATCAGGATGTACATCCCGATCAGGCCGGTCTCGAGGCCCAGTAGCTGGCGCTTTTGCTCGGGGATGACGCCGCGCTCGTACTCCTCGATGGTGTACTCGCGGGTCCAGCCCCAGAGTCCGTATACCTCCACCGGGACTGCCAGCAGCAAGAAGACCGGCGACCAGGCGAAGCCGAGCCCGAGGAGGAACAGCCCGAGACCGACGAACAGCGGGTACTTGCTCCCGTGGGGGAAGCCGTCGGCCCCCTCCCCGCGCGTCACCGGTTCGCCGGGCGGGTTCTCGGACGCCATCAGACGCCACCTCCCGGTAGGCGGGCAGGACCGCCGAGTGCGTGTTGCTCCTCGCTACTCTCGCTCTCGCCGCCCTCGTCGTGCCCGCCCGATTCGCTCTCACCGTGGCCACCGCCGCCGGACCCGGCGACGGCGTCGCCGACCTGGATGCCGTCGTCTGGTGCGGAGACGACGTCCGCGACGGTGCCGTTGTGCGCCTGAACCCACGTCTCGTAGTCCGCGGGCGAGACGACGTACATCGTCGAGAGCATCTGGGAGTGGCCTTTGCCGCACAGTTCCGCGCACCGAACCTCGTAGGTGTCTGCAGCCATGGTGTGAGTCGTGCCGTTCTGCCCGGTGACGGACAGGTCCGTCTCGCCGTCGACGTGGCCGACGTAGAACCACGCCTGGTTGAGTTGCCCCGGCAGCGCGTCTTTCGTGATGCCCAGTTCCTTGATGGAGACGCTGTGAATGACGTCCGCCGAGGTGGTCTGGAACTGGACGACTGTCTCCGCGGGTACCACGACGCGTTCGGCCTGCGTGCCGGGCACGCCAGCGACGTCGAAGCGGAAGAACCACTGGGCGGCTACGATGGACATCTCGACCTCGCGGTCCACGCTGTGCATCTCCGCCGCGTCGGTGACGCTGGCCTCGTCGGTCTGGGCGAGCGTCGAGGCGCCCACGAAGATGGTCGTCCCCACGATCGCGAGGACGGCCAGCGTAAACACCGTGAACTTCAGCGAGTCCTGGCCCGGCCGCATCGGCGCGGGCCGGTTCCGGACGCCCGAACTGTAGCGGAAGACCGAGTACACGATGAGTGCGACCACGCCACCGCCGCCGATGAGGGCCGCGAGCCACATCGTCTGCGCGAAGTCCGTGATGGTCCCCACGGGCTGGAGGACGCCTTCGCCGGATTCCATCGCCCCCAGGCCGAACTCCCAGAGGAACAGGCCGAGGGTGAACAGGAACACGGTCCCCCAAAGGAGGGCCTCCAGGGTGTCTCCCCGCTCGTCGACCACCGTGCCGGTGTCGTCACCGGTCGCCATCAGCGGTCACCTCCCTCGTCGTCGGCCGCGGTCCCGTGCGCCGGCGACCCGGTCGAGGAGCGGTTGCCACCGTCGGCTGCGACGTCCTCCTCCGGACCGCCGTCGACCGCGACGGTGCCCTCGGCGGCGCGGTCGGCCAGCAGCGTCGGCGTGGGTGGCCGGTAGGGGAAGCCGTCCCACTCGGGCGAGGGCATGTTCTGCCCGTCGAGCAGGTCGTCCCAGGGGTCGGCCGTCTCCGGGCCACTCCGCCAGCTCCACGCCAGGTTCGCGAAGAACGCGAGCTGGCCGACGCCCACCAGGAGCGCGAACCCGGTCGTGATGATGTGTCCCAGTTGCAGTCCCGGCGCGTAGAGGTACGTCGCGTACCGGCGCATCATCATCGCCCCGTCGGCGCCCGGTGCGGTCCCGTCGCCGAGCATGGCCATCATGAAGAACAGCCCGAACATCCCGACGATGGTGGTGACTGCGTGGAACTTCGCGAGCCGCGTGTTGTACATCCGGCCGGTCATCTTGGGGAACCAGTAGTAGACCCCCGCCAGCAGGCCGAAGAGTCCGACCGTGACGATGGTGAAGTGGAAGTGCCCGACCACGAAGTACGTCGAGTGGAACTCGAGGTCCGTCGCGGGCTGGCCGAAGAAGAAGCCGTCCATCCCGGAGTAGATGAGGCCGATGACCACCGATATCGAGAACACGACCGGCGTCGTCAGGTGGATCCGCCCCTTCCACATGGTCGCGACCATCGAGTAGATGTAGACGCCGAAGCCGACGGCGATCACCATCGAGAAGACCATGAAGGCGTACCGGCTCGCCGCCAGCCCGGTCGCGTACATGTGGTGAGCCCAGACGCCCAGCGACGCGACGGAGACCATCGTGAACGCCGCGACCAGTGGCTTGTAGCCGTATATTGGGCGCTCGGAGAACCGGGAGATGACCTCCGCGGCGATGCCCATCCCCGGTAAGACGAGGACGTAGACCTCGGGGTGTCCGAAGGTCCACCAGATCCACTGGTAGAGCAGCGGGTCGCCACCCATCCGCGCGTCGAAGAAGGCCATGCCGAGGGTGCGCTCGAGCCAGACCATCGACCAGGCGTCGATGATCCACGGCAGCGAGAAGATGGCCAGGACGTTCGTGAACAGGACCGTCCAGATCCAGATCGGCAGGTCGAACCAGCCGAGCGACGGCTTTCGCTCGTTGAGGATGGTGACGAAGAAGTTGATGCCGCCGCCGGTGAGGCTGGCCACGCCGAGCACCCAGATGGCCATGATGGTGAAGTCCGTGCCCGAAGTGTTCAGCATGGAGCGCAGCGGCGGGTACGCGAACCAGCCGGCGTTGTCCGGGAGCCCGGTCAGGCCGAGCAGGTTCAGGACGAACGGGAGGTACAGCAGCGCCAGCCCGGCGCTGATGCCCCAGGCACCCAGGGCGTTCATCCGTGGCCAGGCCATCTCGTCGGCGCCGATGAACAGGGGGATCATGTAGTTGAAGAAGGCCCCCTGGAGCGGCAGGATGACGAAGAAGATCATCGTCAGCCCGTGGATGGTGATCGAGGCGTTGTACCCACCCAGACTGAGGTAGAGCAGTTCCGGCGACGCCGCGAGTTCGGTCCGGAATATCAGTGCGAGGAGGCCCCCGAGCGCGAACGCTGCGACGGCGTGCCACAGGTAGATGATGCCGATCACCTTGTGGTCCGTCGTGTACAGCCAGTAGCGCCACCCGGTCGGACCGTGGTCACCGTGGTCGTGGTCGTCGGCCGCCGCGTGTTCGACGTCGTCGCCGGCGTCTGCCGTCGGCGCGTCGGTCATCGGTCACCCTCCATCGTAGCGGTGGGTCGCTGGGGCCGCCGACGCTGGTTGCGTCCCGTCATCAGTGCCCACCGCCCATGGATTCGCCACCGGAGTGAATCATCTCTCTCAGTTCGCCGATCTGGTCGTGCATCGCCTCGCCGTGGACCTGGTCGGCCCTGCCGACGGCCTCCGCGTCCGTCGTCATGGCAGGGGCCCACCCCGAGACGTCCGAAACCGACTCCGTCCCGCCGTCGCCCCACAGTTCGCCGACGACGATGGCGGCCGCCATCTTGAAACCGTGGTGGTTCTGGCAGTAGTAGAGGTAGACGCCCTCGTGGTCGAAGGTGTGCGTAAACGGGCCGCGGGCGGTCGGATTGCCCGACTGCCGGAGGCGGTTCGAGATGCGTCCGTTGAACCGTTCGTCGATGCCTTCATCGACGGACTTCTGGCCGTGGAGTCCGGCGATGTGCCCCGAATCGAAGTGCGTGGCATCCGTCGGGATGAGCCGGGGGAACAGCTCTCCGGCCCCGAAGGAGGTCACGGAGTGGCCGCGCGGCTGTGAGACGCCGTCGATGTCGGCGTGGCTCCAGATGACCTGCGTCCCCGGCTCGACCCACGCCACGTGCGGCATGAAGTGATAGTTGTTCGAACCGTCGGGTTTGGCGACCATCGAGACCGGCACGCCCTCCATCGACATGCCTTCCATTTCCATCGGCATCGAGGATGCCGGGTACTCTCCGTGTGCGGGCGCCCCCGCGAACATCGTCAGGCTCTCGACGTCCTGCATGAAGCCCATCGATGAGGCCTGGCTGCCCGCGAGCATCGTACAGCCGGACAGTGACGTGAGTCCGAGTGCACCCGTCGCGCCACTGATCCGGAGGAACCGTCGTCGTCCGAGCGTTCGTTGTGAATCTGGCACCAAATCACCCTCTATTGTGAGGAACTACTGGTGGGAATCGATACCACGCCCCAAATAAGGGACGTTCCTTTCACGTCGTCGATAATTAGTGAGGCGCGCAACTGGCGTTCTTCGACCGTGCTCACTGATTGGTGAGGGGAGCCGTCCTCACCCGATTTTCTGTCCGCGCCCGGTCGCCGGGGCCCGCCTCCACCACGTGTCGGTGTAATTTCACGAGTGAGGCCGTCGGGGGGTTCTGCACGTCGCGTCTCTCGGCCATTTTGCTTAGCGGGCGTAGAAATACACGGCGACCGCGGCCAGGCCGGGGACGATTCGGAGGGCAGTCGGGAACCCCTGCACGACCGGATCGTCAGCCACGGCGAGTGCCACGAGACCCGGGAAACTGCCAGCGAGCAGGAGGCCACCGACTGCCGCCGCCAGTAGCAACGCGGGGTCCTCACCGAATCGCTCGCTGGCGTCGACGTAGACCCACCCGCCGATGACGAGTGACGCGACGACGGCCGCGAGCGTGAGCGCGAGACCGCCGTCGACGGCAAGGAGCGGGTAAGCCTGCCGGCCGGGAAAACCGACCAGAGTCGTGGAGACTGCAGACATCGGTCCTACTCGTATCTCCACCCCGCCGTGTAATAGGTGTCCGGGGCGGCAACCACCGGTCGCACTCGTCGTCTCGGCGAGAGTAGGGAAGCGGCGCTACGCGGGAAGGGAAAATCGAGTCGTCGGGAGCGAGCGCTCTGCGTCCCAGATGACCAGTTCCGTCACATTCCACGTCACCCGCTCGACCGGTCGCTCCGCCAGACATCGGGCAACGTCCGGATCCCCACCGCGAGCGATCGTCACGTGGGGCACGTACTCGTCGCCCTCCAGGTGAGGGACGGGCTCGAACGGCCCACAGAGCCGGTCGTGCAGGGCCATCAGTTCCGGGCTCTCCACGGCCAGGTACACCACGGGACCCGTCCCGGTCGGCGGCTCCTCGAAGATGCCCAGGCCGGCCGTCGCGACGGCGAACGGCGGCGTCCCGGCGATGGCCTCCCGGACTCTGGCGGGCAGGCGCTCTGCCTCGTGGCCGTCGCTCCCGCCGAGGCGCTTCACCAGGAGGCTGTGTTCGTCCCGCGCGCGAGCGCGTGCCCCCGGGAGTTCCCGGGCCAGGTCGCCAGCGAGGCGGGCGACGCTGGCCGGCACCGGGACGTTGAGGCTGTACACGGCCAGACGGTCGAGAAGCGGACGAAAAAGGGCGTCGGTGCCGGGAAGGGGTCGCCGCGACGGTCAGATGCGGTCGAGGAGCCAGAGGACGAGGAGCAGCAGGACGACCAGGCCGATCAGGTTCGAGAATGGGCCGAGGAGCCACGCGAAGGTCTCCAGGACCTCTTCGACGATACTCAGGGCCAGCCAGATCGCGACCAGGACCAGCACGATCTTGATCAGGGTGTCGACGTCCAGCTTGGCTCGCATGGTCGGCGCTCGGCCGGGCCCCGGCATATGTTTTCCGGCTGTTCAGCGGCAACAAACCATATACATGCGGGCCGGCAACCGCCAGACAGCAATGGCCTCGGGACCGCAGAGAAGTGATCTGCGCGGGCACGGAGCGCTCGCCCTGGCGGCGATCGCACTCGTGATCGCGGCCCTCGCGAGCGTCCCCGCACTCGGCCTCGCCGCCGGTGGCATCGCGCCCCACGAGGGGGTGAGCGCCCAGACCGGTCCCGAGGCGGACGCGATCAGTCTCCGGGCCGACGTCGCCGCCGACGGCTCGGCCACCTGGCAGGTCACCTACCGGATCGAACTCGACGGCGCCAACGAGACTGCGGCATTCGAGGATCTCCGGGCGGACATCGAGCGCGACCCGGCGCCGTACGTCGACCGGTTTCGCGACCGGATGGTCCGGACCGCGAACGCCGCCGAGAACGCGACCGGACGCGCGATGGCCGTCGAGAACGTCTCCGTGTCGGCCAATCGCGACTCCCTGCCCCAGGGCGAGTACGGCGTGATTTCCTACCGGCTCGACTGGCGGGGCTTCGCGGCGATCGACGGCGACCGACTCCGGGCCGGCGACGCCATCGACCAGTTCTTCCTGGACGAGCGCACGTCGCTGACGGTGGCCTGGCCGGCGGCCTACGGGCTGGAGTCGGTCGCGCCAGAGCCGACGGCGACCGACGAGAGGTCGGTTACCTGGCAGGGGCGGCGCGACTTCGGCCCGGGCGAGCCACGCGTCGAGGTGGTCCGCGGCGCGGCGGGCGGCGACGGGGCCAGCGGTGGCGGACTCCCGCTCGTCCCGCTGGGACTCGTCGCGGCCCTGATTCTCGCTGCCGGGGGCCTGCTGTACGTGTGGCGCGGGAGCCAGGGCGAGGATCCAGCGCCCGGTGCCAGCGCCGATCCGACGGCGGGGGGCGGTGGCGGGGGTGCCGAACCCGGCGGCGAGGCGGCGACCGGCGACACGGACGACGGGCCGCCGCCGGACCTCCTGAGCAACGAGGAGCGCGTGCTGCAACTGCTGGAGGACAACGGCGGGCGGCTCAAACAGCAGCAGGTCGCCGGACAACTGGACTGGACCGACGCCAAGACGAGTCAGGTCGTCGGCGATCTGCGCGACGAGGGGCAGGTCGAGTCGTTCCGCCTCGGCCGCGAGAACGTCCTGACGCTCCCCGACGTCTCCCTCGAACCCGAGCGGGACGACGAGACCGAGTGAAGCCGTATATAATGATTTTCTCCGTTCAGCCCACCGCGGCGATGGGCAGCCGGAACACCGCAAGACGACAGCAGCGTCGAAGCGGTCTTAATTCGGCTTAACCGTGGGCGATTCGGCTTGCGGATCGGCCGTTTATACGTGGATCAGGGTGCAAGAGCGGGGTACGATGCGACGCTCTGCACTCCTGCTGTCGGTCGCGCTCGTCGTCGCCGCGGTGGCGGCGGTCCCCGCCGGTGGCCTCGCTGCCCCCGACGGCGTCGCGGCCCAGCAGACGACCGCGACCGAACCGCCCGCGAACGAGACCGACGCCAACGCGACGGCAGACGGCGACGCGAGTGCGAACGGATCAAGCGTGGCCCCGGGCGAGCGCCTCGGTGGCGTCCTCGCCGTCGGCCAGCACGAATTCGAGACCGAAGTCGACTCGCGAGCCTTCGGCATCCAGGTCGCGGGGGCGGCCACCGACAACGCCACCGCCTCCGTCGTGGGCGAGCAGGTCGCCGAGATCCGCGAGCGCGTCCAGACCCTCGAACGGCGGCAGGCGGCCCTCCAGCGCGCCCACGAGAACGGGTCGCTGAGCGACGGTGCCTACCGCGCCCGGACGGCCGCCGTCGCCGCCGAGCTGCGCGGTGCGGAGCGACTGGCGAACCAGACCGCCAACGCCTCGCAGGGCCTCCCGGCCGGCCTCCTCGAATCGAGGGGCGTCAACGCGACCGCCATCCAGACGCTCCAGCAGCGCGCAAGCCAACTCGGCGGCCCCGCAGTCGCGGAAATCGCCCGTTCCATCGCCGGCCCCGACGTGGGCCAGGCGCCCGGATGGGCCGGCCCAGGTGAGCGAGGACCGAGCGACCGCGGGCCCACGAATCGGACGGAGGGCCCGCCCGCGAACGCCACTGACACCGAGCGCAGCACCGACCGCGGCACGAGCGATCCCGGTGCCAACCGGACGGCGAACGGCACCGACACGGAACAGGGCAGTCCGTCCTCGCCGCCCGGCGCTGGTGAGTCCGGCCGGCGGTGAGGTCCCGGCGTGCGTCGCCTCCGTCTGCGGGTCCCCGGCCAGAGCGCCAGCGCGGGCGTCAGCCCCTCACACGGCAGTCTCCTCTCGGAAGATATTAGTAGCGGTCCGAAAATACCTCAGGGTACGATGACGCGGATCCGCGCCGACGGCCCTCGCACCGACGCGAGTCGCGGGTCCGTCTCCATTCTCCGGGTCCACCGTCGGACCACGTCCGACGAGCAGCTGAATCCCGTCGGGATTCAGCGACGGCGCCGACGACCGGGCCGTTAGGCCCGCAACACTCTCCCCCAATCGGTTTCGCTCAGATGCCAACAACCGCCCACCGTCGGGTTCCGGGCGGTCACGACTCGACCCGACACCCCATACAACACATGCCAGACGGAAACGGAACAGTCGCGCTCGCCTTCTCGGGCGGGCTCGACACGACGGTCTGCGTCCCGCTGCTCGAAGAGGAGTACGGCTACGACGACGTCATCGGCGTCACCGTCGACGTCGGCCAGCCCGAATCGGAGTTCGAGGAGGCCGAGGAGACGGCCGAGGCGCTCGACGTCGACCACTACGTCGTCGACGCCCGCGAAGAGTTCGCCGACCTCTGCCTGCGCTCGGTCAAGGCCAACGCCACCTACCAGGGCTACCCGCTCGGGACCGCCCTCGCCCGGCCCGTCATCGCGACGGCCATCCTCGAGACGGCCATCGAGCAGGGCTGCTCGGCCGTCGCCCACGGCTGCACCGGCAAGGGCAACGACCAGCTCCGCTTCGAGGCGGTCTGGCGCGACTCCGACCTCGAGGTCGTCGCGCCCGTCCGCGAACTCGGCCTCACGCGCGAGTGGGAGAAGGAGTACGCGATGGAACGCGGCCTCCCAGTCGAGGGCGGCGCGGAGGGCCGCTACAGCATCGACACCAACATCTGGAGTCGGTCCATCGAGGGCAGCGAACTCGAGGACCCCGCCACCATCCCCGAGAACGACATCTACGAGTGGACGACCGACCCGTCGGGACAGGAGCCCGAACTGGTGTCCATCGAGTTCGAGGCGGGCGAGCCCGTCGCGCTCGACGGCGACGACCTGGACTCGGTCGACCTCATCGAGACCCTGAACGAGCAGGCGGGCGCCCACGGCGTCGGGCGGACGGACATGATGGAGGACCGCATGCTCGGGCTGAAGGTCCGCGAAAACTACGAGCACCCGGCCGCGACGGTGCTGCTGACGGCCCACGAGGCCCTCGAACAGCTCGTCTTGACCCAGGAGGAGCGCCAGTTCAAACAGCAGGTCGACCAGCAGTGGGCGCTGAAGGGCTACCAGGGCCTCGTCGACGCACCGCTGGTCGACGCCCTCGAGGGCTTCATCGACAGCACGAACTCGCGCGTCACCGGCAGCGTGACCGTCAAGCTGGAGGGTGGCCACTGCCGCCCCGTCGCCCGCGAGAGCGACTACGCGGTCTACAGCGAGAGCGCGGCGTCCTTCGACGAGGAAGACGTCGCCGGCGGCATCACCCAGCAGGACGCGACCGGCGTCGCGAAATACCACGGCTTCCAGTCGCGCCTCGCCAACGCGGCCATCGACGGCGCGAGCGCGGCGAAGCCCGACCTGGAGACGGACGACTGAGCCATGACCGACGAGGAACGCGACGAGACGGGCCACCCCTCCGATGCTGACAGCGGCAGCGTCGTGCGTCGCGACCGGTTCAGCGGCGGTCCCGCCCGCGCGTTCCTCTCCTCGCTCGCGGCCGACGAGCGCATCTTCGACGCCGACCTGGCCGTCGACCGCGCGCACGTCGTGATGCTCACAGAGCAGGGCATCGTCGACGAGAGCGACGCCGCGGCCATCCTCTCGGCACTGGACGGTGTCGAGGCTTCGGGCCACGACACGCTCCCCGACGGCGAGGACGTCCACGAGGCCATCGAGGCAGCGGTCGTCGACCGGGTCGGCCCCGACGGCGGCCGGATGCACACCGCCCGCTCGCGCAACGACGAGGTCGCGGCCTGCATCCGCTACCGCCTGCGCGCGGACGTGCTGGACCTCCTCGACGTCGTGCTCGGAGCGCGCGAGGAACTGCTGGCCCTCGCCGAGGACCACGCCGAGACCGTGATGCCGGGCTACACGCACCTCCAGCCCGCCCAGCCGACCACCGTCGGCCACTGGGCGAGTTCCTACGAGGCCGCGCTGGCCCGCGACGCCGAACGCCTGCTCGACGCCTACGCGCGGATCAACCGCTCGCCGCTCGGCGCGGCGGCCTTCGCCGGGACGCCCTTCGACGTGGACCGCGAGCGCACCGCGGACCTGCTGGGCTTCGACGGCCTCGTCGAGAACGCGACCGACGCCGTGTCGGCGCGGGACGTCCTCGTCGAGACGGCCGGGGCGCTGGCGACGGTGAGCCTGACGATTTCGGGACTCGCGGAGGACGTCGTCATCTTCGCCAACCGTGGACTCGTCGACCTCGACGACGACTACGCGTCGACGTCGTCGATCATGCCCCAGAAGAAGAACCCCGACACGCTGGAACTCGCCCGCGCCCGCGTCGGCGACGCGAGCGGCGCGTTCGCGAGCCTCGTCGGGACCCTCAAGGGCCTGCCCCGGGCGTACAACCGCGACCTGCAGCGTGCGACCGTCGGATTCTGGGACGCCGTCGACGCCGTCGGCCCCGCCGTCGAGGTGGCGGTCGGTGCCGTCGCGACGGCCGACTGGGACGAGGCCGCGCTGGCCGACGCTGCCGGCGAGGGCTTCGCCACGGCGACCGGCGTCGCGGACCGCCTCGCGATGGCGGGCGTCCCCTTCCGGACGGCCCACGAGGTCGTGGCGACCGCCGCGGAGATGGCCGAGGACGCTGGCGACGAGGGTCCCGACCTCGGGACGCTCGAAGCGGCAGCCCAGGACATCCTCGGCGAATCGCTGGACGCCCACGTCGACCCCGAGACGCTGGCCGCAGCCCTCGACGTCGAGGAGAGCGTGGCGATGCGGGACTCGCGGGGCGGCCCGGCGCCGGAGGCGACGGCCGCCCACCTGGCGCGGGCCCGCGATGGGCTGGCGGCCGACCGCGCGGCCGTCGAGTCGCGCCGCGAGGCCGTCCAGGACGCGCACGAGGCACTCCATGAGGAGGTGGCGAGCTATGCGTGAGGTCGTCAACTGTTCGGTCCAGATGCACGCCGCCCCAGCGCCGCCGCGACCGGCTATCCCGCGATCCCCTCTCGGGGATCAACTACCAATATCCTGATACAGGAAACGCGGTTCGCGTTTGAAACGCCCGTTTGATACCGTGAGGAGCGCCTACGCTAATGACACCCAATCCGATAAGTTCGAAGGCTTTAAGTGCGTCCCCGAGGATACCTCGGGTACAATGGCAGACTGCATCGAGTGCGGGGCCGAGGTGTCCCTGCACGACGACCTGGAAGTCGGAGAGATCGTCGACTGTTCCACCTGTGGCGCCGAGCTGGAGGTCGTCGGGACCGATCCCGTCGAACTCGACTCGGCTCCCGAACTCGAGGAAGACTGGGGTGAATGAAGTGAGCCCCTCGGCTGGAGGTATCGCATGAACGTCGGCATCCTCTACTCGCGCATCCGCCAGGACGAGAAGCTCCTGCTCAACGAACTCCGCGAGCGCGGCCACGAGGTCACGAAGATCGACGTCCGCAAACAGGGCTTCGGGCTCCACGAGGCCCCCGACGACTTCGACGACGTCGACGTCGTCGTCGACCGCTGTCTCGCGACCAGCCGGAGCGTCTACGCGACGAAGTTCGTCGAGGCCTACGACATTCCGGTCGTCAACGGCGCGTACACGGCCGACGTCTGTTCCGACAAGGTGGAGAACAGCCTCGCGCTGGCCAAGGCCGACGTGCCCACCCCCGAAACGACCGTCGCGTTCACGAAGGACAGCGCGATGGAGGCCATCGAGGACTTCGGCTACCCGTGCGTCCTCAAGCCCGTCGTGGGCTCGTGGGGTCGCCTGATGGCCAAGATCGACTCCCGCAGCGCGGCGGAGGCCGTCCTGGAACACAAGGAGACGCTCGGCCACTACGAGCACAAGGTCTTCTACGTCCAGGAGTTCGTCGAGAAGCCCGGCCGGGACATCCGCGTCGTCGCGGTCGACGGCGAGCCCGTCGCCGCAATGGTCCGCTCCTCCGACCACTGGCTGACCAACGCCGCGAAGGGCGCGGAGACCGCGGAGTTCGACCTGGACGACCGCGCCGAGGAACTCGTCCAGAAGGCCTCCGACGCGGTCGGTGGCGGCCTGCTCGGCGTCGACCTGATGGAGGTGGGGTACGACGAGGCGACGGGCGAGTCCGAGGACTACACCGTCCACGAGGTCAACCACACCGTCGAGTTCAAGGCCCTGAACGGGGTCGTCGACGAGGACGTTCCCGCACGGGTCGTCGACTGGCTCGAAGACAAAGTTGCCGCGGAGACGGGAGGCGTCGAGGCGTGACCTACACGGCGAGCGTCGTCGGCGCCAGCGGATTCACCGGCGGCGAGTTGCTGCGCCTGCTGGACGCCCACCCCGAGTTCGAGATCGCCCAGGCGACGAGTCGCTCGAAGGAGAACAAGACGGTCGGGCACTCCCACCCCAACCTCCGGCACCTGGACGTGCGCTTCTCCGATCCGGGGGACCTGGAGAGCGTGGACGTACTCTTCGCGGCGACGCCCCACGGCGTCTCGATGGGGCGCATCGACGCCTTCCGGGACGCCGCGGACACGGTCGTCGACCTCTCGGCGGACTTCCGCCTGGACCGCGAGGGCCAGTACGACGAGTGGTACGACGGCCACGAGCGCCCCGAACTCCTCTCGGAGTCGGTCTACGCCCTGCCCGAACTGAACCGCGAGGAACTGCCCGGTGCGGACCTGATCGCCGCGGGTGGCTGTAACGCGACGGCGACGATCCTGGGGCTACTTCCCCTCTTCGAGGCCGACGTGCTCTCGGGCGACGAGCAGGTCGTCGTCGACGTGAAGGTCGGCTCCAGCGAGGGCGGCGCCGGTGGCGGCGAGGCCTCCTCGCACCCCGAGCGCTCGGGCGTCGTCCGCCCCTACGCGCCCACGGGCCACCGCCACGAGGCCGAAATCGAGCAGTACCTCGGGCTCTCGGTGTCCTTCACGGTCCACGCCGTGGACATGATCCGCGGCGCGAGCGCGACGGCCCACGTCTTCCCCGAGGCGCCCGTCTCGAAGGGCGACCTCTGGAAAGCCTACCGCGGGAGCTACGAGGACGAGCCGTTCGTCGAACTCGTGGCGGGCGGTGGGGGCGTCTACCGCTACCCCGAGCCAAAGGCAGTCGCCGGCACCAACACGGCCGAGGTCGGCTTCGCGCTGGACCCCGGCAACAAGCGCGTGGTGACGTTTTCGGCCATCGACAACATGATGAAGGGCTCGGCGGGCCAGGCGGTCCACGCGGCCAACGTCGCCCTCGGTATCGAGGAGACGGCCGGCCTCGACTTCCAGGGCCTGCACCCGGTTGGTGCGCCCTGAGCGGAGATTTCAACCATGACTGTAGTCGTCAAAATCGGCGGAGCGCGCGCGGTCGACCCCGGCGCAGCGGTCGGTGACGTCGCCTCACTCGTCGCGGACGCGGACGAGAACGGCGGTGCCGGCTCCTACGACGTGGTCGTGACCCACGGCGGCTCGACGAAAGTCGACGAGACGCTCGAGCGCCTGGGCATCGACCCGGAGTACGTCGAGACGCCCAGCGGCGTCGTCGGGCGGTTCACCGACGAGCAGACGATGGACGTCTTCGAGATGGTCCTGCCGGGTCTGCTCAACACGGACCTCGTCGCGCAACTCCAGAGCGCGGGCGTCGACGCCGTCGGCCTCTCGGGCGTGGACGGCAAACTCCTCCACGGCCCCCGGAAGTCCGCCGTGCGCGTCGTCGAGGACGGCAAGCGGAAGATTCGTCGCGGCGACCACTCCGGGAGCCTCAAGGAGGTCAACGCGGACCTCCTGGAGTCGCTGCTGTCCGACGGCTACACGCCCGTCGTCAGTCCGCCGATGGCCGGTGCCGAGGGCGACGACGGTGACATTACCCCCGTCAACACCGACGCCGACCGCTCGGCGGCGGCCATCGCGGGCGAACTGGAGGGCACGCTCGTCCTCCTGACCGACGTCCCCGGCATCCTCCGTGACCCCGACGACCGCGACACGCTCATCCGCGAGGTCGACTCGCCCGAGGAGTGGGCCGAACTGGAGGACGCCGCGGAGGGCTTCATGGGCCGGAAGGTCATGGCCGCGAAGGAGGCCCTCGAATCGGGCGCGAGCGAGGTCATCGTCGCCGACGCGAACCTGGAGGCGCCCATCTACACCGCGATGGAGGGCGACGGGACGCACCTCTTCCCGAGTGCCCTCGAAGGTACTGGCGGCGAGGGCGATGACGGAGGTGCCGAGGAATGAGCGGCTTCGTCTTCTCGGAGAAGCCCATCGAGATCGTCGAGGGCGACGGCCCATACCTCTACGGCGCCGACGGGGCCGAGTTCCTGGACTTCGGCGCGAGCTACGCCTGCGTCCCGCTCGGCCACGGACACGAGGCCGTCACGGAGGCGGTGCAGGACCAGCTCTCGCGGCTCACCTACGTCCAGGCGTCCTACCCCGTGGCGGTGCGCACCGAGCTGTACGAGACCCTGGCCGACGCGGCGCCCGGCGACGTCGGGAAGGTCTGGCTCTGTAACTCCGGCACCGAGGCCAACGAGGCGGCGCTGAAGTTCGCCCGGTCGGCGACGGGCAACTCGAAGCTGATCGCGACGATGCAGGGCTTCCACGGCCGGACCATGGGCTCGCTCGCGGCGACCTGGAAGAACCAGTACAAGGACCCCTACGAGCCCCTGGCGGGCGACGTCGAGTTCGTCCCCTACGACGACGCCGACGCGCTCCGCGAGGCGGTCGACGACGAGACGGCCGGCGTCATCGTCGAGCCCATCCAGGGCGAGGGCGGGATCAATCCCGCGACCACCGAGTACCTCCAGGCTGCCCGCGAGATCACGGAGGACGCGGGCACGGCGCTGATCCTCGACGAGGTCCAGACGGGCCTCGGTCGGACGGGCGACCTCTGGGCTGCAGAGCGCGCTGGCGTCGTCCCCGACGTGCTCACGAGCGCGAAGGGGCTGGCCAACGGCCTGCCGATGGGCGCGACGCTGTGTCGCGACTGGATCGCAGAGAACCACGGCTCGCACGCCTCGACCTTCAGCGGCGGGCCCGTCGTCTCCGCGGCGGCCAACGCCACCGTCCAGACCATCCAGGACGAGGACGTTCCCGCCCACGCCGCGGAGATGGGCGACTACCTCACGTCCGAACTGGAGGCCGCCGTCGGCGACGACGTGCGGGACGTCCGCGGCGAGGGGCTGCTCGTGGGCGTCGAGGTCAAGCGCGGCGCCAACCGCCTGCTCAAGGAGCTGGCGCTGAACCACGGGGTCCTCGCGCTCCCCGCGGGTCGGAGCGTCCTGCGCCTGCTCCCGCCGCTGACCGTCGAGCGCGAGCACGTCGACAGCGTCGTCGACGCCGTCGCGGAGGTGGTGGGATGAGCGGCGGCGTGACCGGACCGGCGGGAGAGTCCCGCGAGCACGAGGGACTGGACGACGTCGGCGACTACCGCGCGGTCACGGACGGCGGCGAGCTAGACGAGACCGAGGCCACGGACCGCGTCGCCGCGGAGGACATGAGCGAGGCGCGAGAGCTGCTGGTCAAGCTCGTTCGGATTCCCTCCGTGACGGGAGAGGAGCGGGCCTGTGCCGAGCAGTTGAAGACCTACTTCGAGAGCCACGACCGCGAGGTCTGGATCGACGACGTGGGCAACGTCCGCGCACCGGCGGACGACGGCGTCCTCTTGACCTCGCATGTCGACACCGTGCCCGGGGACATCCCCGTCCGCGTCGAACGCATGGCCGTCGACGACGTGAGTTACGGTGGGGAACTGCCGGCGGGGAGCGACGGCGCCGTCGCGGGCGAGACGGACGTCCTCTGGGGCCGGGGCAGCGTCGACGCGAAGGGATGCCTGGCGGCGATGGCCGTCGCGGCGGTCCGGACCGGCGCGAGCTTCGTCGGCGTCACCGGCGAGGAGGTCGACTCCCGCGGGAGCCGGTTCCTCGTCGAGGATCGCGAGACCGCGCCCGACGCGGTGATCAACGGCGAGCCCTCCGGCTGGGAAGGCATCACCCTGGGCTACCGCGGACTGCTGGCGGGGACGTACGTCGCGACCTCCGAGTCGGGCCACTCGTCGCGTCCCGAAAACAACGCGATCCAGGACGCGCTCGACTGGTGGGACCGCGTCGAGGCCGAGTTCGAGCCCGACGAGTGGGTGCCGGTCTTCGAGCGCGTGACCTGCAAGCCCGTCGGCATCGACGGCGGCGTCAGCGACGACGGCCTCTCCGTCGAGGCGACGCTCGACGTCCAGTTGCGGATCCCGCCCGAGCACACGACCGACGAGATCCGCGAGATCGCCGACGGCTACCTCGAGAACGGGACGGTCCACTGGCACGACCGCGTCGAGCCGGTGATGACCAGTCCCCGGACGCCCGTCGCGCGGGCCTTCCGCGCCGCGGTCCGCGGTCAGGGCGGCGAGCCCCACCTGCTGCGCAAGACCGGCACGAGCGACATGAACGTCTTCGCCCGGCACTGGGACTGTCCGATGGTCACCTACGGCCCCGGCGACTCCGACCTGGACCACGCGCCGAACGAGCACGTCCCGCTCGACGAGTACGACGCCGCCGTGGACGTCCTGACGGCCGCGACCGATCGCCTCCTGGAGGAGTGACCATGCGCCACTTCATCGACATCGACGACCTCTCCGGCGACGAACTGGCGACGGTCCTCGACCGTGCGACCGCGCTCAAGACCGGCGCCGGCCCGGCCGCGCCCGACGCACCACTCCAGGGGGCGACCCTGGCGATGATCTTCGAGAAGCCCTCCACCCGGACTCGCATCTCCTTCGAGACCGGGATGACCCAGCTGGGCGGCCACGCCCTCTTCCTGGGGCCCGACGACATCCAGCTCGGGCACGGCGAGCCGATCAAGGACACCGCGCGCGCCGTCTCGCGGTACGTCGACTTCGTGATGGCGCGGATGTTCGATCACGCCGACGTGGTCGAACTGGCCGACTACGCCACCGTCCCCGTCGTCAACGGCCTCACCGACGACGCCCACCCCTGCCAGACGCTCGCGGACCTGCTCACGATCAAGGAGCGCTTCGGCGGGTTCGACGGCGTCTCGGTCGCCTGGGTCGGCGACGGCAACAACGTCGCCCAGTCGTTCGTCCTCGGCGCGGCGATGGCCGGCCTCGACCTGACCGTCGCCACCCCCGAGGGCTACGGGATCGACGACGACGTCCTGGCACGGGCCGACGAACTCGGCTCCCGGCCGACGACCACGCACGACCCGGAGACGGCTGTCGCAGACGCCGACCTCGTCTACACGGACGTCTGGGTCAGCATGGGCCAGGAGGACAAGCGCCAGGAGAAGCTGGACGCCTTCGAGGGGTTCCAGGTGACCCCCGAGCGCCTCGGCGACCGGCCGCTGATGCACTGCCTGCCCGCCCACCGCGGCGAGGAGGTCACCGACGCGGCCCTGGAGAGCGACAACGCCATCGTCTGGGACCAGGCGGAGAACCGACTCCACGCACAGAACGGTCTGCTGGTCTGGTTGCGCGAGCAGGAGTAGTCGACCGATGCCGAGCGAGTGAAACGAGCGAGGGATCGGCCGTTTCGCCCACGTTTTTCGACGAGCGGTGACGCGGCGTCCGGAGCGAGGTTCGAGCGACGCGAGAGCCTCGAACCGGCGAGCGGCGCTCACCCGAGGAGCAAAAAGGTGGGTGCCGGACCAGGCGGAGAACCGACTCCACGCACAGAACGGTCTGCTGGTCTGGCTGTCGGAACAGGACTGAGGCGGCGACGTTACCGCTGGCCGCCGGGATTCTGCTGGTGTCCGCCCTGTGCCCGCGCGCCCTGCTGGGGCGTCGGGGTCTGTGCGGGCTGCTCCGCGGCGCGGTTCCCGATCTCGACGCCGTCGCCGATGACCTTGTACAGCATGCCGAGCCCACCGGCGTAGATCACGGCGATGCCGGCGACGAAAAACAGGAGGGCCATCAGTGGATTGCCGCCACCCCTGAAGCCGGTCGGCTGGAACGACGCGCCGATGGCGATGAGGATGCCTCCCGCGATGAAGACCGCGAGGAGGTACCCGAGCAACCTGAATCCGTACTTGACCGCGTCCATCGTATCAACTGCCACCATACCGTCATGAATGCTGGTACCGACACTTAACTGTACGGGTAGTTTCGTCACACGTGCCGCCGTTTACGGGCGTTGCGGCAAGTCTTGCACCGGTATCTCCCGTTCGGGACATCTGTCGTTGCTGAGTGATCGCGTGATCGCGTCGTCTCTTTTGCGTGGTAATTTTCGTCGTCGCCGCGGTTGAAACGTCGCGGCGTCGGGTCGGGTGGGCCCCTCGGTCACGGCGGCAGTGACCGAACACTGATTACGGTCGCAGGGAACAACTGGAGTGATGAGCGAGCCGCTCGTCGTGGACGCGGGGGATCGATCCGTCGAGGAGCTGCTCGGGGCGCTCGACGAGGGGCGGCGGGTGACGGTTCGCACCGAGTTCCTCGGGTCCGAACACGAGGTGACCCTGCGACGCGACGGCGGCACCTACTACTGTGACACGCCGACGCGGCTGCACCGCCACGAGACGGCCGCGGAGATGCGCCAGTGCATCGAGAACCAGGGATACGCCAGTGACGCCTGAGTAACCGCCGGCGTTTATGCTCCAGGCGATGCAAGGGCGGACATGGTCGACGTCGACGTCTCGCCGAAGCACTTCCGCGAGCTGATGCTCGACGAGGAGCCGGGGATCGAAGAGGTGATGCGCTGTGTCTTCGGAATTCAGCGCCACGAGGTCCGGACCTACCTGACGGTCCTGGAGCGCCCCGGCAGCACCGTCGAGGAACTCGCGACAGAACTGGACCGCGACCGCAGCAACGTCAATCGCTCCCTGTCGACGCTCCGGGACAAGGGGCTGGCCAAGCGGGAGCGCCGACTACTCGACGGCGGCGGGCACGTCTACCAGTACAGCGCCACGCCTCTCCCGGCGGCCCAGGAACTCATGCACGAGACGCTCGACGCCTGGGCGGACTACGTCCACGACCGGATCGACGAGTTCGGCGAATAGGCCGGCGAGAGGCCCTTCCGCGTGGCCGACGAAGCGACGACCATGAGCCCGAGGCTCGGCTTCACCGGGGACGTCATGCTGGGTCGGAACGTCGACCGGACCCACCGCGGGGGGACCCCGGAGGCGGTCTGGGGCGACGTGCTGTCCCGCCTCCGGGGCCTCGACGGCCTGTTCGTCAATCTGGAGTGTGCCCTCTCGACGCGTGGCCGGGAGTGGACGCGGACGTACCGTCCCTTCCACTTCCGGGCGGCCCCCGACTGGGCAATTCCGGCGCTCCGCGCGGCGGGCGTCGACTGGACCGCGCTTGCCAACAACCACCTGCTGGACTACGAGGAGGTCGCCCTCCACGACACCGTGGACCACCTGGACGACGCAGGTATCGCCCACGCCGGCGCCGGGGCGGACGAGCGAAGGGCCTTCGACCCGTCCGTCGTCGGTGTCGGTGACCTTCGGGTCGGACTGCTGTCGCTCACCGACAACACGCCCGAGTACGCGGCCGGCCCCGACACCCCCGGCGTCGCGCGGATCGAGATGGACGTGGCCGACGCGGTCGAGCGCGAGCGGGTCCGGGACCTCATCGCGAACGTGCGCGAACGGGGTGCGGACCTCGTCGTCGCGTCGCTGCACTGGGGCCCGAACATGGTGGTGGTCCCCGCCGATCGCTACCGGACGTTCGGTCGGTGGCTGATCGAATCGGGCGTCGACCTCGTCCACGGCCACAGCGCGCACGTCTTCCAGGGCGTCGAGCGCCACGAGGGCGGCCTGCTCCTGCACGACTGCGGCGACTTCGTCGACGACTACCGGGTGGACGAGGAGCTCCGGAACGACCAGAGTTTCCTGTTCGAACTGGCGGTCACGGCGGACGGCGAACTGGAGCGGTTGCGCCTCCACCCGACAGAGATCGGGGACTGCGTCGTCGACCACGCGAACGAGCGGGCGGCGGCGTGGGCCCGCGAGACCATGCGCGACCGTACCGCCGCCCTCGACGCCGATCCGAGCGTCGAGCGGGCGGGCGACGGGCTGGCACTCGCGCTCTGAGCGGCGAGTATAGAGTGCTCCATAGCCCTCGGTAGCCGACTGACGACCACGTACCAATCTGATCCGTATCGAGTGCGATAGAGCGATCAGACCCGGCTATACCCCTCATATAAGCGCCTTTTGTACTACCTCACCCCGGTCCAGTCGATGGCACGCGACTCGGAGCGGCTGTCCGACCTGGTATCGCGGCGGAACTTCATCGCCACGACGGGCGCGACCAGCGCCGTCGCGCTCGCCGGCTGTTCGAGCGGCGACGGTGGCGATGGCAGCGACGGTGGCGACGGTGGGAGCGAGCAGACCGACGAACCGACCGACACGGCGACCGAGCAACAGGACACCGAGGAGGACGACACGCCGAACGAGTCCCAGGACCTCAGCCCCCTGGAGTCCGGCGGCTCCTCGACGGTCTACCCGATCATGAACACCGCGGCGTCGTACTGGCAGGCCAACCGGCCGGCCGACGACACCGAGTACTGGCCGTGGGAAGAGTACGGCATCGAGACGGACAAGAACCTCGCGGACTACTGGGCCGGTCTCTACGGCTTCGAGCCCAACGACGACGGCACGCCGCCGTTCCGGTTCACCGTCGGTCTGAGCCACTCTGGCACCGGCGTCCGGAAGGTTCGCGACCAGATCTACGACCTCGGGAACTCCTCCGGGAACGTCGAGGACGAACTGCCGGACCGCGACTCCTACGACGACTTCGTCGACCACGTGGTCGGCGTCGACGGGCAGCCGCTCGTCGTCTCCAGCGAGATCGCCGACGCGGGCGTCTCGAAGGTCACCGGTCAGCAGCTCAAGGACCTCTACAAGGGCCGCATCACGAACTGGAGCGAACTCGGTGGCCCGGACAAGGAGATTCGCGTCCTCGGCCGCGTGAAGGACTCCGGGACACGGACCTCCTTCGTCTCGAACGTCTTCGACAACCCCGAGGAGGACACCACGGTCGCCAACCGCTACGGCCAGAACCAGCGCCTCGCGCAGGCGATCGCCCAGGCCGACAACGCGATTAGCTACCTGGCGCTCGCCTTCCTCGACACCGACGGGGTCACCCCGATCTCCCTCGAGTGGGAGGGGACGACCTACTCCTACCAGGACCCCGAGAACGGTCTCGACTCCGCGGACTACCCGCTCTCGCGCGACCTGCACTGCTACACGTGGCAGGGCACCTCGGAGAAGGAAGCGGCCGTCCTGCGGATGGTCCTCCACGACTTCGGCCAGGACACCTTCGTCGGCCCGAACAACTACTTCAAGCTCGGCGACCGGCGCCAGCAGGAGGAACTCGACAAGCTGCCCGAGCCGAGCAACTGAGTCCGCGAGGTCGGCGGCCCTCGCCGCGACGGACTTGCCACGCCGCCACTACCTCGGCTGTTTCCACGTCACCAATGTCACTACCTGACGATACACGCGGGCGGGCGCGAGGGGGACCGTGAGTCGACTAGCCGCGGTCGCAGCCTGGGTGGGTGCCCTGCCCGGTCGGCTCGCACGGTGGGCCCTCGACCTCCCGGCGCGGCTGGTCGCCGGCCTCGTCGCGACCAGGCGCGTCCTGGTCGGGAGCGACCCGAGCCCCGAGGAGGCGCTGTTCAGCCTGGGGCTGCTCGCGTCGATCGGCGCGGTCGTCGTGACCTTCCTGCTCGCGAACGACCTGACCCCTTACCCGATGCTGGCGGTCTTCGGCCTGGTCGCCGTTGGCTGGCGGGGCTACCAGGCCCGAACCGCCAAGCTCCTGACGGTCTTCGCGACGGTGGGGACGGTCCTGACGCTCGGCTTTATTACGTACTTCCTGTTCGAGCGGGCCTGGGAGCCGATCACCACCTTCGGCCTCGAACTGCTCGCGATCCCCACCGACGGAGAGGGCTCCACGCGCTGGTTCTTCTGGCTCGACGCCGTCCTCCCACAGGGCGACGGCCCGACCGGCTGGAACCCGGCGGGCGGAAACCCCTCGCTCCTCGCCGCCACCTGGGCGACGGTGATCGTCACGCTCGTCGCTGGCGCGGTCGCGGCCCCGCTGGGGGTCCTGGGGGCGCTGTTCATCGCCGAGATCGCCAGCGACGGGCTCCGGGAGATCATCAAGCCCGCGGTCGAGATCCTGGCCGGGATCCCCTCGATCGTCTACGGGTTCATCGGCTTCGCGGTGCTGAACAGCTTCATGCAGGACGCCTTCCTCGATCCGGGGGCCAGCTTCCTGATCGCCGGCCTCGTCGTCGGCCTGATGGCCCTCCCGACGGTCGTCTCCGTGGCCGAGGACGCCATCACCGCGGTTCCCGCCGCGATGAGCGACGGCTCGATCGCCATGGGCGCGACGGAGTGGCAGACCATGAAGGCGATCACGATTCCCTCGGCGATCTCCGGCATCTCCGCGGCGATCATCCTGGGCCTCGGCCGGGCCATCGGCGAGACGATGGCCGTGGCCGCGATCATGGCCGCCGGGACGACCTTCGCAGACCCCCTCTACGACGTCTTCGACCAGTCCGTGACGCTGACGAGCCGCATCGCCACCTCCTACGGGAGCGCCTCGGGGACGACCCTCGACGTCCTGTTCGTCGCGGGCGTCATGCTGTTCGCCATCGTCGCCGGCATGAGCGTCGTCGCCCAGTACGTCGAATCGCGGCTCAGCCGCGACCTCGGAGGTGACCGATGAGCGAGGGCTACGCTGGCGAGACGGCGCTGGTCGGTGCCGAGTCGAACACCTACGACCGGGCCCTGGACGCGACCATCGCCCTGACTGTCCTCAGCTTCCTGCTCGGTCTGCTGACCATGGTTCGGATCGTCGGCCTCGACACGGCCGGGGTGGCACTCACCGACACCTTCGTCTGGCTGCTGGCCCTCGGCGTCGGCGCCGTCGGCGTCGTGGCGCTGCTCGACGCCCTGGCCGTCGTGCTCGTCACGTCCGCTCGCGTGCGCGGCGTGGGGATCGGACTGGTGGCCAGCCTCGCCGGACTGACCGTCCTGGCTGGGCTGCTCGACGTCACCCTCGCCACGCTGCTCGGCCTGGTCCTCCTGGTGGAGGCGGCGGTCGTCCTCGGGGCCGGCGTCGCCTCCCACCGGGGCGTCGTCGACACCGAACCGAGCGCCACGCCGGGGCTCCTCGCCGGAGGGGCCTTCGGCGTCGTCGGCGCACTCATCGGCGCGGCACTCGGCGGGACGATCCTGTCGGGGCTCCCGTTCGCCTTCGTCGGGTCTGCCCTCGTCGGCGGCCTCGGTCTGGCGGCGCTCACCGTCCTGCCGCGGGAGGACCTCGGTTCGTCACTGCCGGTCGCCCTGCTCGTCGGCCTCCTCGGCCTCGTCGTCGTCACCGGCACGATCGACGTCGGCTGGACCTGGTCGCCAGGCCAGACCATCGACGGCGACCTGACCGGCGGCGTCGTCATCCCGCTGTTCACACTGCTCGGGTCGATCGTCGCCGGATGGGGCGCGGCGAAGGCCCGTGCTGGCTACGGCGCCCGCGGCCGCCAGTACGGCGCCTTCCTCACGATCTATCTCAACGCCATCCTGACGGTCGCGGTGATGGTTTCCATCGTGGCCTTCGTCACGATGCAGGGCATCACCTACGCGATACACGGCTTCTCGATCGGTGCGCTCTCGGCGCTGGTCCTGCTGACGCCCGCCCTCGCCCTGGCGCTCGACTGGGCTCGCACGCCCGCGGGCACGGACGAGTGGCACTCCGGAGCCCGGCAGTTCCTCCGGGTGACGCCCCTGGCGGCGCTCGGCGCCCTCGTCGGCCTGCTGGCAGTCGTCCTCGTCACCGGCGAGGCCGTCGAGATCCCGTTCACCTACACGGTCTGGGTCAACCGGAGTCCCGAGGTGCTCGACACGGCGCTCAGCATCACGAGTCGGACCACCGTCGGCACCCTCCTCGTCGTGGTCCCCGGGCTCTTCCTGCTGTGGTTCTTCCTGCGGCGGTACGGGAGTCTCCGGGGCGTCGGAACCGTCCGGGAGCGGCTCTCGTCCGTCGAACGCGCCGTGGGTCTCGCCACGGGGCTCGCCCTGGTCGTCGTCGCGCTGCTGGCCCTGCCACTGCCGGACGCGCTGGCGGTCGTCCCGATCTGGCCGCTCGAGGCCCTCGCGGCGGCGCTGGCGCTGCCGCTGGTGTGGCTGGCGACGCTCGCGACGGGCGGCCTCGTGCTCCTGGCCCTCGGGAGCCTCCTCGCCGGCGGTGACGGGCTCGCGGACCGTGCGGTCGACCGCGCCCAGGCCGTCCGCGTCGGCCTCGGTGGCGCGCTCGTCCTGCTGTTCGGGGCGGTCCTCCTTGAGCCGACCGGCGGAGTGAATCCGTCGGTCGGGCCTGCCAACCTGGTTCCCGTCGTCGCCGTCCTCGCGGCCGTCAGTTCGCTGGCGGTCGCCGGTCTGACCGGCATCGCCGCGCGATCGACCGCGGACGGAGGCGTGTCGCGCGTCCTCGGCAAGGAGGGGACGCTCGGGATGGCGGGGGCGGCGGGCTTCACGGTGCTCGCGGCTCTGCACGTCGCCCTGACGGGCGTCGACTTCTCGGTCGGGCCGCTGACCATCGGCCACGGGGGCACGCTCTCGTGGCCGATGGCGATGGACGCCTACATCCCGCTGGGCGCCGAACCGGGCGGGATCATGCCGGCGGTCGTCGGCACGGTCTGGCTGGTCGTCGGCGCCGCGCTGTTCGCGGTCCCCCTGGGCGTGGGCGCGGCGGTCTTCCTGACGGAGTACGCGGAGCAGGGGCGGGTCACCTCGGTCGTCGAAATCGCGACCAACGCCCTCTGGAGCACGCCGAGCATCGTCTTCGGGCTGTTCGGCGCGGCCTTCCTCATCCCGCGGCTCGGTGGCGACGAATCCCTGATGGCGGGGATGCTGGTGCTCGGCTTCATGCTCCTGCCGCTGGTCCTGATCACGAGCCGCGAGGCGATCAAGTCGGTCCCCGACGAGTACCGCGACGCGAGCGCGGCGCTGGGCGTCACCCGGTGGGAGACCATCAAGAGCGTCGTCGTCCCGGCGTCGATGCCGGGCGTGATCACCGGCGTCATCCTCGGCGTCGGCCGGGTCGCCGGCGAGACGGCACCACTCATCCTGGTGCTGGGCTCCACGCTCAACGCGACCGAGGCCATCGACGTCCTCGGCGGCTTCCAGTTCACGGCCAGTCCGCCCTTCGTCTACAACCCGACGCTGCTGGAGGCCTCGGCGGCCCTGCCCACGCAGGTCTGGGCGGTCATCGCCGCGGGCGTCAGCGGCTCGCCCTCGATGGGGTGGGCGTCGGCACTCCTGTTGCTCGTGGTGGTGCTGACGTTCTACGCCGTGGGCATCGTCGCGCGGACCTACTTCCGGAGGAAACTCGACTATGAGTAACGCAATCAGCGAGACGGCGACCGACTCGGAGACGGACAGCACGACGGCCACGGGAACCACCACGGCCGGCGAGAGCGCAGAGCGGATCCGCGAGGAGTGGACGGACTACCGCTTCGACGGACCCACCAAGCTCACCGTCGAGAACCTGGACGTCTTCTACGGCGAGGAGCAGGCGATCCAGGACGTCTCGATGGAGATCCCCGAGCAGAGCGTCACGGCGCTCATCGGCCCCTCGGGCTGTGGGAAGTCGACGTTCCTGCGGTGTCTGAACCGGATGAACGACCGGATCAAGGGCGCGCGGGTGGAGGGCAACGTCGAACTCGACGGCCAGGAGGTGTACGATCCGAACACCAACCTCGTCGAACTCCGCAAGCGCGTCGGGATGGTCTTCCAGTCGCCCAACCCGTTCCCGAAGTCCATCCGCGAGAACGTCTCCTACGGGCCGCGCAAGCACGGCGACCTCGACACGGGGCTCCTGGCGCGGCTGCTTGGCCGGGACGACTCCGACAGCGAGGCCGAACTCGTCGAGCAGTCACTCAGGCGTGCGGCGCTGTGGGAGGAGGTCTCCGATCGCCTGGACGACAACGCTCTCGGCCTGTCCGGCGGGCAACAGCAGCGCCTCTGCATCGCCCGCTGTCTCGCGGTCGATCCCGAGGTCATCCTGATGGACGAGCCGGCCTCGGCGCTCGACCCCATCGCGACCTCGAAGATCGAGGATCTCGTCGAGGAACTGGCCGAGGACTACACGGTCGTCATCGTGACGCACAACATGCAGCAGGCGGCGCGCATCTCCGACCAGACCGCCGTCTTCCTGACCGGTGGCCAGCTCGTCGAGTACGACGACACCGACAAAATCTTCGAGAACCCGGAGAGCCAGCGCGTCGAGGACTACATCACGGGCAAGTTCGGGTGACCATGGCACGCACGGAGTACCAGGCACAACTCGACGCGCTGCGGGCCGACGTGCTCGCCATGAGCGGGGGCGTCCTCCACCGGTACGACCAGGCGCTGGAGACCATCGAGACTGGCGACCGGGACCTCGCCGAGCGCGTCGTCGACGGCGACCACGAGATCAACCAGCTGTACCTGGACCTCGAGGCCGACTGCATCGACCTCTTCGCCCTCCAGCAGCCCGTCGCCAGCGACCTCCGCTTCGTGGCCTCCACGTTCAAGATCCTCACCGACCTCGAACGCGTCGGCGACCTCGCGACCAACCTCGCGGACTACGCCGGCGACACCGGGACCGAGCGCTACCCAGAGGTCGACCTCCGGGCCATCGGCGAGTTCGCCGGCGAGATGGTCCGTGACGCGATGACCGCGTACGACGACGCTGACGTCGAGGCGTGCCGGGCGGTCGCCGCGCGCGACGACGAACTCGACCGGCGCTGTGCCGAGGCGGCTCAGGCCATCGTCGCGGACCTGCTCCGTGCCGAGGCCGGCCCCGACGCCGACGAGGTGCTCGACGACGCCACCCGGCTCATGCTCGTCCTCCGGGACCTGGAGCGCGTCGGCGACCACGCCGTGAACGTCAGTGCGCGAACGCTCTACATGGTCGAACAGGACGACGAGTTGATCTACTGATGGCACGCACTGGCGTCTCCGAGGACGACCCGATCGTCCGCAAGGTCCAGATCGCGGGCGGGTCGACGTTCACGGTCTCGCTCCCCAAGGAGTGGGCGCGCAGCCAGTCCCTCGAATCCGGCTCGAAGCTGCGGCTCTACGCACTCGAGGACCGCGTGGTCGTCGCGCCGGAGTCTCACTCTCCGACTGGTCAGTCGGTGACCGTCGACGCAGACGGGCTCGGGGCCGACGCCCTGGAGCGACGGGTCCGGGCCGCCTACACCGCCGGGGGGACCGAGATCGAGGTCACCGCCAGCGACGACCTGTCCGCCGACCAGCGCCGCGCCGCGACCGACGCACTCGCCGGCCTCGTGGGGGTCGAGGTCGACCACGGGTCCAACGGCGCCGTGGCGGCCCGAAGTATGCTCGACGCCTCCGCCGTCTCGCTGGAGCAGACCATCCTCCAGCTACGGCGGCTGGCGCTCACGATGTACCGAGAGGCAATCGAATCCGTGATCGAGGACGACGCGGACCTCGCGGCGAGCGTCGGGCGACGCACCGACGACGTCGACCGCTTCGTCGCACTCGTCGGCCGCCAGTTCCACGCGGCGCTGGTCGACGTCGGCGAGATCGAGCGCCTGGACACCGACCGCGCGACCGCCTACCGTCACCACCAGACTGCGCGGTACCTCGGCGACGTGGCCCACGACGCGGCCGCCGTCGCGAGCGTCGCCCGAGAGCAGACCGGGCCGCCGGCCGACGCCGTCGCCGAGCCCCTTCGCGACCTCGGGTCGGCCATCCGGGCGGTCCTGGAGGAGGTCTTGCGGGACTCCCCCACCGCGATGGGCGAGGGACGCGAGGACGTGACGGCGGCCCTGGCGGCCGTCGACGATGGACTCGCGGCCTCGGACGATCCCGACGCCGTCCGGTACGGGCGCCTCCGCGAGCGCCTCGCGCGGACGGTGGAGGCGATCGACGCCATCGCCGCCGCGCGGTCCCAGGCCGAACTCGTCCCGGCCGAAGGGGAGTGACGACTGTCCCGTGCCCGCCGTGGCTCACGCTCTTTCGACTCGCGTCGGTCGTCGTGCGAGCAGAGCGTGGCCACCGGTTCTGTCGGCCGCGCGGTCGCCGCTCGGTCGGTCGGCGGCCCTGGCTTCGGTCGGGCCGCCAGAACCGCCTCACTTTTCCCGACAGCCGCCCTCGCCCCGCCAATGACCGACCTCGCGATCACGACCGACGCCCCGCCGGTGGCGACCGACGGCGTCTGGCTGACCTGCATCGAGTGCGGGGAGGACTTCGCTCCCTTCGACGCCGTCCGCTACACCTGCGACGACTGCGACAGTTTGCTCGAAGCCCGCTACGCCGACCTCCCGACCTGGGACGACTTCACGGCCCAGGGCCGGGGCGTCTGGCGCTACCACGACGCCCTTCCCTTCGACGTGGGCGTGACGCTCCCCGAGGGCGACACGCCGCTGCACGAGGTCCCCCGGCTGGAGGCTGACCTGGGCGTCGAGCGCCTGCGCGTCAAACACGAGGGGATGAACCCGACGGGGAGCTTCAAGGACCGCGGCATGACCGTCGGCGTCCGGGTCGCCCAGGAGATCGGCGTGGACCGGCTGGCCTGCGCCTCGACCGGGAACACCTCGGCGGCGCTCGCGGCCTACGGCGCCCGTGCGGACATGGAGACGCTCGTCCTCCTCCCGGCAGGGAAGGTCGCCGCGGGGAAGGTCGCCCAGGCCAGCCTCCACGGGGCGCGCATCCTGGAGGTCGACGGCAACTTCGACGTCTGTCTGGACATCGTCTCGGACCTGACCGACCGCGGGCAGGCCTACCTCCTGAACTCGCTGAATCCCTTCCGCCTCGAGGGCCAGAAGACCATCGGCCTGGAGATTCTGGAGCAGTTCCGCGACGAGGAGGGTGGGACGCCGGATCGGATCGTCCTGCCGGTCGGCAACGCCGGCAACACCGCGGCGCTGTACAAGTGCTTCCGCGAACTCGTCGCCTCTGGTGCCATCGACGAGAGTCAGGTGCCGAAGCTGACGGGGGTCCAGGCCGAGGGCGCGGCCCCGATGGTCGAGGCCATCGAGCACGGCTGGGACGAAATCGAGCGCTGGGACGAGGTCGAGACGCGCGCGACGGCCATCCGCATCGGCAACCCCGTCAACGCGCCGAAGGCCCTCCCCGGGATTCGCGCGACCGGTGGGACCGCCGTCGCGGTGTCGGACGCGGAGATCACCGAGGCCCAGCGCGACCTCGCCGGCGAGGGCGTCGGCGTCGAACCGGCGTCCGCGGCGTCGGTCGCGGGCCTCCGGAAGCTTCGAGAGGCGGGCACGGTCGACGCCGACGAACGCGTCGTCTGCCTGACGACCGGCCACCTGCTGAAGGACCCCGACGCGGCCGCCGAGGCCGGGGCGACGCCGGAGCCAGTACCGGGCACGACCGAGGGCGTCCTGGACCACCTCGGAACTGAGGAGTAAGACTGTCGTACCCGCACACGGTGGGGTGTCGGACGCTCGCGTATCGTGCCCGATAATCGCTTGTTACCACCACGTCGGCGAATTCTGACGTCCGTTATCGGGGACTGAGAAACGGCGGCTTGCTTTACTCCGGGAATCGCCCCGGTCTAGGTAATGGCAGATCCCACAGCGAGCGCCGCCGTGACCGTCACCCTGGCCCAGTTCCTCGCGTACGCGGTCGTGGGGGTCGGCGCGGCCGTCCTCCTCGCGTACCTGGCCGTCTTCGTCCGAGACGTCGTCGTCGAGCCCGACACCCGGAGCTGGACGCTCCTGGCGCTGGGCATCGCCGCGGGCGTCGTCTACGGCGTCGCGGGCGCCGCACACACGCTTCGCCCGAGCGACTGGCTGGGCGCGTTCGCCGAGGGCGCGACGCTGTTTTTCATCCTCTTTCTCGCCCTCGCCGTGCGGCAGCTCTACTACGCTGGCGTCGGGGCGAAACAGGTCCTGCCGACGTGGGTCGACACGCTCGTCGTCGCCACGTTCGTCGGGTCCTGGTGGACCGGGTTCCTCCTCGACCACCAACTCGCCCACCTCGTCGTGGTGGTCGGCTGGATCGGTGCGTCGCTGTGGGCCCTGGGCTACGGCGTCCTCGCCGTGCGCCACAACGAGGGGACCAGCATCGCCGCGGTCGTCCGGAACCTCCTCCCGGCGGTCGTCGCGGTGACCGCCGTCGTCTTCGCCGACGTCCTCGGCACCCTCGCCGGCTACGGCGCGGTCGTCGACGCCGTCTGGCTCGTCGGGACGGTCCTCGTCGGGACCTTCCTGTTCACGACCGCCGTCGCCATCCGCCAGCAGGGCGGCGAGGTCGAGCGCATGTACGACTGGACGACCTGGCGGGGCGAGCACCTGCCCGACGCGGGGACGCGCGCGCCGGCGGACGACTGAGGAGGGAGCGGACAGACGGGCGCGTGAGCCGCGCTCGGGGGCACTGCGCGCCCGGCCGACGCCCGTCTGACGTAGGCTTATTCCGGCCGATTCTGTAGTCAATAGACAGGTTCGATGGTCCTGCAACACCAACCCGATCTGACTGCGGAGTCCGCCCCCGAGGGGGAGGCGGCGACCGGGTCGAACGACGACCTGGAGGTGGAAGCGGTCGCGACGCTCCGGGGGGACGCGTCGCGACCGGCGCCCGTCACGCCAGCGGTGCGCGTCGAGCGACTGCGACGACTGGCACTCCAGTTGCGGGTCGTCACCCTCCAGGACGAACTCGATCGAACGAAACGACAGGTCGAACAGATCCGCGAGCAGTACGAGGCGGCACTCCAGCGGCGGTCCGTCGCGGGCGACCGCGTCGTCGGGACCTGGGACGGGGACGACGCCTAGTCGCTGTTCTCGCGTTCTGAAGCTCGTCTGGTGGGGTTATGGTCGCTCCGTGCGTCACCGTCACACGGGTGAGGGATCGTGTCACTACCAGCGGGGCAGCGCCAGTACCTGCACGTCGTGGCCTTTCTCGGCTGCTACCTGGGGCTCTCGGTCGTGCCCTACGCGGCCCTGCACTGGAGCGAGGTGCGGGCGGTCGTCGACGGCTACTACCCGCCCGGGCCCGTCGGCCTGGCGGTCTGGACGCTCGGGTCGGCCCTGCTCCTGGTCGGCCTGCTCGTCGCCAACCAGGGCGTCGAACGCTACGTCCAGTTCCTGTTCTGGCCGACCGACCCACTCGCGGCCCTCGTCGACGCCTCCTACGTGTGGGCGGCCGTCTCCTGGTGGGCGCTCCCCGAGATCGCCGCCGCGGTCGACGCGTCGCCCACGCTTCTGGGCTATCTCGTCGGCGTCGTCGCGAGCCACGTCCCGGCGGTCGTGTTCCTCTCGCTGCTCACCGCGGTCGGGGAAGCCCACCGGCCGGAGAAGCCGTGGAATCGGTGACGGAGCGTCGCCTCACTCGCCGTTGTCCAGCGAGATGTACTTCGTCTCGATGATCCGCGAGTCGTCCTCCAGCCGCCCGCGCACGTCGTCGGGGACCGGCTCGTCGAGGTTGTAGACCGACAGCGCCTCGCCGCCGATGACCTCGCGGCCGTTGAACATGCCCGCGATGTTGATGTCGGCGTCGCCCAGGACGGTGCCGATGAAACCTATCACGCCGGGTTCGTCGCTGTTGCGGGCGACGAGCATGTGGCCGTGGGGGATGGCCTCGACGCGGTAATCGTCGATGCGGACGATCCGCGGATCGTCGCCGGCGAACTGGGTCCCACAGACGCTGACCTCCTGGTCGTCGTTGCTGACGGTGACGGTCACGAGCGACTGGAAGTCCTCGGACTGGTGGGTCTTGAGTTCGCGCACGTCGATGCCGCGATCCTCCGCGATCTGGGGGGCGTTGACGGCGTTGACCTGCCACTCCAGGGGCTGGAAGACGCCCTTCAGCGCGCTCGCGGTCACGAGGTCGACGTCCTCCTCGGCGATGTCGCCGGCGAACTCGATCTCGACCGTCTCGACGCGGTCGTCGAAGAGCTGGACGGCGATCTTGCCGGCGGTGTCGGCCAGTTCGATGTACGGGCGGATCCGCGGGAAAGCGCTCTCGTCGACGGAGGGGGCGTTCAGCGCGTTGACGACCGGCTCGCCCTCGAAGGCGGCCAGGACCTGACTGGCTGTCGAGGTGGCGACGTTCTCCTGGGCGGCCTCCGTCGAGGCGCCGAGGTGTGGCGTGACGATCACGTCGCCGACGTCGAGCAGGGGGTTGTCCGGCGAGACGGGCTCCTGGGCGAAGACGTCCACGGCAGCGCCCTTGAGGACGCCGTCCTCGACGGCCTCGGCGAGGGCCGCCTCGTCCACGATGCCGCCGCGGGCACAGTTGATGACGTAGCCGCCCTCGAGCTGGGCGAGTTCCGCCTCGCCGATCATGTTCTCCGTCTCGGCCGTGAGCGGCGTGTGGATCGTGACGAAGTCCGCCCGGTCCAGCAGTACGTCGAGGTCGTCGACGAGTTCGGCCCCGAGCTGTGCGGCCCGGTCCTCGCTGATGTACGGGTCGAAGGCGACGAGGTCGACGCCGAGGTTACCGAGGCGCTTGGCGACCTCCTGGCCGACGCGGCCGAAGCCGACGACGCCCAGCGTCTTGTCGTTGAGTTCCGTCCCGAGGAACTCGCCCTTGGCCCACTCGCCGCCCGAGAGGCGGATGTGGGCCTGTGGGATCGAGCGGGCCGTCGCGAAGGTCATCGCGACGGTGTGTTCGGACGCGGCGCGGACGTTGCCCTCCGGGGCGTTCGCGACGATGACGCCGTGGTCGGTCGCCGCGTCGATGTCGATGTTGTCCACGCCGATGCCGGCACGCCCGACGATGACGAGGTCGGGGGCGGCGGCGAAGACCTCCTCGGTCACCTCGGTGCCAGAGCGGACGATCAGCGCGTTCACGTCGGCCATCGCGTCGAGCAGGTCGTCGCCCGCCAGGTCGTAGCCCGTCTCGACCTCGTGGCCGGCGTCGCGGAGCAGTTCGATGCCCGCGTCCGCGATTGGATCCGTCACCAGGACTCTCATGTCCGACGGAAGTCGGGGGGTCCGCATAACGCTTGTTTTCTCAACGTGTCGCGGTTCCGTGTGCGAGTCCGTGTCCTGGGAGCCCTCCGGAGTCTGGGGAGCCGGCCGAGCCCGTCCGGGTGTCAACCCACGGCCCGGAGTGGCGCGTCAGGCTGTCCGACACCCGCAGTCGAGACACAGACGTCGCGACGGTCCAGGCCCCGTTCGAACCGACCCACACCGTGCCCCAGACCCGGAGACCAGAGCATCACTGCACAGAATGTGCAGCGGAGCAGGTGGGCTGGGAGGCTGCGGCCGGTTCGTGCTCTGTTTTCAGACGACCAGTACCCGAGCGAACACTGTCGGCGGGCTCAACAGTGGTCGACGGCGGTCACGCACCCGTCGGGGAGCGCTTCGTCTCGGCAGTCGTGGGGCGTCGTCGAACACCCATCGTCGGCAGCTTCCGCTCCGGTAGTGCGGAGTTCGACGAGTGATTCCAGCTCACGAAGCCGAGTTGCGATTTGTGCACCCTGCTCACTCAGCGAGTACGTCGTCGTCGGTGGTGTCGTCTCTGCGACCGCCCGCTCGACGAGGCCGTGGCAACGAAGCTCTTTGAGTCGCTGAGACAGCACTGGTGCGGTCAGCCCATCTAGCTCGCGCTGGATGGCGTTGAAGCCCCGTGGCCCGTCCGAGAGGAGCCGCAGGACGTGCAGGGTCCACTTCGGGCCGAGAATATCCTGAAGGCCATGCCACTTCGCCTGCCAGTGCTCGTTCTCAGTCATTCTGGTAGTATCAGTAGCCGCAGCGTGATATGCGTTCGTCGTCCTCTCTGGCCGAGCGGTTTCGAGACGCTAAGTCCGTTCATGTCCGGATACTGAACAGTATATGCGCCGCCGGGTCGTATCACGTGGTGTGATGCAAGCACTGGCAAACAGCGAGACAGTCTCGATTGCCCAGCCATCGGCTGGAACGTACGCGCGACGAACGGTCACGGTCGACTTCCTCTATCTCGATACCGAGTCGTGTGACCGATGTAGGGGCACAGAAACCGCGCTCGAATCGGCCCTCGAACGGGTCGAACCGGTTCTCGACGCGATAGACGTCAGCGTCACCGTCAGAGACGTCCACGTCTCGTCGCTTGCGGCCGCAGAATCGACGCAATTGGCCGTCTCGCCGACTATCCGTATCGACGGGCGGGATATCCAGCCCAACTTCATCGAAAGCGCCTGCGAATCGTGCGGAGACCTCTGTGCGTGTGAGGGAGACGTGGATTGTCGGCTCTGGCGGTATCGCGGCGAAGAACACACCATCGCGCCCGTCGGCCTGCTCGTGAAGGCGTTAGTCCAGGCGATAGCACCGCACCAGATGGAGGCGACGGAGTCGCGTGGGGCGGAGGCGTATCAGCTCTCGTCGAACGTCAGAGAGTTCGTCGAAGGCTCGGGCGACGAGGAGACGGACGGTGGCTGTGACTGCTGAGTGACGAATGCCCGGCTCTTTCGAGCCCGTCGAACGGGTCACTGACTCGACGGCCGACATCAGCAGGAGCCCCTGCGACGGCGGCGGTCAGCGTCGTGCGCGTGAGGGCGTTCCAGCATGGCAGCGGCGTCATCTCCGATCTCGCGTCGCCGCTGTTCGCGCTGGGTAGTGCCGATAGCGTATTGCGTGATCGGTGCAATCTGCGTTGAGGGATTCTCACGATCTGGGATTCGATGGCCCGTTTATCGTAAAGAGGGGGCATATAGTATTGTATGAGTGGCTCCGAATCCAGTGGTTTCGAGACAGGGTCGGTCAGTACGCTCGGCTGGCTCGCGGTCGCCCTCGTCGCCGTGACGGGTATCATCCACGTCTACGCAGGCCTCGTCGAAGGGCGGATACCGGTCACACTCGCGGGCGTCGGGTTCCTCGTCGCAATCGGACTCTACCTCGCAGACTACCGCCGACGCCTGCTCTATCTCGTCGGCGTCCTCTACACGGCGGTTCAGATTCCGCTCTGGTACGTCGTCAAGGCCGGCGAATTTACGACGATCGGCTACCTCGACAAGGGAGTGCAGGTCGTCCTCGTCGTGGTGCTCGCGTACCTCTACTGGCAAACGCGGACTGCGCACGCCGGCGACTCCGCAGCTTCACACGTCGAGTGAGACGACGGAGGGGCCTTTACGCAGCCGACTACCCGAGGAGCGCACTGTGTTCAGCACGACCGCTAAACCCTCTCACTGGCTGTGTGGACGAGTCCGTACCGAACAGTGCCGACCCTAGCGCCAGGCCGGAAGTGAAGCTGCGTCGCCGAGCGGAACTGTGAGATAGGCCCCGTCCTGGGAGATGTCCGCGAGGATAAACTGCTCTACCGGCCCGTCCTCGACGGAGGCCATCACTTCCGCGTCTGCTGCAACTTCGGTCGGGACGACACTGTCCGACTCCATGTGTGTGAATATGTAACACCCCTACATAAACCCACCGAAAACCGACGGAAAGGTAACCGATGGCCGTCGGCCAGGCGCATGCCATCCGTCTGACAGTCTGCTGTGACGGCTGCCATCGTCGGCCCGGGCGCGGCAGGCAGACGGGCGCTGTGTGACGGTGCTGGGGTGACGCGGCGGTCGAGGTGGGACCGCGAGTCGCCTGCCGCGGGCGGACCGGGTGAAGTGTAAGGTCTTAGTAGATGGGGCCACGACTCGGTGGCATATGAACGTCGCAGACGTCATGACGCCGCGCGAGGACCTCGTGATGGCGACGATCCCGGGGACACGCGAGGACGTCCTGGAGTACCTCCAGGACCGCGAGTTTTCCTCGGTACCGGTCGTCAAGGAGGAAGACGGCGGCGAAGTCTTCCGCGGCCTCGTGACGCGGGAGGCCCTCATCGACGAGCCGGACGAGGACCAGCTCGCGCTGCTCGTCGAGGAGGTCCCCACCACCACTCGCGAGTCGAGCCTGACCGACGTGGCCGCGCTGATGGTCGCCGAGAACGCCCGCAGAGTCCCGGTCGTCGACGGGCGTCTCGAAGGGATCGTCACGATCACCGACGTCGTCCGGGCCATCGCCAACGGCGAACTCGACGGCGACGTGGCCGTCGGGGACGTCGGTCGCCGCGAGGTCAACTGCGTCTACGCCGGCGCCCCGCTCACCGTCGCCGAGCGAGAGCTGGCCTTCGCGCAGGTCCCCTACGCGGTGGTCCTCGACGACGAGGGCGAACTCGCGGGGATGTTGACCGAAGTCGACGTGCTCGACGTGGCCCGCGTCGTCGAGGGCGAGGACGACACCGGCGAGTCCATCGCGAACGAGGACGACGAGTGGGCCTGGGAGGGCATCAAGGCCGTGGGCAACCGGTACATGCCGACCCGAAACGTCGAGATTCCCGGCGAGCCGGTCTCCTCGTACATGTCCGCGGACCTGATCAGCGTCGGCACGACCCGGTCGGTCCAGGACGCCGCCCAGCTCATGATCGAGCACGACATCGAGCAGCTGCCGATGGTGAGTGGCGACGAACTCGTCGGCGTCGTGACGGACATGTCCCTGCTGGAGGCGCAGGGATGACGAGCGAGGGCGAGCGCCTCGCCGAGCTCGCCAAACGGCGCGGCTTCTTCTTTCAGTCGGCGAGCGCCTACGGGGGCGTCTCCGGCTTCTACACCTACGGCCCCGAGGGCGCGGCCCTGAAGGCCAACGTCGAGGACGCCTGGCGCGACCTGTTCGTGACCCGCGAGGGCCACGAGGAGATCAGCGCTCCCGACGTCATGCCCGAGGCCGTCTTCGAGGCCTCCGGTCACCTCGATGGCTTCGACGACATGATCGTCGAGTGCGCGGAGTGCGGCGAGAGCCACCGGGCGGACCACCTGATCGAGGACGAGACGGCCATCGAGGAGGCCGAGTCCATGCCCGCCGAGGACGTGGCCGAGCTCATCGCCGAGCACGACATCGCCTGCCCGACGTGCGGCGCGCCCCTCGCGGGCGAGCCCGTCGAGGACTTCAACCTCATGTTCGAGACCTCGATCGGCCCCGGCAGCGGCGACCCCGGCTACCTCCGGCCCGAGACGGCACAGGGCATCTTCGTCGAGTTCCCCCAGCTCGCCGAGTACGCACGCAACCAGTTGCCCTTCGGCGTGGCCCAGATCGGCACGGCCTACCGCAACGAGATCAGCCCGCGGAAGGCGCTCATCCGCGTCCGGGAGTTTACCCAGGCCGAACTCGAACACTTCGTCGACCCCGAGACCGACGAGCCGCCGATCGAGCGCGTCGCGGACGTCGTCTTGCCGCTGTACTCCGCCGAGAAACAGGACGCGGACGACGGCGGCGTGCGCGAACTGACCGTCCGCGAGGCGGTCGACGAGGGCGTGATCGGCGACCCGTGGATCGCCTACTACCTCGGGCGGACGCTCTCGTGGTACGAGCGGATCGGCGTCGACATGGATCGCTTTCGCTACCGCCAGCACCTCCCGGGCGAACGCGCCCACTACGCCGCCGACTGCTGGGACGCCGAGAGCGAGGTCGGCGGCGACTGGATCGAGATCACCGGCTTCGCCTACCGCGGCGACTACGACCTCGCGAAGCACGCCGACCACTCCGGCGAGGACTTCGACGTCTTCGTCGCCTACGACGAGCCGATCACGGTCGAGCGCGCCACCGTCGACCCCGACATGAGCGTCCTCGGCCCGGAGTTCGGCGGGGCGGCCGGCGACGTCGCGGACGCACTCGCCGACCTGGCTGAGCGCGACCCCGACGCCTTCCGCGACGCCGAGGCTGCCGGGGAGAGCGTGACCGTCACCGTCGACGGCGAGGACTACGACGTGCCCCTCGACGCGGCGAACTTCGGCGTCGAGGCGGTCACGGAGTCCGGCGAGTCGGTGACGCCCCACGTCGTCGAGCCGTCCTTCGGCGTCGGGCGCATCGTCTATACCGTCCTCGCGCACGCGATGGACACCGACGAGGTCGACGGGGAGGAGCGGACGGTCCTCCGCCTCCCGGCGGGCGTCGCACCGACGACCGTCGGCGTCTTCCCGCTCATGGACAAGGACGGCCTGGCCGAGCGGGCCCGTGACGTGGCCGCTGACCTCCGCGCCGCCGGACTGGCGGTCACCTACGACGACTCCGGCGCCATCGGGCGGCGCTACCGCCGCCAGGACGAGGTCGGAACGCCCTACTGCGTCACCGTCGATTACGACACGCTGGAGGACGACTCAGTCACCGTCCGCGACCGCGACTCGACCGAACAGCGTCGGGTCGCCGTCGACGACCTCGGCGCCACGCTGGCGGGGCTCCGCTCGGGCGAGTTGGCCTTCGAGGACGCCTGAGGCCCCATGACGGGGACGGAGATCAAGTACCAGCGCCGCCTCGTCCACCTGAGCGGCGCACTCGTCCCCATCGCCTACCTCGCAGGGATCCTCTCCTGGCGGCTCGTCCAGTACCTCCTCGCGCTCGGGGCGGGGCTGGCGGTCACGCTGGAGGTGATTCGACTGTACGTCGGTCTCGACTGGGTGGTCTTCGACCGTCTGACGCGCCACTACGAGCAGACCAACCCCGCGGGCTACGCACTCGCGGTCGTCGGCAGCGCCCTCGTCGCCTGGACCTTCGAGCCACTGGTCGCCGCGCCCGCCCTCCTGCTGTTGACCATCGTCGACCCGGTCTCGGGCGTCCTCTCGACGGTGGACGACGTCGACCGTTGGAAGCCACCCTGGGTGATGGCCGTGGCGTTCCTGCTCGGACTGGGCATCGCCGCGCCGCTTCTCCCGCTCCGGGCCGCGGTCCCGGTGGCCGCCATCGTGGTGGTCGCGGACGCCGTCAAGCCGCGGATCTGGGGATTCGTCATCGACGACAACTTCTCGATCCCGGTCAGCGCGGCCGTCGTCGGGTGGCTCGCGCTCGCGTACCTGCCACCGCTCGGATGATTTCGAACCGGCGGAGACGCCCGATGTCGGCGATTCAGCCGCCGGGGGAGTGGCGGCCGCGCCAGTCGCCGACGAGAGTCTCGACGGCGCCGGAGTACTGCATGAGCGTCGTCCCGAGGACGCTCATGACGAGGACGTAGCCGACGGCGAAGGCGTTCAGCGTCCGGGCCGTCTCCGCGGCGATGACGCCGCCCCCGTCCACGGTCCCGATGACGAGCGCGGCGATGATGAGCGTGAACTCCCCGCGGGTGACCATGCCGAGACCGACACGGGTCGCCCGCCGGTCGTCGAGGTCGTAGACCTTCCCGCCCCAGAAGCCGCTGAGCAGTTTCGTCGGCGTCGTCACGAGGGCGGCGAGGGCGACCAGGCCGGCGACCGCCGGGAACAGGCCAGGGTCCGTCACCATGCCGATCCAGAAGAAGAAGACGGCCGCGAAGACGTCCCTGACCGGTTCGAGGAGGCCTTCGACGTCGGTGACGTGGTCGGTGCTACTGACGGCCATCCCGACGAAGAAGGCTGCGACCGCCTCGCTCACGCCCAGGGCGAGCGCCGCGCCCGCGAGCAGCACGGTGAGCCCCGTCACCCGGAGGATGACGTACTCGTTCGAGTCCACGGCGAGGAGTCGCTGGAACGCGGCCGTCCCGAAGTGTGCCACGGCCAGGAGGACAGCGAGGACGGTGAGCGCGACCCCGACGTCCATCGCAGCGGCCGCGAGGTCCCCGCTCCCGGCCACCAGCGCAGACACGACGGCCAGGTAGACGGCGATGAACAGGTCCTCGTAGACGAGCGTGCCCAGGATCGGATCGCTCTCGTCGTTAACGATCCAGCCGAGGTCGATCAGCGACTTGGTGATGATCGCGGAGGAGGAGATGTAGACCATGCCGGCGACCACGAGTGCGGGGAGGGGCGAGCCAAAGAGGAGCCACCCGAGGACGAGGCCCGCCCCGAAGTTCAACGCCAGGTCGATGGTCCCGGCCGTCCCGATCCGGCGGCCGCTCGCGAGCAGGCGTTCGAGGTTGAACTCGAGGCCGAGGAAAAAGAGGAGGAAGACGATCCCCAGTTCGCCGCCCAGGGCGACGAAACTCGCCGCCCCCTCGGAGACGCCGACGGCGAGTTCGGTGCCGAAGAGGTCCGTGGTCACTTCGCCGGCCACGAACGGTCCGAGGAGCACGCCGGCGACGATGTAGAAGGGGATGACCGACTGGTCGAGGGCGTTGGCCAGCCCGCCCACGGCCGCCAGCACCGCGAACATGACCCCCAGTTCCAGGAGCTCAGCCGCCACGGGCGACCACCTCGCCGCGGGGTCGCCCCGATCTCCGGCGTCCTCTCGACGGTCGACGACGTCGGCCGGTGCCGTCGCTCCCCGGGCCCACCGCCGCCATCAAGTGCACTCCGCGAGAAAGGACTCGTGGTTCTCCCGGGACCCGACGACGATCAACTGGTCGCCGGTCTGGAAGGAGAAGTCGGCGCTCGGGCTCTGGATCACCTCGCCGGACCGTTCGATCGCGGCGACGGTCGCGCCGGTCCGGTTGCGCACCGCCGCCTCCTGGAGGCTCTTGCCCACCAGCGGCGCGTCCTCGTCGAGGGTGTACCACTCGAGCATGACGTTGTCGCCGATGGTCGTTTCGGTGAGGTCCGTGGCCTTCGGCTGGAAGTGTGCCCCCTCGAGGATCGAGCCGATCACGCGGGCCGCTTCGTCGTCGAGCCGCAGCACCTCCTCGGCGTCCGCGTCTGGGTCGGGCCGGACGAACAGTTCCCGGCGCCCGGTGTTGTGAACCAGAACGACGGCCGTCTCCCCGTCTCCGATGTCCACCTCGAAGCGCTTGCCGACGCCGGGGAGGTCCGTCTCTGAGACGTCCATGACCCCACGTATCGACTGTGGGACCAAAAAGCCACCCTGGCCCCGGTTCGGCGCCGAGGCGGGTCCGGTGCGCGATCGGGAGGCGGTCGTGCCACCACTTTCACCGTCCCACGCGAAGCCTTAACCACCGGGCCGGGCAACTCCGTTCCAATGGCAGCAACGGGTGAGGACGAGGCCGAGGGGGGCGTTGACTGGCCCCTGGTCTCCCCCGGCGTCCTCGAACGCCGGGAGTACCAGCTCACCCTCGCCAACGCCGCACTCGGCGGACACACGCTCGTCTGTCTCCCCACGGGCCTGGGCAAGACGACGGTCAGCCTGCTCGTGACTGCCCGGCGCCTGCACGACGCCAGCGGCAAGTCCCTGCTCCTCGCCCCGACGAAGCCGCTCGTCTCGCAGCACGCCGACTTCTACCGGACGGCCCTCGATATTCCCGAGGACGACATCGTCGTCTTCACCGGCGAGGTCAGCCCGGACGACCGGGCCGCCCTCTGGGAGGACGCCCGCGTCGTGATCGCCACGCCCCAGGTGGTCGAGAACGACCTCGTGGGAAACCGCATCTCGCTGTCGGACGTCACCCACCTCACCTTCGACGAGTGCCACCGCGCGACCGGCGACTACGCCTACAACTACATCGCCGAGCGCTACCACGAGGACGCGACCGATCCCCTCGTCACGGGCATGAGTGCCTCGCCGGGCGACGACGAGGAAGCGATCCTGCAGGTCTGCGAGAATTTGGGGCTCCAGGAGGTCGAGGTCATGACCGAGGACGACGCCGACGTCGACGCCCACACCCACGACACCGAGGTCGACTGGGAGCGCGTCCAGCTCCCCGACACCGTCGTCGAGATCCGCGACGCCCTGAACGAGGTGATCCGCGACCGTATGGAGGCCCTGAAAGAGCTGGGGGTCACGAACTCCACCGATCCGAGCGTCTCCGAGCGGGAGATCCAGCGCATCCAGGGCCGCCTCCGGGACCTCATGAACAACGACCAGAGCGAGGGGTACCAGGGGATGAGTTTGCTGGCGGAGGTCCGCAAGCTCCGGACGGCCGTCACCTACGCAGAGACCCAGAGCGTCGAGGCCTTGCGCCGGTACCTCGACCGCCAGCAGGAGGCGGCGAGATCGTCCGGGGCCTCCAAGGCCGACCAGCGCATGGTCTCCGAGCCGACGGTTCGCCGTGCCTCGCGGCTCTGTCGGGACTACGACGACATCCACCCAAAGTTCCGCCGGACCCGGATGCTGATCGCCGAGACGCTCGGGATCAGGGACGGCGAGCGCGTCATCGTCTTCACCGAGTCGCGGGACACCGCCGAGACCCTGACGGACTTCCTCGCCGACCACTTCACGGTCGAGCGCTTCGTCGGCCAGAGCGACACCGCCGGGTCCGACGGCATGACCCAGACCGAACAGCAGGACACGCTGGATCGCTTCCGGGCCGGCGAGTTCGAGGTGCTCGTCTCCACGTCCGTCGCCGAGGAGGGCCTGGACGTCCCCGAGGTCGACCTCGTGCTGTTCTACGAACCGGTCCCGACGGCCATTCGCTCGATCCAGCGCAAGGGACGGACGGGGCGCCAGACCGAGGGCCGCGTGGTCGTCCTGATGGCCGAGAACACCCGTGACGAGGCCTACTTCTGGAAGTCCCGCCAGGACGAGAAGCGGATGGAGGAGGAACTCCGGGCGCTCAAGGACGTCGCCGGCGACCTGGAGTCGCGCCTGCACGGCCAGGAGGGCGCAGCCGAGGACGGGAGCGCGAACGTTGCCGCCGACTCGGCGGCGGCCAGTGGCAGCGCGCCGGCCGGGAGTCCGGCGGCCGAGAGCGACGGGGGCCAGGCGGGCCTCGACGCCTTCGAGAGCGACGGTAGGGAGAGCGACGACGCAACCGAAGACGAATCGAGCGAGGACGATGGGTCGAGCGTCGTCGCGCAGGCGGGCGGCGACGGCGACGAGGAGACCGTCGAGGTCGTCGTCGACCAGCGCGAGATGGACTCCTCCATCGCCCGGGACCTCTCGCGACGGGAGGGACTCACGACCCGGCTGGAAACCCTGGAGGTGGGCGACTACGTCCTCTCGGATCGCGTCGTCGTCGAGCGCAAGACCGTCTCGGACTTCCTCGACACCCTCACCGGCGGGGACCGGTCCATGTTCGAGCAGGTCGGGGACGCCGCCAGTCACTACGCGCGCCCGGTGGTCGTGGTCGAAGGGGACGACCTCTACGGCGAGCGCAACGTCCACCCGAAGGCCATCCACGGGGCGCTCGCGAGTCTCGCCGTCGACTTCGGCGCGAGCGTCCTCCGGACGGGCGACGAGGACGAGACGGCGGACCTGCTGGAGACCGTCGCCCGGCGCGAGCAGGAGCGCGCCGACCGCGAGGTGAGCATCCACGGCGAGAAGCAATCCAAGACGCTGGCCGAACAGCAGGTCTACACCGTGGCGTCGATCGCGGAGGTCGGGCCCGTCATCGGACGGTCGCTCATGGAACACTTCGGCACGGTCGAGGCGGTGATGACCGCCGAGACGGAGGACCTCATGGCGGTCGAGGGCATCGGCGAGGTGACAGCCGACCGGATTCGGCGCGTCGTGTCGAGCGAGTACGAGGGCGAGTGAGCGCTGAGTCGGTGCGGTCAGGAACTCTCAGCGTGCGGCGTCCTGCACCGCATCGAGGGCCTCGGCCGCCTCCTCCGTCGCGTCGAGGAGAGCCCGCTTCTGGCCGAGGTCGTCCGTGGCTTCCGCCTGCTGGGCGAGTCGCGTGATCTCCCGGGAGAGCGCCGCTGCCGCAGCCCCGAGGTCGCCGTACTCGCCAGGGTCGGTGGCCGTGGGCTGTGACGGCGGCGTGGCCGTGGACTGACTGGCTGGTGCGTCGACCTGAGTCGTGTCCGCCGACGGCTCGTCCGACTGGGTGGTTTCGACCTCGCCGTCGTCCGCCTCGGCCGGCTGGTCGTCACCGCCGAACTGGACGCGGGTCTCGCCGGGGGCCGCGACGTGGATCTCCTCGCGGTCGCCGTTCGTATCGGCGCTCTCGTCGCCGTGCTCGGCGTCCGCACCCGACTCTGCCGACTGCTCGTCCGCCTCGTCGGTGTCGCGCTGGACGGCCTTCTGGCAGGTGGCACAGAACTCCTGGCCGTCGTAGCGGAAGATGGGGTCGCCACAGTCCTGGCAATGGGCGTTGGTCATCGTCGCGCCCTTCAGCAGGAGTTCGCTCATGCGCTCTGTCACCTCCCGCTTCTGTTCGTCGTGCTCGTACTTCTCGCGGAGGCGCTCGCGTTCGGCCTCCTTGTCGAAGTCGCTCATGTCCCTACAGGAGGGGGTCGCGCGGAATAGGGTTTGCGGGACGGACTCCGCGTGTGAGCGGTGCCCGTGGCGTCTTCGAAGGTGGTTTTACGAAGGCCCGGGAAGGGTCGTGTGATATGGCAAAGGTAAGCATCGTCGGTGCCGCGGGCACCGTCGGCGCGGCGGCAGGGTACAACATCGCACTCGAGGACGTCGCCGACGAGGTCGTCTTCGTCGACATCCCGGAGCAGGAGGACGTCACGGTCGGCCAGGCGGCCGACACCAACCACGGCATCGCCTACGACTCCAACGCCGAGGTCCGCCAGGGCGACTACTCCGCGACCGAGGGCTCGGACGTCGTCGTCATCACGGCCGGTCTGCCGCGATCCCCGGGTGACACGCGCCTCGACCTCGCCGAGGACAACGCGCCGATCATGGAGGACATCCAGGACTCGCTGGCGGAGTACAACGACGACTTCATCTCGATCACGACGTCGAACCCCGTCGACCTGCTGAACCGCCACCTCTACGAGGCCGGCAGTCGCGAGCGCGATCACGTCATCGGCTTCGGCGGTCGCCTCGACTCTGCGCGGTTCCGCTACGTCCTCTCCGAGCGCTTCGACGTCCCCGTCAAGAACGTCGAGGCCACGATCCTTGGCGAGCACGGCGACGCACAGGTGCCGGTCTTCTCGAAGGTGCGCGTCGACGGTGCCGACCCCGAGTTCAGCGACGACGAGAAGGAGGAGATCCTGGCCGACCTCCAGGAGAGCGCCATGAACGTCATCGAGCGCAAGGGCGCGACGGAGTGGGGCCCGGCCCGCGGCGTCTCCCACATGGTCGAGGCCATCCTGAACGACACCGGCGAGGTCCTGCCCGCCTCCGTCGTCCTCGACGGCGAGTTCGGCCACGACGGCGTCGGCTTCGGCGTCCCCGTCAAGCTCGGCGCCAACGGCGTCGAGGAGGTCGTCGAGTGGGACCTCGAGGACTTCGAGGTCGAGCAGATGCAGGAAGCGTCCGACAAGCTCTCCGACCAGTACGAGAAGATCGCGTAAAGAATCCGTTTCACCGCTCGACACGCACGCCACCGTTTTTTGGGACGGTCAAACGTCGATTTGAGTCTCGGGTAGGTCCTTTTGTGTGGCGTGTGAGGTCTCGCGTATGCACCGGCGCGAACGCTCTCTGTCGCTCACTCGGCCCGCTGGCCCGCTCCTCGATGGGTTCCGTCGCCTCGCCTTCTGGCTGGCCATCGCACTGCCCGCTGGCTACCCACCGCTGCTCGCGTCGGGCCTCGATGAGCGCACGTCGGCCATCCTCGGCGCCCTCCTCGTCTGCAACCTGATCTGTCTGCTCGTCGGACACGATCACTCGCCGTAGTCTGTCGCAGAAGCGAACGACGTGTCGCCCGTCAGTCCTCGTCCTGCCAGCGCTCGGGTACCTGGATGGTGTACTTGCCGTCCTCCTGGAGCGCGATGATGTACTCCTCGCGGTCGTAGAGGCTCATCAGGTTGAGTTCGTACTGGCCGGGTTCGAGGACTTTGATGGACTCGAACTGGTCGTTCAGCTCCGCGCGCAGTTCGCTCAGGTCCGGGCGGTCCTCGCGCGGCGTCGACTCGGGTGCCGGCTGGGACTGCTCGGGCGTCTCGTCCATCGAGACCTCGGTCCGTGAGGGCCGTGGTCGGGACGACGTCGCCGGGAGTTCGTCCGGCGAGACGAGTTCCGACCGGGCGCTGGCCTGGGCCGCGTCCTCGGTCGCGGCCGTCGCGGGTGCGCTCGATACCTCGGCGTCCGCACCCGCAGTGGACGGCTCCGGCGGCCCGGACGGCGACGAACCAACGAGGTCGCGGACCGTCGTCGCTGCGTTGCCGACCTTCTGGGCGACGGAGCCCTCGCCGGGCCGCTCGGGCGGCTCCGGGGGGTCGGCGCTCGGCTCGTCGGGAGCGTCGTCGGTGTCCGGGTGGAACTGGAACTTGTTGCCACCGCAGTCGGGACAGCCCGAGAGCATCTCCTTGGAGCCGTCGTCGAAGGCGCGGCCGCAGTCGGTACACTGGTGGGGCATGCTATCGCCGGGACACGAGCGTCTGGATGAGGGTCTCGTCCTTGTGCAGCGTCTCGATCTGGTTCGCGGGTCCGATGACGGTGAGCTTCTTCGACTCCTGCTTGCCCATGAGGCGGTTGAGGAAGCTCGCGTCCGCCGTCTCGGACTGTGGGTAGGTCTCTATCTCGAGGCCGGTGAACTCGTCCGGACTGATCTCGGTCATCGTGACCTCGATGAGGCGGGACTCCTCGTCGGGCGAGAGCCCCTCCTCGAGGATGACGATGTTCCCCTCGCGCACGCCGTCGAGGATCATCCGGATTTTCTCCATGCTGGTCAGGCCGGCCATTCGTTCCCCGCTGATGAGGTCGATCCGCACGCCCTCGCTGGGGTCTTTGACTTCTGCCATCTATCTCACCCGAAGTACTCCGCGATCTTGTCGTAGACCTCGTCCATGTTGTCGCCCTCCAGCGCCGAGACCGGCGTGGTCTCGTGCTGCGGGAAGGCGTTCTTGATCCGCTGGACGCTCGAATCCTCGAGGTCGATCTTGTTCGCGAGGATCAACACCGGCAGGTCCTGGCTCTCGATGATCCCGATGAGCATGGTGTTGACCTGGGTGAACGGATCCGTCGACGAGTCGAGGACGTAGATCACGCCGTCGACGTCCTCCCGGAGCCAGTGCATGGCCTCCGCGACGCCTTCCGTCGCCTCGCGCGACCGGCGTACGGCGTCGTCTTTCTCCATGTCGTGCTCCAGGAACTCGGTGTAGTCGACCTTCGTCGTGACACCCGGCGTGTCGACGACGTCGATGGTCACCGTCTTCCCGTCGCGTTCGATCTCGACGTTCTCCTTGCGCCGTGCGCGGCGCGTCTCGTGTGGCACGTGACTCTCCGGACCGATCGCGTCACCGTGCTCGGTCCAGTCCCGCGCGATGCGGTTCGCGAGCGTGGTCTTCCCGGCGTTCGGCGGCCCGTAGATGCCGATTCGCTTGGGCTCCTCCTCGGAGAACAACGTCGATGCTGCCCGTGAAATGCTGGATTTCAGTCCTGTTAGCAGTCCCATCCTGATCTCCCGGCCCCGGCGTGGGGCTTGCCGCGAATCTCCCGACCGGACTCACTTAAGGGTACGTCAGACATATATAAAATGTTAGAGTGGTCCAGAACCGGGCAGGACGGGCCATCTACCGGACGAACTGCAGTCCCTGACCGGACGAACGTATGTCCGATCGATGAGTAAAACGAGCCTCACGGACCAACGGCCGCGTCCTCGTTCCCCGGACTTGACAGCTGACCGGCACCGTTGTCCCCCCTACCCCCTCGTTTCGCCTGGAGTGAGAGAACGACCGCTGCCGGCGGCGTTCGAGAGCGGAGTCGTGCCGCGACGAATTCCTCCAGCATTCGTGCGAGAGCGGTCCCAAGACGCCCGTTCAGCCAGTCCTGGAACGGGACCGCGTCCAGCCAACGGTACCGGCGAGCCGCGACAGCGATCGCGACGACTTCCCTATGCCATCTCTCCTCCGCTCCCTCCGCAGATCCACTACGGGTCTCGTTGAATGGATCGTCGTATATATCTTGTCCTTTAGAAAGCAACAGAATTGGAGTGGTGGCGTGGGGTCATCGCTGTCCAGGTGAAACGATGGGGTGGGGGCCTGTCCAGGCAGCTCGGTCACGGGCTGAGTCAGTTCATCGCCTGGAGAGCCCTCACAGCACGGCAACCGACCACTCTGGCACGACCGTCGTCCTCGGGCTAGCGCACTCGACGCTCGGGTGCGACTCCCGTCACTCTCCACTCGAACGATCCGGTGTGGAGTCACTCGCCAGAACGTCCGACCGTGGACCGTCGTGTGGGCCGGAATCGGCCTCGGGTCGTCTGCACGCACGCTCCAGTAGAAACGGAGGGGTAGTCGCTACGTCCGCAGGCGCAGCCAGCCGAGTCCGGGCACCCGAACCTCGGCGGTTCCGACGACCCACGCAGATCGCACGGGTGGACTCAATCGGTTGGGGGCGACCTGGTCGTAGTGGTCGTTCGCGTCACCTTTCGTGATGAACCCGGAGCGGTTCGCCGGACAGAAGCGAAGTTCGCCGCATCCGTCCGCGGGTCCGACGAAGGCGGGGTTCGCCCGATCGTACCAGTTCTCCCCGCGCTCGACGTAGAACATCGCCCGATGGATGATCGGGACCGTGTCGTTCCGGCCGCCGGGCCGGTAGACGATCACGTCGCCACTTCCCCCGAACTGGGCGTAGGAGACGTCCTCGCCGACGGAAGCGGGAACGACGCCGGTGCCGTCGATGGCGCCGGTTCCCGGGAAGCGGTGTTCTTCCATCACGAAGACGAGGTCGTTCTTCTGCATGTGGGGGTCCATGCTGCCGCTCTCGATGGCGACGAGGGGGGGCCAGACGCCACTCACGGCAAACAGGAACGCGCCCACGACCACGACCGCCGCCGCACTCGTCAGGAGGTCGCGAGCGAACAGCGTCCAGGAACTCGCGTCTCGTGATCGATCGGCGTCCGCGTCACGCGTTCGCGGCGGATCGCCGTCACGGACGGGCCGGTCGTCACCGTCACTCATCGCCTCACCCTTCCACAGGTCGCGGTTTCAATGTTCTGAAAGGCGTGGTCGCGGACTCCGCTATTCTTTTGCGGTCGGGCGGTGACGTGTGCCTGTGCCTCTCGAGACCCCCGTTCACGTCGTCAGCGAACTCGCCAGCCGGGGGTACAACGCCGACCGCGAGGCCGTGACGCTCCTCGCGAACGCTCCGAATCCCGACGCCGCCCTGGCGCGTGCGATCGACGTCGCCCCGGACGAGGCCCTCCGCCTCACGGTCGATCACGTCGAGACAGCACTCGAGGACGGCGGCAGCGCGCGCGCTCAGATGGGAACAGAACCGGCCGACGCCACAAACTCCACCCCCTCCGCTTCGGGTGGAGGCCCCGAATCTGAGAGTCTCACTCCCCAGACTGCCGCTCCAGGCGAAACGAAGGGGTCGGCTGGGGCCACCGCGTCGACCGACGGTGCCCAGGTCGGCGAGCGAACGCCGGTCACCCCGGTCGTCGAGGGCGACATGACCGGCGACAGCACCGGAACCGGCACCTACGACGACTTCGTGGCCGTGTTCCGCGACCGATACGAGCGCCTCGCCGGCCAGTTGCGGGGTCGGGTCAACCACCGTCCCACGGACACCGTCGACCGGATGGCCGGCGGCGAGGACGTGGCGATCGTGGGGATGGTCTCGGACGTCCGTTCGACCTCCGGCGGGCACTGGCTCGTCGAACTGGAGGACACGAACGGCGTCTTCCCCTGTCTCGTCATGAAGGACCGCGACGTCGCCGACGCGGTCCAGGAGTTACTCTTCGACGAGGTGATCGCCGTCGAGGGGACCCTCTCGGACGACGGCGAGATCGTCTTCGTCGACGCCATCCACTTCCCGGACGTCCCGCGAACCCACCAGCCCGCCACCGCGGACCGCCACGTCCAGGCCGCGCTCATCTCGGACGTCCACGTCGGGAGCCAGGAGTTTCTGGAAGACGCCTGGAACGACTTCGCAGACTGGCTCCACACCGAGGAGGCCAGCGCCGTCGAGTACCTCCTGATCGCGGGCGACATGGTGGAGGGCGTCGGCGTATACCCCGACCAGGACGAAGAACTGGACATCGTCGACATCTACGACCAGTACGAGCAGTTCAACGAGCACCTCAAGTCCGTCCCCGGAGACCTCGAGATCGTCATGATCCCGGGGAACCACGACGCGGTTCGCCTGGCCGAACCCCAGCCCGCCTTCGACGACGAGCTCCGGGACATCATGGCCGCCCACGACGCCCAGATCGTGTCGAATCCGGCGACGGTCACCATCGAGGGTGTCACGGTTCTCATGTACCACGGCGTCTCCCTGGACGAGGTCATTGCCGAACTGCCGGACGATTCGGCTAGCTACGAGAACCCCCACGAGGCGATGTATCAGCTCCTCCGGAAGCGCCACGTCGCCCCCCAGTTCGGTGGCCACACCCGCCTGGCCCCCGAGGAGGCAGACCACCTCGTCATCGACGACGTCCCCGACGTCTTCCACGCGGGCCACGTTCACAAGCTCGGGTACGGGCAGTACCACAACGTCCTGACGATCAACTCCGGGTGCTGGCAGTCCCAGACCGCGTTCCAGGAGAGCGTCAACCTCGACCCCGACCCCGGGTTCGCCCCCATCGTCGACCTCGACACGCTCGACCTGACCATCAGGAAGTTCACCTGACGCCGAGGTGACGGCGACCGTCACTGACCACACCGTGGCCACGCACTCCACCTGAAACCAGGGGGCTATCCCGGGTTTCGGACCAGCTGCTCACGGACACTGGCCCGTCCCAGTCCATCCAGACGAAATGGTGGGGTTCCGGCCGCTGCCCGGTCACGACGTCGTAGAGAGCCACTACCGTCCGAACCCGGCACAATCAGCCGGGAGAGCCCACGTTTCACGCCAGTGCCACGTGGTCGACCGCCGTTTCACCAGGACCGACAGGCGGGGATCCTCACGCGTCGAGGACGCCCTCGTCGACGAATACCTCCCGCAGTTCGTCCATCGTTTCCACGACGACGTCCGCCGCCGGTTCGACGTTCGGCTTGGGGTCGAAGCCGACGGCGAGGCCGGCCGCCTCCAGCATCGGCAGGTCGTTGGCCCCGTCGCCCACGGCGATGGTGGCTGCCATGTCGACTGCCTGGGTCTCCGCGAGGTTCGCCAGCGCCTCGTCTTTCGTCCCCTCGATGAGCGGCCCCGCGACCCCGCCGGTGAGCGTGCCGTCTTCGACGACCACGCGGTTGGCCACGATGTCGTCGACGAGCACGTCGTCCTTCGCCAGCGCGGCCTCGACGCCGCGGTCGTAGCCGCCCGTGAGAATCGCCGTGTGGACGCCCGCGTCGTTCAGCGCCTGAATCACGTCAGCGGCCCCGGGCCGGAGGACCACCTCGTCGAACGCGGCCTGGGCCTGTGCGTCGTCCATACCGTCGAGCAGCGCGATGCGGTCGCGGACGCTCTGGGCGTAGTCGATTTCGTCGTTCATCGCCTTCGCCGTGATGGCCTCCATCTCGTCGGCGATGCCGAGTTGGTTCCCGAGCAGCACGGTCATCTCCGAGTCCGAGAGCGTCCCGTCGAAGTCGAACGCCACCAGCGTCATTGCGAGGACGTTTCGCGCCGGGGGATTCAAATCCCCCGGTTTCGCGTCCATCGCCCCGCCTGGTCGGTGTGCCGACGCCCCACGCGCAGTGGTTTCTGCACTGTTGCGGTTCTCACCGTTTCGGAACGCCCGGCGCGATTTATTCACTCGCGCCGCCACGGGCGACACGATGCCGTCACTCCGCTTCGGTGCCGTCCTGGCCGTACTCGTGGCCGCCGCCATCGGGGGCGCCGTCGTGGCCGAGACGGTCCTCGGCGTCAGCCCCGTCGTCGGCCTGTACGGTGGCGTCGGCGCCGCCATGCCGGTCGTCCTCGTCTACGCCGTGATGGCGAGTCAGGGCGAGGGTGGCGCCCCGTCGTAGGCGTCCAGGTCGCCGTAGAAGTTCAGCAGCGAGAACTTGAGGTTGGCCGGGTCGAGGTCGATCATCTCGGCGCGCTCCTCGGGCGGGAAGGTGCCGCGGACGGCGTAGTCGCGCATCTCCATCTCGGCGCGCTCGGTGTAGCGGGCGTCGAGGAGGACGCGCGCCCCGAAGTCGTCTGGCGAGCGCACGACGCGCCCGAGGGCCTGCCGCGTCTTGCGGATGGTCGGAATCTCGACGGCGTAGCGCCACCCGGCGCTGTCTCCGCCGTCCACGTCGAAGGCGCCGTCGTAGGCGTCCTGGACGGCCTGCATCCGGTCGTCGAGGTGCGGGTATGGAACCCCGACCACCACGACCGTCCGGGCGTCGCCGTCGTCGTAGCTGACGCCCTCGCTGAGCGTCCCCCAGAGGGAACTCAGGAGGACGGCGTGGTCCTCGGCGACGAAGTCCTGGCGGAGGTCGTGGGCGGGCGTGCCGGGTTCGTCCAGAAAGGTCGTCGCGTCGACGTCCAGGCGGTCGTGGTACCGCTCGGCCTCGGCGTAACTGGGGAAGAAGGCCAGCGTGTTCCCGGGCGTCATCCGGACGGCGTCTTCGAGTGCGGTCGCGACGCGGTCCTGCACTCCCGGGTCGTCGCGCTTGCTGGCGAACAGCGCGGGCCCGTCGACGACGATCGTCCGCCGGCGCTCTTCGGGGAACTGCTGGCCGTAGGCCAGCGTCGTCGGGTCGTCCAGGCCGAGGACCGACTCGGTCACGTCGAAGGGACGCAGCGTCGCGCTCATCAGGACGCTCGCCGCGAGTTCGTCGAACAGCTCCTGCGTGACGCGCTCGGGGATGCAGGTGTAGAGTTCCGCCCGGCCGTAGACGTCGCCGGCCCGGTCGTCGCCACCGCCACCCAGCGCGCCGTCACCCCGCCCGTCGCGGCGCACGCTGACGACCGGGTAGGTCCCGGCGTCGTCGCTGTCGTCCAGCCAGGATTCGAGGAAGGTCGCGGCCTGCAGGGTCTGGCAGTCCTTGCGGACGTCCGCCTGGCCGTTCCGGTACTCGTCCTCGTACTGCTGGTCGAGGTCACGACCGAGGGCCAGCGCCGTCTCCAGGTCCTCGTCGAACCCCGGCCCGGTGTAGGCCTGGAGGAAGGCAAGCGTCAGATCGTCCTTGCGGTCGTCGTTGTCGATCGAGAGGTCGTGCCAGTGCTCGCCGACGGTCTCCCGCTCCCCGAAGTCGAAGGCGTCCTCGTAGGTCGTCTGGAGCGCGTTACGAAACGCGCTGACGACGTTCGCGGCGGCGTCGGCCCGGGGATCGTCGCTGTCCGCGCACTCCTCGACGGCGCTGTCGAGCGTCTGTTCCGTGATGGTGCGTCGGGCGTGGTCGCGGGCCGCGTCCTCGACGTTGTGGGCCTCGTCGAAGATGGCGACGATCTCCTCGGGGTCGCGACCGAGCCAGCGGAAGAACTGCTCGCGGATGCCCGCGTCCAGCAGGTGGTGGTAGTTACAGACGACCAGGTCGACGCCCTCGACGCCCTCCTTCAGGAGTTCGTACCCGCAGAGCCCCCGCTCCTCGGCGTACTCGTAGATCTCGTCGGGCGTCCGGACGCCGTCGTAGAGCCAGGCGAAGAAGTCGCTCGTGTCCGCGGTGAGGTTCCGGTAGTAGTGCTCGCAGGTCGGCTGGTCGGCGAGGTCGGCCACGTCGTCCTCGACGGCTTCGAGTTCCTCCATCACGGCGCTACGCGCCTCGGCGGCCTCGTCGTCGCCCGCCTGCATCTCGGTCAGGAGGTCGCGTTGCTTGCGCTCCAGTTGCGCCTCGTCGCGCTCGGCGTCGACCAGGTCCCGCGTCGTGTCGCGGAGCGTCTGGCATTCCCGGTAGCCCACGTCGATGTGACACATCGAGGACTTCCCGCGGAAGACGACGGCGCGAATGTCCTCCTGCTCCGCGATGGCGGCGGCCTCCCGGCGGAACTGGCGCATCTGCTGGTGGACGTTCGTCGTGATGACGACCGTCTTGTCCGTCTCGCGGGCGTCCTCGAGCGCGGGCGCGAGGGCAGCCAGCGTCTTGCCCGTCCCGGTCGCTCCCTCGAAGAGGACGTCCCGGCCGTCGGCGAGGGCGTCGCCGATCTCCACCATCGCCTCCCGCTGGTGCTCGTAGGGGGCGTCGTACGGGAAATAGCGGAGGTGGCCGGACGAATCGGACACGATGGCGACCATGCGTCTCGCCGGGCCAAAAACCTTCGTCGGCCGCGGTGGAAGTGAGCGGTCGGCGCGCCGCGCTCGACCCACAGCGGGTGTGGCAGGCTTATTGCGCCCCCGCCGCGAGGGGGACCATGGACTGGGTCCTCGGTCTCTCTATCGCCGTCTACCTGGTCGCGGTCGGCTTCGCCCTCGCGCGGTCGTGGGCCGACGGGTGGCCACCCCGGCAGACGCTCGGGCGGGCCGTGTTCCTCCTGGGCGCCGCCCTCGCACTGTTTCTGGACGACGCAGTCGCGACCCTGGCAATCGACGCGCCCGTCCTCACCGCCGTCTCGGAACTGCTCGGCGTCGCGGTCATGGTCGTCGGTGGCGTCGTAGCGTGGTGGCGCACGGACGGCGACGGGTCGTCGCAGTGACCGGCGCGCCGGCGCTACCGCTCCCGGGCGCGTCGGCGCGAAAACGTGCGGAGTCGAACGGACGCCTCAGTTTCCGACGTCCATCGCGCGCTCGACGACGTCCGCGCTGTAGAGGTCGGCGAGGTCGTCGTGCTGGTCGGGACGGTTCTCGTAGACGTCCTGGAACAGGGCGACGGGGGTCATCATCGCCTGGTAGGTCGCCTCGTCCCACATGCGGTCCGAGCTGACGTCGATCTCGACGCCGTCGATGCTGATGGTGGCCGCGCGGGTCATCGCGATGGCGCCCTTGCCGGCCTCCTTCGCGGCCTCGAACTCCTCCATGGAGTCGACGATGTCGTCCATGCTCGGGACGTAGTCCGTCAGGTCGACGAGCTCCTCGCGGAGTTCGTCCTCGGTCAGGGTCAGCTCCTCGCTGCCGACCTCGAGTTCGTAGCCGTCGGCGGTCTCCTCGAGCTCGATGCGGTCACCCGCGTAGACCTGGACGCCGTCCTCCTCGCGGAGTTCGACCTCGCGGCCGTCGGCGTCGATGAGCCAGTAGCCCTCCTGGGGCGGCAGCGGGCTCTTGTTGGCCTCGACGACCTGGCCTGGGGTCAGCGACCAGATGCCGAGCATGCCCATCGCGTTGTTCGCGGTGATGCGGTCGTGGTAGCCGTCGACGTCGCGGATGTCGTCGAAGGGCCCGTCCACGGCGATGCAGCCGGCGGCGCTGGCCGCGCGGGAGGTGTTGTGGCGCAGCTCCTTCCACTCCGGCAGGCCGCCGGTCGGCGTGATGGCGCGCATGTCCTTCGTGTAGTCGACCTCGCCGTCGACCAGCAGGAACATGCGTTCGAGGTTGTTGTCGGGCTTGCCCATCTCGTCGCGCAGGACGCCCATCGCGAGTTCGGCCGAGCCGCTCTCGATGATGACGGACATCGCGAGGCTGCCCTCCTCGAGACCGTGCTCGTTCTCGACGATGGTGATGAACTCGTCGGCCTTCTTCCAGTCGTCGATGCCGCCGACCTCGGGGATGACGAAGCCGTCGATGTTCTCCACCGCGCCGTTCGCGGGGTCGGCGATCTCGAGCATGTGCTGGAAGCCGCGGTAGCGGGTCTCGGGGCTGTCGCGGTGCCAGACGACGCGGGGGTGGATCTCGCCGGGGAAGTCGGCGCCGCCCTCGGCGACGACCTCGGCGATGTTCGTCGCGCCCTCGTCGCGCATGTTGGGCGCAGTCGCGTCCTCGTTGTCCGGCACCCAGACGTCGGGCGCCTGCATGCCGCGCAGGCCGATAGCGCTTCGTAGCTTCTTCGCGGAGTCGTCTTCACCCTGCTCCGCCGTCGGGGTGGTGAAGAACGTCCGCACGAACTTCCGGTCGTGGAGTCGCTCGTCGTGTGCAGTCATTCGAAGTCACGCGAACGGTCGGCTCCGCCATTATTAAAGGTGTCAGAATCGTTCCGCGGGGCCGCGACCCGTGAGGTGGGCGCAGTCGCTCGGCGAGGGCGCGAAAGAAGTGAAATCGGAGACGGCGTGCCCGATCAGTCGTCGTCGTTGGACTCCGAGGTCAGGACGGTGTCGCCCTCCTCGGTGAAGCCGGCGGACGCTTCCTGGCGGGCCTTGGCCTCGGGGTCGAACTGTGCCTCGATGTCCTGGAAGCGCGGGACGAACGAGAGCTCGTGGTGGCTCTCGGTCTCGTGGCCCAGGTAGCGGTCTTCGAGGTCGAACTGGCCGACCTCGTCGTTCTCGGCCAGGTTCTTGAAGTCCTCGTAGCACGCGTGGGCGCCCGAGTGGAGGCCGAACAGCGTGATGAAGATGTACTTGTAGCCGAGGTTCCCGAGCTCCTCGAACGTGAGCGGGTCCTCCTCCTCGCTCCAGGCGAACGAGCTGGAGTAGTTGAAGGCGAGGTCGAGGTCGGGGTGGGTCTCGTGGATGGTCTCGGCGTAGTTCTCGGCGTCCTCGCGGGACGGGTCGGGCATCTCGGGCCAGACCAGGTCGACGCCGGCGTCGGCGTAGATGCGACCGCGCTCTAAGTGCTCGTCCCAGTCGCCGTTGGCCGAGCCGTAGGCGTCGGTCCGGGCGATGATGACGGTGTCCTCGTCCTGCTTCGCGTCGACGGCGGCGCTGAAGCGGGCCTCTGCCTCCTCGCGGGAGACGATCTGCTTGCCCGCGATGTGGCCACAGCGCTTGGGCGAGGTCTGGTCCTCGATGTGGACCGCGGCGACGCCGGCCTTCTCGTACTCGCGCACAGCGCGGCGCACGTTGTGGACGCCACCGTAGCCGGTGTCACAGTCGGCGACGACCGGGAGGCTGGAGGCCTCCACGATGCGCTTTGCGTTCTCGACCATCTCGGTCATCGTGACCATCTCGAGGTCCGGGAAGCCGAACTGGCCCAGGACCGTCGAGTAGCCCGACATGTAGATGGCGTCGTGGCCGGCCATCTCGGCGAGACGGCCGTCCAGGGCGTGGTAGATGCCTGGGGCGAACGTGAAGGTCTGGTCGTCTAGCAGCTCGCGGAACTCGCGCGCGGCGTCGTTGTCGACGTCGCGGACGAACGGTTCCGTGTCTCGGACTCGACTCGCAACTTCGTCCGTGCCTGAATCGTCGTGTGTCATGTGGTGTAGGTGTGACCGCGATCCGTGTCGCGTGTCTCTCGGCAACCCGGCCGAAGCACCCGCCGTAAAAATATGTTATGATCTTTAATGATAATACTCTTTAATGCCTCCGTATTCCTTCCATGACTCTAGGTGTCGAATGGGTGAGTGACTCACCCACGATACCCGTCCCGATACGGGGACGGCGACCGGATTGCCGTCACATCGCGTCCCATGGTAAGCACTCCCATACCCCGGACCGAAGACCGGATCGACCGCGGTTCACGGATGGCGGTGATCTCGCCGCAACCGAGGTGCGGGACCCTGGGACCTCACTCGGGCTCGACGACGGTGTTCCGGAGCGTGCCGATGCCCTCGTACCAGATCTCGACCTCGTCGCCTGGCTCGAGTAGCCCGGGGTTCGCCGGACTGCCGAAGGAGACGACGTCGCCAGGTCGGAACGTGTACCGCTCGGAGAGGAAGGCGATGACGTCGTAGGGGTCGAAGATCATCATGTCCGTGTTCGCCTCCTGGCGCAACTCGCCCCCGACGTGTGTGGTCATGTCGATGCCACGGGGATCGAGGTCCGTCTCGATCACGGGGCCGAGCGGACCCGAGCCGTCGAAGGCCTTGCGGGCCGTCCGGCGCTCCTGATCGAGCGCGTCGAGGTCGTTGAGGATCGACCAGCCACGGAGGACCTCCCGGACCTCCGCCTCGGTCGCCAGTTCGTGGCACTCCTCGTCGATCACGGCCGCCAGTTCGCCCGCGTAGGTCAGTTCGTCCGTCCAGCGCGGGTACTCGATGGGCTGGTCGGGGTGGTGCAGGGAGACGGCGGGCTTGATGAACCAGTCCGGCACGTCCGGCACGTCGTAGTCCATCTGGTCGATCTTCGCGGCGAAGTTCCGGCCGACGCAGAAGAACGTTCCCGGGTCGCTCGGCGCACGCAGCGGGCCGTCCTCGCCGACGACGTAGGTGTCGCCACTCTCCGTCGTCACCCGTCCGTCCTCGTATTCGCCCTCGACGACGCCGTCGTCCGTCTCGATCCGTGCGAGCTTCATTACGGCCCCGTCGTTCGCGCGGTGGCTTACGTGGTTCGACTCGCCGACGCGGACGCGGGACGAGCCAGCCAGGCTACGTCGGCTCGACGTAGACCTTCAGCACGTCCGGCTCAGCGGAAATCACGGCGTCCTCGATGTCGTCGATGGCCGCTTCGATCTCTTTGGTCTGCAGCCCGAGCTCGAAGTCGACGTCGGCAGCGACCAGGATTTGCCCGGGCCCGAAGAAGACCGTCCGGAGGTCGAGCACCTCGTCCACGTCCTCGCGCCCCGCGATGATGGCGCGAATCTCGGCCTGGCGTTCGGGTGCGACGCTCTCGCCGAGGAGGAGTCGCTTGTTCTGCCAGGCCAGCGCGACGGCAAAGCCCATCAGCATGAGCCCGATGAGCAGCGCGGCCACGGCGTCGTAGATCGGATCCCCGAGCTGGCGCGAGAGGAAGACGCCAAACAGTGCCAGGCCTGCCCCGCCGAGCGCGATGGTGTCCTCGGTGAGCGCCGTCAGCGTCGTCACGTCACTCGTCCGCCGGAAGGCCTCACGGTAGCTCTCCCAGCCGTACTCGTCCATCTGGCGGCGCATCTCCGCGCGTGCCTTGAGGAGCGCCCACGTCTCGAAGACGATCGCGCCGAGCAGCACGACGTAGTTGACGTAGACCGGGTCGAAGGGGATCTGGGGCGTGTAGCTGAAGCCCAACAGTTCGATGGTCCCCGTCGTGGGGCCGGCGTGGCCGCCGTGGAGCGCCTCCTGGATCTTGTGGTAGCCGTGGGTCGCGCTCTCCCAGCCCGCGATGCCGAACAATAGGACGGAGACGAGGAAGCTGTAGAAGAACTGGGCCTTACCGTACCCGAAGGGGTGCCGCCGGTCGGCCTCGCGGCCGCCGTACCGGATGCCGATGAGGAGGAAGACCTGGTTGCCCGTGTCCGAGATGGAGTGGTACGTCTCCGAGAGCATCGCCGGGCTCGCAGTCAGCAGAAAGCCGACGAACTTCATCACGGCGATGGCGCCGTTGGCGATCAGCGCGGCCATCACGACGGACCTGCTTCCGGCCATGTCCGGTGGCTCGCCGGCCCGACCCAAATAGTCGGTGGTTCGACGGGTCGGCGACCAGATCCTGCCACTCATTGGCCCGGCGCCCCACCGACCGGACGTGCTGGTCGCCATCGGAGACACGCACGGGACCGACGACGCGCGCCTCTCCGGCACCGCCCGCGAGGCCGTGCGGGACGCCGAGCGGGTGATACACACGGGCGACTTCACGACCACGTCCGTCCTCGACGCTTTCGAGCGGACGGCCACGGACCTGGCGGCCGTCTACGGCAACAACGACGGCACTGCCGTCCGCGACCGCCTCCCCGCCACTCGCGTCGTCGACGCGCTCGACCGCCGCTTCGTCGTCGCCCACGGACACGAACACGACGAGACGTCGCTGTCGCTCCTGGCGCGACAGGAGGGCGCCGACGTGGCGGTCGTCGGTCACAGTCACGACCCCGGGATCGACGTGGTCGGTGCCGTCCCGGTCGTCAACCCCGGCAGTCACGCCGATCCCCGCTGGCACCGCCCCGGCTACGCGGTCTTCGAGGCCGAAAACGGGTCCGTCCGGGTGCGTCTGCGAACGCCCGACGGCGAGACGTTCGCGACCGGAACGGTCTAGGGGCAGGCAGTCGATGGATGGAGGGCCGAAGCGTGCCGCCGCAGTCGTGAGGACGACCGGCGGTATATTGTAGCCGGCGGAGACTCAAACGACGATTTGAGCCTTCTGGCCCGGCCACCTGATCGCTTAGCGCCGGGTGGTGACGTACCAGGCCACGCCGACGACGCCGAGGACGAACAGCCCACCGGCGAAGAAGAGGAGCCCCGGTGGGAGGCCCCCGGCGACCTGGTCAGCGCCGCCGCCGGCTGCCTGCGTCACGGTCGTGGCCGGCTCGGTCGTCATGTACTGGGTCGCGGTCTCCTGTGCCGTCTCGGTGGGCGTCGCCATCGGCGTCTCGGTCGCCGCTTCCGTCATCGTCTCCATCGCCGTCCGCGTGGCCTCCTCCTGCGTCACGGTCGCGCCACCGCCGCCGTCCCCCGCCGGCGTCGGCGTCGCGGTCGTCGTCGGGGTCTGCGTGGGCGAGGCCTGGCCGCCCTGGATCGAGACGTCGCCCCCGCCGCTGGGCGCACCGCCGCCACCCCCCTCCGCGCCGCCGGCCCCGTCGCCGCCGGGTGCGCCACCACCGACCGGCGCGCCATCGCTCGGCGCGCCGACGGACAGGCGGTCGGCGACAGCCTGGACCAGCAGACTCGCGAGCGCGAGGACGCCGACCGCGCCGATCAACCGCTTGAGGGCCGTCCGGATGGTCGAGCCCTCCTGCTCGCCGCCAGCGAAGACGACCAGCGGCTGGTCGGCGGGCGCGTAGACGTCCATCTCGCGCCCCTTCTCGGAGTAGGCCGTGTCGACCACCTCGACGGCGCCGGCGTTCTCCAGCTTGCCGAGGTGGTACTGGACGTTCTGGAGGGACGTGTCACACTGGTCCGCGAGTTCGGAGGGTGGTGCGGGGTCGTCGTGGAGGGACGACAGCAGCGACCGGGCCGTGCCGGAGGAGAGGGCCGAGAGCACGTCGTCGGCCGCATCGTCGTCGACGCCGATGACCCGCGGGCCCGCGTCCTCCGACGGCTCCGCGTCCGGCCTGGAGGGCAGGAGCGACATTTGGCGACGATTGTTCGCCACCCGGTATCAGTGTTGTCCACGCGTCGGGACCACGGCACAATCCCTATGCTGTCGCGGTCTGTACGCCAGGTATGGTCGACATCTCACCGGTCCTCGCGGCCATCGTGATCGTCATGGTCGCCTTCGTCTTCTTCGTCTACCTCATGATCCGCCGGACGCTGACCCAGTTCAAGCAGGGCGTCGACAGGGGCAAGGGCGGCGGGTGAGAGAATGAACGTTCAGGTTGGGTCGTAGGGATTCGTCGGCGTGGCGAGCCGAGAAACCCCGTCTGCAGCGTCGACGTCGTCGTCGGACGAATAGAGGTACTCGATTCCTTCGGACTGTGCGAATGCGACGATCGACGCATCGACCAACGAAAACGCCCGGTGCTGTCTGAACAGTGCGTTCCCCGTCGCAAACCCGTCGGGCGTGAGCGAAGCGACAGTGAATCGCGCGTTCTCCTCGATGCGGTCGAGCAGGTCCACGGCTGCATCGTGACCCGAGTGGGTCGTCAGCCCGTTGCGCGTCTCTGCGAGGACGAAATCGAGGCCGACCGCTTCAGGCAGTGATCCGTCGTCGACACCTCGAAGGACGGGGAGCGCGTCGTCGTGCGCACCATCTCTGGAATCGGCTGCCGCGAAGAGAACTGACGTCTCGAGGAGGGCTCGGGGCATCTATTCCGGATCCACTCCCCAGGAATCGTGTTCGGCGGTTACGTCCGTCTCCGTGTCGCCCTCGTAGCCCTCGAACTCCGCGAACGTCCCCGTTTTCTACTGGACGACGTACACGCGAAGGGACCCGTCGTCTTCGACGTGCCACCGGAGGTGGTCTCCGTCGTCGATGTCGAGTTCGCGCCGGATACGCGCCGGGATGTTCGCCTGATTACCCGACACTTTGCTCTCGGCGTCGACACTCTCGCTGCTCATACGGAGACTGACGGCCTGCTGAGTGATACGGTGAGAGTGCAACCACACTACAACGGGTAGCTCCTGCCATCAGCATGTTGACACTTATACCCTCGTCCGGGTTGGTCGGCATCCAAAAGCGTTTGCGCGCCGCGCCCGCACCCGGACGCATGGACCCGCGCATCCGCGAGCACGCCGAGATAATCGTCGACCACTCCGTCGACCTCTCGGCGGGCGAGAACGTGGTGATCGACGCCCACCCGCAGGCCGAGGACCTCGTGGTCGCGCTCCACGAACTGATGGCCGACCGCGACGCCAACCCCCTCGTCGTCCAGAACCGCCTGGGCGAGCGCTTCCGGCGGGCCTTCCTCCGGAACCACGACGCCGAGTTCGACCTGCCCGACCACGAGATGGCGCTCTACGAGGCGATGGACACCTACGTCGCCATCCGCGGCAGCGACAACGTCACCGAGACGGCCGACGTCGCTCCCGAGACGACCGCCGCGTACGGCAAGGCGACGAAGCCACTCCTCGACGAACGGCTCTCGAAGACCTGGTGTCTCACCCAGTTCCCCACCGCCTCCCATGCCCAGTTGGCCCAGATGAGCACGGAGGGCTACGAGAACTTCGTCTGGGACGCCGTCAACAAGGACTGGGACGCGGTCCGCGACCACCAGGCCCAGTTGGTCGACATTCTGGACGGCGCCGACGAGGTGCGCATCCGGAGCGGCGAGACGACCGACGTCACCATGTCCATCGCCGGCAATCCGCCGCTGAACGACTACGGTGAGAACAACCTCCCCGGCGGCGAAGTCTTCACCGCGCCGGTCCCGGATACCGTCGAGGGCGCGGTGCTCTTCGACAAGCCGCTGTACCACCAGGGGCGCGAGGTCACGGACGTCTTCCTCCGGTTCGAGGGCGGCGAGGTCGTCGACCACGCGGCGGGGACGAACGAGGCGCTGCTGACCGAGGTCCTGAACACGGACGACGGGGCCAGCCGCCTCGGCGAACTCGGCATCGGCATGAACCGCGACATCGATCGGTTCACGTACAACATGCTATTCGACGAGAAGATGGGCGACACCGTCCACATGGCCGTCGGGCGGGCCTACGAGGACACCGTCGGGGAGGGCAACGAGCGCAACGAGTCGGCGGTCCACGTGGACATGATCGTCGACATGAGCGCGGACAGCGAGATCGTCGTCGACGGCGAGCAGGTCCAGTCTGACGGCACGTTCGTCTTCGAGGAGTGAACGGGCACGACGGCGGCCGTCTGGCGCTCTCGCGCGCCCGCTGGCATGTGGCAACCTTTTACTCTCGGCGCTCCAGAGCCGGGGTATGACAGAGCAGGAGTCCGGTTGGCGACTGATCGGGGCGGGCGGCACGCGGCCGCTGGTACTGATCCTCGCGGTTGTCGCGCTGGCGCTCCTCACGCACCTGGGCTGGCTGCTCTACGCGGGCGACCTCGGGACGGCGAGCCTCGCGGGCTACCTCTGGGAGGGGACGATCCTCGGGATGTCCTACGGCCTCGCCGGCGTCGGGCTGGCGATGACCTACAGCATCCTCTCGTTCGCGAACTTCGCCCACGGCGACCTCGTCACCAGCGGCGCCCTCTCCGGCTGGATCGCCGCGTTCTTCGTCGCCGGGACGGGCGACTTCTCTATCCGGGCACTCGTTCACCTCGGCGGCCCGTACTCGCTGAACACGAACACGCTCGGGCTGAGCGTCACGAACACGCCGCTCGCCATCGTGGTGGGCCTCATCGTCGCCGCGGCCCTGACCGCCCTCCTCGCCGTCGCGATCGATCGCCTGGTCTTCCGGCCCATGCGCGACCAGTCGGGCATCTCGCTACTGATCGCCAGCGTCGGCGTCGCACTCGCGCTCCGCTACCTGCTCGTCTTCGCGCTCCAGGCCGGGCCACGCGGCCTCACGGCTGGCCAGCAAACGCCGTCGATGACGGTCCCGATCGGGGCGGGGTCGCTCACGATCGGTGCCCACGAGATCACGCTCGTGGTGGTCGCGGGCCTCCTCATGCTCGCGACCCACGTCGTCCTGCGGTACACGAAACTCGGGACGGCGATGCGCGCGATGGCCGACAACGAGGACCTCGCGCGCGTCACCGGGATCCCGACTGAACGCGTCGTCCTGACGACCTGGCTCCTGGGCGGCGCCCTCACCGGCGCGGCGGGCTTCCTCATCGCCCTCGAGCGCGGGACGCTCTCGATGTCGCTCGGCTGGGACCTCCTCCTCCTGATCTTCGCCGCCGTCATCCTGGGCGGCATCGGCTCGGTCTACGGCGCGATCGTCGGCGGCGTCGTCATCGGCATCTCCAGCCGCCTGTCGCTCGTCTGGCTCCCCGAGAGCCTGGTCGTCGTCGCGGCGTTCCTGGTGATGATCACCGTCTTGCTCGTCAGACCATCCGGCATCATGGGCGGGGTGAGGACGGCGTGAGCGACGGACCAGACCGGCCCGCCGGTCAGTCTCGAAGGGGCGCGGCAGCCGACCGGCTCCGGGCGTTCGTGTCGGTCAGCGACGCTCGGTTGCTCCTGGTCTTCGCTGTCGCGCTCTACGGCCTGTTCACCCTCGTCTCGGTCGTCCTTGGATACAACTTCAACGGCATCGTCGACACGCTGCGGCGCATCACGTTCCTCTCGGCAATCTACGCCGTCCTCGTCCTCGCCCTGAACGTCCAGTGGGGGTACGCCGGCCTGTTCAACATCGGCGTGGCCGGGTTCATGGCCATCGGCGTCTACACGATGGGGATGCTCAGCTCGCCGACGACCAACACCTTCCCGGGCCTCGGGCTTCCCCTCCCGATCGGGATCCTGGGGGGCGTCCTCGCCGCCACGGTTCTCGGCCTCCTGGCTGCCCTGCCGGCGCTCCGCCTACGGGGTGACTACCTCGCGATCGTCACGCTGGCGATGGCAGAGATCGTCCGGCGGACCTACCGCTCCCCCGTGTTCCAGGAGTTCTCACTCGGCAGCGTCCAGCTTGGCACCGGTGGCTCGCGGGGCATGAACCTCCCGGAGAACCCGATCCGCACCCTCTTCTACCAGAACCCCACCGAGGTCGGGTCGCCACCGAACGCCCTCGGCAACGTCCTCTTCGACACCGCCGCGGCGATCGGGATCCAGCCCTCGGTCGTGGAGGGATGGGTCTACGCGCTGGGACTCGTGATCGTCGTCGGCGGGGTCTACTGGCTCCTGCAGCGCGTCGGACACTCCCCGTTCGGCCGCGTCCTCAAGGCGATCCGGGAGGACGAGGTCGTGGCGCGGGCCCTCGGCAAGGACACCCGGGCGTTCAAGATCAAGGCCTTCGCGCTCGGCTGTGCGCTGATGGGGCTCGCCGGCATCCTCTGGCGGCTCTCCGGCGGGTACGTCTCCACCACGATGTTCCAGCCGATCTACACCTTCTACGTCTTCGTCGCCCTCATCATCGGTGGCGCCGGCTCCACGACCGGGAGCGTGATCGGCGGCGCGGTCTTCGCGAGCCTGCTGTTCGAGGGGCCGAACTTCGTCCGGCGGATCGTCACCGGGTACGTCGACGTGGGAGCCGCACCGAACACGCTGTTCGACGCGGTCGCCGCGCTGGGCAGCCTGGACGTGACGCCGCTCGTCGCCTACTCCCTCTCCGACGTCAACGTCTCGGCGCTCCGGCTGGTCCTGCTGGGCGTCGTCCTGATCTACCTCATCCAGAACCGCCCGGAGGGCCTCCTTGGCCACCGGAAGGAGGTCGCCTCCCCCATCGACCTGACCGACCGCGACGCACGGGAGGGCGACTCGTGATGGCGACGGACGCCGACGCCGTCGGGAGCGAGCACGAGCCGGAGCCAGGCACCGACCCCCTGCTGTCAGTCCGCGGCCTCAGGAAGCAGTTCGGTGGGATCGTCGCCGTCGACGGGGCGACCTTCGACGTCGAGGCGGGCTCGCTGACCGGCCTCATTGGCCCGAACGGGGCGGGCAAGTCGACGACCTTCGACCTCATCACGGGCGTCCAGCGCCCCGACGCCGGCTCCGTCGTCTTCGACGGCGCCGACGTGACCACCTATCGAGCCGACCGCCTGGCCCGCGAGGGCCTCGTTCGGACCTTCCAGATCGCCCGGGAACTCTCCGAGATGACCGTCCTGGAGAACGTGATGCTCGCGCCACGGGACCAGCTCGGCGAGTCCCTCTGGCGGTCGGTGACGCCCGGCGCTCGCGCGGACGTGATCGACCAGGAGACCGCCCTCCGCGAGGAGGCCTGGGAGACCCTGGAGTTCCTCGAACTCGAGCACCTCGCGACCGAGTACGCCGGCAACCTCTCCGGCGGCCAGCGGAAACTGCTCGAACTCGCGCGCGTCCTGATGACCGACCCCACGATGGTCCTCCTGGACGAACCGCTTGCCGGCGTCAATCCGACGCTGGAGACGAAACTCCTGGAGCGCATCCACGCCCTGCGAGACCGCGGTCTCACGTTCCTCCTGGTCGAACACGACATGGACGTCATCATGAACCACTGTGACCCGGTGATCGTGTTGCACCAGGGGACGGTCCTGACCCAGGGCTCGCCGAGCGAGGTCCGCGAGGACGAGCGCGTCCTCGAGGCCTACCTCGGCGGGGAGGTGGACGGATGAGCCTCCTCGAAGTGCGCGGCCTGGACGCCGGCTACGGGGACCTGCAGATCCTGACGGACGTCGACATGGACGTCGCCGACGGGGAGTTCGTGAGCATCGTCGGCCCGAACGGGGCGGGCAAGTCGACGGTGATGAAGACGGTCTTCGGCCTCACGACCTACATGGACGGCGCGGTCACCTTCGACGGCGAGGACATCGCCGGCCTGCCCCCCGAGCAGATCATTCGCCGAGGCGTCGGCTACGTCCCCCAGACGGACAACGTGTTCCCGTCGCTGTCCGTCGAGGAGAACCTGGAGATGGGGGCCTACATCCTCGATTCGGTCCCACAGGACCGCCTCCAGGGCGTCTACGACCGCTTCCCGATCCTCGGGGAGCGGACGGGACAGACGGCCGGCTCCCTCTCCGGGGGCCAGCAACAGATGCTGGCGATGGGCCGTGCGCTCATGCTGGATCCCGCCCTCCTGCTGCTCGACGAGCCAAGCGCCGGACTGGCGCCGGACCTGGTCGACGAGATGTTGGACCGGGTCGAGGCGATCAACGAGGCCGGGACGGCGATCCTGATGGTCGAGCAAAACGCGAAGGAGGCACTCCGGCGCTGCGACCGCGGGTACGTCCTCGTCCAGGGGCAGAATCAACACGAGGACACCGGCGACGCGCTCCTCGCCGATCAGGAGGTCCGCGAGGACTTCCTGGGTGGGTGACCCCGGCCGTTACGGCGGCGTCACCGAGTCGACGACCTCGAGGCCGTCGCTCGTGAACTCGAAGTAGTCGTAGCTGGCCGAGGCCAGGTCGCCGTTCTCGTCGAACTCGATGTTGCCGGAGACGCCCTGGTAGTTGACCTCCTCACCGTTGGCCGCCATCTGGACGCCCTCGGCGAGGTTGTCCGCCGTGACCTCGGTGCCGCCCGAGGACGTGACCGGCCGCATGCTGTCCCGGACGGCGGTGCCGTCGTTCTCGCCCGCCGCGGCGTTCGCGAGGACCAGCACGGCTGCAGCGTCGTAGGCCTGCTTGATGAACGGCTGCCCGGCGGGGTCGGCGTCGAACGCGTCCGAGTAGAGGCTGTTGAAGGTCTCCAGCCCGGGACCCTGGCCGCTGGGCGCCGTGCCGGTGACGTTCGACATGTCCTGGCCGACGTCGCCGGGCAGGGCCGAGTCCTGGAGCCCGTCCGCCACGAGGACGTCCATCTCGCCGTCGTAGTTCGCGTAGTAGTCCCGGAAGATCTGGACGCCGCTCGCGGGGTAGCCGACGACCAGGAACGTGTCCGGATCGTCCGCGAGGACGCTGTCCAACTGGGAGGTGTACGAGGACTGCTCCGCCTCGAAGGACACCTGGGCCGTCACCGTCCCGCCGAACTGGCTCTCGAAGGCGTCGGCGAACCCCTGGGACAGGCCGCTGCCGTACGCGTTGTTGAGGTACAGCACGGCGGCAGAGCCGTGACCGAGCCGCTCGCTGGCGATCTGCGCCAGGACAGCCCCCTGCTGTGCGTCGCCGGGCGTGGTCCGGTAGACGAAGTCGTCGTCGTCCAGGCCCGTCAGGTCCGGCGTCGTGCTGGCTGGCGAGCACTGGACGACCTGGTTCGGGATGCAGACGTTCTGGGCCGTCTGGAGGGTCACGGCGGAACTGAGTGCGCCGACCACCATGGGGTACCCGGCGTTGACGAGGGCCTCCGCCCCGCTGACGCCCTGGGTCGGGTCGGTTCCCGTGTCTTCGAACTGCGTGTCGACCGAGAGGTCCGTGTCCGCGTCGTTGACCTGCTGGGGAACGAGGCTGGCCGCGTCGCGGATCGGCGGTCCGAGCTGTTCGAGCCCGCCGGTCACGCCCATGAGCAGCCCCATGCTGATCTCGCGGCCCCCGCCGCCGGAGCCACCGTCACCGCCCGATCCGTCGCCACCATCTCCACCGTCACCGCCGTCGCCCCCGTCGCCACCGTCCCCCGAACAGCCAGCGAGGCCGAAGATTCCTGCCGCACCGATTCCTCTGATGAGATCGCGCCGCTCGAGTCGTGACGTCATACCGCCTGTCCGTTGCCCTCTAGCGACCATAAACCCACCGTCGCCCCCCGTCCGCTCGCGAACACGTCACTCGCGTGCGAAACCGCTCAAGTAGGGCCGGTTCCATGCACGGGTGAATGGAGCAGCTTCGCCTCGACAACACCCTCTTCGAGGGCGACAACAGCGTCTACCTCTTCGACGGCGACCGGACGGCCGTCGTCGACACCGGCCTCGGGACGGCCGCCTCGCGGCGGGAACTCGAGTCGGCCCTCGGGGCTCACGGCGTCGCGTTCTCCGACGTCGACGCGGTCTACCTTACGCACTATCACGCCGACCACGCCGGCCTCGCCGGCGCCCTGGCCGACGAGGCTGACGCCACCGTCCACGTCCACGAGGCGGACGCGCCCCTCGTCCGCGACGACCCGGCGGCCTGGACCGCGATGCACGACCAGCAGCGCGACTGCTTCGAGGCCTGGGGCGTGCCCGCCCCCGAGCGCGACCGCCTCCTCGACCTGCTCCGGTCGGCTGGCAGCGACCTCTACACCGGCAGCCCGGCCGTCGAGCCGTTCGCGGACGGTGACCGGTTCGACGTCGGCGAGACCACCCTCGAAGTCGTCCACGCGCCCGGGCACGCGGCGGGGCACTCCGCGTTCGCGCTGTCCGATCGCGACGCCGTCCTGAGCGGGGACGCCCTGTTGCCGGTCTACACGCCGAACGTCGGCGGCGCGGACGTTCGCGTCGAGCGGCCCCTGGCGACCTACGTCGCCACCCTCGACCGTCTCGCAGCACGGGACTTCGAGCGCGCCTGGCCCGGGCACCGGGACGTCGTCCCGGACCCCGCCGCCCGCGCACGGGAGATCCGGACCCACCACGCCGAGCGCGCGCTGCGAGTCGTCCGCGTCCTCGCCGCGGACGCCCCCGCGGACGCCTGGACCGTCAGCGCCGCCCTCTTCGGTGACCTCGAGGGCATCCACGTCCTGCACGGACCGGGCGAGGCGAGCGCGCACCTGGATCACCTCGTCGACCAGGGCGACGCGGTCCGAGAGGGCACCGAGTACCGACTCACTTCCGACGCCCGGGACCGCCTGGCCGCCCACGAGGGCGACACCTGGCCACTCGAACCGGACGCAGGACGCGCCGGCAACCCCGACGCTGACGGCTGATCTCCGCCGTTCTCACGCCGTTGCAGAAACGGGAACCGTTTTCACGCCGTCGGCGGAACGAGGGGTATGAGCGCGACCGCAGCGATCGAATCGGCGACGCTCGACGAGCGAGTCGTGTTGCTGGCCGTCGCCCGGGCGGCCGAGGAGGGGCGTGCGCCGGCCAACCAGGCCCAGCTTCGCTCCATCTGCAACGAGCAACTCGCACAGGACGGCGCGCCCGTCTTCGGCGGCCTCTCGGAGGCTGACGTCTCGCGGGCGCTGTACAGCCTGGAGGAGTCCGACCTCGTCGTCAACGAGGGTCCCGAAGACACGTCGCCGACGGGCAAGGGTCGCCCCATCTACGCGCCCGTCCCGAACCCGACCACGATCTTCGACGAACTGTCGGCCGACGACGACCTCGTCCCCATCCTCGACGCCATCGACCGTCCCTGACGGCGCCGTGGAGACGGCCGCTGGCGGCCTCCGGTCAGAGGGCACACAGCGCCGACCGCTGCTCCAGGCTCGCCGTCTCCCGCATCGTCACCGTCGCACCCGTCTGCACTCGAACCGAAGGGGTGTTCGAAGGAGGCGGTCAGCCCCGCAGGACGCCGCGACGGCGAGAAATACGCAGCATTCGTGCTGGTGGCCACCGGTTCGGCTGCAGGGTTCCGCCCCCTCCACTTCGCGTCCCCGCCGATCGGGTGGTCCAGGCCACGCACAGCTTTTTCCTCCGCTCGCGCGCCAGCACCACCATGGACTGTCCGGTGGTCGCAGTGGTACTCGCCGGGGGGACGGGAACGCGCCTCTATCCCGCCAGCCGGAGTGACCGACCCAAACAGCTCCTCTCGCTCGACGGCGACCGTCCGCTCCTGACCCGAACGGTCGACCGCGCCCGCTTCGCCGACGAGGTGTACGTGCTGACGCGCGAGCGGTACGCCGAGGCCGTCCGCGAGGCAGCCCCCGGGGCGGCCGTCCTCGTCGAGCCAGCGGGACGAGACACCGGGCCGGCGCTGACGTACGCCGCCCATCGGATCCGCGAGCAGGTCGGCGAGTGCGTGCTCTGCTGTCTGCCCAGCGACCACCACGTCGAGGGCGACTTCGCCGGGACGATGCGGACAGCCGCCCAGACCGCACTCGAAACGAGGGGGCTCGTCACGGTCGGCGTCGAGCCGACCCGCCCCGCCACGGGCTACGGCTACGTCGAGCCAGGATTGGACGAAGACGGCTATTTCGCCGTCGAGCGCTTCGTCGAGAAGCCAGACCGGGCGACGGCACGGACGTACGTCGACCAACATTTCCTCTGGAACGCCGGCGTCTTCGCCTGGACGCCGACGGCGTTCCTCGACGCCGCCCGCGAGACGGTCCTCGGCCCGCTTGTCGAGGCCCTTGCGGCGGGCGATCCGGCGGGTGGATTCGCGGCCGTCGAGTCGATCAGCGTCGACCACGCGGTCCTCGAGGCAGCCGACGACGTCTTCGTCGTGCCGGCCGGGTTCGCGTGGGACGATCTCGGCGCCTGGGACGCCCTCCAGCGGGTCTGCGACCGCGACGCCGACGGCAACGCGGTGCTCGGGGAGGCTCTCGCACTCGACGCCGCGGACTGCGTGCTCGCCACGGACGGCCACGTCAGCGCCGTCGGCGTCTCGGACCTCGTCGTCGCGAGCTACGACGGCCACACCCTCGTCGCCCCGCTCGACGAGGCCGAGCGGGTCCGCGAGGTCGTCGCCCGCCTCCGCGAGCGCGGGCAGTTTTGAGGGGGACCCCCAGATTCATTTCACCCGCCTGCCACCGTCCGACGATGAACTACTGGGTGCGGTTCTGGGCCGTCGTCGGCTCCCTGGTGGTCGGTCTCGGGACCTTCGGGTTCCTGCTCCTCTCGGTTCTGTTCCCCGCGGCCGCACCCGTCGACTTCGGGGCCACCGAGCGCCTCGGCCTCACGCTGCTGGCGGGCGCCGCACTCGCCGTCCTGGTCCTGAGCGTGATCGCCGGCGACGGCGTCGTCGCGTCGGATCGGCCCGGGGACCGCCCCTGACCGCTACTCCCGCGAACTCCCGCCGTCGATGGCCAGTCGCGCTCCGTTGACGTAGCTGGCCCGCTCGCTAGCGAGCACGGCGACCAGGTCACCGAGTTCGCGCGGTTCGCCGATGCGGTCGAGGGGAACCTCGGCCGCCCACTCCCGGTAGCCCGCCTCGTAGTCCGGGACGTCGCCGCGCTCCACGGACTCCTCGATGACGCCCTCGATGCGGTCGGTTTCGATGGCACCGGGGAGCACGGCGTTGACCCGGACGGCCGGCGCGAACTCCCGGGCGAGCGTCTGGACGAGGCCGTCGACTGCCCGCCGGACGGCGTTCGAGAGGACGAGGTCGTCGAGGACGTGACGCACGGTCCTTGACGTGATGGCCGTGATCGTTCCGCCGCCGTCGGCGAGGTGTGGGTGGGCCTCCCGGACCGTCCAGACGACGCTCATCACCAGCAGGTCGAAGGCCCGGTACCAGTCTCGCTCCGTCGTGTCGAGGAACGGCCCGCTCGGCGGGCCGCCAGCGCTCGTCACCAGGTGGTCCAGGCCGCCGAAGGTCTCGGCCGTCGTGGCGACGAGCGCCGCGACCTCGTCGGGATCGGTCAGGTCCGTCTGGACGGCGAGCACGTCACCGCTCCCGGTCGCTCGCAACGTCTCGCGGGCGTCGTCGACGTGTTCTGGCGTCGCGCCACAGATCGCCACGTCTGCACCCTCGCGTGCGAACGCCTCGGCGCTCGCCAGGCCGAGGCCTCGCGAGGCGGCGGTACAGAGCACGGCACTCCCGTCGAGTTCGAGGTCCATGCCAGCCAGAGACGTCGCTCGCTCAAAAAAGACGCCACCCACCGACGACCCCGTCCCCGCGATACGGAGCGGGACCCCTCAGCTACCCCAGAAGTTGTCGCGACTGCCCAGCTGCGGACGGTTGTCGTCGGTCGCCTCGTCCTCCTCGGTCTCCTCGCCGTCGCCCTCGAGATCCGCCTCCTCGTCGTCACCCTCGTCGTCCGAGTCACCCTCGGGCTCGTCGGGGAGGCGCTCGACCTCCTCGGCGCGGGCGTGGTTCGAGCGGACCTTGGTCACCTTGACCTTCGACCGCGACGGCGGGAGGACGCCGTCGACCATGATGATGAACCCGTCCTCGGTCCGGCCGACGCCGGCCCCGCTCTCGTGGATGTCCTCGATCTCGACGACGACCTCCTCGCCGGGCTTGACGGGCTGGGACTTCAGGTCCTGAATCGGCTGGCTGTAGTGATTGCACCACTCCTTCCCCCCGCGGTCCCCGTAGTGCTGACACCCCATGCCCTCGATCCGCTCGGCGAAACTGGGGCATTCGTCCGCGAGTGGACAGTCGGCCATGACGCGCAATACTTCGGGCGAGAAGTAAACGCTTGCGGGTCGCGGACGGCCGAGTGAACGCCTGCCACCGTCGCTACCGCTCGTCCAGGTCCACGTCCTCGCCCGCACCTTCGGTGTCGAGTTCGAGCGTGGTCGCCGTCTCCACGGAGTCGATTCCGGACAGGTCACAGACGTCGGCGACCGCCGCCTGCGGGACCGTCACTCGCACCGTCGCGAACCGCAGCCGCTCCTCGACGGTTCCGAGGTCGGCCAGCCGCGCGGCGAGGTCGTCGACGTCGTCGTCCTCGACCGCCCGGACCAGCAGCGTGACCTCCTCGTCTGCCTGGGGGTCGTCACGCATCCGCCGGACCGGGTGCGAGAGGTACATCGGCGTTCCCTCGTGCGGCCATCGGTACAAACGTTTCCCCGGGCGAACGAGACGGATCGCTCGGTGACATCGAGCCTACCGGTACGTTTTATGTGACACTCTCATACTTGTGAGGATAATGGATACCGAGCGGTTGGCGATCGACGCCGAAGTCATCTGGGTTCGGACACGTGGGTGGCTCCGCGTCTGTCTTCGGCTGTTCGGTCTGGGCCTGGTGATCTTGGCCATCTACAACCTCGTCGGGCCGGCGTTTTCACGTTATGGCGCGGTCGCGCCGTATCGGGCGCCGGTCGTTTCGGTACTCTCCCTTGACACCGGGGCGGCCTACATCGCCGACGTACTGGTGTTGGGTGTCGGCCTCGTCGTTTCGTGGTGGGGGTAAGCACAGCAACCAGACTGCCAACTAGACTGCCCCTCGGTACTCCAGCAGGAATCAGCGTCCACATGGTCGGTCACGTTCAGATTCATACGTCCGCCAGGGAAATGCGCGTCACATGGGACTCTCCCCTCGCCTCGCCACTCACCTCCGCAAGCACGACCACTGGACGTTCCTCGTCGCGACCGCCCTCGTCGCGCTCAACGTCCGCCGTGGCGACCGGCGACTCTCGGCGCTGGCGTTCGGATTCATGCTCGCCGCGTTCGGCTACGACCTCTACGAGGTGCTGGCTGGTCGCGAGGACAGGTAGCGTGCGGTCCCGCTAGGCCACCGGCGACCGCTCGACGACGGTCCCCTCGACGGTCGGGTACTGCTCGACGACCTCGCCCTCGGGGACGTCGCCCTCGTCGACCATCTCCTCCAGGAGCCACCACGCCAGCTCCACGTGGTTCGTCTTGATGGCGTAGAACTCGGGGGGCACGCCCAGTTCTTCCAGGCGCTCGGGGTCGACCCACGCCTTCCCGTAGACGAGGGTACCGTCGTCGGTCACCTCGTCGAAGGGCCGCCGGACGTTCTGGGCCATGCGCTGGAGGCGGTTGCGGTGCTGGGCGGCGTCCTTGAAGACCGAGGTGCAGAAGTAGACCTTCGGGTGGTCGCCCATGACCTCCAGCACGTCGTGGCTGCCCTCGACGGCGCTCATGTGCCCCTCCTTGCGCTCGAAGCCCTCGGACTGCATCCGGCGGTAGTTCCCCTGGCTCATCTCGAACTCGTTGACGTTGCAGAAGTCCGCCGCGCCCTCCTCCAGGAACTCGAGGAACTCCTCCTCGGCGCGGATGCCCGGAATCTCGAAGGCCGGTGTCAGGCCCTCCTCGCGGGCGACGTAGAGGATGTCCTCCCACTCGGTCCCGTGGAGATCGCCCCACTGCTCGAACGGCGGGTGGAACCGGATCTCGTCGAGGCCCGCCTCGGAGAGCCGGCGCATGTTCTCGCGCCCGCCCGTGATCCCCGTGTAGAGGTGCGTGTGGAAGTTCTCCCCGAACTCCTCTTTCAGGAGCGAGAGGTACCGACAGGTCCGGTCCATGGCCTCCTGGGGCTCCCCGCCGGTGACGGAGGCGCCGAGGGCGTCCATCCGCTTCGCCTCGTCGATCACGTCCTGATCGTCCTCGACCAGGCGCTCGTTGGCGTAGACGTCGGTGACGTTCTTGCGGTTCTCGCCGAGGGGGCAGTAAAAGCAGTCCCGCTGATCGCAGTAGCCGTAGACGAACAGCACCATCTTCCCGCCTTTGGCACACTGTTCGCACCCCTCGGAGAGCATCGGTAGCCTTGTTTCGCCGTCCAGCGGCAAAAGCCGACCGAAAGTCCACGCCCGCGTGTGGCCCTGCCGCCCCGCCGCCATGACCTGACCGGCACTCCCTCTCGCCGGACGCTGGCCTCCGCAGATAAAGCATATAATATTAGTCAGTACGCCCGTATAGTAATCTTGCATATGATATAGCCGGTCGAGAACGGGCCACGACTCGCATCCGAACCGGTCCGGCCGCGTGGCCGATCGACGCCGCTGACTCGACGAGCGACCCTCGTCGACGCTGCCCCCTCATATCGAGCCCGAGAGGCCTGGAAAAACGCGACTTCCCTCGCTACGGTCGCGGAGCCACCGCGACCCCACGGCTGACAGGCCGCCGGTACCCATCTCGCCCCCGGGGCGGCCACGAATCCCTTACTCTGGAAGGGAAGTGCCCCTCTAACGGCGGTTCTGGGGGCACCGGTCCAGCACTCTCTCCAGGAGTCCTCCGAGTCGTCTGACGGCGGGACCGCCGCGCCTGTCCGACCCGTCTCCTCTATCACAGTCGCGGTCAAATATAAGAATACAATATATCATCTATTCCCTACAGTACTGTCGAACACAGTGATCCGAGCGCCCGTGGCCACGGCGCGCCGTCGTGGGCGGCCACGGTCCTGTGGGATCGACGGTCGGTGCGGGCGCCCGACTCACAGCGTCTCGAGTTCAGTCTCGAGTTCCTCGATCCGCTGCTTGACGGTTCGCACCTCCTCGGTCTGGTCCTCGTTGGCCTCGGCCAGGTCGCCGATCTCGTCGACGATGTCCTCCAGTTCGTCCACGGCGGTCTCGACCATCGAGGAGACCTCCGTCGCGGTCGCGGCCTGGTCGTCGGCGGCGTCCGCGATCTGCTCGATGCCCTGGACGGATTCCTCGACGGCGTCCCGAATCTGGGCCTGTTTCTCGTCGACCCGGCGGATCCGCTCGTCGACCTCTGCGACGTACTCCGCGGTCGTCGCCACGCTCTCGGTCGTCTCCTCGGCGACCGTCGCCATGTCGTCGATGGCCACCTCGATGGCGCTGGCCTCCTGTTCGGTCCGCTCCGCGAGTTGCTTGATCTCGTCGGCCACGACGGCGAACCCCTCGCCGTCCCGACCGCTTCGCGCCGCCTCGATGTTCGCGTTGAGCGCCAGGAGGTTGATCTGCTGGGCGATGTCGGTGATGACCGAGACGACGTCCTCGACGTCCGCGAACTGCGAATCGAGCGTCGCGGCGTTCTCACTCAGCCGGTCTGCGGCGTCGGTCACGTCCTCGACTCGGTCGAGCGTCGCCTCGACCTCCTGCTGAGACTCGACGGTCAGGTCCGCCATGCGCGTACTCTCGTCGTCGACCTGGTTCGCACTGGACGCGACCTCCTCGACGGTCGCACTCAGGTTGGTGATCTCGTCGCTGACCTCCGAGAGACTCGACATCTGGTCCGAGGCAGTCCGGTCGATGAACTGGCTGCTCTCAGCGACGTTCTCCGATCGCTCCAGCAAGCTGGACACCGCCGTCGAGACCTCCTCGCTGATCTGTGACTGGACGCGTTCGACGGCTCTGCGCTGCTCGACCAGGTCGGTCACGCGGTTGACGTACTCGAAGGCGCCGACGACGCTCCCGTCTGGCGCCCGGAGCGGCTGGCCGGCGACCCTCACGTGCATCGTGGACCCGTCGGACCGCTTCGTCGATCGCACGTCGTCGTCGCGGATGACCTGCTCGGTGCGGACGATCTCCTCGGCCAGGACCTCATCCGTCTCCTCGTTGGCGATGACCTCGTTCGCCTCCCTCCCCAGGACCTCTTCGCGGTCGAGGCCGATGTGCTCCTCGTGGGCGGCGTTCCAGTGTGCGAGCCGGCCGTCGTCGTCGACCGTCAGGACCGGTTCGGGGAACTGCTCGATCAGATCCTCGAACAGGTGTTTCCAGAAGTCCCGCTCGTGCTCAAGGCGTGCCTCTCGCTCCTCGATATCGGCCGGTACCTCGTAGAGTGCTGGTCCGGCATCCGACCCCTGTCCGGTGGACTGTGACATTCTTGGTCGGTACGTTCGTAGCATCCAGTATAAACGCATGGCCTCCGATATCACGGTTGATACTGTAGCCCGTCGCCGGACCCATCGGCGGACAGAGACGCCCGTGGGGCCACCCCGATCCACCACCCCGCCGTTCAGCGGTCCGACACCGGACGCTGTCGGCCCTGCTCGGACTGATAGCGGGACGCGTGCTCGTCGAGGACGGACTGTCGGCGACGTTTGGCCTCGTCAGACATCAGCGATTCGTCCCACTCGAAGCCCGCGTCCGTCTCGAGGTCGACGGACTCGACCGCCTCGAGGTCTCCCACGCGGTCCTCGACCTCCTCGTAGAAGTACGGGACCATGTGGCACATGGGCGAGGTGAGCCGCATCTCGATCGACACGTCGCCCCCTGCGACGTCGATCGACTTCACGAGCCCCATCTCGACGATGTCCAGACTCGACCCGGTAGCGGCGCTGCAGGGGTCGACGACGTCGTGGAGACACTCGCGGACGCTGTCGACGTCGACCTCGTCTCGGGGAGCCGTCCCGCCGGCCGCACTCTCGTCGCCACCCTGGTCTGCACGCGACTGATTTGCATCGCCGGCACTCATCACTCGGCCACCTCGAACTCCGTGGACTGCCACTCGTCGGTCAGTTCGACGTCGCTATACTCGTCGTCGTCCATCCCGGCCTCGAGCTCGTCGATGTCGAAGCCGTGAGCTTCCGCCCAGTTCTCGCCGAGAATCTTCTTTTTGTCCTCCTGGGTAATCGTGTACGTGCCAGCGAAACTCTCCATTTCCGGGAAGTCGTACTCCCAGAACCGTTTGAGCAGGAGTCCGGGGTGGAAGTGCGGCGCCCCGGTCCCCCACAGGACCTTCTCGAGGGCCTGCTTGCCGCCGCCGTAGAGGAGCTCTTCGAGGGTACTCGCGAACGACTCGGGCGCGGTGAGAAGCTCAGCCAGCGTGAGCTCGAGGTTCACGTACACGTTCGGGTGGCGCGCGATCTGCCACCCCGTCTCCTCGGCGAACGAGAGTCCGCCGTGGACGATCTCGAACGTGAGGTCCGGGAAGCTGGCCGCCGCCTCTTCGACGTCGCCCACTTTGTAGGAATCCATCGGGACCGCGCCGAACGGGAACGCCTTGTGGACGGCGACGACGTCGAGTCCGAGGTCGGCGACGTGCTCCCAGAGCGGGAACGCGACTTCCGGGTCGTCCATCTTGAACCCGTGGTGCGTCCCGTCGGCTTCCCAGTACGACGGATACACCTTCACGCCGTGGGGGTCGAACGCCTCGACCTGCCGCGTCAGATCGGCCTGCGGATCGTCGAGGCCGATCGCGTCGATGCTGGCCAGCGCCGCAGTTCTCGTGGGGTTGTGCTCCACGAACTGTTTGGCTTTCGCCTCGGCGGTGAGACCGTCGTGGAACACCGTAATTGACTGGGGGTGGATGACGGCAAAGTCGGTCTGACTCTCCCGAAAGAGCGCACGTTCCGTGTCTTCGATGGGCCAGTTACCGAGGAACGACTCCCGCGTCCGCCGATAGCCCTCGGGCATCTTGTTTTCGAGTGCCACGCCGATCTCGGCGACTTGCTCCGCGTACCGCGGGACCCGGAAGTTCGACTCCGTCTGGTTGTAGGAATGGACGACTGCGTCGGCGACGAAGACCTCGTCTAACGATGCCATACTAGTGGTCACGCGAGTTGATCATCATATACATTTTGGTACGTGGTGTGATAATACGCGGTCGATGAGGCATCGGCCCGTTCATCTACGGGCGGACGAGGATCTTGACCTGATCGCTCGTCGCGTCGAGCAATCGCTCGAATCCCTCGTCGACGACGTCCGCGAGCGAAACCGTGTCCGTCACGATCGACTCGGGATCGAGGGCACCGCTCGCGACGTGCTCAAGGGTCATTCCGAATTCGCGGTCTGACAGCGGCCCACCGAGATACGCGAGCGTCCCGGAAATGGTCCGCTCACCGAGCACGACGTCGTTTAGCTGCAGCGCGGTCTCGTCCTCGAAGAGACTCACAATCGTGACGTCGCCCCCCTTCCGGGTGGATCGCACTGCGTCGGTGACCGTCCGTTCGACCCCCGCAACTTCGTAGGCCACGTCGACGCCACCGTCACAGGTCTCCCTGAGTTGCTCGACCGGATCGACGCCCTCGGGGTCGATGGTGACAGTAGCGCCGCACTCGCTCGCCCGCTCCCGACGCGCATCGCGCGGTTCCACGGCGACGACGGTGGTGGCACCGGCCAGCCGAGCGGCTTGACTCACCGCGAGGCCGATCGGACCACAGCCAAAGACGGCAACCTCGTCGCCCAACTCCAGTCGGGACTGGCGAACCGCGTGGAGACCGACACTGAACGGCTCGGCCAGCGCGGCAGCCCTCGTGGAGACGTCCGCTGGAAGCGGGACGACCTTCTCGACGGAGACGACCGCCTTCTCGGCGAAGCCACCGCCGCCACCCGAGAGGCCGACGAACCCCCCCGACGTACACCGGTGGTAGTTCCCCTCTGTACAATAGCGACACTCGCCACACCAGACGATCGGATTCACGGCGACCCGGGTGCCCGCGGCCATCGACACGCCGGGTCCCGCATCTTCCACGACGCCGCTGAACTCGTGCCCCATCGTGATGGGCAACCGGTCGCCAGTGACGGGGTGGGGCTCCTGGTCCGGAATCGTGTGCGGTCCGGCGACGTACTCGTGGAGGTCCGAGCCACAGATGCCACCTGCCGTCACGTCGATGCCTACCTCTCCAGTGCCAGGATCCGGGGCTGGTACGTCGTCTATCCGTACGTCTCGTCGACCGTGGTAGCGAACAGCGCGCATCAGCCACCGTTTTCAATATTACTGGGTATATATCTTTGGTCCGCACCGCAGGTCGTCCGGCGTCCCGCCTTCCCCGACGCCATGTTCCCGTGGAGGCCGTGGCTACTGGCGGTGGTCGCCTCCGCTGGCCGGGTGCGACGCGCCTGTCTCGCCCGCTACCGCCCGTTCGGTCCGCTATCTCCAGGTCTCACTCCGCATCCATCTCCTCCAGTACCCCTCGATAGCTGTGCAGGCCCCTGATGTGCTGCCCGCCGTCGACCGCGATCGTTTCACCCGTCACCCACCCGGCGTAGTCCGAGCAGAGGAAGGCGACGACGTTCGCGATGTCTTCGGGCTCACCAAACCGGTGCCCCAGCGGTGTTCGGTCCAGCCACTCGTCGCCGAATTTTCCCTCGAGGAGCCCGTGCTCTTCCGGTAATGGCGTTCGCGTCGACCCAGGTGCCACTGCATTGACCCGGATCCCGTGGTCCCCGACTTCCCCGGCGACCGTCTTCGTGAACTGGCTCACTCCGGCCTTCGCGGCCGTGTAGTGGGCCAGCCCGTCAGTGGCCACCTCGTAGTTGATCGAACTGACGTTCACGATCGAGCCCTCGGTCCCCTCGTCGATCATGTGGTCGAGGACCGCCTTGGTGTTGAGGAACGTGCCCTTGAGGATCGTGTCGGTCACGGCGTCCCACTCCGATTCGTCCATCTCCCATATCCACGAGATGGGCCCGATTCCAGCGTTGTTGACCAGGATGTCGATGGGGCCGACGGCGTCGACGGCGGTCTCGACTGCCTGCTCGACGGCCGCACTGTCGGTGACGTCGCACTCGATGGGTATCGCGGACGGCTCGTACCGCTCCTCGAACTCGTCACACGTCTGCTCGGCTTCAGGCACGTTGACGTCGGTAATCGCAACCGAGACTCCGTGTTCCAGCAACGTCTCTGCGATTCCACGACCGATTCCTTGAGCCGCACCTGTCACGATAGCGGCGTCGCCTGCTATCTCCATTGCACCCGCACGTCACCTGGCGTCACCAAAGTACTATGGATTGCGGCCGGCCGTAGCCATCCCCGAGCGGACGAGTGGCGGGCAGATGCGCGCGGGGCCTCTCCACCCGCCACCGCGCCCGGACTGGGAGTCTCGCCACCACCGAGCATCGGATTTTCGAGCGGCAAAAACTGCCAGGCCCCGGGCCACCCTGCCGATCTGGTGTTATACCATTACGATCGTAGTTGTGTAATGAAAATGGCGGTGAGAAACGGGGACGAATAGCACGGATTTACTGCTGGAAAAAGATCACAGTTCCACGTCGCCCGTCTGGACGTTGATTTCGATGCGATTCGCGACGCTCGTGACGAGGTCTGGGAGCTCCTCGTGCAGGTACTCGCCGTTGAATCTGGCAGACGGCCCGACCACGCCGACGGTTCCTATGACGGCCTCCGTTTCGTCACGAATGGCCGCTCCGACGGCGAAGACTCCGTTCAGGATTTCCCCGCGGTCGAGAGCGTATCCCTGCTCCCGGACTTGCTCTAGCTCGGCCCGGAGCTCGTCCGTGTCGGTGATCGTATTCGACGTGTGCTCCGTGAGGTCGTGCTCGTCGAGGAACTGGTCGATTCGTTTCTGCGGGAGGTTCGCCAGGATCGGCTTGCCGGCAGCCGTGCAGTGGAGGAACTGACTCCGCTGTGCCCGATTGTTGATGTGGAAGTTCCGGGCCGTCGCGTCACGGCCGAACCGCTCGTAGAGTTTGTACAGCCGGTAGTCCCGCTCCACGTGGAGGTTCGCCACTTCCTCCGTCTCGCTAACGAGTTCGTCGACGAGGCCCTTCCCGGCCGTGACGAGCGGGTGGGTGTTGGTGAACCGCTCGCCGAACAGGAGGGCCTCTGGCCCGAGCATGTAGGTCGTCCCCTCCTGCTTGACCATGTTGTACCCCCGGAGCGTCGACAACTGCGTGTGGACGGCACCGGGTGTGAGTCCGACCCGGTCCGCCAGCTCCGTCACCGTCGCGCCGTCCGACACGCGGAGTTCCTGGAGGATCTCCATCGCGTTCTCGACCGATTTGACGGTTTTCCGCGATTCCTGGGATGCCATCTCTCTTCTCTTAGTTGGCCGACCGACGACAAATATTTTTTCCTCGCAAATCTTCGTCGGTGGCTGACCCGTGGAGTCGAGACATCACTCTCTCCGGAGTCCGTGGATTCGCGGAGAGAGCGGCCCGGGCCCCGGTTCGTCGGGGAGACGTGGCACACCCCATCATTAATATAGTTGGTCGTGAATGGATGATCCATGTTGCGCGTCGAGGGTGTGACAAAGACGTTTGGCGGATTAGTCGCCGTTGACGACGTCGACGTCGAGATCGGCGAGGGTGAGATCGTGGGGCTCATTGGCCCCAACGGAGCGGGGAAGACGACGCTGTTCAACGTGATTTCTGGCGTCTACGCACCTGAAAGCGGGTCGATCGAGTTGAACGGGGACCAGGTCGGGGGGCTCAAACCACACGAGATTGCGCGCAAAGGCATCGCTCGCACCTTCCAGACGGCGCGGACGTTCAACGAATCGACCGTCCTCGAGAACGTCGTCGTCGGCGCGGTCTTCGGCACCGCGGACGACGTCGACCAACGCGAGGCCCGACAGATCGCTCGTGCCCAGCTCGAGTTCGTCGGGCTTGCCGACCGCGAGTCCGAGGTCGTCAGCACCCTCAACATCATGGACCGGAAACTGCTCGAACTCGCGCGTGGACTCGCTGCGAACCCCGACGTCATCTTCGTCGACGAGATTGGCAGCGGTCTCACGCCCAGCGAACTGGATTCCCTGACGGACTCGCTCCAAGCAGTCCGCGACGAGCGGGACATCTCCGTCCTGTGGATCGAACACATCATGGACGCGATCATGGCCGCCACCGACCGGATCGTCGTCCTGAACCAGGGGCGCAAAATCGCCGAAGGCCCACCAGAATCGGTTCGCGAAAACGAGACCGTCCAGCAGGCCTATCTCGGAAGTGACTCCCGATGAAGCTCCACGTCGACGACTTGAACGTCGGATACGGTGACCTGCAGGTCCTGTGGGACGTGTCGGTCGACATCCGCGACGCGGATTCGGTCGTCGCACTGGTCGGCCCGAACGGGGTCGGGAAAACGACCCTCCTGAAGGCGCTCGCCGGGCTCCAGCCCTCGACCTCCGGCACGATCGAACTGTTCGGCGACGACGTCACTCACCTGCGTGCAGCGCAAATCGTCGAGCGCGGGTTCGTGTACGTCCCCGAGGAGCGGAACCTCTTCGACGACATGACCGTTCGTCGGAACCTCAAGATGGGCTCGTACACCGAGCGGGACCACTTCGAGGAGACGCTCGCAGAGGTCTACGAGATGTTTCCCGTCCTGGAGGAGCGCAACCAACAGCTCGCGGGGACGCTGAGTGGCGGTGAACAGCAGATGTTGGCGATCGGCCGTGGCCTGATGGCGCAGCCGAAGTTACTGGCCCTGGACGAACCGTCCGGCGCGCTTGCCCCGCAACTGGCGGAGCGGGTCTTCGACAAGATCGACGAGATCAGCACGGACACGACCGTCATGCTGGTCGAGCAACACGTGGACCGGGCGCTGGCCCTCGCCGACAGGGCCTATCTTCTCGAGAACGGTCGCATCCAGACGGCAGGGACGGGGGCGGACCTCCTGGCGAGCGACCACGTCAAGAACGCCTACCTCTGACACCAGCAATAGGTGGCAAATGATTCCGACACCATCGAATATTTATATGGTTGCGTAATCGTTACGACCGCTTATGGTGAGAGATAGTCCCACCAGGGTGGATAGACGGCGTTTCATCAAAACGGCCGGTGCGAGCGTCGGGATCGCTTCGCTCGCTGGGTGCCCCAGTTCGAGCGGTGACGGGTCCGACGGGACTGGTGGCAGTGATGGGAACGGTGACTCGTCGGGGGCCGCCACGGGCGGGGGCTCGTCCGGGGGAGGTCCGATCCGGATTGGCGCGCTCGAGCCCTTCTCTGGGCCGTTCTCGTTCATGGGCAATCCCCACATGTCCGGGCTGTCGTTCGCGGTCGACGAGATAAACGCCGACGGGGGTGTCCTCGACCAGACCGTCGAAGTCGTCCAAACCGACACCGAGTCCGACCCCGTGACGATGGTGAACTCCTACACGCGAATGGTCGAGGGGGAGAACATCGTCGCAGCGACCGGTCCGGTGAGCAGTCCGGCCGCAGTCAGACTCAGGAGTCAGGCGGAACGCATGGAGGTCCCCGTCTTTCATCACGCCGCCGGCGCCACCAACGTGCTGTCCAAAGACTCTCGGTACGCGTTCCGGACCGTGCTCCCGCCAGCACACGCCTCTTCGTACTCCCTGAGTCGGTTCCTCGGCAACCAGGACCTCGGGAACGCAGGGATGATCGTCCTCGACGACGGCTGGGGGGCGACGTTCGGGGACACGCTGCCGTCGTACGCTCCACAGGGTCTCGACGTGACCAGCACGTCGGCACCGGTCTCTGAAAGCAACTTCACGCCGTACATCCGCGAGATGCCGTCCGACCTGGACGCGATGGTCGCGACGTCGCATCCCCCCGGCATCCCGAACATCTTCAACCAGACGTTCGAGGCCGGACTGTCGCCGTCCCTCACGACCGGTGCGATCGACCCCGCGTCGCTGTACTACGACGCGATCGGTGACGCAGTCACCAGAGGGTTCGCCGCGATGACCGCCGTCGACTTCACGAGCGACTCGTACACCGAGGTCGCCAGCCGGTACACGGAGGAGACGGGCAACTACTTCGACATGCCCGCTGCCGCGGGGTACGTCGCCGGGAAACTGATCGCCGCGGGACTCGAGCGGAGCGGGTCTGCGGACCCGGCTGCGCTCGCGGACGCGATGCGAGGCATCTCCTTCGACACGTTGCTCACCCAGCCGATCGAATACACGGAGTGGGGCGAACTGAAGGACATGCAGGTTCTCTGGTACGGATACGAACTGGAGGCCCCGAGTCACGCACCCGACAACCCGTTCCGGCTCACTGAACAGTTCCGCACCGACCCGCTCCCGCCGTTCGACCCCGACTCGCTGGAACTCCCCGATGGCCTGTCGTCGTAACGTGGGAATGGTCTCGGCGCCACTGGTGTAGACCCGTTGGGCTCGACACGACTCCGTCTCCGTCGCCGGCCCGTGTGAGTGGACCACAATCTATATTATACGTCCACGTGACTCCGCTATCGATGGTATCGGAGATAGTTCGACAGGCGATGGCTCTCGTCGTCGATGGGCTCTCGACCGGGTTCCTGATGGCGTTACTCGGCCTCAGTATCACGCTCGTCTTCGGGCTGGGTGGGGTCCTCAACCTCTCGCTTGGCAACTTCGCCGTGATCGCGGCGACCGCGACGGCGGTCCTGCTGGGACTGTCGGGGAGTTTGCTCGTCGCAGTGCTCGGTGGCCTGCTCGTATCGTGTCTGTTGGGTCTCGTCGTGGATCGGTCGTTGCTGTCCCTGGTGTACCGGTCGTCAGGGGAACAGCGCACGCTCGTGGGCATTTTCACGATGCTCGGGCTGTCGATCGTCCTCGATGGCGTCATGTACGTCTATTACCCCTCGCAATACTCGATTCCGCTCGACGTGCCGTCGCTGACGGTCGCCGACGTCACGTTTCGAGGCTCCTCGCTGGTGATCATCGCCGTGTCACTGCTGCTGATCGCCCTCCTCCACACGTTCTTCGAGCGAACGTACCTCGGCGGTGCCACACAGACCATCATGCAGGACGAAACCGGTGCGCTAGTGTGTGGGATAAGTCCCAGACGCATGCGCACGCTCGTGTTCATCGTCAGTATCGCCATCGCGGCTATCGCGGGAATCCTGTTCGCCGCGTCGGCGTCGGTCTCACCGTCTTCGTCGTTTCGGTTGACCATACAGGCGCTCATCGTCTCCATCGCCGGTGGCGTGACGAGTATCGCTGGCACGATTTTCGCGGGACTGCTGTTGGGCATCGTCTCGACCGTCGCTGCATCGACCATCGGGTCGTCGTGGTCGAGCGTCGTCCTGTTCGGCGTCGTTCTCGGCGTCATCTTCGTCAGGCCGGGTGAGATCGTATGAACCGGGACCGCCTCTCTCTCTGGGCCATCCTCGGTCTCTTCGCCCTCTCGCCACTCCTGCTGCTCACGACGGAGAGCATATACGCGACGCGAATCCTCTCGCTGATCGTCATCTTCGCGACGCTCGCCACGGCGATGAACCTGGTCTTCGGGCACAGCAACCAGCTGTTCTTCTTCGTCGGGGCGCTGAGCGGGACCTCGAGCTACCTGTGTGCCATCGCGCTGCTGAACTACGGCATCTCTCCCTGGCTCACGCTCGTGCCAGCGTCCCTCCTGACCGGTGCGATCGGCATGATCGTGAGCTACGCGTCTGCCCGGCGGAAATTTGGCGTCGTCGCGATATCGATCATCACGCTCACCATCCAGCTGGCGTTTCGAGACGTGCTGATCGGCGCCCGGGAGATCACGGGTGGCAGTACCGGGCTCGCCTTCCGCGGACTGTCGCTCGGGTTCCTCCAGGACGCTCTCGGCGTGGATCAGTTCTTCGTGCTCTACTGCCTGTTACTCGTCCTCCTGTTCGCCGTCGTCGGAACGTACCGCTGGATACTGTCGTCGCGGTACGGCATCGCGCTCGACGCCATCCGTCAGGACGAGGAGGTGGCAGAGTACATCGGCATCGACGTCCTCCGGTACAAATCGCACGTCGGATTCGCCGCTGCCTTCATGATCGGGCTCGTGGGCCCCTTCTACGCGCAACTCTCTGGATTCGTCGTTCCGAGCATGTACTCACTCGCCTCGGTCGACATCATCATCCTGGTAATCCTCTTCGTCGGGGGGCTTCGAACCACGCTGGGCCCGCTCGTCGGTGCCGTCGGCATCGTCTACGCCAACCAGACGCTCAGTTCGCTCGGACAGTGGCGCTCCGTGGTGTTCGGTGCGCTGTTGATATTCCTGTTCCTGTACTTCCGACGGGGTGTCGTCCCTGCTGCCCGAAACGCCGTCGAACAGCGACTCCTGAGCGACGACCGAGGTACTTCACCCGCAGACTAGCAATCGGCTGCCGACGGCACCCCACGACCGGATCTGTCGGCGACGGCAGGAGTGAGAAAGGTTATGTAAAACCAATCTGTAACTACAGGGGAGACCATGAAAGCGGCCCGCCTACACGAGTATACGTCGGATTTCGCGACCGCGTTCAGTATCGAGGACGTCGACCGGCCGGAAATCGAGCGTGACGACGAGGTCGTCGTCGAGGTCGCGGCTGCCGGGTGGTGCCACACGGACAACCACATCGTCGAGGGGTCGATGGCGGACGTCGCCGACGCGTCGCTCCCGTACACTCCTGGCCACGAAAACGCCGGGACCGTCGTCGACGTGGGCGACGCCGTTACGGCGGTGGCACCCGGCGACGCGGTCGTGGTCCACCCACCGACGTCGTGTGGGACGTGCCGAGCGTGTCGGTTAGGCGAGGACATGCACTGTCCGGAGCACGTGTTCGCCGGACTCGACAGGGACGGTGGCTTCGCGGAGTTCATGAAAACGAGCGAACGCTCGGTCATCGCGCTCGACTCGCTCGACCCCGTCCAGGCTGCGCCCCACGCCGACGCCGGGCTGACGGCCTACCGAGCGGTCAAGCACGCGGCCCAGGACCTCGTGGCGGGTGACGTGACGGTCCTCGTCGGCATTGGCGGCGTCGGTCACATCGGCCTCCAGGTCCTCCACGCCATCAGTCCGACCAGGACGATCGCCGTCGACGTCGACGACGCCGCGCTGCGCCTCGCAGAATCCTACGGGGCAGACCACGTGATCGACGCGTCCGCCGAGGACGTTCCAACTGCCGTCGACGCGCTTACGGACGGCACCGGGGCTCAGAAGGTCGTGGACTTCGTCGGGAGTGACGACACGCTCGGGTACGGGCTCGACGTCCTCGCAGTCGGTGGCGACCACCACGTGGTCGGCTACGAAGGCGACCTCCAGGTGCCGGCACAGGCGGTCGTCGGTCGGGAGATCGCCTACCGTGGCTCGCTGGTCGGCACGTACACCGAACTGCAGGAACTCGTCGCGCTCGCGGAGGACGGCGAGGTGGCGGTTCGCACGTCCACGCACCCTCTCGAGGACATCAACGACATCGCCGAGCGCCTCCACCGCGGTGAGATCGAGGGGCGTGCCATCCTCGAACCATAGCGTCGGGTGCGGTCAGCCGCGACCGGGCCCCCACACACCCCGAGGACCCGTCCCGACTCTCCGCCCGTCGAACCCCCTCCCGCGCCGTGGTCAGCACACTCCCCGTTTCCGACCGGGCGGCAGTCACAGGGATCTCCGATGGGTGCTGGCCCGCTGTCGCACCGCCTTTTCCGACCGGATAGTTTTCCACACCAAAACCGCCGCACGCCGGGGGTGCACTTAAAGCCACCTCCACCACCGCCAGCCCACTCCGCCGCCGAACCGCCGGGCTGCTCGCTGCTCTCGTCGCCAGTACCACACGAACTGCGTCGAGTGACACCCGCCGGTGACCGCCTGGGGAACCTGGATCGAGCCGCCGATTCCAGCACAGCCGGCTCATCTGAAAACGGTGCGACCGTCTCCCCGCCTCGCGCCTGGTAGCCCCACAGAAGCGAACGCGCGGCGTGCGACCTCCCGGGGTGTGACCGGTGTTCGGGGCGGTGTACTACCCCGGTGGACCGTCGCCGTCCCCCACTTACTCGGATACGATCTAGCGCGCTGGACCCTCCGCAGCGGACACTCGATATTGACCTCGAAAACGAACGACGGACCGTGGCCGTTCGCCCGGCGTCGTGCGCCTCGTGGACGCGAGTCACGGCTGATTTGGTCGTTTCCCCGATGTCGCTGCGCACACCGACGCTGGACGGACACGCCTCTCCATCGGCCAGCGACGGCGGTTTCCCCCTTCTTGTTCGAAACACCCTGTTCCACATACAAAAACGATCGCAGGACGCCGCCCTCTCGACGTGGTGCCGCCACCGCGCGGAGGTAGCTGCCTGTCCGCCATAGCCGAGGCCGACGTCGACCTGGACTCCGGGCGGGCCGAGGACAGGCAAACCGACGAGGTACCGCGCAGCTGGCAGCCGTTCGGCGCCGCCCACCGGGCGCGAGACGAGCACAAGAACGCCACGGGTGGCATCTCCGCCACTCTCCCGCCGTGCTGCGCGCGCGAAGCTACGGCCCGTCCCGCAGAGACCGACTCGTCTCGAGCCACTTCCCGGTGCGGTAGCGATAGTACGTGATGGCCGCCGGCACCGTGGTTTCCACGAGGAGGGCGCCGTACAGCGCGCCGATACCGAGCCACGTGACGACGCCGAGTGCGGCGACCGGCACCGTGAACAGGTAGAGCCCGACGATGGCGCCGTAGAACGGCCAGCGCGTGTCGCCGGCGCCGCGGAGGACGCCCGTCGTCGACCGGTCGACGCCCAGCGCGATCGACGCCACGGCGCCGATCCGGACGAACGGGACCGTCCGCTCGATCGTCGCGGGATCGGCGGTGAACAGGCCGGCGATCGGCCGAGCGAACGCGACGACGACCAGCGCGAGGAGGGTGAAGGCGACGACCGCCAGTTGGATGATCTCGCTACCGTAGGCGGTGGCGACCGCCTCGTCGTCGGCCCCCAGGTGGCGTCCGACGAGACTGCTCGCCGCGATGCTCGTCCCCCAGGAGAGGCTGTTGATCAGGTCGCGGATGCGACGCGCGATCTCGAAGGCCGCGACGGTCACCGCGCCAAAGGTGCCGGCGATCGCGAGGAGCGGGAAGACGACGAGCGCTCGCGCCAGTTCCTGGAGCACTAGTGGCGCGCTGACGCGAACGAGTGGGGCGACGACCTCCGTGTCCAGGAGCAGCCCATCCCGCGTGAGCCCCACCGGGATCGGCTCCGCTCCCGGGTACTGGCGACGAACCAGGCCCCACAGGAGGGCCCCGGCCACGAGGCCCGTCGCCACCACCGTCCCCACTGCGGCACCGACGACGCCCCAGCCGAGTCCGAAGATGAGGACGCCGTTCAGGACGACGTTCACGACCGCCCCGGCGCTCCGGATGACCATCGGCGTCCGGGTGTCGCCGATGCCCGCGAAGATCCGACTGGCGATCTTCGTGTAGAACTCGAAGACGATCCCCGGGGCGACCGCCGCGAGGTACAGCGACCCGTACCGCACCGCGTCCTCACCTGCGGTCATGACGTCGACGAGGACCGCGGCCTGCGTCGCGAAGAGGACGACCAGGGGAACGCTGACGAGGGTGGCGAGCACGTAGCTCTGGGTGATGACGCGGTCGGCCAGCCCCGACCGGCCGCCGCCGTGGTACTGGGAGACCAGGCTGATCGACCCACCCGAGACGCCGAGGGAGATCTTGTTGCCGATCTGCCAGTAGGCGTAGGCGAAGGCCAGACCGGCGATGGCTGCCGGACCAACCGCCAGTCCGACCATCGCGAGGTCGACGGTTTGCTGGGACATCCGGGCGAATCCGGTGACGAGCCGGGGCCAGCCAAGCCCGAAGGTCGCCCGAAACCGCTCTCGCTCGATCACCCCCACCCGCTCGAGCGTGGCGGCGACCGCGTCGAACGCCGTCCCGCCGAGCCCGCCGATGCGACTCACGCGTCCGCCGCCTCCACTCCCCGCATCCGGCCCGCCCGAGCGTCGCCACGCTGCGTGTCGAGGCCCGTCATTCGCTGCTGCCAACGCTGCTCGCGCTCGCGGCCACGCTCGACACTCCCTGCCGTCCGCCGTCGGTCACTCGCCCGGTGCCCCCGTCGCGTGCCGCGGTGGCGATCAGTGGTCCCCATCGATCTGCTCGCAGTACAGTCCAGCGGTTTCCACAGCCGGTATTAGGCTTTTCGGACACACGGGCCCGCGAAGCGAGTACTGCCCGACCCCGTCTGCCGGAGCCAGCTCCGAGCTTGGCCTCCGCGACCCGGTTGACAACGACCTGTGACGACCACGGGGACGCTGGCGATGCGGACGCCGAGCGGTTCGGCGCCGTCGCCCGAGCCGACACAGTCCGTCCGTCACCTGTCTGCGACCGCCACCCTCGCACCCAGGATTCGCGATCCGCGCCACTCACCCGTGAGAGCCCTATCTGGCGGAAATTTATCCATACAAAACACTATTCGGGACCTTTGTCCGTTCGTCCCCGTGAAACCCCCCGCGATCCGTCTCCACAGGTCGACGCGCGGGTCGCCATTCGACGGGGACACAGACGTCCTGCGGCCCGATTTCGGCCACCCACCCCAACCGCCGCAGGCGAGTTATTTACCATTTCAAAACGTTATGGCGGTCTGGCACCCCACGCCAGGGATTTCGCCACCGGCCGAGCACTCTCAAACGTTACAAACCTAAGACCGTAATAAAAGAACCACGTCACGTCCCCTCCTGACGAACGTGGACGCCTCGGACGCGCTGGCCGTAACATCCCACCTCGAACCTCGTGGAACGAACGCCGCACCGTATTGCATGTCAAAACACATGGCCTAACACACCTGTCAGTGGACGGCGCCGCGACCCTTCATATGGGTCACGCTAACAGTCCACGCACGGGGACGAGGCGGAAGGCGTGCCCGCCTTTCGCGGCCGTTCGCGCTCGCTCGCTACCGTGTGGCCCTCGCTGCGCACCGCCCCACGACCACCGTTTCCACTGTGAAAACGCCCGTCGCCGGCGGGCGGACGCGGTAACTCACGCGGGCCTCGGCGGCCCTGGCGGTCGGTCGGCGTTCCCGAACGTATTTGTCCGTGGGTCCTGACTTCCCGGCCATGTCGATCGACGAGACGACGAGAGACGAACTCGCGGACGCGCTCTACGGGGCGCTCGGATCGGGTGACCCCATCGACCGCCCCACGGCCAGCCACGACCTCACCATCGCGGACGCGTACGAGATCCAGGGCGCCTTCGTCGACCAGCGCATCGACGCCGGTGCCAGCGTCACCGGCCACAAGATCGGACTCACGAGCGACGCCATCCAGAACCAACTCGGGGTCGACGAACCGGACTTCGGTCGCTTGCTCGACACGATGTTCGTCGACGGTCGGACCATCCCGACCGAGGACCTCATCGCGCCACGGGTCGAACCAGAGGTGGGCTTCCTCCTCGAGGAGGACCTGGAGCCGCCGGTCACCTACCTCGACGTGTTGGACGCGACCAGTGCAGTCCTGCCGGTGCTCGAAATCATCGACAGCCGGGTCCGCGACTGGGACATCCGGATTCAGGACACCATCGCCGACAACGCGTCGGCGGGCCTGTACCTCACTGGCGAGTCCCTCACGTCACTCGACGGAATCGACCTCTCCCTCGAGGGGGTCAAGCTCTACCGAAACGGGACCCTCGAAGCCTCTGGCGTGGGCGCTGCCGTCCTGGACCACCCTGCCCGCTCGGTGGCCTGGCTGGCCAACACCCTGGCCGACCTCGACCAGCGGGTGGAGGCCGGTGACCTCATCCTCAGCGGCTCGCTGACGCCGGCCGTCGATGTCGAACCCGGAGACGTCCTCACGGCCGAATTCACCTCCGTCGGCTCGTTGACGGCTCGCGTCGGCGAGTGACGGCCCCTCCCTGACCGGCGACGCGCGGCGACCGAGATTTTCACTGGCCGAACACTCGTTTTGTCGTGGAAAACGTTTTTGGGGACGGCCACCAATCCTGGTGTATGGACCACGTGGCGAACCACCCGGTGCGGACCACCGAGAAGTCGCTCTCGCTGATCGAGGAACTGCGGGACCGCAACGGGGCGCGAATCCACGAGCTGGCGGCGGAACTGGACATGACGAAGGGTGCGATCCACAACCACCTCAGCACGCTCAGAGAGCACGGGTTCGTCCGGAAGGACGGCGACGTGTACCGCCTCTCCCTGCAGTTTCTGACGCTCGGTGGGTACGTCCGGAGCGACTACGAGATCTACGAGTTCGGGCGGCCCAAGGCCGATCAGTTGGCGAACGACACCGGCATGCTCGTCAACCTCATGACCGAGGAGGGCGGCAGGGGCGTCTACCTCTACCAGTCGCGAGGCGACTACGCGGTGAGCCTCGACACCCACGTGGGCTACCGGATCCGCCTCCACAACATCGCCATCGGGAAGGCGATCCTGGCCGGGCTCGCTCGCGAGCGCGTCGACGAGATTCTCGACCACTGGGGGATGCCGAAGATGACGGAGAACACGATCACGGACCGGGCGCGGCTCTACGAGCAACTCGACCTGTTCGACGAGCAGGGGTACGCCACCGAACACGAGGAGCGCACCGAGGGCCTGGCCTGCATCGCCTCGCCGATAACCGTCGACGACGACCTGCTGGGCGCCATCAGCATCTCGGCGCCGACGCGGCGCCTCGGCAAGGAGGGCTTCGACGACGAGATCATCGGCGAGGTCCAGAGCACCGCCAACGAACTGTCGCTCGACATCAAGTACCAGTAGCCGGCGCCGGGGCGGCGACTCGACCGGTCCCCGGCGGTCCGCCGTGGGCTACTCCGCTCGCAGTTCGATGGAGCCGATGGTCCCGAAGCTGACGTTGTAGACCTCGCCGGGTTCCGTGTCGATGGCGGCGGAGATGCCGCCGCTCATGACGAGTTCGCCCGCTTCGAGGTGCTCGCCCATGTCGTCGAGCCGGTTGCCGAGCCAGGCGACCGAGCGCGCGGGATTGCCCATGATGTCGGCCCCGACGCCGGTCGCCTCGATCTCCCCGTCGACGGACACGGTGACGCCCTCGTGGACCAGGTCGACGTCGCGCACGTCGCGGAACTGCTCGCCAATCGCCAGGCGAGCGGTGGAGGTGTTGTCGGCGATGACGTCCTGGGCCGTCGGGATCGCCCAGTCCTGGAACCGACTCTCGATGAGCTCGACGACGGGCACCACGGCGCCCGTCGCGGCGAGCACGTCCGCAGTCGTCACGGGTGCCTCGACGTCCTCGTCCAGGACGAACCCGATCTCGGCCTCCAGGCGCGGATTGATCATCTCGGACGAGGGGATCGGCTCGCCGTCGAGTCGATTCTCCTCGGAGATGTACCCGAAGATGGGCTCCGGGATGCCGAGCTGGTCCTGCTTCGCCTCGCTGACGAGGCCGAGCTTGTGGCCGATGCCCGCGCTGTCCTCGCGTATCCGCTCGACGACCTTCGCCTGGATCTCGTAGGCCTCCTCGGTCGTCAGCTCCGCCTCCTCCGTGATCGGGGGGATCGCCTCCTTCGTGTCATATGCCTCGTACAGGTCGGCTGCGTAGTCCGCCTTCTCCGATTCGCTCAGACTCATACCTCATCCATGCCGGAGTTCTCACTTAGTCATACCGGAGACGACCGCTCGATACCGGTGGGTCCACCTGGACGCGTCCACCGCGCTCTCGCTGACGGCAAGTTTTTATAGCGTTTCGGCACTAGGCTAGGATGGAAATCATGTCCGAGCAAGTACGAACTGAGCGAGCGACCGAGTTCTCGGTCGACGCGGACTGGGACGCGCTGTACATCGACGGGGAGTGGCGATCCGTCCCGGACCGGGACCGCATCGACGTGGAGAACCCGGCGACGCGCGAGACCTTCGCCCAGGTCCCCTCGGGGACCGTCGAGGACGTCGACGCGGCCTACGACGCGGCCCTGGCCGCCCAGGGCGAGTGGGCGAACACGTCGCCCGCGCGCCGGTCCGAAGTCGTCCGGACCGCGGCGCAGATCCTCGACGACCACGAGGACGAGATCAAGGAACTGCTGGCCGTCGAGGGTGGCAGCGCGCCGCCCAAGCAGATGATCGAGCACGGCGGCTCGGTCACGTTCACCCACGACGCCGCCTCCTACGCCTACCGGATGGACGGCAAGCACAACCAGTCCAATACGCCCGGGAAGGAGAACATCATCCAGCGCAAGCCGGCCGGCACGGTCGCGGTCATCTCGCCGTGGAACGTGCCGCTGAAGCTCTCGATCCGTGCTGTCGCGCCCGCGATCGCCACCGGCAACACCGTCGTCCTCAAGCCCGCCGGCGTCACGCCAATCACCGGCGGCCTGCTGCTCGCGCGCCTGTTCGACGCGGCGGGTCTCCCGGACGGCGTCCTCAACGTCGTCACCGGCCCCGGCTCGACCGTCGGCGACCGCGTCGCCGCCCACCCCGGCAGCGACGTCGTCGCCTTCACCGGCTCGACCGGCGTCGGCCGGACCGTCGGCGAGAACGCGGTCGACCACTTCGCCCTGCCCGCGCTCGAACTGGGCGGAAACAACGCCCACGTCGTTCTGGAGGACGCCGACCTCGACCAGGCCGTCGACGCCGGGACCTTCGGCAGCTTCTGGAACCAGGGCCAGGTCTGCATCTCGATCAACCGCCACCTCGTCCACGAGTCTATCTACGACGAGTACGCGGAGCGACTGGCCGAGCGCGCGGCCGAGTTGCCCATTGGCGACCCGCGCGAGGACGACACCGTCATCGGGCCCATCATCAACGAGTCCCAGCGCGACGAGATCCTCGAGTACGTCGAGCAGACCGTCGACGAGGGCGCGACCCTCCTGACCGGCGGCGACCACGACGGCCTGTTCGTCGAGCCGACGGTCCTCCGGGACGCGACCAACGACATGAGTGCGGCGTGCAACGAGCACTTCGGGCCCGTCGCGCCGATCGTCCCCTTCTCGGACGACGACGAGGCCGTCGAGCTGGCGAACGCGACGGAGTACGGCCTCGCCGGGTCGGTCCACTCGTCCGACCGCGGGCGCGCCCGCGACGTGGCCGACCGGATCGAGGTCGGGATGATGCACGTCAACGACCAGCCCGTCAACGCCGAGCCCCACGTGCCCTTCGGCGGCATGAAGGATTCCGGGATGGGCGCGTACAACGGCGACTGGATCATCGAGGAGATGACCGTCTCGAAGTGGACCTCCGTCCAGCGCGAACCGCGCGACTACCCGTTCTAACGCGGGGCCGACACCCGCGCCCCGGTCGCGGTTCGCCCCCGTCCCCTCGGGCGGCACCCTGCGTCTGTCCCACGCACAGGACCTGCGTCCCGGAGTGGCGACGCCACCGCCGGTCCGCCGAATCCGATCACCAGTATCCTTAAATATCGCTGTCCGGAAGGATCGTGCATGTCGGTCAAGGCAGCGATCGTCGGCCCAGGTAACATCGGGACCGACCTCATGTACAAGATCCTCGACCGCGGCGAGTCGATCGACCTCGAGCGGATGATCGGCATCTTCCCCGTCGAGGAGTCCGAGGGCCTCCAGGCGGCCCTCGACGAGGGCATCGAGGTCGGGACCGAGGGCATCGACAGCGTCCGCGAGCACGCGGACGAGATCGACGTCGTCTTCGAGGCGACGAGCTCGCACGTTCACGCCGAGAACGCCCCCGTCTACGAGGACCTCGGCCTGTTCGCCATCGACCTGACGCCCGCGGCGGTCGGTCCCTACACCGTCCCCGTCGTCAACCTGGACGACGTCGTCGGCGAGACGAACAACATCAACATGGTCACCTGTGGCGGCCAGGCGACGATCCCGATCGTCCACGCCGTCGACCGGGTGGCCGACGTCGACTACGCCGAGATGATCTCTCACATCGCCTCGAAGAGCGCCGGCCCCGGGACCCGGCAGAACATCGACTCGTTCACCCAGACCACGTCCGCCGGTCTCGAGGAGGTCGGCGGCGCCGACCGCGGCAAGGCTATCATCACGCTCAACCCCGCGGAACCTCCAATCATGATGCGCAACACCGTCCACACGCAGGTTCACGAGGACACCGACGTCGACGCTGTCCGCGACTCCATCGACCGCATCGCGGACGAAATCCGGACGTACGTCCCCGGCTATGAGATCACGATGGAACCCGAGGTCAAGGGCGCGGACGACGTGGCCTTCGACCTCGGCGACACGATCATCCTCACGACGATGCTGGAGGTCGAGGGCGAGGGCCAGCACCTCCCGCCATACGCCGGCAACCTCGACATCATGACGAGCGCGGCGCTGGGCGCCGGCGAGCGCGTCGCCGCGAACTTCATGGAGGCCGGCGAGATGGGGGGTGTCGCCCATGACTGACGCCGACGTCCGCCTGGTCGACATGACGCTGCGCGACGGCATGCACGCCGTCGACCACTCGTTCACGCCCGAGGAGATGGCCGACGTGGCCGCCGCGCTCGACGCGGCCGACATGGACGTCGTCGAGGTCTCCCACGGCGACGGCATGGGTGGGTCCTCCATCAACTACGGCTTCTCCGCCGCCGACACCGCGGAGTACCTGGACGCGGTCGTCCCGCAACTGACCGACACCGAACTGTCGGTCCTCCTGCTGCCGGGCATCGGGACCGTCGAGGAACTCGACCTGGCGGCCGAGAAGGGCGCGGACATCTGCCGCCTCGCGACGCACGTGACCGAGGCCGACGTCTCCCAGGAGCACTTCGAGTACGTCACCGACCGCGGGCTGGAGGCCAACGGCCTCCTCATGCTCTCGCACATGGCCCCGCCGGAGACGGTCCTCGAACAGGCGAAGCTGATGGAGGACTACGGCGCCGACGCCGTCTACGTCATGGACTCCGCGGGTGCGATGCTCCCCTCGGACGTCCGCGAGCGCGTCAGCCTCCTCGTCGACGAACTCTCCATCGACGTCGGCTTCCACGCCCACAACAACCTCGGCCTCGGCATCGGCAACTCCATGGCCGCCCTCGACGAGGGCGCGGTGACCATCGACGGTTGTCTCCGCGGCCTCGGCGCCGGCTCTGGAAACGCCCAGATCGAGGTCCTCGTCGGCGTCATGGAGAAGGCCGGCTACGACGTCGCGCCGGACTTCTTCGGCGTGATGGACGCCGCAGCGGACGTCCTCGTCCCGATGATCAGCGACGACGAGATGCCCGAACTCGACAACGACTCGCTCCTGCTCGGCTACGCCGGCGTCTACTCCTCGTTCCTCCGGCACACCCGCCGCGCGGGCGAGAAGTACGACGTCGATCCCCGAGAGATCCTGATCGAACTCGGCGAGATGCAGGTCGTCGGCGGCCAGGAAGACCTGATCACCGACGTCGCCTCGCGCCTCGCTGGCGAGCGCGCCGGCGCAGAATCAGACGACGACTGACCGTCTTCCGTTCTCTTCGTCTCGGATTGCCGCGCTAGTAGAAGACGGCCTCGCCGGGCGTCAGCCCGCCGAGCCACTGCCGGTCCTCGAGGTCGTCCTCCCGCCACTCGACCGGCTCCCAGTTGGGGTCGAAGACGAGGTAGCCGCCGTCGTTGAACTCGATGCGGTGGCCGCTGGTCTCGTCCCGGGCGTAGAGGAACTTGCCCTGCGAGATGCTGTGCTGGCCGAACCCGTCGACCGGGACCTTCCGCTCTTTCATCGCGTCGCCCGCCGCGAACAGGTGTGACGGGTCGTCGACGGCGTAGGCGGTGTGGTGGAGCGCCGGCGGGTCCTCGCCCGACTCGTTCTGGACGACCGCAGCCTCGATCTTGGCCCCACCCGCGCTGAGGAAGGTCCCCCACCGCGAGCCGTCCGTCCGGTCGTAGCGTTCGTGCACCTCGAACCCCAGGTGCTCCTGGAGCCACTCGGCACACGCGAGGGCGTCCGGGTCCCAGATCTGGACGTGGTCGAGCGTTCGGGGGGCGACGGGGTTCGTCTCGGTCGACGCGTAGGGCCGGTTCTTGAGCCGCGACCGCCGCTCGGCCGGCGGGTCCGGCTTCTCCATCTCGTGGTAGATCTCGAACTCGTGGCCGTTTGGCACCTGGAACCGAATCGCCTCGCCCTGCCCGCGTTCGTGGCCCGCGTCGACCCGGGTGACCCCGACCCCCGCTGCCACGAGCCGGTCCGCGAACGCCCCGACGCCCTCGGCGTCCCTGGTCTGCCACCCGAGGTGGTCGACGCCGGCCGACTCGCCCTCGGTCAGGCGGAGCGAGTGGTGGTCGAACTCCTGTGTCGCCCGGAGGAAGGCTGCGTCGTCCGTGCGGTCGACCACCTCCAGGCCGACCGCGTCGTGGAAGACGGCGAGCGATTCGTCGAGGTCGGGCGTCTCGAGCGCGACGTGGCCCAATCGGGCCAGCTCTGGACTCATCGACCGTGACGACAGCCAGGAGCCACAAGTCTGTTTCGCCAGTTGCCCGGCGACGGGAACCGCTCAGTCGAACTCCTCGACCAGTTCGATGCCGTATTTGTCGGGGTCCTCGATGAAGGCGACGCGCGCGTTCGCGCCCTCGGAAGTCAGCGGCCCGCGTCGGACGGTACAGCCCGTCTCCTCGACGAGCCGTTCGACCTCGGCGTCGGTGTCGTCGACCGCGACGGCCACGTGGTCGTACCCACCGGCGTCCAGGTCACCCAGGTCCTTCTCGGGGTCGTACTTGAACTGAATTTCCGTGTCGCTCTCGCCGGCGACGTAGACGTTCGTCGCGCCGTCACCACTCTCGAACTCGTGGGTCTTCTCGAGGCCGAGGGCGTCGACGTAGAACGCCATGGTTTCCTCGATGTCCGATACCCAGATCGCGTTGTGGATGACGTCGACCATACTCGGGAAAACTCGGCTTTGTTGCATAAAATCCCTGGATCGGCACATCGCGTTTCGCCACCTCCGCTGCCGGGGGTGTCCTTCCGGACGGTGACGCGCCGTAGAACGCAGGAAAGCCCCGCGTCTCTCGACTCGCGCGACTCGGTGCGCGCTTTGCTCGGTCGTCGTCCGAGAGAGCGAAGCTCTCTCGTGATCACGAAAGAGCGCTCCGCGCTCTTTCGGACGACTTCGCTCCCTCGCTCAAGTGCTTCCGTCGTCGTGCGTCGTCGAGAGACGCGCCCCTTTCATCCCCGCCCTCGCACCGCATCCGCAGGCCACACGCCTCCCCAGCCGATTCGCTCTCTCACTGCGTTCGCTCGCTCATCCCTCGCACGGTGTTGACTCACCGCCTCGCCCGAACGGGGCTCGGCGGCTCCCCAGCGCGCGCCAGTCCTCTGGCCACGTCTGCTATCGTCGCCAGCGTTCCACCAGAATCCCCAGCAACTATGGTCGCGCCGGTCGCATCCGGAGACACACGACAACACATGACCATCGACGCCTTCACCCACGCGCTGACGGAAGAGTTCTACGAGACCCTGGTCGAGAACTACGAGTTCTCGGGGCTGAGCGGCCGACCGGCCTTCCTGTGGGACATGGAGCAGCGCCTGGCAGACATGGAGGAGTACGGCGTCGACGCGCAGGTCGTCTCGATGGCGCCGCTTCCGTTCTGGAAGGGCCTGGACGACGAGAGCGCCCTGGAGATCACGCGGCTCGCCAACGACGAGATCCGGCGCCTGGCCGACGAGCACCCAGAGAAGATCATTCCGGTCGGGACCATCCCGAAGGTCACCGACGGCCTGATGGACGAGTTCGAGCGGTGCAGCGACGACCTCGACCTCGCGGGCGTGCAGATCTTCTCGAACATCGACGGGCAGCCACTCGACCGCCCGCAGTTCGAGCCGCTGTTCGAGACGGCCGAGCGGACCGACACGCCGCTGTGGCTCCACCCGCAACTCCACGAGTGGTACGGCTGGGCGAGCGAGTACATGGACCACCGCCTGTTCGGGTGGCCCTTCGACACGACGCTGGCCCTCTCGCGCCTGGTCTTCGGCGGGATCACCCAGACGTACGACTTCGACCTCGTCTCTCACCACGGTGGCGGCATGATCCCCTTCTTCAGTGGACGCATCGACGGCTTCTACGAGACGCGGATGCAGTACCCGGAGAACTACGCCGACACCGACCTGCCCGACCTGGACCAGCCGGTCAGCGACCACTTCGCCGAGTTCCACGCCGACACGGCGCTCGGCGACGCCGTCGCGTCCCACGAGTGCGCTCACGACCTGTTCGGCGACAACCTGGTCTTCGGGACCGACTATCCCTTCGGCCCAGACCGCGGGCGGGCGGGCATCGAGAAGGGCCTGGCCGCCGTCGAGGCGATGGACGTCGACGAGGCCGACCGAGCGGGCATCCTGTCGGGGAACGTCCGGGATCTCGTTGCGTAGGGCGCCGGTTGGCCCCGACCTCCACTGCGGAGTCTATGCGTAAGCTTAATTGGGGCGCTTCCACATCGATTCGCAAGAATGGTTCTGTTAGAGGGTGACTCGCTGACGAAACGATTCGGTGGCATCGTCGCTGTCGACGACGTGTCCTTCGAGATCGAGCGGGGCGAGACGGTCGGCCTCATCGGCCCGAACGGCGCGGGCAAGTCCACGCTGTTCAACGTGATCTCCGGCACGTACGAACCGACGGCCGGCACGGTCACGTTCAAGGGCGAGGACGTCACCGGCTGGACCCCCCATCAGTTGTGTGGACGCGGGATGGCCAAGAGCCACCAGATCGTCCGTCCGTTCGAGGGACTGTCGCTCCTCAAGAACGCCGCGGTCGGCGCCGAGTTCGGCGGCGACGTCGACGATCCCTACGAGCGCGCTCACGAGGTACTCGAGTTCGTGGGGCTCCACGAGTTCCACGACCGGCGCCCCGACGAACTCAGCGTTGGCGCGCTGAAGCGACTGGAGATCGCCCGCGTCCTCGCGACCGACCCCGACCTCGTCCTGCTCGACGAGGTGGCCGGCGGCCTCGACCACGACGAGACGGAGACGATCATCGACCTCATCGGGGAGATCTGCGACCAGGGGATCACCGTCTTCCTCATCGACCACGTCATGCGCGCCCTCATGTCGGTGAGCGACCGCGTGATGGTGCTGAACAACGGGGCGATGATCGCCCGCGGGACGCCCACCGAGATCCAGAACGACGAGTCGGTCATCGAGGCCTACCTCGGTGACGGGGCGAGCGAGGAGGGCGCTGCAGCGGAGGGGGGCCCCGCGTGAGCCTCCTCTCCGTCGAGAACGTTGACGCGGCCTACGGCGACGTCCAGGTCCTCTGGGACGTGTCCCTCTCCGTGGACGAGGGCGAGACGGTAGCACTCCTCGGGGCGAACGGCGCGGGGAAGTCGACGGTCCTCAAGACGATCTGTGGCGACCTCACCCCGACGGCCGGGTCGGTGACCTACAAGGGCGAGGACATCGGCCACCTGACGCCAGACGAGGTCGTGCCCCGCGGCATCGCACACGTTCCGGAGGGCCGCGAGATATTCGTCGAGAGCACCGTCGGGGAGAACATCGCGCTCGGGGCGCACGCCAACGATGCCAACGTGGCCGAGCGCCGGGAGTGGGTGTACGACGTCTTCCCGCGGCTCGAAGAACGACGAAACCAGACGGCGGGCACCCTGAGCGGCGGGGAGCAACAGATGCTGGCGATCGGACGCGGCCTCATGAGCGACCCCGACCTGCTCCTGCTCGACGAGGCCAGCCTGGGACTCGCCCCGGTGCTGGTCGAGGACGTCTTCGACGCCATCGCGGAGATTACGGACCGCGGCGTCACGGTGCTGCTGGTCGAGCAGGACCTCCAGAACGCGTTCCGCGTCGCCGACCGGGGCTACGTCCTGGAGAGCGGGCGGGTCGCCCTCTCGGGGCCTGCCGACGACCTGGCAGCAGACGAGCGCGTCGAAGCGTCGTACCTCGGGGGGTGAGCAGACGTGAGAGCCACCGCACGACCTCGCGACGCGGGTGGCGGCCCGGGTACCGTGGGATGGGGCGCGCCGAGCCCGGACCCTCACGACTTATGCAGCCCCACTCCGACCACCCGTGCATGGACCCGGACAGTGGGCCGTCGCCACACACGGATCGACGGCGCGCGGATCCACGCTCGGCCAGCCGGCGCTGGCGGGGCGGGTCGGCACCGGTCCGGACGCCACCGCACCGACGACCGACCAGCCGTTCGACGGACGCGGTTCGACGAGACGACGCGGACACCTGACACGACCATGGTTCGATCGACAGTCACACCCCCCGGCGAGGCACCGCGAGTGAGCACCCTTCGGACGATCCTCCGGGAGGAACGATGCCGTCGATAGACCTCCTCTCCGGCGCCATCGTCAACGGCATCCTCCTCGGTGGCATCTACGCCCTCGCGGCGCTCGGCCTCTCGCTCGTGTTCGGGATCATGGACATCGTCAACGTCGCGCACGGCCACCTGCTGATGATCGGGGGCTACGTCGCCGTCATCATGGCGCTCACCCTGGGCCTCTCGCCGCTGCTCGGCATGCTCGTCGCCATGGTGGTCCTGGTGGTCGTCGGCCTCCTGCTCTACGAGGTCATGCAGTTCGTCGTCGGGGAGGGGATGGAACAACCAATCCTGGTGCTGTTCGGCATCGCCCTCGCCATCCAGAACTCCTGGCAGTACGTCCTCGACAACTTCCTCTTCGGCAGTCACGCCCAGACGACCGACCTGAGCATCATCACCGGGAACATCGTCGTCGCGGGCGTGTCGTTCTCGTCCTCCCGAGCGGTGACCTTCGTCGTCGCGGTCGTCCTGGTCGTGCTGACCTGGGTGTTCATGCAGTACACCAAGACCGGTCGCTCGATCCGGGCGACCGCCCAGAATCCGGCTGCGGCGCGGTACATGGGCATCGACACGGACCACATCTACCGCGTCACGATGGCCCTCGGCGCGGCGCTCGCCGGCGCCGCGGGGGCGCTCCTCTCGATGCTGTTCCCCTTCGACCCCTACGTCGGCTGGTCCTACCTCCTCAAGGCCTTCGCCGTCGTGGTGCTCGGCGGCGTCGGGAGCATCCTGGGGACGCTCGCGGGCGGTGGCGTCATCGGCATCTCCGAGAACGTCGGGGCGCTCGTCATCGGCGAGAGCTTCCGGGACGTGGTGAGCCTCTCGATCTTCCTGCTCGTCCTCATCGTCAGACCCCACGGGCTGTTCGGGTCCTCGGAGGGGGGTGAGTGACGATGGACCGCCTCACCGACAGGCTCCCGGCCCCGAGCCGCAACGTCGCACTCGGCCTCGGCGTCGCCTGCGTCGTGGCACTCCTGCTCGTGCCGACGCTCACCTCCAACTACGTCGAGAAACTCGTGCTGAAGGGGGTCGTCTTCGCCATCCTGGCGATCTCCTGGAACATGCTGGCGGGCTACGCCGGGCAGATCTCCCTCGGCCACGCGGCGTTCTTCGGTCTCGGTGCCTACATCAGCGCCTGGGTGACGACGCCGAGTGCGGCCGGATTCCCGGAGTGGCTCGCTATGCCCGCACTGGTCGCCATCGTCGTCGGCGGCCTCGGGGCGGCGATCCTCGCCCTGCTCACCGGTCCGGCGATGTTCCGCCTCCGCGGCCACTACTTCGCGATCGGGACGCTCGCGCTCGCCGCGATCATCCAGCTCCTGCTCAACAACATGCAGTCCCTCAGCGGGGGTGCGACCGGCTACTACGTCCAGAACAACTTCGGCTCGGCCGCCGTCTTCTACCTGGCAGTCCTGGCGCTCGTCGCCGTCTTCGCCGTGACCTACTACATGATGAAGGGCCGCCTCGGACTGGGCATGCAGGCCATCAGGGACGACCAGGACGCCGCGAGTACCCTGGGGGTCAGCCCGCTCCGGTACAAGATGTGGGCCTTCGTCGTCTCGTCGTTCTTCGCCGGCGTCGCCGGCGGCCTCTACGCCCAGCACGCGATGTACGTCAACGCCTCCACGACGCTCGGCGTGAGCTGGACGATCGATACGCTCGTCATCGTCATCCTCGGCGGCATGGGGACCATGATCGGCCCGCTGCTGGGGGCGGGCATCTTCATGGCCATCGACAACCTCCTCACCGACCTCGTGGGCGTCCTCGCGACCTCGCTCGAGGGCATCCTCATCGCCCTGTTCGTCATCTTCGCCCCACAGGGACTCTACGGCTTCCTCAAGGACCGGTTCCTGGACGAGCGACGCCCCGGCGCCGAGCACCCGACCGGCGACTCGGCCGCGGTCGAGCGCGGCTCCGACTGAGGGCTCTCCCCGCGGGCCGATCCACCGAGTGACCCCCTCCTTTTATTAGTTGTGAGGTGCCACCACCGTTCGGAGATTGAGTATGACAGATCGAGGTAGGCGGTCCTTCATCAAAGCGAGTGGTACGACTGCGGCGGTAGCAATGACAAGTCTGAGCGGGTGCAGTGGTGACGGCGGCGACGGATCGGGCTCCGGCGACGGCGGCGACGGGTCCGGATCCGGCGGCGACGGTGGCGACGGCTCCGGCGGCTCGACGGGTGGCGGCTCCTCGGAGACGTACACCATCGCGGCGACGCTCCCGGAGACGGGCCCGTTCTCCGCGATCGCACCGGACCTGCGAGCGGGCTACGACCTGGGGGTCGCCCGGATGAACGAGAACGGCGGCCTCAACGGCCAGGAGGTCGAACTCATCGTCCGCGACGACGAGAGTTCGCCACAGGTCGTCCGCGAGAAGCTCTCGCAGATCATCAGCAACAACGACGTCGACATGATCTGGGGCAGCTTCGCGGGCGTCCTCGTCACCTCCACGGCCGCCGTGGCCGAACAGGAGGGCATCCCGATGCTCGGCGTCGCCTTCTCCGACGACGTCCTCCACGAGGAGCAGGGCTACGAGTGGACGAACGTGCCCTTCCCGAAGAGCAGCGACCACGTCGCGGGTACCAAGGCGACGCTGGAGATGATCCCCGAGGCCGACCGGCCGACGAAGGTCGGCCAGTGGGTGCCCAACACCGACTGGAGCATCGAGATGGCGGACATGTGGGAGTCGACCCTCACCGAGGCCGGCTTCGAGCAGGTCTTCCGCGCGAGCCACCAGCTCCACGCGAGCGACTTCAGCTCGATGATCTCGCAGTCCCAGGAGGCGGGGGTCGAGATCCTGCTGGGCACGCCGGCGCCGGACGGCGGCATCACGGCGATGAAGCAGATCAACGAGTCCAACTTCGAGCCCAGCTTCATCCAGTTCACGCGGGCGGCCGACACGGCCGGCTGGTGGAGCGCACTCGGCGAGTCCGGCCAGCACGTGGTCATGGCGCCCGGCTGGGTCCCCGGTCTCACCGGTGGCGGCAACGAGGAGTTCATGTCGGCCTTCCAGAGCAACTACGACCTCGCGGAGGGTGACCTCCCGCCGGTCATGGCCGGCGCGGCGTACAACCTGACGCAGGTCGCCGAGACGGCCGTCAACGCGGCCGGTACCGACGAGAAGGCCGCAGTCCGCGACGCGCTCCGTTCGGAGTCCTACCACACCGTCTCTGGCGAGTTCGGCTTCGACGAGTACGGCCGCGTTACGGACTTCACGAACCCGATGGGCCAGTGGATCGAGGGGAACCAGCACCTGGTCTACCCCGAGACCGACCACTCGGCTGCCCGGGACCTCGTGTACCCCATCCAGCGATAGTCCGTTCGACCAAGCCATCACTGTGACATAGGCGAGCCCGGCGCGCCGACGCGGCCCGTGTGACCGTCGGACCCGGGGATCGGCGACGACGCCCTGACACCTGACGTCGACGCCGCCCGGACCGATCCGACTGCCGCGTCGGCGGGTCCGTGGCTCGTCCTGTTCTACGTTCCGCGAGGCCCACCTGTCGAGTGTGGGCCGGTCCCGACGCCGAGAGCGACGGCTGGCGCGCCAACAGCGCTGGGCTCTCGTGTGCCTGTTCGCGTGGCGGCCGGCGGACCTGTCGACCGGAGGCACCCCGCGGTTTACTTAAAGACCCCTGCTATCCGGGCCCGGGCTATACCCGACACACGCCGCTACGTGTACCCAACTGTTCGTCCGCGGGGTGGCCAGGGGCCACGAGGCGGGCGACAGGCCACACACCCATGACACGCAGACAGACACCTATCGCGAAGCTCGGTCACGTCGCGATCGCCACGCCAGACCTCGAGGAATCGCTGTGGTTCTTCCGCGACGTCATCGGCCTCAAAGTCACCGAACGCGACGGCGACACTGCCTACCTCCGGGGAACGCGGGACTGGGAGCACCACTCCCTGAGCCTCACGGAGGCGAGTACCGGCGGCGTCGACCACATGGCCTTCCGGACCACGAGCGCGGAGGCCCTCGAGTCCCTGGCGGCACAGTTCGAAGAAGACGGCGACGAGGTTCGCCGAGTCCCGGCCGGCGAGGAGGCCGGCCTCGGCGAGGCGATCCGCGTCGAGAAGTTCGGCCACGAGTACGAGTTCTACTGGGACGTCGAGAAGCCGGACGCGCCGGAGGGACAGCGGTCCGGTCTCCTGAACCGCGTCTACGACGAGACGTACGCGAACCGGATCGCGCCCCGCCGGATCGACCACGTCCACGTCAACGACCCCGGCGAGAACGCCGAGGCCCACGACGAGTGGCTCCGGGAGATTCTCGGCTTCCAGCTCAACGAGCGCTACCAGACGACCGAGGGCGAGTACTGGGGCTGGTGGTACGCGGTCACCGCGCTCCCCCACGACATCGCGATCCACCGCGAGCCGCCGGACGCCGACCCGCAGTTCCACCACGTCGCCTTCCACCTCGACAGTCTCCAGGACCTGTGGTCGGCGGGCGACGTCATGTCGGAGAACGACATCGAGATCAACAACCGCAGCAACGGCCCGGCGATGCACGCCATCACGCGGGCCGACTGCATGTACGTCAAGGACCCGGGCAGCGGCGTTCGCCTCGAACTGTTCGCCGGCCCGGGCTACCTGAACTTCGAGCCCGACTGGGAGCCCATCGAGTGGAAGGAAGACGAGATCGGCGGCGCCACCAACCACCAGTGGCACGGCGGCGGTCCGACCTGGGACGGCATCGACTACGTCCGGTAGGCTGACGGCCCGACTCGTCGCGCGGTCGCTGGGCGTCCGGCGTCACGCCACCCCTCGGGAGCCGGTGGTTTCCAAACTTATATGCCGGTGTGGGAAGGAGTCCGTACCGATTACGCATGGTGCAGCTACGCACGGCCGGACTCGTGGCGACCGAGACCGACTCCCGAGATGGCGACGCAACCGTGGGTGACTCCGCGTGAGAGAGCCACGCCCCCCCGTCGCCAAGCTGGGACACGTCGCGGCCCAGACGCCGGACCTCGACGAGTCGATCTGGTTCTTCCGGGACGTCCTGGGCTTCCAGTTGACGGAACGCGAGGGGAACACCGCCTACTTCCGCGGCATGCGCGACTGGGAACACCACACGCTCTCCCTGACGGAGACGGGCGGGACGGGCGTCGACCACATCGCGTTCCGGACGGAGAGTCCAGCGGCACTGGAGGAGATCGCCGAGTCGCTCGAGGCCGACGGCGACGACGTCACCCGGGTCGCGGCGGGCGAGGAGACCGGCCAGGGCGAGGCGATTCGCGTCGAGAAGTTCGGCCACCCCTACGAGTTCTACTACGACGTCGAGAAGCCCCAACCGCCGAAGGAACTGCGCTCCGGGCTCAAGAACCGCGTCTACGGCGAACAGCACGGCAACCGCATCGCGCCGCGGCGCATCGACCACGCCCACGTCCAGGACGACGTCTCTCCCGCCCACGCCGAGTGGCTCCAGGAGGACCTGGGCTTCCAGCTCAACGAACGGTACCGGACGAACGACGACGAACTCTGGGGCTGGTGGTTCTCGGTGACCGCGCTCCCACACGACTTCGCGATTCACCGGCTGGAGGAGGGCGAACCGCCGATGTTCGACCACGTCTCCTTCCACCTCGACAGCCTGCAGGACCTCTGGAACGCCGCGGACATCCTCGCGGAGTACGGCATCGAACCCGACGGCGGTCCGGGGAAACACGCCATCACGCGCGCCGACTTCCTCTACGTGTCGGACCCCGCCAGCGACCTCTGCATCGAGTTCTTCGCCGGGCCGGGCTACCTGAACTTCGAGCCGGACTGGGACCCCATCGAGTGGACCGAGGAGGAGATCGGCGGCGAGACGTCCCACCAGTGGATCGGCGAGGGCCCCGGCTGGGAGGGCCTCGCGTACCCGGACGAGTAGGCGCAGGCCGCCGGACTGTTTCTCGCGTTCCGTGGGCGGGCGTTCGCCATGGTCGTCCGCCCGACGACGGCGACTCGTGAGCGTCCGCTCAGTCGTCGACCCGGACGTCGAGAACGGCGTTCGTTCCCGCGTCGACCGCCGCGACCGCGTCGGGCAGGACGTCGTCGAGCGTCTCGACGTCGTCGACGACGTGGGTGTACGAGTCGGTGATCGACGCGATCTGCGAGAGGTCGACCGTTCGACCGTACGCCCCCTCGGGAACGCCCCGGGCGACCGAGACGCCGTCGCCGTGCTGGTTCTGCGTCGCCTTGCGCACGGCTTCCCAGCTCTCGTTGTCGTAGACGACCGACAGCGTCGGGGCGTTCGCGTTCGCCGCTGCGATGGCACTCGACGCGGGATTGCTGAAGAGGTAGCCCCCGTCGCCGATCAGCGAGATGACCCGGCTCTCGGGGTTGGCCATCTTCGCGCCGATGCCCGCCGGCACGGCCCATCCGAGCCCCGCACCGCCGCGCCAGTAGTACGACCCGGGCTCCGACAGCGTGATCTGCTGGAGCGCCGCCGGTCGGTTCGTCACGACCCCTTCCATGACGATGGTGTCGTCGTCGACGAAGTCGCCGATTCGGTCGGAGAGGACAGTCGGCGTCAACCGACCCTCGTCGCGATGGGCGGCGAGTCGCTCGGCGGCTGCCTCGCGTCGCTCGCGGTGGCGGTCGGTCCAGATGGTCGTGTCGGCAGCGTCGTCGACGCGCTCGGTGACGGCGCGGAGCGTCGTCGCGGGGTCGGCCTGTATCGTGTGGTCGACGTCGAAGGGCCAGTGAGGGAAGGCGCCCTTCGTCGGTTCGGTGTCGAGCTGGACGACGTCGACGTCGGCCGGTACGTCCACGTCGGAGGGCACCCACGGGACGTCCGTTTCGACCAACACGAGCACGTCAGCGTGCGCGACCGCCTCGCCGACGTCGAAACCGACGTGGAGTTCGTGGTCGCGGGGGAAACACAGCACGGAGGGCGTGTGTTCCACGACGCCGGCGCCGACGGTTTCCGCGAAGTCGACGAGCACGTCGACGTCCCACTCCCCGTGGGGGCCGACCGAGTCGCTCGTGACGACGAGCGGGCACTCGGCAGCGTCGAGACGCTCGGCGAGGTCGGCGACGGTGTCCGCGTCGGCGCCGGCGGGTCGGGTCCGGCGGACGCGTCCGGGGTCTGCAGTGGATTCGGGAACGGATTCTTCGAACGCCTCGCGACCGAACGAGAGGTAGGTGGGGCCGGGCGGCGTCGCGACCGCGCGTTCGAGGCCGCGGCGGACGGTCTCTGTGGGGTCCGCGGGGGGTTGGTACTCGCTGGTCCAGCGGCAGTACTCGGAGACGATACCGGTCTGGTGAAAGACATCCTGGAAGTAGTGGATGTGGTTGTCGCGACCGCCGAGGTGGGCGGCGTCGGACACCGGCGAGAGACCGGCGAGGACGAACACCGGGACGTTCGCCCGGTGTGCGTTGTGCATGCCCGCCCCGAGGTTCTGGGTCCCGACGTCGACGTGGACGAGGACTGCCTGGGGGTCGCCGGTCGCGGCGGCGTACCCGTGGGCCGCCGACAGCGCGACGAACTCGTGGGGACAGGGAACGAACTCCGGGAACACGTCGGCGGAGCCCGCCTCGCGGAGTCGGGCGGCCGCCTCGATGAGCGGCGTGTGGTCGGTCCCGAAGTTCGAGAACACGTACTCGACGCCGCGGTCGGTGAGAGAGCGGAGCACCGACTCCGCAACTGTACGTTCGCTACCGGTGGCGGACTCGTCTGGGTCGGTCATAGCTTGTCTAGGGCGGTCTGGCGCGGTCTCAGCCCCACCTCCCGCACCGAGATGGAGCGAAATTCGGTAACCTGGGTGATAAACATTGTGACGCCGACGGGTGGACTGAACCGGACCGTGGCGGGAGTTTCGAGACGGTTTCCCGGCAATATTTAAACATTCATATTTGTTTATATGTTGGCGGTAGGTTGGTTCCGGAGGGTATGCGTCACCAGCAACGGCGGCAGTTCCTCAAGACCAGTGGTACAGTTACAGCGATCGGGCTGTCGGGAATCGCCGGGTGTCTCGGCTCCGGGGGGTCCGGCTCCGTCAACGTCGGCTGGGTGGTCCCCGGCGAGAACATCCCCTCGTACTTCGCGGTCGACTCGTTGCGCGACGAGGTCGCCGAGGAGGCCGGCAACTCCTACGACCTCACGCTGACACAGATCGGGAGCACGCCCGAGGTCGTCTCGGCGATCGCCGCCGGGGAACTCGACCTCGGGCTGGTCGCGTACGCGAGCTTCCCCCGGGCGATCCTCAACGAGGCCGTCCCCAGCGGTCTGACCGGCGTGGCGATCGACTTCAACGACGCCAACCCCGACCACTACTCGTTTACGATCCGTGTGATGGAAGACTCCGAGATCCGCGACGTGAGCGACCTCGACGGGATGAACATCGGCGTGAACGCGATGGGTACCGGCGTCCAGGCGATCATCTACAACCAGCTGGAGAAGGCCGGCCTGGATCCCGAGAACGACGTCACCTGGGTCGAGCTCGCGTTCCCGGCGATGGGCTCTGCGCTGGAGGAGGGCCGCATCGACGCCGGCATCTTCCCCAGCGTGTTCGCGACCGCGATGCGCCAGGGAGGCGGCACCCGCGTCCTCTTCGACTCGCGCGACTCCTGGGGACGGGAGTATCCGTTCGCGTTCTACGCGGCGAGCAACGACGCGCTCGAAAACAACGCGGCCGCCATCGAGGGCTACCTCAGCGACCACGTGTCCCTCATCGAGTACATGCAGGACGACTCGAACCGGGACACGATCATCTCGGCGCTCGTGGACGAGTACGACATGCCGCGGGGGCTGCTCGAATCGTATCTGCTGACGGAGCACGACGTGTATCGCCCCCCGAGTGGGGAAATCGCGGTCGACCCCCTCCAATCCGTGACCGACCGGTTGAGCGAACTCGGGTTCGCAGACGAGTCGGTATCCGTCGGGGACCACACCGACAACAGTTACCTCCCATGACGGCAGCCGACCCCACCGGGAGCCCGAAGAACCCACTTCGCCACGCCACGATTCATGGACGTCGAAACCTCGCTTGACGCCGGCACCGTCGACGTCGACGACCTGACGATGACGTTCGACTCGGGAGACGACGGGACGACGGCCATCGAGGACCTCTCGCTCGACGTCGAGAGCGGGGAGTTCGTCAGCATCGTCGGCGCCAGCGGCTGCGGGAAGAGCACGCTGCTGTACCTCATCGCTGGCTTCCTCACGCCCACCGAGGGGACGATCCGGGTTGACGGCGACCCGGTCCTGGGTTCCGGCCCCGACCGCGGCGTCGTCTTCCAGGAGTACGCCCTGTTCCCGTGGCGCACGGTCCTCGAAAACGTGACCTACGGGCTCGAAGAGCAGGGCGTCCCGAAGGACGAACGGCGCGAGCAGGCCATGCGGTACATCCGGATGATGGGCCTGGAGGGCGCGGAGGACCTCTACCCCAAGGAACTGTCCGGGGGGATGAAACAGCGCGTCGCGCTGGCCAGGACGCTGGTCATCGATCCCAAGATCCTCCTGATGGACGAACCGTTCGGGGCCCTGGACCAGCCGCTCCGCGAATCCCTCCAGGACCACTTGCTCGACATCTGGCGGGAGGTCGAGAAGACGGTCATCTTCGTCACCCACCAGGTCGAGGAGGCCGCGTACCTCTCCGAACGGGTCATCGTGCTCGGCGGCTCGCCGGGCACCGTCCTGGACGAGATCGAGGTCGACATCGACCGGACGAAAGACCGGAGCGACGTCGTCACTGCCGACGCGTACAACGAGACGCGACGACGGATTCGCGACACGATGCACGCGGAGGCGGACTACTGAGATGGCGGCGGGCGACGCGATACGCTCCACCCGCCCCGGCGGCCGTCTCGGACGCGTGACGGCCGCCCTCGTCCAGTGGCTGCCGCTGGGCATCGTCGCCGTACTCTGGGAGGCACTGTCGCGGTTCCTCGTCGGCGGGGACCTCCTCCCCCCGGTCTCGCAGGTCGTGGTGAACGCGACGGACCTCCTCCTGCAGGGGGAGGTACTCGGGCACCTCTCGGTGTCCCTGTTTCGAGTCGCCATCGGTCTCTCGGCCAGCATCGTCGGGGGCGTCCTCCTCGGCATTGGAATGGCGCAGTTCCGGGCGGTCGAGGACTTCTTCGACGTGTTGCTCACCATGACGTACGCCGTTCCGAAGACGGCCCTGGTCCCGCTGGCCATCCTCTGGCTCGGCGTCGGGACGGGGACCGCGGTCCTCGTCATCTTCCTGGGCACGCTCGTGCCAATCGTCGTCAATACCTACAACGGCGCGTCGTCAGTCGACGAGAAACTCCGCTGGTCCGCGGAGATGTTGGGGACGTCCGACCGACGCCGGCTGCGGAAGGTCGTCCTCCCGGCGACGTATCCCGCCATCTTCACCGGCGTCCAACAGGCCATTCCGTTCTCCTTCATTGTCCTCATCAGCGCCGAAATGGTCGCCTCCCGGCGGGGCATGGGGAACCTGATTCTCTCCTACGGCCAACTGGGCAACTACGACCAGATGTTCGCCGTCATCTTCCTGTTCTCGCTCGTCGCCTTCGCGACCGTCGGCGTCTTCAACCGACTCCGCTCGAGCGTGTTAGCATGGGAATGAGCGTGAATCTCCCCGGCGACGAGTTCTCCATGCCGGGTCTCGCGTACCTGAAGTCCGTCTACTCGGTCGTCCTGCTCGTCGTGGTCTGGGAGGTCGTCGCCCAACTGGGACTCGTGTACTACGCGTTCCTCCCGCCGTTCTCCGACGTCCTCGTTCGGCTCGTGTCACTCTCGCTCTCGGGGGAACTGGTCTTTCACGCGTTCGTCACGCTTCGCCGCGCCTTCGCCGGCCTCCTCCTCGCGATCGCCGTCGGCACGCTCGTCGGCCTCCTCATGGGCCGATCCCGGTCCGCCAGGTGGTTCTTCGAGCCACTCGTCAACTTCGGCTACCCGATCCCGAAGATTTCGCTCATCCCGGTGTTCATCCTCTGGTTCGGCATCGGCGACCTCGCGAAGGTGCTCCTCGTCGCGACCGACTGCGTGTTCCCCATCGTCGTGAACACGTACCGCGGCGCGGAGAGCGTCGACGAGAAACTGGTGTGGTCCGCGGAGATGATGGGATCGAGCCGCCGTCGGCGCTTCCGGCGGGTGATCCTGCCCGCTGCGCTCCCGGACGTCCTCACCGGCATCCAGATCGCGTTACCGATCTCGCTCATCGTCACCTTCGTCTTCGAGATGATCTCCGGCGGGGTCGGCCTCGGATCCCTGGAAATCCAGGGCGTCCGGGAGTTCGAACCGACCATCGTCTTCGCGACCCTCATCGCGATCATGGTCATCGGGCTGGTCCTGGACCGGGCGTTACGGGTTCTCCGCGGACGCCTCCTCGGTTGGGAGTGACCCGCCGCCCCGTCCCGGTCCACGGAAAATTTCCGGCGGACCGCTCGCCGTCACCGTCGGACGAACCGCCCCGTTCGTCCGGACGCGACGGACGGGGCGACCGCTCCGGGTGGCGTGGTATTATGCCTCCCTCTCACCACTAGCGCGGCATGGTACGGGAATCTCCGGCCGTCGATCACCGGATCGGCGACGAGGACGGGAGCGTCCACTACGTCTGGGACGACCGACTCGACCCAATCAGGCGGGTCGAACCGGGCGACGTCGTTCGGTTCGACTGTCCGGACGCGAGTGACGGAACGGTCGGCCCCGAGACGGCCCCGGCGGACCTCCCGACCGATCCCCTCGACCCCGGCCACGCGCTCGTCGGCCCGGTCGCGGTCGCGGGCGCGAGTCCGGGCGACGTGCTGGTGGTCGAGATTCTCGACGTGACCCACGGGGAGTGGGGATGGACGGCCCACTGGCCCGACAAGGGGCTGCTGGCGGACCACTTCGACGAGGGCGGGCTCCACGTCTGGGACCTGGACGGGGACGTCGGCCACTTCGTGGACGGGATCGAGGTTCCGCTCGATCCGTTTCCGGGCAGTCTCGGCGTCGCACCGGCCGGCGAGGCGGCGCGGTCGACGATCCCGCCCCGGAACGTCGGCGGCAACCTCGACGTCAAGTACCTCACCGCCGGGTCGACGGCGTACCTTCCCGTCGAGGTCGACGGCGCGCTCTTCAGCGTCGGCGACGGCCACGCCGCCCAGGGCGACGGGGAAGTGTGTCTGACCGGTATCGAGACGCCAATATCGGTGACTGCTCGCCTCTCCGTCCGGTCTGGGCGCGAGATAACCCAACCCGCCTACCAGACCGACTCGTGGCAGGCTCCCGGGCCCGCGTACGCGACGACCGGCGTGGACGACGACCTGATGGCTGCCACGGAGCGGGCGATCCTCGAGATGGTCCGCCACCTCGAACGGGAGCGGGGGCTCACCGCCTCGCAGGCGTACGTGCTGTGTTCGGTCGCGGTGGACCTGCGGATCAACCAGGTCGTCAACGCACCCAACTGGACTGTCTCGGCGTCCCTGCCTCACTCCCTGTTCCCCGACTGAGGGCTCCCAGGGCCCGCACCGATCGCCGCAACGGGGAGGACGATCCCGGGTTACAGCGGGTACTCGCGCGGTTCGTGCTGGACGGAGATCCACTTCTGCTCGGTGAACTCCTCCAGGATCTCCTCCCCGTTGTAGCGGCCCAGCCCCGAGTGTTTCGTCCCACCGAAGGGGACGTGGGGCTCGTCGTTGATGGGCTGGTCGTTGACGTGAATCATGCCGGTGTCGATCCGCTTTGCCACGTCGCGGGCCGCTGCCCGCTCCCCGTGGACCGACCCGGACAGGCCCATGTCGGTGTCGTTCGCGATTGCCACCGCCTCGTCGGTCGTCCCGAAGGGAATCACCGGGACGACCGGGCCGAAGTGCTCGTTGCAGGCGGCGGGCATCTCCGGATCGACCCCCGAGAGGACTGTCGGCTCGACGAACAGGTCCTCGTGGCCGCCGCCGGTCTCCACCGTGGCCCCCCGGTCGACGCTCTCCTCGACGAACGAGACGATTTTGTCCCGCTGGGACTCGTTGATGACCGGCCCGATGTCCGTCTCGGGATCCATGGGATCGCCGACGACGAGGTCGCCCGCCCGATCGGCTATCCGGGCCACGTACTCGCCGTAGCGGGACTCGTGGACGAGGTGACGGTTGATCGAGATGCAGATCTGGCCCTGGTGCATGAACGAGCCGAAAAAGCCCGCGTCGACGGCCCGGTCGAGGTCGGCGCTCTCGAGGACGACGTGGGCGTTGTTCCCACCCAGCTCCAGTGCCGGGAACGCGAGCGAGTCGACCGCCGACTTGGCGACCTCTTTCCCCACGGCCGTCGAGCCGGTGAAGGACACGACGTCGGCGTCTGGGTGCTCGGAGAGCGGCGCGCCGGCATCCTGCCCGTACCCGGTCACGACGTTCAACACGCCGTCGGGGAGGCCAGCGGCCGCGAACAGCTCTGCGATGGCCAGTCCGCCCATGATGGGGGTGTCCTCCGCCGGCTTGAGGACGACGGCGTTCCCCAGCGCGATGGCCGGCGCGACCGCCCGCATCGAGAGGTGGAACGGGACGTTCCACGGCGTGATGATGCCGACGACGCCGGCGGGCTCGCGAATCACCTCGTTTTCCTTGCCGGGGATGACCGACTCGTAGGTCTCGCCGGTCATCCGCGTGGGGAAACTCGCCGCCTCCGCGAGGATGCCGGGAGCCAGTTCTCCGAGTTCCAGGCCGGCCTTCATGCGCGTGCTGCCGGACTCCCGGACGAGCAGCTCCGCGAGCTCGTCCTCGTGCTCGTCGAGCAGGTGCAGGACAGTCTGCACGACGTGGGCCCGCTCCTGCGGCGGCGTCGCCGCCCACTCCGCCTGGGCCGACACAGCCGCGTCGAAGGCCGCGTCGACGTCGGCCGGTGTCCCCGCCGGGACCTCTGTGATTGGTTCCCCCGTCGCCGGATTCTCGACGCTGATCGATCCGCCGTCGGACCCGACCCGCTGTCCGTCGACGAAACTGTAGTTCCAGTCGCTGTCGATGGTAAATGACGCCATCGTGTGTGTCCACATGGGACAACCAGATAATAAATCGTGGCGTCCCGCGCCTCCCCCGCGTCGACGCTCGCGGGCTCTGCCCGTCCGGCGTTCGTGACTCGGCACTCCTCCTTCGTATAGCATACAAATTCAGTCAAGAACAGCAAAACCCAATGGTAATTATATATACTGCCACTGACTCCGCTGTCCATCAATTCCGACGTAAAGATGGCCTTATACGAGCACTCTAGCCCATTTTAGCCCGACTCGCCGACACACTCACGTCTCACTGCCCAGGCACGCGATGTCCTCGTCTCGCACGATAAACTGGCTGGCGTGTGGGCAGCTTCAACCGCTATACGTGCCGTATACTGCCAACTACGCAAGTTGCCCTCTGTACCCACACGAAATAGTGATAGTAAAAATGAGAATAAAATAATTGATGTGTGGATATTTGATGAATCTTGCCATGGCGAACGCGAGTGGGACCCGGGAGCGCCGTTCGACGGCGCGGTCGGTCGCGGCTCACGGGTATGCGCGACCGCGGGTGGCCGTGCTGGGTCTCGACGCCCCGCCGACGCGGTCGCCCGTCCTGACCCACGCCCGAAAACAGATATAGCACGATAGTCTACCCTCCACCGATGCTGCTGGTGTTGTGTGTCGACCTCGACGACGACCTCGGCCGCAAGACCGGGGTCGAGACGCCCGTGGTCGGTCGCGAGGCCGTCCGCGAGGCGGCCGTCGCACTCGCCACCGTCGACCCCGAGGACAGTGACGTCAACGTCCTCTTCGAGGGACTCCACCTGGCCGACGTGGTCGACGACGAGGCCGTCGAGGTCGCCGCCGTCACCGGCGTGGACGGAAGCGACGTCCGGGCTAACCGGAAGGTCGGCGAGGAACTCGACCGCGTCCTGGCCGGGCTGGCCACCGGTGAGGACGTCCGGGCCATCGTCGTCACCGACGGCGCCCAGGACGAGTCCGTCGTCCCGGTCATCCGCTCGCGCGTCTCCATCGACGGGGTCCGCCGCGTGGTCGTCCGCCAGGCCCAGGACCTGGAGTCGATGTACTACACCATCAAGCAGGTGCTCAACGACCCCGAGACCCGCGGCACGATCCTCGTGCCCCTCGGCATCCTGCTGCTCATCTACCCCCTGACCATCGTCGCGGACTCGCTGGGCTACCCGGGGACCGGTCTCGGGTTCATCTCCGCCCTCCTCGGCCTGTACGTCCTCGGCCGGGGCCTGGGCGTCGAGGACTGGCTCGACGCCGCCGTCAACCGCACCCGCGAGGCGCTGTTCACCGGCCGGATCACGCTCATCACCAACGTCGTCGCGGCGGCGCTCCTGGTCATCGGCGGTCTCGGTGGCATGGAGGCCCTGGAGACCATCCGCGTGGACCGGGTCCAGCGCCTGGGCGTCCTCGACGTCATCGCCGCCCTCGTCTACGGCGCCGTCCAGTGGTTCGCCGCTGCCGGCGTGACCTCCAGCCTCGGGCGCGTCACCGACGAGTACCTCTCCGGGGGCTTCCGGTGGCGGTACCTGAACGCGCCGTTTTACGTCGTCGCCATCGCGGCCGTCCTCCACGGCGTCAGTGCCTTCTTCCTCGGCGAAGCGAGCCTGCAGTACCTGGCACTCACCCTCACCGGCGGGACCCTCCTCGGGCTGGCGAGCACCCTCTCGCTGGCCATCGCGGAGTCGCGCGCCGGCAGACGGGCGGAGGCGGCCTGAGTTCCCCGCTATTTTTGGCGGGTCGGTGCCTTCAGCCGGTGGGGCACGTAGCTCAGCCCGGACCAGAGCGTCGGACTTCTAATCCGATGGTCGTGGGTTCAAATCCCACCGTGCCCGTGCAGCGACCGCAGGGAGCGAACCGGCACGCAGGGGATTTGAACCCTGGAAGTCACAGCCCGGGAAGCGAACGGAGTGAGCGACCCGGACCGTCTTCCTCTGGTTCAAATCCCACCGTGCCCGCTACACCTCTTTTCTACGCCTCGGGTTGCTCGCGGAGCGAGCAACCACGCGGCGCAAAGAACTAGGTGAAAAAGCCGGATGCTCGGTCTTCGACCTCGCATCCGGTGGCCCCGCGAGTGACCGTAGGGAACGAGTGGGACCTCGTCAGAGCGAAGCTCTGACGGCGAACCTCGCTCGCTACTCGCGGCGCGCTTTGCTCGCCGCTCGTGCGCGCCGAAGTCTCCCTCCGGTCGACCTCGCGCCGCTCGCTCGGATGCTAGTTCGACGTGGGGGATTCCGGCCGTGCGTGTGAGTGTTACTGGTCGAGCACGGCGTTCGACCTGAACGACCTCACTGCGCCCTCAGACTCTTACCTCTCAGCACCTGAGACACGACTATGGGACGGGGCCGCTTCGAACTCCCGCCGCGGCTCGTCGACTGGGCCATCCTCGCAGCCGTCGGCATCGCGCTGGCGACGGGCCTGCTCGGCCTCGTCACCGGCGACCCCTCCGGTGCCTGGGTCTTCGTCGCCCACGGCGTCGCGGGCCTGCTCCTCCTCCCGTTGCTCTTCTGGAAGCTCCGCCGCGTCCGGCACCGCCTCTCGCGGGACGCCTGGGACCGCACGACGCCGGCGTCTGTCCTCGCCGTGGCGCTCGCTCTCTCAACGCTGACGACCGGGATTCTCTGGGTCTCGGGCGGGAACGTCTTCATCTGGCAGTGGAACGCCCTGATGGTCCACGCGATTCTCGGCGTCCTGCTCGTGCCCGTCGTCCTCGTCCACCTGCTCGGGCGGTTCGGCCTGCCGAGCCGACGGGACGTCGAGGGACGCCGGACCGCCCTCCAGTTCGCGGCACTGGCTGGGGGCGGCGTCCTCGCGTGGCGCGCCCAGCAGGCGGTCGTCGGGGTCCTGGAGACTGCCGGGGCCGAGCGACGATTCACCGGCTCGCGGCCGGAGGCTGGCGAGGGGAACGACTTTCCGGTCACCTCGTGGGTCGCCGACGACCCCGATCCCATCGACGCAGACGAGTGGCGACTGGCGGTGGACGGCGTGGTCGACGAGCCACTGGCGCTCGCCTACGACGATCTCCCCGTCGACGCCGAGCGCGAGGCGCTGCTGGATTGCACCAGCGGCTGGTACGCCGAGCGCGAGTGGGCGGGCGTTCGGGTCGGCGACCTGCTCGACGCCGCCGGCGTCCGGGACGAGGCACGGTTCGTCTCCTTCCGGTCGGTCACGGGGTACCGCTGGAGTCTCCCGATCGCGGAGGCACGCGACGCACTCCTGGCAACTGGCGTCGGCGGCCAGCAGTTGCGTCACGGCCACGGGTTTCCGGCGCGACTCGTCGCACCCGGCCGTCGGGGGTTCCAGTGGGTGAAGTGGATCGACCGCGTCGAGGTCCGGCGGTCGCCGGACTACGGTCAGTGGATCGCGATCTTCGTGAGTGGCTTCGGCTAGAGGTGCCGCCGTTACTCGGCCAGCGGTAACCGCACCGTGAAGACCGTCCCCCGCGGTTCGTTGTCGGCCACTTCGACCTCGCCGCCGTACTGGGTCACGAGCGTCCAGACGAGATACAGCCCGATGCCGGTCCCCGAGCTGTCGAGGCCCTTCTCGCCCTTCTGGAAGATTTGCTCGCGCTGGTCCTCGGGAATGCCGGGTCCGTCGTCGGCGACCGAAACCACCGCCTCGTCGCCCTCGAGGTCGCAGGTGATTTCGACGAGCGGGTCGTCGCTGTCGTTGTGCTGGACGGCGTTGTTGAGCAGGTTCCTGAAGACCGACGAAAGCATCTCGTCGGCCAGGACCTCGACATCAGGGATCTCTTCGGGGAGGACGAAGGTGGCGCCAGGGAACGACTCACGCCGGAGTTCGACCTCCTTCTCCACGACCGCGCACAGCGGCACCGGCTTCACCTGGACGTCGCCCTCGCCGGTGAGCGTCTCCACGTAGTCGCGGGCGATCTCCGTCAGCTCGACGACGTGGTGGCCGCCGGAGAGGACCTTCTCGAGGTAGTCCTCGCCCGACTCGTCGACGTGTTCCTCCAGCATCTCGGCCCACCCGAGGACGATGCTCATGTCGTTGCGAATGTCGTGGCGAATAATGCGGTTGAGCGCCTCCAATTCCCGTTCGCGCCGTTTCTGCTCGGTGATGTCGGTCGACACGCCGACCATCTGCTCGACCTCACCCTCGGGTCCCCTCAGCGGGAACATGCGGGCGTGGACCCACTTGACCGTCCCGTCGGGCTGGACGACGCGGTGCTCGATGGACTCCTCGGTGACCGCGTCCCCCCGCCGCGCGATGATCGACAGGACTCCCTCGCGGTCCTCGGGGTGGATCCCCTCGACCAACCGGTCTGGATCCGCTTCGACGGCCTCCGCCGGCACGCCCCAGATGTCCTCGAACCCATCGCTCACGTAGTCGAACTCGCCCGGGTCGGTGGCCATCCAGATGGCAACCCCCTCGAGATAGTCGATCAGCGTCCGGAAGTCGGCCCGCTGACTGAGGGACGTCCCGCTCATCGTAGATACGTGCGGCGCAGGCTGAATAACAGTGACGGTGTTCTCGCTAAAAGGACACGATTGCTGGGCCTCGCACTCGCTCAGACCAGCTTCGCGAAGGCGAGGTTGCCGTCGATGTTCTCGATTTTCGCCTGGACGACCTGCCCCTCGCCCGCGCCCGGCACGAAGATGGTGTACTTGCCCTTCTCCGCGACGCCGTCGCCCTTCCGGCCGGTGCCGGTGATCTTCAGCTCGTAGGACTTGCCCTCCTCCAGGGTCTTCTGGGCCGTCTGGGTGGTCTGGGCGGAGCGCTTTTCGACCGGGCGGAAGGCCCCACAGGCCTGACAGCGCAGCATGTCGATGCCGTCCTCGGTGACGAGTTTGGTGTCCGGCAGGCCACACTCCGAGCAGGTGACGAACTCCGCGACGTAGTCGTCGATGGCGGCCTGGAGGTCGGCCACGGTGAACGACCCGTTGTACCGCGCCTGCCCGCCCTCGAACTGGCCGTTCGTCCCGAGGGTCTTCTGGATCGAGCGGTGGAGGTGGTCCGCGTCGCGGCCCAGGGCGTCAGCGATGGCCGGGAGGTTCGTCAGGCGTGTGAACGCACCGTCCGTCTCGCCGGCGGGGTCGGGGATCGAGAGGCGGCTGTCTGCCTCCGAGGGCTGCTCCGGGAGCGAGTCGAACGCTCTATCGAGTGCAGAGTCGTAGTTCATGGGCTAGGAAGATTGGGGAGACGTAAATCGCTGCCGCGAGGTGTGGTGACAGGACCCGTTCACCACGTCTCGATCAGTCCGTCGCGGACGTCCTCGACGCAGCCCTGGCAGTCGGGGTGGTCGGCGTCGAAACACGCGGGCCGCCCCTCGGCGTCTACAGCGACCGCACGCTGCTCGGCGTACCGGCGGCAGACGATGCGCACGTCGCCGCTCTCGTCCGTCGGTAGCTCGTGGCTGGCCGCGGTCTTCGCCACGTCGAACTCCCGGCGTGCCGCCGCGGTCTGTCGCCCGGCCGCCCGGAGTTTCGACCGGAGGAACCGCGCCAGGCGACTGTCGTCGGCCATGCAACCCGATTGGCGGGCCGCCCTCATAGTCCCGTTGCCGCGGTGCGTCACCGGCGGGCATCCAATGTGGGCTCGAAAACCGCACGACGGGACCCGACTTTCACTTTCACTGTCCCTGCCACACCTTTTATACGATCGGGCGCCAACCGGCGTATGTCTCCCACAGCAAACCCAGGCGGAGACAGTGAGCGCCAATGACTCAGACCGATTTGCGTACGCACGCCGAAGAGATACACGATCAGTTCGAAGACCGGCTCGACGTGTCTGCCGACGACGTCGAGGAGCGCCTCGAGACGCTGGTCGAGGAGTACAAGGTGCCCCTCGAGGAGGCACGCCGCAGCGTCACGAACACCTACCTCGACCAGGCTGGCATGGAGCGCGACGAACTCGGCGGCGGGCCGGGCGGCGGTGGCGGCAACGAGACCGTCCAGGTCGCCGACGTCGACGAGCCAGAGCAGTGGGTCGACCTCACCGCGAAGGTCGTCGAACTCTGGGAGCCCCGGAGCGACTCCGTCGCCCAGGTGGGGCTCCTCGGCGACGAGAGCGGGACGATCAAATTCACCAAGTGGGCCAAGTCCGACCTCCCGTCGCTCGAGGAGGGGCAGGTCTACCACCTGAAGAACGTCGTCACCGACGAGTACCAGGGCCGGTACTCGGTGAAGCTCAACCGGACGACCGGCATCGAGGAGCGCGACGCGGACATCGAGGTCGGCGACCAGGACGTCACCGTCGAGGGGGCCCTGGTCGACATCCAGTCCGGCTCCGGCCTCATCAAGCGCTGTCCCGAGGAGGACTGCACGCGCGTCCTCCAGAACGGTCGCTGTTCCGAACACGGCGAGGTCGAGGGCGAGTTCGACCTCCGGATCAAGGGCGTCCTGGACGACGGCGACGAGGTCACCGAGGTCATCTTCGATCAGGAGGCCACGGAGGCGCTGACCGGCGTCGAACTGGCGGAAGCGAAGCAGATGGCCATGGACGCACTCGACACCGGCGTCGTCGCCGACGAGATGCGCGAGGACCTGCTCGGACGGTACTACCGCGTGACCGGCCCCACCTTCGGTCGGTACGTCCTGGCCAACGAGACCGAGACCCTGACCGACGCGACCGATCCAGAGACTGCCCTCATCAGAGCGAGGTCGATCTAGATGTCGTCTGCACCCACCCGCGAGGTCGCCCGCCGCGTCCTCGCACGCGAGTTCAACGACGCGACGTTCACGTTCAAGGAATCCGACGACGAGCGCGCGCCGGTCTACGTCCTCCTGCCGACGGGCGAGCGCGCCAACCGCGTCTTCCTCGTCGGCACGCTCACCGAGACGGAGGACGTGGGCGAGGACGCCGAGTACTGGCAGGGACGGATCGTCGACCCCAACGGGGACACGTTCTTCACCTACGCCGGCCAGTACCAGCCGGAAGCCGCCTCGATGCTCCGGGACCTCGAACCGCCCGCCTACGTGGCCGTGGTCGGCAAGCCCCGGACCTACGAGACCGACGAGGGCGAGGTGAACGTCTCCGTCCGACCGGAATCGATCACGACGGTCGACGAGGCGACCCGCGACCGCTGGGTCGTCGAGACTGCGGAGCGGACCCTGGACCGGATCGAGCACTTCACTGACGAGACAGCGGACGGCGACGAGGCCATCGGCGACGAGTACGTCGCGATGGCCCGCGAGGAGTACGACCTGCCCGTCGAGAACTACCGCCGGGCCGTCGTCGACGCGCTGGAGGGTCTGGAGGACGCCGAGGCCGACCCCGAACCGGAAGCCGCGGCGGACTGACCCCCGCACCTCCTCTCGCTGGATTTGCAAGAACCGGAGATATTATCTGTTAGCCCTACGACAGCCCGCCTGACCCTGTTGCGGGGTCGCTTCCATAGTTTCTCGCCCGGGCGACCGGTCACAGCCGGTCTACCCCGGGACACCGGCCCGCTGAGCAGGTGCCACCGCCCGCGTCTGCCGGGCGTCTGACGAAGGTTGAAGTGGCGAGCAGTCGTAGATCGGGGTTACCGATGGGGAACAAGAACAAGACGATCTCCTTTCGCGTGAGCCAGGAGAAGTTCGAGACGCTGCGCGACATCGCAGAGGAGCGCGACATCTCGCTGTCGGCGGTCTTCCGGGACTACGTGGACATGCTCGTGGCCCACGACGGCCAGGTCGAGGTCGTCGCCGAGCACGAGGTCTCCGAGTCGGACGACAAGAGCTTCCCGCCGAAGGTCGAGGTCCCGAAGAGCTTCATCCGCGAGCACGAGCGCCTGGAACTCGAAGCGGACCACCTCCGCGAGCAACTCGAGGAGCACAAGCGCTACGTCACCGAACTCCGGCAGGAGGTCGACGATACCGACCAGGAGGACGTCGTCCAGCTGGAGGACCTTGACGGTGACGACGAGGAACCGTACCGGATCGGCAGCAGCTTCGAAGAGACGAGCTGACCGGCCAGCCCCCCGATTTCACCGTCTTCTCTCGCCTTCTACCGCACTAGGGACCGCCGGTACTGCCGCACCGCCTCGCCCACCTCGGGCCGGTCGTCGACGTCAGCCAGCGACTCGGCGGCCTCAAGCGTCCGGATGGCGTCGTCCAGGAAGGAGCGCACGTCGCCGGGATAGGCCGTCAGGTGGTAGTCGTCGCCCATCACGTCGACGATGTCGTCGGGGTTCATCCCCTCTGCGCGGAGTTCGAGCAGGTAGGTGACGAACTTCTCCTCGGCACAGCCACAGTGGGGGTTGCCCTCGCAGTCACAGTCCAGGAAGTCCGACGCGAAGTCCTCGACGCGGTCGCGCGTGGCGTCGTCGAGCTTCGCCAGCCCCTCGCCAGTGAAGAGGACATCCAGGGTGGCTCCAGAGAAGGCACCCTTCGGGATGGAGTGCTCCAACTGCGAGGAGATCTGGCGGTGATTGCGAATGTGGATGCGGTCGGTGATGGCCACGGCGTGGTGAGAAGAGGGGATGGAGGGGCAAAAGCGCCGCGCTCGCACGGGGAGTGGGCGATTCGTAACGTATTTCTCCCGCGATTGAATAGGATCGGCTGCCTCGCGTCCGGGTTAGGGTAGTGGACTATCCTTCAGCCTTGTGGAGGCTGAGACGCGGGTTCAATTCTCGCACCCGGACTTTCCGCCACGAACAGTTCGCGAGCGGCCGCGCCGACAGGCGCGTGCCGCGAGTTCCGTGAGTGGCGGTTGTCTGCAGAGAATTGAACCCTGGAAGACGCAGCCCGTGCAGCCGAGCGAAGCGAGGCGAGCCGGAACGTCTTCCTCCGGTTCAATTCTCGCACCCGGACCTCGAAACCGCGAGCGACAGCGAGCGGTTTCGGAACGAGCGAACGGGGAGCGAAGCGACCCGTGAGCACTGCTACGACGAACAAAGTGAGGAGTAGCAAAGCCGGAAGGCGGAATCGAACCCTGGACGACGCAGCCCGCGAGGCACGAAGGGAGTGAGCGCCGAGCCGGACCGTCTTCCTCCGGTTCAATTCTCGCACCCGGACGACTCGTTCGCAAGCGCCTTGTGCCGCTGTCTACCAGTACCGAACACGACCCGACTCCGCACGCCATGGCATCCGACGACCGCATCCTCGATCTGATCGGCATCCTCATCGTCGTCGGTCTCGTCTTCGGCCTGGGCACGCTGATCTTCTTCAGCGGCTCCGGCCCGGCGGACCCCAGTCCGTCCGCACCCGACGCCAACTGGACGACCGAGCGGCTCAACGCCACCCACGTCCAACTGGCCCACACCGGCGGCGAGACGATCCCGAGCGACGACCTCGCCGTCACGGTCGATGGCGAGGAGCGGCCGGTCCCATGGTCCGGCGACGTCGGCCGAGGTGACGTGGGGGTGGTCCGCGTGGCGCAGGGCGAGGAGGTCACGCTCTCCTGGACCGGCGGGGGCGACCGCGTCACGCTCGGTGAGTGGACGCCCTAGGCAGGAATCCGGTGGGACCCCGGGATTGGTCCGGGTCCCGTCCAACCACGACAGTCCCACCCCCACCCTCGGTGCTCAGAATTCCCGTATCGCGATCCAGCCCTCGTCCTCGGCCAGGTGGAGGTCCTCGTCGCGGATGCGTTCGATGGTCGCCACGCAGCCGTGGGACGATCGCTGCTCCACCCTGGCGCGATGTGGTAGTGGCCTCATCGCCACGCTCACAACGGTGGAGACCAGACTTGAGCGTTCTTCCCAATTGCCGTGCGGTCGGTGACTGACCAGGCACTTGATCGTCGCCGCCAACCAACGAGGTGGCGTGGTTGGTCTTGGGGGTCGTCGGTCACGACCATCAGGCACCGGGGCGAACGATTTCCGGCTCGTCGTTGCTGCTCGACGCCCCGTAACGGCCGCTCTCCTTGATGATCGAGAGGGCGGTCATCACGTCTGTTCGCGTGAGGATGCCGACGAATCCCTCGCGGTCGTCGTGGACGAGGAGCCGGCCGATGTCTCGGTCCTCGAGTTCCCCGAGGGCAGTCATGACGTCGCTCTCCGGACCGACGGTGTGGACGTCGGTCGTCATGACGTCCCGGACAGAGTAGGCCTCGCGCTCGACGTCGCGGACGGCCCGCGCGTCTTCCAGCGTGACCAGGCCCACGATTTCGCCGTCGCGCTCGACCGGGTAGCCCGTGTGGCGCTCGCGGAACATGAGGTCGATGAGGTCGGCGACGGCCATGTCGTCGGGGACCGTCTGGATGCGGTCCGCTGGCGTCATGATGTCCTCGACGACGACGCCCTCGAAGGCCGCGCGCATGATCGTCTGCTGGGCCTCGCTCGCGGCGCCGATGTAGATGAAGAAGGCGAGCGCGATCAGGAAGGGGTTGAAGGTGGCGAGGAGGCCGAACAGGCCCAGGAGGATGGCGAAGCCCTTCCCGACCTCGGCGGCGATCTGGGTGGCCCGAGCGTAGGGTCGCGTTCGCGCGAGGAGCGCCCGCAGCACGCGCCCACCGTCCATGGGGAAGCCCGGCATGAGGTTGAAGACCGCCAGCGCGACGTTCACGACGGCGAGGTAGCTGAGGACGAACCGGAGCGCCTCGACGAGGATCGAACCGGAGGACGGGATGGAGACGAAGGCCGCGTAGGAGAGTCCACCCAGGACGACGCTCACCGCCGGGCCGGCCACGGCGATGTAGAGCTCCGTCCGCCAGTCCTCTGGCATCTCCGTCAACTGTGCGATCCCGCCAAACAGCCAGAGCGTGATCGACTCGATGGGGAAGCCGTACCGCTTTGCCACGAGCGAGTGGCCCAGCTCGTGGAGGACGACGCCGGCGAACAGCCCCAGCGCGGAGGCGATTCCCAGGAGCCACGGCAGTGGCCCGGTCGTCAGGACGGCCGCGTCGAAGCCGGCGCCCCAGACGTCGTTGACCAGACCGGTCCACTGCTCGACCTGGGCCCCGATGAGCCAGGCGAACAGCGGAAGGACCAGCAGGAAGGTCAGGTCCAGCTGGATCGGGATACCGAAAGCGCTACCGATGCGAAAGCGGCGCATGTCCGGTCCTATGGGTGGCCCCGCCTTAAGCCCGGGTCCCGGCGACACGCCTTAGCCGCGGGCGCCCGTCAGACCAGTCATGAGCGACCACCAGCCAGCACCCACCGTCCGCCGGTCCGGCGACGTCGCCTACGAGTCCGTCGCCGCGGCCGACGGACTGCACAAGGGAGTCCTGATCGGCCCCGAGGACGGCGCGCCGACCTTCGCGATCCGCCGGTTCACCCTGGACCCCGGCGCGACCGTTCCGGAGCACACCAACGAGGTCGAACACGAGCAGTACGTCCTCGCCGGGGAGTACGTCGTCGGCATCGGGGACGAGGAACACGTCGTCTCCGAGGGCGACTCGCTGTTCATCCCGGCGGGAACCGTCCACTGGTATCGCAACGACGGCGCAGAACCCGGGGCGTTCATCTGTGCCGTGCCGGCCGGCGACGACGAGATCCGTCTCGTCGACGACTGATCGACGCCGCCGTCGTCCGGCCCCGTCCGTCAGGACCGACGCCGGCGCAGGAACACGCTCACGCTCGCGAACGTGATCCCGAAGACCGCCCCGAGCACCAGGCCGTCGAGCACGTGACCGCCCCGGATCACCTCGAAGGCGGCGATTGCGAGGCCAGGCGGCACGGCGAAGGCGACGAAGCTCGCGACGGGACGGGCCAGTAGCCAGTCGTCGGCCCTGGCGTTCCACCTGGCGACCGTCTGGAGGACTTCCATGGTCGCGACTCACTCGTGATGGCAGCTTGAAACTTGGGCCGCCACCCGGCGGCGTGATCGACCAAGCGCTTGAAATACCGCACCCACCTATCCCTCGACGTGTCTCAGCAGGTCGCGGACGTCGACACCCTCTTTCTCCACGAGCAGGGTGGCGACTACCGCGTCGCCGCGCTCCGCGACGGCGACCGCCTCTTTCACGGCCGGCTCGAACTCAAGGAGACCGACGCCGGACCGCGCCCGGCCCGCCTCCGCGTGATCGACGGCTCCAGCGAGGACCTCCACAGCCCCGATCGCTTCGTCGAACTGGCCCGACGAGCGACGCGCATCCGCATCTCCGAGCAGACCTCGCCGGGCGGTCGCGAGACGATCCAGTCGATGCTCGACGCCTACCAGCTCGACGCGACGGCCGTCCGGACCTGCCGTCTGTGTGCCGGGGAGGCGCGCTACTCGCCGCTCACGTCGGAGACGGCCATCGAGACCGACGGCGAGCACATCTGCCCGGACTGCGCCCGAGCCCAACTCGATCAGGAACTGGCCTACCGCGGCGAAATCGGCGGGAGCGCCCGCGACCGACTCGAGGACCTCCTCCTGGAGGTCCAGGACCTCGACCGCATCACGAACCTCCTCCAGGGCGAACTCGATCCCGACCTGACGAAGTTCGACGAGATCAGCGCGACCGTCGACGAGGTCGATCCGGTTCCCGTCTCGGATCTCTCGCTGCACTCCACTCTCCAGTCGAAACTCGAAGCTCGCTTCGACACGCTGCTCCCGGTCCAGAGCCTCGCCGTCGAGAACGGTGCCCTCGAAGGCAGAGACCAGCTCGTCGTCAGTGCGACGGCGACGGGCAAGACCCTGGTCGGCGAACTCGCGGGGATCGACCGCGCGCTGCAGGGCGGTGGCAAGATGCTCTTCCTCGTTCCGCTCGTCGCCCTGGCCAACCAGAAGTACGGGGAGTTCCAGGACCGCTACGGCGACGTCGTCGACGTGACGCTCCGCGTCGGGGCCAGCCGCATCGCCGACGACGACCAGCAGTTCGACCCGAGCGCCGACGTCATCGTCGGGACCTACGAGGGCATCGACCACGCACTTCGCGTCGGCCGCGATCTGGGCGACGTCGGCACGGTCGTCATCGACGAGATCCACACGCTCGGCGAGGGCGAGCGCGGGCACCGACTCGACGGGCTCATCACGCGCCTGAAGCACTACTGCCGAGACCTCGGCGACGTCGACACGCAGTGGCTCTACCTCTCTGCGACCGTCGGGAATCCCGGCTCGCTCGCGGCTGCCCTCGAGGCCCACCTCGTCGAGTTCGAGGAGCGCCCGGTGCCGATCGAGCGCCACGTCACGTTCACCGACGGCCGCGACAAGGCCCAGGTCGCGAACAAACTGGTTCGGCGCGCGTTCGACACGAAGTCGAGCAAGGGCTACCGCGGGCAGACCATCGTCTTCACGAACTCCCGGCGGCGGTGTCACCAGCTGTCCCGGCAACTGGACTACGACTCGGCACCGTACCACGCGGGCCTCGACAATGCCCGGCGCAAGCGCGTCGAGCAGCGCTTCGCCGACCAGGAACTGGCCGCCGTCGTGACCACGGCGGCGCTCGCGGCGGGCGTCGACTTCCCCGCCTCCCAGGTGATCTTCGACTCCCTGGCCATGGGCATCGAGTGGCTCACCGTCCAGGAGTTCGAGCAGATGCTCGGGCGGGCCGGCCGCCCGGACTACCACGACGAGGGCACGGTCTACGTCCTCGTCGAACCCGACGGGACCTACCACCACGGCCAGGACCGCACCGAGGACGAGGTGGCCTTCACCCTGCTCAAGGGTGAGATGGAGCCGGTGACGACGCGCTACGACCAGGCCGCCGCCGTCGAGGAGACCCTGGCAAACATCACGGTCGCCGGTGCGGGCGCGAAGGCCCTCAACGACCGGATGGTCGGGGAGATTCCCACGAAACACGCGCTCGGGAAGCTCATCGAGTACGGCTTCATCGACGGGCTGGCGCCCACGCCGCTCGGCCGGGCGGTGACGCGCCACTTCCTCTCGCCAGACGACGCCCACGCGCTCCTCGCCGCGATCCGCCGTGGCGACACACCGACGGAGATCGTCGGTGCCATGGAACTCCGCGAGGAGCCCTGACCCAGAAACGGCCGTCTATTTCTCGCGAGTCGAGGCGATCACGTCCTCCAGCCGCTCGACGAGGGTCGTGATCCCCGTTTCCGGTGCGACGTGGAGGTACATCCCTTCGTCGTCGGTGACGACCCGCACGATGACCATCCTGTCGGTGAAGGAGGCGAAGGCGTAGGTGTCCGAGACGGTCGGATAGACGTCGTCGTAGAACTCCCGCTCGGCGAAGTCGTCGTGCATGAAGGCGTGGACGGCCTCCCCGACGTCCATGATCTCGTCGACGTTGCCCCAGGCGTCGACGAGTGCGTCGGAGAGGTAGAGCACGCGGAAGCTGTCGGGCGTGTACTCGGTCGCCACGAGGAGGTCGTCGCCAGCGAGGTCGCGGGCGAGCGCGGTGGCCTCGTCCGCGTCGAACGTGACGAGTTCGGATGACTTCGTGAGGGCCACGGTGTGATTATTAGACCGATACTGCCGGTGATATTAAAAACTCCTGGCCGATCGGCGGTCTCCGGTGGAATCTCGGGCCCGCTCGCAACGAAATCCTTACCACTGGCGCGCGCGGACCTCCGACGTGCGGGACCGTAGGGTAGCTTGGTATCCTTCGGGCCTTGGGTGCCCGTGACCGCGGTTCAAATCCGCGCGGTCCCATCCCACCTTTTTCTTCGTCGGGTGCGCCTGCGGCGCACCGCTCCTCGAAAAATCTGGACCAAAAAGCCGGATGCTCGGCCTGCGGCCTCGCATCCGGTGAACCTCGCTCGCGTCGCTCGCTCGGAGACGATACTTGCGCTTTGGGCAGGAGGTCTTCGCAGGCGCTCGCCGGGGACGGGCCCCTGACGCCCGAGGGGAGCGCGAAGGCACAGGTCAAGAAGGATACCACCTACGTCGCGGTCCCGTCGAACCTTGCCCAGCACCACGGGATTACGCAGAGAATTGTTCGCGTACATCAGTACGCAATTTGGGAGCTGTAAGTCGCCTATCAGAGTGTACGGTTCCTCGATGAACCCTTGGAGATGTTGATTGAAGCCTCCATCGAGATCAACGACGGCGTAGCCCAGCCGTTATAAATAAGGATCACCTCTCAATTTCGGAGGTTCAAGTGACCCCCGTAGTTCTTGTATCCTGAGTCACCTACTATGGCCCAGATGCCGCAACAGTCGGCCCGGATCGTTCGGGAAGTCCACGACGAGCCCCACATCAAGGGCAGCCGGATCACCGTCCGGTGGATCTACGCTCGCGTCCACGAGCGTGGGCTTCGTCCCGAGACCGTTGCGGAGCGGCACAACCTCGATCTGGCCGACGTCTACCACGCGCTCGCCTACTACCACGACCATCCGGAGGAGATGGCCCAGGTAGAGCAGCGGCACGAGGAAGCCGCTGAACTCGCGCGTGAACGCTCGACGATGACGCCGCCAGGCGAGTGATTTATGCTAACGTGTCTGGGTTGAAGACATCTTTTTCTGATACAAACGGCGTACTGAATCCATGGCGCGAGTTTTGCACGTCGATCTCCACACGTCCACAAACTGTTTCACTGGACGGAATGTTGAATCTATGCTAATCTCTAGAGCCACGATGACGAGGCTTCTCACAGAAACGCCTGTAACAGCATGAATAGGAACAATAGCGGCAATACGATTCGGGTAGCGAGGATGAATTTGAAACCTGGCTTGACCAATCGTCTTTTTTGCAATGACGTTCCCTCCTCTTCAATATATGTGAGATACGAGATGAGAACAGATTCGATAATCCAGCCTATCAAGCCTAAGACTAGGCCCACCACCCCGACGTAAAGTATATCTCTACTATTCAGGTATACTGGTTCGACGAACAGCGCTGATAGGATCAACACGAAAACGACGGCGGCCAAGAATTTGAGAATGTTGTCGAAGGGCAAATCAGGGATATCAACCATTCGCCATCAGAACGTTTGTATTAGTATTATTTAGTCCTTGGCGAACTAAGCAATGAGTTTTCCACTGCGAAGTCATTCAATCTCATGATCTGCCAATCCTGCTGCAATTACGCTCTGTATTTTGCACGGCTTATGAAGTCTACCACCGGTTGAGTGCCTCAACAAGGCCCCTAAGGACAATTACCAACTTCGGAGGTTCAAGCGACCCCCCGGCGTTCTTGTATCCTGCGTCACATACTGTGAGCAAGATGACGCAACAGCCGGCCCGGATCGTGCGCGAACTCCACGATGAGCCCCACATTGAGGGCACCCGAATCACCGTCAACTTCGTCCACGAACGGGTGGAAGGCCGTGGCCTGAAGCCCGAGACGGTCGCGGAGCGCCACGATCTCGACCTGGCCGACGTCTACCACGCGCTCGCCTACTACCACGACCACCCAGCGGAGATGCGGGAGGTCAAGGAGCAGCGCGAGGAGCGGATCGAGGAGGCGGCGTCGAAGCCCCACGTCGCAACCGGCCCCGGGGATGCCGACGAGTAGATGGCGCTCCGACTGATCCTCGATCAGAACGCGGAGCGGCAGCTGTCCGAAAAGGTCCGGACGGCTGGTCACGACGGAGCGAAGCGTCACGTTCCTCTGAGTACCGTTCTCCCGTCGGCATCGATTGATCGGCGGCGTCCAGCTCGCCGCTCAGGTAGAGACCTCACCGGTCGAGTTCAGAGACGACGAGTCAGTCACGACTTGAACGGCACTCCAGGCGCTCGAGAGGGAGCGCGCAACTGCGTTCCTCCAGTGTCGTGAGACGCGGACAGTCGGCGGTGCCGGCGTCGTCAGTGCGTCTCGGCCCCGACCTCCAGCCGGTACCGCCGCGTCGGCTCGCCCTCGAAGCGCGGCCCCGACCCCACCTGCTCGAACTCGGCACCCTCGACGGCGCCCAGCAGGTCCGCCTCTCCCTCGGGGACGAGCAACTCGACGGCCATGCCCTCGCTCTGGGCGAAGCGGATGGGCTCCTCCAGCAGGCGGTCGTAGGCCGCCGGGTCGCCGTCTAGCTGTGTGACGTGGACGGTGTCAGCGCGCGCGTCGAAGCTGACGAAGCCAAGGATGGTCTCGTCCTCGGTCCCGACGCGGACCGTGCGGTCGTGGACGAGGTTGACCATCACGTCCGTCGGGGCGTCGGTCATCCCGGCCAGGCGTTCAGCGTCGGCCTCGACGGCGTCGCGAACCTCCATGGCCTACGACTTCGGTGCGAATGCCATTAAATCCACCTCCGCGTGGCCGGTCGGCGGCGAGATGAACACAGTTAACCACGGGGGCGCGAAAGCCTCCCGGCATGAGTCGACGACGCACGGATCCCCTGCGGGTGGTCGTATGCGCGTAGTCGCGAAGTTCGGCGGCACCAGCCTCGCGGACGGTGACCGCATCAACCGGGCGGCGGACTCCATCGCCGCCGCAGTCGAGGCGGGCAACGAGGTCGCCGTGGTGGTCAGCGCCATGGGTGGGACCACCGACGTCCTCCTCGGTGAGATGAAGTTCGACGCCAGCGACGAGGACCGCGCGGAGATCGTGAGCATGGGCGAGCGCACCTCCGTCCGGATGCTCAAAGGCGCCCTCGAAGCACGCGGCATCGACGCCGCCTTCCTCGAGCCTGGTCGCCCGGACTGGCCGATCATTACCGACGAGTACGGCGAGGTCGACGTCGAGGAGACGACCCGCCGGGCCGAGGCCTGCGCCGAGGAGATGGCCAAGGGCCGCGTGCCGGTCATCACTGGCTTTCTCGCGCAGGATCACGACGGCACGATCACGACGCTGGGTCGCGGCGGGAGCGACACGACGGCGGTCATGCTGGGCAACTACATGGACGCCGACGAGGTCGTCATCGTGACCGACGTCGAGGGGGTCATGACGGGCGACCCCAACGTCGTCGAGGGCGCGCGCAACGTCGGGCAGATCACGGTCGACGAACTGCGGAACCTCTCGTTCCGCGGTGCGGAGGTCGTCGCCCCCTCGGCGCTGACGTACAAGACGGGTGACTTCGAGGTTCGCGTCGTCCACTACCAGCACGGCGACATCCTGGCGGGCGGCACCTCCATCGAGGGTCAGTTCGAGAACCTGATCGACCTCCACGAGCGGCCCCTCGTTTGCGTGACCGTCGCCGGGCGGGCGATCCGGAACCAGCCCGGCATCCTCGCGACGCTCTCCAGCGCGCTCGCGGACGCCGACATCAACATCCAGACTGTCTCCAGCGGCATGGACTCCATCTCCTTCTACCTGGACGAGGAACACGCCCAGGAGGCAGAAGCACTGCTCCACGACTCGGTCGTGGACGACGAGGTCCTCTCGAGCGTGACCGTCGAGGAGGACATCGCCGTCGTCCGCGTCACTGGCGGGGACCTCCAGAACCAGACCGACGTCATGAAGGAGGTCCTCGACCCGCTCGCCGACGAGCGGATCTACCTCCACGACGTCATCTCGAGCGCCACGTCGCTCGCCGTGTTCGTCCCGTGGGACGACCGCGAGGAAGCCCTCGAACTGGTCCAGAACGTCGTCTGAGCGGGGCCGGGTCCCGGTCGCCCGTCTCCCCCTCAGGTGCCCATCTTGAGGCGACTGCCGATCCGCGAGGGCAGCCCCGCCGCTTCGATAGCTTCGACGACCGCGTCGACGTCGTACTCCACCCGGTACTCCTCCACGGATAGGTCGTCCAGGTCGACCACCGCGTAGGCCGCCCGCTTGTCGCCGTCGCGAGGCTGGCCCACGCTTCCGGGGTTCAGGACGAGGCCGTCGTCGAAGACGGCGTGGTGCTGGACGTGCGTGTGCCCCATCACGAGGACCGCCTCGTCGCCGAGGAGTCCGGGCGTGAACTCGGCCGGGTAGGTGTAGTGGTCGGGGTCGTCGGGGTGGCCGTGGACGATCTTCAGCCGGTCGTCGAACTCGTGGCGCTCTTCGGGCAGGCCTGCGAGCCACTCGATCTGGTCCGCAGAGAGCGTCTCGCGCGCGTGCTCGACGGCGGCCCCGGCCATGCTGTTGAACCCCACGTGTGCCTCGTCGGCGACCGCGCGGTCGTGGTTGCCCTGGACCGTGGGAATCTCCCGGTCGCGGACCGCCTCGACGCACTCCGCGTGCCACGGGTTGTAGCCGACGACGTCGCCCGCACAGACGAACGCGTCGACCGCGGGCATGTCGTCGAAGACGGCCTGGAGAGCCACCTCGTTGCCGTGGACGTCCGCAAGGACCCCAATTCTCATCGCCGGGAATTTCACGCGGAACTACTTTATCCTGCGGGACGGCGCGACTCTCACACTGCCGGTCCGCCCGGAATACGTCGCCGGGCGACCACTCAGCCCCCGTTGACGATCGCGGTCTCGAAGCCGGCCGCCGCCGACCCCGAGACCCCCGCCGCACACACCGCGTGCTCGAACTCGTGGTCGTAGACGGCCTGCGCTGCACCCGCTGCGTCCCCGGCCGCCAGGTCGAAGGCCGTCGGACTGTCCCGCTCGTAGGTCGCGACGAGCGTCGGTTCGGTCACGGCCTCGACGAGCAGAGCGTCCCGGCGCACGGTGCCGATGACCGCCCCGTCGTCGCCAGCCGTCGGGTCGTCCGCGTCCACGCCGACGACGCCCGCGACCCGGGGCGTGTCGTAGTCGTCCTTCTCGAAGTCGAGCGCCTGGAGCGGCGTCGCGAGTGCGTCTCGCGCGGGCGTGCCCAGCGCCAGCTTCTCGGCGATCGGATCGACGTGCGAGCCGTTGCCCAGCACCGCGCCGCGGTCTGTCACGCGCACGCAGTTGTAGGAGATGTAGGGGTTGTCCGAGGGCGGCGCGTCCGGCGTCGGCTCGACGGTGACGGCGTCCTCGCGGGCGGTCGCCTGACGGTTGGGAAACGAGCGCGACGAGACGCGGTATGCACCGACCGACGGGCCGACGACGACGAAGCGTCCGACGTACATGCGCGAGTGTCGCGGGGGCGCGGGCATGTAGGTGTCGGAACTGGCGGGCGCAACGCGGAACGCTTACAAACGCCGACGAAGTACGGACGCCTGCAGTCCCATGGGGTAGCGGCCAATCCTGAAGCCTTCTGGGGGCTTCGACCCAGGTTCGAATCCTGGTGGGACTATCCTGTCGCGACCATCTCGGGAGCGACGGATCGGCCTCGAAGGATTCGAATCCTGCCAGTCGCACGCCCGGGCGCGAGCGTCAGCGAGCGGCCCGGACCGTCTGGCTCCGGTTCGAATCCTGGTGGGACTACTCCTCCTCCGTTCGGATGCGTCGTCTCCTGGCCCCCTGCGAGAGGAAGGCGCTGTCCTGGTGCGGATCGTGATAGACTTCGAGCGCCCGTAGCGTCCCGGCGTAGGAGGCGAGCGCGACGAAGGCGAACGAGAGCACTGCACCGGCGAGGAGTCCGAGGACCATCGTCCGTGTACTGCCGCACCTCGGAATTAAATCACGGGGTCGGACCAGGTGGCGCGACTCGACTCTGCGAGAGCAGACGAACTTCTGACACGTCCGGCCGCACCCGCCGGTTCTAACCACCGAATGAACCGCCCAAACCGGTGGTTCACCCACTCGAACCACCCTTTCGTGGACTCCAATTGCGCGATTAGCTTTGGGGGAGTGGCGTGGAGTGGGGCCAAGTTCGGTGGGAGCCGGATGGAGACAACATGGTGGACGACATCGAACTCTCGCGGCGGACGATACTGGCCGGGCTGGGGGCCGTCGGAGCGGCGGGCGCCGGGGCCGGGCTGGGGACGAGTGCACTGTTCAGCGACACCGAGTCGTTCGAGAACAGCGTGATCACGGCGGGTGAACTCGACCTCCTGGTCGACTACTACTCGTACTGGGACCAGGGAATGGCGGGGTCGGGGACCGTCAGCGGGACGGCAGACGGCGGCACCGTCACGGGCGAACTCACCGACGTCAAGCCCGGTGACAGCGGTGCCCTCGCGTTCTGCCCCCGGATCGAGACGAACCCCGCCTACCTCTGGCTGTGCGGGGACCTCACGGCGAACGACGAGAACACGGTCACGGAACCGGAGGCCGACGCCGACGCGGAGGACGACGACGAGACCGACGCACAGATCGAGGGCCAGGGCGAACTGGCCGACACCGTCCTGATCACCGTCAGCTACTGCGACCTCGGGGAGGTCGGCGAGCAGTTCGACCCCGCGGAGGACGTGCTCGAAACGACCGAAATCGGAACCGGGACGCTCGGCGACTTCCTCGCACTCGTCGAGCGCGGGGTGCCACTGGACGGGAGCGGTGCGACCGGCGCCGAACTGCCGTTCCCCGCCCCCGGCGCCCAGGAGTGTTTCGCCGGGACGGGTGACGAGGCCGAGAGTCCCTGTCTGTGCATCGAATGGGCGGTCCCGAGCGAGGTCGGGAACGAGATCCAGTCCGACTCGATCGAGTTCGACCTCACGTTCTTCGCACAGCAGTGCCGGAACGCGGACGGCACGTCCAATCCGTGCTGTCCCTGCGGCCCGGACGAGGTCGCCGTGGACGTCGGCGGCGGCACGTCCGAGTGCGTTCCCGTCTGGACGGGCGACGAGAGCGTCGCGGACTTCTACGACTGGAGTCCACACGCCTCGGAGAACCCGGCCATCCAGGACGAGAACGCGACCAACCTGCTCGTCTACGAGGACGGCGGGGGGCAGCGCCACCTCGTCGTCGTCCACGACGTGTCGGACGGCGTCATCGACGGCTCGGACGCCACCGGCGGCACCGTCTCTGCCACCGTCTCGGGCCTCGAGCCCGGCTACAGCTGGCAGGTCAGGGACGACGACCCGGGCAACGACACCTACTCGACGATCGACTCGCCGACCGAGACCGTCGACTGGACGTGGTCGCGCTCGATGACCGACGGCGGGGCACTCGGCCCGCTCGCGCCAGACTTCGACGTCGGCGTGGACCTCGAACTGACCGACGGCATCGACGCGGTTCAATACCAGACGCCGAGCGGGGACGCGACCGTGATCGCCGACGGGCTCAGCGGTGGCGACACGGTCAGCACGACTCTGTCTGCGTGCCCGAACGGGCTGGAGCAGCCGCAAGTCGAGAACTGAGGTCGTACCGCCACGTTTCCAGCACGCCGGTCGCAATCGGCGTCCGTCCCCACGCGCACAGGGGGCCCAGCGTCAGTACCGCTCGACCAGCGCCTCGTCGGGACTCCTGACGCGGACCGCCTCCTCGCTCTCGGCGCGGGCGATGGCTTCCTCGAGTTTCGGGGCCTTCTCCGCGTGAATGGTGAACAGCGCGTCGCCGACGTCGACCGGGTCCCCCACCCGCCGGTGGAAGTAGACTCCCGCGCCGTGGTCCTTGGGCGACCCGGCGCGACGGGCGATTTCGTTGACCTGCCGGTTGTTCACGTGGGTCACGACGCCGTCCCGGTCCGCCTCCACGATCGCCGTGTGCGTGCCGGGATCGAGGTCTGCCGGTTCGACCTCCGGATCGCCCCCCTGGGCCGCGACGATGTCCCGGAACGTCTGGAGTGCCTGCCCCGAGTCCAGGATCGCTTCCGCGTCTGCGTCGGCACCGCAGACGTCGAGGAGCGTCTCCGCGATGCGGAGACTCTTCACCCGGAGGTCGGCGGGGCCGTCACCAGCGAGGACCTCGAGGACGTCCCGGGCTTCGAGGATCGGTCCGATCCCGCGACCGATCGGGTACTCGCCCCGCGTGATGGCACACTCGATCGCCATGCCCACGTGGTCACCGACGCGGGTGAAGTCCTCCGCGAGTTCGCGGGCTGCCGGGAGGCTCTCGACTTTCGCACCCTCGCCGTAGGGGATGTCGATGACGACGTGGGTCGAGCCTGCGCTCTCCTTCTTCGAGAGGACCGACGCGATGACCTGGCCCGGCGGGTCGAGCGAGAGGGGCGTCTCCGCGCGGATGATCTTGTCGTCGACCGGCGAGAGGTTCACAGACCCGCCCCAGATGACGCAGCCGCCGGCGCTCGTGACGATCTCGCGCATCTCGTCGAGCGAGAACTCGACGTCGCAGAAGACCTCCATCGTGTCCGCTGTGCCGGCGGCAGAGGTGACGGCCCGCGAGGACGTCTTGGGGATGGTCAGCCCCGCCGCGGCGACGATGGGGACGACGATGGGCGTGACGCGGTTGCCCGCGACGCCGCCGATGCTGTGCTTGTCCGCGACGACGTCGCGGTCCCAGGTCACGGTCTGGCCGGCGGCGACCATCTGCTCGGTCAGGCCGATGACCTCCTCGCGCGACAGGCCGTTGGTGTAGATCCCCGTGACGAAGGCGGCGAGTTCGACGTCGTTGAGCCGCCCGTGGTCGATGTCCCCGACGATGGCGCCGATCTCGCGCTCCTCCAGTTCGACGTCCTGGAGCTTCTTCGTGATGTAGGAGACGGCCTCGGGTCGCGGGGCCACGGAGATGTCGACGGACCCTGCCACGTGGCCGAGTTGCCGGGTCACGCCGACGATCCCCGGCTCCAGGAGTTCCTCGGTGACCTCGACGATGCCGACGTGGGTACGCCCGTTCGAGCGGATCTGGACGCGATCGAGGGGATGGACGCCGAGTTCCTCCGCGTCCGATGCGTTCATCAGGACCGTGGGCGACTGGTCGGCGATGTCGAGTTCCTCGGCGTCGAACTGCATTGGCGGACGTTCATCGTGGACCCCCTTAAACTCCCGACGGACTCCCGACCGCTCGGCTGCGGGTGTCGGTTTTAACCGCTCCCGCTCCCAGTTCCCGACATGGACGTTTCGCAGCTCGACGACGCGGTTCACGAGACCGCGAACGCCGTCGAGACGATGGAGATTCGCGGGGCGGCCGCCATCGCCGACGCCGCGGCCGCGGCCCTCGCGACGCAGGCCACGGAGAGCGACGCCGAGACCGCCGACGCCCTCCGCGCGGAACTGCTCGCCGCCGCCCGTCTCCTGGCCGACACCCGGCCGACTGCGGTGAGCCTCCCGAACGCACTCCGGTACGTGCTCCGCGATCTCCCGACGCGGACTACCGACTCCCTCCGCGAAACCGTCCGGTCGCGCAGCGAGGAGTTCCGGGACCGTCTCGACGACGCCCAGGACACCCTGGGTCGCATCGGCGCGGGACGCCTTCGCGACGGCGACGCGATCATGACGCACTGTCACTCGACGGACGCGATGGCCTGCGTCGAGGCCGCCGTCGACCAGGGCAAGGACCTGACGGCGGTCGTCACTGAGACCCGGCCCCGCAACCAGGGTCACATCACCGCGCGGGAACTGCGCGACCTGGGCGTCCCCGTCACCCTGGTCGTCGACGGCGCCGCGCGTCGGTACATGAACGACGTCGACCACGTCCTCGTCGGAGCCGACAGCGTCGCCGCCGACGGCTCCGTCGTCAACAAGATCGGGACGAGCGGGCTGGCGGTCATCGCCCGGGACCGCGGGACGCCCATCACCGTCGCCGCGGGCACGATCAAACTCGACCCGGCGACGCTCTACGGTGGCGCCGTCGAGATCGAGACCCGCGACGAGTCGGAGGTGATCGACGACGAGGCTCGCGCCGAAATCGGCGATATCGCGGTCGAGAATCCCGCCTTCGACGTGACCCCGCCGCGCTACGTCGACGCCATCGTGACCGAGCGCGGCCAGTTCCCGCCCGAGAGCGTCGTCACGCTCATCCGCGAACTGTACGGCGAGCGCGTCAGCGACCCCTGGGAGGCGTAACTCACCGCGGCGCGTCGGTCCCCCACGTGTCCAGCGCCGCTGCCAGCGCGGGGACGTCCTCGGCGCGGGCTTCGAGGGCCTCGCCGTCCATCGAGGCGTCGATGGCGGCCCGGAGCGCCCGGGCGCCCGCCCGCGTCCCGTCGGGGTGGCCGTGGACGCCGCCGCCAGCCTGGACGCAGACCGTGGTCCCGACCGCGTCGAGCAGTGCCGGCACGACGCCGGGGTGGAGGCCGCCGGAGGCCACCGGGAGCACGTCGCGCAGGCCGTGCAGGTCGCCGGCCAGCCACTCGTTGATCCCCACGGTGTCCTCGTTGTCCATCTTGCCCAGTCCCGCGGTCCCGGTGTGGATCTGGTCGACGCCACAGAGGCGGGCGACCTGTGCGAGACAGCGCATCGAGACGCCGTGGTCCTCGATGCGGTCGAAGGCGGCGTGCATCGCGCGGTGGGCGTGGATGGCCAGTCCCAGGTCCGCACACCGCTCGCGGACGGTCTGGACGGCCGACCAGCCCGCCGTCACGACGTCGACCATGACGTACTCGCCCCCCTGCGCGGCCACCTCGTCGGCCCGCGCCAGCATCGTGTTCGTCTCCCCGGTCACGTTGACGAGGTAGCTCTTTCGCTCGCCCGTCTCGTCCTCGGCCTCGTCGCGCCGCGCGAGCGATTCGGTCAGCCGGTCCGCGAAGGGGTTGAACGCCTGGTCGGTGAGGTTCTCGTCGTCCTTCAGGAGGTCGATCCCGCCGACCCAGGCCTCGTAGCCGACGTGGGCGTGCTGGTCGGTCGAGAGCCCCACCTTCGGCTTCGGGACGGTCGCGGTCAGCGGCCGGTCCTCGACGCCGAAAATCTCCTCGCGGACGGCGGTCCCGAACTGTGGCCCGGGAAAGCCCGACGCGACGCTCTCTGGCCACTCGCAGTCGAGCAGCCGGATGCGCTCGACGGCCTTCATGCCCAGGATGTTCCCCGCGATGCACGAGAGGATCTGGGCCATATTCCCCGACTCGAAGAGGGCCGGCGGGTAGGCGACGCGCACCTCGTCCCCGTCCATCGCGAAGGCCGTGGCGCTCAGGGCCGTCACCTCGCCGGGCACCTGGAGTTCCGTCCACGTCCCGTTCGAACTCTCGGAGGCGATCCGGCCCGCGACGGCCTCGCGGTCGAGGCCCGCGGCCGGCGTGACTCTGAAGGTACAGACGAGGTCCTCGGGCGCGGGCTCGTAGTCCAGATCGACGAAGTCCGCGTAGGCGATGCCGGTCATACCACAGGGTCGGTGCCACCGTGTATAAAATTCCGCGTGGCGGTCCCCACCGCGTCGACCCCGGACCGACGGAACCGTTAGGTCCCCGGCGTCCGACCCTGGCCCATGGCCGATCCAGCGATGACGCGGTTCCCGGTCCCGGACGAGTCCGACCTGCCAGACGACGTTCGCGAGCACATCGAGGCCGAGACGGAGCGGTCCGGCTTCACGCCAAACGTGATGAGCGCGATGGCCTACCGCCCGGCCCAGTACCGGGCCTTCTTCGACTACTACGACGCGCTCGTCGAGGAGGGTGCCCTCGAACGCGAGGAGGTCGAGATGGTCGTCGTCGCCGTCTCGGGGGCCAACGACTGCCTCTACTGCGTCGTCGCCCACGGGGCCCTGTGTCGCATCTTCGCCGACGACCCTCACCTCGCCGAGCAACTGGCGACCAACCACCGGACGGCGACCGTCAGCGAGGCCCACCGCGCGATGTGCGACCTCGCCGTGAAACTGACCGAGGCGCCGGCGACCGTCGAGGAGTCGGACCTGGACCGCCTGCGCGACCACGGCTTCAGCGACGAGGCCATCTGGGACGTCGGCGCCGTCGCGGCGCTGTTCAACCTCTCGAACCGCATGGCCCACCTGGCAGACATGCGCCCGAACGCCGAGTTCTACCAGCTGGGCCGCGACCAGGACTGACTGTCAGCGACCGGCCCCTCGGGGTCCAGCCACTCTAATCCTTTAGCCTAGCGCCTTATTGAGCGCAGCGACGAATCGGTGACATCGACCTCTGGCGGGGGTACGCACCTGTCCTGGCGGTGCCGCCGAGCCGACGGCGGGGTTCGCCGTCGCGACGCTCCGTCCCAGCATCGACCTGGCACTCACATGAATTCTGACGACACACCCGCCACGGCGCACCTCCGGGCGCTCGCGGCGGCCACGTCTGACGCGATGATCACGATCGACGTGGACAGCCGCATCACGTACGCGAACCCGGCCATCGAGGACGTGCTGGGGTACGCGCCAGCGGACCTGCTGGGCGAACCGCTGACGGTCCTGATGGCCGACGACCTCGGGCGGCGCCACAACCGGGCGATCGAGCGGTACCTGGAGACCGGCGAGCGGACCGTGGACTGGACCCAGGTGGAACTGCCAGGGCGCCACCGCGAGGGGCACGAGGTGCAACTGGCGGTCTCCTTCGGTGAGTTCACGCTCGACGGCGAGCGGTACTTCACGGGCGTCCTCCGGGACGTGAGCGAGAGCCACCGTCGCGCCGAACGCCTGGAACGGCTGAACGACCTCGCCCAGGACCTCACGGAGACCGAGACCGTCGACGCGGCCTGTGAGGCGGTGGTCGCCGCGGCACGGGACGTCCTCGACCTCACGGTCTCGACGGTGCTGCGCTACAACCCCGATACGGGCGACCTCGACCCGGTCGTGCGGACCGAGGCGGTCTCCGACCTCGTCGGCGACGACCCGCTGTTCGCCCCCGGGTGCGATCTCCCGTGGCGGGCCTTCGTGGCCACCGAACCGCACGTCGCCGACGACCTGGCGCGGACGGCCGACTTCGACGCCGACGCGTCCCCTCTCCAGAGCGCTATCGTCCTCCCGCTCGGCGAACACGGCGTCTTCGTCGCCGGCGCCACCGGCGCGGGGGCCTTCGACGCGCGGACGGTGACTCTCGCCAAGATCCTCGCCGGCAACGCGGAGGCGACCCTCGACCGCCTGGACCGCGAGGCCAGGCTTCGCGGACGCACGTCGGCGCTGGAGACGAAAAACGAGCAATTGCGGCGCGTCCAGCGACTGAACGGCGAGATTCGGTCGATCACCCAGGCCCTCATGGACGCCGATTCCAGCGCGGAGATCAAGGACGTCGTCTGTGAGCGACTGGCCGACAGCGACCCCTACCGCTTCGTCTGGTTCGGCGAGCGCGATCTGTCGTCGGACGAGGTCGTCCCCGCGGCCTGGGCGGGCGTCGAGGACGGCTACCTCGACGCGGTGACGATCACCGCCGACGGGAGCGAGACGGGACTGGGGCCGGCCGGCCGCGCGATCCGGACCGGCGAGTCCCAGATCCAGAACGACCTCGGCACCGATTCCCCCTTCGAGCCCTGGCGACGGGCGGCGATGGAACGCGGCTACCGGGCGAGCATCGCCGTCCCGGTCACGTACCAGGACACGACCTACGGGCTGTTGAACTGCTACGCCAGCCAGCCGGGCGTCTTCTCGGAGATGGAGGAGGCGGTCCTGGTGGAACTCGGCGAGATGATCGGCTACGCGCTCACCGCCATGGAGCGCTACGACGCGCTCGTGGCCGAGGACTCCGTCGAACTGGAGTTCGCGGTCCGCGACGAGACCGACCCGCTCCTCGCCGCCCTCGACGAGCACGACGCGACCGTCCGCCTCGAGAACGTCCGCGGCCGCGAGAACGGGACGCTCCACGTGTTCTGTGCCTTCGAGGGCCTCTCGATCGAGGCCATCGAGCGTCTCGCGGACCGGTCCGTCGGCACCGAGGACGTCACGCTGATCCGGGAGCGCGACGGCGAGGCCATCGTCGAACTGTCACTGACCACCGGGTCCGCCATCGTCGCACTGCTCGACCGTGGCGCGGTGCCGACGGCGATCCGGGCGACGCCGGACGGCGGTCGCGTCTCGGTTCGCATCTCGAAGTCCGCCTCGGTCCGGGAGTTCGTCGACCTGTTCGAGGCGCGCTACGCGGACGTCGACCTCGTCGCGCGGCGCGAGTCGCCCGACCCCGTCCAGACCCGGGAGGCCTTCGAGCGCGAGTACCTCGACCGCCTCACCACGCGCCAGGAGGACGTCCTCCGGACGGCCTACGTCGCGGGCTTCTTCGAGCAGCCCCGCGACAGTTCCGCGCGCGACGTCGCCGACATCATGGACGTCTCCCAGCCGACGGTGAGCCGCCACATCCGCGCCGGGGAGCGTAAGCTCTTCTCGATGGTGTTCGACGACCCGGACCCAGCCTGACCACATCACCATACGCCCCCCTCGCGAGACGTCCCTAGACGCATGCCGTGAAGACGTATCCCGGTCGCACGCCTCCATCCGATATGGACCAGACCACAGCGACGGGATCGTCGAGCGACTCGGCCACTGTCCCGGTCAGCCACCGGGTCGTCCAGGCGGTCGCGAGGGCGACAGACACGGACGCGGTCGACCTCGACCCGCTCTACCACCACGTCGACCCCGAGGCGCTGGACGCACTCTTCGACGACCGCCCCTCGGGACTGGCGACCACGGTCCGCCGCGTCACCTTCCGGATGGCGGGCTGTCCCGTCGTCGTCCGGGGCGACGGTGCCATCGAGGTCGACGCTGACGCCGCCGAGTCGGACCGCACCCCTGCACCCGGCGAGGGCGACGCCGGTTCGTGCACCCCCTCGCAGTCACCGGATTGATGGCCGGGCGAGTGCGTGAGCCCACTGCGACGCGGCCCCGCACCGGGGGTGCAGATGGCTGACCGAGTCGCCCCCGCCGACGGCCGGCGCGGGGACGCGACTCGGACCGACCGCCAGCCGGCGCGGTGCGTCACGTGTCACGCTCGCCTCGACCTGACCGAGTGGCATCCGGTCGCGACGGCGACCGACGCTGACGGCGCCTTCCACGTCCACGGGTTCTGCAGCCCCCGGTGCCGCGTCCGCTGGCGCCGTCGACAGTCCGACGCGGACTGACCCCCGGGCCACGCCCTGCCGATAGGGCGATATCCCTGCGCATCGAAGCGCTGGTGATGGACGTGGTAGTTCTCGGCGGGACGGTCCGCATCGATCCCGGAGCGGTGGCCGAGTCGGACGCGGCCGTTCGCCGACAACTCCGCGAGTACGAACGCGGCGAGCGCACCACCTTCGACCTGACCGTCGCCACGCCGCCCGGGTTCCGCGGTCGAGTCGCGGACGCCATGGCGGCCATTCCCTACGGCGAGACGCGCACCTACGGCGACCTGGCGGCCACCCTGGAGACCGCGCCCGTCGCCGTCGGCCAGGCCTGTGGCCGGAACCCGGCCCCGATCCTCGTGCCCTGTCACCGCGTGGTCGCTAGCGACGGGAGTCTCCGGGGGTACTCCGAACCCGGTGGCGTGCCCCTCAAGCGCCGGCTCCTGGCCCACGAGCGCGCGACGCGCCACCGCACGACCTAGATTCGCCGGTCGACGAACCGGTCGACGACCTTCGCCTCGGCCCGCTGGAGCCGGTACTGGACGGTCGAGCGCGGCGTCTCGAGGGCCTCCGAGAGGTCCGCGACGGTCGTCTCGCGGGGCGTCGCGTAGTAGCCCGCGTCGACGGCTGCCTCGAGGACCCGTCGCTCCTCGCCGGTCAGCACCCGATCGGGCGTCGCGAACGAGGCGCTGTCGACGTCCGAGACGTGGCCGAGTTCGAGCGAGAGGCCCTCGCGGAGTTTTCCCCGGATCCGGTCGTAGAGGTGCCCGACGGGCGTGCCATCCGGCAGGAGGACCAGCCAGACGTAGGCGTCGCCGCGGCGGGTCGCCTCGAACAGGAGCCCGTCGCCGATCTCGTCGACGGCGAGGGAGGGGATCGAGTGACACCCCTGGATGCCCTCGCGGCGCGCGTAGACGACGCGGTGGTCGGGACCGGTGTCGAGGACCGCGTACTCCCGGCGTGACTCGCAGTGCGCGTCGTCGAGACACTCGTTGCAGACCGCCTCGTCGAGGTACCGATCCGCCACGTCGTCGAGCGCCTCTGATGGCCCGGTGATCGCGTCGACGCGCCACATCGAGCGCTCGTTCGCGAAGCACGCCTCCGACCGCGCCCGCAGGTCCAGGTCGGTCAGGAACCGGTCCATCAGGTCGTCGGCCCCCCGTTCGAACCGAACGGTGAAGGCGAACTCGCGCATCGCCGGTACCTCGGTTGGACATGGCCAAGAGCGTTGTCCCAGCAATGTGCTGATGTGTCGCCGTTTGTAACGTGAAACCACCTGGTTGCAAGCATTGCTTGGACATATCCAAACGAATCTTTACCACAGATCCGACCGACTGTTCAGACGCGGTGAAGCCCCATGCCTGACGACAAACCACACGGCAGCGGCAGCGTCGAACCGGGCGACACCAGCAAGCGAGTCGGTGCGGAGTCGATCCGCGAACGCGGTCTCGACCCCGAGGAGTTGCGCGAGAAGCTGGTCGACGCCATCGGCGCGGAGTTCACCACGTACTACTACTACACCAACCTCCGGATGCACCTCGCGGGCAACGAGGACTACAAGGAGATCACCGAGGACGCCCGCCTGGAGGACCGCGCGCACTTCGAGTTGGTCCTGCCGCGGGTCTACGAACTCGGTGGAGCACTGCCAAACGACATCCGCGACTTCGCGGACCGGGCCTCCTGTCCGGACGCCGAGATGCCGACGCCGATGAGCGACGAGGGCGGTTTCGACACCGCAGACCTGTCGACGGCGGACATCCTGGAGGTCCTCCTCGAGGCCGAGCGCTGTGCCATCCGGACCTGGAGCGAGGTCTGTGACATGACCCGCGGCACGGACCCGCGGACCTACGACATGGCCCAGCGCATCCTCCAGGAGGAGATGGAACACGAGGCCTGGTTCATCGAACTCCTCTCGATGGAGCGCGACGGCGAGGCCAACCCCGCCGGCCACTTCGTCCGCGGCGAACCCGGGGACGCACCCCTCTCGACGAACCGCCAGTTCAACGAGAGTGCCTGAGCGGCCAGGGACGTCCGCGCTCCGCCCGCTCCTGGGCCCATGACGACATTCGACGTCGAGTTGATCGTGCCGACGGACTGTGAGATCGACGGCGTCGAGCCGGGCGAGACCGTCACCGTCGCCGTCCCCGACGACGAGTACGTCCTCGCGGCGGCGCGCGCACAGGACGTCTGGTTGCCCGCCGACTGCCAGCAGGGCTGGTGTACGACCTGTGCCGCCGAACTCCTCGACGGCGAGGTCGACCAGTCGGACGCGAAGCGCTACTACGACGCCGACCGGGCGGCCGACTTCGTCCTCCTCTGTATCGCGAAGCCCCGGTCCGACCTCCGCGTGCGCGTCTGCCAGCACGAGAAAATGCTCGCCCACCGCGCGCGCCACGACCTCCCGCCACGGCGCTCGCGGTGAGTCCTTCGCGGCCAACGGGTGCCAGCGAGGACCAGTCGACTCCGGTTCAGTGCGTGATCGGTTCCGCCGCTGTCGCCCCCTCGCTGGGGTTCTCACGCGGTTCGAGGTGGGCGAGCCGGTCGTCGACCGAGTGGACCGCCGTGCCGTCGGTGTAGGGCGCGACGTGGACCAGCTCCCCGTCGACGTACTCCGCGAGACAGCTCACCGGGAGCCGCATGGCCGTGTAGGACTCGCCGGTCATCTCCGAGGTGACATCCCGCGATTCGAAGAACGGGACCATCGTCACGTCTCGATCGTCGGCCCACGAGCGGAGTTCGGCGACGCGATCGAGGATGGCCCGGCCCATCGGCGTGCGGATCGCCGTGGTCGAGAGACCGACCTCCTCTCCCCAGACCGTGACCGAGGCGTCCGCGACCCGGCCCGTGGCTGCCAGCGTGCGTGCGCGGCGCGCGTGGTCGACCCCACCCGTCTCCCCCGGCGAGAGCGAGCGGACGAACAGTTCGAGCGTGCGACCGTCGGACGTACCTGATACCATGGACCGTCGGGTCGGCATTCGGCCAGCCCGACCTAATAATTTCCTGCGATTGATATGTTTTCTCACTTGTCTCTATATAGACGACCGGTGCCGTCGGGCCCCACAACGCTTATCTGAATGACTGCTCAACCAATCAGGCGTGTCCAGCGACACCGACCGCGTGGAGCGACTGATAGCGCGCGAGGCGGGGGAGTGTTGCGACGGCGACGTGGCGGCGCGACTCCGGGCCCTGCGAACCCGCGCAGAGGCCGCGGCGCGAGACGCCACTGCCGACGGGACTGCACTGGGGACGCTCGGCGACGAGACGCGCTACACCATCGCGCGACTCCTCGCGAGTGCCGAACGGGACCTCTGTGTCTGTGAAATCGCGCCGGTGGTGGACGTCAGCGACAGCGCCGTAAGCCACGCACTCGCTGACCTCCGGGACGCGGGCCTCGCCAGCCGTCGCAAGGACGGCACCTGGCGGTACTACGCAGCGACCGACCGGACGCGGGCCCTCCTCGACGCCCTCGACGCGACGCGGACGGAGGACGCCACGGGTGCCACCGGGGGCGCGACCGATGAGTGAGGCCGCGGTCCACGACCACGGCCCGTCCTGTGGCTGTGATGCCTGTGGCGACCCCCGCTCGATGGACCTGCTGGACAAGTACCTCTCCGTCTGGATCGTCGGCGCGATGGCCCTCGGCGTCGCGCTGGGCTTTCTCGCGCCCGCGGTGACCGACACCATCCGGGACCTCCACCTCGTCGAAATCGGCCTCGTCCTGATGATGTACCCGCCGCTGGCGAAAGTCGACTACGGCCGCCTGCTGACGGTCTTCGCGAACGTCCGCGTCCTGGGTCTGAGCCTGGTCCAGAACTGGCTGCTCGGCCCCACCCTGATGTTCGCACTCGCCGTCGTCTTCTTCGGGGGCGTCGTCCCCGGCCTCCCCGCGCGCCCCGAGTTCTTCCTGGGGCTCGTCTTCATCGGGATGGCGCGGTGCATCGCGATGGTCCTCGTCTGGAACGAACTCGCCGAGGGGTCGCCGGAGTACGCGGCAGGACTGGTCGCGTTCAACAGCGTCTTCCAGATTCTGACCTACGGTGTCTACGTCTGGCTGTTCGCGCTCGTCTTCCCGCCCGTCCTCGGCCTCGACGCCCTGGTGGCCGGGCTGACCACCTTCGACGTGACGCCCGTTCAGGTCTTCTCCGCCATCGCCGTCTTCCTCGGGATTCCCTTCGCGGCGGGCGTCCTCTCGCGTGTCGTCGGCACGCGGACGAAGGGCGTCGAGTGGTACGAGGAGACCTTCGTCCCGGCCATAAGTCCGCTGACGCTCGTCGCCCTGCTCTTTACCGTCGTGGTCATGTTCGCGATGCAGGGCGAGGCCATCGTCGCCCAGCCGACCGACGTCCTGTTGATTGCGGTCCCGCTGACCATCTACTTCGTGGTGATGTTCCTGGTCAGCTTCGGCATGGGCCGGGGCATCGGCGCGGACTACTCGACGACGACGGCCATCGGCTTCACCGCCGCCTCGAACAACTTCGAACTGGCCATTGCCGTGGCCGTCGCCGTCTTCGGCGTCGGCTCCGGCGTCGCCTTCGCGACGGTCATCGGCCCGCTCATCGAGGTGCCGGTCCTCCTGGCGCTGGTCTCGGTCGCCCTGGCCTTCCAGCGCCGCTTCGACTGGGGCGAGACCGACGACGGCCCCACGAGCACACCCGAGCCCACGACCGACGACTGACACGAGTTTCCCATGACTGCACCCACCCACGACCCGATTCGCGTCGCCTTCGTCTGCGTCCAGAACGCCGGCCGCTCACAGATGGCCGCCGCCCTCGCAGAGCGCGAGCGCGCGGACCGCGGCCTCGAGGGCCACGTCGAGATTCTCTCCGGCGGGACCCATCCGGCAGACGCGGTCCACGAGGGCGTCGTCGCCGCGATGGCCGACGCCGGTGTCGACCTCTCGGACCGGACGCCCCGCGAGCTGTCGACTGCGGACCTCCGCTCGTGTGACTACGCCGCGACCATGGGCTGTTCGACGCTCGACGTCGACGCTGTCCGGGACGACGTCGACGTCCGGGACTGGGGCCTCCCCGACCCGGACGGCCAGCCGCCCGAGCGCGTCCGCGAGATTCGCGACGAGGTGGCGGCTCGGGTCGCCGCCCTGTTCGACGAGGTGGAGGCCGCGCTCGACGGGGCCGGGGACTGACCGCCGGCCGGAAGTAGGACAGGCCCCTGCAAGCGCGCTCCAGTTCCCCCGCATCGGCGAAGCCTGCCCATGGCAGAACTCGAATCCGAGGGTACCAAGACCAGAGGCGGCGTGGCCGACTTCCTGCGCGAGTTCGCGGACGAACTCGACCAGACCGACCGACGCCTGTCGGAGGGCCGCGACCGATCCACGACGACATCCACCGCGACCGAGTCGGGGACAGCCGACCGGTCGGGGACGACCGAGGGCGAGGCCACCCGGAACCCCAACCGGATCACGCTGATCGTGGGCGGCGACTCCGCGACGGTGGTCGTCCCGGAGGAGGTCGACTTCGACGTCGAGGTCGACTCTCGCTCGCCCATGCTCGGCAGTGGCGTCCGCCAGGAGATCGGCCTCAGCCTCGCCTGGGACGTCGAGCACCCCGAGGAAACCACGGACGACCTGATTCAGATCGAGTGAGGCCGGCGCGGCCGAGCGCACCGACCGCGCTCGGGCCCTCCGTAACTTCTTGACGCTGCCGCCAGTAGCCTCGACCGACCGCCGCCATGGCCCGAGAGGCACCCGCGGAGTCGGCCGAGACCCCCTCGCCCGTCCGGCAACTGTTCAGCTTCGAGCGTGACGTCCTCATCCTCTCGGTCGCGATGTTCGCGTTCAGCCTCGGCTTCCAGATGACCAGCCGCTACCTCTCGGAGTACATCCTCGTCCTCGGCGCGACGCCGTTCATCGCGGGAATCTTCGGCTCCTTCGGGAACGTCATCAGCGCCGTCTACCCCTATCCCGGTGGCGCCTTCTCGGATCGCGTCGGGTCCCGCTACGCACTGACCCTCTTCGGTCTGCTGTCGACGCTCGGCTTCGCCATCTGGCTGGTCGCGCCGCTGGTGGGCACCATCGACTTCGCCGGCCTGGTCGTCGAACCGTGGGTCTGGCTGTTCGTCGGCCTCGTCCTGGCCCAGGCCTGGAAGTCCCTCGGCCTCGGGGCCACCTTCGCCATCGTCAAGCAAGCCGTCGACGAGGCCCACCTCGCGCGCGGGTTCGCCAGCACCGAGACCTTCCGCCGGACGGCCTTCCTCGTCGCCCCGCTCCTCGCCGCCGGCGCGCTGTTCCTCGGCGGCGGGCAGTTGCTCCCCGGATTCCTGTACGTGCTGGGGCTCGCCGTCGCCTTCGGGGCCGTCGCGACCGTCGTCCAGCACGCCTCCTACGACGCCAGCGGCGACACCATCGGCCCCGCCGTCTCCGGCGTCGAGGACCTGCTCTCGGACCTCCGTGACCTCCCGTCCGAACTCCGACCCTTGCTGGTCGGGGACACGCTCGTCCGCTTCGCGAACGGCATGGCCTATCCCTTCTTCATCCTGGTCGTCACGCGCCACCTCGTCGTCGACGTGACCCTGTTCGGGGTGTACCTGAGCCCCGAGGTCTTCTTCGGCGTCTTGCTGGCCGTCGAGATGGTCGTCGCCCTCCTCGTCATGGCCCCCGCCGCCCGCCTGGCCGAGCGCGTCGGCCTGGTCCCCGTCGTCGGCCTCGGCTTCGCCGTCTACGCGGTCTTCCCGGCGCTCGTCATCTTCGCCGGTCCCGACCCCCTGGTCGTCACCGCTCTCTTTGCCTTCTCGGGCCTGCGGTTCGCGGGCCTGCCCTCACACAAGGCGCTCATCGTCGGCCCGGCCGAGCGCGACACCGGCGGGCGCGTCACCGGTGGCTACTACCTCCTGCGGAACGCGGTCGTGATCCCGAGCGCGGCCCTGGGCGGGGCGCTCTGGGACTTCGTCAGCCCCGAACTGGCCTTCTCGGTGGCGACCGCAGTCGGCCTCGTCGGGACCGTCTACTTCCTCGCGTTCGGTCGGGAGTACGAGGCCTACCGGTAAGAGCGGCCGTCCGTCACTCCTGCCCGGTCACGTCCAGGACGGCTGGGGGACCACTCCGCCGTCCGGGCCGTAGGCGGCTCCTGTTTTCCCGTCTTCGTGTCACTCGTTCTCTCGATGGCGCGAGTGGACTCGCTCGTGACCGGTCGACTCTCGAACGCGACCGTGGCCTGGGCACTCGTCGCGGTGCTCGTCGCGAGTACCGTCTGGAGTCTGCTCGCGGCCGACCTCCTCTGGGCGGGCTTCTCGGCGGCCGTGATCGCGATTGCCATCGTGCCCGCCGTCACCGCGACAGACCCCTCGGTCACGGTCTCCTGGCCGATCCTCCTGCTCTCTGCGCTTCCGGCCATCGCCCGGCCGGCAGGGATCTTCGTCCAGCCACTGGGGTACGTCTCGGTGGCGGCGCTCGGGCTGCTCGTCGTCGCCGAAATCGACCGGTTCAGCGCGGCCGAGATGCCCGGCTGGGTCGCCGCCGTCCTGGTCGTCATGACGACCATGAGCGTCGCGAGCACCTGGGCAGTGGTCCGGTATCTCGCCAACCTCGCCGTCGGGACCACCTTCTTCACCACGACCGCGGCCCTCATGTGGGACCTCGTCGTGGCGAGTGCCACCGGCGTCGTCGCCGGTGCCGTCTTCGAACGCTGGCTCCGTGGCGGGGAGGTGGAGTAGGATGTCCGAGGACGTCCCGGACGGACCGCCGCCCGGGTCTCCGTCGGGCCTCGCGGGGACCGTGCTCCGGGCGGGGACGCGAACGATCCAACTGCTCCTCGTCGGCCTCGGCGTCTCCACCCTCCTCGTGGGTGACGTCGGCCAATCGTTCAACGTCGCGGTCATGCTGGCGCTCAGCCTGGTACCGGACGCCCTCCGCTATGGCTACGACCTGCGCCCCCAGCCCCTGATCGCCTTCCTGGTCGCGGCGGCGCCGTTCCTCCATGCCGTCGGTGCACTCGGGCCCTACCGGACCGTCCCCGCCTTCGACCAGGTCGCCCACGCACTGTCGGCTACCCTCGTCGCCGGCTTCGGGTACGTCCTCGTCCGCGTCGTCGAGTCGGAATCGGACGCCGTCGAGATTCCCCCGCGGCTTCGCTTCGCCTTCGTCCTGATATTCGCGACGTCCTTCGGCCTGGCCTGGGAGATCCTGGAGTTCGGGACCGGCCTGCTCGCGTCGCTCACCGGCGGGGACCCGCTCCTGGCGCAGTACGGCCTCAGCGACGTCGCACTCGACTTGCTGTTCAACACACTCGGCGCGCTCGTGGTCGCCCTCTGGGGGACGAGGTACTTCGACAGCCTCCGTCGGCCGCTTGAACGCGGTCTCGACGACGACCGGTGACCGCCCAGACCTGGCGACAAATAGATACCTTTACGTGACGCTCAGGTTACACCTCTGGCGTACTCGATGCTGCTGGTCATCACGTACTCACAGCCCGCCAGGCAGGCGTTGCGGAACCTCTGTAACGCCCACGAGGAGACGGTGGTGCGACGCTTCGGCCGCGCGGCGCTGCTCGATCCCACGGAGTTCGCGGCCTTCCAGGCCGTCCGCCTCCGGGAGCAGTACGGGCGCGCCGTTCAGGTCGAGCGAACGCGGCCCTTCGACGAGGTCCAGGCCGTCAGGGACTCGGTCCGTGAGGCTGCCGGGGCCTACGCCGACCGGGACAGCCCCGGGACGCCCTACGCGAAGTTCGCCGCGGGCACCGACCACCCCGACCAGGCCGACCTGAAGGAGACCGAGCTGTGATCGTCCGGGTGGGGGATCGGGCGTTCGAGGGTGGGGCCGTGGACCTCGCGGCGGTCGGCTCGTCCCTCGACCCGCGTGCCGTCGCGACGGCCGTCCGCGAGGGGCGAGCCCGCCGGGACGGGACCGTCGTCACCGTCGAGGCTCGCGAGACGGGGGCCCTCCACGAGCGCGTGGGCTGTGTCACGCCCACCGCGACGCTCCAGCCGCGCACGGCGCTGGCCGTCGCCGCCCGGTCTCGGGGCTGGACCACGCCGGTCGACGACGACCTCGCGAGGGCGCGCGAGCGCCTCGACGACGTCGACCTCGGGGACACCGCCGACGCGACCGGGGTCGAGGCGCGGCGCACCCTCGCCCGGGCCGAAGACGAGGTCGCCCGCCTCCGCGAGCGCGTCGCCGAGGCCCGCGGCCGGGTCCAGGCCCGGCGAGACCAGGACGCCAACACCGCGGACGACGCGGACGCAGCGCTGACAGACGCCGTCCGCGCCCTCTCGGAGGTCGAGACGGCCGCTGCGGCGGCCCGCGAGGAGCGCCGCGCGGCCAGGGCCGAGGCGCGGGCGGTCCGCGACCGCCTGGCCGACCGCCTCGCCCTCGAAGACGAGGTCGCGAACCTGGAGCGCCGGGCCCGCGCCCACCTCGTGGACCGGGCGCGCGACGCCTACGAGTCGGCGCTCTCGTCGGTCCCCGAACTCGACGGCCCGGCCGACCCGTTCGACGCCCCGCCGGACGCGGCGGCGCTGGCCGTCGCCCGCGTCGGTGACCTCGCGGCGCCGGTCGTCGTCGCCTGCGGTCGATTCGACACCGCCTGCGCCGCCACCCGGTGGCTCGACGCCCCCGCGATCCGCCTCGATCCTTAACAGGGATGGCGCGCCAGGCCACCCATGGCCACCCTCGAGTGCGACCACGAGACCGTCGCGGGCGTCACGCTCGTGACGTGTCGACTCACGAGCGACGTCGCCCGCCAGGTCACCCTCGAACCGACGCACGACGAGCCGATCTGGCCACCCCGACGCCAGTCCGTGCCCGAGTCGGGCTGGCACGACGACGGCTGGACCGGGGTCGTGCCCGCTGACGGCATCCGGGCGCTCGGCTACGCCACTCCGGCGGACCCCGCGGACCCTCTCGCCCGCGTCGCGGCGACCGAGCCACCGCCGGACGACCCGTCGATTTCGGCCCGAGACGTCGTGCGCTCCCTCGGCGACCCGCGGCCGACCCGCGACGCGGTGCCACCGACCGACGCCCCCGACCGATCGGTGGCCGACGAGGGTGGCGTCGACTCGGACGACTCCACGGCCAGCGTCGCGGTCGCGCCCTCCGAGGACGCGGAACCAGGGCGGACGCCCACCAGGACCGACCCCTCGACCGTCGCGTCTGGGGGCGGGTCTCCGTCGTCGACTGATCTGGACGCCATCGAGACGCGGCTCTGGACCGCACGGGACCTGGCCGACGTGTCGACGGTCGCGGAGGCGAGGGCCGCCGTCGAACGCGCCGGTGGACTGCCGGCCGTTCGCGACCTGGCCGCGCAACTCGACGAGGACCGCGAGCACCTGGCGACCGTCGAGGAGCGCGCGGCCCGCCTCGCGGCGGACGCCGACGCGGTGTCGATTCCCGTCGCGTCCCTGGAGCGGTTGGCGTGATTCTCGCCGTCACCGGCGGCAAGGGCGGCGTCGGGAAGTCGACGGTCGCCCTCAACCTCGCCGCCGAACTCGACGCCGTCCTCGTGGACGCCGACCTCGGCATGGCCGACCTGCCGGGTGCGTCGGGCCCCGACCTCCACGACGTCCTCGCCGGGCGCGCCACCGTCGAGGAGGCGGTCTGTGTCTGTGGCTCGCTCACCATGCTCCCGTGCGGGCGGTCGCTGGCGGGGGCCAGAGCGGCGGACGTCGGTGATCTTCGCGCCGCCCTGGAGCGACTCGCCCGCCGCGTCGGCCCAGCGGTCGTCGACTGTCCGGCCGGACTCCGGAGCGACGTCGGCGTGCCGCTCCTCGCGGCGACGGCCTGCCTGCTCGTCACCCGGCCCCGCGAGCCCGCGCTGACGGCCGCGGTGCGCGTCCGCGAACTCGCTCGCGCTCTCGACGCGCCGCTGGCCGGCGTCGTCTGCAACAGAACCGAGGACGTGGCCGCCGAGTCCATCGCGTCGACGCTCGGAGCGCCCGTGACGCAGATTCCCGACTCGGCCACCCTCGCCCGCGCCCAGCGCGCGGGCCTGCCGGTCGCTCGCGCCGACCCGGACGGCACCCCGGCCCGGCGGTTCGCGCGCCTCGCCGACCGGCTTCAGTCGCTCCGGAGCGCGACGTAGGTCCGCCGGAGCGTGACCGGCGTCACGTCCGCGACGTCGGCGGCCGCACGCTGGGTCAGGTCGACGTCGTCGCGCTCGACTGCCGCCGTGTAGAGACACGCCGCGGCGACGCCACAGGGGTTCCGGCCGTTGTCGATGCCGCGCTCGCGGGCCTCCTCGCTCAACGTCGCCGCTCGCCGCTCGACGTCGCGGGGGAGATCGAGTTTGCTGGCGAACCGCGGGAGGAACTCGCCCGGGTCGATGGGCCCCGTCGGGAGGCCGAGTTCGCGGTTCATCGCGTCGTACGCCACGTCGAGTTCGTCGCGGTCCGCCCGCGCCGCCTCGGTGATCTCGCCCATGGAGCGCGAGACTGCCGACGTGCGGCACGTCGCGTACAGCGCGGCGGCCGCGAAGCCCTCGATCGATCGCCCCTGGAGCAGCCCCGCGTCCTGGGCGGACTCGAAGAGGACGCACGCGCGCTCCTGGACGTGTTCCGGCAGGTCGAGCGCCGCGATCACCCGCCGAATCTCCGTGAAGCCGTAGACCTTGTTCCGGTCGGCCTTCGACCCGATCTGGGTGCGCTTGTGCTGCGTGCGCATCCGGGCGAGCTGGCGGCGCTTTCGCCCCGTCACGCGCGTCGACCGTCCGATCTCCGTCGAGAGGCCCCTGTCGTGGCGCGAGCGCGTCAGGGGGGCGCCAGTCCGTTCCGGATTCGTCTCGTCGTCCGCGAACGAGCGCCACTCCGGCCCCGGATCGATCGCGTGCTCGTCGACCACCAGCCCACACTCCGCACACACCGTCTCGCAGTCCCCCGTCCGTAGGCGTCCGTCGCACTCCGGACAGGACCGTCCCGATGTCGCTGACATCCTATCTCGACCTTCGGCCGGATCCCGGTTTAAACGAGGCCGGAATCGGCGCCCGGTCTGCCGATTCTGCCGATATAACCGACCGGTGACCGGTCGGTTTGTCGTCGCCCGTCCGGGTGGAAATCGCGGGACTGTCCGGCCGACACGTCAACCTTTATGAACGACCCCGCACCAGCCTCGACCAGATGGGGCTCTCGGACATCGCGGCGGGGGTGGAAGTGACGACCGAGCAACGCGAGCGCGGCGTCGCGACCGTCGACAGGACCGACGCCTCACTCGCCGAGCGCCTGGGCGACCACGCGGACGCCCTCCCGTGCGACCCGGCGGCCGCCGCGGCGGTCGTCGAGCGCTACGCCGCCGGCGGGAGCGTCGGCCAGGCCGCTGCCGCCGGCGAGGTGCCCCGGATCACCGCCGCGAAGACGCTCCACCGCCTGGGTGAGTCGGTGTCGCCGCTGGGCCCGACGGGCCGAGAGGTGATCCGCGACTGGATCGCTGGCGACCTGTCCCGCACCGAGGCGCTGGCGCTCTCTCGCGCCTCGCCCGCGGAGTTCGCGCTGGCGGCCTACGTCGAGACCCACGAGCCACTGTCCGGGGCTCGCGAGGCCGTCGAGGGCGCGATCGACGCTGGCGCCCTGGCCCGCGAGACGGACTCGTCGCTGGCAGCCGCGACGGACCCGCCGGACCGCCTGCGCTGATCACCGCTCGCCCGGGATCAGCCGCGCGAGTCGGCCCGCCTCCTCGAACTCGACGCCAGAGTCCAGCCCTCGGAGTGCCGCCATCGCATCGCTCACTGCCTGCCCGTAGGGATCCTCGGCGGTATCGGCCGTCGGACACTGGCCCGCGGTCTGGACGTCGCTCTCCGGCAGCCCGGCGGTGGCCCCGTGGAGGACCTCGCACTCGCCGTCCGCGAACGTCGCCAGCACGCCGTCGAGGCGGACGTCGAGGTCCTGGAGGCGGCCGCGCATCCGCGCGACGCCGTCGGCGCCCCGCACGGTGTCCGGGGCGACGAGCGCCACGCTGTCGCAGGCGTTGACGGCGGCGACGGCCTGGTTGGCAGCGACCGGCGGCGTGTCGACGATGACCACGTCCGCCGAGAGCGCCGCCGCGGCGATCTGGCGCTCGAACCGCTCGGCCGCGCCGGCGGTCTTGGCCCTGGCCAGGCGGCCGAAGGGAGCGTACGCCGGGATCGCGCAGAGTCGCCCCGGCGTCTCGGTCTCGATCCGGTAGGTCGCAGCCTCCAGGTCGGCGTCGTCGGCGAGGACAGCAGTCAGATCCGTCTCGATCCGTCCGTCGACGTAGTCCGAGAGGCCCTGGGTGGCGAAGGCCGCGTCGAGGACGGTCACGTCCTCGCCCGCTCGCGCCAGGAGGGCCCCACACTCGACGGCGGTCCGCGTCGTTCCCGCACCGCCGACCGCCCCCACGAGGGCGAGCGTCGCGTTCTGCGTCATGGCAGTCGCTGCCGCGGCTTCCCTTGTAAAGGTAGCTAGTCCAGTTCGAGCGACAGGTCTGGCAGGCGCTCAGAGGCCGTCCCGGATGTCGGCCTCCAGTTCGTCGAGTTCGTCCTCGTCCACCTCCGCGGGGGCCGAGAAGAGTTCGTGGATCGGGCCGAAGCCGTCGTCGTCCCAGCGCGGGACGACGTGGACGTGCGCGTGGGGCACCTCCTGACCCGCCGCTTCACCGTTGTTGACGGCGATCGTGGTCGCCGGTGCGTCGACCGCGGCCTCGACCGCCGGCGTAATGGACGCGACGGTGGCGAAGAGGTCGCCTGCGAGGCCGGGGTCGCAGTCCTGCACGTGCTGGCAGTGGTCCTTCGGGATGACCAGCGTGTGGCCGCGTGCGAGGGGATTGACGTCGAGGAAGGCGAGCGTCGTCTCGTCTTCGTAGACCGCGCGACTCGGGAGTTGGCCGTCTACAATCTGGCAGAACAGACAGTCCTCCATGGGTGTGGGATCTGGGGCGTCGATCATGAAGGTTTCCCGCGCCCCTCGTCCGCCGGGTCGGCTGCCTCGCCGACGTGCGCGAGCGTCTTGGCCACCGCCTGCGTGTACCCGGCAGGATCGTATCCCAGTCGGCGGAGCCAGACGTCCTGGGAGGAGGGATGGAGGATCGGGACCAGCGGCACGTCGAGGGTGGGCAGGGAGACGGGTTCCAGGACCGACTCGAGGAACCCGTCGAGGTCACCAGCGTCGATGGCCAGGACCGACTCGGTGGCGTGCGTGCCGGTGGCGACGACGACCCGGGACGCGACCGACTTGGTCTCCTCGCGGAGATAGGGCCGGACAGCGTCGGCAGTCCTCGGCGAGCGGGTTACGGTGGGCCTCGTCGGGAACGGTCGCCACGGCTCGTACAGACGACCGCCGCTCGGGGCCAAGTGGATTTCGGTGCGAGGCCCTTGCCCACGGACGGAACTGATACGGACCTGGGGACGCAGGTGAGAGGCGTGACTCAGACGGATGGGGGCTCGGCGGTGGCCCGCCGGCCGCGTCGGCACGATCTGTACGCCATCCTCGCCTACGCGGGGCTACTCGTCGGCACGTACGTCCTGGGACTCGGACTGGGGAGCCTGATCGGCCACCGCGCGACCGTCCACCCCGTCGTGTGGGAACCGATCCTCTTCCCCGGCCTGTTCCTGCTCGCGCCGCCGGTCGTCGCCGTCTTGAACCTCGGGACCGGCGGGACCGTTTCCGGGAGTGTCGCCGTCGGCCTGGTCCCCGGGGTGGCATTTACGGTCCTCGCAGCGCTGGCAGCCCTGCTCGGTACTGGGACCGGCGACTCCCCGCTCTGGGCCCTCGTGCTCTACCTTGCGGGGATCGGTCTGGCCGGTACGCTCACTGCCACGGCCGTCTCCATCTTCGTCGAACGGATCGGCCGCTCGCTGACCGCGGACTGAGCGGGCAGGAACCGCCGACGGACGGCCTCAGTTCTCCGCCCCGGGGGCCAGTTTGTCGCGGTGGCTGCTCTCCAGTTTCTCCAGTTTCGGCGGGATCTGCATCTGGCAGTAGGGCTGGTTCGGGTGTTTCGCGAAGTAGTCCTGGTGTTTCTCCTCGGCCTCCCAGAACGCGTCGAGCGGTTCGATCTCCGTGACGATGCCGTCGTACTCGCCACTCGCCTCCAGTTCGTCGACGTAGTCTTCGACGGTTTCGCGCTGGTCCTCGTCGTGATACAGGACGATCGAGCGGTACTGGCTCCCCACGTCGGGGCCCTGACGGTCCTCGGTCGTCGGATCGTGGACCGTGAAGAAGACCTCTAGGAGGTCCCGATAGCTGCTCTCGGTGGGGTCGTAGGTCACCTGAACGACCTCGGCGTGGCCCGTGGTGCCCCGACAGACGGCCTCGTAACTCGGATCCTCGGTGGTGCCGCCGGCGTAGCCCGAGACGACCGATTCGACGCCCCTGACCCGCTCGAAGGCCGCCTCGACGCACCAGAAACACCCGCCGCCGACCGTCGCCTGTGCTGTGTTCGTCATTGCGCCTCTGTAGGTCCTCTGTGGGTAAAGCCCCTGTGGGGGAGTCGCTCCTCGGGTTCCTCTCGCTCAATCGAGAACAGCAAGAAAGCCCCGGCGCTCTCGACTCGGGAGGCTCGGTGCGCGCTTCGCTCACCGCGTTCGCTCCAGTGCTTCCGTCGCCTTCCTTCGTCGAAAGTGCCGCCCCTTTCAGTCCCATCCGCGCCGATTGACCAGCCGGCATGGACGGGGCTTTCATCCCGTTCACAGTCCCGTGACTCGCCTCACTGAAAACTCACCACGTACCGTGTGCGTCACTCCACGACAACCGATTCCCATTTAGCCCCGGCCCGGAATGGAACGTACATGAGCGACTCCGGGAGCGACGAAGACGCCACTCGCCGGCGGTTCGGGGCGGTCGACGAGCAGTACGACCCCCACGCCGTCGAGGACCGCGTCTTCGACTACTGGGACGCGGTCGACGCCTACGAGCAGACCGTCGATCACCGGGCCGACGGGGAGACCTTCTTCTTCGTCGACGGCCCGCCCTACACCTCCGGGGCGGCCCACATGGGGACGGCCTGGAACAAGACGATCAAGGACGCCATCATCCGCTGGTACCGGATGAACGGCTACGACGTGACCGACCGGCCGGGCTACGACATGCACGGCCTGCCCATCGAGACGAAAGTCGAGGAGCGCCTGGGCTTCGACTCGAAGAAGGACATCGTCGAGTACGGCGAGGACGCCTTCATCGAGGCCTGCAAGGACTTCGCCGACGAGCAACTGGCGGGCCTCCAGGACGACTTCAAGTCCATCGGCGTCTGGATGGACTGGGAGAACCCCTACAAGACGGTCAACCCCGAGTACATGGAGGCCGCCTGGTGGGGCTTCCAGCGGGCCCACGAACGCGGCCTCGTCGAGCAGGGCAAGCGCGCCATCAACCAGTGTCCCCGTTGCGAGACCGCCATCGCCAACAACGAGGTCGAACGCCACGAGGTCTCGGCCCCCTCAATCTACGTCAAGATGCCCCTCTCCGACCGGGAGGGGAGCCTCGTCATCTGGACGACGACGCCCTGGACCCTCGTCGCCAACACCTTCGTCGCGGTCGACGGCGACCTCTCCTACGTGGGCATCAGGGGCGAGAGGGACGGCGACGAGGAGCTGATCTACGTCGCGGAGCCGACCGCAGCGGACGTCGTCGAGTGGGCGGGCTACGACGACTGGGAGGTCGTCGAGGAACTGGCGGGCACCGACCTCGTCGGCTGGGAGTACGAGCACCCGCTCCAGGACGAGGTTCCCGAGTTCCCCGACGTCGAGGGTGCGGGACAGGTCTACACCGCGGGTTACGTCGAGGCCGACCGGACGGGCCTCGTCCACTCCGCGCCGGGCCACGGGGAGGAGGACTTCGAGCGCGGCATGGAACTCGGCCTCGACATCTTCTCGCCCGTCGGCAGCGACGGCACCTTCACCGAGCAGGGCGGCAAGTACGAGGGCTACGCCGTGCGCGAGGCCGACGACCACGTCATCGCAGACCTGGAGAAGAAGGGTCTGCTCCTGGCCAGCGAGGAGGGCCACACCATCAACGAGGGGCAGTGCTGGCGGTGTGACACCGACATCGTCCGCATCGTCACCGACCAGTGGTTCATCACGGTGACGGACATCAAGGAGGAACTCCTCGACAACATCGACGACAGCGACTGGTACCCCCAGGAGGCCCGCGACGAGCGCTTCCGGAACTTCGTCGAGGACTCGCCGGACTGGAACGTCTCCAGGCAGCGCTACTGGGGCATTCCGATTCCCATCTGGACCCCGGAGGGGGTCGGTGGGGACGAGTTGGACGTGGACGACGCCATCGTCGTCGGCACGCGCGAGGAACTGGCCGAGCGCGTCGATCAGGACGTCGACCCGGCGGCCATCGACCTCCACAAGCCCACCGTCGACGAACTGACGATCACCGAGGACGGGACGACCTACACGCGCGTCCCCGACGTCTTCGACGTCTGGCTGGACTCCTCGGTCGCGACCTGGGGCACGCTCGACTACCCCCAGGAGCAGGAGGCCTTCGAGGAGCTGTGGCCCGCCGACCTCATCCTCGAGGCCCACGACCAGACGCGGGGCTGGTTCTGGTCACAGTTGGGGATGGGCTCGGCGGCGCTCGGCGAGGTGCCGTATCAGCAGGTCCTCATGCACGGCTGGGCGCTCGCCGAGGACGGCCGGAAGATGTCGAAGTCCATCGGCAACGTCGTCACGCCACAGGAGGTCATCGACGAGCACGGTGCAGACCCGATGCGCCTGTTCCTCCTTTCGCAGAACCCCCACGGCGACGACATGCGCTTCTCGTGGGACGAGATCGAGACCAAGCAGCGGGAACTCAACATCCTCTGGAACGTCTTCCGGTTCCCGCTGCCGTACATGCGGATGGACGGCTTCGCACCCGACGAGACGACCGTTGTCGACGCCGACCTCGAGACCGTCGACCGCTGGGTCCTCTCGCGCCTCCAGGCCGTCGAGGCAGAGATGGCCGAACACTGGGAGGACTACCGGATGGACCGGGCGCTCGACGCCCTGCTGGACTTCGTCGTCGAGGACGTCTCCCGCTTCTACATCCAGGTCGTCCGCGAGCGGATGTGGGAGGAGGAGGACAGCGCCTCGAAGCAGGCGGCCTACGCCACCTTCTACCGCCTCCTCTCGGAGGTCGTCGCACTCGTCGCGCCCTACGCGCCCCTCGTCGCCGACGAGATCTACGGGACGCTTACCGGCGACGCCGGCCACGACACCGTCCACATGTGCGACTGGCCGGAGCCGACGGAGTCGCTCCGCGAGCCAGCGCTGGAGGACGGCATCGCGGTCGTCCGCGCGGTCGAGGAGGCGGGCTCGAACGCTCGGCAGCAGGCCGAGCGGAAGCTCCGGTGGCCCGTCCCGGAGGTCGTCGTCGACGTGCCCGACGAGCGCGTGGCCGACCTGGTCGAGGCCCACGCGGACCTGATCGCCGACCGCCTCAACGCCCGCGAGGTCACGGTCGTCGGCACCGACGAGGGCTGGGGCGAACTGCGCTACTCCGCCGAGGCGGACATGAGCGTCCTCGGTCCCGAGTTCGGCGACGACGCCGGCCGGATCATGCATGCGCTCAACGAGGCCCGCGTCGACGAGGCAACCATCCCCGCGCTGGAGGCGGCCGTCGCCGACGCGACGGACCTGACCGTCGACCTGAGCGCGGAGATGGTCGAGTTCGTCACCGAGACGCCAGCGGGCGTGTCGGGTACGGAGTTCACCGCGCTCGACGCCGCGGGCGTCGTCTACGTCGACACCAGCCTGACCGAGGACATCGAGAGCGAGGGCTACGCCCGCGAGGTCGTCCGGCGCGTCCAGGAGATGCGAAAAGAGCTGGACCTCGACCTGGAGGCCGAGATTACGGTCGACCTCGACGTGGGAGACGAGCGCGTCGCGGGTCTGGTTCGTGCCCACGAGGGCCTGATCGCGGAGGAGGTCCGCGCGGCTGACTTCGACTCGGTCGAGGACGGCCACCGCAAGACCTGGGACGTCGAGGGCGTCGAGATGGACATCGCCATCGCACCCGTCGAGGCACCCGAGGCCTCCGACTAGGGGCCAATGGGCCCGGCAGCGTGATCACTCCCGGCGATACTGTGACGCGAGGATGGCCGCACTCACGAGGAGCCCGCCCGCCAGCGCCCAGAAGGCAACCCCGTAACTGGCCTGGTCGGCCACGATCCCGACGAAGCCGGGGCCCAGCGCGTTCGCGCCGAGGAAGAGCGCTCGGGCCGCGCCGAGGTCGCCGCCCCGGTTCTCCTCGGGCGCGGCCTCCATGATGACGGCGTCGGTGATGGGGAACTGGGTCTTGTAGCCGCCGGCGGTGACTACCGTCCCGAGTGCGACGGCCGGCAGCGAGCGAAAGAGGAGCAACACGGCGACCCCGGCGGCGCTGGCGACGAGCGTGCCGATGCTGACGCCCAGGCGCGGGAAGCGGTCGCTCAGCTCGCCGGCGGCTGGCTTGACGACCAGCCCGACGAGGAAGAGCAGCGAGTAGAACCCGGCCGCCAGCGGCTCGGCGATCCCCTGCTCGATCAGGAGTTCGGGGAGGAACGTGATGATCCCGCCGACGACGAAGAAAAACAGCGAGTAGGCCACGATGAGGTCCCGCTGCGCGGGCGTGGCCAGGAGGCGCCCGAGGGTGGCGCTGGGGTCGAGGGAGACGCGGCGGCGCTCGATGGGTTCGCGATTCCAGAGGACGAACAGGACCGTGACGAGCCCCGCCATCACCACCAGCGGCACGAAAGCCGACCGCCAGGTCAGCGCCGCCGTCGAGAGAACGACGACGCCGCCGGCCGAGGCGATCAGGCCCCCGAGGTCCGTCCCGGCGGAGTAGATGCCGAGAGCCCGCCCCCGCCGCGCCGTGAAGAGGTCGCCGAGCAGGGCGCGCGACGGCGGCGTGTAGAACCCCTTGCAGACGCCCAGCAGGAGGATCCCGGCGACGAACAGCCAGGTCGTCGTCGCCAGACCGAGGACGACGAAGCTGGCGACCAGCGCACCGAATCCGGGGATGATGAGCGTCGACCGACTCAGCGCGTCCGAGTAGGTCCCGCTGGGGAACTGGATGGCCGCGTAGAGCAGCCCGAAGGCCGTGAACGCGAGGCCGATGCCCGCCGAGGACAGTCCCAGCGACGACTGGATGGCCGGCACGAGCGGCGGGAGGACGAACCGGCCACACTGGATGGTGGCCCAGCCCAGCGAGACCACCAGCAACATCCGGGTCGGGTAGCTGGGGACCGCGAGCCGGTCGCGGAGGGGGACGCCGTACACTGGCTGCGAGTACCCCCTGGGGGATGTTGAGGCCCCCGATTCAGGCGCGCCCTGCCGCGGCCTGCGAAGCCAGGTCCCGCACCCGAGCGGCCGAGGACCCCCTCCAGCAACAGTTTCGGCGCGCCTAAAAATCGAAACTGGTTTATCAGTTTAGGGGAGCCAAAAACACATGGACGGACACGACGGCGGTGGGCAGACGCGACGGCGCTACCTGCGGTACGGGGGCGCACTCCTCGCGAGCGCCCCCCTGGCCGGCTGTAGCGGCGACGGCGCGACACCCGAGCCGACGAGCACCACAGAGCAGGCGACGACGGCACCGTCGACCGACTCGACAGCGACCACGACCGGGTCGGAGAGCGCGTCCAGCGTCTCGATGGCTCCGGTGGGGGAGGTCACCTTCGAGTCGGTCCCCGAGACGTGGGTGGCCAACAACGGAAGCTGGGCGGACATGGGCGCTGCCCTCGGGCTCGAACCGCCGAAGGGCGTCTGGCTGACCAGCCGCCATCACACGCAGTACTACGACGCGATTCCAGGCGTCTCGGTCGACACGAGCGACATGGTCTCCCTCTCGAACGACGGCGTCAGCAAGGAACTGCTCTACGACCTGGACGGCGACGTCCACGTCATCGACCCGAACTTCCTGACGAACCGGTTCGACGAATGGAGCGAGTCCGACGTCGAGGAGATCCGGACCAACGTCGGCCCCTTCTTTGGGAACTGCATCTACGCCCAGCACTACCCCTGGCACGACGACTACCGCTACTACACGCTCGCGGAGGGCTTCCAGAAGCTGGCACAGGTCTTCCAGCGGACCGACCGCTACGAGGCGATGATGGCCGTCCGCGAGGACTTCCAGGCGACCGTCGAGTCCGTGGTCCCGTCGGGCGAGGGTCCCGAGGTCGCCGTCCTCTGGGGCGTCGGCGACGAGCCCACTGAGTTCTACCCCTACGTCATCGGCGGCGGCACGGGCTTCAAGCACTTCCGGGACCTCGGCGTCCGTGACGCGCTGGCGGACTCCGACGTCAAGGACTTCCACGCGAGTCGCGCGGCCATCGACCTGGAGACGGTCCTGGAGATCGACCCCGAGGTCCTGATGCTGCGCGGGTACGAGGCAAAGAGTCGCGAGGCCTTCCAGACTACGGTCGTCTCCTTCCTGGAGAACCACCAGACGGCGAGGGCGCTCACCGCCGTGGACAACGGCGACGTCTACCGCGCCGGCGGCCTCTACCAGGGCCCCATCACGAACATGGTCGTGACCGAGCGGACGGCGGGCCAGCTCTACGGCGTCGAGGACGACCTGTTCGACCGCGAGCAGACTGCCGCGGTCGTCAACGGAGCGATCTGAATGACCGGGGCCGGCGCGCCCGCCGAATCCGCCACCGACCGCGACGTGGTCGTCGTCGGTGGCGGCCCGGCCGGTGCCACCGCTGGCCTCTTCACCGCGCGCTACGGACTCGACACCGCGATTTTCGACCGTGGTCGCTCCTCGCTCCGGCACTGTGCCCACCTCCGGAACGTCCCCGGCTTCCCGGCCGGCGTCGACGTCGAGACCTTCTACGACCTGCTCCACGACCAGGTCGACCGAGCCGGCTGTGCGCTCGTCGATGACCTCGTGGAGACCGTCGCGCACCGCAACGACGGACCGGGCTTCGCAGTGCAGACGGCAGACGGCCGCCGCGTCACGGCTCGGCGGGTCGTCGCGGCGACGCGCTACGGCGGCGACTACCTCCGCCCCCTCGTCGGCGACGCCGCCTTCGAGACCGTCGAACACGGCGACGAGACCCACGAGCGCTTCGCGCGGGACTACGCCGACCACGACGGCACGACGCCGGTCGACGACTTGTTCGTCGCCTCGCCGTCTCACGAGGCTGACCGCCAGGCAGTGGTCGCCGCCGGGCGCGGTGCGCGGACCGCCCTGTCGGTCGTCGCGGCCGTCCGCCGGGAGTCCGGCCTCCACGGTGACCTCGTCAGTCACTACGACTGGGTGCGCCGGGACCCGGGCGAGGACGCCTGGGACCGCGACCGGTGGCGCGAGTGGTTCGACGACAGGCTCCCGGACGACGCCGACCTCCCGGACGACTGCCGGCGTGCCCTCCGCGAGCGGACCATCGACCGGCGCCTGGCGACCTACCGCACCGACGCGGAGATCGCGGCCGCCGCCGAGGCGGCCCACGAGCGCCTCCTCGACCACGTGGACGACGACCTGATACTCGACCGCGCCCGTCGCATCGAGGCGGCGGAGCCCGCGCGGGAGGGAGGTGACTGACGATGGCTGGCGAGGCAGGGCACGCAGGCGAGACGGCGCCCGGCGCCGAGTACGGGGGCCGGTGGTACGACCGCCGCCTGCTCGGCCTCTGTCTCGGCAGCCTCGTCGTCGTGGTCGTCGGCGCGCTGATTCAGGTTCGCTACGGCTCCTTCGACATGACGCTCGGCCAGGCCTGGTCGGCCGTCTTCGCGCCGGAGGTCGTCTTCGATTCGCAGGCCTGGCGGTCGATGCTGTTCGGGCCGGACGTCCCCTACTTCGGCGCAGCGTTCCCCGAGGGCGTCGGTCGGCGCCCCCTCATCGTCTGGACCATTCGGATGCCGCGCGTCTTCGTCGCCGTCCTCGTCGGCATGAGCCTCGCCGTCTCGGGGGCCATCTTCCAGGCCGTGACGCGCAACGAACTCGCCAGTCCGTTCGTCCTCGGCGTCTCCAGCGGGGCCGGCCTCGCCATCCTGCTGACGCTCGTGCTCTTCTCGTCGCTGTCGGCGCTCCTCCCCCTGTTCGCGGCCATCGGCGGGGGCGTGGCCTTCCTGCTCGTCTACGCCATCGCGTGGAAGGGCGGGACGAGCCCCGTCCGCCTCGTCCTCGCCGGCGTCGTCGTCAACATGGTCTTCCAGTCCCTCCAGCGCGGGCTCTTCTTCTTCGCCGACGACCTCGGCATCGTCCGTTCGGCCCTCTCGTGGATTACCGGCTCGCTGACCGGCGTCGAGTGGCCGGAGTTTCGCATCCTCGCCATCCCGACCATCCTCGCGATGGTCCTCGCGCTCGCGGGGGCGCGCCAGCTCAACGTCCTCCTGCTGGGCTCGGAGACGGCGAAGTCCCTCGGGATGCGCGTCGAGCGGATGCGATTCCTCCTCTCCGGGGTCGCCATCCTCGCGGCCACAGCATCCGTCGCCGTCGCGGGCATCATCGGCTTCTTCGGCCTCGTGGTGCCCCACGTCGTCCGCCTCGTCGTCGGGAGCGACTACCGGCGCCTCATCGTCGGCTGCCTGTTCGCCGGTCCCGCGCTGATGGTCGTCGCGGACGTGGGCGCGCGCCTCTTCCTCCTCGGACTTGGCCAGGGACCCGCCCAGATTCCGGTCGGCGTCGTCACCGGCGTCGTCGGGGGGCCGTACTTCCTCTACCTGATGCGCCGGACGCAGAACATGGGTGACATCTGATGCGTGGGGACCAGGACTTTGACGCAGGGTCAGCGACCGACGAGCAGGATGACGCCTCCGAGTCCGGTGTCGCACCGGCCAGCGACGCCACCGAACTCCTCGGCGAGGACCTCGCCATCAGCTACCCGGCGACCGACGAGCCGGTCGTCGAGTGCGAGACGGTCGTCCTCCCGGCTGGCGAAATCACGGCCATCGTCGGACCCAACGGCAGCGGCAAGAGTACCATCCTGAAGGCGATGGCCAACCAGCTCTCGCCGGACGCGGGTCGGGTCATGCTGGACGGACAGCAGGTCCAGTCGCTCGGTTCGAAGCGCCTGGCGCGCAAACTGGGCCTGCTCTCCCAGGAGAACGACTCGCCGGGGACGTTCACCGTCGAGGACCTGGCGTACCACGGCCGCTACCCCCACCGCGGCTTCTTCGACTCGCTCTCGGCCGAGGACCACGAGGCGGTGGACCGCGCCATCGCTCTCGCCGGCGTCGACCACCTCCGGGACACGGAGATGGCGAACCTCAGCGGCGGCCAGAAGCAGTTGGCCTGGATTGCGATGATTCTGGCCCAGAACACCGACGTACTGCTGCTCGACGAGCCCACGACCTTCCTCGATTTGCACCACCAGCTTCGCGTGATGGAGGTCGTCCGGACGCTCAACGACGAGGCCGGCGTCACCGTCGGCATCGTCCTCCACGACGTCGGCCAGGCCGCCCGCTTCGCGGACAACATCGTCGCCATGTGCGACGGCGAGCCCTACGACTGGGGGCCGCCGACCGACGTCGTGACCGAGGACCTGCTCGCGGAGGTCTTCCAGGTGAACGCCAGCGTCGACGCCGACAGCGACACCGGCCCTCACATCGCGCCCCACCACGCCATCGACGAGTGAGAGCCGGCGGCCCGTCCCCACATGACCTGCCACGAACGACCACTGTTTTAGGCTGGCCAAAAAACCGACACGCCTATATTGTTTTAGGTTAGCCTAAAACACACATGGTGAACGAGGACGCGACAGACGGAGCGACGCGACGCCGGTACCTGGTGGCTGCCGGTGCAGTGGTGAGTGGCCTCCTCGCGGGGTGTACGAGCGGTGACGGCGACGCCGAACCGGCCGAGGACACGCGGACCGCGGAGCCCACGGCGACCGACACGCCGACCGGGGCGGCGACGGCGACGACCGAGGACGAGGCGGACACGTACTCGGTCTCGATGGCGCCGATGGGCGAGGTTACGTTCGACGCAGTCCCCGAGGAGTGGCTCCCCTACGACGGCGGGTACGCCGACATGGGCGTCGCGCTGGGGCAAGCCGACGGGATGGCGGGCATCGGCGGCTACGACCGGTACTACACCGGCTTCTACGACGACCTCTCGGGCGTGAGCGTCCCCGCAGAGCGCCTCCAGGCCAACGGTCTCGTCGAGGCGGACATGGACAAGGAGCTGTTCTACGACGTCGACGCGGACGTCCACGTCATGGACCCGCAGATGCTCGTCAACTGGTTCGACTGGAGCGAGAGCGACGTCCGCGAGATCCGCGAGAACGTCGCGCCGTTCCTCGGCAACCTCATCTTCCGCCGCGAGGACGAGTGGCACCAGGGCTACCGCTACTACACGCTCTACGAGGCCTTCGAGACGATGGCCGAACTGTTCCAGGAGCACGACCGCTTCGAGGCGTTTCGGTCCCTCCACGACGAGTTCGTCGCTGGACTGCAGGACCGCCTGCCGCCAGAAGACGAGCGTCCAGAGGTATTTCTGACCTTCGAGGGTACCGACGAGCCCGAGACCTTCTCGCCGTATCGTCTCGACGACGAGGGGACGAGCAAGAAGCAGTGGCGGGACCTCGGCGCGCGGGACGTGCTGGCCGGCACCGACATCGAGGGGCTCAGCACGAGCGACCGCGGGGAACTCGACTACGAGGCGCTCCTCGAACTCGACCCCGAGGTCATCCTGATTCGCGGGCACCGCGAGGACTCCGTTCAGGAGTTCCGCGAGAACGTCCTCGGGTACATGGAGAACCACCAGGTCGGCCGCGAACTCCAGGCGGTACAGAACGGCCGTGTCTACCGCGGCGGCCTGCTCTACCAGGGCCCCATCCAGAACCTCGTTCTCACCGAGCGTGCCGCGAAACAGCTCTACCCCGACGAGTTCGGCGACGTTACCAGCGACACCGAACTGTTCGACCGCCAGCGCGTGTCCGACATCGTAGCGGGAGCGGTCTGACCGCTCGACACCGCTTCGTGTCCATGCTCACCACAGCCCCCATCGGGAAAGTGCCCCGACGCGCCGCGCACAGTCCGGCCGTCCACGGGAGGGAGTGCCGATGACGGTCGAGACCCTCGTCGACGACGCCCGCACTCGCACCGACGCCGAGCGCGAGGCCCTGGCGGCCAAACTCGACGCCTTCGACCGGTTCGTCGACCGCGTCGAAGACGTGCCCGTCGAGGGGGAACCCGCGTCGTCTGCGGTTGCGGCAGGCGGCGGCGCGACCCGGACGCTCACCGGCACCTCGTCGCCCGACGGCTGCCGGGCCGTCCGACGCGCGTTCGCTGACACGGTTCGCCCGCACAGCGTGGCCGACGTCGACGACCCCGAACCGCTCCTGGAGGCCGTCCGGACGGAACTATCCGACGCCGTCGCGGCAGCGCTCGCGCCGAACACCACGCCCTCGCTGACACAGCCGCTCGTCCGAGCCATCGAGGCCGAAGTCGACGCGCGGAAGCGCGAGACCCGCGTCACGATCCGGGCTCTGGAGCGCGAGGCCGACGACCTGGCGACGGCTGCGCGAGTGGTGGACGAGATCACGGCCTGGCTCGTCGACACCGACGACCGTCCCCTCTCGGACTGTGACTTCGAGGCGCTCCGGGCGCGCCACGAGCGACTGGCCGCGTTCCGGGAGCGCTGTGACGCGCGCCTGGCCGACCGGCAGGCGGTCCTCCAGGCTGTCACGAGCGACGACGCCGACGTCGGGGTCTCCCACCGGCGGGTCTGTGCCTCCCTCTACGAGGACTTCCCCGTCGACCATCCCGTCCTCGCCACCCTCGCCAGGCTCGACGCGACCTGCGAGAACTGCCAGCGTGCGGTCCGTGACCACCTCGTTCGGCGGGTCTGAGCCCCTCGCGAACCCGTATCCCACGTAGGAAACCGCGACACTTTTTACGGAGTTACGCGTGACGCTGTTCATGGGTGACAGGGGGCAGGCGGTGGCAGTGGGGGTATCGGACCGGCCGACCGGGGAGGCACCCGCCGTTTCGATGTACGAGAGCGGGCTCGAACGGCCCGTCCTCATCGAGAACGGCAACACCGACGCGTGGTTGGAATCGGACCTGACGGTCCCGGTCGAACGCTAACCGGCGCCAGACGGACCCGCGTTCTCGACGCTCGGCTCGACCCGGGAGCGACGCTGCTCGGAGCGCCGGCCGCAGTCGCGCGTCGTCACAGGACGTCGGCGACGACCGGCGCGACGCTGACGGCGCTGACCGCCCGCTCGATGGTGTCCGTCCCGTAGATCGCCTCGACGCCCGCTCGCGCGAGCTTCGACCGTGCGTTCGTGGCCAGGAGGGGGTGAACGCAGGCGACGTGGACGCCCGCCGCCTCACGGTCCCGGAGGACGGCGATGGACTCGCTCATCGTGGAGCCGGTCGCGACGATGTCGTCGGTGACGACGACGTCCCGGCCCGCCACGGCTGCGTCGCTCGGCTGGATCTCGACCTCGTCACCGGAGAGCCGCGTCTTCTCGAAGAAGTCGACGGCACCGCGGCCGTAGGCGTCTCGCACCGAGGTTGCCAGGTCGACGGCGCCCTCGTCCGGCGAGAGGAAGATTGGGTCCGTCAGGTCGTCGGCGAGGGGTTCGGCCAGGCGGGGAGCGGCGTCGACGCTCTCGGCCGGCACGTCGAAGTAGTCACAGACCAGTTCGACGTGGGGATTCACCGTGACCACGCGGTCGGTGCCGGTCGAGATGGCACGGGCGACGGCGCGGGCGGAGACGGGCTCGCCGGCCTCGAAGGCCCGTTCCTGGCGCGCGTAGCCCATGTACGGGAGCACCGTCGTGACCTCGCTCGCGCCGGCCTCGCGGACCGCGTCCTGGAGCTGGAGGAGCTCGACGTGGGCGGCGTCGGTGGTCGTCGAGGCGACGACCACCGCCTCGTCGGGGGCCCCCTGGACGCGGGCCATCGACTCGCCGTCGGGGAAGCGTTCGAACTCGACGGCGGCGAGGTCGGCGCCCGTCTCCGCGGCCAGCGCGGCCGCGAGTTCCTGGGAGCGCGACCCGGGGACGATCATGCCTGGGGGGTCGCTCGCCTGGGTAAACGGTGTTTCGGTGTGCCGTCAGGGGATCGCGACGGCCGTCACGTCGGGGATGCCCAGCGACCGGTGGCGCCACCCGCCGCTGCCGTCCGGCGTGGCCGCCGTCGGGGCGTCGACGAGGACGGTCCCCTCGGCGGTGACGACGGTGGGCGACTCGCCGTAGGCCACGTCGGCGACCGGCTCGTCGACGGGAAGGGGGCAGGGGGTCCAGGCCTCCCCGTCGCGCTCGAACAGACCGTCGGTGGTGACCAGGTGCGCGTGGTCGTCGTCGCCAGCCACGACGCTCGCCCTCCCCTCGCGAGCAACGAGCCACTCGCCGTCCGCGTGCCGATAGAGCCCGTCGGCTGTCGCGGCGTAGGGCCCGGTCGCGGACACGTCGCGGACGTCTGCCAGTCCCAGGCCGTCCAGCCCGTCCTCGCCGGCCCGGACGACGCCCTCGCCGGTCGCCAGGAGGGCCCCGTCGAATCGGCGCGGGTCGTCGACGGTCCCGAGCGTCTCCCAGTCGTCGCCCGCGAGTCTGGCGACCCGTCCGTCGGCGGTGGCGGCGAGGAGCAGGTCGGTCCCCACCCCGACTGCCACCGCGGGGCCGAACCCGGTCGCTTCGAAGCCCTCGCCGGCACCCACGAGCACGTCGTCCGGCGTCGCGACGAGCAACTGCCCGTCGGCGCCGGCCACGTCCGTCACGGTCCCCTGGTGGACGAGGCCGACGCGCCCGACCTGGTCGCCCGAGATGGCCACGCGCGCGAGACCTAGCCCGCTCGCGACGTACGCGACGGTCGTCTCGCGTTTCTCGCCGTAGATGCGCTTCTCGTCCAACGAGATGTCCTCCTGGCTCATGGGGCCCTCCGTGGGCCGCGCCGGTGTGTGCTGTCCCGCGATAGCGGGGGTGCGGCCGTGGACGGTTCACGTGCCCCCGTCGCGGTCGCCGTCGGGGCCATCGGCAGCCTACAGCACCTCCTGATAGGCGTCCAGGAGTTCCTCGACGTGCGCCTCCGTGTGGGCGGCGGAGACGAACTGGCTCTCGAACTGGTTGGGGGTCAGGAAGATGCCGCGCTCCGTCATCGCGGGCCAGAACAGCCGCTCCCAGCGCTCGGTCTCCGCCCGCTTCACGTCGCCGCCGTTCTGCGGCGGCCCGGCCCCCTCGCGCGTGAAGATGACCTTGAACATCGAGTCGGTCCCGACGACGGAGTAGGCGGGCGCCCGGTCCGCGACGACGTCCTCCAGCCCGTCCCGCAGTTGCTCGCCCAGGTCGTTCACGTGGTCCCAGACGCCCTCCTCGGCCGCGTACTCGAGCGTCGCGAGACCGGCGGCCATCGTCACGGGGTGGCCGGAGAAGGTGCCGGACTGGAAGACCTCGCCGGCGGGCGTGAACTGCTCGACGATCTCGGCCTTGCCGCCGACGGCCCCGACCGGGAAGCCGCCGCCGACGACCTTCCCGAAGGTCGTGAGGTCCGGCGTGACGCCGAACTTGCCCTGGGCACACTGGAGACCGCCGACGCGAAAGCCCGTGATGACCTCGTCGAAGATCAAGAGCGAGTCGTGCGCCGCGGTGACCTCGCGGAGGTGGTCGTGGTACCCGTCCTGTGGCTCGACGATGCCGTAGTTCCCGAGGATGGGTTCGGTCAGGACCGCGGCGATCTCGTGGCCGTGCTCCGCGAAGACGGCGTCGATGGCCGCCTCGTCGTTGAACGGCACGGCGACGGTCTCGTCGGCGAAGGCCTGGGGGATGCCCGGGCTGGACGGGTGCGTGTGGTCGCCCTGGCCCTCGACGAGGGTCGACTCCTGGGCGCCGTGGTACCCGCCCTGCATGACGACGATCTTGTCGCGCCCGGTGTAGCCCCGCGCGAGGCGGACGGCGGAGACCGTCGCCTCGGTCCCCGAGTTGACGAACCGGACCATGTCGACGCTCGGGACGTGGCGCGCGACGAACTCCGCGAGTTCGACCTCGACCTCCGTGGGTGCGCCGTACATCGGCCCCTCGCTGGCCCGGCGCTGGATCTCGGCGGTCACGGACTCGGGCATGTCGTGGCCGAGCAGCAGCGGGCCGTAGCCGTTGACGAAGTCGAGGTACCGGTTCCCGTCGGCGTCGATCACGTGGGCGCCGTCGCCCCGCTCGACGAAGAACGGGAACGGGTGGATCGCCCGGACCGAGGAGTTGACGCCGCCGGGCATGACGGACAGGGCCCGGTCGTACAGCGACCGGGACTGATCGGTGGTCATGCCCCGCTCTTGGCAGGGGGGCCGAAAGAAGCTAACGCGTCCGCGCCGGGGACGCCCGCCGCTCAGACCGCGTCGGGACCGGTCTTGCCGGTCCGGATCTGCATGGCCGACTTGACCGGCGTGACGAAGATCTTGCCGTCGCCGGGTTCGCCCGTCTGGGCGGCGTCGGCGATGGCCTCGATCACGTCGTCAGCGGGGACGTCCGCGACGACGCACTCGATCTTGACCTTCTGGTGCAGGTCGACGACGTACTCCTCGCCGCGCCACTGGCCCGTCTTCGCGGGCTGTGAGCCGCGGCCGGAGACGTTCGTGACCGTCAGCGAGGGCGCGCCGATCTCGGCGAGGCCCTGCTTGACGTCGCCGAGCTTGTCGGGCCGGATGATCGCCGTGACCATCTCGATTGGGCGGTCCTCGCCGCCGTCGGACCGGAGGTCCGACGAGGCTCGCCTCGCGCCGCTCGGCTCGCCGCCGTCGGTCACGACGCGCGGGTCGGACTCGTCGACTGGAACTCCGCCGTCGGTCATCAGGCGACCCTCGTCGTCATCGTCGTCCGCGGCGGAGGCGCGCCGCGCGTCGAGCGGGACGCCGCCATCCGTCTGGACGGGTGCGCCCTCGCCGAAGCCCTCGTCGCCGTCCTCGAACTCGGGGTAGGTCTCGACGCCGTGTTCGCTGATGTCGAGCCCCTCGCGCTCGTGTTCGGGCGTGACGCGGTCCTGGCCGACGACCCGCAGGAGGCCGAAGACCGCGCCGGTCGCCAGGATCGTCCAGCCGCCGATCAGCGCGACCCCGATCACCTGGGCCGCGAAGGCCGTGCCCAGGGGTGCGCTCAGTTCGACCGCGACGAACGGGTACGCGAGGGCGCCCAGCACGCCGGCGCTCCCGTGGACCGGGAAGACGGCGCACACGTCGTCGATCTTCAGGCGCTTCTCGACGAACTCGAAGACGACCGGGAGCTGCGCGCCGGCCAGGAGGCCGACCGCGAGCGCGCCCCACCAGGTCGTCGTGTCGGGGATCGCCGTGATGCCGACCAGGCCCGCGAGCAGGCCGTTGGCCGTGTAGAGCGTGTCGACCTTGCCCGTCTTGAGCAGGGAGACCGCGCTCGCGCCGATGGCGCCCATGCCCATCGCGAGGGTCGTCGTCATGGCCACGCGGCCGACGTAGTCGAAGGCCCCGAGGACGAGTGCGCCGTCCTCGACGGCGAAGACCGTGGCCGCGGTGCCGACGTTGAACCCGTACCAGCCGAACGCCAGCACGAGCGTGCCGAGCACCGCGAAGGTCAGCGAGTGACCGGGGATGACGTTCGAGGTGCCGTCGTCGTTGTACCGGCCGATGCGCGGCCCGAGCATGTACGCCGCCGTGAGGCCGGCGATGCCGCCCATGCCGTGGACGATCATCCCGCCGGCGAAGTCCTTGAACCCGACGCCGAGGACGGAGGCCAGCAAGCCACCGCCCCAGGTCAGGCCCGTGACGACGGGGTAGATGACCGCCGCCAGCAGGATCGTGTAGGAGACGTACGCGCGGAGCTTCGCACGACCGGCCACCGCCCCGGAGACGATGGTCGCCGCGGTCATCGCGAAGACCGCGCCGAACAGCCAGCTCACCCAGCCGCCGGAGCCGGCAGACAGCGTGCCGAACAGGCTGTAACTGCCGCCACCGCCGGTCAGGGAGCCGACCATCGACGAGATGCCGGCGCCGACCAGGAAGAACACCACGACCCCGATCGACCAGGTCAGCAGGTTCTTCGTCAGCTGGTTCGCCACGTTCTTCGAGCGCACCTGCCCCGCCTCGAGCATGGCGAAGCCGGCGTGCATGAAGAAGATCAGGAACGTTACCACCAGGACCCACAGGAGGTTGATGCCCTCCGCGAGGACTGCCGGATCGACTTGAAGTGCTACCGTACTCATGTATTGTATCTGTGTTGGTTACTGATTTGGAGTCTGTTTTGTTATTTGTCCACCGTGGGACTCGATCGGTACCGATTCGTATTCTGACTCACGGGAAGACGTAGAGAAACCACACCACATAAGGATTGGCTTTACAAAACGAGAAATATTGGGGGTAGGCGTGGACGAGTGGACGAAATATGGGAGTGTATTATCGATATAAGGTCGTATTCTGTCCAGTCTCTGGACGATCGTCGGGCCAGAAGTGGGCACGCGTCGACCGGCCAGCGGGGGTCCGGGTGCCAGGATGACCCCTGCGCGGCCGCGAGACGGGACGAGCCCCGGATCGCGGCCCTGTCGTGCCGCTGCGGACCGAGTCCGACCGCAGTCGGCCGGTTCCCGGTCGTCCAGTTCCCTGGCCGACCGGGCTCAGAGTGCCTCGGCCACGTCCTCGGCGAAGTACGTCAGAATCAGGTCGGCCCCCGCGCGCTTGATGGACAGCAGGGACTCGTGGGCGACCGCCTCGAGGTCGAGCCAGCCCTTCTCCGCGGCGGCCTGGAGCATCGCGTACTCGCCGCTGACGTTGTAGGCGGCGACGGGATGGTCGAATTCTCGCCGGACGGCGCTGACGACGTCGAGGTACGGCAGGGCGGGCTTGACCATCAGCACGTCCGCGCCCTGCTCGACGTCGAGGGCCACCTCGCGCATCGCCTCGCGGGCGTTCCCGGGATCCATCTGGTAGTGGCGCCGGTCCCCGAATGCCGGGGCCCCGTCGGCGGCGTCACGGAACGGGCCGTAGAAGGCCGACTCGTACTTCGCCGCGTAGCTCATGATCGGCACGGACTCGTGGCCGGCCTCGTCCAGGCCCGCGCGGATGGCGCCGACCATCCCGTCCATCATCCCCGAGGGCGCGACCATGTCCGCGCCCGCTTCGGCGTGCGAAACGGCGACCTTCGAGAGCAGGCCGAGCGTCTCGTCGTTGCGGACCGTCTGGTGGGCGTCGGCCGCGGCGTCGGGTTCGAGGACGCCGCAGTGGCCGTGGCTGGTGTACTCGCAGAGGCAGACGTCGGTGACGACGTAGGCGTCCGTTTCGGCGGTGACCTGCCGGACCGCCGTCTGGACGACGCCGTCGCTCGCCCAGGCCCGGGTCCCGCGCTCGTCCTTCTCGCTCGGCACGCCGAAGACCATCACGGCCTGGACGCCGGTGTCCAGCACCTCCCGGACGCGAGCGACGGCCTCGTCGACGGGGACGCGCTCGTGGCCCGGCATCGACTCGATGGGGACGCGCTCGTCGGTCGTCGCGTCGACGAAGACCGGCGCGATCAGGTCGGCGGCGGTCAGGCTCGTCTCGCCGACGAGCGACCGGACGCCGTCGGACCGCAGCCGCCGCGGGCGACGCGTCAGATCCATGCCCGGGAGGTAGCGGCGGCCACCGTTTAGCCGTGTCGCTCCCGGCTCCCCCGGCGCAGGGCGGCCACGACCGGCAACCGCGCGCTTTTGTGGGCCCCGCTCGCAGGGGGTGGTATGCCTGCCAGCGCGCCACCAGTGACGAGCCCTGGTGCCGCGCCGCCGGACGTCGTAACGGCCCCCGCGGTCCTCGCGGCCGCCCTCGAGCCGCCGCCGCTGACGGGGGAGATGCTGCTGGTCTTCGCCATCGTCGCCGTCGCGCTCGTGCTGTTCGTCTGGGAGCCGGTCCCCATCGACGTGACCGCCATCGGCGTCATGGCCGCCCTGATCGCCTTCCGCGACAGCCTGGGCCTGACGGTCGAGGAGGGCCTCTCTGGGTTCGCCAGTTCGGCGACGATCACCGTCCTCGCGATGTTCGTCCTCAGCGAGGGGGTGCGCCGGACGGGGGTCATCAGCGTCCTCGGCAAGGCCATCGCCGACCGCTGGGGCGACAGCCCGTTCAAGCAGCTCGTCGCGGTCCTCGGTCTCTCCGGGGGGACCGCCGGCTTCATCAACAACACCCCGGTCGTCGCGGTGATGATCCCGATGGTCCGGGAGCTGTCGGACCGGACCGGCATCTCGCCGTCGAAGCTCCTCATGCCCATCTCCTTCGCGGCGATGATGGGCGGGACGCTCACGCTCATCGGCACCTCGACGAACCTCCTGGCCAGCGAGGTCTACGCCGGACTGGGCCCCGACTTCGCCCCCTTCTCCATCTTCGAGTTCACGGCGCTCGGCGTCGTCGTCCTCGTCGTGGGCTCGGTCTACCTCCTCCTCGTCGGTCACCGGCTCATCCCCGAGCGCGTCCAGGGCCGCGAGGCCCTCACCGACGAGTTCGAGATGGCCGAGTACCTGACGGAGGTGACCGTCGAGCCCGGCTCCACGTTCGTCGGCGAGACCGTCGACGAGGCACTCGGCACCCTCGACGTCGACGTCGACATCGTCCAGCTCATCCGCGGTCGGGAGGCCTACACCGAACCCCTCTCGCGAAAGGAGGTCCGCGAGGGCGACGTCCTCGTTCTCAGGACCGACCGGAACGACCTCGTGACCCTCATCGAGACGAACGGCCTCAAGCTCGCCCCGGACGCCGAGAAGGTCCCCGAGGAGACGCTGACGGCCGAGGACGAGGAACTGGCCGAGCCCGAACCGCAGGAACTCGTCGAGGTCGTCGTCGCCCCCGACGCCTCGCTCGTCGGCGAGACCCTGGAGGAGCTGAACTTCCGCCAGCGGTACGACGCGACGGTGCTCGCCATCCGACGCGGCGAGCGCGTCATCCACGCCCGGATGGACGACCGTCCGCTCCGCGGCGGCGACACGCTCCTCGTCCAGGCCAGCGAGGACACCGTTCGACGGTTCACCGCCGACCGCAACTTCGTCGTCGCGGGACCGTTCGACCTGCCGGCCTACCGCCGCGAGAAGCTGCCGATGGCCCTGGGCATCGTCGCGGGCGTGGTCGCCCTGGCCGGCCTCGGCATCACGCCCATCGTCCTCTCGGCGCTGGTGGGCGTGGTGGCGATGGTGGCGACGGGCTGTCTGCACCCGAGCGAACTCTACGACGCCGTCGACTGGAACGTCGTCGTCCTCCTCGCGGGACTGATCCCGCTCGGCCTGGCGATGACCAGCACCGACGCCGCGGCCTTCATCGCCGGACACGTCGTCGTCGCAGCCGGCGGGGCCCACCCGCTCGTGCTCCTGGCGGTCTTCTACCTGCTGACCGCCGTGCTGACGAACGTCATCAGCAACAACGCCAGCGTCGTGCTGTTGATCCCCGTCGCCGTCGACGTCGCCCTCGCCACCGGCCTCAGCCCCTTCGCCTTCGCGCTCGCGGTCACCTTCGCGGCCTCGACGGCCTTCATGACGCCCGTCGGCTACCAGACGAACCTCATGGTCTACGGGCCAGGTGGCTACCGGTTCATGGACTTCGTCCGCGCGGGTGCGCCCCTCCAGCTCCTGCTCGCCCTCGTCACGGTCCTCGGCATCGGGGCGCTCTACGGCGTCACCTGAGGCCGCGGGGCCGCCGATGGGGTCACTCGTCCGCCCGGCCGCCGACGCCGTGGGCCGAGGCGATCAGCGACCTGCCCTCGCCGTCTGCCAGCACGGGCCGGATCGACCCGCTGACCGTGAACCCATCGCCGTCCGGGCGTCCGTGGACCGCCTCGTAGGTGACGTAGTCCCCCTCGGCGGCCCGCTCGACCCACCCTCGCACGTCGTCTCGTCCCTCGGGCTGCCATCAGGGCGTCTCCCAGAAGGGCTGGCCACGGAGCGTCTCGCGGTCGACGTCCACGAACGAGAGCGCCGTGTCGTTGCAGTCGACGAGCGTGCCGTCGGTGTCGAGGAGACCCACGAGCAGGTTCGGGTCCTGGAAGATGGCCTCGAACCGGCGCTCGGCCCGGCGGCGGTCGGTGACGGACCGCCGCTGGTCGACCGCGTTCTCGATGCGATTCGCGAGGATGGCGTACTGGTCGGTCCCGACCTTCTTCTGGAGGTAGTTTGTCGCGTCCGCCGAGAGCGCCTCGCTCGCGACTTCCTCACTGCCCCGGCCGGTGAACAGGACGAACGGGAGGTGGGGGTCCCGCTCGCGGACGCGCTCCAGTCCCTGGGCCGGGTCGGTGGCCGTCTCGACCTCGATTCGCTCGCTCTCGCGCTCGCGGAAGTCCGCCGTGATTGCCGCGAAGTCCGGGTCGTCCTCCACGAGGAGGACGCGGATGGCGGACGACGTGACTGCGTAATTGACGCTCCAGCACCGACACGTTTCGCCCCGCAGGACCCGGATCGTCGACGTTCGAGCCCGCGACCCGCGGGAGACGGGCCCCGACCTGTCCGAGTAAGCGACACGTTGTCGCCGCCGGCGCCCGATAATACATCGCTTACAAAGGCCGTCCGGACCCTCGTCTCGGCCATGCGTCGAACCATGCGCACGCAGGCGACGGCCGTCCAATCACGTGGACCCGCGACGGGTGATCTGCCGTGACGGGCGTCACGACCGTCCCGCTCCAGATCGCTGGCGGCGGGTTCCTGTGGCTCGCCGTGGTGTTCTTCGTCCTCGCCCTCGTCGCCGCCGTCGTCGGCATGCGCGGGGTCGCCGGCCTGTCCATGTCCGTCGCCAGGATCCTCGTGTTCGTCTTCCTGGTGCTGGCCGTGGTCTCCCTGCTGCTCTGAGCCGTGACCGACTGGCGCGCCGTCCTGTACGGCTTCGCGGTCATCGTGGCCCTCGGCCTCCTTGGCCTGGCAGTCCCGGGCGTCGGCCAGCTGGTCGCCGGCCTCGTCGGCGGCTTCGTCGCCGGCTACATGGCGGGCGGCGGCCTGGGGCGTGGCCTCTGGCACGGCCTCCTCGCCGGGGCGTTCGGAGGCATCCTCGTCGGGATCGTCCTGTTCGTGGCGTTCACGCTGGTCGGGATCGCCCTCGGGCCGATGGAGGGCCTCATCGGTGGCATCGCAGGCGCTGGTGCGCTCGTCGTCGCGCTGATCGTGGCGCTGATCGCGGCCGTCGACAGCGCCGTCGGCGGGGCCGTCGGTGGCCTGGTCGGCTGATCCCTCAGGGCCCCTCGGCCACGGCGTCGACTGCCTGGGGCTCGGAGGCCACCCCGGTTATCTCGAAGCGCGCACCGCCGGACTCGCTCTCGATCGCACGGACGGACCAGCCGTGCGCTTCGACGATCCGCCGGACGATCGACAGGCCGAAGCCCGTCCCGTCCCGCGAGTCGCTGTACCCGCTCTCGAAGACGTCGTCTCGCTCGTCCGGCGGAATCCCCGGCCCGTCGTCTTCGACGGCGAAGCCGACCGGCCCAGCGTCCTCGGGCCCCTCGATCGCGACGACGCGGACCGCGACGGCCGGCTCCGCGCCGTCTCCGGACGGCGAGGGCGAGCCGTGCTCGACGGCGTTCCGAAAGAGGTTCTCGAAGACGCGGATCAGCCGGCTCCGGTCGGCCTCGACGGTCATCGACGTCGCCGCGTCGAGGGTCGCGTCGCCAGTGTCGACGCTCGCCCAGGCCGCCCGCGCGACCTCGTCGACGGTCAGGACGTCCGTCTCGACGACCGCTTGCCCCTCCCGGGCCAGGGTGAGCACGTCGTCGATGATGGCGTCCATGCGCTCCAGCGCGCGGGTCAGCGGCGCGACGTTCTCGTCGTCCTCGCCGGCCTCGTCGGCGAGGAGTTCGGCGCGGCCCCGTGCGACCGTCAGGGGGTTGCGCAGGTCGTGGGAGACGATGCTGGCGAACTCCTCGAGTTGCTCGTTCTGACGCTCCAGTTCGCGCTGGCGGCGGTGCTCCTCGGTGACGTCCGTGACGAGAAACACCTGCCCGACGACGGTCGCGCGCACGTTCTCGATCGTCGCGACGTCGACCCTGAGGTGCCGATCCCCCGCGTCGATGGTGAACTCGTCTTCCCCACCGGCCGCCAGGGACGACGCGAAGGCTGCTTCGAGGTCACCGTCGCCGGCGAGGGCCGTCGACAGCTGCCGCCCGATCACGCTGTCCCCGCCGTCCTCGAGTACCACCTCGGCCTGCGGATTGGCGTCGACGATCCGCCCGGCCGTGTCGACGACGAGGACGCCCGCGTCGACGGTCTCGACGACCACGTCCCGGGCGATCGGGGCGATGTCGATGAGCCCGCCCCGGGCGATGGCCCCCGTCAGCACGACGCCGGTCACGACGTAGCCGAGCGGCCCCAGTTCGATCGGGACGAGACCCAGGGCGTAGACCAGCGTCGCGACCACGGGTGCGAGATTCGCCAGGATCAGGGCACCGATCTGTCGGCGGTAGAACCGCTGGGCCGTGAACAGGTGCCACGTCAAGAGGGAGAACACGGACAGCTGGATCGCGTAGACGAAGACGACCCACGCGAGGAACAGCGGGCCTGGCACGTTCATCAGCCGGTCCGTCCCCTCGTGGACGTATTGGCCACTAAACGCCAGCCCGTGGATCGGGTCAGTCCAGAACAGGAGGACGAAGAGGACCGACGGGACGATCAGGACGATTGTCGCCCGGTCGAGCCAGTCGTCGTGGCCGGTGTAGACCAGGACGTAGAGGGCGAACATGGGCGCGGCCAGCGTCCCGCCAGCGAAGGTGAGCGCGTTGAAAACGCCCTTCGCCCAGAGGGAGCCGACGAGCATCGTGGCCAGCGCGCCGCCGGACCACAAGGCGACGAACAGCAGGTGCGCCAGGACGTAGGTGCTCCCCGGTTTGTCCCGGTAGGACCGGACGACGGTGGCGAGTCCGAGTGCGAACAGCGCCGCGACGCCGAAGGCGACTGCGAGCGCGACACCGACGGCATCCATTTCCAAACGATCGAGTATCACCTACAATAATGCTGTTGGCCATCTCACCACGTCGGCGGCCTGTGCCCTCGCCCTCGGCGGGTGCCGGGGGCTGACGCGATGCGGGACGGCTGTGCGACGGTACAGCACCGTCGTCCGCCAGTCGCGTCACCGCCCGGCGCCGGAGCAGAGGAACTACCTGGGACCGGGTGGAAGCGAGCGCCATGACCACGAGGCGACGGTTCCTGGGCGCGCTCGGTGCCGGGGCCGCCACCGCACTGGGTGGCTGTCTCGCGACGGCGCCCCGGGCCACCTTCCAGTTCGACCCCCTCGCCGCGACGGACCTGGACGCGCGCGCGAGCGCCCAGCTCCAGGGCGGCCTCCGCAACCGGGGGTACGTCGACCGCTCGATCCCCGCGGCCGTCGAGGTGGACTGGGCGCTGCCCGTCAACCGCGGCGACCACACGGCCGCGAAGTCGAGCCCGGTCCCGACGCCCGACGGCGACGTCGTGATTGCAGCCGACACCGGGACCGTCCGGCGCGTCGCCCCCGACGGGACGGTCCGGTGGCGGGCCGCTGCCGGTGGGGCCCAGCGCGGCGTCCACGGCACCCCGGCCATCGCGAACGAGACCGTCTACGTCGGCGCCTACGACGGCGCGTGCTACGCCTTCGACCTCGCCTCGGGAGAGCGCCGCTGGCGTCGGCCGCTGGGCGACGCCATCGGGTCCAGCCCGGTCTACTACGACGGCGTCGTCTACATCGCCGTCGAGTACTACGACCCCTCCGGGAGCGTCGCCGCCGTCGACGCCGCCACCGGGGACCTCCTGTGGATGGACGGTCGCCCGACGCACCACCCTCACTCGACGATCGCCCTGGCCCTGTCGGCCGGTCGGCTCGTCGTCGGGTCGAACGACGGCGTCTGTTACGCCTGGACGTTCCCCGACATGGAGCGAGCCTGGGCGTTCGAAACCGGCGCCGAGATCAAGGGCCCCGTCGCCGTCCACGACGACCTGGCCATCGTCGGCTCCTGGGACGGGCACGTCTACGGCGTCGACCTGGCCGACGGGAGCGAGCGCTGGGCCTTCGCCGCCGACAGGGAGTTCATGTCAGGCCCCGCCGTCGACCCCGGCGGCACCGCCTACGTGGGGGGTCACGACGGCCGGATCTACGCCCTCGACGCCGCCACCGGGGAGGAACGCTGGCGGTACGCGACCGGGGGCTCCGTCCTCGGCTCGCTGACGGCCACGCCGGAGCACGTCCTGGCTGGGTCCTACGACACGGCCCTCTACGCGCTCGACGCCGACGACGGCGACCTGGCCTGGCGGGTCGCGGGCGACGGCTGGGCGACGAGCGCCCCGCTCGTGACGGCGGACGCCGTCTACTACGCGGAGCGCCGCGCCAGCGAGGAGGAGGCTGGCTCGCTCTATCGCCTGGTCCCGGCCTGACCGGTCCGGCGGGCGCGTCAGGTCCCGTCCGCCGTGGCGTGGGCGCGCTCGACCGAGGCGAGGAGCGCGTCCCGGCGCGGCGAGTAGTGGAGGTGCGTCGGGCAGTCACAGTCCGTGGCGCCGAAGGCGGGGACGGGCTCGCCGTCGGTGGCGCCAGCCACTGCACACTCGCCGTCGAGTGCCGCCGTTCGCACCACCGCGTCGACTCGTGAGCCCGCCGCACCGAGGAGGTAATCGACGTGCCAGTGGCGCGTGTCGCGCTCGCCGCGCGCCAGTTCGCGGTGTCGATCCACGCGCGCGAAGCCGCCGGTCCCCAGTGCGCTCCCGGCGTAGGCGTACCAGCCCGCGTCGAAGTCCACCTCGCCGACGGCGCCGACGCTGACGGTCGTTTCGTCGGCGACCTCGACGAGCAACGTGTACGTCCCACCGTCCGCGACCGCACGACAACCGCTGCCACCTGCCATACGAGACGCACTCCCACGCGCCACCCCTTGGCTCTTGCGTTTGCGGTCGAGCGCCCCTCAGTCGCCACTCCCGGCCGCGTCGGCCGCCTGCAACGGGGCGGGCGTGAGCCGGTCGACGGCCCGGTCGAGGACGGTCACGAGGTTCGACGCGTCCTCCCGGTTGTAGTCGATCAGCCGCTCGAGCGCGCCGTCCTCGCCGGCCTCGTGGGCGTGCCAGAGTCTGACGGCCTCGCGGCCACCGACGTCGGGGTGCTCGCGCTCGACGCCGAGGGCACTCTCGACGGCCGAGAGGCCGCCCGAGAGTCCCAGTTGCTTGCACGTGTACATGCAGTCGAGGTGCGGGCGGTCGAGGTCGACGTCGAAGTGGTGCTCGAGGAAGGGCACGTCGAAGCGCTTGCCGTTGAACGAGACGAGGAGGTCGACGTCCGCGAAGGCCGCCCGCAGCGATTCCTCCGTGAGGTCGTCGCCCCGAACCAGCGTCCGGGTCTCGCCGTCCTGGTGGAGGGTCACGGTCGTGACCACGCCGCGCTGGGGGTCGAGTCCGGTGGTCTCGATGTCGAAGGCACAGGCCCGCTCCCGGAAGGTCCGCCAGCACCGCCAGCGCTCGCCGCTCGGGAACGCCGCCGTGAAGAAATCCACGTCCGCAGCGTCCAGCGCGTCGCGGCCGCGGTCGATGAACGCCTCGATGCGTTCGGCGCGCGTCTCTCCTACGCCGGGTGCCCCCGGCGCGAAGTCGTCCCAGTGTGTGACCCCCGCATCCCACAGCGACCGCTCGGTCCGCTCGCCGACGCCCTCGACCCCGATGAAGCTGTTCTCGACGCGCACGGTGGTTGTTCTGGCGGGCGACGGCCCTTAAGCTGTCGCCCCTGGGCCGACCGGGCGCCGGTCCCGGCAGCGATCGGCACAATCCGTATGCCGCCCCGGCGCCTCCTCGCCACCGATGGTAACCGTTCTCGTCGCGTCCGCGTCGGTCCACACGACCGCAGCGGCCTGTGATTACCTGACACCCCGTCTCGGCGCCGACGACGCCGTCGTCGTCCTGGGCGTCGCAGAGCCCGGGATGGCGGCGCGCGACGTGGGCGACGCGGCCAACGTGGCGCGAACCCGGCTGGTCGCGCCAGCCGTCGACGCAGTCGTTCGCGAGGGCGATCCCGCCGACGCGATCCGCGAGGCCGCCGCCGAGCACGCGGTCGACGCCGTCGTCGTGGGCGCGACCCGGGGCGACCCGGACGCGGCCGGTGACCCGCCGGGGTCGACAGTCCGGGCGCTCCTCGCCGCGAGCGACCGGCCCGTGACCGTGCTCCCCGCGCCGGCGCCGTGAGGCTCGTCGGGATGACCGCGGCGGAGGCGTCGCCTTCAAACCGCTGGGTTGCGAAAGCAGGGTGAATGTCGGGCTCGGAACTCGTCGCGGCAGTTCGAGAGGCGCTGTCGGTCGACGCCGAGGCCTTCCGGGAGCGGGCCGCCGCGGAGGCCGAGACGCTCAAGACGGCGGTCCGCGAGGGCACCTTCGACAACTCGCAGGCCATCGTCGGCCTCGAACTCGAACTGTACGCCGTCGACGACCGGACTGACGCCCTCCGGCGCGTCCCCCGCCAGTTGCTCGGCCTCATCGGCTTCGAGAAAGAACTCGGCCTCCACAACGCCGAGATGCAGACGAGCCCACAGCCCCTGTCCTCCTACGGTCTCACGGCCCAGGCCGCCGAACTCCGGGCCAACCTCGTCCCGGCCCAGGACAAGACGGCCGCCGAGAACATCCGCCTCGTCTCCGACGGCATGTGGACTGTGCCGCCGACCGGCGAGACGGCCACGTCCTATCTCACCGACTCCGTCGAGCAGGACGGCGTCCGCATCGCGACCAACATGTCCGACGCCGTCCGGTACCACGCGATGGCCAACACCGACTACCCGGCGGGCTGTCGCCTCGACGCCCCGAACGTGACCCTCGAGGCCGAGACCGTGATGCCCGAGAGCCTCATCACCTCCATCCAGCCCCACTACCAGGTCCCCCACGCGCCCGACCTCCCCGAGTACTTTCGCTACGCGCTCCGCGTCGCCGGCCCACTCCTCGCCCTCGGCGTCAACTCCCCGTTCTTCCCGCCGGATTGCTACGACGACGTCCCCGACGAGCGGATCGTCGACGAGGCCCACATGGAGCATCGCATCGGCATCTTCGAGTCCGTCCTGAACCCGCCCGAATCGAATGCCCGCGAGGGAAAGGTACGGTTCCCGCCGGACTTCGAGACCGTCGAGGACGCGATCGACGACATCGCCGCCGACGACTGCATCGTCCCGATGGACGTGCCGGCGGGCGAGCGCTTCGACGACGAGTTCGCCCACCTCCGCCACAAGCACGGCAGTTACTGGCGGTGGGTCCGTCCCGTCTTCGACGGCCCCACCCGCTCCGCAGCCAACGCCCGCATCGAGTTCCGTCCCCTGCCAGCCCAGCCGACTATCCGGGACGCGGTCTCCTTCCAGGCCGTTTTCGCCGGGCTCATGGAGAGCCTCCCGCGCCGTGAACACCCCGTGCGCGGACTTGAGTGGGAGACCGCTCACGAGAACTTCTACGCCGCCACCCGGGACGGCCTCGACGCGGACCTGTGCTGGATCACGAGCGACGGGACGGAGACGACCTCGGTCGACGAGATGGGCGCCGAGATGCTGGAGTACGCCCGCGACGGCCTCGAACTCGCCGGTCTGACGACGGAGGAGGCCGAGGCATACGTCCGTCCCCTCCGCGAGCGCCTCGACCGCCGGATGACGCCGGCGCGCTGGAAGCACGACCACGTCCGCGACCACGTCGAGTCCGGCGTTCCACTCGCCCAGGCCATCTGGGGGATGCAGTCTGACTACGTCGACCGGCAGACCGAGACGCTACTGGACGGCAGCTTCGCGGACTGGCTGGCCGACTGACGACCTCGGCTCGTCGCGGCCTACCCCTCGTGGGCGGCCTCCACGTAGTCGACGGCCGCCTCGGCCGTCTCGACGTGTTCGATCCCGTCCACGCCGTCGATCCGGTGAGTGCCGACCCCGGCGACCGGCCGGTCCTGATCGAGGGCGTGGCCGAGCTCAGAGAGCGTCCCCGCCGCGCCGTCGATGGCGACGACGGCGTCACCGTTCAAGACGACGAGGACGTTGCGGGCACTCCCCATCCCCGTCGCGATGGCCGTCTCGACGTGGCGGTTGGCCGCACCCCTGTCCGCGGTCGGGAGGATGCCGATGGTGTGACCCCCCGCCTCGCTCGCCCCGCGACAGGCCGAAGCCATGACGCCGCCGAGACCGCCACAGACGAGGTCGTGGCCGCGCTCGGCGAGCAGGCGGCCCACGCGCTGGGCGGTCTCGGCCGCATCGTCGGTACACCGCGAGCCCCCGATGACGCTGACGCGCATACCCGCCCTGCGGCCGGACACCCCTTGAGAATTGCCCGCCCGCGGTCAGTCGGTCGCCAGGCCCCACTCGATGTGGTCCCAGAGCCGCTCGTAGCCGTAGTACGTCCCCGTCTTGACGACGTTGGCCGCGATGCCGATGTTGAGGGCGGCGCCCAGGTCGTCCGTCACCGCCAGGGCGACCGCGACGGTGACGACCACCATCAGGAGCCGGTAACAGACCGTCTTGACCAGGGCCCGTGAGCGGTCCTGGTAGGGGCGCGCGGAGAACAGCCACCCGGGCAGGGGACCCCACCCGCGGTCCTCGCTCATCCCCCGTCCTCCGGGCGCTCGACGACCTTCTCGACGATCCGGACGTCCTCGATCCGGGTTCCCGGGTACTGGCCGTTCGCGTCCTTCTCGGCCGCCTTCACCATGTCGAGGACGACGCCGAGACCGGTCGTCACGCCCTGGATCGCCTCCATCTCACAGCCCGTGCGGCCCACCGTCTCGACGGTCACCGTCAGGTCGACGGCGTCCTCGTGGAGGGCGAAGTCGGTCTCGACGTTCGTGATGGGGATCTGGTGACAGAGCGGAATCGTCTCCCAGGTGTGTTTGACCGCGTCGACCGCGCCGACGCGGGCCGTCGCGAGGACGTCGCCCTTGCCGATTTCGTCGTCCCGGACGGCCGCCACCGTCGACGGCTGGAGCCGGATCGTCCCCGTCGCGACCGCCCGGCGACGGCTCTCGGCCTTCCCGCCGACGTCGACCATCTCGGCGTCCCCCGACGCGTCGACGTGGGTGAGGTCCTGGTGGCCGTCCGTCGATGCCTCCGCCCCGTCGACGGCGTGCTGGGAGTCGCCGTCGTCGCTCGCTCGTCGATCCACGCCGCTCGATTGCTCCGATCGCTCGCCGTGCGTGGCGTCACGCTGCAGGCCCACCACGTGCCGCACCGTCGGCAGGACCAGTTCCGAGACCCCGAGTTCGACGGCGTTCTCGCTCCCGGGGAGACAGAACACGGGCACGCCGTCGACGAGGCCGGCGGTGGCGTCCGAGAGGACCGCCCGTGCGCCGACTGCCTCCGCCGAGAGCGCCCGGAACTGCTCGCCGAAGCCCGTGATCTCGCGGTCGAACCGGGCCGCGACGGTCGGAACGGTCACGTCGTCCGGCGAGAGGCCGGTGCCGCCGGTGGTGACGACGGCGCCCACGTCGGCGTCGCGAACGGCGGCCTCGACCCACTCGGCGATGGCCGTGCGATCGTCGGGGACGAGGCCCCGCCGGACGACCTCGTCGCCCGCGCCCTCGACCAGGTCGACGATTGCGTCGCCGCTCGGGTCGTCCTCCAGCGTTCGGCTCGTCGAGATCGTCAGGACTGCCACGCCCAGCGACTCGGCGTCCTGGGCGTGGTGCTCCTCGTGCCCGTGCTCGTGGTCGTCGCTCCCGTGGTCGTGGTGTGTCATCGGTGTCTCGCCCTCAGTCCTCGCTCGGGCCGGCGACGGTCGGTGGTTCCCGGTACTCCTCGTTGGGGACCCAGTCGCCGTCCGCGTCTCGCACCATGTACTCGCCGTAGAACGGGACGCGGTTCTCGACGGTCGCACGGAACGCCTCGCGGATCTCCTCGCGGCTCATGTCGCCGGTCGAGCGGTGGTCGTCGTGGCGGTTCAGACAGCCCTTGAATTTGCCTTCGTGGGTGACGCGTACGCGGTGGCAGTTTGCACAGAACTCGGCGTTCTCGACGGGGTCGACTATCTCGACGAGCCCGTCACCGACGTGGTAGCGGGCGCGAGCGTGCATCTCGCGCCGTTCGACTTCGTCGGCCTGCTCGGCCAGCCAGTCGTGGACCCGCTCGATGTCGATGGCCCACTCGGGGTGGCCCGCGATCTCGGGCATGTACTCGATGAGCTGGAGCTGGAGCCCGTCGTTGTCGGCGACGTGTTCGACCATCCCCGGCACGTAGCCCGCCGTCGGCTCCATGACCACCATGTTCAGCTTGACCGGCGCGAGCCCGGCGTCGAGGGCCGCCTCGACGCCCTCCAGGACGCGGTCGTAGGCCCCGCTCTGCGTGAGTTCCGCGAAGGCCTCCGGATCGAGGGCGTCCTGGGAGACGTTCACCCGGGCGAGGCCGGCGTCGGCCAGCGCCTGGGCGCGCCCCGGCAGGAAGGTCCCGTTGGTCGTCATGGACGCCTCCATCCCGGCGGGCAAACGGGCGACGATCTCCTCGACGTCCTCCCGCAACAGCGGTTCGCCGCCGGTGAACTTCACCGAATCGACCCCGAACTCCGCGACCACCTCGAGCAGGCGGACCACGTCGTCGGTGCCCATCTCGCCGTCCTGGGGGTCCATCGGGCCCCGAGTGTCACCCAACCCCTCGTTGTGGCAGTAGACGCAGTCGAAGTTGCAGCGGTCCGTGAGTGAGACCCGGATGCCGCTGACCTCGCGCCCGTGATCGTCGCGAAGCATGTGTCGTGGTATCGTCCGTATACGCTGCACGAGCATAAACCTCCGTCCGCGGTGCAGGCGATGCATCCGACTCGGCTCGCTGTCGACCGGGACTACGCGTGGCCGCCACGTCCCGGCGACTGGCCAGTCCCCGGCAGTCGACCCGTCCGTACGCTTTCCCGGCGTCCACCCGACTGGCTAGCCATGGTGGCGGTCGACGCGGTCGAGACCGAAGCGGAGTACATCCACGTCAGGTTCCGCGACCCGGACCGGTTCGAGACGATTCGGACCCCCGACTGGGCGGCACAGCCGGCACACTCGGTCTCCGAGGGGAGCGAAGTACGGATGGGACGGGAGGACGACGGCGACGACTGGTACGTCCAGTCGGTGTTGCTGAAGAAGTCCGTGGGCGAGGACACGGCGCGAGACGAGGCCAGACAGATAGTCGAGAAGATAGAGTCCTGAGCCCTGGCCACGACGGTCGATTCGTTCCTACGTGCGAATTCGGGTGCGCGACGGCAGAGGCGCGACCGAGCGGGTGCGCCCGGAGGGCGTCACCACTCCATGCCGCCGTTGACCGCCAGCACCTGCCCGGTCATGTAACTCGACTGTGGACTGGCCACGAAGCGGACGATGCCGGTGATGTCCTCGACCTCCGCGAAGCGGTCGAGGGGGATGCGGCGGAGGATCTTCTCGCGGACGCGCTCGGGGACGTCCTCGAGCATGTCGGTCTCGACGAAGCCCGGCGCGACGCAGTTGGCCGTGGATCCGGTACTCGCCAGTTCGAGGGCGATCGTCCGCGTGAACCCGAACAGTCCGGACTTCGTCGTGGCGTAGTTGGCCTGCCCGTAGTTGCCCTGCTGGCCGACGACGCTCGAGATGTTGATCAGGCGCCCCTCGTCGGCGCCCTTCAGGTCGCCCCAGAAGGCCTTCGTGCAGTTGTAGACGCCCCCGAGGTTGACGTCCATCACGCGCTGCCAGTCCTCGTGGGTCATCTGGTCGAAGACCTTGTCGATGGTGATCCCGGCGTTGTTGACGAGGACGTCGATCTCGCCCATGGATTCGTGGACCTCGTCGGCCATCGCCTGGACGCCGTCGAAGTCAGCGACGTCGGCCTGCACCGCGACGGCGTTCTGGCCCATGTCCTCGATTTCGTCCACGACGTCGTAGGCAGCACCCTCCGAGGACCGGTAGTTGACCACCACGTCCGCACCGTTTTCGGCCAGTTCGAGTGCGATGCCCCGACCGATCCCGCGGGAGGAACCGGTCACCACGCAGGTCTGTCCATCCAACATATCCACATCGTGGCTTCGGAGCGAGAAAAAACTGTAGGAGAGACGACGGCGATGTGACGTGTCAACTGGTGGCTAGCTCGCCCGGATCCCTGACCGAACTCATACTGTGGCTGAACAGTCGCGAACAATACATATCGAATCAACGAGTGATACGGAACCAATCACGTCAGCCCGATGAGATGACGTATCGATTGACGTTCGTCTCGGACTACTATACCTTCGAGAGAAATATATTCGCCTAGATGCCCGCGAGCCAGTCGCTGGCCCGGGACTCCGACGTCTCTGCGATGTCCGCGAGGTCCGCTGCGTCGTGCTCTGCGAGGTCCGCAGTGGTCTCGACGCCGGCGGCGCGGAGACGCTCTGCGAAGGTCGGACCGATGCCGTCGACGGTTTCGACGACCGGGGCGGCGGTCGCGCCCTCGGCGTCGGCGTCCTCGGCGGCCGCCGCGTCCTCCGTAGCGTCGGACGCGGCGGCTTCGGCCTGGGCCTGGATGTCCGCCACGTCGGCCTCGGCGGTCTCGGCGTCGCTCGACTCGGTGTCGTCGTCCTCGGATTGCTCCCAGTACCACTCGCAGACCCGCGACCAGACGTGCTCGTGGGACGACGACGAGACCGACAGGCCGATGTGGCCGGTCGGGTACTCGATGATCTCCGTGTCGTCGCTTCCGACGACGTCCATGAACGGCTTGCTCGCCTCGGCGGGGATGAGGTGGTCGTACTCCCCGATGATCTGGAGGACGGGCATGTCGATGTCCGCCAGGTCGACGTGCTCGCCGTCGAGGTAGAGTTCGTTCTTGTAGAGCTTGTTGTCCTGGTAGATGTCCCGCAGGAACTCCACGTAGGCCTTGCCGGCGACGTCGATCCCGTCACCGAGCCACTTCTCCATCCGGGCGAAGTTCTGGACGAAGTCGTCCTTCTCGAGGTTCTCGAAGAGGGTGACGTACTTGCTGACGTAGTTGTTGACCGGGTCCATCATCGCGAAGCCGTCGTCGAGCATCTCGGCGGGCGCGTTGCCGAACGCGTCGGTGACGTCTTCGGGGTCGTAGTGCGCGTCGTCTCCCCAGTCCTCGAGGACGCCGCCGGTGTCGTCGAAACACAGGCCAGCGGCCATGAGGCCGAGACTGTTGACCTTCTCGGGATAGAGGGAGGCGTACATGGCGCTCATGGTGCCGCCCATGCAGTACCCCAGCATGTTGATCGACTCCTGGCCGGAGCGCTCCCGGACTTCGTCGACGCAGTTGTCGATGTAGCGGTTGACGTAGTCGGAGAGTCCGAGGTGCTGGTCCAGCCGCGAGGGCTCGTTCCAGTCGATCATGTAGACGTCGTGGCCGTCGTCGAGCAGCCGCCGGATGACGCTCCGGTCGGGCTGGAGGTCGAGGATGTACGGCCGGTTGATCAGCGCGTAGACGACCAGGATCGGCACCTCGTTTTGCTCCTCGGTCCGGGACTCGTAGTGAAGCAGTTCGAGTTTGTTCTCCTCGTAGACCACCTCGGAGGGGGTCTGGCCCACCTCGATGGTGGCCATCTCGACGCTCCGATCGGGAATGTGACTGGCCCGACGGGTCGTATCAGCCCACGTCTCGAGGGACTCGGTGCCCGCGTCGATCGCGGCGCTGAATGGGTTGAACGACATGACTCACTCCTCGAGAGCGTCGAGGATCTGGTCGAGCTTGTCCTCGACGTCCTGCTGGCGCCGCTCGAGTTCGACGAGGCGGGCCCCCACCTCGTCGACGTCGTCGCGCGTCGGCAGTCCCATCTGGCTGATGGTGTCCTGCGTCACGTCGTCGACCTGCTCCTGCATCTCCAGGAGCTGGCCGACGAGCCGACCGTTGGCGGAGGCGTAGGCGCTCGTGGACATGACCTCCTTGAAGGCCTGGTTGGCCGACTGGAGCCAGATGTCCCGAAGCTCGGCCGGATCCACGTCCTCGCCCTCTGCAGCCGCGCTCGTCCGCTCGGCGAACTGCTCGGCGGCGTCCATCCAGACCTCGTAGGCCCGGTTGTAGCCCTCGATGCCGTCGCTGATGACGTCCTCGTCGGGGGCGTTGTTCTCGAAGGCGTCGCTCCAGGACTCGACGAAGGCCGCCTGGGCCTTCATGTTCTGCTCCACCGAGTCCGCGACCGCGTCGTTCATCTGCTCGACCATCTCGTTCCAGTCGTCTTGTATCTGGTTCGTATCGCTCATGGGTATGTAGTCGGTCGCTGCGCCGATAAAAGGTCGGTACTCCGGGGTTCAGGCCTCGACGGCTTCGGCGGCCTGCTGCTGGACTTCCTCGACCTGCTCCTGGACCTGCGCCTGCACGTCCTCGAGCTGGTCCTGGACGTCCTCCAAGCCATCGGCGACCTGTTCCACGGCGTCGACGGACTGAGCCTCGAACTCCTCGTGGGCCTCGATCAGGAGGCTGATCTGCTCGTCGAGCGCTTCGAGGTAGTCACCGGAGAGGTCGTCGTAGGCGTCGGCGCCCTCCTCGAGTTCGGTGGCGAGGGTATCGAAAGCCTCCGCGTGGTTCTCGAGGAGCACGTCGTAGCCCTCGTCGACGGCCTCGCGGGTCTCCTCGACGGAGCCCTCCGAGCCGGGGACGTTGGCCGCGACGGCGTCGAGCGTCTGGTGGACGGCCGAGCGGTAGAGCTCCACGGCGCGGCGCTGGGCCGACTCCGTGCTGTCGAGGCTGTCGAGGAACGCCTGGTTCACCGTCTGCTGGAACTCGACGCCCTGCTCGATGGCCTGCTGGGTCTGTTCGATCGTCTGGCGCTGCAGTCTGAAGGTGCTGGTAACGGGTGCGGTGTAGTTCATTGTATTAGTCACTCCTGTTGCGTTTGACCGGGATCACGACGGTCTGGACGATGTCGCCCTCTTCGATGTCGAGCGCCTCGCGCTCGGCGTCGGGGATACTGATGCGACCCCCGCTCTGAACGCGCGTCTTGAACGTCGCCGTCTGACTCATCGCGCCCAGCTGATTCATGTCGACGCCGGGCATCCCCCCGCCGCCCATCAGCTGACGGAACATCTCCGCCTGCTGCTCGACGGCCTCCTGACTCGTCTCCTGGAACGCCTTGAACATCGAAGGGGGCCACGTCGGCCCGTCGCTCTCGTCGGACATCGGTCATTACCTTCTACACCCGGTGAACTCATAAGTGTTGCGCTGAATACCATCTGATACCATACGATGGGTCTAAGTGGCTCAGGCCGTTCGCTCCGGACATGGACCGCACCGCAGATCCGACCGCCGACGGGCGTCTCGACCTACCGTCCGGCGCGACGCCCGGGAGACGCCCCCTGCCGAACGCGCCGGGGGGCTGCGAAACCGCACGACAGCGCGCTCGTGCTGCCAGTATCGCGAGCGACAACCAACCTCAGGGTTTATTAGGGGCAGTCCCCAATGGTCGGGCCGATGAGTTCTGAATCGCATCGGAGCGCGCTGCTGGACACGTGGACGGAGACGTCGTCGCACGTATTCGACAGCGTGGTGGCCGCGAACCGAGCAGCCTTCGCGGCCATGGGCGTCGAACCCGACGAGCGGGACGGCACCCAGGTCGCTCCGACCGAGCGCATCGAGGCGGCGGCGGACCTGCCGGAGTGGCACGCCGAACTGACGGCCGACCACCCGGACGAGCTCTCCGTCGGCGACCGCTTCGAGTTCACCAAGACGATCACCGAGGGCGACGTGCGCCGCTTCGCGGCCGCCAGCGGGGACACGAACCCGCTCCACCTCGACGACGAGTTCGCCAGCCGAACCCGCTTCCAGGGCCGGATCGCCCACGGCACCCTCGTCGGCGGCCTCATCAGTGCCGCGCTCGCGCGCGTGCCCGGTCTGGTCATCTACCTCTCCCAGGATCTCGAGTTCCACAACCCGGTCCGGATCGACGACCGCGTCTCCGCCAAGTGCGAGATCGTCGAAAACCTCGGCAACAAGCAGTACCGACTGACGACGCGCGTCCTCGACGACGACGAGATCGTCATCGACGGCGAGGCCGTCATCATGGTCGACGACCTCCCCGCGGACGACGAGTAACGGCTAGTCCTCCGCTCCGTCGCGCTCGTAGCCGCCCCGCTCCGCCAGCCGCGCCCGTCGCCTGACCACCGACGGCGTCCGGCACCGCCCCGGCTCGCCCGCTGCCTGGGGCACCGTGCAGTTGTTACAACTCTGGCAGAGGGCTCGCCCCCCGTCGTCGCTGGCTCGCCCCTCGTCCGGTCCGCCGAGCAGTCGCGCACCCAGCCGCGGCTCCGCGTAGAACGGCCGCCCCATGCCGACGGCGTCGGCAGCCGGGTCCCCCGCTGCGCCGAGGATCGCCTCGCAGTGCCCCCGGTCCCGCACTCCCCCTTCACAGAGCACCGGCACGTCGACGGCCCGGCGGACGGACCGACACAGGGCGGCGTTCCAGCCGGGCTCCCGGGTGTGTCGGCGGGCCTGGAGGCGGGTCAGCGCCTTGACCACTCGGGCCCGGACTGGCCCGCCGAACGCGGCCTCGTAGCCCGACTGCAGTTCGCTCGCGGTCCAGGCCCGCTCGGGATACGCACCGCGGACGATGCTCATGTCCCAGTAGACCGAACACTCGACGGGGACCAGCGCGTCGAAGCCCCCGTCGGCCAGACGGCGGGCGATCTCGACGGCGTCCTCCCGCGACAGCCGCTCGCGGACGAACGCTGGCGACCCTGTTTCGGCGGGCACCTTCGTCACGAGGGGTACGTCCCCGGCGTGTTCGCGCACCGCGTCGCGGATCGCCAGCAGGAACCGGACGCCGTCGGCGAACTCGTCGTCGCGGTCGTTGTAGTACGGCGACAGGAACTGCTGGATCACGCTCATGTTCGCGCCCGAGAGGTGGATCCCGTCGTAGCCGGCGTCGACGGCGTAGCCCGCCGCCCGGCCGAAGGCCTCCGCGAGCTCGTACACCTCGGCGGTCGACATGACGGCTGGCCGGAGGTCGACCATGTCCGCCCGGTCGGCCAGCCGGAGGTGCCACGGCGGCCGCGAGACCGCGAGCTGATCCACGTCGGGATTCCGTGCCCGGTGGTCCGCGTGCCACAGCTCCAGGCTCCGGAGCCCGCCGTGGCCCAGTTGCACGAAGATGTTCCCGCCGTGGTCGTGGACCGCGTCGGTCAGGCGCTCGCACTCGGCCACGAACTCGGGGTCGTGAAACCGCGTCATGTTCGGCGCGGCACACCCTCCCTCCTCCGTGACGATGCTCGCCCCCTGGAAGATCAGGCCGACGCCGGAGGCAGCGGCGGGTTCGAGTTCCGAGATCAGGGTGTCGACGGCGTCCGGCCCGTTCCCGGCACACTCCAGCAGGGGGGCGCGATACAGGCGATTTGGCATCTCGACGCCGCCGATCGAGTACGGCTCGTCGAGTCGGCTCATCGCTCGACGACGAGCAGGGCGACCCGCTCGCGGACGAGTGCGGGGAGTCCCGCGTCGGTCGCCCCCAGTTCGGCGTCGCCGATCTCGAAGAACGCCCGAACGCGGTCCTCGTCGTAGTCGCCGACGCGGACGCCGCTCGTCTCCCCCGTCTCGTCGAGCATCGGTTCGATGCTGTCGAGGGCACTCGTCTCGTCGCCGCCGTCCACCAGCACGATGATCGGGACCGACTCCCCGCGGGACACGCCGATCGCCAGCGCCTCGCGGATTTGGCGCGTTCCGGCGACGTAACAGATGATCTCCATCGCGCGGTCGTCCGCGATGGCCTCGTTGCGCTCGATGGCGCGATCCGCGAGGTCGACGGCCCGTTCCAGGTGTTCGCGGTCGACGACGTACCGGGGATCGAATGCCTGGACCGTCGTGCCGTGTTCGTCGGCGATGGCACCCAGGCGGTCGACGAAGTCGTCGAGGTCCTCGACGGTCGCGCGGCCGGCGAGTAGCTCCATCAAAAGTCACCCAGGCTGGACTGGTCCTCGCTCGACTCGGCCGCCTCCGTACGTTCGGCGGCGTCGACTTGGTCTCCCACGGGCTCGGTGTCTGGTGCCGCCGCGTCGTCGGGTTTCACCCCGTCCATCGAGGGCTCGCGGTGGCCCGCGTTCTCCAGGATGGTCTCGGCGGTCTTCGTGCGGCCCCGGAGCGCCCCGAGGACGACCGCCTTGTCTGCCTCCCGGAGGTCCGCACGGGTCTCGATGCCGGCGTCGAAGAGCCGGCGGGCGCGCTTGCGCCCGACGCCCCTGATCCCCGCGAGGTCGAGCAGTTCCTCCTTCACGCCGTCCTCGACGCGCATCCGCGCCTCGCGGATCGACGGCACCACGTCCAGCCCCAGTTCGACGGCCAGGGACTCGGCAGCACCGAGCAGCCAGCTGGCCGTCTCGACCTTGCCGCGGACGTCGCCCGGGCCGACGCCGTAGCGCTCGGTGATCCGGTCCTCGTCGACCTCGCTGGCCCAGTCCTCCAGCAGCCGGGCGGTCTTGAGGGCCGCGAGCCAGTCCTCGAAGGCGTTCTCGTACTCGCTCGGCGGGCGTCCCAGGAGGTCCGCCTCGCGCTCGTAGTGGAGTTCCGAGTACTCCTCCTCGTCGCCCGACCGGAGGTAGAGTTCGTACATGTCGGGCGTGCGCGAGACGAGGTGGTACAGACCGAGGGCGCTGGGTTCGCGGATCGTCGTCTCCACGTCCTCGGCCGTGCCGCCGTTCGCACCCGCCGCCGTCCTGTCACCGTCGTCCAGCAACTCGCTCGCGGTCTGGAAGCCCGCCGACGGCTCGGCATCTGCGTCCACCTCGGGATCGCCGGTGGCCGCCTCGTCTTCGGTCTCGACGGGCTGCTCGCACGCCCGCAGCCCGTCGACGATCTCCGCGGCGCTCATCGGGTCGAGGTAGAGCCGCGAGACGGTGTGGCCCAGGCCCGTCGCTTCGAGCTCCGTCCCGTCACGCCGGAGAAAGTCGTTGACGATCAGGTAGTCGATGACCCGGTCCATCACCTCCTCGAGGCGGGCCCGCTCGGCAGTCTGTTCGGCGTAGAGCGTCGCCTCGAGGAACTCGAGCAGCCCGTCGCGCGATCGGGCGAACCCCGAGGCGACGGTCGCGAGGACGTGGGTCCGGAGAGCCGGCTCCGCGGCGAGCTTCGAGCGGACCGGTTCGGGGTCGGCCCAGACGTAGCGCTCGAACAGTTCGTCGAGTTCGTCGTGACTGCTGGCCAGCAGCACGGCCTCGCCGTAGGGGTCGAGTCCCGGCCGCCCCGCCCGCCCCATCATCTGGTGGACCTCCAGGACCGAGAGGGGGGCCATCCCGCCGACGCTGCCGTCGTAGCGCCGCCAGTCCCGGACCACGACGCGGCGGGCCGGCGTGTTGACACCCGCGGCGAGGGTCGGGGTCGCGCTGACGACCTTGATGAGCCGCTCGCGGAAGGCGTCCTCGACGAGGGCGCGGTGCTCGCGTGCGAGACCGGCGTGGTGGAAGGCTGCCCCTTGCTCGACCGCGTCCGCGAGGTCGTCGCTCGTGTCGGTGTCGCTGACGTTCCGGATCTCGCTCGCGATTGCTTCGAGTTCCGTCACTTCGTCGCCGTCGAGGAAGTCCGACGTCGTCGATCCCAGCCGTCGCGCCGCCGCCTCGGCGTTGCGCCGGGAGTTGACGAACACGAGCGAGGAGCCCCCGCCCTCCAGCGTGTCCGCGACGATGGCCGCGGTCTGGTCCTCTGCTCCCGCGACCGCCACGCGTGACTGGCTGCCGTCCTCCAGGTGCAGCGCGTCGCCGAAGTGGACGCCCTTCTGGAGTTCGATGGGCCGCCAGTCCGAGTCGATCAGCGCCGCGTCGAGCCAGTCCGCGAGTTCGGCGGCGTTGCCGATGGTCGCGGAGAGGGCGACGGTCTGGAGCGTTGGGTTGAGCTTGCGGAGCTTCGCGAGGGTAACCTCGAGTGTGGGTCCGCGCTCGCCGTCGTCCACGAGGTGGACCTCGTCGGCGACGACACAGGTCAGTTCGTCCAGCCACGGCGCGTTGTTTCTCACGAGGGAATCGACCTTCTCGCTGGTCGCGACGATCACGTCCTTGTCGGCGAGCCACCCGCCCTCGGACTCGTAGTTGCCGGTCGAGACGCCGACGTCGATCCCGTACTGCTCGAAGGCCTCGAAGTCGGTCTGCTTCTCGCTGGCGAGCGCCCGGAGCGGGACGATGTAGAGGGCCTTGCCGCCCCGCTCGATGGCGGAGAGCATGGCCAGCGTCGCGATCAGGGTCTTCCCGCTGGCGGTCGGGATGGACGCGACGAGGTTCTGGCCCGCCGTGACCCCGGCCTCGACGGCCTCGGCCTGGGGCGGGTAGAGTTCCTCGACCCCGTCGGCCCGGAGGTGGTCCGGCAGCCACTCCGGGACGTCGGGCAGGTCCGCGACGTTCATTGGCCGTCGTTGGGGCGTGGCCGGGTTTAAACTCTCGGACGCGGGGTGGATGGGTAGCGATGGATGGGGGTGGGAGACGTGGCAGGCAAAGCCGGGTCACCCATCGAACCGGCGCGCGCTGTCGCGCGTGTCCGAGCACTGCGAGGACCGCGCAACGGAGCCGTGCGAGGGACGAGACGCACAGCGAACGGAGTGAGCGAGCATCGCAGTCGGCTGGGGAGGGTTGTGGCGCGGTGCGGTTGCAGGGGGTGGGGCTTTCGTGCCGAAATTCCTGGTGCGACTGTTCCCGCCAGGTCTTTGACCGCAACAGTCCAATCCCACCCATGCGAATCGAGTTCGACCGGGACACCTGCATCGGGATGTTCCAGTGCGTCGCGGAGTGGGACGCCTTCGAGCGCGACGAGGACGCGGGAAAGGCCGTGCTGGCCGACAGCGAGGAGGTCGAGGACGCCCTCTTCGCGCGGGAGGTGCCCGAGGGATCCGAACTGGACGCGAAGTTCGCCGCGCGTGCGTGCCCCGTCGATGCGATTGCGGTGTACGACGACGATGGTGAGCAGTTGATTCCATAAGACGGTCTGTTTCTGTGGTTTCCAGATGGGTAGGAGTGGTTTCCGAGAAAGCCTCCGAGCGGTGGACTCGGGAAGCTCGTTGCGGTCCTCGCCGCTCCCCCCGGTCGCGGCTGCGGTCCTTACTTCGCTCGCCTTCGTCGACCGCTCGACCGCTTTCAGTCCCGCCGACCGCGACTGCACCGCGCCACACGCCTCCCCAGCCGACTGCGATGCTCGCTCACTCCGTTCGCTGTCCGTCTCGTCCCTCGCTCATCCCTCGCGGGATGCCGTCTCGCCGCCTCGCCGACGGGGCTCGGCGACTCGACAGCGCGCGCCACCGCACCTCCTTGCCGCACCTGCGAGCTCCCCTCCAGATTGCTGCCTGAAGCCACCCGAAACCCGAAATGCCGGATGCGAAAGAGGTGAAACCGAGGGCACCGAGGCACCGAGCGAATGGACGTCCGGGCGACGATCCGTCGGACGCTCGATTACTTCCCGGCCGGGCTGGCCAGGCTCGGCCTCGTCGACCGCGCGAAGGCGACGGAGGCATTCGACCTCTCGGTCCCGGTCATGGTCACCGGCGGATTGCGAGTCCTCCTGCGGATGGCCGACTTCCTGTTCGTCGGCATCGCGCTGGGCGACGAGGCCATCGCCGGCCTGGAGTTCGGGTTCCAGTACTACTTCATCGGGTTCGGGCTGGCGCTCGCGCTCACATCGGGGACCATTAGCGTGGTCTCGCGCCTGCAGGGGGCCGGCCAGCGCGAGCGGGCCGACCTCGCGGTCAAGCAGTCACTGTGGCTCTCCCTGGCCATCGCGCTCCCCCTGACCGTCGCGTCCTGGGTCTACGCCGAACCACTCGTGGGCCTCCTGACCGACGACGTGACGACGATCCGCTACGGCGCGGGCTACCTCGCCGTCGTCATGCTCTCGCTCGCGCCGCGCTTCTGGAGCATGGTCGCCGCCCGTGCCCTCGCGGGGAGTGCCGACACGCGCACCCCGATGTACGTCCGCCTGCTCACGCTCCCGACGAACGTGGTGCTCAACGCCGTCCTCGTCTTCGGACTGGGGCCGTTTCCCCGCCTCGGCGTCGTTGGCGCAGCGCTCGGGACCGTCGTCGCCAACACCCTCGCCGCGGCCGTCTTCTTCGTCCTCCTGACCTCCGGCCGCTACTCGATCTCCCTCCCGCTCCGCGGTCGCCAGTTCGACGCCGACCTCCTCCGCGAGATCGTCCGCGTCGCCACGCCCCTCTCCGGAATGCGCCTCGCCCAGTCCACCGCTCGGTTCCCCTTCCTGTTCATCCTCGGCCAGATCGGCATTCCCACGGTCTCCGCGTACGCCATCGGTCGCCGCGTCATGCTCCTCGCACTCATGCCCGCGTGGGGGTACGCGACCGCAGCCAGTACCCTCGTCGGCCAGGCCATCGGCGCCGGCGAGCACGACGACGCCACGGACTACGGCTGGCAGACCCTCCGGATCGGTCTCGCGACGCAGCTCTGTCTCGCGGCGATCCTCGTCCTCGCCGCCCGCCCCATCGCCGCCGCCTTCGGGACCCAGCACGTCGACCTGACCGTCGACTTCATCCGCGTCTTCGGCCTCGCCACAGCGGGCTTCAGCATCGAGCGCACGATGCGCGGGAGTCTCCGCGGCGCTGGCGACACGCGCTGGCCCCTCTACGCGACCGTCGTCGGCTCGTACCTCGTCCGCATTCCCGTCGCCGCGCTCGCGCTCCCGACCGCCTTCTCCATCTCCGTCGCCGGGTTCTCGCACCACCCTGGCCTCGGCCTCGGCGTGCCGGTGATCTTCCTCGCGCTGCTCGGTGACTTCTACGTCAAGGCCGCGATCAACACCGGCCGGTTCTCGACGGGGCGCTGGCAGGGTGTGGCCCGTCGGGCCGGTATTGGCGGCGATTGATCGGCGGACGTCGACGGGTTCCCTCCGTTCCTATCAGCCAGCCTGAAACCTTGGTTTTAAATCAGGTGCCGGTACAATCCCGGGACGAAACCAATGCGGGTGGGGATAGCTGTGGGGGTCGGCCTGCTCTGTCTCGTTAGCGTCGGCGTCGTGGCTGCGAACGAGCCACCGCTGGCGAGTGCGGGGTTGGACCAGGAGGCCCGCGCGAACACGACCGTCTATCTCGACGCCGGGGGTTCTGTCGATCCAGATGGATCGATCTCGGACTACGAGTGGACCATCGAGACGCCAGACGGGAACACGACGACGCCGGACTGTGTGAACTGTGCGCAGACGTGGTTCGTGCCGAGGGAGACTGGGCGGTACAACGTGACGGTTCGAGTGCGTGACGAGGACGGAGTTGGGCAGCGTGATACGCTCTACGTCGCGGTGTCGGCGCAGCTTGCAGTGCCTTCGTCGCCGTCAAGTGGTGGCGCCGAGACCGTGGGCGGTAGCTTCGGGGGCGGTGAAAGCCTAGGCACGTGGAACGCCGTCGTAAACGAAGGCGAAGACCTCATACTATCGACAACACGTGGAAGAGATTTCGTCCTTGATACGCCACTCGGCCAGGTCAGAATTGGGTCGTCAGCCATTGAGCGGGCGCGTGAGCCCGATGGCGACCTACCATATGAGAATGTGAAGGACTACTTTCAGGCGGTAGGCTTGTCCGAGGAGATACTTCGCGACGTGGCGTCTCGCTCGCTCTCCGAGGGTGATACCTGCAAGTCGACGCGGGGCGAATGCACGACCCATATTCCCGACGCTGAAGAACTGACCGAGGAAGCACGGCGGAATATGGGCCTGTATTCCGAGTACGAGTCTGAATCGAGTTCAAGCGAACCGGAAACTGCTGTGACTGATTCAAAAGACGATATTGTTGCAGACATAACCGGTACTGTGGAATCTGTTGTTGGATTCACCCTTAGTGACGAGTCTGATGGCAAAGATAGTTCAGTTACTTCGTCAGGTTCTGTTGGTTCTGACGACGATCATTCGGGCGGATGGGACAATACAGGGAGTACGGCCGACGAAGGCTCTACGGATAGAAACCCAGCAAATGACGATAAATTTGGATCGCAAGTACCATGAATTGTAGGGAGAGATGGCCGAATTCAAACCACGAATCTGTAGGAACTAGATGATGAGTTCATCACTGCCAATCAATACATTTTACGCCCGCATCCGTAACCCATGAAGTGGACATTAACCATCATAATGGTTGTGTGCATTCTACTATCTGGCTGTACCGCAGTATTAGATGATGGAGAAACCCCTGATTCTACTGATGAAGCATTCAATGGAAGTAGTAATTTCACACGGACTTCAACCGCTACCCCCTCGGAAAACGAATCGGAAGCAGGCCACAATTATGTTGAACACGGCGAGGGTTTTGCCGCTCTAGTCCAACACGTATTGGATCAACATAGGCATACAGATTACATATCTTCGACTTCGCATCCAAACAGAACAGTTGATCTAACTATTCAAGTTCGGGATCGCAGTCCACTATATAGAACTATGATGGACGGCGCCCAGGCGGTAGCCGCTGTCACATTTTACGGTACTTCTGCAAATGAGTCGCTCCCTAAAGAGAACGGATCAATACAGCGTTTTCACCAGCCCGATCTTGTGAGAATTGACATTCTCGGTCCTAGCGGTGATTATCTTGGCACCTATGAAATTGATCCGAAACGGGCTAGGGAATACCGCCTAACTCGCCGTTCGCCAGAAGAGTTCGCGAACGACGTGATTTCGTCCTACGAATCTGAGGAATTTTACGACCGGGGAAGCTCAAAACCAAGTGACTATCTAAATAGATCTGAACTCTCCCTTTGGGCCAGGGACTATGCTACCGAAGTGAGAAACTGGAGTCAGGACAGTTTCGATTCGGAATTTCCTGTGAATGACATTCGGATGAATTCGAGAACGAACGAAATACTTCATGAGTTTGAGTGGTCAATGAATGAATACGGACAGGTAACAGATAGTGCATACGCAACTGTATATACATCATACTGGCGAACTGTAGGAAGATCCTGGGCCAAAGCACCACAAAACCTCTACGTGTACATCGACAGGCCAAATCATGACAAAAACTACGCGTCTTACATGAACCGCCAGGATGTCTATATCCTCCTAGAATCGAATCTCGATCCGGTGAACAGGTCCACATACCTCCATCAGGCCGAGGGTGGTTTTGTCGAGACGAACGGGAACCCATACCGGGACAAATTCTACTCTTCGGCGAATGCAACCGGCGACTAGTCAACTTGGGAAACAGTCATTTCATCTTTCTTCGTTACTCGCATTGATTCTCCCCACGCTGTCTGCTAGTACCAGTTGTCCACAATTGCGGCTCCATCTTCCTGGGAGCTTCTACCTTAGCACGGAACACCAGATTTCGCAACACCACCTCTCATTGTTCGATCAATTGTTGTTATTTTCAAATGGACTACTCTCATACTGCCCTCAAACCACAAGCGATTACTCGCTCCTCGTGGAAGCGCGCTCCATGAGCACTCCAACGAAGGTCGTCCTCGGCACCGTCGCCCTCTCTCTCGCACTGGCGCTGTTCCTCGTCGCCAACCTCGTGACGATCGGGTAGCGCCCCGGCCCACTACAGCCGATCCAACACGGCGTCGGCGTCGTAGTCCAGCGTCAGTTCCCGCGACCGCCCGCGGCCGTCGACGTTGGTGTAGGTCGCCTCGATCACGTTCAGCTGATCGAGCTTGTTGATGATCTCCGAGTAGCGCGTGTACCCGAGGTCGGTCCGGTCGTGGAAGACCTCGTAGATGTCGCCGGCGCGCTCGCCGTCGTGTTCCGCGATCACCTCGACCAGCGCCCGCTCGGAGTCGGTCAGCTCCTGGAGGCGCCGGGAGAGGTGGACGTACTTGGAGGTCTCGAAGGCCTCCTCGACGTCCTCCATGTCGACCGATCGACTCCCGCGCATCTCGGCGTTGAGACCGGCGCGGCGCAGCAGGTCGATCCCGACGCGGAGGTCACCGCCCTGGTCGGCGGTCAGCTCGGCGACGCGGTCGAGGACGGGCGCGTCGACGACGCCCTCGTGGAAGCCGCGGTCGACGCGCTCGCCGAGGATCTCCGCGATCTCGCTCACGTCGTAGTTCGGGAAGTAGACGTCCTCGGGGCGGAAGACGCTCTGGACGCGTCCGTCGAGTTCCTCGATGATGTCGAGTTCCAGGTCCGAGGAGATGACAATCACGCCGATGCGGGCGCCACCCTGCTCTTCGTGAGCGCGGAGGAGCGAGTAGAGGGTGTCCGAGGCCTCGGACTCGTAGAAGAGGTAGTTCACGTCGTCGAGCGCGACGACGAGGACCTCGTCGTCCTCGACCAGCTTGTCGGTCACCTGGGAGAACAGCTTCTTGAAGGAGATGCCGGAGGAGGGCGGTTCGTAGTCGAAGACGCCCTCGAAGAGGCGCGAGAAGACGGAGTAGCGCGTCGAGTTCACCTGGCAGTTGACGCGCACGGCCTCGACGCCCGACTGCGCGCGCAGTTCGTCGAAGAGGATGTGCGTCGCGGTGGTCTTGCCGGTCCCCGGGGGCCCCTGGGCCATGACGTTGAGGGGGCGCGAGCCCCGCACCGCGGGACGGAGCGCGTACTTCAGCGTCTCCATCTGGGTCTCGCGGTGGAGGAACACCTCGGGGACGTAGTCGATCTCGAAGACGTGCTCGTCGCGGAACACCGACTCGTCCCAGCCGAGCATGTCGTCTCCGGGGTCGCCGCTCATTACTTTCACCGAGCTGTCCACGGCACTTGAATGTATTGCAGCGCGGGCGCACGGTGGCGTCCGAAACGGCCGATAATCGCCCGACTGCGGGGTGAACGGATAAAGGCGCCGCAGATTTGCGACAGAGCGCCGACGGTTCGTCCGTCCCGATGACGAGGTGTGATGCAACTCCTCTCGACGGTCCTCGGTGCAGTGCGGACTGACGCCCCTCGTGGCGGAACCGAAGCGGATCCCGGTGGCTCCGGGGCGGCATCCGGTGACGAGACGGGCGGCGTCCCCCGGCCACGCTGTCGGAACTGTGGGCGGTACTACGACGGGTCTGAGACCGCGTGCCCGCACTGCGGATCGGGCAACCGGCTTCGTGGTGGCTGGCCGTCGGGCCAGACGCGGCGTCGGTAACTCAGACCGGGCCGCCGGCCACCAGGTCCGCCATGACGGTCCGCTCGGCCCGGCGGAGCAGCTCGCCAGCGGTCCCCGTCGAACAGTCCAGTCGGGAAGCGACGTCGTCGAGCGTCGCGGATCGTGGCGTGGCGTAGTAGCCGGCCTCGACCGCGGCGGCCACCGCCTCGAACTGCCGCTGGGTCAGTTCCAGTCTGGCGTCGAGCCGGCCGGCGTCGAACGTGCCGACGGATCGGACGTCCACGCCCATCCGGTCGGGGACGCCGTCGACGGCCGACTGGACGGCGTCGGCGGGTCCCACCGCCGTGAGACGGACGGTGCCGTCGGCCCGATACTCGACGGGCGGCACGACGACCAGTCCGGGCTGGCTGAATGCGTCGGCGAAGGTCCTGTCGTCGCCAGCGAGGGCCGCCCTGACGTAGAGGTAGAACGACTCGTCGGTGCAGTCGCTGATCGCGTAGTCGTGGACGGCGTCGCTCCCGGCGAGTGCTCGCTCGTAGGGGCCGCGCGGGCCCTCGACGTGGAAGACCATCGCGTGCTCGTCTGCTGCGTACCGGTCGCGGTGGAGGAGTCGGGAGATCTCGTAGGCGTCGTGGTCGACGACGAACTGGTGCATCCGGTTGCGCTCGTCGGCCGACTGGTCGACGCTGACCTCGAGGTAGCGCATCGCTCACCCGTCGGTTGGGCGTCACCTCGTAAATATCCCGCTCAGTCGCCGAACTTCTCCAGGAGACCGGCGTAGAAACCGTCCTCGTCCTCGCCGGCCAGCTTCTCGACGATGAGCTCTGGCGTCGAGCGGGCGAGGCGCCCCTTGACGGGCGTCCGGTTCACGACGAGTTCGCCGTCCACTAGCCCCTCTGCCTCGATGCCGTCCACGGCGAGGGCCGTGCCGGCCTCGGCCCGGATCTCGCTTGCGAGGTGTGAGACGAAGACCGCCGTCGCGTCGCGCTCGGCCAGCGCCTCGAGGATGCCCGCGATGATGGTCGCGCTCGCACCCGGTTCGGTGATGCTCTCCAGTTCGTCCACGAGGACGAGCACCGACCGGTCCGCACTCACGTCGGTCACCAGGTCGCCGAACTCCCGGAGCGTGGTCTCGAAGGCCCCCGCGTCCAGCGTCCCCTGCCCCTTGTCGTGGTAGTGGAGCTCCTCGATCGGCTCGATCCGGGCGGAATCGGCCGGGACGGGCAGCCCCATGTGCGCGAGCGTGACGACGAGGCCAACGAGATCGAGCAGCGAGGTCTTGCCCCCGCTGTTCACGCCCGAGAGGAGGGTGACGCCCGACACCTCGTAGTCGACGGGTTCGACGGCGTCGAAGTCGACGTCGAGTAGGGGCGACCGGCCACCCTCGATGGCGATCCCCTCGCCGCCGATCTCGGGCATGGTACACTCGAAGTCGCGAGCGAAGCGGGCGACGGCCAGTTCCACGTCGAGTTCGAGGGCGGCGTCGACGAGTTCGGCCGCGGCGTCGCGCTCGGCGGCGAGGTCGGCGGCGACCTCGCGCTTGAGTCGCGCCGCGCGGCGATCCCGGGCCCGCGTCACCGCCTCGCGGAGTCGCGCGACCGTCTCCTCGTCGTGCTCGACCGGGAAGCTCGGCTCCTCCGGGAAGGCCTGCCGGGCGAGGTCGGCGTGGTCCGACAGTGCCAGGGCGTCGACCAGGTGGTCCCTGGCGGCTGCGATGGCAGCGTCGTACTCGTCGGCCAGTTCCCGCCGGAGGAGCGAGTCGACGCCAGCACCCTGCTCGACCAGCGAGAGGAGGTCAGTGCCCTCGATGGTCACGTCCCGCTCCTCGATGGCGTCTCGCAGTCGGTCGTTGGCGACGCTCTCGGCCATCGAGACGGCCGCGTCGAGGTCCTCGACGGCGGTCGTCAGCCGCGCCAGTTCCTCGTCGTCGGTCGGCGTGCCGTCCGCGTCGAGTCGCTCGAGCGCGGCCGCCAGTGCGTCGAGGTCCGTCGGCGCGTCGAGGTCGGCCGCGCGGTGGACGGCGATGGCCGCCTGGAGCGACGCACCGTTTCGCGCGAAGAACGAGAGGATCCGTTCGGGGACGACCTCGACCGGCTCGGCCAGGGCGTCGGGCTCGACGCGCACGTCGCCCTCGACGTCGACGCCCGCGAACTGCTCGTCGAGTGCGACCACGGTCGCGTAGCCGCGCGCGAGCTCTGCGAGCTGACGCGCGTCGTCGACGAGCTCCACGCTCACCTCGGGCACGGCGTCGGTGGCCTCGGCGTAGGTCTCGGCGTCCGTCGTCGCGAGGGCCCGCTCGCGGACGCGGACGTCGCCCGGCTCCGCCAGCGGCTCGACCTCGGCCAGGGCTTCGCGGACCGCCGCGTCGGGGTCGTGGTCCATCGCGGCCTCGGCGAACGCCCGGACCTCCTCGATGCGGGGCAGCGCGCCGCTGGGGTAGAGCGTCTCCAACCGGGCGGCGGCGTAGTCGGTGACGGTCCGCTCCTGGAGGAGCGAGAGCGCGGCCTCGTGGAGTTCCCGGGCGCGGTCGGTCGCGGCGAACCCGCCGGGATCGTCGTGGCTCTCCCGGATGGCCGCCCGAGCGATGCGCGCCGCCCGGCCGTCACTGACTCCCGGCGCACGAGCCAGCGTCGCCACGTCACCCTCCTGCAGGGCCCGCTCCGGATCGTCGAGTTCCCGGAGCGCGTCGGCTGTCTTGGTCCCGACGCCCGGGATCGCCTCGATGTCCATCTACCCGGTGTGTCCGCCCCGGACGAGAAAAACCCAGCGGGGCGGCCCGGTGTGACTCACTCCCCGCGAGCGATCCGCCCCACGATGCGTCCGAGGACGCCGGTCGGCGTCCTCGCCTCGGGCCCCTCGTCGCTGGTCTCGTCATCGGGAAGCGCGACGCCCTCACTGGCCTCGCTGGCGGCCGTCTCGATGTCGCCGGTCTGGTGACAGACGGCGATCGTGTTCGCGAGCCGGCGGTACTCGGCGGCGGCCGCCCCGTTCGGTGCCTCGCGGACCCGTGGCTCCGGCGCACTCGGCTCGTCGTAGGTGGGGACTGCCGCGACGACGTCCGTCCCGAGGCGCTCCGGGTAGGACTCGATGTCGCTCTCCGCGTCGACGCGCGTCACGACGGCGCCCACGATGGGCGCGTCGACGTGCCCGGCGAGGTCGCGGGTGTTGCTGGCGTCGCCGACCGACACCTCGTCGGCCGTCGTGACCAGGAGGAGTCCGTCCGAGAGGCCGTAGGCGACGAGGTTCTGGTGGCTGATGCCCGCGCCGGTGTCGAGCAGCACGATGTCCACGTCCGCCAGGAGCGGATCGACGACCGACCTGATCTTCGCCGGGTCTGCGTCCGTCGTGGCCGGGACGCCGTCGCCACCGGGGACGACCTGGACCCCTGCGGGCCCCTCGCACCGGACGTCCGCGAGGGCCGCCTCGCCGGCCAGGACCTCGTGGATCCCCTCGGACCGAGTGATGCCCAGCGTCTGCCCGAGGTTCGTCATTCCGAGGTCGACGTCCACGGCCGCCACCTCGTAGCCCGCCTCCGCGAGGGCGACCGCGACGTTCGCGGTCGTCGCGGTCTTGCCGACGCCCCCCTTCCCCCCTGCAATCGCGTAGACGCTTCCCCCCATGAACGGGTGGCTCGACGCACGAGGACACCTAAAGTAATGTCCCGATAGCGTCTTTATCGGGTGGTTATCGGCGGACTACGAGGCCGCTTTCGCCGGGCGACCGCCGTTCGCGTCGCCCGACACCCGTGCAACGGGCTTTTGGCCGGCGGCCACCAACCCCGGCCAATGACAGTGGAGGCGAAACTGGCAGCCGCCCGCGACGACCTCGCCGACCGCGAGGGCGTCC